>Ga0102592_1000039_pt1 | contig 466711 bp, 438 predicted proteins | sample AraplaCol_mMF_r2_FD_76861 | JGI IMG/M metagenome (GOLD analysis project Ga0102592, IMG submission 76861) | Arabidopsis root microbial communities from North Carolina, USA - plate scrape MF_Col_mMF_r2 (SPADES assembly) (version 2) | ecosystem: Host-associated > Plants > Roots > Endosphere...
CCGGGAGGCATCGGCTCAGTTTGGCGCTTGTCGCAATATTGTTCGCTTCGACATACGAACCCATATCCGCATGTGCCAGGATGACCTGTCCGCCAAAGCGGGTGGCTCCGGAAGCAAGCGTGTCCTCAATGTCGCCGAGCAGCAAATAATTCTGTGGCGGCGTGCAGTCGGCGAAACAGTCGATCTCGCGATCCAGCACATAGATCTCGCGCTCGGGGAGGTGGATGCGCAGGTGGTCGTAGGTGCGACCGTGACCCAGGCCCATCTCGAACACAATGCCCGGCCGGCCGGCTATTTCTCGGAAGGCCCATTCGAGGCAGATGCGCTGGGCCTCGAGGCGGAAGAGCAATTTTTCGAGCCGGGAGTCTTTACGTCTCCGTTCAGCACGCGGTTCGTTCAATCTGGTGTCCGTCGTCATAATTTTCGTCCTTGGCGCGGTGCTATTATTCGTCAGGTGGCAGGTCGGTTGGCATCGGCTACGACAGATCAAACCCGGTACTCGCAACTCTGGGGCGATGGAACCACCGCGTCCTCCGACGGCCAGTTCTTCCGCGCCAGCGACCGGGCCGCTAGATCTAGGCGCAGCGACATCAACCCGCATTATGGCAGGGAGCAGGTATCGAAATTCTACTTCGCGAACATTGGGAAAGACTGATACGACCCTTGGCATCGCAGGCACCTATTTCAATTCCGCAGCCTCTCCGGCCCTTGCTCTCTGATCAATTCCGCCAACCATCTCGCCGCCGCGAGAAACAGGTCTGGATCGGGCTTGGCATATTTCACCATGTCCCGCGTGATGACAGGGAATGAGGAGGCATCTACTGGAGCGTCGCAATGCTCATCGACGCCGTCCATATTTTTCGCGGCGTGGTCGTCGCGCTGTTCCCCTTTCAGTTTGAACCGTGGACATTCCACGAGATGAATGCCATTTCCAACATGTGACCGCAGGCGGCATTTCGAGGGCGTCGGCCTCATGACTCCGCCTTGTCCTCGTCTGTACGCTCCTGCCTTGCCTGCAGTCGGTCGAACCTCCCGAAGTCGGTCATGATGCTGACCAGCACGCTCCCCGTCCAACCAAAGGTGAACAGGCCGGACATTGCTATAATCGGGCCGAGTAGCCGCCATCTGTCTGGAAGAGTGACGCTGCCCTCGCCGAGCGTGGTGTAGCTCTCCAGGACGTAGTAGTAGCTGTCCCGCATCGAAGGAATAATCTCCTTCACATAGAGGGGAACCGCCCATATCAGTGTCTCCGCAAAATGCAGGAGCGCTAGAGCGGCGATTGTCGCCGCCAGCATGATGTTGAGCCGCCAATGCGGCGTGGCGCTGGTTACGTGCACCCAAGATTCGTTGAACTGCCGACTGATAGACCGGATCCCGGCGCCGTGCACGAAGATGACGACGATCAAAAACAAGGTGCCGACGAATATTTCCAGAACGGGCTTTGGCGTAGAGATGACTTCCACTCGTTGCATCCTTGATGTTTGCCATCCGTAGGCGCGGCAGTCTGCAGGGGCGTCGCTGATCAGGGTAGTGGCGACCATCACAGAACTCGATCGTTCGAAGACAACTACGTCTGGACGAGCAACAGTCCCAACACCGCGTGTAATACGACCGCGCGCAGCAGCAGTTCGCCGACCAGGCCGCCTTTGACGAAGAGGATCGCCAGAAAGCTGGGCCAGCACATTGTACGTCACCATCGCAGTGAACGCCGGGTGTGGAGCGAGGGCTAAACTGCTTCCCGAATGCTGTTACTCTGAACAGCAACGTCAACGGCATGGCTGGGTCTCCATCGGCTGTCAGGATCTGCGGCCAGCGCCCGCCGATGTTTGCCTAGTTTTGCGTCCCTCCCCCTGAGAGTTCAGTAGCAGGGCGGATAGGGGTAGTACCCGCATGTCGGCGGGCGATAGTACGGGTGATATTCGGACGCCACAGCAGCCGCTCCCAGCACGGCCCCCGCTGCGACGGCTCCCCCATAGGCCGGGTGCGCATAGTAGGCGCCACGCCAGACAGGAGCACGAAAACCAGCGCCTCCAACCGCAACGCCGCCATAAGGACCGCGTGCCGCAAACCAGTCGATGAATAGCGACGCGGGGCCATCTGCTCCGGCGAGATCGCCTTCGAGGACCGCGACCTCAAAGGTCAGGTTTGCGCCTTCGAGCTTCGGCGTCTTCAGGACGACCACCGCATCGGCAACGGAATCTCCCTTGGCACTCAAGACCGATATCGTCGCATTGGGCGGGTCCTTGGCGAAGCTGTCCGCTCCCTCGCCCCATTGATTGATGAATTCGGAGGTCAGGACATGACCTGCAGAGCGCACCGGGCGGTCGGCGAAGACGATTGAAACCGCGGAAATACCGCTCATCGTCAGCTTGCCGTTCTCAAGCTTTGCGCCTGCGGAATTGAGGACAGCCAGCGACGGCACCATTTTAGATTTCGTCGCCCCGATCGTCTTCTGGGCGGGAGCCGAGATGGCGTCCTGCCCGAGGGCCGGCGACGTGGAAACGAAGGCCGCCGCGAAAGCGGCTATGCAGATATGTGAGATCCTAGGCAATGTTCGTCCTCCGGTTGGGCCACGAGCCCGCTACTTCAAAAGTCCCAGGTTGATCAACTGGACGCGCCGGTTGTCGGCCGACCCCGGATGATCCGGATCGATCGGCCATTCCTCTCCGGCACCCACTGAAAAAAGGCGGTCGGGGAAACCGCAAAAGTGGTCGAGAGCGCCTCATTGATAGCGTCGGCGCGTTTCTGGCTGAAGTAGGCGTGGCGTTCCTGGGCAGATGCCTCAACCATAGCAACTGCGAGGATGGTTGAGGAAAGCAACAATATGACCCGGTTGGACCTGCGCATGTCTCGCCCTCGATTAAGGTTTGACTTGGAGATGGAAGGTTTCCCATCAACCTGTGAACTGCGAAGTCGAAAGTGCAAGGTATCTAACAGTAACCTACAATCCGGCAGGACGTAGTTTCGGTAGATCGTGTGCCGGCCATTTCGACAGGAGCACGTTGCTTCGGATCAGGAGAACTGGACGCAGCCAGTATGTTCAGGGGCCTCTCTGGACGAAGACCAGTTTCAGCAGTAGGTTGCATTCGAAAGTGAATATAATCTGTAGTAAAGTGGCTGAGGTGCAAGCCATGCAGAACGAATTGTCAGCCTGGGACGAGGCTGCGTCGCCCCCATCTCGCCCTGCTCCGAGCCCGGATGACATCCGCGCTCAACTCGACCGCATCATTACCAGCCCCGAATTCCCGCATGTTGGTCGTAGTGCCGCGTTCCTGACCTATGTCACGGAAGAAGCTCTCGCGGGTCGTGCGGGGCGGCTCAAGGGCTACTCCATTGCGGTCGAGGTGTTCAAGCGGAGCGAAGGGTTCACGCAGGACGATCCCGTTGTCCGGATCGAGGCGGGACGCCTCCGTCGCATGCTGGAGCGCTATTACTTGGTCGCGGGCCAGTGTGATCCGATAAGGATCGACATCCCCAAAGGTGGATACGCGCCGTCTTTCGAGTGGAACGGCGCATTCGAAGCTAGTTCTGCGGAGGGAGCCAAGACACTTGCAGTGCGCGGCTTTCGCGTCCAGTTGCGCCGTATGACGGCAGTAGGGATCGGGGCTGGCGCAATGCTCGGCATTAGCATTGCCGCTTTCGCCTTATCCTCTCTCCTGTTGCCCGGCCGGTCGAACGCCCTCCTCTCCGAGGGAGGTCCGACGCTGCTCGTCGCCCCGTTCACCGATCTTGGCGATGGGCCACAAGCGGAGCTTTACTCGGCTGGTCTGACCGAGGAATTGCTGACGGTCCTCCCTCGCTTCAAGGAAATCCACGTGTTCGGGCGTGAGATGTCCAAATCGCTGTTGCCGGGAGTGCCCGCCTCTCAGGTGCGCGGCGAGCTTGGTGCGCGGTTCCTACTCGCCGGGGGCGTGCGTGTTGCAGGCCAGCGGGTGCGCGTGACAGCACGTCTGGTTGATACCGAGACAGACAAGATTCTCTGGTCCGAGACCTACGACGACGACATTCACAGCCGCGATCTGTTCAGTATTCAATCCGACGTTGCCAACAAGGTTGCGACCACGGTCGCTCAGCCATATGGAATCATGGCCCAAGCGGATGCCGTCAACCCTCCCCCTGACGATGTTGGCCTATACACCTGCACGCTTGGTTTCTACGCCTATCGCGCCGAGTTGACGGTGAAGCAGCATGCGAACGTGCGGAGTTGCCTCGAGAACGCCATCGAACGCTACCCAACCTTCGCTACGGGCTGGGCCATGCTCTCGATCATCTATCTCGACGAGGAACGTTTTCGGTTCAACACAAGGTCCGGCACGCCGACGCCGGTCGAGCGCAGCCTAGGCGCCGCTCGGCGCGCAGTTCAACTGGATGCGGGCAACACCCGTGCCCTGCAGGCTTTAATGACTGCGCTGTTCTTCAACCAGCAGGTTCCGGAGGCGTTCAAAGTCGGCGAACAAGCGTTGGAGACCAACCCTAACGATACCGAGCTTCTGGGCGAGTTCGGCACTCTTGTTGCCCAAAGTGGGCAATGGGAGCGTGGGGCAGCTTTACTGGATCGCGCCATCGAGCTCAACCCCAGCGGCGGTGGCTACTATCACGGGACACGTGCGCTCGCCGCCTATATGTTGCGTGACAACCGAACTGCAGTGATCGAAATCCGCCAGGCGGATCTGCAGACGTTTCCGCTCTACCACGCGGTTGCAGCAGTCATTTACGTGAACGCGAACATGATGGACGACGCCCGCCGGGAGGCCAAGCAATTGGACGAGATGCACCCCGATTTCATTCCGAACATCGTGGCTGAACTGAAATCGCGCAACTTCCAGCCCGCTGATCGGGCGAGAATGGTCGCCGACATCAGGAAGGCCGGGCTGCCAGCGGTGGACGAAGTTCAGGCATCGATGCTGCTTCCGAAGGGGGCCCCGGTCTCTCGGCCCTAGGGGCTGATCCACACAAAGACGGCCGTCACGACACAGGAACATACCATAATTACGGGCGCTATACGCCTTTGAGAGATAGGTTTTCTCGCCGAAGTAAGCTTCGGATGTGTTGGGTTTCAATCGAGGGCGAACCCATCGCATGCTACGCGGTGTCGAGTTGCTCAACAACGCCGTCAAGGTGACGCTGGGTCCCAAGGGGCGCAATGTTGTCATCGAGAAGGCCTATGGCGCGCCGCGCATCACCAAGGACGGCGTCGCCGTTGCCAAGGAAATCGAGCTGGCCGACAAGTTCGAGAACATGGGCGCGCAGATGGTGCGCGAGGTGGCCTCTAAGACCAACGACCTCGCCGGTGACGGCACCACGACGGCGACTGTGCTCGCTGCCTCCATCCTGCGCGAAGGTGTCAAGCTCGTCGCCGCCGGCATGAACCCCATGGATCTCAAGCGTGGCATCGACCTTGGTGTCGCTGCTGTCGTCAAGGAAATCCAGGCGCGGGCCAAGAAGGTCAAGTCCTCGGGCGAGATTGCGCAAGTCGGCACCATCGCCGCCAATGGCGACGCGACAGTCGGCGAGATGATCGCCAAGGCGATGGACAGGGTCGGCAATGAAGGCGCCATCACCGTCGAGGAAGCCAAGACTGCCGAGACCGAACTCGACGTTGTCGAGGGCATGCAATTCGACCGCGGTTATCTCTCGCCCTATTTCGTCACCAATGCCGAGAAGATGCGCGTGGAGTTGGAGGACCCCTACATCCTCATCCACGAAATGAAGCTTGGCAATTTGCAAGCGGTGCTGCCGATACTCGAGGCGATCGTGCAGAGCGGCAAACCGTTGCTGATCCTCTCCGAGGATGTCGAGGGCGAGGTTCTGGCGACGCTGGTCGTAAACAAGCTGCGCGGTGGCCTGAAGGTCGCTGCCGTCAAGGCGCCGGGCTTCGGCGACCGCCGCAGGGCCATACTGGAAGACATTGCCGTCCTCACGGCCGGCCAGATGATCTCCGAGGATCTCGGCATCAAATTCGAGAACGTTACGCTCGACATGCTCGGCCGCGCCAAGCGCGTGCTGATCGAGAAGGACACCACCACGATCATCGACGGCTCCGGCGATAAAGCGACCATCCAGGCGCGCATCCAGCAGATCAAGGCACAGATCGAGGAGACGACCTCCGACTATGACAAAGAAAAACTGCAGGAACGCCTGGCGAAAATCGCCGGCGGCGTCGCGGTAATCCGCGTCGGCGGCGCGACCGAAATCGAGGTCAAGGAAAAGAAGGACCGCATCGACGATGCCCTAAACGCCACGACGCGCCGCGGCTGAGGAAGGCATTGTTCCTGGCGGTGGTGTTGCCCTGTTGCGCACCAGGTCGGTCCTGGTCGGACTGACGGGAGCGAATGCGGACGTCACAGCGGGCATCTCGATCGTGCTCAGGGCGCTTGAAACCCCGATCCGGCAGATCGCCGAGAACGCCGGTGTCGAAGGCTCGATCGTCGTGGGAAAACTCACCGACAGCAGGGATCACGACCAGGGCTTTGACGCGCAGAGGGAGACCTATGTCGATATGATCAAAGCTGGCATCGTCGACCCGGCGAAGGTCGTGCGGACCGCTTTGCAGGACGCCGGCTCAATCGCGGCACTTCTGATCACTGCCGAAGCGATGATCGCCGACATTCCCTCAAGAGAAGCCGCCCGGCCGGCCGGTAACGGCGGCATGGGTGGGATGGGATACTGAGAACAGTGCCTGGATCGTTCGGTCAGCACGGCTGGGCGGCGGAGCCCAAACAGAACCGTTTCGATCGCCCAGCGTTTCGAGAGCTACCAGCAATCCAAGAGTTTCTCGTATGGGCCTGCGTCGCCACGGCGCTCGCCACAATGATCATCGGATTCAGCTGGGGCGGCTGGGTGACGGGCGGCACGTCACGCGCAGCGGCGCGGCGAGGGGAATTCTCGCTCGGCCCAATGCTGATGGCACTGATGCGGGCGAACAAGAGTGCTGGCTCGAAAGCCGGATAGTGCGATGGCGAAGCGGCTGCTAAGCTTAGACGATTGGACGAGAGGAGCAAAGCATGCCGTCTGAGCCTCGATCACCACGCCTTGCGGTCCTTATCGACGCCGACAACACCTCGGCAAAGATCGCCGACGGGTTGTTCGAAGAGGTGGCAAAGATCGGGGAGGCCAGCGTCCGCCGCATTTACGGCGATTTCTCGGGCACGCGTTCCAAGGCATGGGCGGATGTGCTTGCGAAACACGCGATCATTCCGCAGCAGCAGTTCGCCTACACGACCGGCAAGAACGCTTCAGATATCACGCTCGTGATCGACGCCATGGATCTGCTGCATAGTGGTCGTTTTGATGGCTTCTGCCTCGTTTCGTCCGACAGCGATTTCACGCGTCTGGCCGCCCGTATTCGCGAGCAGGGCATCGACGTTTTTGGCTTTGGCGAACAAAAGACTCCGGAGAGCTTCCGGCAGGCCTGCCGCCGATTCATCTACACTGAGAACCTGCTCCCAGGCGCGGTGAAAGACGAACAGAATGCCGGATCAGCCGCAAAGTCTTTGCAACCGGTGAGCGCCGCCGTGCCGTTGATAAAAAAAGTTCTTGCCCAAGAAGAAACCGAGGAAGGGTGGGTAAACCTCGGTACCGTTGGCAAGCAACTGCTCAACTTGGCACCAGACTTTGATCCGCGTACCTTCGGGTTTCGAAAGCTCAGCGACCTCATCCGAAAGACAAACAAGTTCGAGGTCCAGCAGGCGGAGGGTAGACCCGTCAGCATTCGCCTGAAGCAAGGAACCAAGGCCCAGTAGCGATTGCAGGCATACGCCTTCCAACCTAAATTCGCACCAGACGCCAAAATCAGCCGTTGCGGTCGCCGCGTTCAGAGATCAAGTATTCCAGAGAATGCGCATATCGATTCTTCCGCTAACGCCTGGGAGTGCAAACGGCCGTATCAGCTCCGTAGCGGGCTCTGCAGCATGGAGTAGCGATCTCCGACATAATTGGGCTTCAGCCGACGGTATGTTAAGGACGCGCCGTACCGCGGGGCCTCCCGTCAAAAAAAGCGCTACGGGTGTTTGTTCACAGGTGGAGGCGATCGCCGGCCAGCTTGGGGGTATTGAGAATACGCAGCGCCCGCACTGCATTTTTAGGGCTGAGCCCCTCCATCTTCCAAGGGCCTATTTCTGCGGTCTCTCCCGTGAAGACGTGATAGATCGAATAGGTTCCGTCTCCGTCGAAACGGCGACCATACTGATCGAGCTGTCCGGATCTGTTCGGCGCGCCCCCTTCGGATTCCCATGCGCTGATGACGAGCGCGTGTTCTTCGTGTTTGCTTTTCATCTGCGGCCCTCCTTGCGGCGGTCGCCTGTGCCACGACTGGCGACGCTGCTCAGTTATCGAGCGCCATGCCCCGTTCAATCGGCCGCAGATTATCTTCGTTGCTCACCCGCTCTTGGCCGACTTCATCATTGCGGATGCGATACCGAGGCGAGTTGTCCCTGAAGGGGAGTTTGGCCATGATGTGATCGTTTCCGCCGGACGGGGTGAAATATTTGCGCGATCTTTAAGGCGCGCCAACAGACCGATCGGGAATCAATGCTGACGCATTAACGTTGCGGTCACGGTTAGGGTGACGGCGAGATTGCGGCTTCGTGGCGATCGACGGCTATCAGGCGTTCAAGATCCTCGGGATCAATCGCTACCAGACGCATTCGGTATTTGTTCGCGGCCGTGGCTGGTATCGTGATAAAGGTCGCCACACGGCGATAGGCGAGCCACGAGATGCCTTCGATCAACTCCTCGTCCTCATCGACTTGGTAGTCGCCAGGAGCCACTATCTCACCGAGCTTTGGCATCCAGAATGGTTGGTCGAAATGGACTGTTCGATGTTTCGTCCGGGCAAACATGCTGCCCTCCTTTTCTGTGGCATACGTCGGCGAGATTCAGCCAGGATCGGCCGTTTGCCGCCAATAGTAGCGCGAACAGCTACCGTCGCTATAGCCTCAACGGACAACGCTCGTAACGACGGCCCCGCACCTGAACATGCGGAATCGAGATTGGTGAGTTTGGCGGGCCTACTGCCTCTGATGAAGCAAAAAGCCAAGCTGGCCTCAAAACCATCATAAATCTGTATGCCTTGAAAACGGCTTTACTATGTTTATTGATTGAAAATCTGTTTTAGCGAAAAAATGTTCGGACACTATAAATATAGTAGCACTGATAAAATCGAAATTTGTCGTTTTCGGCCCAAAATCATGCACGATCATTAGTTGAAATATATTCTTGAATGAGGATTTTAATTGGTTGTTTACATTAATTCTTTTAAAGCGCACTGTAAAAAATCTGGGTTGCCATTGGCTCCTGGTCGGAGCGCGGGCCCGCAACGATCCCGATAATCACCTGATTAGAGGGAATGCAATCATGACACTCGATCAAGTCCTTGAGCGGACAAAGCCCTATGCAATCGGTCTAGTCGTTGGACTTTTCGCGGCACCGATCATCGGTTTCAATGCTGGATGGATTACCACCACAACTGCCAGCACTCAGGCGTCCGACGAGGCCAGAGTGGCTGCGCTTGCGGGCATCTGTTCAAGTGCGGCAGGGCGAATGGCAACTGCCAGCAGCACGGACCTCGCAGCACTTAAAGGCTACGACAATCGTGCGAAGCGCGACGAACTGGTAGCAACCATTATGACCGATATCCAAGTTCCAGCGGACGTCCTCGGCAAGGTCAGCACGAGCCGCCGTCGCTCACTATCCTGAAGCGCAGCAGACGCCGCGTAATAGGTAGACCAACCAGAACGGAAAATAGGAGATCGCAATGAAAAACTTCATCCCCGCCCGCTTCAGTACCTACGATTTCACGCGCCTGTCCGTATCGCTTGCGTTTACGCTGGCGATTGCTGTGATTGTCTATTCGGTCCTGTTCGGAAGCATCCTGTAGTCGTCTATGCGTGCATCCGCTTTACGAAGCTGGAAAACACCCTGCACGGACTTTCGAGGTGCCGCGCTGTTGAATGAGGCCGGTAAGTTATCCCGACATTAGATCTTTCAGGCGAGTAAAATGGACCTGGCATTGGGAAAAGTAGGTCGGGACTTTATCCATGACACAGGCTCAGGCGTTCGCCTTCGCCATTCTGATCAGCCTGATGGTCGCTTTCATATGGGGACGGCTCCGCTACGACCTCATTGCAGTTCTCGCGCTGCTTGCCGCAGTTTTCACCGGTATCGTGCCGCACAAGGCAGCGTTCTCCGGCTTCGGGGACGATATTGTCATCATTGTAGCCAGCGCGCTTGTCGTCAGCGCCGCGATTGAGCGCAGTGGCGTCATAGAGGCATTGCTCCATCGGGTGGCGCCCAGCGTGACCTCTGTGCAGGGTCAGGTTGTCATTCTCGTGACGACTGTCTCGGTTCTCTCCATCTTCATTAAGAACATCGGCGCACTGGCGATGATGATCCCAGTCGCATTCCAGATGGCGCGCCGGTCGAAAGCTTCCCCCTCGTCTTTTCTCATGCCGATGGCGTTTGGTTCCTTGCTTGGTGGGCTCATGACCCTCGTCGGCACATCGCCGAACATCGTCGTCTCCCGAATGCGCGAAGAACTGACGGGCCGCCCATTCAACATGTTCGATTTCACCCCCGTCGGCATAGGGCTTGCCGCAGCGGGAGTAGTCTTTCTGGCGTTTGGCTACCGGCTGCTTCCCAAGGAACGCAAGGCGGTCGCGACAATGGAGAAGGCGCTGAACATCAAGGACTACATGACAGAGGCGCGTGTTACTGCCACTTCGTCCGTCATCGGCAAGTCGATCAGCCACCTGTCGATCTTGTTGGACGAGGAGGTCCTTGTCACTGGCCTCATTCGCAATCGGGTCGAGCGCGTGACTCCACTGCCGGACGTGGAACTCCGCCAAGGGGATATCGTTCTGTTGGAGGGAGACCCTCAGGCGCTCGAGCGAGGCATCAGTCGTGCACGTCTGGAACTGGAGGGGCACGACCGCCCCACGGAAGCGAAGGGAACCGACGAGGAAATTGCAGGAATTGAGGCGGTGATCGGCCCGAAATCAGTCTTGATCGGGCAAACCGCCAAGCGTTTGGCGCTGCATGATCGCTTCAACATCAATCTGCTCGCAGTAAGCCGAAGCAGCGAGCGCTTCACTGATCGATTGCGCGACATCGTGTTAAGATCAGGCGACGTTCTCGTTTTGAAGGGCGATCTCGTGCTTCTCCCGAACAGGTTGATGGAACTCGGACTTCTTCCGTTGGCCGGGCGCGAAATCCGCTTGGGGAATCCCCGAAAAGGTCTGATTCCGGTGGTGGTCCTGGCTGGTGCCATGGTGCTAACGGCATTCGGCCTGTTGCCCGTCGCCACGGCCTTCTTTACGGCTGCTGTGCTGACGGTACTGCTCGGCTCACTTTCGCTTCGGGAAGCTTACGAGGCTGTCGATTGGCCCATCCTGATAATGCTGGGCGCTCTCATTCCGGTCAGCGAGTCGATCCGTGCGACCGGTGGTGCCGACCTTATCGCCGGAGGCCTTGCTCAACTTGCTACCACCTTGCCCCCCTATGGGGCCCTTGCAATGATCATGGTGGTCGCAATGGCAGCAACCCCGTTTCTGAACAATGCAGCCACCGTTCTCGTAGTCGCCCCGATCGCGGTCACCCTTGCTCAGCGCCTTGGCTACAATCCGGATGCATTTCTGATGGCAGTCGCGGTGGGGGCGGCTTGTGATTTTCTCACGCCTGTTGGACACCAGTGCAACACCCTGGTGCTGGGCCCGGGCGGCTATCGCTTCGGCGACTATTGGAAGTTGGGGCTGCCGCTCTCGTTCATTGTGGTCTTAATCGGCGTGCCACTGATCCTGTGGTTTTGGCCGCCCGTTTAGTGCAAGCGTCGTTTCAATTCCGATTTCAGGTTCACCGTGGCGTCAGCCTAAAGTCTGCCCGTCGGGACCAGAATGAGCAGATCGATCGCCACGACGCCAAGGCGCCAATGCCGCCGTGTCCGCCCAATAGAAATACGATAAGACCGAGAGCGTCGAATTTTCAGCTTTCCGACGCCGGGAAGCAAGAGTGAATTCATGCGCAGTACGCCACCGATGGATTGGTGGGAACCCGGTGCCCTTAATTGGGGCGCGGAGGAGAAGCCACCGGGATAGCTTCCCATTTTCTCGCCATGACCATGGACAAGTGACGGGCCGTGAAGCGCTTGTGAGTTCGTTCTTTGCAGGCTAGCGAATGTCTCAAACCATGGGCCTTGCTGATTGCGGTCTACCTGTTCGACCCAAGGTAGCCAAGGGAATTGTCATTCGTCCGAATGACTATCTGAGTGACATGCGCCAACGACCTATTTGCTGCGATTGATGAGAAGTCCTGCCAGCAGCTCGATTTGTTGCTGCTGCTTGTCAATCAGGGATTTCAGTTCAATGTCGCGCATCTGATCCAGCTTGTCATGCAGCGCCATGATCTCAATTTCCGCCTTCAGGTTAACCTCATAGTCGTGTGTCGCATCGACCCTATCTTTGATTGAGTGCCTGTTCTGGCTCATCATGATCACGGGTGCTTGAACGGCTGCCAGCATCGATAGAATGAGATTGAGAAAGATGAAGGGATAAGGATCGAAGGCGCGGGTAGTTGCAAGTACATTCGCTCCGACCCACAGCGCGAGTACTAGCGCGAAAGTCATGATGAAGGTCCACGAGCCACCGAACTCGGCCACTTTGTCTGCCAAACGTTGCCCGGACGTCAGCTTCTCGTCAAAAGAGCGATTCGGGTCCCGCGTTATTGCGCGTCGGGCGAGATGGCGTCGAAAAACCGCGCGTTCTCGATCCGTAAGCAACGCGGCCGGCCTTCCCAAATAGCGGCTCGCACGGTCGGCAATCTCTTGCCGTTCGTCGATGTTCTCTTCTGTTTCCCTGGACATACCTTCCTCCACGATTCAGGCGCTCACCAGTTGCAGCCTTCACCAAATCGCTGGTTCCGCAACGGAGCAACAGTCGCATGCAAAACGGTCACTCCAAAGCTTGAACCATTACTCGACCCAGCTCTTGCGTCAGGTTGGCGACGATCCACGCAAGGAGGAAGGATCCTGAGCCTGGTTCGGAAGGTGGCGCGCAGACCAGCACGTCAGAATCGGAATATTACTACGCTTTTCAATCAGGTAATCCGGACTCTGTGAGGTTTAGCCCAATGAACTGCGCTCATGCTCCCGCGATCGAGGGGCAGTGGCTGTTCGAACATCGGGAAGACGGGCTGCTACTATGCCGCCGCGTCTATCGCGAGTTGAGGGCAGGCAATCGCCGATCCAGACAATAGAACGCGGATCGGTATCCTGCTGCGGCGTGGGGGTCCTGACCATAACGGCCGTGGGGCCGGCCGGAACGCAGATCGGCAAGGGGCCTGCCGACGGAGCGAGCTGGACTACCGTCTGCCAGGAGACGTCAGCAAGGTCAATGCCAGGAGACCCAGGGCTGCCGAGATGATGGAAGCGCCGAGAACGCCGAGCTTGACGGAGTTCAGAAGCTCGGGCTCGAAAGCAAGGTCGGCAATGAACAGAGCCATGGTGAAGCCGATCCCGGCCAGCAGGCTTCCGGCTGCCAACAGACTCCACGATAGCTCGTCTGGACGAGTCCCAAAGCGCAGTTTCACGGCGAGGAAACTGAAGAGCACAATGCCAACGGGCTTGCCAACCACGAAGGCGGCGAAGATTGCGATCGTGAGGGGAATGTCGAAGTTTGCGTCGCCTATCGGAACGCCCGCGTTAGAGAGGGCAAAAAACGGCATGATCATGAATGCGACCCAGGGATGGAGAGCAATCTCGAGGCGCTCGATCGGCGACAGTGCCTCGCGGGTCGCGACGTCTGCCCGATGGAGGTCGCTGCGTGCCACGGTGTCGCGGCTCCAATGGTCGCCGGGCGGATGAGCGATCACCCGGTCGAGTATCGCATGGAGGCGGGTGTCACTTACCCACCTCCGCGCCGGCGTCATTAAGCCAAGAATCACTCCGGCGAGCGTCGCGTGGACGCCCGATGCGTCGAATGCCAGCCAGATGCCGCCACCTATCGCGAAATAGACCGGAATGCTGCGGATGCCCAGACGCGCGATTCCAGATACGACGGCAAGGCCGAGACCGGCGGTTCCGAGTGCGACCCAATTCAAGGGTTCGCCATAGCCGATCGCCACGATCAGGATGGCGCCGACGTCATCGAAGATCGCAAGTGAGAGCAGGAACAGCCGCAAGCTCCCTGGCACGCGCGAACCGAGCACCGCAAGGCACCCGATGACGAAGGCCGTATCCGTGGACATCACAGTGCCCCAGCCGCTCGCACCCGGCCCGCCGCCGACAAGCAGCGAAAACAGTCCGGCCGGCACAGCCATTCCCCCGAGAGCGGCGGCGATGGGTAGAGCGGCTATTCGCGGATTGCGTAGCTCCCCCAGCACCAGCTCGCGCTTTAGCTCAAGGGCGATGACGAAGAAAAAGAGCGTCATCAGCCCGTCGTTGATCCAGTGCTTCAGAGAACGATAGGTCTCGATGTCGCCAACTCTGACGCCCGCGGGCATCTCCCATAAGGCGAGGAACGACGACGACCACGCTGTGTTTGCGAGGCCTAGCGCCAAGAGCGTGCTGAGCAGCAGGATAATGCCCGCCGTAGCCTCAATGCGGAGGAATCGAATGAATGGCTTAGTAAGCCGATCCGCGGGTTCCCTTGGAAGCTGTGAGAGGCTGTCCTTCATGCCGTGAACCGCTCCTGCGTTTTGATCGCGACTGGCAATGTTCCCAGCGGGCTATTGCAAGGCCGGCACCTCATAAGTCCACACCCGGAACGACTTGAGGACGTGTGGCCCGAACGAGTTGATGAGAGGGACATCGGCCGCGTCACGGCCGCGCGCAACCACGATCCTGCCGACACGCGGCGTATTGTTGCGCGGATCGAACGTGTGCCATCCATCGTCCAGGAAGACCTCGACCCAGGCACTGAAATCCATCGGGTCGAAGACCGGGACGCCGATGTCGCCGAGATGACCGTTGATATAGCGCGCGGGAATGTTGAGACAGCGGCAAAGCGTGACCGCAAGATGTGCAAAGTCGCGGCAGACACCAACGCGCTCATGAAAGACTTCGAAGGCCGTCCGCGTCGACCGGGCTTGCATATAGTCGAAGCGGATATGGTGGTGGACGAAATCGCAGATCGCTTGCACACGACCCCAACCGGGCGCGACCGTGCCGAACATGTCCCAAGCGCTCTGACTGAGACGGTCGGTTTCGCAATAGCGGCTGCCCATGAGGTAGGTGAGGCAATCGTCCGGCAACTCCGGCACCGGGAGCTCCTGGGCGGCTGGCAGCACTTTATCCGGTTTGCCGTCGTCCTCGATTGTGGCATCGCCCCATATCGTCAGGTCACCCGCCGGCGCGACAAGCCGCCGGCATCGGTTGCCGAAGAGATCGCGATAGGTCGATGTCGGCACATCGGGGGCAGTGACTATCGTTTCAGGAACCCGGATATCGGCCGCGCGATCCTCGTGGACCGACAGCAGGCATACCAACGCGGTCGGTTGTTGGAAGTTCAGCGTGATCTCATAGCCGTAGCGGATCAGCATCTGAATCCATCCTGGCGGAAATCGGCGGCGGTCAGTGTGTAGGAATCGCGGCCACTGGAATAGGCCTTGCGTCCGACTTTGTAGATGGAAAGGCGCAACGCGTCGAAAGCAGTAAGGAGCTTCGATTCCGAGATTTCCGACCTGCCCAATTCGGCATCCGCCATCACGAGCGCCTCGGCCTCGACGAAGAACCGCACCTCGAACATACCGTCATGGCCGATGAAGCGGACGGCGTTTCGCTTTTCATCGACGCTGCGGCTCGGATTCGGAAGTAACAGCGTCATCATTAGCGAACCTCTGTTTCGCGCGACGCGGGCCGCGTTGGTGCCGATAGGCTGATCCGCTTTATCCGCCGCTCTATATAGCGAAGGTTGTCGTCGACAGGCGCCGGTGCGCCTATGGAGACGTGATAGATCCTCCAGGGGCGATCCGTTTCAATGTGGCGGCCGTATTGATGATCCATTAGCTCGGGTGCTGACGTCCCACCTTCATTTTCCCAAATGCTGATTGCAAGTGCATGTCGCCCGGCTTCAATTTCATTGCGGCGAGCGTTCATGATGGTGGCCTTTCATCAAGATTTTCGATGGAGCCGAGCCTGCTTGAATGGATCGTGCTTCCATCACCGTCGGCGATGGTCATGGCTGTGGCATGTCGAGCGTCCTCGAAAGATCCAGCGCAAACTCTATCGCCTCGTCGAGATCGGCAGCTTCCACGCTCTCGCGGTCGAGGACCGCATGCGCGTCGTCCACATTTCGGACCCGGTAGAACTCAATCACGATCTTCATCGCCATGCTCTCCGTTCTGCAGAAGCGTCGTATTGTCAGTGCTTGCCCTTGCCGAACGATGCTTTGGCGGTCGCGGCGGCCCTGACCTGGTTGCCGAACTGGCTTTCAAGATTGGGCGAAGCCTTTTTCTGCTTCGGCTTTCTGATTTCGCGATTGCTGCGTTTCTGTCCGTTGGCCATGACCGAACATCCTTTCGGTGAGAGTTGCGCCGTCATCGGCCGACGCCATGCACACCGGTTCGAGCCTGCCCTTCGTCGTCGCCCGATCATGACGTTCGTCGTCGTTTCGAATGCGCTATTGCGTCGAACCGTCGCTCGGCGGGCGCATGAAGGTGAAGTGGTAGATGTCCGCTGGCAGAGCCGATCCACGATGCTCGCCCTTCAGCCGAACGGCTTGACCGACGGTAAAGAGATGTGTTGCTGCGTCGCGGCGGGTCGGGTTGCCATTGCGCTGCAGAATGTCTGTAGCGTTCATCATTGGCCTCAAATGGGCTTTAAACAAGGTCCTCGGCGTCTTTGTTTTCGGCCGACAGTAAGGAGAGGTCTCAACTGGATACAATTCACTCCCTTAATCCGCAGGGTTTGCTGCGAGAAGGCCTCCCATCCGTCTGCGCCGGCGGTAGCAGTTCGCCAGGAACCAGGAACTATGAGACGCAGGCGGCGTTTAGATTCAGAGGCCTCATGCACTGGGAGGTGATGATGAGAAAGCACTCCCGAACGATATCGCCTGAGGTGCGCGCGGCGATCGGCGCCTTTCTGAGCGCGTGTCAAAAAGAAGCCCGGCCTTTTGCGACGTCTGAAGCCCTAGGTGCAGTGCGGCGCGTATTCCCTGATCTGGATATTTCAGACACGGATCTCATGGATGCAATCACCAGCGAAGCATCCGTGGCGGGTTTTGACGTCGACACCCCGGATCCTGCTTCCGCGGCGCGGAGGAGGGTTTCGCTTGAAGAATGGGATAATGAAGGCGGCGCGCCGAGCAGCGAGACTCAAGGCAGGAGTGGTGATGACACGCAGGGCAGAAGGCGGCGGGCAAGAGCGACCAAGGACCGGAATGAGTTGCTCTAGCGGTGAGCTTTCAGGAGGCTGTCCGTTCGGAGCGGACCGGGGAGACTGGAGTTACCAGGCTTCAGCACGCACCGGAGGGTCCGAATGAACATCCACAAGAACGCCCGTTTGGCGCCATTGCGTCGAGAGGAGATGGCACGGTCGTCAGCGAAGGCCGTCTTTTCAAGGCCGAGGCGGCGCAGGTCTACGGCGTGTCGGCGAAGATTGTGGCGCGGTGGATCGAGCGCTACCAGTGCGATGGACGCGCCGGCATGGCGGACCGCTCGTTGCGGCCGGGCCGCATGCCGCGCCAGACCGGAAGGATTGTCGTCGAGCGCACCGCTGTCTCAGCGGCGTCCACTCGCTCCTTCCGTAGGTGCTATGGCTCCTGCTACAGATCGAAAGCCTTCGCCAGGGCTTGCCGTCACCTCGGTCTCAAGCACCTCAGGAAAACCCTCAGCCTAAAGTCCAAAACACCCATCAGTCGCCTCGGTCTAACCGAAGACAACCTGTTGAGGCTCCACATCTAGCGCTGCTCAAGCGAGCCGGCTCAGCAGTTCGACAATTGAGCCTTTTGCGATTTGCAACCCCGGCTGGCGCGCAGGTTTGTTGACGCCTTCGCCAATCCGCACCGCAAAGGCGGGAAAAGCGGGCTGAGAGCAACTCCCGGCCGGTGGCGTCGGCTGAGTCGAGTAGTGGCAAGCCCCGTGCACTGATCAGAATACGTCCAGCGAGCTGAGCAACAAGACTATGCCGACGACTACAACGACGATCTGAGCCATCTGCTTCATCGTCGAGTCAATCGGAAGTTTTTGCACGAGGTACAGCACCAAGGCGATGACAAGGGCCGTGATCAGGATGCTGATTATGATGGACATGCCCCAGGTCCCTTTGAAGGAACCGCCTTCCGGCAGTGAAGGTGTAAATATGGCTGAATTCTATAAAGGGAAGAGCGGCATGGACGCGGCGGCATCGAGGCCACGTCGACAAAGGTTCGTTCAGCTCCAGGTTGGTGCCGTACCCTTCGCCGTCCCCGGAGGTCTAATTATTTATCAGAAACCAGGCGGCAAACAGACTTGCGATGGCGGGAACGGAAAACGCGAGAGCGAAGATCGGAAGTTCGTCTGCGATCGAATAGCCGGCACGGTAGACACCGATCCAAAGATTGACGACAGAAATGATCAACCAGATGGCCAGGAAGACGCTTAATGCTGCACCCGTCAAAGATTTTGTTGTCGTCCACAGTTTGGAAAGCAGCATTATGCCGGCGCAAACAAAGAGCCCCGCCGCAATGACTTTGATGGTATGCATTTCACGACATCCTCTATTTTGATGAGAGACCTCGCCTCCAATCAGCCGGCGACCGGACGCGAGGAATGTTCCTTTACGCCACCTGCCGCTGAAGGCGGGATGCCCACCAGGCCGCAACGGAACCGAGACCACTGACGGATAGGAGTTCGGCGACTGCGAGGAGACCTGGTTCGAGATGCGCTGCAAAGAAGGTGATCAAGCCGAGGAAGTAGGCTGGAATGTTGTTGAGTGGAGCGGCCACTCGCAGCGATACAACAATCATCGCAACGACGAACACGACAATCCCGAAAGCCAATGGCCCAGTCGCGGGGACTAACATTCCTACTGCCAGCACGGCTGCCACTCCCATGGCTATTCCGGCCGCCAGGCAAAGATAGCTGCAGAAGGCGTCCTTTGCAGAGTGCCCACGCGTGTAGAACGCGACCCATCCCATAAACATTGCCCAAACCGGCCAGCCAAGGCTTGCTGAAGACGTGGCCGCGAACGCGGCAACTACGGCGGCGATTAGCGTAATGGCATGGAATCTCAGGGTCGTCAGGATGGGTTTGTTTTTCGATTTGTCAGTCATCTCGTTTTCCAGTTTTCATCGGTGGTGGAAAACCCGCAATCGGGAGGTGATAGTGCGCGATCTGGAGGAGCAGCCCCACCGTCACGATTGGGACTGCTTCAACGTTTGCGATGTTTACAGATTGGCCGGCTTCAACAGGTCCTGCAGGCCGATGTTGCGGAACATTTCCGCCCGCACGCGATCGGCAACGCCATTGACGATCTCAGCACCATCCTGTGAGGGATCGACGTGAACACGGAAGGGCCGCTTGCCGAATGGCATGTCGATCACGTCGACGATTGCGACAGCCACCGATCCGGCATCCGCATCGGCGGGCTCAAGCGCTGCAAGACCTTGCAAAGCCTGTTCCGGAACGCCTTTGTAAGGGCCTTCGTTGTATTCAGCTGCACGCACTGTGTCGGCCGGCGAGCCGGAATGAGCAAAGTGATTGGTGCCCTTGGTAAACGCACCCGGAACGATGATGGATGTCTCAATCCCCCAACGGGTCAACTCGGCTGCGTAAGATACAGCAAGCGAATCCATAGCCGCCTTCGCTGCAAAATAGGGAGACAAGTACGGTGGAGTACCGCCGCGAGTGCTCGAAGAGGAGACCCAAACGACCAGACCCTTGCCTTGGCGGCGCATGTGAGGAAGTGCGGCGCGGTTCACGCGCTGTGTGGACAGAACGTTGATGTCGAAGAGTTCGGCGAACTGCTCCGGCGTGAACGCTTCTGCCGGCCCGAAGGACATATGACCGGCGTTATGCATAACGACATCGAGGCGACCGGCATCTGCGATGATCGTGGCAATTCCTGCTTCTACCGATGCGTCGGAGCCGACGTCCAGTTCCACGGAGCGAAGGTCGACGCCGTTGTCTTTGGCGAAGGCCGCCGCGTCGGCAACGGCCTTGGCGTTTCGTCCGGTGGTAGCGCGCATCCCGGCGTAGACAGTGTGGCCGGCCTTGGCGAGCGCGCGGGCCGTGAGGGCACCGAAACCGCTGGAGGCACCGGTGATGACGATAACTTGCTTAGTCATGGGAACTATCCTTCGTATCTGTCAGATTGGGGGAATGTTGGGCGGTAAGGAGGGGCGAGTGTTCAAACCCGCCCGGCTCAATGATTGAAATCTGGGGAACCGACCGAGGTCAGGCTACGCCGCCATTGGCGCGAACGATCTGGCCGTTAACCCAGCCAGCGTCAGGGCCGGCGAGGAAAGATACGACGTTGGCAATGTCGTCCGGTTGGCCGAGGCGTTCGAGCGGCGGCATTTTCGCAAACTGGGCGATCAGCTGATCGGACTTGCCGTTCAGGAACAGCTCGGTCGCGATGGGGCCGGGAGCCACAGCATTGACCGTGATGTTGCGGCCACGCAGTTCTTTGGCGAAGACGTGGGTGAAGGCCTCAACGGCGGCCTTGGTGCCGTTGTAAACCGCGTAGCCCGGCATGTTCAGAGCCAGCGTCGTCGAAGAGAAGTTGACAATGCGGCCGCCGCTCTGGAGGCGTTTTGCAGCTTCCCGCATCGTGTTGAACGTGCCCTTGGCGTTGATGGCGAAGTGGCGGTCGAAATCTTCGTCGCTGGTTTCAGCAAGGGGCAGTGTCTTCAGGATCCCGGCGTTGTTGACGAGTACATCGATGTGGCCGAACGCGGCTTCCGCCGAGTCGAACATGCGAGCCACTGCAATCGCGTCGGACACATCAGCCTGGGCGCTGATTGCCTTGCCACCCTTGGCTTCAATCTTGCGGACGAGATCCTCAGCAGGCGCTGCACTGCCCGAATAGTTGACGACAACCGTGAATCCGTCGGCTGCAAGGCGCTCAGCAATTGCTGCGCCGATTCCGCGGGATGCGCCGGTAACGATGGCGACCTGGTTCGTGGTGATGGACATTTTGTTCTCCTTTGCGCTCAGCGCTTTTGACAAGGAGGAAGATGTCACTATCCGTTCTGCGGATAATCATGCATTATCCGCCAATACTATGCGGGGACAGCGAACAATGGACAGGCTGGATGCGATGCGAATTTTCAGCCGTGTGGTGGAGCGCAAAAGCTTTACTGCGGCCTCAGAGGATCTTGGGCTTCCACGCTCCACCGTCACGGATGCCGTCAAACAATTGGAGGCGCGCCTTGGGGTGCGCCTTCTGCAACGAACAACCCGGCATGTCAGCTCAACGCTCGACGGTGAAGCCTATTACCAGCGCTGCATCTCAATCCTTGATGACATCGAGGATGCGGAAGGAGCATTTGCAGGAGCGGTCCCGAAAGGGCTTCTCCGCGTTGATGTCCATGGGACGCTTGCGCGGCACTTCGTCATGCCGAACCTTCCCTCTTTCTTTAAGTCATATCCGGATATCGAACTTTACATGACTGAAGGCGATCGGTTTGTGGATCTCGTTCGCGAAGGCATCGACTGTGTTCTGCGTGTTGGTGAGCCACAGGGCGGAGATATGATCGGACGACGTGTCGCCGTGCTGGAAGAGGTAACATGCGCCTCGCCCGACTATCTGAAGCGATATGGTACGCCGCAAAGCGCCGATGCGCTTGATGGGCATGTCATGGTTGGGTTTCGGTCATCAGCGACCGGCACACTGATCCCTTTGGAGTTTTCAGTGAACGGCAAAGTCATCTATCGTCAGCTTCCGACGATCGTTTCGGTCAATGCCGCGGAAAGCTTCATTGCCGCAGCCAGACAGGGTCTCGGACTGATACAAATTCCGCTCTATCACGCCCAGATGGAACTCGACACTGGCTCATTGGTCCACGTCCTACCGAACATTCCACCCACACCTACGCCAGTGTCACTTTACTACCCCCGCAACAGGCAATTGTCTCCGCGGGTCCGAGTGTTTATTGACTGGTTAGCCGGCGTCTTCCGTGAAGCACGGCTCCAGGAATAGTCGGCCCCGCACGCCCTGTCAGGTTGAAGGATCGAGTGTAATCGGACCACAACCAGACGGTCTGCTGTGTGCCCCAACCCGGACCCTGGCGGTAAGAACGCTGATGTCCGCTTTTCGTGGTGGTGGCCTGGCAGCGGACGGTCCGCTCACGGCTCCAATTGAGACGCTCGGATCATACTGGCCAGCATCCGCTCCTACAACGCGAAGCCGGCAACATGCCGCCCGGTCCGGATGTCTCTATCCTACGCCTTGAAAGGATATGAACCGTCGACCTGTTCACTGCGCGTGAATAAAGCGGGAATGGGGAGCGTTTGCGAGCCGAAACTATAGGCTGATACTGTGAAACTCGGCGATCCGCGTAGCGAAGCGCCGAGCTCCTCTTTATTGAAATCAGACGGACTGAGCGACGGGTTTGCTGTGAATGGTCAAACCATGTGCCGCTCGGATTAAATCCGCCGCGCGCTCTCCGATGACAACGCACGGCGCCATCGTGTTGCCGGTAGTGATCCGCGGCATGATCGATGAGTCCGCGATGCGCAGGCCATCGATACCATAGACCTTGAGCTCATTATCGACCACCGACATGGTGTCGCGTCCCATCTTGGCGGTGCAAGATTGATGCCAATAGGTAACGGCCGAGCGCCGGATAAAATCGATCATGCCTGATCTGTCGCGCGGACCTGGAGCGGTTTCGCGACTCACCAACGGTTGGAAGCCATCGCTATTTCCGAGTTCGCGGCATAATTCCACTGCGGCCAACGCGGCTACCATGTCTTCCGGCTCACTAAGTGAGTTCGGTTCGATCAGGACGGGATCGTTTACATCGGGACCAGAGAGCCGCAGCCGACCGCGGCTTTTAGGCTGTGCAAGACCGTTGAACATCGTCCAGCCGTGCTCTGGGGTTTCGAGGCCTGTGTCTGGCGGCGAAGGAACCGCAAACTCTAATTGGCACTGGAGGATGTCTGGCTGGGACAGACGCGCGTCGCTTTTCCAGTAGATGTTCGCCTCGCAGCCACTACCGCCGATTGCTTCCGGTTTCCGGTAGGCCCAGGTGCAGCCGAATGCCAGATGATCCTGATGATTGCGACCAACGCCTGGCAAGTGTTGCACGACGGGGATCCCATGAGATTGCAGCTCGTCTTCCGGGCCGATACCGGACTGCATAAGGACCTTTGGTGTGTTGATCGCCCCCAGTGACAGCACCGTTTCGCAATGCGCCATGAACTTACGCGGCCGACCATCTACCAGAGCTTCCACCCCTCTTACCCGCTGACCATCGAAGACAAGACGCGTAACAAGCGCTTCGGTTATCACCGTCAGGTTCGGGCGCGACAGCAGCGGACGAACATAGGATTCAAACACGGTTTCCCGCTTGCCATCCCGGATGCGGAGTTCAGCGATCGATGCGCCTCCGGGGGCTTCCATCATCTCGCCGTTCGTTGAATCGAAGACCGGAACGCCCATGGCTGACGCCGCGTTTAATAGGGCCTCCGCCACTGGCTGTGGAGACCGAGGCTGCGACACATATGCTGGCCCACCTGCTCCGCGACGCGTCGGGTCGGGAGTGCCTTGCCAGTTTTCTATCCGACGATAGTAGCGGAGGATCGACTCATACCCCCACGCATCATCACTTGCCTCTGCGGCGAAGTGATTCCAATCTTCCTTATGTCCCCTCGCCCACACCATGACGTTGATGCTCGAACCGCCGCCAAGTCCTTTGCCCATGCTGAGAGGAAGTCGTCGGCCATCGAGATCAGGTGCCGGTTGTCCGACAAAGCCCCAGTCCCGGCTTGATCCGAGGTTGAGCGGCCACTGCGCAGGGTTCGTAACGGTCTCGGGTACATCATTTCCGCCGGCCTCTAGCAGCAGAACGCTCGCGTTTCCATCCTCTGCCAGTCGCGCTGCGACAACCGAGCCGCTGGACCCAGCACCACAGACGATGAAGTCGAAGACGTCACCGGCCGGTTTCTGTGGAAAGGACGGATTTGCCGGTAAGGGCATGTCATGGGGGTGCAGTTTCACGTGGTTATCTCCGTGAATGGATTTAATTAGAATTTACCAAGTGCTGAGACGCCGGCCGGGGAGGGATGCTTTAAATCTCGGTCAAGATCTGGCGTCCTACTAGGTTTCTCGCTTTGTCGCTGGGACGCGTGTTCGGTAGGCCCTGCTTAGCGTCATCGGGACCGTACGGACTGTCCCGATGACGCAAAGGCGATCATTGCTTTTTTGCCGACGCGGTCTTGGCGGCCTGATCGATGGTATCGGCGATGACCGCCGGCTGCGTCATGAACAGCGCGTGGCTTGCCGACACCTTGGTGATTTTGGCATTGATGCGCTCAGCCATGTGGATCAGCATGGCCTGATCGAAGGCCTTGTCCTCGGTGGCAATAACAGCCCAGCTGGGCTTAGTGCGCCAAGCTGCATTCTCGAGCTTCGTGGCGAACGCCGACATGTTGATCGGGACCTGTGCGTCCCTCATGAACGCAACATCGGCATCGCTTACATCATGAGCGAACCCAGCCTTAAACTTTGCCGGGCTGACATAGCCGAAACCATCCTTTGTCGTCTCGATGACGAACTCCGCTGCTGGAGCGAATCCTTCGTATTGCTGAGCCGTTGTCTCGCCGACATCTGGGGAGAGAGCGGAGACATAGACGAGGCCCGCAACCTTCGGATAGATGCCAGCTTCCGTGATGACGGTTCCGCCCCAGGAATGTCCGACGAGAATGACAGGACCATCTTGCCGCTCAAGCGCACGTCTGGTGGCGGCAACATCGTCTGCAAGCGACGTCAGAGGGTTTTGCACGATGGTGACGCGATAACCGCGTTTCGTCAGATTGTCGTAAACGCCCTTCCAGCCGGAACCGTCCGCAAACGCGCCGTGAACCAGAACGACGTTTCTTACGGATTGATCTTTGGGAATGGTGTCGGCGGCATTCGCCGCTGGTAGCGCAACCGACATTGAGGCTGCAGCTGCGATTGCGGAAACGGTGGTGATGGACTTGCGTGTCATTGATCTCTCCTTTGGCCGTATGCGATAATTGTTATCGCGATATCTCTCAGCTTTCATATCTTGAGATGCGCGTCAACATGATTCTTATCGCGATATTGGTTTTCGTGATATTTTCGATTATATGAATGAGTACAGGAGTTCAAAATGACCCAACGCTATAACGATCCCCCGCCTCTGCCCGACCAACTTTGCTATGCGATCTACACCGCCGGCATTGCTATTCAGCGCGCATACAAGCCCTTTCTCGACGAACTTGGGCTGACATATCCCCAATATCTCGTCCTGAACGTCCTCTGGGCTCAAGACGAGCTGACCGTAGTTTCAATTGCCGACCGACTTGCTCTGGAATCCAGCACGCTCACCCCGCTTTTAAAGCGTCTTGAAACAGCCGGACACTTAAGTCGGACACGCAACCTGAACAACGAACGGCAGGTACTGGTTGGGCTGACAGACCAGGGTCGTGCCTTGCAGCACAGGGCAGGCTGCCTCAGCGATACCCTGCTTGCAGCCTCGACCCAAACACCACCGCAACTCGCTGCCTTGAACCGCGACGTGCGGTATCTTCGTGACGCGATTTACTCCCAGATCGGCGGGTGGGACGCACCCGCCTGACCTGCAATGGCGGTAGAGGGCCTAGATGCTCAAGCGGTCGGAACAGTCCCACCGTCGATCACATGCTCTGTTCCCGTAATCGACGTTGCTCGATCCGAGGCAAGGAACGCGATCAGATCAGCGACCTCCTCCGGCGCGGCCGGTCGTCCCAGCGGTATGCCGCCGAGCGAGTTCATGATGACCTGCACCGCGTCATCGTAGCTGATACCGGCTTGCTCAGCTATGCGCAGGGCCAGACCATTGGACCCCGGGCTTGCGATCCAGCCGGGAGAAACCCGCACCACCCGTACTCCCTTCGGAGAGACCTCTTTGGAGATGCTCTTGCTGTAGGTGTTGAGGGCCGCCTTGGCTGAAGCGTAGCCGGTCGTCGCCTCCGGTAGCGGAAGATTTCTCTGGATCGAGGTGACGTGGATGACGACACCACTTCCCTGAGCGACCATGCCAGGGATCAGAGCACGATCGAGCCTGACCGCCGGAAAGAAGTTGAGGTTGAACTCCTTGTCCCATTCCTCGTCGATGAGCGCAGCAAAGCCGCCTGATGGAGCTGACGAGCCGCCCAGTACGTTCACAAGAATATCGAGGCCGCCGAGCTCCCGATGCACCGCGTCAACGACGGTTTGTACCCCCGTCGTGGTGGTCAGGTCGGCTTCAACGAATGCCGCACCGGAGAAATCTGCCGGCTTGGTGCGTGCGGTGGTCAGCACACGGGCGCCAAGCTCCTTGAAGAGGGCCACGGTTGCGGCTCCGGCGCCCGAAGTGCCGCCGGTGATCAGGGCGCGACGCCCCTGCAAGGTGAGGAACGGGGTCATACGGTGATCTCCAGTTCGGCGACCTTGTCGCCCACGAGGACGAAGAAGAAGCGCAGATCGATCGGGCTGCCTGGGAACGTGCCGACCGCATGGGCCGTCACCTGGGTTTTCCCGTTTTCAGTGGCGATGAAGAAGGGCGCTACCGTGTAGCTGTATTCCTGCGAAGCCTCTGCCATCCACTTGCGAATGGCATCACGGCCCCTGTGGGTCTTGCCCTTATCCTTCACGATGCCGTTTTCGGTGAAGGTGGCAGCAATAGCGTCGGGGCTGCCGTCCCCGTCGGCGTCGAAATAGGCTTCGATGCCCTTGGGTAGTTTGATTGTCATTTTGGTCCTCCATCAATTTCCAGCCTTGCCGGCTAGGGGCCTCGCCCCCTTTGGAGGTCGACAAGGACAACCTAGGGCAAGATGGTTGACACGATAACTAGGATAAAGAAGGATGAGGAATTACGAAAAGAGGGATAATGACGCGATCTGTACTCGCCGACCTGGACGCCGTTTTAAGCATTGCTCGCCTCGGGTCGTTTCGGGCAGCCGCGCTCGAGCTTGGCATGTCCACGACAGCACTTAGCAATGCCATCGCAAAGCTTGAGCAGCGCCTGGGCGTTCGCCTGTTCAACCGTACGACGCGAAGTGTTTCGCTCACCGATGCGGGGAGGACCTTTGTCGAGCGGGTTGGGCCGGCGATCACGGACATCCACGATGCTATGCTTACGGTCCAATCGCTTCAGGAAACTCCGACAGGCACATTGCGCATCAATGCCTTCGCGACAGCAGCCCGGGAGGTGATCGAACCGCTCATCTTGTCGTTCATGCAGCGCTATCCTCAGGTGCATATCGATCTGGTCACGGAGGGACGGATCGTCGACATCGTTGCGGCGGGCTTCGACCTAGGCCTGAGGCCAGCCGATCTGGTGCCGAGCGACATGATCGCCGTCTCGCTTGGTTTGAAGCGCAGTAATGCCGTTGTCGCATCACCAGACTTCCTGCGCACTCATGGCAGTCCAACCGTACCAACCGACCTATATCGGTTTCGCTGCATCCGTGCGCGTCTGCCCAACAACGCCTTGTTTCGGTGGAAATTTGAAAAGGACGGGAACGCTGTCCAGATCGATGTGCAGGGCTCAATAACCCTCGACGAGTCAAGCCTTGTCAGGATAGCGGCTCAAAATGGAGTTGGGCTCGGATACGTCATGGAGGCGGATGTGCGCGATGACATTGCGGCCGGTCGACTGGTGCGCGTTCTCGAGGATTGGACCCCTTCCTTGGCACCGCTCGCGCTGTATTACCCTGGCAGAAAGAACCCGCCGGCCGCCTTTAGTGCGTTCATTCAGGCTGCGCGCGAATTTGCGAATGGGCAATCGCCCGGTGCATAAATCAACGTCTCGTCGACGACCGCGCACGGACTCCAGGAACTCAGCGTTCGCAAGGTCCTGAACAACCTTCATCATATGGTTTTGCGAGACAGAGAACGTGTCCGATATCTCCCGGATCGAGCTAAGCCCCGATGGCCGTGATCCCAAATAGATCATCAATCGCATTGCGTAGTCGGTATATTTGGTGAGCCTCATCGGGGTGTCGTTCGCAAGACGGACAGGCTAAAGGCATGCCTGAAAATCGCGACGTCCCAGAGCAGTATCACATTGGCGAGACAACAGGTTGGTCTGTGAACCACCGTATCAATTCGTCGCTCCCCGGCTACCTTATGATAAGTTCGAAGACTTTCACCAACGACCTGAGCGACCTCCCCAGCGAAGCGTTATGCTCACTTGGCTTGCTGTTCGCAAAGGTCCAAGATGCATTGAAGCGTGTATTAACGGGTTTACATCGGCCGCTACGGGCATGCGCCGGAGTACCCCATCCATTTCCATGTCATCCCAATATACGGGTGGGTTGAGGAGCTATTCTGGAAGGATGACCGATACCGGCTACTAGAAACTTTCGCGGAAGGGCCGGGAGAGACCCCTACTGACGGAACGGAACTGACGCTATTCGTCTGGCGCGAGTTCTGCGAACGAGCTGCTCCCCCGCCGATCAAGGGGCCCTCTGTTGCCGAAGCTACTGAGCTCTTGCGTCGGACAATCCAATTTTCCTAGCAGTCATCCAACGCTCGACCAATTTCATTTCGCCCCCTACCGAAACCGACCCCGTGCTGCCTCCGATCGGAGCCACATTGCCATGTGGTCGGATACAAAATCGGCACTGCCGCCAAATGTGGGTTTTACTTCGTCACTTCAAACGGCAAAATGTCATATGCTAGTAAGCTTTAGCCGATAGACGCGACCTAATTTTCCGCTAACGATTTCAGCGAAACGCCTACTTTGCCAAAGCGATTGCACAATCGAACCTCACCGGCTGCTCGAGCGATTTCGGATGAGCAATGGTCGACGGCGCGACGCATGGCGCGCGAGCTGGACAAGATCCTCGACCACTTCGGTCCACGACAGCCTGCCGTTGCTCGAGCGGCGGCCGAGCTGCGCCTGTCCACCCGCCAGGTTTACAATCTGCTCGGCCGGTATCGCGTCGAGTGGACGATCACGACGTTACTGCCCCGCACCACCGAAACCCGGCGCAAGCGGCTTGCGGGCGGGACCGAGGAAATCATCAGCACAACACTGCGCGAGCAATTCCGCCTACCACCTGAGATCACTCACCTCGCTTTTCGGGTGGGCTTAGCTAGTGATTCTTGATTAATTGCAGCCCATCGCGAAACGCTCTATTTTCCTGGCAGGGTGTCCTCGACGAGACGGAACGTCCTCGGCTTCGCAGCGCCGCCGGACCGCTTCGGTTTCCGCACCAATCCCAGGCGCAGTTCGACGACCCGATCCACGAGGAGACGAGCGATGGGCGCAACGACGCCGGACAACATCATGCAGCTCGGTATGGGGTTTTGGGCCTCCAAAGCCTTGCTCAGCGCCGTCGAGCTCGGCGTCTTCACCGAGCTCGCAGCCGGACCGGCCGACCTGCCGGACCTGCAGGCCAGGCTGAAACTGCATCCCCGCTCGGCCCGCGACTTCCTCGACACCCTGGTGGCCCTGAAGCTGCTCGAACGCGAGGATGGCCGCTATCGCAATGCCCCGGATACCGACCTCTTCCTCGACAAGGGGAAGCCGTCCTATATCGGCGGCATCCTCGAAATGGCCAATGCCCGGCTCTACGGTTTCTGGGGCTCGCTGACCGAAGCCCTGCACTCCGGAGAGCCGCAGAACGAAGCCAAGCACAGCGAGGACTTCTTCGCCGCGATCTATGCGGAGCCGGCACGGCTGCGCGGGTTCCTCGAAGCGATGAGCGGGATCAGCGCAGGTGCGGCGCAGGCGATCGCCGCCAGGTTCGACTGGTCGAAATATACGACCTTCGCCGATGTGGGCGCGGCGCAGGGCATGGTGCCGGTGGTGATTGCGCGAGCCCATCCGCATCTCCAGGCTATCGGCTTCGACCTGCCCGCCGTGCAGCCGATATTCGACGAGTTCATCGCCCGGCAGGGCCTCGCTGACCGCGTCCGCTTCCAAAGCGGCAACTTCTTCGACGGCCCGATGCCGAATGCGGATGTGATCGTGATGGGGCATATCCTGCATGACTGGGATCTAGCCGAAAAGAGGATGCTGCTGGAAAAGGCCTTCGCCGCGCTGCCCAAAGGCGGGGCCGTCATCGTCTACGACGCTGTCATCGACGACGAGCGCCGCAGCAACGCCTTCGGCCTGCTGATGAGCCTGAACATGCTGATCGAGACCCGTGGAGGTTTCGACTACACTGGCGCCGACTGCCAGGCCTGGATGCGCGACGCCGGTTTCGTGTCCACACGCGTCGAGCCGTTGCTGGGGCCGGACTCGATGGTGATCGGCTTCAAGCCCGACTGAGCGGAGAACGAGACCCGGGGCGCAAGATCGGTTGCCTTGCGCTGACACCGCAATCGCCACAAGGTCATCGGGCATGTGCGCAAGACCGAGACCGCGTCTCACCGCATCGAGACGCATTGCGATGTTGTTGAACACCATCTTCCCCTCGACCCCATCCTTTTCGAATTCCCACGCCAGGATATTGCCGTAGGTCGGCATGCGGATCTGGATGCAGTTGTGGGCCGTGAGGTTCTCCGGGACTTCCGGCCAAGGGTGCTGGCGGAAAGAGGACGGAGCGTCGACGACAGCCATGCGCATCTCGCGTCCGATCTTGACCGCGATTGTCACGCATCTCGCTGAGCGCCGCAAGCTCCGCCTGGATTTCCTCAAAGCGCGGACCCGCCGTCTGGAGAAGACGTTCGCCCGCAACCGTCGGCGATACGCGGCGCGTCGTTCGCGTCAGCAGACGCAGGCCAAGCGCGTTCCTCAAGCCCCCGGACTGTCTGGCTGAGCGCGGACTGCGAAACTCCGAGCTTCACTGCCGCCCGCGTAAAGCTTTCCTCGCGCGCGACCGCTACGAAAGCGACCAGATCGTTGAAGTTCTCCTGCGGCACTCCGGAGGGCTGATGGCTGTGCCCGTTCGAAAACCTGCCTTGTTGCCTCCACGATCAAGCCGCCACCTTGTGGCGGCCGAAAATGGTTGCAACATAAAACATCATTGATATGATGTTTTATGTTGCATATGGAGAGGAGACGGACATGCAAGTGGCCCCAAAGCCGGTGCGCGCCCAAGGCAGAACACAGCAAGAGCGGCGCGAGAAAACCAGGGCGGATCTGCTCGAGGGGATGATGTCGGCGCTGATCGAGCTTGGCTATGCACGCACGACAACCGGCGAGATCACACGCAGAGCCGGTCTGACTTCTGGTGCACTACAACATCATTTTCCGTCTCGGGAAGACCTCATTCTTGCACTCGTCGATTATCAGTTCGAGGCAGTCCGCGCGCAGCTCGAGATATTCGCGAATGACAACAACGCCGAGTCTGATTGGAAGACTTTCATTGAGTTGCTGCGCGACATTTATGCCGGTCGTCGCTATATGGCGATATGGGAAATTGTGATGGGAACGCGCGCGGACGTGCATCTCCATGCATTACTCATGCAGCACAGGATCCAGTCGCAGGCGACCCTCGAGAGGCTTTGGAGCACGGTCTTCAAGGCTCTGATTCCAGATAAACGCAGGCGCTCCGACCTCATGCATTTCACGCTTTCCACCCTGCGCGGAAGTGTATTTTACAACGTAATCGCGCCAGATGCTCAGTTCCTAGAACGGCAAAAAGAAATGCTTTTTTCCGTTCTGGAAGCAGAGATGTGTGACCGGGAAGGAACCGTCTCCGTAAGCCCGATCATGATCCATCCATAGCCTCATTCACACCCATGATTTCTGAAAGGAGGGAATTGCGCATGCGTTTAAATAAATCCGGTTTGCGTATCGCCGTCACTTGCTTCGCTTTGGCGATCGGTGGGGTTGGCGCCGTCAACACAGCTCAATCGCAGGCATTAGCTACATCCAAACCGCCATTGGCAACCGGGATAACCGATAGCGGTGCTGCGGAAGCGCAAGTCACCGACGCTATTCGCGACGGTGATATCCTTACGATCAAGATTCGTTTTGCCCCGATCGTGCCGGATAAGATGGAATCTATCTACGCCCAAATTTCCGATCAAGACTATGAGAACAACTTCTATGTCCTTGCGGGTGACAAGAAATATCTCCTACTGAGAGATAGCCAGGATACACCGCTGGCAAGCCCGCAGCTTTCCATTCGAAACACAAAGGATTCCCCGGTGTCCGGGACCTGGTACGGACGGTTTCCTGCGCCGCCGAAAGACATTACGGAAGTATCTTTGACTATTCGCGGTGTAGAGACGATCGATGCAATTCCTATTGCGGACAAACAGCAATGAGCAGGTTTGTGACAATAGTCGGCCTTGCGATCATTGTGTCGGTCGGACACGTGAACGCTCATGCGTCGAATTACCAGCGTGAAGTCAGAGGCCTCAAGGCGACCGTCCTGAGCTTGAAGGGCCTCGGGTCCGAAACAAAGGGCTCGGTTTCAGCACTGTTGGCCAGAGTCGATAGCCTCGTCTCCAACCGCAACGGCCTGACGGCACGACGGGAAGGCAAGGCCATCAGGGTTTCGATGTTGGGTGACGTGCTATTCGATTTTGACGCGACAGATATAAGACCCGCCGCCGAGCCGACATTGCAGGAGATCGCGCGCCTCATCGCTTCCACGCCGGGCGGCAGAACCTTAGTCGAGGGGCATACGGATTCCAAAGGGACAGTCGCCTACAACCAGGTTCTCTCCGAGCGTAGGGCCAAAGCGGTAGCAGCGTGGCTGGAGGCCCACGGTGTCGGCAAGACAAGGCTGGCGGTCGCCGGCGTGGGAGCCGACCATCCCGTTGCACCCAACGAGGATGGAGATGGGCTGGACAATCCGGAAGGACGCGCATTGAACCGACGCGTCGAGTTCGTGTTTCAGGACATCAAATGATGTCATGACGACCATCACTGGCCACGTCGCGGTGAAAACTTGTAGGATCCGCCGCGATCAACGCAACCTCATCCAGCTTGCTCGCCATCTCAACGACCAGCCGAGAAAGTGCCTCAACTACAGAACGCCGGCCGAAGTGTTTCGGGCACATTTGCAAGAGGGAGGCTGAACCCCTACCCTGAAAACCGGCATGTTGCACTTCAGTTAGGATCTCCCATACGTGAACATCACAGCAACAAGCCCCTAAGGCGACGTCCACGCTTAAGTCTGTGAACAGCATTGCGCCCCCATTTCCGCCGTTGGGTCGAGTTCTCACACTTCCTGAAAGGAGACGGTCTGCTACTCCAAAATCCATCGTTTCCACTAGGTTAAGTTCCCACTTTGCCTAGGATGGTCTGTCAGAGAGCGAAACATTGATTTGACGGGTCGTCGGTCCAGATTCTTTCAAGGCTCTAGAGAGCCAATCGTTGACTGGGCGGAGCTAGGTGCTCTTGGTCCGCACACTCTGTTCCTCGCGATCTAGCTGACACGGGTATCGATCCAGGCGCGCGTCTGCTCCAGGATCTCGTCGGAAAGCTCGTGATCATCGATTGCCCGCGCGAGGATGACTGCCCCCACCATTGCTGCCCAGCTTCCGATCGCTGCGCGGCGCTTGTCGTCCGAACCCCGCTCCGGCAGTGCCTTCTCGATACGGGCGATCTGCGTGCGAAGACCCTCTGTCATGGCGGCCTGCGCTGCAGGTGTCTGGTGGCGAATGGCTGCGGCCAGACCTGCGGTGGGGCAGCCATTGGCCGGATTGTCACGGTGACGAGGTGCCAGATAGGAGCGGACGAAGGCGCTGAAGTCGCCGTCTCCTGCGCTATCCGCAGCAAGGGAATGCGCAAGCGTCTGCGCGACAAGGTCGTCCTTCGAGTTGAAATGGCCATAGAAGCCGCCATGGGTCAGGCCGGCTGCCTTCATGACTTCCGCTACGCTCACGGCATCGAACCCCTTGTCCTTAAACAACCGGCTGGCGACGTCCAGGATCCGGCGTCGGTTCTCCGCCATCTGTTCTCGGCTGACCTTCATTTTCAAAATTCTCCGAAGCCGTCGTTGACATTTACATGATGGCCATCATATTTATTGGCAATCATGATGGTGATCATGAATATAGGTTCGATTACAGAAAAGAGCAATCCGATGAGCCAAATTCCTGCAGTTCTCATTACCGGCGCCTCGACCGGCATTGGCGCAATCTATGCCGATCGGTTTGCGCGGCGAGGGCACGACCTCGTGCTGGTCGCCCGCGACGCAGCGCGAATGGAGGCGGTGGCAAGCCGTCTGCGTCAGGAAACCGGTGTGACGGTCGACATCCTCCAGGCTGACCTGACGCAAACCACTGATCTGGCCAAGGTCGAGACACGGCTGCGCGACGATGCTCGCATCGGCATCCTCGTCAACAATGCCGGAACGGCCATCGGTGGAACCTTCGTCGAGCAGAGCACCGACGACACGACCAGACTCGTTGCGCTCAATACGACGGCACTTGTTCGCCTTGCCGGCGCCATTGCCCCGCGGCTTGCCAATGCCGGTGAGGGGGCGATCGTCAATATCGGTTCAGTGGTGGGTTTGGCGCCGGAGTTCGGGATGACGGTTTACGGCGCGACCAAGGCCTTCGCCCTATTCCTGTCTCAGGGGCTCGGCCTCGAACTTGGACCGAAGGGCGTTTACGTCCAGGCGGTGCTTCCCGCCACGACCCGAACCGAGATTTGGGAGCACGTCGGCGCCGACGTCAACGCCATGAACAATGTCATGGAGGTGGGCGACCTGGTCGATGCGGCGCTGGTCGGTTTCGACCGTCGCGAGCCGGTGACCATCCCGCCGCTTCACGAAGCCGGTCAGTGGGAGGCCTTTGAAGCCGCGCGCAAGACCATGTTCGCCAATTTCGGCAACGCACTTCCTGCCGAACGTTACCGTACGCGCACCTGAATCCTACGCATTCAACTGATCAATACCGCTGCAGCGGTGACACCATAGGTAGATCATGACCAACAACACGCTTTTCGAGCCCTACGCTCTCGGCTCCATGACCCTTTCCAATCGGATCGTCATGGCGCCCCTGACACGCAACCGCGCCGGTCCGGGCTTTGTGCCGGGGGACATTACCGCAGAGTATTACCGCCAGCGCGCTTCTGCCGGGCTGATCATTTCCGAGGCTACCCAGATCTCGCAGCAGGGGCAGGGCTACCAGGACACACCCGGCGTCTATACCCAGGCGCAGATCGACGGTTGGCGCAAAGTCACTGCTGCCGTACACGAGGAGGGTGGGCACATCCTTCTTCAGCTCTGGCATGTCGGCCGCATCAGCCACGTCGACCTTCAGCCCAACGGTGCTCAACCGGTCGCGCCCTCGGCACTTCGGGCAGACACCAAGACCTTCGTCAACAATGCCTTCGTCGACGTTTCGCAACCCCGTGCCCTTGAGCTCGATGAACTCGCTGGAATCGTGACCGATTTCCGTCAGGCAGCAGCCAACGCCATCAAGGCCGGTTTCGATGGTGTCGAGGTTCACGGCGCTAATGGCTATCTACTCGACCAGTTCGCCAAAGACGGCTCGAATGTTCGGACAGACAAATATGGCGGCTCCGTAGAAAACCGCGCCCGCCTCATGCTGGAAGTCACGGCTGCAGTCGTCGAGGAAATCGGCGCTGCGCGCACAGGAATCCGGATCTCGCCGGTCTCGCCCGCCAATGGCATTTCGTGCAGTGATCCCCAGGCTCAGTTCGACTACATCGTCGATCAACTCGACGCGCTTAACATCGCTTACATCCACGTCGTCGAAGGCGCCACCGGCGGACCACGCGACGTCGCACCATTTGATTTTGGCTCGCTACGCCGCCGCTTCAGCAAGACTTACATCGCCAACAATGGATATGACCTCGAACTCGCGACGTCGCATCTTGCCAATGACAAGGCGGATCTGTTCGCCTTCGGACGCCCGTTCATCGCCAATCCGGATCTCGTGGAACGTCTGCAAAGCGGCGCGCCGCTGGCGCAGATGATTCCGGCCACGCTCTATGGCGGTGGCGCGGCGGGCTATACCGATTATCCCAGCTTCGCCGAGGCATCAGGAAAGTGAAAGGCTTGGGGCCGTACTTCGGTGCGACCCCGAGCGTACCAGGGGTTTTGGCTTCATCTCCCGGATATCCTGCTTGAGATTTAATGATGATGTACGTCATCTAAAATATATCATGATGGCCATCATGATTAAGCTCCGACAACCTTAAGGCTTGCGGCAAGATTTCGCGAGCCAGATAGAGAAAAAGCTATGGCTACGTTTGAATCAAAAGGACATAAGACCGCGTTTGTGACCGGGGCGTCCAGTGGCATTGGCAGGGCGGCCGCTTTATTGCTGGCCCGGGCAGGCTACCGAATGATTGGCACTAGCCGGAAGGCGGCGCCGGACGAGATACGCGAAGGCATCCGGATGATCGCTTGTGATGTGACGTCTGAGACGTCCGTCTCGGCTGCTGTGGCGCTGGCACATCAAGAACTTGGCCGTATCGACAGCCTGAGGGGTAGCGGAGCCGCGGCACCTTGGCCTGCGCCGCCGTAAGAATCGTAGCCGCAAGATCGCAAGCTCCAATCATCGGCTCGCTCGCGGGCAAGGCAGGACCACCATGATAAACGCATCCAAAGCGACGACATCAGCACAGCGCTACAGCGACGCCCCCAACCGCTTCATCACCGTCGGGAAAATCCGATTTGCCTATCGGGAGCTTGGTCCGCGCGGCGGGGTCCCACTGGTGTTGCTAAATCACTGGGGAGCGGTGCTGGACAATTTCGACCCGCGAATTGTCGACGCGCTGGCAGCCGCACATCACGTGATCGCGGTAGACTATCGGGGGATCGGCCTTTCCAGCGGATCGGCTCCGGTGACCATAGATGAAATGGCCCGCGACGCGATGGACATGATCGGCAAGCTGGGATTTGGCACGGTTGATCTGATGGGCTTTTCGCTGGGCGGCTTCGTCGCACAGGATATCGCACTGAAAGCCCCGGTCTGGTACGCAAGCTGATCTTGACCGGCACTGGCCCGGCCGGTGGAACCGGAATTGCAAGGGTGGGGGCAGTGCCTTGGCCACTGATCATCAAGGGCATGCTAACGCTGCGCGACCCGAAAACCTATCTGTTCTTCACCTCGACCCCCAATGGTCGCCGCGCAGCCAATGACTTTTTGGCGCGTCTGAAAGAGCGCAAGCTGGATCGCGACAAAGGTCCGACACCCCGTGCCTTCCTGCGCCAGCTTTCCGCTATTCAGGCCTGGGGCCGCCAGGCGCCGCAGGATCTGGGCCGGACCCGTATTCCTGTTCTTGTGGCCAATGGCGATAATGACATCATGGTGCCCACATTCAACCGTCGCGACATGGCCCGGCGCATTCCAGATGCTGAACTGGTGATCTACGAAGACGCTGGCCACGGCGGGATCTTCCAATACCACGCTAAGTTTGCACCGAAAGCCTTGGCTTTTTTGGCTGCCTGACCTGACAAAAGTTTCACACTGGAGAAAGCCCGTGAAAGCCTTCGTCGTCGACAAATACAAGAAGAAGGGCGAGTTGCGGCTGGCCGACATGCCCGATCCCCGGATGGGCGCGGACGATGTTCTGGTGCGTATTCAGGCCACCGCGGTCAACCTTCTGGATTCTAAGGTGCGGGACGGCGAATTCAAGCTGTTCCTGCCGTATCGTCCGCCCTTCATTCTAGGCCACGATCTGGCGGGAACGGTTGTAAGCGTCGGCGTGAATGTGCGGCAATTCAAAGCGGGGGATGAGGTTTACGCCCGTCCGCGCGATCACCGGGCTGGCACATTTGCAGAGTTCATTGCGGTTGATGCCGCCGACGTGGCGCTGAAACCTGCGAGCCTTTCCATGGAGCAAGCCGCATCGATCCCGCTGGTCGGACTGACCGCCTGGCAGGCGTTGGTCGAGGTGGGCAAGGTCAAGCCCGGCCAGAAAGTGTTCATTCAGGCCGGTTCCGGCGGGGTTGGGACCTTTGCCATCCAGCTTGCCAAGCATCTTGGCGCCACTGTGGCCACCACGACCAGTGCGGCGAATATTGACCTGGTCAAAAGCCTCGGCGCTGATGTGGTGATCGACTACAAGACGCAGGATTTCGAACAGGTGCTGTCCGGCTATGATCTGGTGCTGAACAGCCAGGATGCCAAGACGCTGGCAAAGTCGCTGAACGTGCTGAAACCGGGTGGAAAGATGATCTCAATCTCCGGCCCTCCGGATGTTCCCTTTGCTAGATCTCTGGGGCTGAGCCTGTTCCTGCGCTTTGTAGTGCGGATGCTGAGCCGGGGCGTTCTGAAGAAGGCGAAAAGCCGAGGCGTCGAGTATTCCTTCCTGTTCATGCGCGCAGAAGGACAGCAGTTGGCCCAGATCGCCAAGCTGATCGACTCCGGTGTGATCCGTTCGGTCGTGGACAAGGTGGTTCCCTTTGCCCAAACGGCGCAGGCCTTGGCCTATGTCGAGTTCGGACGCGCCAAGGGAAAGGTCGTGGTCACCTTCAAGAGGTAGGTCTATGGCCTGCTGCCGGTTATGGGATTTCGCTGTGGCGCAGGGGCCTCTTCTCACCAATCTCGGCATATTTGTGTGAGACAACAAGTTTCTACGAGCGCAGTTGACAACTGCCCCAGTGGTTCAGTTCATCAAATACGACGAACATGGGCAAAAGGTGAACATACTGGTCTGGGATGACCACCTTCTGAATCCCATGGAGGTTATCGAGGCGATTTGGCAGGAGGTACCTGATTTCAAAGAGTCCTACGAGATTTGCAATGGACCGGTCTGAACCAGCCAAGCCGCATCAACTGCGCAATGCCGCGGGCGTCCTTCTTGTCGGTCTTGACCGGCATCGTCTTAAAGGCTGCACGCACGTGACGCGTCTCGATCAGCTCGACGGAAAGACCTGCTTTCACCATCCCGGCATGCAGCCACTGCGACAACGGGCCGGCCTCCAGACCAATGCGCTCCATCGCCACGCCATGCGTGCCAAACCAGGCGATCAGCGCATCCGGTTCGCTGAGGATCTTTGCTTCCCGCACGATGCGGCCATCCGCATCCACCACGCACACGCTCGAGAATTCCAGGGATACGTCGATGCCGGCATACTCTTTCATGGTCGTCTCTCCGTGATGCTATGGAGCAGGCCACTCCCGACTCTGCGACACCATCATCGTGAGGGACGACCACCCGTCCTTCAAACCTGGCGGACCAGGTTTCGCCCGTTACACCATCTGGTAGGATAAAATAAGAACATTGCCGTCTGCGCGGCCCCGGCGGAGCAACCGATGACATGGGCAGTTCGCCGCCTGGCGTGCGGCTTAACCACAGCGCCTCGCACTCTCGGCAAAGGCCATCATCAGAGGTCCGACGCCCTTGGCGTCATCGGCCACCACTTGCTCCGAGAGGTAGTAGCCGGGCGAGCCGTCACGATAGTTGCCTTCGAAGCCGCCGAGGCCAGCGACACCGACAATTGTTGTTAGTCGAGTGACACCCTCGCTATCAACGACAAGGCGCCTCGAAATCAGTGCATTGAGGGCGCGCTGGCCGGCCAAGATGGCTCGATCAGCCTGAGAAAGACCTAAACGGGCGGACCGCAGCAATGCGTAGGCAAACATGGCAGAGGCAGAGCTTTCCTCATAATTGCCCGCCAGATCGGCCTCATCGAGGACTTGCGTCCAGAGGCCGGACGGCGTCTGGCGTGCCATCAATTCGTCAAGCAGCAGGCTGGTCCTCAAACGTAGCGCTGCGGTCGCCCTGTCGTTGGGTAGAAGCGCCAGCGCATCAACCAGTGCCATTGCCAGCCAGCCGACGGCCCGGGCCCAGACCGCCGGCGACCTGCCTGTAATCGGGTCGGCCCAACTTTGCTTCCGGCTGTCATCATAGCCGTGCACGTAGAGGCCCTTGGCGGTCGCGGTGAGCGCAAGTGCTGTCGCGAACTGCTGAAGCGCATCGGCAATCAGAGCCGGATTGTCGGTCGCAAGTGCGTATTCGATCTGAAACGGGAGACCCATATAGAGCCCGTCGAGCCAAACCTGGTTAGGGTAGCGCTGCTTGTGCCAATAGTTGCCCGCAAGTATGCGCGGATGGGTTTCAAGTTGGCCTGCAAGTTGGTCCGCCGCTGTCCTGTAGCGACGATCGCCTGTTTCTGCGGCCAATGGGAACAGGACGCGTCCAGCGAGAATGTGGTCGATATTGTACTCGGCAGGATCGTACCCGAGGAGTGTGCCGTCAGAACCGACCTGGCGATCGACGAGCCGGTGCAGGTGCTCGCTCCAGCGCCCCTCGCCTGTCGCCTCGAAAAGCAGCCGAAGACCGCGATAGATGCAGCCGTCCTCGTAGCACCAGCTCCCGCCCTTGTACGGGATGTAGCGTTGCGCGAACTGGTCGAAATAGGTGGTCGGGTCCATCGGATATCTCATTCAAGGGAAACGGAAATCGAGGCTTTGCTCAAGAGCGCAGGTTCATCGCAGTCGACGTCGGCGCACTCGGCGACGATCGTCTCGTGCCGCATCGGTCGCACCCGGTCAGCCATGATCGGAGGCGTAGCGGTCGCGTCGCCGCGATAGGACGCGATCTTCAACCGGCGAACTCTGATGTTGCGGATCGGTGCTTCCGGCAGCCCGAGAAATGCCCCTGCCGCGTGCGCGAGCTTGCGGATTTCGACGTCCTCAACGGTGACGCCATCGATGATTGGGGTTCCCGGGCCGGTAGCAGCCGGCCGGCGCGATTGCACCCACTCGTCGTGGCCGTCCGCGTCGCAATGATAATGGGCGTTGGCCGATAGCGCCGTCTCGACGCCATCCATGAGAACTCGCCGCATGGCAATGTTCGTGATCGAGCCACCGCGACCGCGCCTTGTCTTCAGACGCAAGCCGCGATCGGTGCCGATCATCTCGCAATCCTCGATGGCGACATCGTGCACGCCGCCGGACATTTCCGAGCCAATAACGAGGCCGCCGTGGCCGCGCTCCATCAGGCAATGGGTGACACGGATGCCGCGAGTTTCGGTAAGGTGATCGTCTTCGCCATTTGGCCCGCGCTTTCCCGCCTTGACTGCGATGCAGTCGTCCCCCACGGAAAATCGCACGCCGGCGATCGTGACGTCGCGGCAGCTTTCGGGATTGAATCCATCGGTGTTCGGGCTGTCGGGTGGGGCGGCCACAGTGAGGCCTGCGGCAATCAGCCGGCTGCAGCCCTGCGGATGGATCGTCCAGGATGGCGCGTTGCGGATGGTAAAACCGAGCAGCTTCACATCGGCACAGGAAACGAGGTGAAGGCCGCGCGGGCGGCGAGCGCCGTTACGGGTTTCCTTCGGCCAGCTCCACCAATCACCCAGGTCTCCGGATCCGTCGAGCGTGCCCTCGCCCTCGATCACCAGGCTTTCAGCGGCGATGGCATGTATTGGAGCGGAAAAACAGGCGGAGGGTAGTCCCTCCCAACTTCCAAGCATTTTGCCTTCCGCGTCGCGTGCGTCGAGGATGGGCCAACCCGTGCGACCTGAAGGTGCCCTAAGGATCGCTCCCTTGGAAAGGTTGAGGGTCATGCCGCCCTTGAGCCGGACAGGAAAGGCCGTCCAGTCTCCCTCGGGCAGGCGCAGCGTGCCGCCGGCCGGCACGGCGACGACAGCATCCGCCAGAGCGGCAGCGTTGGTGCGGGCACCCTCGAGATCGTCGTGACGGATGCCGGGGACAAGACCGAACGCGGTTGGATCGATCAGACCGGCGCAGGCTGCCGTTTCGAACTCGAGCGGCTGGAACCCGTCGACTTCGAGCCGATAACGACAAAGGGGGCGAAGGTCATGAAAAAGCCTCACGACCGTCGTCGCCGCGCCGTCCCGCACGTCGTCGTCGCCAGTCAGCGCCGAAAGCCGCCAGGACGCCGGCTCAGGCAGGCGATAAAGCGCTCCGGCTTTAGGCAGGCAAAGCGCTGCCGTTCGCGCTGACAGCGCGATGATGGACGGTCGGATCATGGTCTCGTTCTCTTGGCTTTTCCGGTAGAGTGGACCCGCCGCGGAAACCGTGGCGGGACATCTGACGATCAATCGAACTCGGCAAGCACGTCGTTCACCGTATCGATGATCTGTGCGGCTGCCTCATCCGCCTTCAGCTGGCCATAGGCGTACTCCTCCAGCGTATCGATGAAGGCTGCGCGCACCTCCGGATGCTCGTTGAAAGGCGAGACGGCCGGACCGCTTGCGGCAACGACGATAGCGTTTGCTGCGCGCACTTCCGGCTCGCCCTTGTCACCGAGGCGGGCAGCGGCGGCCTTCGACGCCGGCAAGCCGCGCGAGGTGCCTAGAGCATCGATGCCCTCCGGTTCGTTCAGCAGGCAATTGACGATCTGCGCTGCCGCATCGGGGGCTTTGGAGTTCTTTGAGATCGAGAAGACCATGGAGGGCTTGCGATAGACGCCTTCCGTCACCGCATTCGGAAGCTTCAGCATTGCCACGGGCTTCAAGACCTGACCGTCCTTCAACGGGTCTGAATATTTCGAATAGGTCGAATCCCATTCGTAGGAGCCGGCAATCTTGCCGTCGGCCCAGGCGGGCTTTTCGAACAGATTGACGTTGCCATCGGCTGCTTCTTCCTTCTGCGACCTGATCGCCCCGGTCTCGACCAGCTTACCCAGGAACGATATGCCCTCCGTAAGCTCCTCCGGTGTCCAGGCAACGCGATTGGTCGCGGGATCGACCAGATCCTTCCCGGTCTTCTGGACGACAGCCAGGGTCGTCAGGAGTTGCGCCGTCTCCTTGACGGCATTGAAGGTGTAGTAGTCCTTGCCGAGCTTCTCCTTGATGGTCGCCGTTGCCGCAAAGAATTCGTCCCAGCTTTTCGGAATGGCGACGCCTGCCTTTTCGAAGGTCGTGGCGTTGAAAAAGAAGACGCGGCCCGTCGTCGAAACCGAAAGCCCCTGCAGCACGCCGTTCATCGAACCGGCCGACAGATCCGCCTCACTCCAGTTGGAAAGATCGATCGCTTTGAGCTTGCGCAGATTGGCAAAACCGTCGCCATTCTTCGAGAACAACGGCAACCACGGCCAGTTGACCTGAATGATATCGGCTTCGGTCTTGCCGGCCATCTGGGTCGTCAGCTTTTCAAGGTAACCGTCAAAGCCGGTGAACTCGCCTTTGACCGTGTGGCCGTATTTTTCGCCACAGGCGGCGATCGCCTTCTGGGTGGCGACGTGGCGGCTCTCGCCGCCCCACCAGGCCATACGCAGTTCGGCGGCGTGCGCCGTCGTGCCAAAGGCCAGAGCGCCATAGGCGACAGTGGCCAGTGCTGCGATCATTCTTTTCGTTCTCATCGAATTTCTCCTCCTTGGAATGGGGCCGAACGCTGCCTCCTCACAGCGAGACGTTGCGGCCATCGGTCTTGTCGAAAACATGCAGGTGATCAGGATCCGGGCGCAGGCGGATCACGTCCGATTGGCCAAGTGCCTCGAACTCGGCGGCGCCCACGACGCTCACCAGCTTGCGGCCATCAAGGTCGGCATGCAGGTAGACTTCGTGCCCCATGAACTCTGCATTGCTGAGCCTTGCAGACAGACCCGGCCCATCGGCGACGAGCGAAAGATGTTGCGGGCGCATGCCGAGCACGGCCTCAGCAGGTCTCGCCGAAAGCCTGCGCTCGAGATGGGCGCCAAGCGCCAGCCGCTGGCCTCCGATCTGGAGTTCGCCACCTTGAAGCGTCGCATCGACAAGGTTCATCTCGGGGCTTCCGATGAAACCGGCGACAAACAGGTTTGCCGGTCGATTGTAGAGCTCCTTGGGTGTTGCCACCTGCATGATTCGGCCAGCCTGCATGACGCAGATCCGGTCTCCCATGGTCATGGCTTCCGTCTGGTCGTGGGTCACGTAGATCACCGTCGAAGACAGGCCTTCGGCCTTCAGCTGTCTGTGCAGATCGGTGATGCGCACCCGCATCGAGGCCCGCAGCTTGGCATCGAGATTGGAGAGCGGTTCATCGAAAAGGAAGACGCCCGGCTTCTTGATGAGCGCGCGCCCGAGCGCCACGCGCTGCGCCTGACCGCCGGAGAGCTGCTTCGGCAACCGGTCGAGCAGCGGCTCAATCTCGAGGATCCTGGCGACGTGCTTGATAGCTGCGTCGATCTCTGCCTTCGGCTTGCCGGCAATCTTCAGCCCGAATGCGAGGTTGCCGCGCACCTTCATGTGCGGATAGAGCGCGTAGTTCTGGAACACCATGGCGATCGAGCGCTTGCCGGGCGGCAGATCGTTGACGCGCTGGTCGCCGATCACGATCTCGCCGCCCGAGATCTCCTCGAGCCCCGCGACCATGCGCAAGGTGGTCGACTTGGCGCAGCCGGAGGGGCCAACGAAGACCATGAACTCGCCATCCTCGATGTCGAGATTGATGCCGTGGACGGCCTTGAACGCGCCGCCATAGATCTTTTCGAGGTTTTTCAGTTGAACCTTTGCCATGGTCAGCCTTTGACTCCCCCGGAGGAGATCCCTTCAATGAAATACCGTTGCGCAGCGAAGAACACGACCAAAGCCGGTGTGATCGTCAGCACCGACATTGCGAGAATGCGGTTCCATTCGAAGGCTTCTGTGGTGTCGATGGAGAGTTTGAGCGCGAGGCTCACGGGATATTTGTCGACCGAGGACAGATAGATCAGCGGCCCGAGGAAATCGTTCATCGTCCACATGAACTGGAACAGGCAGACGGAGATCAGCGCCGGCGCCAGCATCGGAACGACGATGTAGACGAGCGTCTGGAGACTGTTTGCGCCATCGACGCGCGCCGCCTCTTCCATGTCTGCCGGCAAAGAGCGCAGGAACTGCACCAGCATGAAGACGAAGAAGGCATCGCCGGCAAAGGCTGAGGGCACCCATAGCGGCAGGAAACTGTCGAGCCAGCCGAGATCGCGGAACAGGATGTATTGCGGGATGCGCGTCACGACATTCGGCAAGAGCAGGATCGCGATCACCGAAGCGAAGAGGATCTTCTTGAACGGGAAATCGAACCGCGCGAAAGCGTAGGCCGCCATGGTGCAGGAGATCGCCGTACCGATCACCTTCGGCAGGATGATCAGGAACGAATTCCAGAAGAACCGGCCGAAGGTATAGGGCGTCGAAGTCTGCCAGCCTTTGATGTAGCCGTCGGCGGTCGGGTTGTCTGGCAGGAAGCCAGCGCCGGCGAAAATCTCCGAGTTGGTCTTGAAACTCGCGCCGACCAGCCAGATCAGCGGATAAAGCATGACGAAACCGACTGAAAAGAGCAGCACGTAGCGAACTGTCGCCGACAGCAGGCGAAGCCTTGCCCTGCGTACGGCCTGGTGGCCGTTGAACGTTTGAAGATCGACCATGGCTCAGTTCCTCTTGTCGCCGGCGTAGAAGACCCACTTCTTCGAAGACCAGAAGGCGACGAGGGTCAGCACGGTAATGATGGCAAAGAGCACCCAGGCTATGGACGAGGCATAACCCATGTTGAACTTCTTGAACGCCTCGTCATAGATGTAGAGCGGCAGCAGGTATGTGGCCTTCAGAGGACCGCCCTGAGTGATGATGTAGGGGCCGTTGAACTCCTGGAACGCCTGCACCATCTGCATGATGAGGTTGAAAAAAATCACGGGAGTCAGCAGCGGCAGGGTGATCCAGAAAAAGGTCCGCACCTTGCCCGCGCCATCGATCGCCGCTGCCTCGTAGAGCGACTTGTCGATCGATTGCAGTGCTGCCAGGAAGATCACCATCGCCGAACCAAACTGCCAGCAGCGCAGAAGCGTGATGGTGAAAAGCGCATTGGTCGGATCGCCGAACCAGTCGACCGGGGCAAGCCCCAGCGTGGCCAGCATCATGTTCGCAAGTCCCTCCGAAGCAAATACGTAGCGCCACAGGACGGCGATGGCGATCGACCCTCCAAGGATCGATGGCACGTAGAACGCCGTTCGGAAGAGGCCGATAAATTTCAACCGGTAATTCAGGATCGCGGCGATGAAGAGTGCAAAGGCGAGCTTCAACGGCACGGTCAGGAACACGTAGAGCAGCGTGACGTTCAACGACTTGATGAAGGTGCGGTCACGGGTAAACAGCCGCTCGTAGTTGGCGAGCCCCGTCCAGCGCGGCTCGCTCATCAGGTCGTAGCTGGTGAAGCTCAGGTAGAACGAGCTGATGAACGGGATGGCCGTGAAAATCAGAAGGCCGATGACGTAGGGCGCCAGATAGCCGAGCCCGAGAAGGCGGTGTCCTTTCATGCCGCTCCTCCCGGAGGGCACCGAAATGCTGCCTTTATAGATACAGTTTCGTACAAATTACGCTCCCGGATCGGCACGGACGAAAGCAGGACTCTCCCTTTTTCGCCACGAACCGATCCCTCCTCCCAGACGATACGGTGCGCACAAGCGGCTTATGCGGTGACAATCACCCATCTCTCCTGCAGAATGAATTCACAAAGGCGAGGAAAAAGATGGACGAAATTGAAGGTGGCATTCTCTCTGCGATTCCACCGACGGCGCTGAGCCTCAATCTGACGCGAGCCGCTATCCGCATGGAGCACTCGCACACCTGGCGGATCGACAAGTCCAATGAGGTCGATGACCTTGTGATCTGCCTCGAAGGGCGCGGGCATTACCTGATAGACGGCGAACCTCGGATCATGGAGCCGGGTGACGCGATGCTGATTTTGCGTGGCCAGCGTTTCGTCGGATGGAATGAGGGGCGGGAGACCTACCTCGGCGTTGCGCAGCACTTTACGCTCGATATCTACGGGCGCCATAACCTTATCGCGCAGATGGACCTACAACCGAAATTGCGCCTCACGCGCTGGGCGCTTCTCGAACCGCTGGTCCGGCACTATCGCCAGAGTGTGCCTCCCTCCTCCGTCACGCTCGGTCAGCATCATCTCTTCATGGTGCTGCTCATTGCTTTTATCGAGGACGCATTCATCGGATGGCGGGACCACGCCACTTATCAGCCCGAGGGCGCCGATGCGATCGACCTTGCTGTCATGAAAGCTGCCACGATGATCTCCGCCAACCCGCTCGATCCGGAGATTGCGACACGAGCGGTCGATGCATCGCCCTATAATCGCGACTACTTCCTGCGCGAATTCCAGAAGCGAGTGACCCGCACGCCGCGAAAGTACCAGGAACTGAAACGCATGGAGCGCGCCATGCATTTCCTTGAGGCTGGTCTTTCCGTGGCGGCTGCCGCAACCGAAGTCGGCTATTCCGATCCCTATTACTTCTCCCGCATGTTCAAGCGGACCTTGGGCCTCAGTCCGCGCGATCACCTGAACAAGGTGCGCCAGAGTCGAGATGGTGGCTTGATGCAGCTTGACGAACCCGAGCAAGCACTTGCGCTCGCGGACGGACTTGCGGCCAACCAGTAGGAGACGCGGTCGGCACCGTTGAGATCAACGCACGTCCCGCCTGCTGGGGGAGCGCGTGGTTGGCGCGTTGGCCTCCCGCGCTGTTCTCACCCTTGAGATACTTTGAATTCCGAGAGCGCACCGCGATCGATCTCGATGCCGAGACCGGGCGCGTCCGGGATGGCAACGACACCATTCACGGTTTCGATCGGCGTCTTCAGCACCGCCTGGCGGAAGGGATTCTCCGTCCGGTCGAACTCCATGATCGGCTCTATCGGGTTTACCCGCACCGGATCTGGCGTCATCGCCGCCATGAACTGTAGTGCAGCGGCAAGATGCACGCCGGTACCCCAGACATGCGGCACGATGCGAACGCCATGCAACGTCGCAAGACTTGCAATCTTCGCCATCTCGGAGAACCCACCGCAGCCGCAGAGATCCGGCTGCAGGATGTCGACGGCGCGGCTCTCGATCGCTGGCCACATGCCGTAACGGGTGTGCCAGGTCTCGCCGCCGGCAACCGGGATGGGCTGCCCGGCTCTCACCTCGCGATAGGCCGAAAGCTGTTCCGGCACCACTGGCTCCTCGAACCAGTCGATATCGTAGTCCGCCGCCGCCTTGCCGAGGCGGATCGCCTCGGTGACGGTGTAGCCGTGATTGGCATCGATCATCAGCCGCATTTCATCGCCGATCGCTTCGCGCACGGCACGGATGACGCGCAGGTCTTCGTCGATGCTAAAGCCGATCTTGATCTTGCAGGCGTGAAACCCCTGCGCCCGGCGTTCCGCCATCTCCATGGCATTGTCGGAGACGCGATCGACGCCGTCGCGCTTGAAGCTGCCGGTCGCATAGGCGCGCACGCTCTCGCGCCAGCGGCCACCAAGCAGCATCGAGACGGATGCGCCGTAATGCTTGCCCTTGATATCCCAGAGCGCGATGTCGATGCCGGACAGCGCCGTGATCGCCAGACCGCGCTGCCCCTGATCACGCAGCGCATTGTAGAGAATCGCCCAGAGTTTTTCGGTCTGGCGCGGGTCCTGGCCGATCAGCCAGGGGGAATAGGCCGCGACCACGGCCGCATTGGGTCTCGCCGGCCCAAGGCATTCGCCCCAGCCGACGGTCCCGTCATCGCATTCGATCTCGACTAGCACATGCGCGCGCCGATCAAAGCGCATCGACGCGCTTTCGAAGGGCACCGCCAGCCGATGCTCGAGGAGATGCGTGCGGACGGCGGTGATCTTCATGCCACTCCTCCCTGCCCGTCACGCTTTGCGCTTGTGACTGCCGATGAGGGCGTCGAGCATCTCGACTTCGGCCCCCGTCAGGTCCTTGAGCGGGCTGCGCACCGGACCCGCATCGAACCCCTGCAGGCGCACGCCCGCCTTGACCGCCGAAACGGCATAGCCCTTGGCGCGGTTGCGGATGGCCATGAACGGATAGAAGAAATCGTTGAGGATGCGCTCGCAGGTGGCGCGGTCGCCGCTGCGCAGCGCCGCATAGAACTCGTTGGCAAGACCCGGAACGAAGTTGAAGACGGCGGACGAATAGGTGGTGAAGCCAGCACCGAGATAGGCTTCGGCGAACAGTTCCGCCGTCGGCATGCCGCCGAGATACATCAGCCGGTCGCCCATCTTGGCGGTGACCTGGCGCACGAGGCCGATATCACCGGTGCCATCCTTGAAGCCGATCAGGTTCGGGCATTCGTCACAGAGCCGCGCCAGCGTGTCGGGCTGCAGCACGGAGTTGTCACGGTTATAGACCATGACACCGATGCCGACCGACTGGCAGATCTGCTTCACATGGGCGTAAAGCCCTTCCTGCGGCGCATCGATCAGGTAGTGCGGCAGGAGCAGGATGCCATCGGCACCGACCCGCTCGACCGAGCGGGCGATATCGACCGCCATCTCCGTGCCATAACCGCAGCCGGATACGATAGCCGTATCGCCGGCAACCTCCTTGGCGGCGGCGACGATGCCGGGAATTTCATCGGGCTTCAGCGAGAAGAATTCGCCGGTGCCACCTGCCGCGAACAACACCGGCGCCTTGTAGCCCGCCAGCCACTCGACATGCGCCTTGTAGCTTTCCGGCGCAAAGCGACCGTCCTTGTCGAAGTGCGTGACCGGGAAGGAAAGGAGGCCCGATCCAAGCGAGGCCTTGATCTGTTCTGGGGTCATTTCGCGCAAGTCCTCCCTAATACTCGACGCGCCCTACTAAGCAAGTCATCACATACATGTCAATATGTTATAATACAAGTTATCATATGACCTTCGAAATTCAATGACCCCGCACCTTTGGCACCGAATCTCGTTTAATCTTGCCACGCAACACAGAACCCGAGCCAGATAGGGTATTCAAACGCGCAAGCTCTCCATTCATGTTGCAGAGAACATGTATTATATGTTAGCCGGTATTGTATGATGTGATTGACTGATGGTCGACGGGACCCTACCCGCCGACATGAAGGAGATGGGCGATGGAACGACTTCTGATCACCGGCGCAGCAGGCCAATTGGGCCGCGTCATGCGCAAAAAGCTCGCCCCGATGGCAAAGGTGATCCGACTTTCCGACCGTTCGCCGCTCGACCCACCCGGCGAGAACGAAGAATGCGCTCAGTGCGACCTCGCCGATGCCGGCGCTGTCCATGACCTTGTTGCCGGCTGCGATGCAATCCTGCATCTCGGAGGCATATCCGTCGAACGGCCCTTTTCCGAAATCCTCGACGGCAACATTCTCGGCCTCTACAACCTCTACGAAGCTGCACGCGCCAACAACAAGCCGCGCATCCTGTTCGCCAGCACCAACCACACGATCGGCTACTATCCGCAAAACGAGCGGCTCAGCCCGAATGCCCCCTACCGGCCGGACGGGCTCTACGGTGTGTCGAAGTGCTTCGGCGAAGCACTTGCCCGCATGTACTTCGAGAAGTTCGGCCAGGAGACGGCGCTGGTGCGCATAGGCTCGTGCCTGCCGGAGCCCATCAACTACCGCATGCTTTCCACCTGGCTTTCGCATGACGACTTCGCATCCCTGATCGAAGCCGTATTCCGCGTCCCGATTCTTGGCTGCCCGGTCGTCTGGGGCGCGTCTGCCAACGACGCAGGCTGGTGGGACAATTCGCACATTGGATGGCTCGGCTGGCGACCGAAGGACAATGCCGAAGTCTTCCGCGATAAGATTGCCGCAAGCAGCCCGAAGCCGGACCCGGGCGATTCGCTCGTGCGGTATCAGGGCGGCGCCTTCGTCGATGATCCGATCTTTTAGAAGTAGGCCCTACGCCTTGCCAATGGATTGCGCCCTTGATCGGCAATGGCGTATCCAGAAACTCACACCAAGTCCCAGAAACGGCCATGCCCATGAGCAACGTCACCGCCCCCGACAACACAACGCCACAAGGCAAGACGCTGGTGGCCAGGGTGACCGACGCACTTGGCGGACAGATCGCCGGCGGACACTATAAGCCGGGCGATCGCCTGCCATCGGAGGCGCAGCTTACCCAGGAGTTCGGCGTCAGCCGCACGGTCGTGCGCGAAGCGATCGCGGCCCTACGCTCCGGCGGGCTGGTCGAAGCGAGACACGGTATCGGCGTTTTCGTGCTGGAACCCACGCCAGTGGCTCCGCTGCCTTTCCATGGTGTCGATCTCGCGCGCGTCTCTTCGCTGATCGAAATGCTGGAACTCAGGACCGCCGTCGAAGGTGATGCCGCCGCCCTTGCCGCCCTGCGCCGCTCGCCGGCACAGGAAGAAAAGATCGTCGAAGCCTTCGACAGCTTCTGTGCGAGTGCTGCCGAGGGTCGCCCCACGGCGGAAGCCGACTTCAATTTCCACCTGGCGATCGCCCAGGCGACCAACAATCCGCGGTTCAGCGAGTTCCTGCAGATGCTGGGCACCGCGCTTATTCCCCGCCGCGCGGTTTCCGAAAGCGGCGAGGAAACCGTGCTGGCGGCAGCGGAACTGTCGCGATTGATCTCGGAACACGAGGCCATTCTAATCGCGATCCAGGATGGCGACGAGGAACAGGCACGCAGCGCCATGCGCCAGCACCTCAAGAACAGCCAGGTGCGCTATCGCTCGATGTTGCGTGCGGCCCGCTGAAGAACCGCGCGGCTGCCGCGGGCTCAGTCGCGGCCAAGCCGGCGTATGTTGCTCGCAAGCTCGGCCGCCAGGCGAAGTGCGGCCGCCGTCGCGCCGGCCATCTGCGGCATGATCAGCCATTCGAGCGTCCAGGCGGCACCGGAGCGCTCCTGCTCGTGTACCAGCGCGTGGTGCATGCCGGAGAGCTGGGTTGCGTTGAACCGCGCCAAGGACACCAGAACCTCCGCCGCGACAGGGTTCTGCTTGTGCGCCATCGCCGAGGAACCACCGCCGCCGGCAAGCTCGATCTCATCGCCTTGCTGCGCCATCAGCGCGACATCCTGACCGAATTTGCCGAGGCTGCCGGTCACCAGCGACAGCGCGCTGGCAAAATCCGCGACCTCCGAGCGCTGGCTGTGCCATTGCGGAAAATCGGCAAGGCCGAGCTCTTCGGCGAGCGTGGCGCGCACTTCGTCGGCTCGATCGTCAAGTTTATCGAGCGTGCCCGCGGCGCCGCCGAACTGCACGGCGAACAGATCACGGTCCATCGCCTCCAGCCGATCCATATGATCGAGCAGCGGCTCGATCCAGCTGCGCAACCGGTCGGAGACGGTGATCGGGATTGCCGCCTGCATGCGGGTACGCCCCATCAGCGCGCGATCCCCCCATTCGCTGTCGCATTCTTCGAGCACCGAGACGACATTGCCGAGGCGCACGGCGAAAAGCTCGGCGACCGCCTTCATCCGCAACATCAGGCTGGTGTCGATCACATCCTGGCTGGTGGCACCGTAATGTACGTATTCCGCCGCCTCGCCACCGACGGCCGCCCGCAATTGCCGGACGAGTTCCGGCACGACCACGCCATCCACGCCCATGGCGCGCTTCAGTGCGATGACATCGGGCGAAAAGGCGCGGCAGGCTTCGGTGATCCGATCGGCAGCGCTCGGCGGGATGATGCCGTGCACGGCTTCCGCCCGCGCAAGCGCCGCCTCGAAGGCGAGCATCGCATGAATATCGGCGGAGGCCGAAAACTCGGCGGCAACCGCCTCATCACCCAGAAGCCCGGAGAGATAAGGATGGTCGAAGGCGGAATAGGTCATGGTTTCCCCGTTTCTTCTTGCCGAACGAAATGCCACCTGCTGCATGGGGGCATCAATCATCGCCCCCATGTCCAGGCGTGACATTCCTGTTCAGATGTCGAGGAAGACCGTTTCCTTCTCACCCTGCAGGTGAATGTCGAAAATATAATTAGGCGCGGCTCCCGTCGCGACAAGCGTCGCGACGCGATGACGATGTTCAATCCGCGCAAGCAGCGGATCGACGGCGTTGGCTTCCGCCTCGTCCGGAAAGTACATGCGCGTCTGCAGGCCGACATTGATGCCACGCGCCACGATCCAGAAGCTGATATGTGGCGCCATCTGCCGGTCACTACTGTAAGGTACAACCCCGGGCTTCACCGTTTCGAACGTGAAGACACCATCCTCGGCACCGGTCGCACAACGCCCCCAACCGGAGAAGTTCGGGTCGGCGGAGCCACGAATTTCGGTCGGCGAATTGTAGAGGCCGGCAGCATCCGCCTGCCAGATCTCGACGAGCGCGTCCCTGAGCGGCGCGCCGGCGCCGTCGATCACGCGGCCAGTAATGGTAATGCGCTGCCCTTTCGTCTGCTCATTCACCATGTGCGATCCGAGGTCGGCTTGATAAACGCCGCCGATCCCGCAGAAGTTTGGCGTCAGTCCGATGTGCACGTAAGGGCCGGCCGTCTGCGACGGCGTTTCCTTGAGGTAGTTCAGCTGCTGCACCATCAGTTGCCCTCCAGCCGGTTCTCGAACAGGGTCGAGCGGCGACCGCGCAGTACGATGTCGAATTTGTAGGCGCGCGCATCAAATGGGATCGTGTTTGCCCAGTCGAGCGGCGCGATCAGTTGCTCGATCGCCTGGCGATCCGGGATCGTGTTGACGATCGGACACTTCCAGATCATCGGATCACCCTCGAAGTACATCTGGGTGATCAGGCGCTGTGCAAATCCGTGGCCGAAGACCGAGAAATGGATGTGGGCTGGCCGCCAGTCGTTGACGCCGTTCGGCCAGGGATAGGGGCCGGGCTTGATCGTGCGGAAAGCATAGAACCCCTCGTCGTCAGTGATCGTGCGGCCGCAACCGCCGAAATTCGGGTCGAGCGGCGCGAGGTAGCTTTCCTTCTTATGGCGGTAGCGGCCGCCGGCATTGGCCTGCCAGAATTCGAGCAGCGCGCCCGGCACGGCGCGGCCGCGCTCGTCGAGCACCCGACCATGCACGATGATGCGCTCGCCAATGGCGCTCTCGCCTGCCCGCGCGAAATTGTGGATCAGGTCGTTGTCGAGTTCGCCGATGACAGAATGGCCGAAGACAGGGCCGGTGATTTCCGAGATCGTGCCGTCGAGCGACAACAATGCCATCTGTGGTGAGCGCAGCACCGAGGTCTTGTAGCCCGGCGTCAGCGCCGGCGCATGCCATTGCCGGTCGCGGGGGAAAAAGGCACCCGTCTCCGGTTTTCCGTTCGTTCTGTCGGTCATCATCTTCCCCCGTCAGGCAGCCTTGCCGGCATCGATCTCGGCAAAGACCTGCTTGGCGATCTTGATCGCGTGATTGGCCGCCGGCACGCCGGCATAGATCGCCACATGCAGCAGCGCCTCGCAGATATCGTCGCGGCTGGCGCCCGTGTTGACGGTCGCGCGCACATGCATGGCCACCTCGTCATCCTGACCAAGGGCTGCGAGCAGCGCGATCGTCACAATCGAACGCTCCCGCTTCGTCCAGGTCGGCCGCGACCAGACGTGGCCCCAAGCGGCCTCAGTGATCAGATCCTGAAACGGGCGATCGAAATCGGTGGAAGCCGACTGGGTCCGGTCCACATGCTTGTCGCCCAGAACGGCCCGGCGCGTGGCCATGCCCTGGCGATAACGGTCCGAGGGCGTGAAGGCGTCACTCATGCGGCTTGTCTCCATGCATTGCGATTTCGAAGAAGGCGCGAAGCACCGCGGTCAAAGCCTCCGGGTTTTCGACGCAAGGAATGTGGCCGGCGTCGCGGATGACTTCGTAGCGCGCGCCGGGAATGAGACGAGCGGTCGCAAGCACGACATCGGGCGGCGTCGAACCGTCCTGGTCGCCGACGACGCAGAGTGTCGGCACCGCGATGCGGGCAGCCGCCTCGGTATAGTCGGCATCGCGGATGGCGGCGCAGGTGGCGACGTAGCCGGTTACCGGCTGGCGCACCAGCATGTTGCGATAGCCGGCATAGGCGGTGTTTTCCGGCCGGCGGAAGGCCGGCGTGAACCAGCGCTCAAGCACGCCGTCGGCGATCCCCTCAATGCCATGTTCCTCGATGGCCGCGATACGTGCCGCCCACATCTCGGTGGTGCCGATCTTGTGCGCCGTGTCGCAAAGAACCAGCGCACGCACGAGATCGGGCCGCCGCTGATAGAGCGACTGCGCGATCAACCCACCGACCGATAGGCCGCAGACGATCGCCTGCTTGACGGAGAGCATGTCGAGCAGACCGGCCAGGTCGTTGGCGTGATCCTCGATCGCGTAAGGGATCGGCCCGATATCGGAAAGGCCATGGCCGCGCTTGTCATAGAGGACGATGGCATAGTCGCCGGCGAGCCGGACGACGACGTCGCGCCAGATGCGAAAATCCGTGCCGAGCGAATTGGCAAAAACCAGCACCGGCCGGTCGCCGGTCGCGCCGATCACCTGATAGTGGATCGTGATGTCGTTGATGCGGGCAAACTGCACGGGCTCTGTCCTCCATCACCAAATTGGATATTTAATCTGGTTAGGTAAAATGATATTTCATGGCATTTCATTAACTTGAGGGTTATGAATTCCATGGTCGACGCCCGGGTTAAGTTTCGCCATCTGCAGACTTTTGTCGAGGTCTCCCGGCAGAAGAGCGTGATGAAGGCGGCGGAGCTGCTGCATGTCAGCCAGCCGGCCGTGACCAAGACGATCCGCGAGCTGGAAGAGGTACTTGGCGTCGCGGTTTTCGAGCGCGATGGGCGCGGTATCAAGATAACACGTTACGGCGAGGTCTTCCTGCGCCACGCCGGCGCAGCGCTGACGGCGCTGCGGCAAGGGCTCGATTCCGTGTCGCAGGAACGCGCCGGCGACGGTGTGCCGGTCAGGGTCGGAGCGCTGCCGACAGTGTCGACACGGATCATGCCGCACGCCATGACGCTCTTCCTCCAGGAGGATACCGGCGCGCGCATCAAGATCGTCACCGGCGAAAACGCTGTCCTTCTCGAACAGCTGCGCGTCGGCGATCTCGATCTGGTCGTCGGGCGGCTTGCGGCACCGGAGAAGATGGCCGGCTTCTCCTTCGAGCACCTCTATTCCGAACAGGTTGTCTTTGCCGTCCGGGCCGGCCATCCGCTGCTTGCGGGCTCGCATTCCACGTTTGCGCGGCTCGCAGATTTCCCTGTACTGATGCCGACGCGCGCCTCGATTATCCGCCCCTTCGTCGAGCGTTTCCTGATCACCAACGGCATCGCCAGCCTGCCGAACCAGATCGAAACCGTGTCCGATGCCTTCGGCCGCGCCTTCGTCCGGGCGAGCGACGCGATCTGGATCATCTCCGCCGGCGTCGTCGCCAGCGACGTCGACGACGGAACGATCGCGATCCTGCCGATCGACACCAGCGAGACGAGGGGGCCCGTCGGCCTTACCATGCGCGCCGACGCGGCACCGTCACTGGCTCTCTCGATCCTGATGCAGACCATTCGCGAGGCAGCGACCATCGTCGCCACCAAACTCTGAGGGCGCATGCCGGGAATTCGCGGCTTTACAAGCCCCGGCCAGCGACCGAGATTGCCGGTTCCGACAGACTGGTGATCCCATGCCAACCGCTCCCCTCCTCGTTGAAGCCTTTTCCCAAAAGCACATTCCCGAAATGCTCGACTGGTTTTCGAACCTCGAAGCGCTAGTGCAATGGGGCGGCCCCGGCCTCTCGTTTCCACTGGAGGCCGCACAGCTCGAGGCGATGCTCGCAGAGACAACGGCTATCGAGCCCGCGCGCTCCATGTTCGCCGGCCTGGTCGACGGCAAGTTCGCCGGCCATGCGCAGGTGGCGCTCGATTGGCAGAACGGGGTCGGCCGCCTCAGCCGGGTTGCCATTAATCCGCGCATGCGCGGCCGCGGCCTCGCCCGGCCGTTTCTCCGTGAGGTGACCGAGCGCTTCTTCGCCGATCCCGCTTTCGAGCGGCTGGAGCTCAACGTCTACACCTTCAACGAGGCGGCGATCCGCACCTACCGCAGCCTCGGCTTTCGCGAGGAAGGTGTGCGCCGGTCGTCGGCCAAGGTCGGTGACGTCAGATGGGACACGGCGATCTACGGCCTGCTCCGGAATGAATGGAACTGACCGCGCGGCGAAGCGTCAGAACGGCAGTCCGACATAGTTCTCCGCCAGCGCCGTCTCGGCGGCGACCGAATGGGTCAGGTAGTCGAGTTCGGCCTCCTGGATGCGCTGGTCGAAATCGCCGGTATCCGGGAAACGATGCAGCATCGTCGTCATCCACCAGGAGAAACGCACCGCCTTCCAGACACGCGCGAGCGCCCGTGCCGAATAGGCATCGACGCCGGCATTCGAGCGATCCTGATAGTGTTCAAGCAGTCCCTCGAAGAGATAGTGCACGTCGCTGGCGGCAAGATTCAGCCCTTTCGCCCCGGTTGGCGGCACGATGTGGGCGGCATCGCCGACCAGGAAAAGCCGGCCGAAGCGCATCGGCTCGGCGACGAAGGATCGGAGCGGCGCGATCGACTTCTCGAAGGACGGTCCGGTCACCATCGCCTCGGCATGATGCTGCGGCAGCCGCCGGCGCAGCTCGTCCCAGAAGCGCTCGTCGGACCAGTCCTCGATCTTTTCGTTCAGCGAGCATTGAATGTAGTAGCGGCTGCGCGTCTGAGAGCGCATCGAGCACAGTGCGAAACCACGCGGATGGTTGGCGTAGATGAGTTCGTGATCGACCGGCGGCACGTCGGCGAGGATGCCGAGCCAGCCGAAAGGATAGACCTTTTCCAAGGTGTGCAGGGCCGTTTCGGGAACTGACTTGCGGCTGACACCGTGAAAGCCGTCGCAGCCGGCGATGAAGTCGCAATCGATACGCCGGGTCGCACCATCCTTCTCAAAGGTGACGTAGGGTTGATGGCTGTCGAAATCATGCGGTTCGACATTGGCAGCTTCATAGATCGTCGTCGCCCCGGAGTGCTCGCGATGCTCCATCAGATCGCGCGTCAGTTCCGTCTGGCCATAGACCATGACGCGCTTGCCGCCGGTCAGATGCAACAGATCGATGCGGTGGTCGCGGCCGTCGAAGGCAAGCGAGAAACCGTCATGCGGCAGCCCCTCCTTGTGCATCCGCGCGCCGGCCCTGGCGCGATCCATCAATCCGACCGTGCCTTCCTCAAGCACGCCGGCGCGCACGCGGCCAAGGATGTAATCCTGGCTGACGCGGTCGAGAATGACGTTGTCGATGCTGGCTTCCGTCAGCAATTGCCCAAGCAAGAGCCCTGATGGGCCTGACCCGATGATGACGACCTTGGTTCGCATGCTCTCCTCCAGAATTGTCTTTTGACAAAATCTGCGCCGAGCGGGCTTCGCTCTCAATGGACAAATCCGCCATGAAATTGCACAAATCGAACATGACTTCAGGGAACGTGATATGAAGAAGACGGTTCCGACCTATGAGCTTTACGGCGAACGGACCGGCGAACGGCCGGATTTCTGGCTGCATTGCGAGACTATTCCGTCACGAAGCAGCCTCTACCACTGGGAGATCGGGCTGCACCGCCACGAAAGCTTCTTTCAGATCTTGTACATTGCCGGCGGCTCCGGCGACGCGGTCTTTGGCAACGCGGTGCACACGATCGAGCCGCCTATGGTTATCACCGTTCCGCCAGCCCTCAGCCACGGCTTCCGCTTCTCGCGCGACATCGACGGCTTCGTCTTCACCATCCTGGCGTCGCATCTGAAGACAACTCCCGGGGAACGCAGTCGTCTCGGCTCCTTTCTTGCGACCCCGCATCTGACCCGGCTCGATGGCCGCGAGGATGCGGCCTATGTCGCAGCAACCCTCACGCGTCTGGCCGGGGAATGGGAAACCAACCGCAGCAATCGCACCGACCTGTTGGATGCCTACCTTACCTCCGTGCTGACGCTGGCGGCACGTCTCGACGAGGCCAGCGACAGCCGAGACGATACAGCCGATAGCGAAAACGAACAGCGGGTCCAGCGCTTCCAGGCTCTTTTGCAGCAGCACCACCGCTCGCATCGGCCGGCCGCCGCCTATGCCCGCGAACTCGGCCTGTCGCTGACGCATCTGAACCGGATAACGCGTATCATCATGGGGCTCAGCGCCCACGAGATGATCTCGCGAAAGCTCATCGGCGAAGCGAGGCGCGAACTCGTTTTCACCAGGGCCAGCGTGCAGGAAATCAGCTTCCGCCTCGGCTTTGCCGATCCCGCCTACTTCTCCCGCTTCTTCCTGCGCCAGACGGGCATGACACCGCGCGCCTGGCGCATGGCTGAGCGGGAAAGGCTCGGCGCATAGAAGCACCGCCGACGCAATAGACGCTGGGATTAAGGAGCGGTCGTCCAATCCTCGACCCGGAGACCGGGCACACGATCGAATTCCCGCCTGTTGTTTGTCACCAGTATCAGGCCCTGCGATCGCGCGTGACCGGCAATCAATTGATCGTAAGGGCCTATCGGCGTCCCACTGCGCGCGAGTTCGGCGCGCAACTGGCCTGTATGGGTCGCTGCTGCCTGATCGTAGTTGAGAACCTCAAGACGCGCAGAAAAGCCTTCTATGACGGAAAGGTTGCGCTCGGGCATGGCGGATCTTTCCGCGCCATAGATCAACTCCATGAGACTGATCGAGCTGATGCATAGTTGGCCGTGGTGCCTGTTGAACGCCTCGCGAACCTGCTGTGGCCGGTTCTTCACCGTAAAAATACAGATATTGGTGTCGAGCATATATTTCAGCATCAGAGAGCCTCGCGCTCCTGTGGCGCCGGCTGCTCTCTCTCTGTCATGAAATCGGTCGTTACGGACTCGCCATCGAACCAACTGTCCCAGGCTTCGCCTGCGGGCGCAATGATCCGCGTTCGCCCCACCGCGACGATATCGACGCGTCTGACATCCTCTGGAAGTGCGACGGCCTTCGGCAGCCGGATCGCCTGACTACGATTGCTGAGGAAAACAGCGCCTTGCTCCGACATCTCTATCTCCGGGATATGCTTTACGTATATCCAAGATGGTATCGGTTGCGGGATATGTCAACGGGATATACAAAATCACTCGCAGCGATAGCATCTTCATCGACGTTGGCAGGGGCCGCGTGGCCCACCGCTGGTCGCCATAGGCCCGCTCGCCTTCCCACGGTCAAAAAGATTTTTGCAACGACTCAAAACAGGAGCAGAATCAATACTGGGGTCCGAGGGGGACCCGGAGGATATACGGAGGAAGACATGGCAGTACGCGATCCGTCGCCCTCGTTGTATAACGAGGATCTGGCACCGGCCGAGGAACGCCGGTGGGGCGCTTTCAGCATCTTCAATGTGTGGACATCCGACGTGCATAGCCTGTGGGGCTATTACCTCGCAGCAAGCCTGTTTCTGCTCTGCGGCAGCTTCGTGAACTTCGTCATCGCGATCGGCATCGGATCGCTGGTGATCTTCTTCCTGATGAGCCTCGTCGGAAATGCGGGCGTGCGCACCGGCGTGCCCTTCCCCGTGCTCGCGCGCGCCTCCTTCGGCACGTTCGGCGCCAACGTCCCGGCACTCGTACGCGCGGTCGTCGCCTGCTTCTGGTACGGCGCACAGACGGCCGCCGCGTCCGGCGCAATCGTCGCCCTTCTCATCCGCAACGAAGGCATGCTGGCCTTCCACCAGAATAGCCACATGCTCGGCCATTCGACGCTTGAGGTCATCTGCTACGTCGTCGTCTGGTCGCTGCAGCTGCTGATCATCCAGCGCGGCATGGAGACCGTTCGCAAATTCCAGGACTGGGCAGGCCCTGCGGTCTGGGTCATGATGCTGATCCTCGCCGTCTATCTCGTCGTCAAATCGGGAACCTTCTCCTTCGGCTCGGAAATCCCGCGCGACGTCCTCATCGAGAAGACCAAGGACGCGGGCGTTCCCTGGGAACCAGGCACCTTCCCGGCACTCGCGGCGGTCGCTGCCACCTGGATCACCTATTTCGCCGCGCTCTACCTGAACTTCTGCGACTTCTCGCGCTACGCGACGGATGTAAAGACGCTGCGTAAGGGCAATCTCTGGGGCCTGCCGATCAACCTGCTCGCCTTCTGCCTGGTCGCCGGCGTGACGACGACGGCGGCCTTTGCCGTCTATGGCGAAGTGCTGCTGCATCCGGACCAGATTTCGGCGAAGTTCGACAGCTGGTTCCTGGCTCTGCTCGCAGCGCTCACCTTTGCGGTCGCGACCCTCGGCATCAACGTCGTGGCAAACTTCGTGTCCCCGGCCTTTGACTTCGCCAATGTCTTCCCGCGGCAGATCAACTTCAAACGCGGCGGCTACATCGCCGCCCTGATTGCCCTCATCCTTTATCCCTTCGCGCCGTGGGAAACGGGTGCGGCACATTTCGTCAACTTCATCGGCTCGACGATGGGGCCGATCTTCGGGGTGATGATGGTTGATTATTATCTCATCCGCAGGGGCCAGCTCGATGTCGAGGCGCTTTACCACGAGAATGGCAAATTCCGCTTCCAGGGCGGCTGGCACGGCAGCGCCTTCATCGCCTTTGCGATTGGGGCGCTGTTTTCGTCGATCCTGCCGACGTTCACGAACATCCTGCCGGCCTGGTGGGGGACCTACGGCTGGTTTTTCGGCGTCGCGATCGGTGGGGCAATCTACTACGTCTTAAGGATCGGCGCACGCAAACCTGCCTTTGCCTCCTAGTCGTTCAATGCCGTACCCGGTCGGACGATCGGGTACGGCATCCACGACATCACGAGCCTCGGCTTGGGCGACCGAGAATTTGGCGGACACCTTCTTTGGTGAAGGGCTGAGCCAGTTGCTTTAGAAATCCCGGTGCGATCTGTCCCTTGATGCCGATATCGATCGAGGATGGACGGTTGGGGTTGTAGTAGGTCCTGAAGATCAAATCCCAGATCACGACGTTCTCGCCGTAGTTCATGTTGCCTTCGCGAAGGTCTTTCGAATGATGCCAGCGATGAAGGCGCGGCGTGCTGAAGACGAGATCGAAAATGCCGGTGCGCATATCGACGTTGCAATGGGTGAGGATGCCCATGAAGGCCGTAACGGCCCCAAGCCACCAGAAAACGTGGAGCGGCGCACCGAGGCAATAGAGCGGGATCTGGCTCATCGCGAGCTTGAAGAGCGAATCGGCAACGTGGAAGCGGCCGGTATTGATGACCCAGAGCCGGACGACACTGTGGTGCAGCGCGTGGAACCGCCAGAAGAACAGTTTTTCATGGGCAATGCGGTGCGCCCAGTAGAGTCCCAGTTCGGCTGTCACCACTGCCAACGCCACCTGAACCACCATTGGCCAATCCGAGGGCCACAATCCAAACTTCAGCGCGGCAAGCGGCTGCAGAATGTTGGCGGCGTACATGGGGAAGACGGCGGCGATCAACCCGGCCAGTTGCAGCAACCCCTTCGTCGCCAGCGTATGCCCGATGTCGTTTACCGTCTCGCCATCCGACAACAACCAGCGTCGCTCGTAGGGGATGTAGCGTTCGAGAAGGAACAGGACAAAGACCGCGGCGGCATAGACCGTCGCGAAGGCGATCATCGGGTGGGTGCTTGCGAAGGCAAAATAAGAACCCAACAGTCCAGAGAAGAACACCAAAGGCCAGGACAGATATCGCAGTATTCGCTTTAGCAGATACCTGGCCTTCGAAAGGGCGCAGCTGCGCTCTGAAATCATCAATTACGCTCCATCCATTCCAGCAACTCGCGGCATGTGCGCGGGCGGCCATCGCTGACGCGCCCGTCCGAACATGCATCCAGGCTAAGGTCCGGATCCGGCCAATCACCCCACCTCGTGCCGCCGTACATGCGCCTGATCTCGGCACAAGTGCGCGGCTTTCCGTCACTTAGCCGACCATCACGACAGGGATCGTACAGGTGCTGTGCTGTGCGTTGCGGATCGTCCGCAATCCACAGCCCTTTGTCGTCGGCATGCCCCGAACCCGCGCCGAACAGCATCATCCACATCGGCAAGACGACCAACCGCATCGACAACCGTCCTTGTTTGAAAACGTTATTGCCGAACTTTGGGGGGAGCGGATTACACGAGCATTGCGGGAAGCCGCAGGATGCAACCTGGTGCGTCCCGAAGCAACCTTTCATTGATTGGCGGCAGATGCCCGGGGCTCGGAGCACGCGCGCGCCCTGCTGGCGTTCTGGATCAAGCAGCGGCTCGTCGTCCTTCGCGAGATGACCCGGCTTGCGTGGCGATACATGATCGAAACACAGGGCGAGGCAGCGCTGTCGCCCCTGATGCCCTTCGTGCTGGAGCGCGCCTTACCCCAACCATCGACACCATTGCCGACACGCTCGGCCAATATGAGGACGGACCGTCCTTTCAGGCGGCGATCGACCTCGTCTGGCGCTACCAGCTGGCAGGACTGAAGTCGCTCATGGCTCCCAAGCATTGAGGTAAGGGTGGGCCAGGCTCTCAGTCGTCCGAATAGCGCTCCTCGCGCCACGGGTCGCCACGCATGTGATAGCCATTCTTCTCCCAGAACCCAGCGGCATCACCCGCGCGAAAATCAATCCGCGTCAGCCACTTGGCGCTCTTCCACAGATAGAGATGCGGAACAACGAGCCGCATCGGTCCGCCATGGGTGCGGCTGATCGGCTGCCCCTCCCAGTCCGTCGCCAGGATCGCGTCCTCGGAGGCGAAGTCTTCAAGCGGCAGGTTGGCAGTGTAACCGTCATAGCTCGTCAGCATGACGTGGCTGGCCTCGGGCTTCGGCATCACATGATCCAGCAGGTCGCGGGTCGCGACACCCTGCCAGCGGTTGTCATAGCGCGACCAGGTGGTGACGCAGTGCATGTCAGAAAGCCTGTCGCTTTGTGGCAGCGCCTTGAAGGCCGCCCATCCGAGCGACAAGGAATGCTCGACAAGGCCGGTAACATCGAGCCGCCAGCTTTCCGTCCGAATGATCGGCTGCTGGCCGAGGTCGAGCACCGGCCAATCCTTGACCAGGTGCTGGCCGGGCGGCAGGCGTTCGTCTTCCGGCCGGGCGATCCGTCCGGTCAGGAACTTGCCGTCTGCGGCCCAGCGTCGCTTCGTCGTCGTGAGTTTGGTTTCCGGCGGATGCGTGTCGTCGGTCATGAATCTTTACTCCCGGCCCGAATTCACTCGCCAAGCGGAAATAAGAAGGGCGCCGCTGCAGAACGTCAAGCGCAGGAGCGCGAAGTTGCTATCTTAGGACCAAGCGCAACGCGGCTTGCGTTTCCTTGAGCAGCGGCAGGTAACGCTCCGCCATCTCCGCTGCGGCCACATGCGCGGCCGGCGCACCGATGTTCAGCGCCGCAACGATCCGGCCGCGGTCGTTCTCGAGCGGAACGGCGATGGAGCAGAGACCAAGTTCCAGTTCCTGATCGATGAGGGCATAGCCCTGATCGCGCACCCGACGAAGCTCGGCGATCAAATCGTCAGGATCGGTTTTCGTATGGGGCGTGTTCGCCTTCAGGTTCGAACGCGCCAGGATCTCGCGCGCCTCGTGCTCCGGCAGTGCCGCCAGCCACACCCGCCCCATCGACGCGCAATAGGCCGGTAGACGCGAACCAGTCGTCAGGTTGATCGACATCACCCGCTTTTGCGAGGCCCGGGCAATATAGACGATTTCGGTACCATCAAGCACTGAGGCCGACGCGCTCTGCCCGGCGCGATCCGAAAGCTGGTCGAGGTAGGGCTGTATGATTGTCGGCAGCGGCGTCGCCGAGAGATAGGCATGGCCCAATCTCAGGATCTTTGGCGTCAGCGCGAAGAACTTGCCGTCGTAGTCGGCATAGCCGAGCTCGGAGAGCGTCAGAAGCGACCGTCTGACGGTCGCCCGGTCAAGGCCCGTGATCTTCGACGCCTCGGCGATCGACAGCTTCGGACGGGTCTCGTCGAAGGCTTCGATCACCGTCAGCCCTCGCGCAAAGCCGCTGACGAAATCCGTCTCTCGCATCTGACATCCCTCGATCTATCCGCCGGCATTTTGTGCGATATACGAACAAAAGTCAAATATCGCACAAAATATTTGACGGTTCGGTTCGATCGGCGCTTATTGGCATGCGGAAGAGAGCAAGCCGCCCCGCCGCCCGACAGGCCGCAGGCGCACCAAACAGCAGCGAAGAGAGGAAACATGGCGAAGATCGTTTCGCTCGCCGAGGCCGTCGGCGACAATGTCAGGGATGGCGACACCGTCGCCATGGAAGGCTTCACCCACCTGATCCCCTATGCCGCGGGCCATGAGGTGATCCGCCAGGGCCGCAAGGATCTCTATCTCGTGCGCATGACGCCTGACATTCTCTACGACCAATTGATTGGCGTCGGTGCTGCGCGTGGCATGAAGTTCTCCTGGGGCGGCAATCCGGGCGTCGGCTCGCTACACCGCTTCCGTGATGCTGTCGAAAACCAGTGGCCGCGTCCGCTGGAGATCGAGGAACATTCCCATGCGGCCATGGCCAACGCCTATGAGGCGGGTGCTGCCAACCTGCCCTTCGCGACGCTGCGCGGCTACATCGGCGCCGACCTGCCGAAAGTGAACCCCAACATCAAGTCGGTCACCTGCCCCTTCACCGGCGAGGTGCTCGCCGCCGTGCCGGCGATCCGCCCTGATGTGACGATCATTCACGCCCAGCGCGCCGACAGGAAGGGCAACGTGCTGATCGAAGGCATCGTCGGCGTGCAGAAGGAAGCCGTTCTCGCGGCCAAGCGCTCGATCGTCACGGTCGAGGAGATCGTCGACGAACTCAACCCGCCATCTCCCAACTCCCTCGTGCTCCCGGGCTGGGCGGTTACATCAGTTGCCCAAGTCCCGGGCGGCGCCTTCCCATCCTATGCGCACGGCTACTACCCGCGTTCCAACGCCTTCTACATCGGCTGGGACGAGATCGCCCGCGACCGCGACAGCTTCACCGCATGGATCAAGGAAAACGTGCTCGACGCCAAGCCGGAAGACTTCGCCAAGCATGCCGGCACCAAGCCGGCAAGAGCGGCCTAAAGGGAGGATAGAATGAGCGACTTCACCCCCACCGAAATGATGACCATCGCCGCCGCGCGGGCGCTCTCCAATGACGATGTCTGCTTTGTCGGCATCGGCGCGCCTTCTGCCGCCTGCAACGTCGCGCGGCTGACGCATGCGCCGGATATCACCTTGATCTACGAGAGCGGTACGGTCGGAACCAAGCCGGACGTGCTGCCGCTTTCGATCGGCGACGGCGAACTCTGTGACACGGCACTTTTCACTGTCTCGGTGCCAGAGATGTTCCGCTACTGGCTGCAGGGCGGCCGCATCACCACCGGCTTCCTCGGCGGCGCCCAGATCGACAGGTTCGCCAACCTCAATACCACGGTCGTCGGCCCCTATGACCATCCGAAGGTGCGGCTGCCCGGCGGCGGCGGCGCTCCGGAGATCGCTTCCAATTGCGGCCGCATCTTCATCACCATGGCACTGTCGAAGCGCGGCTTCGTCGAGAAGCTGCCGTTCATCACCTCCATGGGCCATGGCGAGGGCGGCGATCAGCGCGAGCGGCTGGGCATGAAGACCAAGGGACCGACCCGCGTCATCACCGATCTTTGCATCCTGGAACCGGATCCAGAGACGAAAGAACTGACGGTCGTTTCGATCCACCCGGGCGTGACCCGCGAGCAGATCGTCGAGAACTGCGGCTGGGCGATCAAGTTCGCCGCGCATGTGATCGAGACGCCAGCGCCGACGGAACTGGAATTGACAACCCTTCGCGACATCAATGCCCGCACCAAGAAGGCGCATCAGGGCGACAAGGAGGCTGCGTAATGGCCGAGGCATTCATCTGCGACTACATCCGCACCCCGATCGGCCGCTTCGGCGGTTCACTCTCCTCGGTGCGAGCCGACGACCTCGGCGCGATCCCACTCAAGGCACTCCTCGAACGCAACACCGATGTCGACTGGGACGCGGTCGATGACGTGATCTTTGGCTGCGCCAACCAGGCGGGCGAGGACAACCGCAACGTCGCGCGCATGTCGTTGCTGCTCGCCGGCCTGCCGGTCGGCGTGTCCGGCACGACGATCAACCGGCTCTGCGGTTCCGGTATGGATGCGGTGATCGCTGCAGCGCGGGCGATCAAGTCGGGCGAAGCCGAGTTGATGATCGCCGGCGGCGTCGAGAGCATGTCGCGCGCACCCTTCGTCATGCCGAAGGCGGATACCGCCTTCTCGCGCAACGCCGAGATCTACGACACGACGATCGGCTGGCGTTTCGTCAACCCGCTCATGAAGAAGCAGTACGGCGTCGACTCCATGCCCGAGACCGGCGAGAACGTCGCGGCGGATTTTCACGTTAGCCGCGAAGACCAGGACGCCTTTGCCGTCCGCAGCCAGGCGAAGGCTGCTGCAGCTCAAGGCAATGGCCGGCTGGCAAAGGAGATCGTCTCGGTGACGATCCCGCAGCGCAAGGGCGAGCCTGTCGTCGTCGACCGCGACGAACACCCGCGCGCAACGACGATGGAGGCGCTCGCCAAGCTTGGCACGCCTTTCAAGAAGGAAGGCGGTACGGTGACGGCCGGCAATGCCTCCGGCGTCAACGATGGCGCGACCGCCCTGATCATCGCGTCGGAAGCAGCAGTTAAGAAATATGGGCTGCGGCCGATCGCTCGCATTCTGGGCGGCGCGACCGCTGGCGTACCGCCGCGCATCATGGGCATGGGCCCGGCCCCCGCATCGAAGAAGCTGATGGCGCGCCTCGGCCTCAAGCAGTCGCAGTTCGACGTCATCGAACTCAACGAAGCCTTCGCGTCGCAGGGCCTTGCCGTGCTGCGCGACCTCGGCATCGCCGACGACGATGCGCGCGTCAACCGCAACGGCGGCGCCATCGCACTCGGCCATCCGCTCGGCATGTCCGGCGCGCGCATCACCGGCACGGCGGCCTTGGAGCTGCACGAAACCGGCGGGCGCTATTCGCTGTCCACCATGTGCATTGGCGTCGGCCAGGGCATCGCGGTGGCATTGGAGCGCGTCTAGCCGCCGCGCCAAGCTGCGACGCGGGACCCCGGTTGGCTCGGCCTCTCAATGAAGGCCGAGAAACTGTTTCAGTTCCGGTGTCTGCGGACGGGCGAAAACCTCTTCCGGCGGCCCGACTTCGTGGACACGGCCCTGATGCATGAACACGACCCGCGAGCAGACGTCGCGTGCGAATTTCATCTCATGCGTCACCATTAGCAGCGTCATGCCCTCGGCGGCAAGTTCGCGCACAACCGCCAGGACTTCCGAGACCAGCTCCGGGTCCAGCGCCGAGGTGATCTCGTCACAAAGCAGCGCGATCGGCTGCATGGCAAGCGCGCGTGCAATTGCCACGCGCTGCTGCTGCCCGCCTGAAAGCTCGTCGGGATAGGCGTCGAACTTGTGTGCGAGGCCGACGCGCTCCAGCATCTTGCGGGCGATCGCCTCCGCCTCTGGCTTCGGCGTCTTTTTCACGACCGTCTGCGACAGCATAACGTTGCCACCGACCGTCTGATGAGGAAAAAGATTGAACTGTTGAAAGATCATTCCGACCTTCAACCGCAGCGCCTTCAGATGCACCTCGTCGTCCAGGAGCTGCGCACCCGCAACTGAAATCGAGCCTCTGTTGATCGTCTCAAGGCCATTGATACAGCGAAGCAGCGTCGATTTACCCGAACCGCTCTTGCCAATGATGGCAATGACTTCGCCTGACGCGACATCAAGATTGATGCCTTTCAACACTTCCGTCGCGCCATAACTCTTGCGGACTTCAGTGATTTCGATGAGCGACATTGAGCTTCCTTTCGAGGATCTGGCTGCTCTTCGACAGGGGCCAGCAGAGCGCGAAATAGATGAGGGCCACGAGGCCGTAGACGGTGAAGGGCTGGAAGGTGGCGTTGGTGACGACAGTGCCGGCCTTCGACAGTTCGACAAAGCCGATGATCGAGGTCAGCGCGGTACCCTTTATGACCTGCACCGAAAAGCCGACGGTCGGCGGAACGGCGACTTTCATCGCCTGCGGCAGGATGACGTAACGCATCTGTTGCAGCCAGCCCATGCCGAGGCTGCCGGAGGCCTCCCATTGCCCCTTGGCGACCGCCTCGACACAACCGCGCCAGATTTCGCCCAGGAAGGCCGCGGTCCAGAGGACCAGCGCCAATCCTGCAGCAAGCCAGGCCGGTACGTCGATGCCAAATAGGCCGAGCCCGAAGAAGGCGATGAAGAGCTGCATCAGGAGCGGCGTGCCCTGAAACAGCTCAATGTAATATTTGGCGAGCGATCGCAGCGATTTGCGTTTGCTGATGCGCAGGAAAAGCAAAGCGAGCCCGACGATGCCACCGCCCAGGAAAGAGACGAGCGAAAGGACGACCGTCCAGCGAGTTGCGAGCAGCAGGTTGCGCAATATATCCCAAAGGGTGAACTCGATCATCGCGCGGTCCTCCGTGGGAAAATGAACCCGCCGATGATCGCCAGCGCTTGGCGAAGCAAGATCGCCAACGCGAGGTAGATGATCGTGGAAACGATGTAAGCCTCGAATGCGCGGAAAGTTCTCGACTGGATGAAGTTGGCGGCGAAGGTCAGGTCTTCGGCAGCGATCTGCGACACGACGGCGGAGCCGAGCATGACGATGACCACTTGGGATGACAGGGCGGGCCAGATGCGCTGAAGCGACGGCACCAGAATGACATGTCGAAAGGTCTCGAAGCGAGTCATGGCGAGACTGGCGCCAGCTTCAAACTGGCCCCTTGGCGTCGCCTGAATGCCGGCTCGAATAATCTCGCAACTATAGGCCCCGAGATTGACGATCATGGCGATATTGGCGGCTTGCAATTCGCTGAGCTGCAGGCCCAACGATGGGAGGCCGAAGAAGACGAAGAAAAGCTGGATCAGGAATGGCGTGTTGCGGATCAGCTCGACATAGGCTGCGACCACCGGCTTTAGCCAGGCCGGACCAAGCGCCCTCACCCAGGCGCAGCAGATTCCGAGCGAAATACCGGCGACTGCGCCAACCGCGATCAGTTCAGCGGTGATGCCTATCCCTTTGCCAATCTGAGGATAATATTCGAGCAGCCAGCCAAATTCGAAATGGTAATTCAAGATGCACCCCTGGTTTGACGAACATCCAGTGGCGCCGTCCCGCACTGCGGCGAGACGGCGCGGCGACGGTTGATCAGAGATCTGTCGGCAGGTCGGTGCCGAGCCACTTCTGCGCAATGGCGTTCAGCGAGCCGTCGGCCTTGGCGGCGGCGATGATGCCATTGACCTTTTCGAGAAGGGCGGGTTGCTCCTTGCTGAGCCCGATATAGCAGGGCGAGTTCTTGATAAGGAACTTCAGCTCCGGACGCTTCGGTGGGTTCTTGGCGAGAATGGCAGCGGCCACCACGTTGCCGGTTGCAACCGCCTCGACCTGCCCGGACAGGAAGGCAGAGATGGTGCCGTTGTTGTCTTCATAACGCTTGATGACGGTATCGGCCGGCACGATCTTGGTCAGTTCCAGGTCTTCGACCGCGCCGCGCGTGACGCCTACGACCTTGCCTGTAAGTTCCTCCGGCTTGGTGACCCCGAGTTCCGCGGGCGCGAACACGCCATTGAAGAAGGGGGCATAGGCGGCGGAGAAATCGATGACCTTTTCCCGATCTGGATTTTTGCCGAGGCTCGAAATCACCAGGTCGACCTTGTTTGTCTGCAGATAGGGAATCCGGTTCGCGCTAGTGACCGGTACCAGCTCGACCTTCACGCCGAGCTTGTCGCCGATCAGATTGGCCATGTCGACGTCATAGCCCATTGGCGCCATGTCCGTGCCAACGCTACCAAAAGGCGGAAAATCCTGGGGAACGGCAACGCGAAGCGTGCCGCGGGACGTGATATCGCCAAGCGCGTCGGCGTGGGAAACCGAGCCGAAGCCGATGGTGGCGGCCATCGCCGCCATGGCTATGAACAGTCGTCTTGCGAGCATTGGGTCATTCTCCTTTTTGGGTTCGCGGTGTTTTGCTGCGTGACGTCCTTGACGGCGGGGTCACGGTCTGGGGAGGAAGCGCGAGCGACCGCCGGAGGTCGGCCAGGGGATCGGGGTGTTGCGTCAGGTCCAGCCCGGTCTCCACCTCGTCCAGGTGCTCGACGGAAAGCGCGGCTGCTTTCGAAAAATCCCCTTGCTCCATCGCTTCGACGATGCGGCAATGCCCGAGGTGGGATTGCACGGCGTGAAAATCCGACTGATAGAGCATCGAGATCAGAATGGTTCTGGCCGTGAGATCGCGAAGGATCTCGATGAGAACGGCGTTATCCGCCAATTCGGCCACACGAATATGGAAATCGCCCATCAGGCAGGTGAGGCGCTGGCGATCGCCGGCTTCGATCGCCGCTTTCTCTTCGGCAAGGTGGGCATGCAGCCTGTCGCGGCCGCTCTCCGCCAGCCGCCGCATGCTGCGCAGCAGCCCAGCTTCGATGACGCGTCGCGCGCCGTAGACCATCGTCGCCTCTTCGGCAGACGGTTCCGCGACGAACCAGCCTCTACGCGGGCTGACATGAACGATGCAGCGTGTCTCGAGGCGCATCATCGCTTCGCGCACACGAGTCCGCGACACGCCGAAGAGAGAGGCCAGTTGGTTCTCGCTGAGCCGTGTGCCGGGCTTTATGCGGCCCGAGAGGATGCCGGAGACGATGGCCTTCTCGATCGGATTATGGAACGTCGGTGCTGCTCTATCTTGCATACAAGACAGGAATGCAAAGCCTGTGCCAGTCTCATATACCCGCGTCTTCAAAGGCTTGCGGGAGATCCGTTCTCATCTTTCGCCTATCCGGATGCAGTCAGCTCGCTTTCTGGGCACCGTTTTTCAGGCAGCAGATATCGGCGCGCCACCCACGTCCGGTCGGAGCGAGCATTCTCCTCTGCGCTGGCTGCCACTCATCGCATCCTCAGGTCGAAGCCGACCCGGACGTGAGTCTCGCGCCAAAACAGGCCATCGTCGCCACACCGCGCACCCGGATCTATGCACGGCGTGACGAGCGAGATCGGTTGGAAAGCGGGTCTGTTGCCCGCTTCCCTATCACTCCGTCCAGATCGCGACGTCGACCGGATCGAGCCTGCGGCCGCCGACATGGAAGGTCGCACCGGCCGCTGCCGGCACGTCGACGGCCGTCTTGCCGTAGTTGAAGGCGAAGGTAAGCTTGCCGCGACGGGTGATGCGCAGATCGCCGAGATCTGCGAGCGCCTCGACCGAAGCCCAACCAAGCGCATCGCCGATCACCTTGCTCAAGAATTCACCGCGTGCCGCGGTTGCCAGATACCGCGCCTTGTCGTTGCCGACTAGCGCCGGGGCACCATTGCGGTAGTCACCCTCGAAGGTCGCAAGCACGCTCTCTCTGGTCCTGACCGTCTCGCGCCAGACGCCAGCCGGGTAAGTCTCGTTGCCGTAAAGCACGCTCTCGGCATGAAACTCCGGAAGCGACTCGACGCGCGCGACGCTGACGTCGATCAGCGAGGCGAGCGGCCCTGGCGGCAAGCCTTCGGGAATGTGCATATCCTCGGTCTTGCTTCCACTGCGCGGTCCGAACAGAACCTTGGCGCCGGAAGCGGCTAGGTTCTGAACGAACGCCTGATCCGGAATTACGAGGTCGGGCGCCAGCACCAACTGGTAGCCCTCGAGATCCGAGTGCTGGCCGATGATGTCGACGTCGACGCCGAAGCGAGCGACGGTCGAGTACCAGTCGAGCGCGATCTGCGACGCCAGATAGGTGCGGCCCTGCGGCAGCGCCCGGGTCGCCCAGCGCGAATTATAGTCGAGCAGGATCGCGAGCTTGGCCTTCTCGCGGCGCTCGCCCTTCGGCAGCCGCTTCATCTCCTCGGCGACCTGCGCAACTTCGAGATATCCCTGGTCCGCCTCGCTGTTCGGCAAGAGCAGTCCGGCATGGAACTGTTCCTGCGCAAACGGCACCTGGCGCCAGCGGAAATAGGAAACCATGTCGACGCCATGGGCATAGGCGAGCCAGGTCCAGAGCCGGACCATGCCGTCGGCCGGCGACTGGTTGTGCGAAGCCCAGTTCACCGGACCCGGCTGCTGCTCCATCACCCAGACGCGACCGTTGCCGACGGCGCGGTAGAGGTCGTGGTTGAAGGCCGGCTGATCCGGATCGCCGACGCGGAGGTAACGGCCCTTGTCTTCGGAGGAGAGACGGCCGTTGAGCAGTCCACCCATCGGATAGACGTCCCACGACGCGATATCGATGTCCTCGCCGACCTTGTAGTGATCGAAATCGGTATTTTGCGACATGAAATTGTGCGTCACCGGACGGCCCGGCGAGTGTTTGCGGATGATGTCGACCTGCGCCTTGTTGAAGCTCTTCACCTGGTCGGAGGAGAAGCGGATATAGTCGACGATATGAGTCGGGCTCGGCTCTTCCACAAGATTGTTGGGAAGTTCGACCTCGTCGAAGCTCAGATAGTTCATTGCCCAGAATGCCGTGCCCCAAGCCCGGTTCAGTTCCTCGACCGTGCCGTAGCGCTCAGCCAGCCATTCGCGGAAGGCGCGCAGCGCCTCGTCGGAATAGCTGTAGATCGTGTCGTGGTCGCCATATTCGTTATCCGTCTGCCAGGCGTGCACGAAGGCATTATCGCCGTAGCGCTCGGCCATGGCTTGCGAGATGCGCGCCGCTTCGATGCGGTAGCGGCGGCTGGAAAAGCAGTAGTGACGGCGGGCACCGAACTTGCGCACCACGCCCTTGACGTCGACGGGCAGGATGTCGGGGTAGCGATCGATCAGCCACTTCGGCGGTGCTGCCGTCGGGGTTCCGAGGATCACCTTGAGGCCAGCATTTCCGAGCACCTCGATCGCTTCGTCGAGCCATTCCCAATGGAACTCGCCCGACCTCGGCTCGATCTTCGCCCAGGCGAATTCGCCGATGCGCACCCAGGCAAGCCCGAGCTCGACCATGCGGCGCGCGTCCTCTTCCCACTTCGCGCGCGGCCACTGCTCCGGATAGTAGCAGACGCCGAGTTCCAGCATGTCCGTCTGCTGCTCTTTGGCGTTGAAGCGGTTCGATCTCGTCAGGGGCATGTGCACGGGTCCGGTCCTTCGTCATTTCATTCGGCCGGTTGGTTCCAGCCTCGGGTTTTGTCTGTCTCGTCTTGAATATAAACGTTTATATTCAAGAACATGAAAGGGCGCCCTAATCGGGCGAAAAGTTCGTCAACGGTTCGGGTTCAAGCGATCGTCGCAGCGTTCGATGAGGTTTGGCATCAGGAGCGTCTGCAGCGCCTCCGGCGGCTCGCCCTCCATGCGCCTCAGGATATAGGCACCGAGCAGGCTGCTCGGTTCGCTGATCGGCAGGTAATAGGTGGTGATCGGCGGCGCGAAATACTGGCTGACATTGAGGTCGTCGGTGGCATTGATCACCGCATCACGCCCATGCACCAGACCGCGCTCATGGAAGCCGGAGAAGGCACCGAGCGCCGAGGCTTCATTGGCGCAGATATAGGCGGTCGGCGCATTGCTGAGCTCCGACATCGTCAGCACGTTTTCGCGGCCGAAGGCGGGCGTCAGCCGGCCGTGGGCAACGAGGGCCGGATCGTAGGGCAGGCCAGCGACTTCAAGGGCACGCTTGTAAGCTTCGAGCCGGGTGATGCCATAGCTCAATTCCGAGAGCGGGTTGAGCAGTGCGATACGGCGATGGCCGCGCTCGACCAGCCGCGCCATCGACACCCGGATCATCTGCTCGTTGTCGGCATCGACATAGGCATGCGGCGCGTTGTGGATGCTGGTGCCGTAGGTGACGAAAGGAAAGTCCGCCGCCTGCATGGTGCGGATGCGCGGGTCGTCGGCGCGAGTGCCCGAAATGATGATGCCGTCGGCCTTCTTCAGCGACACGATCTGCTTGATGACCGCCTGACTTTCCTCGAAATTGCGAACGGCATAGAGCGAAACGCGATAGGGGCTGTCTTCCAGCGCCCAGGAAATGCCGCTCAGGAGCTGGGCGTATTCGACGCCTTCCCATTCGTTCTGTTTCGGGCCCGGCGCCGTCATGATCGCGGCGACCTGGTAGGTCTTGCCGGTGCGCAACTGTACGCCATGCATGTTCAGTTCGTAGCCGACGCGTTCAGCCGCCTCGATCACGATCGCGCGCGTCTCCGGGCGAACCTGAGGCGAATGCTTCAGGGCCTTGGACACGGTGGCGATGGAAAGCCCCGTCTCCAGCGCGATGGTCTTGATCGTCGGTCTCTGCATGGCGTCTCTGCTCGTCACGGGTTGCTAGATCACGATGATTTGGGTCGGCTGAGCGATGCCGCCAGCTGAAGATAGACTGCGGATGTCCAGGCGAATGCCCGATCGCGAAGGCCCCTCCCCGAGCGCGCATCGAAGTTTTCGGCCATACCGCTTTTGCTGGCAAGTGAACAGAACTTTTCCGCGACTTCATGCGCAAGTTCAATCTGCCCTTGCCGGCGAAGACCGTCCCAGAGAAGCAGCGTGGTCGGCGCCCAGATCGGCCCGCGCCAATAGCCGTCGTCCTCGTAGAAGGAACTGAGCGGGCTCTCTGTCGCCGGTCCCCATTCGGTGATGAAGCCGCCAGCAACGAGTCTTGCAACGAGCTTCTCGCGCATCTCAGGCACCAGTCGCGCGCCCAAGAGCAGCGGCATGAACTGGATGAGGTTGTCTCCCGGCAGGATCCGCTCCGGATCCGCGGCGAGCCGCGCGCCAAAAGTCTCGCCGGTCCACAGACGTTCGAACAGCAGGGTCTGCAGCTCATCCGCCTTGCGGCGCCACATCGCCTGACGCTCCGCGTCTTCCTCCAGCAGGTTCGCGAGCGTCTCGCAGGCGAGGACCAGGAAAACCGGCAGGTCCGGCGAGATCACCGGGCCGCCTTCGGCAAAGAAGGTGGCGTTGTCCCAGCCGCTGTCGTTGCCGTGGAAATAGGACGGCAGGCTCGCCGCATCCTTGCGGCCATGAGTCAGCCAGTAGTCGACCTGGCGGCCGATGGCATCGCGCAGGTAAGACTTGCGCTCTGCCGTGAGGAAAGACGGGTCGGCAGCCGAAATCAACGATACCGCCCAGCCGTGCACAGGCGGCTTGGTAAAAGCGAAGAGCACGTCGCGGTCGTTGATATAGTCAGGCAGCAGGCCGGAGGCATCCTGGTGATCGAAGATCGCCGCGAACTGGTCGAAGGCGAGATCCGGGTCGAAGGCGGCGACGCCGAGGGCGGAAAAGGCGTTATCCCAACTCCAGATGTTGATCATGTGGTTCTTGGACATATAGATCGCCGGCCGCGTCAGCGCACCGCCGGCGGGCACGCCGTTAGCCCAGAGCAGATAGCTCGCGAGACGATGCGCCTCGTCCTGGCCTGCGACGCCCTTGGGACCGCGTGTGTGCCATTCGGCGAATTCGGCCGCGGCGCCTGAAAGAGCCTCGGCGAAACGCCCGGGCCGATCGACTGGCGGCACGGTGCGGAAGAAATCGACATTGCCCTCGAAGGCTCCCGCGCTGGAGAAGGCGAAGGAGACGTCTTCCGAATGATCGCGCTGCCAGGCACCGGTGACCTTCAGCTCGCCAGCGATCGCCCGGGGGATGAACTTGACGTTCTCGACCGCGGCGACCAGGCAATCCTCGCCCTTCGGCGTGCGGTAGACGTAGTCGTAGCGCGATCCTTCGAGATGGAAGCGGACGCCCGCCTTCTTGCCGGCGACGTGCAGCCTTTCCCCTTCGCCGATGACGAAGGTGACTTCTCCTTCGCCGACGCGGGCGTCGAGCCGCTCCGGTGAAAGCACGAGCACAGGCGCCATGGTCTCGCCATCAGCATCGAGAAACTCGACGCGGCAGAGACGCCCGAGCGACGGCCGTTCGTCGCCGCCGGCGACATGGCGCAGATAAAGCGCGCGCTCGCCATCGCGGCCCGGCACCCGCATCATCGAGAGCGTCAGGAACCGGCCTCTGCGGCTGAAGGGCACGAAGTCGATATCGAACAGCATGCCGTTATCCCTTCACCGACGATCCGACCGCGCCATCCATGATGTAGCGCTGGGCGACGAAGAACAGCGCGAGTGGCGGCAGGCAGAGGATGACGGTGATCGCGGCAATCGAGGTCACGTCCACCTCGTGCAATCCCTTGAACATCGAGAGGCCGAGCGTCAGCGTGTATTTCGACTGGTCGTTGAGGAAGATCAACGGGCCAAGATAGTCGTTCCAGGCGTTCATGAAGTGGAAGGTGCCGACCAGCACCAGCGCCGGCATCATCAGCGGCAGATGGATGCGCCAGTAGATGTCGAAGGCGTTGGCGCCATCCATGCGCGCGGCCTCGTCGATCTCCATCGGCACGGTCATGATGTACTGCCGGAGCAGGAAGACGAAAAAGGCGTCGGCAAAGTAGGCCGGCACGATCAGCGGCTTCAGCGTGTTGATCCAGCCGAGCAGGTTGAACTCCATGTAGAGCGGGATCATTTTCACGTCCCAAGGGATCATCATGGTCGCCAGCAGCAGGATGAACAGCGGATCGCGACCGGGAAAGCGGAAGCGGGCAAAACCATAGGCAACCAGCGACGAGGAGATCAGCTGGCCGATCGTCGACAGCACCACCACGATCAGTGAGTTGGTGAGGTAGGTGCCGAATGGCTGCTTGTTCCAGGCGGCGGCAAAGTTCTCCCAATGCCATTCGGACGGCCAGAAGACCGGCGGGAACTGGTAAAGCTCGGCGGAGCTTTTGATCGCCGTCATGAAGGTCCAGTAGAACGGCGCGATGAACAGCGCCGAGAGCAGGATGAGCGTGGAATAGAGCAGCGTCTTACGCATTGTTCTCTCCATCGTTCTGGCGAACTTCGCCTTCGTAATAGACCCAGGCGGCCGACCAGCGCATGACGCCGAGGCTGAGCATGAGCACGATGATGAACATCACCCAGGAGCCGGCGGCGGCGTAGCCCATGTCGAAATACTTGAAGGCGTTGTCGTAGATGTACATGGCGAAGAAATAGGTGGAGCCGAGCGGTCCGCCCTTGGTCAAGAGAAGCGCGATCGTCAGCTGCTGGAAGGCCGAGATGATCGAGGTAATGAAAGTGAAGAGCAGCATCGGACCGAGCATCGGCAGGGTGATGAACACCATCTGCGCCCAGCCGGGAACGCCGGAGACGGTCGCCGCCTCGTAGAGTTCCTTCGGGATGGCTTTCAGGCCGGTGAGCAAGATCAGCATGGTGCCGCCGAGGCCCCAGAGGCTGGCGATGATGATTGCGACGATCGCAAGGTTCGGATCGCCGAGCCAGTTCGGACCGTCAATGCCGACGAAGGACAGCATGAAATTCAGAAGACCGTATTCCCTGCTGTAGATCCAGCTCCAAATCGTCACCAGGGCGACGCCGGAAATGACGCTCGGCAGGTAGAAGGCGGTGCGGAAGAAGCCGCTCGCGAAGGTGATGTGATGCAGCATCAGCGCCAAAAGGAACGACATGACGATGTTGAACGGCACGTAGATCGCCGCAAACTTCACCGTGATCCACAGGCTCTCCCAGAACTGCGGGTCCTCGAACAGCATGGAACGATAGTTTTCGAGCCCGACGAACGTGCGTTCACCGACGACCGGCCAGTCGTAGAAGCTCATCGTCAGCGAGAAGACGAGCGGGCCGAGCGTGAAGAACAGGAACCCGAGAACCCACGGGGAGATGAACAGATAGGGTGCTGCATAGCGCGCGATGGCGGAGCGCTTGCGCCTTGCCACCTTTGGCTCTGCACCGGCATAGGTCATATCCATCTCCCCGTACTCCCTTTTCTTACTTCATCAGCCGCTTCGAGCGGTTGACCGCATCATCGAGATGCTGCTTGGCATTGCCCTGGTCGATCATCGTCGCTTCGATGGCGCGGGCGAGATTGTCCTGGACCTTGCCCCAGTTGGCGTTCTTCAGGAACGCATGGGTCTCGGTGTTCGAGGTGGCGAGAATGTCGAAGAAGGGCTTGTAAATCGGGTCTTTGGTCATGCCCTTTTCTTCTGCCACGCTGGTGCGCACCGGCAGGTCGTTGACGCGCATGGCGACGGCTTCGGGCGAAGAGAAGAACTTGACGAATTCCCAGGCGAGATTCGGATGGGCCGCGTCCTTGGCGATCGAGATCGCCGAGACGCCGAGCGCGGAATGCGCGGTCTTGTCGCCGAACTTCGGCAGTGGTGCCACGCCATACTTGACGCCGGAAGCATCGATGCCGGACTTCGACCACATGGCGCTCTGGAACATGGCGATCTTACCGCCCTTGAAGAGCGTGCTGCCTGTCGTGTCGTCGCCGAGGTTCAGCGTGATCGCTTCCTGCTTCTTGGCCATGTCGCCGAACATGTCGAGCACCTGCGCTGCCGCATCGCTGTTCATGTAGCCGTCGACCTGCTTGCCGTCGTCGGAGATGTACTTGGTGCCGTTCGACCAGAGGAACTGCTCGAAGTCATAAGGGTCCGGCTTGGCGTCGACGGCGAAGCCATAGACCTTGTTCGGCTCATCGCGGAACTTGGCCGCCTTGGTGCGCAGGTCGTCCCAAGTCCAGCCGTCCTTCGGCTCCTCGACGCCAGCCTTGGCGAACATGTCCTTGTTGTAGAACACCACCTGGGTGGTGAAGCCCGACGGCATACCGTAGGTCTTGCCCTCGACACGAACAGTGTTCATCAGGCCCTTCGGGAAATCGTCCGGCTTGATCTCGGCCGCGTCCTTGGCGATCAGGTCGTCGAGCGGCTTCAGCGACTTGTAGTATTGCGGAAAGTTCCACATATACATCACGTCAGGCGGGTTGCCGGCGCCAAAGGCGGCGATCAGCTTCTGATCGTAACCATCCGCATAGGGCTCCACCTGGACCTTCACGCCCGGGTGCTTTTCCTCGAACTTCTTGGCGATTTCCTGCTGGATCGCCAGGCTTTCGTCCGTGTCCCAGGTCGCAAAGCGCAGCACTTCTTCCGCGCGGGCAGTGGCGGTTCCGGCCATTGCCAGAACCATCAGCGAGCCGATGATCGACTTCCTGTTGAGCATGCTTCTCCTCCTCATTCGGGTCACGCGACCCTTTTGCTTTTTTCCTGATTGATCAGCATCTGCGTCTCGGGATCGAGCGCCCGCGCAATCGCCTGGCCGTCGACATCGAACAGATGGCAATGCTCGGCAGGGATGCGCAGATAGATGCGCTCGCGGTTTGAAACCGGGTGCGTGCCGCGCACGACCGCGGTCATGTCGGAACCGTTTTCAAGGCCGATATGGACGTGGCTTTCGGTGCCGAGGCGCTCGACCAGGCGAACCTCGCCGACCAGATGCGCTTCCTCGGGCGAAACAAGCTCGAGCTTGTCCGGCCGGATACCGATGGTGATTGGCTTGTCCTTGGTGACGACAGCCGAAGACAGCGTTTCGAGCGTCAGGTCCCGCACCAGGCCACCGCCCGAAAGCGTCAATTCGGAATGGTCCTGGCGGACCAGGTTCGCGGCGACGAAGTTCATCTTGGGCGAGCCAATGAAGCCGGCGACGAACAGGTTCGCCGGCTGGTAGAAAAGTTCGAGCGGCGTGCCGAACTGGCTGACCTTGCCCTTGTCGAGGACCACGACGCGATCGGAGAGCGTCATCGCCTCCACCTGGTCGTGGGTCACATAGATCATCGTCACGCCGAGGCGCTCATGCAGCGCTGCAAGCTCGACGCGCATGGTGACGCGCAAGCCCGCATCGAGGTTCGACAGCGGCTCATCGAGCAGGAAGAGCTTCGGCTCGCGCACGATCGCTCGACCGATCGCCACGCGCTGGCGCTGGCCGCCGGAAAGCTGACGCGGCTTGCGGGCAAGCAATTCGTTGATGCGCAGGATGTCGGCCGCATTGTTCACGCGGCGGTCGATCTCGTCGCGCTTCATGCCGTTCAGCGCCAGGCCGAAGGACAAGTTCTTGCGCACATTCATGTGCGGATAGAGCGCGTAGTTCTGGAAGACCATGGCGATGTCACGCTTGGCCGAGGAAACGTCGGTGATGTCGCGCTCTCCGAGGCGGATGGAGCCACCATCCAGTTCCTCGAGCCCGGCGATGGAGCGCAGCAGCGTGCTCTTGCCGCAGCCCGACGGGCCAAGGAAGCAGACAAACTCGCCGTCGGCGATATCGAGGTTGATACCCTTCAAGACTTCAAGCGAACCAAAGCCTTTGCGCAAATTTTCGATACGGATCGCTGCCAACGGGCCCTCCCTGCCGGCGGAGCGCTTAGCAAAGGCCAACGGCATGAGCTATGCGCCTAGTTAAACGTTTATATGCACGATAAAAACGTTTAACTTTCTTGTAAAGCGGAAAATCGCATGGGTCCGATTTTGCTGTTGAGGGCCGGGAGCAATAACAAAACGGCCGCTCGGAGGGCGGCCGTTTTGGGCTTTTGTCTCAGCCGCTTAGACGACCGAGCGTCTCGTCGAGCGCATTGAGGAAGCGGTCACAATCCTCGACGCTGAACGGTGCCGGCGGCTTTACCTTCAGTACATTGTGGTGCGGCCCCTCGCTGCTGAGCAGAATACGGTGCTCGCGCTTCATCTCGGCGATGACGAAATCGAGCTCACGCGCGGCCGGCTCCAGCGTCTCGCGATCGCGCACCAACTCGATGCCGTTGAAGAGACCGTAGCCTCTGACGTCGCCGATGATCGCATGTTTTCCGGCGAGCACCCGGGCACCGTCCATCAACCGGTCGCCGACGACCCGGCAATGGTGCATCAGCCGCTCGTCGCGGATGACGTCGAGCACGGCAAGGCCGATTTCGGCCGAAACCGGATTGCCGCCGAAGGTGTTGAAATACTCCATGCCGTTGGCGAACGAGGCGGCAATCGCCTCCGTGGTGACGACGGCTGCCATCGGGTGGCCGTTACCGATCGGCTTGCCCATGGTGACGATATCAGGCGTAACACCCTGCAACTCGTGCGCCCACATATGACTGCCGACGCGGCCGAAGCCGACCTGTACTTCGTCGGCAAGGCAGAGTCCGCCTGCCGCGCGCACATGCGCATAGGCCTCACGCAGATAGCCCTCCGGCAGCGATAGTTGTCCGCCGGTGCCGAGAATGCCTTCACTGAAGAACAGCGCCGGGCTACGACCGTTTGCAGCGAGAGCCTCAACCTGCCTGCGCACGTCCTCGGCATATTTCCTGCCCGCGTGCTCATCACCGTAGCGGTAACGCCCGCGATAAAGGTCGGGCATCTCGGCGACCTTCACATGCGCCGCCTGCCCTTCCCCGCCCTTGCCGGCGAACTTGTAGGGGCTGACGTCGATCAGGCTCGACAGGTGGCCGTGATAGGCATGGTCGACCGTGATGATGTCGCGGTTGCCGGTATAGGCACGCGCCAAGCGGATGGCGAGATCGTTCGCCTCGCTGCCGGAATTGACGAAGAAGCAGACGTTGAGCGGATCCGGAAACTGCGCGGCGAGCCGGCGGGAGTACTCGACCAGCGAATCGTGCAGGTAGCGCGAATTGGTGTTGAGCCGCCGCATCTGCGCCTGCGCCGCCCTAACGACGCGGGGGTGGCAATGGCCGACGTGGCAGACATTGTTGACCATGTCGAGCCAGCGCGTGCCCTCCTCGTCGATCAGGTGTGCGCCCTCGCCGCCGACGATCTTCAGCGGTGCTACGCTATAGGCGATGCTGAGCGACCGGCCGATGCGGCGATGACGTTCGCGCACCAGAAACTCCTTGTCGCGGGGCACGATCACCGAGACCGGCACGGAGAGGCCGAGCACCACGCTCGGGTCCGGGCTCACATCGCGCCACACCTGCCACTGGTCGCGCACGCCGACGCCATGCATGCGTCCGCCGAGGCCGAGATGATCGGTGACGATCTGGAAATGCAGATGCGGCGCCCAGTTGCCATTTTCCTCGGCCGCGCCGAAGGCGGCGAAGACCTCGCCCTTGGCGATCGCCTGCCCCTCGGAGAGCTTGGCGACGATTTCGCGCGACAGGTGGCCGTAGAGCGTCCAGAAGCGGACACCACCATCGATCTCGTGCTCGAGCAGCACGGTCGGGCCGAAGCCGTAAGGGACGGCGTCATCGTGAATGAAGGCGACCTTGCCGGCAAAGGGTGCCGAAACCGGCTCGTGCACCGGCGCGAAGATATCGACGCCGAGATGCACGGAGCGACGCGCGCCTTCGACCGACGTCTGATAAGCCTCACCCTGATAGATGCCCCGGTCTTCGCCATAAAGACCGATGCCGAAAGCCGCACGCTCGCTGCCGATCCGCGCCGCTATGCGCGCTTCGGCTTCTGCTGCATCAGGGCTCGCCCATTGCGCGGCCTCCGGGCCGGATGCGGAGAAGTTGAAGACCGCGACCTCCGGCTTGGCGACGTCAGGACGAACGATCGGCGCAAAATCGTGCGCGTTCTTCTCGAGCCAACGGACGACCGCGGCCGCATGCGGAATCGGCGCCAAACCGCAGGCATCGCGGATGCGGGCGATGGCGATCGCCCGGTTCTCGCTCTGGAGCCTCTTCAGTTCGCGCCAGACATCCTCCTGGCTGACGAGCAGATAGGTATTTTCAGGATTGTCGCGGATCTGTTTTGCCGCCATGCACATGCTGACGGCGTAGCGGGTCATGACGAGATCGAAGACCAGCTCGACTTCGGTTTCGCTCAAGCGATTGACCTGGTGATAGGCGCCGGCCAATGCTGCAATGGTCCCGATCGGATCCGCTGCTCGGATCAGCGCATAGGCCGAAGCGACGGCGATCTCGATAACGCGCCAGGTCTCGACCATGTCGCCGAAGTCGAGCAGGCCACTGACCTGGCCTTGGCCGTCGAGCAGCACATTGTAATCGTTGGCGTCGTTGTGAATGACTTGCATCGGGCAGGTCGCAAGGCGAGGCTGGACAGCCAAAGCGAAATGATCAAGGATCGCGTCGACAGCCGCGCGCTTGTCCGGGCCGTCGATCAATTCCAAGTGTTTGCGATGCATGTCGGCCCGGCCGATGTCCCAAGCATAGAGCCGCTTGGTGCCAGCGTGCGTGAAGCCTTCGAGGCTGCGATCAAGACCAGCCAGCAACCGTCCGAGGCTCTCGGCACTGGCGGCGTTGCGCACCGGCGCCTTCGCCCAGATGTCGCCGGGAAGCCAGGAGAGGAGCCGCGCCGTGCGCGGACCGCGAAGTTCGATCTTGCCGGTGACGGCGCCGGAACGATCGCGCAACACGCGCGAAATCGACAGATCCGATGCCTTGGCGGCAAGGTGCTCGAGCACCGACACCTGCATGTCGAGCTCGTCCGCATCGCCGGCCGCGTGCAGCTTCAGCAGGTATTCCTGGCCATCGGCGGCCGAGACCCGGTAGTTGAGATCATATTCGCCCGGCAGCGGCGAAAGGCTTGCCTCGATGCCGTAAGTGGCGCTCAGCCACGCCCGGATCGTCGCCAATTCCTGCTCGGTCTTCAACTCTCTCTCTGCCATTTTCTCTGTCCTGTCACCACGAAACCTGCCGCCCGTCAAAGGCGCGAAAACTGCCGCTATCGGCCAAATCTGCCCTGTCGATGATCGCCTTCAGCCCGGCCGCACTGGACGCGACGGAAACGACGGCGTCGCTGCCGCCCATGTCCGTCTGCACCCAGCCGGGATGCAGCGACAGCACCGAAATCCCGTCGCCCCTCAGATCCTGGGCGAGCTTGACCGTCGCCATGTTCAGCGCCGCCTTGGAGCAGCGATAGGCGTAGTCGCCCTCATCGTCGTCGAGCGTGCCCTCGGCAAGTGAGCCGGCGCGGCTGCTGATATTGGCGACGATCCGGCGCTCACCGGCCTTGAGGTTGCTATGAAGCGCCCGCGTCAACAGAAGCGGCGCCAGCGTGTTGACCCGCATCACGTCGAGAAAGCCGTCCGGCTTCAGCGTATCCAGACCGCCGGTATCGCCGCGCACCGCGGCATTGTTGATCAGCAGGTCGATCGCCACGCCCTGGAGCGCTTGCCCCAGAGCATCGATCGAGGCGGGATCGGCGACATCGAGCGGTAGCCGGTCGACCACGCCTTCGGCCGGAACGGCACCGCGCTGGCAGGCGATGACGCGCCAGCCATCCTCGGCGTAGATCCGCGCCAGTTCTGCCCCGAGCCCGCGGGAAGCGCCTGTAATCAGCACGGTCCGATGTCTAGCGGTGCTTGATGTCATATTTCCGCTCGATCATGTTGACGAGGCTGGCCGCCGCCAGCGTCAGGAAGATGTAGAAGATTGCAGCCGAGTTATAGGGCGCGAACGGCAGGAAGCTCGCCGACTGGAACTCGCGCATGCGTTGGGTGATGTCGCGGATCGACAGGATCGACAGCAGCGACGTGTCCTTGAGGATGGCGATCAGTTCGTTGCCGAGCGGCGGAATGATGATGCGGAAGGCCTGCGGCAGCACGACGAGGCGTGCCGTCTGCCAGCGGTTGAGGCCGATGCTGCGCGCCGCCTCGACCTGGCCGACCGGAATGGCGTTGATGCCGGAGCGGAAGATTTCGGCGAGATAGGCCGAGTAGGCAAGCGCCATGGCGACGATGCCGCGCATCAGGTTCGGCGGGTCGAGCACGCCTTGCGTCGCATCCTTGAGCGCGCCGCTCAAGGGCAGGCCGACATAGAGCACGATCACCAGCATGGGGATGCCGCGGATCGTATCCACGATGAATTCCGAACCGATCGCCAGCGGGTGGCGCTGATGCAGGTAGCCGCCGAAGGTGAGCAGGCCAAGAATGATGGCAAGCACGGCAACGGTGACACCCGCTGCCCGATCGCGATCGTTCAGTGCTTCGGTCTTCCAGAGCACGGGCATGTCGGCTGGTGCGGAGGCTGCCGGCAGCAATGCCGCCGAAACGCCTTCGCCCTTGGCGATCGAGGCAAGTGCCTCGGTCGGGCCGACAAAGGTGCGCACCGGGGTCTCCGATTGCGGCGCGCCGTCATACTGGCCGAAACGCACGGCGCTGATCAGGCCCGCCGGCGTGTTGGTGACGATGCCTACCTTACCGTCAAGCGTGCCGGCGAGCACATAAGGATCTCGCGGCTGTAGCAGGAACCAGCCGGCGGCCAGCGCCAGCACCAGCGTGGCAATGGCGAAGTAGAGGCTGGTCCTGACCGTGGACCGGAGCTGCAACAGCCCGACCCAGACGAGGCCCATGAGCGCTGCCAGAATGTAGGCCGCGATCGCCGCACGGATGGTGGTCGCGACGCCCGCGGCAAATGCGATATGGGCGAAGAAGAAGACGAAGACCAGACCCGCACCGTTGACAATACCGAGGATCCAGCGGGCAAGGCGCCGCACCCGGTCGTCAGGCGCTGAGCCTGAACGTTTGCTCAGGAAGAAAAGGCCGAGGCCGATCACGGTAACCGCGAAATAAAGTGGGAACAGCCACGCTTCGACGCCACGCACCATCAGATCGGCCGCCTCGGTCAATTGCCGTGGCGTCACGCCCTTGGCGATCAGTGTCGACTTGAACGGATCGACGCCGTTGGCAACAACGGATGCGACGAAGGGATGGATGTTGTGGCCGATGACGAGGACGGCCGCCGCGGCAAGATTGAGCACGGCTGCGACATTGGCCAGTCGCGGACGCGGCGCCTTGGCGCGCGAGAAAACGAGCAATGCGATCCCTGACGCAAACGCGATCGCCAGCGCCAGAAAGCCCGGCACGAAGGCCGACGAACCGTTCTCGACGCCGAGGATCGCTCTCAGCGAGCGTTGGTAGTCGCCGGAGGAAATGAAGAGATAGATGATGAAGGGCAGCGCGGTCAGGATGATGAGATTGCTCGGACGCACGCTTCTCAGGAACGACATTCATTCCTCCGGGGGCATAGTAGACAGACGGAAGACCCGGAGTGCGAGCACGCGCTCCGGGTCCGATCGGCATTGTGAGCTTACTTGAGGCCCCAGTATTTGTTGACGAGCTGGTCGAGCGTGCCGTCGTCCTTGATCATCTTCAGGCCCTCATTGAAGGCCGCGACGTTTTCATCGCCCTTACGGAAGACGAGACCGAGCGGGTCGGATTCGAGGTCCTTGATCGCGACGACGAGCTCCCCGGCGAATTCGCGTTCGTAGGCGGCCGCATTGGCGCCGTTGATGACGACGCCGTCGACGTCCTTGTTCTTGAGCGCGATGATCGCGGCGCTGAAGGTATCGTAGGCGGCGACGTTCTCCTTGCCGACGACACCCTCGGCAACCTGGGCATCTGTCGTGTTCGCCTGGGCGGACAGCTTTCTGCCGGCGTCCTTGAAGCGGTCGAGCGTGATGCCCTGGTCTTCAACGCGCATCAGCACCGCCTGGCTGTTGACGATGTAGGGGTCGGAAAAATCCATCGCCTTCTTGCGTTCCTCGGTGATCGAGACGCCCGATGCGACGAGATCGAAGCTGCCCTGGTCTAGGGCTGCGAAGATGCCGTCCCAGCCGGTCGTGACGAATTCGGCCTGGCAGTTGATCTTGGCGCAGACGGCGTTGACCACATCGACATCGAAGCCGACGACCTGTCCGGTCGCCGGATCGATGCTCTCCATCGGCGGCGAGGTCGTGTCGGATCCGACCTTCAGCAGTTTGCCGCCGAGATCGGCGGCGTGAGACACGCTCGAGGCAAGGGCTGCTACAGCCAGGGCAATCATCAGTCTTTTCATGGTTCTCCTCCTTGGATATTTAGCTTTGGGTCAGGCGGCCGCCGAGATTGTCGGGTTGCCGCGCGATCAGTGTCGGCCTGAAGACCTGCCGCAACGTCCCAGGGTCCTCCCCCTCCATGCGGCGCAGCAGGAACTGTCCGAGCGTGCGGCCGAGCACCTCGATCGGCTGGTAGAAGGTGGTGATCGGCGGCGTGAAGTAGGCGCTGACATTGATGTCGTCATAGGCGATGACGTCGACATCGACGCCGACCTCGCGGCCGAGACTGCCAAGTCCGGAGAGCACGCCGAGCGTTGTGGATTCGTTGATGCAGACAAAAGCGGTCGGGGCATCCTCGAGCTGCAGGAAGTCGATCACCGTCTTCCGGCCGAAATGGGTGGAGAGATCACCCTCGGCGATCAGTTCCATCGGCGCATCGAGACCAGCCTCGCGGAACGCCCGGGCGAAACCGTCGATCCTGTCGATCGCGTAGGAGAGCCGCCGCTCCGGATTGACAAGCGCAATGCGACGGTGGCCACCGGCGATCAGTCGCGCGGTCGCCGCATGGGCGGCCCATTCGTTGTCGATGTCGACATGGGCATAGTCGAGATCCTTGTGGCAGCGCCCCATCGAGACGAAAGGGAAATGCTCGGCAACGAGCAGATCGATGCGCGGGTCTTCGGCGAGGATACCCGAGAAGATAAGGCCGTCGGCGAGCCCCTGGTCGACGATCCGGCGCGCCGCGTCCGCGCCGTCGGCGGCGTCGCGGATGACATGCACGGACATGCGATAGTCCGTACCATCGAGCGCCTGGCTGACGCCGCTCAGGGTCTGGGTATATTCGACACCGTCCCACTCGTAGTCACGCGCGGCAGTGACCGGCATCAGCACGGCGGCTTGAAAACTCTTGCCGGTGCGAAGCGCCATCCCGCGCGCGTTGGCCTGGTAACCGACCTCGCGTGCCGCCTTGTAGATGATGTCTCTTGTCGCCGGGGCGACCACGGGAGATTCGCGCAGCGCCTTCGAGATCGTGGCGATGGAATAGCCCGTCATCTCGGCCAAGGTCTTGATTGTCGGCGTCGGTGTGCGCCGCGCCCTGCGCATCTCAGTCGCCATGCACCCTCCCAGGCCCCGGCCTTCTCCTGGAGATTAGAGGTAACAGGCAATAAAAACGTTTTCAAGAAAAATAAAAACGTTTTTATTGCCTGCTTGACGTGTGCGAGCAGGTCAGCCGACTATGGGCCACCTAGAGCCCATGCGCTTGACCTGCGGAAATATTGATTTGTAGCGATTGAGCGGCGCGCCTGCTCAATGGGCAGTGTAGGCGCCGTCTACGAGGTGAACGCTTCCGGTGATGAAACTCGCCTGCTCCGACAACAGGAAACAGATCAGAGCCGCCACCTCGTCTGGCGTGCCGCGACGCCCCATCGGTTGCAGTGACATCATGCGCCTGCTGCTTGCCACGTCCGCATTCTCGGCGGATAGCGGCGTATCGATCCAACCGGGGGCCACAGCATTGATCCGAATTCCCGTGCGGGCATACTCGATCGCAGCGGCCTTCGTCAGCCCGACCACGGCGTGCTTGGCGGCCGTATAGGCGGCGGCAGTAGGCAGGGCGACCGAGCCTAGAATGGAAGACGTATTGACGATGGCGCCCCCGCCCTGCGCCGCCATCGCCGCAATCTCGTACTTCATGCAGTAGAAAACGCCGTGCAGATTGACGTTCATCAATGCATGCCAGCCATCAAGTGGATAGTCGGCGGTCGCCCTGCGGATGCCGTCGACGCCGGCATTGTTGACCGCCAGATGCAAACCACCAAAGGTTTGCACGGCGAACGTCACCAGCTTTTCCACAGCGACGGCATCGGCAACATCGACTGCGACATCATGGGCCTTGCCCCCATTCGCGCGTATTTCGGCGGCGACCAGCCGCACGGCGTCAGCGTCGACATCCGCGGCAACCACTTCCGCTCCCTCTGTGGCGAGTTGCCGGCACACGGCGGCGCCAATCCCGGAACCCGCGCCGGTCACAACCGCAACCTTGCCAGCGAAGCCTAAATTCATACTGTCATTCCTAATTGCCACGTCTCGACTAATCGAGCGTACGCGACATCGCAAGTCATTTCATGACATTCACTTAGAGGCACAGATTTTCCAACCGGCCCGCCGCAGCAAGACGCAAAATCGCGAGCATTTTTGACACAATTCATACGCGACACCCAGAACGGCCTTCCAGATATACAAGCCTTGCAGCGCATTTTCCCGCAGTGCGGGCAGAAAAACCTGGCGATTCGGACATCTATCCTGTCATCGCGTTTCGTTTGACTGATTGGAGCTTGGCCGACAAATATTGTAATGCTAAAAGCGAATCGGGGCGTACCATTTTTCTCAGCAGGTAAAGATGGACAATAACCGCATTACACGGAGGGTCCTGGTCATTGGCAGCCTTGCCCTGTTGGCCGGGTGCAGTTCAAGTTGGCCGCGCGTTTCGTTTCCATCCCTGTATGGCGGAACGCCCGGCGTCGATCGCCGCTACCGAAAACAACACGTTCGATACGACGGCAACGAGCCAGCCGGAACGATTGTTGTCGACACCACGCAACGCTACCTCTACTCGATCGAAGATGGCGGATGGGCGATGCGCTACGGAATAGGCGTCGGAGAGGAGGGCCTTACCCTCAAGGGGCAGGCCGTTGTCGGCCGAAAGGCCGAATGGCCGTCATGGACGCCGACTGCAAGCATGATCCGGCGCAAACCGGAACTGGCGCAATACGCTGGTGGAGTTTCCGGTGGCCCGCACAACCCGTTGGGGGCCTCAGCCCTATACCTCTATCGCAACGGGCAGGACACCAAGTTCCGCCTCCACGGCACGAATGCACCTTGGACCATAGGGCAGGCAGTTTCCAACGGCTGCATCCGACTTACGAACGACGACATCGTTGATCTCTACGCGCGGACGCCTGTTGGAACTCCGGTATTGATCATTTGATGATGTACTCTATCTGAGTGCGGTATTGGGGTAAGGCCGACATGCATTTAAATCTTCAAAGTTTGGTAACGATAATCCGACTGACGAGTGTGCCCTTTCCGCACTAGGCCGAATCTCGAAATGCCACTAATAGTGTGAATGTTGCCTTCGAATAACCATTCCGATCACAGAGGAAAGGAAATATTGATGAGCAGAATTCTAATCGTAACAGTTGCGTTGCTTTCCGTTGCCAGCCTCTCCGCTTGCGGAACAATCGGCAAAGGCAAAGGCAAGGCCCCGCCACCGGTGGCCGAAGAACCGGCGCCCGTCTACAAATAGTGACTGACCCTAGTTCGGGGAGGATCTTCACGGTCCTTCCCGCCCTATCTGATCGTGGCCAGACTGGTCACACGTCGCGGTGCGGGGATTGGAAACCCACCTAGAGGGGCATATCCACGTGCTCATCAGAATGCGGGAGAGATAGCGCAGTAATGACGCGTTCACGAGGTGGTATTCCGTTCGCTGTCTTGGCCGCACTGGCGGTTACGGCGTGCCAATCGCAAGACAAGGGCCCGCAGCCACGCTATGTCTCAAGCGTTGCGGGCAGCCCATCGCAACAGCGCGATCAGGGCTATTTCATCGAATTCCGCTCTCGTTACGCACTCAGCTACGGCCACTCCTATGTGGTTTTCGGCCGCCTGAGCAAGTCGGGAGCAATGGTCAATCCGGAAGTAGCCGGACTTGCCCCTGCAACAAACGACACCGCTCCATATGTTCTCGGGCATGTTCTGCCCGTCCCGGCCGAGACTGGCGCCAGCGACGGCGACCTGGAGGAACAATACAGGTCAGCAAGCTGGCGTGTCATGTTGAGCGAACCGGAGTATCGAGACGTCGTCGCCAAGATCCGAAAACTCAAGGTCGAAGCTCGTGTCTGGCATGCGTCGCTCTACAACTGCAACGCTTTTGTGGCCGACATCGCGCGCTCCATGGGCTACAAGACACCTGGGATCTGGCTGAGGCCGCAGGAATTCATCACAAGACTTCGCGAGATGAACGGCGGATAGGCTGACGGGGCACAGGTTCCCGGCTATCAGGCGACCAAGGTCAGATGCGCCATCGTTGACTACCACCAGCGCCCCTTATGGGCGAGCCGCCATCAGCTTTGGCGCGCACTCCTCAACTTTAGCACCTTGTCAGATCGAAGCGGCGCATGGCAGTCTCGTCCTTTGCCGTTACGGCGATCAGAAGCCGCAACAAAAGCTTAGGTGATTCAACGTGAATATGTCTGTCGCTTCCATTGGCGAAATCGTATGGGTCATAGGCATCGTTGCCTGGTATGTGGTTCGTTACCCGTTCGAGCGTCGTGCAAAGCGTGTGCGGGTGATGAGCAGCCGCCGCTCGGTGACCGATACGATTGGCTTGGCTGCCGCTTTGCTAGGCCTTGCCGTCTTGCCTGGGTTCTACGTTGCAACAGGAATTCCCGCATTTGCGGACTATCCCGCGCATGCATGGATGGTGGGGCTTGGGGGCCTCATCTTTGCCGCGGCTCTGTGGACGTTCCGTCGCACCCACAAGGAACTCGGCCGAAACTGGTCGATCTCGTTGGAGATCCGCGAAAAGCATCAGCTGATCAGCAAAGGCCCGTATGCCGTCGTGCGCCATCCGATGTATACGAGCTTCCTGCTCATGGCGATCGGCCAGATGTTTCTGCTGTCGAACTGGGTGGCGGGCCTCCTGGGCGTCGCTGGTTTCGCCGTGCTTTTTTTCCTGCGTGTGGACAAGGAGGAGCGCCTGATGCTGGAATTTTTCGGCCCTGAGTATCGCGCCTACATGGACAGGACCAAGCGCATTATACCCTATCTTTACTAGAGGTGGCATGATGCGGGGCCGAGCGGTCAAGCTTTCTGCGGCACGACGCCTTGTCGGGGACCTGATGAGGTTTTCGATAGCCGTGCCCCGGGTGACGGTGCAACGGCAGATGAATATCAGCGCGTTGCAGCGCGCCAGGACGAGCCAGTCGGAACGCCCCTCCTGGACAGTGCTGTTCCTCAAGGGGTACGGGCTACTTTCCAAGGAGACACCGGAGCTCCGCCGGGCCTATGTCAAGCTGCCAAGATCGCAACTCTATGAGTACCCGGGAAGCGTCGCGTCCGTGGCGCACGAGCGCGAACACGAAGGTGAACGGGTTGTGCTTCTCAGTACGATCAAGACACCCGAGCAGCGGTCGATCCCCGAGTTGAGCGCCCTGCTTCAGGAGGCTCGATCCCGTCCCGTTCTTGAGATCAGGGAATTCCGGCGTGCGCTGAAGATTGCGCGCTTGCCGGCGCCGCTGCGGAGGCTGTTGATGTGGCTCGGCCTCAACATGGGACGTCAGCGGGGCCACCGATTCGGGACTTTCCAGTTGTCGGTCTATTCCGGCCTGGGTGCCGAGTCGCTCAATCCGCTGACGCCGCTCACGACGATCTTCAACTATGGCCCGATCGGCGAAGACGGATCGGTCACCGTACGAATTCACTACGACCACCGCGTCATGGACGGCGCCAATGTCGCGCGCGCATTGGCTCGTTTCGAGGAAATACTGAACGGGGAGATCGCTGAAGAGGTGGCGGGCCTTTCCGCGGCTCAAATCCTGCCAAGCACGGCGTCGGAACCGTCAGCATGACATCGGATCAAAAACCACGACTCGCGATTGTTGTAGTCGGAGCGTCCCGAGGCATAGGCAGAGCCATTGCCGAACTTGCCGCGCGAGATGGTGCACCTGCCGTATTGGTCGCACGATCACTTGGGGGGCTGCACGCGGTGGAATCCTCCATCAAGCAGGCGGGCGGCGAGGCATTCTCCCTACCAGTCGATCTCACCGCCGACGATGCGAAGACGGTTCTCGAAGAGTTCCTCGCGCGGGAAAACCTCGTCTGCGACGTCCTCGTCAACAGCGCCGGCTATGGCCTGCGTGGCGCGGCAACCGCTTTGCCGATTGCCGACCAGGTTGGAATGATCGACGTCAATATCCGTGCCCTCGCTGACCTGACATTGCACCTGTTGCCGGGCATGGTAGAGCGAGGCCGTGGCGGCGTTATCAACCTCGCCTCTGTGGCCAGCTTCACCCCCGGCCCGTACATGGCAATGTATTACGCGAGCAAGGCGTTCGTGCGTTCCTTTTCCGAGGCGTTGTACCAGGAGACGCGGAGGACAGGCGTAACGGTGACCTGCGTCGCGCCGGGGCCGGTGTCGACCGAATTCCTCGAAAAATCCGGCGCCAACAGGGCTGCCCTGTTCAAAGCTTTGCCAAAAGCCAGTCCGGAATATGTGGCAGATTGCGCCTGGCGCGGCTTCAAGGCCCGCCGGCGGCTGGTCATTCCGGGAATTTCCGCCAGATTGGCAATCCTGATGGCAGGCATTCTTCCCTCCGCGGCGCTTTTGCCGCTGGTCGGCAAGCTGCAACTGCGCGGCAACGACCCGTGCCCCTGCGGATCCGGGAAGCAGCTCAAGCACTGCTGCCGCGCGGGCCACGCTGAGGGCTGAACAGCCTCGGCGTGATCCGCCTCCACCGCCAGCTTTCGGTGGGATAATTCGCCAAGGTGCGCCCGAACGAACCGGGTTCCGACCGTTGCCCTCGTCACTGGGCTTTGGCGTCAGTGGAAAGGAAACGCGCTTCCCACTCGCTTTCCGGAATTTCATCACCAACCTGAAATTCGAAGGCGACGACGCTTTTGATATCCGGCGCGACAGCGCAGCCAAACTTGATGTTGAACCAGCGTCCCCTGCTGCGAAAGGCCGCCCCATCGGCGCTGAGTTTCCGCCCGGACAGCCTGATCTTGGCCATTGCGTAGGCGACGAGAGTGTCCGGTTTGAAGTTCGCCTTCCAGCGATGAACTCGCTATGGCCTCGAGATTGCAGAGCTGGACGATCTGCTCATCGGCTGCAAGCTGCGAGAGCCCTTCCAGCGCCTGCCAGCTGCGTGGATCGGCGAGTATCGCCGCCGAAAAGAACTGTTTTGCTTGAATGACCGGGCGAGCATTCCGGCGGTGGGGTGGCTGTTTCCACGGCCGGCTCCGTCTCTGGCACTGGCTGCGCCGCCGGCGATGCAGTCTGTAGCTCAAGCACTGGCTGCACGACATCCGGGCGAAGCACGCGGCAATTCCAGTATCTGAACGTGATCGCCTCATCCGGGGTGGGAACGGGTCGCCGAGGCGGCGGGAGAAGGAGGAGCGCCAACACGGCGAGGGCATGAATGAGGAGAGCAAGCACAAGGCTTCGCCAGATCGTTGTCTCATTGCGGCGACGCGCTACTGCTTGCACCGATCAGATCATCCCATGCGCGACACCGGTCACAACCACTCCTGGCGGCTGTGACGCTACCACCAAGCCAAAGATAGAAAAGCCGCCGCCAACAACCTGTCAGCGGCGGCTTGAAACCCATATTCTTGCGGCGGCGCGCCGATATCAATCCATGTCGTCGTTTTCGGGTACGCTCATGTGATCGCGGTTGCCGTAGATGATCTCGCGCTTGCCGACATGGTTCGCCGGGCCGACGAGGCCTTCCTTTTCCATGCGCTCGACCAGCGAAGCCGCCCGGTTGTAGCCGACGCCGAGGCGGCGCTGGATGTAGGAAGTCGAGCACTTCTTGTCGCGCAGCACCACCTTGACCGCCTGGTCGTAAAGTTCGTTGCCGTCTTCCGACGCAAGTGCGCTCTTGTCGAACACCGGCGTCTCTTCCTGCGGTTCCTCTTCCTCTTCTTCCGCCGTGACGGTTTCGAGATATTCCGGGCGCCCCTGCGTCTTCAGATGTGCGACCACGTGTTCGACTTCCAGGTCGGAAACGAACGGACCATGCACGCGGGCGATGCGTCCGCCGCCCTGCATGTGCAGCATGTCGCCCTGTCCGAGCAGCTGCTCGGCGCCCTGTTCGCCGAGGATCGTGCGGCTGTCGATCTTGGACGTCACCTGGAAGGAGATGCGGGTCGGAAAGTTCGCTTTGATCGTGCCGGTGATGACGTCGACCGACGGACGCTGCGTCGCCATGATCAGGTGGATACCGGCGGCGCGCGCCATCTGCGCCAGCCGCTGGATCGCGCCTTCGATCTCCTTGCCCGCGACCATCATCAGGTCGGCCATCTCGTCGACGATGACGACGATATAGGGCATCGGCGCCAGGTCCATTTCCTGCTGCTCGAACAGCGGCTCGCCGGTGCCCTTCTCGAAGCCGGCCTGGACGGTGCACATCACGGGCTCGCCCTTTTCGCGGGCGGCGGCTGCGCGCTGGTTGTAGCCGTCGATGTTGCGAACGCCGAGCCGCGACATCTTGCGGTAGCGGTCCTCCATCTCGCGCACGGCCCATTTCAGCGCCATTACCGCCTTCTTCGGATCGGTAACGACAGGCGTGAGCAGGTGCGGGATGCCGTCATAGACGGAAAGTTCGAGCATCTTCGGATCGACCATGATCAGGCGGCACTCTTCCGGCTTCAACCGGTAGAGCAGCGACAGGATCATGGTGTTGATCGCCACCGACTTGCCCGAACCGGTGGTGCCGGCAACGAGCAGATGCGGCATCTTTGCGAGCTCGGCAATCACAGGCTCGCCGCCGATTGTCTTGCCCAGGCACAGCGCCAGCTTGTAGCCGGTCTTGCGGAAATCGACGGATTCGATTAGCTCGCGGAAATAGACGGTCTCGCGGGTCGCGTTCGGCAGTTCGATGCCGATGACGTTGCGGCCGGGCACAACCGCGACGCGGGCCGAAAGCGCCGACATGGAGCGGGCGATATCATCTGCAAGGTTGATGACCCGCGACGATTTCACGCCGGGTGCCGGCTCGAACTCGTAGAGGGTCACGACCGGCCCCGGGCGGACGTGGATGATCTCGCCCTTGACGCCGAAGTCTTCCAGCACGCTTTCAAGCAGGCCGGCATTCTGTTCCAGTTGCTCCTGGGTCATGAAGAAGCCCTGGCCGACAGGTGCTTCCTGCAAAAGGTCCTCGGAGGGGAATTCGTAGGCGACCCCCGCAAATGTGCGTTCAACCACCCCGATTGCCGGCATTGTGTTCGGCGCACGCGTGACCTGCGCCGGCATGGTGATCGCCGCCTTCGATGCGACGGGCGCCGGCTGCTCGACCTCGACCGGCTCGGCCTCGATGATTTCCGGTTCAGCCGCAGCCGTGGCTGCAGGCGCATCGGCAACGGCAGCATGCGTCGGCACGACGGCCGGAGCTTCCGCCGCCGCGGAAGCGGGCTCATGCGAAACCGCGACAGTCTCTGCCTTTGCGCCGCGGACGTCGACGACACGGAACAGCGAGGTGATCGCCGTCGGCGGCATGCGACGGATTTCGATGGGGCGTACGGGCGCTGGCGGAGTGACCGCAACGGGAGCAACGGCAGTAGGAGCGACGAGGGGCGTCATCGGTGCCGGTGCGGCGGTCTCGAGAAAGGGCTGCGGACGCGCGGCATCTTCGCCGACAAGGTCGATATCATCGGCCGGACCCAACTCGAAGAAAGCAAAATCCGACAGGAAGACCGAATGCTGGGCACCCGGATCGGCCGGCGTGCCGGCTGCTGGCTGCGCCTCTGCGACCGGCTGGGATACGGCGATCGGCGTCGTGAGAACCGGTGCAAGCGCGACAGCGTCATCGGCCTCGACGCGATCGAGCATCGCCGGCTCGATCGTGTTTTGCGCCGCAGTCCACGTCGGCAACTGGTTGGTGAGCATGCGCAACAGTTCGGACGGGCTATAGGATGGCAGCGTGACCTCGACCTGCGGCGCGTCTTCAGAGGCAGGGGCTGATGCTTCCATCTGCGCCGGCTCGACCGAAGCAGACACGACGGGCTCGACAGTTTCTACCAAGACCGGAGCAGGTTCCGCCGCCACCGCGACGGTTGCCTCTTCGACTGCGGCTGCCGTTTCGCTTTCGTCCACCTGCGGCGCCCGCCGCTTCATGAATTCACGTTCGGGCGTGCGGGTAAAGCGGACATTCGGCGCCAGGAAGAAATGGCTCTCCCAGGTGGAATCGCCGTAGTGGCCGGCAATGTCCGAAAGGGTCGGCAAGGGTTCGCTCATCGTCGACGTCACCTGTGCAGGAGCGTAGGCGGAACCCTGCCCGTAGAGGCGGGTCGCACGGCTCATAGTTTCGACCTGCTGGTTTGCCGGTCGGCGGGGCGCCTCCGGCGCCTCGTACAACTGATAGGGATCGGCGGGTTCCGCCTCATGGGTGGGCATACCGCTCAACGCATCATCCTGCGGTCCATCGAAATAATCCGCCTGGTTTGCATCATGCAAAGCAGCCTGTGAGAAGTTTGTCCTGGGAATACGCATGGGTCCTGGAAGAGCTAGAGAGATCGCCGCGGGGCCTTCTAAGCGATAGGAAATGAAGGTTAACAACTCCCTTCCAACGCCCCGTTTCGAGCCGGGGTTCGTGGTCGATTGCCGCCTTTCTGTGGGCTTCATGCAACGGCAAGGCCCGACGCCTCAAGGGCGCCGCGACCTGCTGTCGCTGGCCGCACGCGGCTGAAAATATTTCTGGAGGAAGAGCCAAATTGACGGATGGGTCCAGCGCCTGTGGTGGCGCGCTATCAGTACCACCAGAAAAACGAATCGGGCCGGCGCGCAGTTAAATGGCGGGACTGCGGACTCTCACCCGCCTGCCTCCTTGCGGCGCTGAATTTCCCGAAGCCGATCGCGGTTGCGATTGCCGATGTAAGCGGCCTACCCTGAAGAGAAGATTGTCGGGAGTGACGATGCTTTGCATGATCGTGTAGACGCGGTCGAACCATCGACCCGAACATCAATCCCGACCAAGACGAGGGCTCAGGTGGCGTCCGCTGCCCGAGCCAGTTCGGTCAGCCGCTCCTGACCGATCGTCTCGACGAGACTGAGGAGATGGCCCGTCCGCTCGAGAAGCCAGGCAAGCGCTTCCTCGGTGATTTCAAAGTGTTTGGAGTAGCGTGCCTTCACATAGGCTTCGTTCAGAACGTTGTGCCATGCGCTGAAGCGATGCTGGTCCCGCGGCCAAGCATCGACGAGCCGCTAAGCAGAACGTCTGGGCCTTAACGCCGCGGGCGCAAAATCGCGCCGCGCGTCCAGCTCGGTGCAATCGCAAAGGTAAAGGAACCTTTTGGAAACTGCCACGCCACGCGCAGACGAGGGAAACATGGACACGCCGGATTTCGTCAACACTGGCTCGCCCTGTGTGAGCAAGCAGAAGATTTCGAGTTACTGGCATACAGCGAATGGGGACCGGATACTGTCCCGACCAGTCGTTGACGGTCAACAGCGTGACACCCTCCACGTTCGATTGGGCGACCAAAATCCTATCAAACGGGTCGTTATGGATCGCTGACAGTCCATCCACCGATACTGCGTGTTCGCACCAGGCAGCCGGAGCGCATGATGGCGGTGGAGCAAACGACCACAGCTGTTGGCGAGACCGATGGATGATAATGAACGGATATTGCCGGCTTCGAAGGCTATCGAACCGCCGGCCTGCACGAATTCACTTCCCTTGACGAACCCCGCGGCGGTCGCGCTGCGTGACGTCGCCACGCTGCGGTCCCTCAAGGGCAAGATCATCGTTGTCGAATGTAGGGCATGCCGGAGATATGGGGAACTCGAACGCAAAGCCTTGGTGACGAGATTCAAGGCGACCTTCCCGCTATCCAGGCTCCGACGCGCCCTTGTCGGCGGATGTGAGCGAATGTGCGCCGATGGGCTGGATCGGTGTGATGCCCGTTTGTCCGCCAGAGACCCCTCTGAGTAAAGTTCTCGACGGAAAGGCGGTCGTTATCGTCCGTAGTTGCCGCAAGATCGCTCATTGAATAGGCTCAGCGATAATGTGAAACCTGCTCAGTTGACGAGGACGTCTATGGCCATCGGTACCGTGAAGTTTTTCAATCAGGAGAAGGGTTACGGATTCATCTCTCCAGAGAACGGCGGAACAGACGTGTTCGTCCATGTGTCAGCCGTCGACGGGGGAACGCTTCTTCGCGACGGGCAAAAGGTCAGTTACGAGATTGGTCAGGACCGCAAAACCGGCAAATCCCGAGCCGAAAACGTTCGGGCGGTCTAAGCGATAGCGTTCGCTGGCCACAGAACTAATCATGCGAGAGGGCCGACCATCTCGACCGATCTCAGATCGGCCGCCAATCTCTGGTCGCCAGACTATCCCTGGGGACGAACCCGGGAGCAACTTGAGGAGGAACTGCTTGCGATCGAGCGAGAATGGGGCCAACCGGCAGACCTCAGCCGCGCAGCGCCGAGTCTCGTCGACGACACAGCGGAACGGGAGTGGTTCGCAGCTTACCTGCGCAATTCGGCCTCCCCCGCCGATGCGATCTCCTTATGGCGCTGGAGCGTAGAGATCGATGCGCGCGACATCCTGCCGGCGATCCGCGTTCCGACGCTGATTACACAAAGAAGCGGCGACCGCTGGGTCCGACCTGAGGAGGGCCGTTATCTGGCAGACCGCATTCCCGGCTCGAAATATGTTGAGTTGCCTGGCGACGATCATATCATCTGGGGCGCAGATTCTGAGCGGCTGATGGACGAGATCCAGGGGTTCTTAGTGGCCGCCGTTCCGTCCGCTCCAATTGAGAGCGCCTTGCTAACGGTTTTGCATGTCGAAGTTCAGGGCGCCATGCAAGACCCCGGCAAGGTGGAAAACTGGCAGACTGAGGCCCTTCGACAGCTTCGCACCGCCGGTGGTCAGAAGATTGAACTTGGGGAGGCCGCGCTTGTCGCCATGTTCAGGCAGCCCACGCAAGCGATCAACTGTGCATTCGACCTTCTCAACAATCTGCATCGCATCGGTCTAGATATTCGCGCAGCCATTCACATCGGCGAGTGCGAGAAGCGCGGCGATGTCTATTCAGGTCCGGTCCTAAAGCTTGCTGCCGGGTTCGCCGCTCGTGCCGGGCCAGGTGACATCATCGCGTCCCGCACCGTGCGCGATCTTTCCGTCGGCGCAAATTTCATCTTTGATCCCCGCGGGGAGCTCGACCTGCCCGGCATCCCCGGGCCGTGGCCGTTCTTCGCAGTTTGGTCCTGCCTCTCAAACCTAGAACGCCTGAAGGCGCTGCGCTGCGGCAGCTTCAAACCTTGCGGGCTGGGTTCCCGCCCGTTAACCATCTAGAGACGCACAAATCGGAAACAAAGCACGAGGCATAGTGACGTCTTCACCTGCAGTCGTCGCCCATATTCGCGATATCGATAGCATGTAGGCTGCTCATAGGACCTCAGAACCTACTTCCGAGAAGCGGTTGGGCCACAGGGAATTCAATGACGACCCCTAAGCGGACCTTTGCCGCCGATGGCATGCGTATCATGCGGTATTTTGCTATGCAGGTGCTCGGTAATCAGGCACCCTCTCAGGGTTGCAAGCGTCCCGGCATGGAAGCGCTGCCAACGATTGCTCCTGTTTCTTCTGGCCTGGCGCCTTCTGGTTTCCGACCGTTGTGGCTGAACGAGCGGACATTGGTTCGTACTTCTTGGTAGACGCTGCTCCGCTTGGCCAAGAGGAGGGGTTTCATGCGTCGCTATGGAATAAAAAGCATTTCTCGTGGCGTGGTTGCTGCGCTGGGTTTCACGGCGTTGACCGGGTTTGGCTGTGCGGCGGCATTCGCGCAGACGGTAACTGGGGCACCTGGAGCAACGATCACGCTGGACGGCAAGCAGCTTCCGCCCCCCACGCCGAATTTCGGTGGGGTGATTAAGGAGAAGGCCTCGGAATCTCAGCCTTGGTGGGCTCCGCGCGTCACGCCGCCAAAAGGCGCGCCGAACGTGTTGCTGATCATGACGGATGACCAGGGATTTGGGGCACCAAGCACCTTCGGCGGCGTCATTCCCACGCCTGCGATGGATCGCATCGCCAACCAGGGCCTACGCTTCACGAATTTCCACTCGACGTCGCTCTGTTCCCCATCAAGGGCAGCGTTGATCACGGGGCGAAACCATCATTCGGTTGGTGCCGGCGTGGTGGGCGAGATCGCTACCGGATATCCAGGCTACGACTCGATCATACCGATTGAGAAGGGCACCATTGGCACGATCCTCAAGGAGAATGGCTACGCGACGTCGTGGTTTGGCAAGAATCACAACACACCTTCCTATCAGTCGAGCCAGGCTGGGCCGTTCAATCAATGGCCGAACGGAATGGGCTTTGAATATTTCTACGGCTTTGTGGGCGGTGACGCCAGCCAATGGCAACCGAACCTTTACCGCAACACGACGGCCATCTACCCCTTTGAAGGCAATCCGAGCTGGAACCTGGAAACCGCCATGGCCGATGAGGCCATCCAGTACATGAAGCAATTGAAGGAGATTGCACCCGACAAGCCCTGGCTGGTCTACTACGTACCGGGTGCCACGCATGCACCGCATCACCCCACCCCGGAATGGGTGAAGAAGATCGGCGACATGCACCTCTTCGACGAGGGGTGGAACAAGCTGCGCGAAACGATCTTCGCCAACCAGAAGCGGCTCGGTATCATGCCCGAGAACGCTCAGCTGACGCCGTGGCCGAAAGAGCTGCCGGAGTGGGATAAGCTAAGCCTTGAGGAGAAAAAGCTCTTCATCAAGCAGGCGGATGTCTACGGCGCTTACCTCGCCTATGCCGACAACGAGATCGGCCGGGTCATTCAGGCCGTCGAAGATCTCGGTGAACTCGACAATACCCTGATCATTTATATCGGTGGCGACAACGGGGCGAGTGCCGAAGGCATGCTCAACGGCACGCCTAACGAATTCACTACCTTCAATGGCATCCCAGTGCCGGTGAAGGACCAATTGCCCTGGTATCCGTTCTGGGGATCGGAGCGGACTTTCCCCCACTTTGCTGCAGGCTGGGCATGGGCGATGGACACGCCCTTCAAGTGGGTGAAGCAGGTGCCGTCGCACTTTGGCGGAACCTCGCAAGGGATGGCGATGTCCTGGCCCGGCCATATCAATGATGTCGGCGGCATCCGCCGCCAGTTCCATCACGTCATCGACATCGTGCCCACCATCCTCGAGGCGACCGGCATTCCCGCGCCGGAGACAATCAACGGCATCGTGCAGAAGTCGGTTGAGGGGGTGAGCATGAAGTATACGTGGGACAAGGCAAACGCCAACGTCCCCACCCGACACACGACGCAATACTTCGAGATGCTCGGCAATCGCGCCATCTACGACAATGGCTGGGTGGCGGCGACAACGCCGGCGACCCGCCCATGGGAACTGAGTACCGCGACGCCGCCTGACGTCATATCCGGCTATAACTGGGAGCTCTACAACGTCGACGATGATCCCACCCAGTTCAACGATCTTGCTAGCAAGATGCCCGAGAAGCTCAAGCAGATGCAGGACCTCTTCTACTCCGAGGCGAAGAAGTACAACGTGCTGCCACTGGACAATTCGACGCTTGCCCGCTGGAACACGCCGCGCCCGAACCTTACAGCCGGGCGAACTGAATTTACCTATTCGGGTCAACTGAGCGGCGTGCCGCCCAGTGCTGCCCCAAGCATCTTGAACAAGTCCTATACGATCACGGCCGAGATCGAGATACCCGAGGGCGGCGCTGACGGCATGATCGTTACAGAGGGCGGGCGGTTCGGTGGCTACGGCCTGTTCCTTAGCAAAGGCGACTTCGGCGTCGGGCGCGGCAAGGTGGTGTTTCTCTACAACCTTCTCGATCTCAAGCGCACGATGTGGGAAGGGCCGGAACTGGAACCCGGCAAGCATGAGATCGTCTTCGAGTTCAAGTCCGATGGTCCCGGCCTCGGCAAGGGCGGTACCGGCGTCCTGTCGGTGGACGGCAAGCAGGTGGCGACAAACGCGCTGGAGCACACGATCCCGGTCACGTTTCCGGAGGACGAAAGCTTTGATGTCGGGCAGGACACACGCACAGGCGTAGCCATGATCGAATATCGCTACGACGCTCCGTTCAAATTCTCCGGCAAGATCGAAAAGCTGACCTTCAAACTCGGCCAGTAGATTCAAGGAGGCCCAAACCGTGGCACGGCGCAGTGCCGAGGCGTTTAGGAGACGACATGCCGGGAACTATGGGGGCGCATGAAAGGCTATTGCTTTCGATCACGGGGTGGTCGAAGCCGCGACGGGCTTGTCGTTGATTGTGATGCCCTCACTCTTGGTCGAAGTACTGCTCGGGGCAGCACCGGATGCCGTTATTGGCCTGACAGTGGCCCGGGTAGCCGGGGCGGCAGTCCTCGCCTTGGCCGTCGCGTGCTGGCAGGCGCGAAACGATGTGGAAGGCAAGGCGGCAAAAGGAATGGTCACGGCGATGCTTCTCTACAATCTCGCCGTCGTCGCAATCCTCGCACTCGCATGGCTCCGTCACGGCATCTCCGGAATTGCCTTTTGGCCTGTTATCGCGGGACATCTCACGCTGGCCGTCTGGTGTGTGGCGTGCAAGTCGGCATGACCTCGCATCGCGGGCGCCCGTCGGGGAGCTTCGAGATCTGATCGTGGTTGGGTCTTGGTTTAAGCGACAAAGAGGAGAAGCAGATAGAAGGGTCACAGCAAGCTACGGAACGGTGCTGGCCTTTGGTGCCATCCCCCAGGATGGACGGCGCTTCCGTCTTCGGCCAGTACAAGCGCGACGGCCAAGAGAGAGGCGCCAGCCAGATCGATGAGGCGAGGAAATTATCCCGCCACGACGATGCCGGGCGGCTCCCACGTCCCTTCCCCCGGCGGCAGGATGGATGGCGCTTCCGTCTTCGGCCAGTACAGGCGCATCACGAGATAGATCGTGTTATCGGGCGCAGGCAGCCAATTTGCCTCCTTGTCTGCGCCGGGGCTGTCTTTTTGGATGTAGAGCGTGAGCGAACCGTCGTCGTTCTTCGTCATGGCCGACAACATCGGCGAGTTGATGAGGTAACGGTTGATCGGGTTTTCGATCAGGAGTTGAGACTTGCCGTCATACATGGTCAGCGACCAGAATGCGTTCACCGGCGGCTGTTGACCAGGTGGGAACGTCAGCGTGTAGTTGTGCTTGCTGCCGTCGAGCGTTTGGCCGTCGCTGTCAACACGCGTGAACGGATAGGTCGCTTCCTCCGGGTCGTTCCCATAAATGCCGGCCTGAGCGGCGACGGCACGCTTCATCCAGTCGCCATTGTAGTGGGCGCTGTCGCCTGGAAGGCCGCTAACCCGCCAGCCATTGATCGTCTTGCCGACATTGGCGACGGCCTCGTCGACCTTCCGCTGTCCTTCCTTCATGCCAAGGCCGAAGTCTAGTTTCTGCTCCAGTGTTAGGTCCTTGAAATTGAAGGTCTTGCCTGGCCCGACGCCGATGCGTGCCAGCTTGGCGCGGATCTCCTTCTCATTTTCCTGCGCCGGCGCGAATTGCAGCGCGAAGTCGAGATAGTCGAAGAAGTTGGTCTTCACCAGTTCCTTGTCGATCTTTGGGAAGTCGATAGCTAGCGCCGCCGGCGGCGGCGTCTGCTTCAGATAGGCAGAGAGCATCTGCACCTTGTAGCCGGCCTGCACCTGCTTGACGTTGTCGAGATCATCCGGGCCGAAAAGCTGGGTGCGATAACCCGCAAGAGAAAACTGTGTGCTCGAACGAAACACCTGCTTGATGCCCGCCGGGGTGTCACCCGTCCAGTCGGGCCCCACGACCATGTAGTCGCCGGCCTCGCTCCCTGTGGCTCGGGTGCCGATATAGCCGTAATTGTAGGTATTGCCGTCGCAGAGCATGACCGAGTAGTAGCGCTTCGGGTCGATCGCTGGCACCGAGAGCACCACCGGTTCCGCCCGCAAATCCAGCCAGGCGAAGGAATAGGGCGTGTCGCTGTTGGGCGTGACGATTGCCGTATCTTTGTAGGTGAAGACGTTAGGCTCATTCTTGATCTCATTGAACGGCGCCTTGAACTGCCCCGAATTGCGATCCACCGCGTACTCGTACATGATGGCATAGTTCATCACGAGCGGCAGGCCGTAGATGAAACCTGCCTCGGCGATGTCCTTGGCCTCGATGATACCGGGGGTGCTCTGCGCCATTAGGAGGCTTGGCCTCGCAATCGCGGCGCCGGCGGCGATCGCCGCCGTGGATCGAAGCAGATCTCTCTTCGTCAGCATGTTCTTATCCCTTTCTTATTCGATCAGTTGTCGAAACGACCCGAGCTGTAGGGCAGCTTTGGAACCCTGGACGCAATTGTCCAGTTCATTGGCCTGGTGGCGAGGTACTAACAGGAAGTGAACGCTGCGATAGTCAGGATCGCCGCAAAAACTACATGTCTGTTGGTCATTGCCAGTCCGATCAAAAACACTGTTGAGCTCGGCCGTCCCGGGCCGATGGCCAAGGCGTTGGCCAAGTCGAGATGCTCTATGGGATTTGGCGAAAGGAAAGTATCTTACAGTATCCAACACCCCTACCACGGCCGCCTCCTCCTTTCTTCTGGCGAGGAAACGGCACAATGACAGCGTTGTCGAGGACCGTCGCTATCTCGTCCCTGAGGCAGTTCACGAGTTCCACATATTCGGCAAGGCGCTCGTCCCCGTTGGGGACCGCAGCCTTGTTGAACGACAGTCGGAGACGATCCGCGGTGGCGAAGTCATCGCACAAGTCGCGGAAACTTTCGTCGCGGGCAGCAAGTTCATCGATCAGGCTGGTCCGGTCAGCGAAACATCGTTTCACGAGAGAGACGTCGCAACCCATGAGTGGCCCCCAACGCCAGTGCCGGATCGGAGCGGCCTGACAAACGAACTTTCGTTGGGTTCACATGATGCACCAATACTCTCGCATAGGCACCGTATGTTACAGTTCCAGTGTAGCGGAAAGCCGCTTGCCCTACACCGTTCAGACGATGAACATAGTTTCACCTACAGCGCCTACCAGATGTTACGGGCAGGAGGCGGCAAGCGCGGTGTAGGTTCAGAGCAGCAGAACTTCCCGTTCATAGGAAAACATGATGCGTATCTTCACCATAGCCGCGATACTCACCCTGGTTGCAAATAACGCCCACGCAGACGATCCGATCGTTGGCAACTGGAAGACAGAGTTGGGCGACACCGCCGCCATCGCCTCTTGCGGAGGAGGCTATTGCATCACTTTGAAATCTGGCAAGCACGCAGGCAAGCAGATCGGCACCTTCCACGGCAGGGACGGCGAATATGCAGGGAAGATAACGGATCCCGATGCAAACAAAACCTATGACGGCTCTCTTGCTATTTCGGGCAATGCCTTGAAAATGAAGGGGTGTGTTCTGAAGATCGTCTGCGAATCTCAGACCTGGCCGCGGATGTGAAAGCCAGTATTCCTCCCTGAAACCACAGTTGTCTCCCGATGGTCGCGTCTGACGTTGCCTGGACCCACACCGCCGATGACAAGCTCACTCGACAACCATCTGCGTCGGTAGCGCACGCGGGATTACGTCGCCGCGATGACCTAGACGAGCCGCTGTTCGCGGCGTAGGTTACACCAAGTGACGCTAACTAAATCTGTGATTGTCGCGAGTTAGCGGGCCTGGTGGGGAGCACTTGATGGACACCTCTGTGGCACACGGGTGCGCGGACGCGACAGGGTCACTGCCAAGCCCGGCGGAGATTCGGGTCCAGCTCACGCGCGTCGTTTCCAGTCCGGAGTTTCCACGCACGGGCCGCGGTGCGGCTTTTCTCGCTTATGTCGTCGAGGAAGCCCTAGCAGAAGAAGTCTCCCGTTTGGCCTTTAGAATGGCCTCGTCGCCGTTGTGATAAGCGAAAGTGATCTCGATCGAGCCGCTGTCGAGCAATTCGGCATGACCGTCACCTGAGACTTCGTCCATTTCGTCGCATCCTGCCCATGTGAAGGAGACCATGGACGTGCTGTAGGCGAGATCGAGGCCCGCTTGCATCGCACCGAAGGCGATCTCGCCATGACCGTTGGCCCTGATGGTGATTGTGGCGGGCTCGACCAGGTCGAGATAATCCCGACCCCACAGATCGGCCTCGACAATCCGCCAGCGACCGATCAGGCGGCAGTTTCTGGCCGCGCTCATGACAGCATCGCTATCAGCTTCGGTAGCCGTACCAGATTGTAAGCGGCGGCCGCGAAGGTGAAGGCCCATCCGACGCGGTCGCGGCCACGGAACTTCGTCTTGTCCTGCCCCGCGACGGTCTTGATCCAGCCGAACGCCTCCTCGATGCGCTTGCGGATGCGCAAGCTGACTCCATAGCCGGAATGGCGCGTCGTGCGTTCATCAATGGCCGAGCGGCGACCATTAACATTCTGCGCCACATGCGGCGTCACCTTCATCGAACGCAAATCTTGGACGAAGTCCTTTGTGTCATAGGCCTTGTCGGCACCCAGCGTGATCGCTTGTGGCCGGTCGGCGAAAGGTTCGATCATGTGCAGCGCCGCGACCCGTTCAGCATATCCGCTGGCCTCTGTCAGATAGGCATCGACCAGCAGCCCATGCCCCATGAAGCACAGCTTGGCCTCCTTGCCTTTGCCCTTCTTATAAAGTCTTGCGTCTGGGTCGGTCGTTGAAGCATGCGTCTCGTTGGAACGCCTTTCGCCATGAAAGTCTGCTTCCTTATTCCGACCGCCCGCATCCGAAGGTGGTTCGCCATGATCGCCCCTTGGGCCGTCCTTCGGCTTGAAGCTCTTGATCGACGCCCAGGCCTCGATCAGCGTGCCATCGACAGAGAAGTGGTCCGTTGACAGCAGCCGCTTTACTTTGGGCTGCGAAAGGATCGCACCGAGGAACTTCGCGGCGATGTCGCCTTCCAGCAACCGGTCGCGGTTCTTCGAAAACACCGAATGGTCCCACGCTGGATCGTCAATGCCAATGCCGACGAACCAGCGGAACAGAAGGTTGTATTCCAGCCGCTCCATCAAAAGCCGCTCCGAGCGGATCGAATAGAAGGCTTGCAAAAGCATGGCGCGCAGAAGCTTCTCAGGCGCAATCGATGGCCGCCCGATCGGCGAATAGAGCGCTGCAAACTCCCGTTCCAAGAAAACCAGAGCGTCGTTCACGATCTGCCGGACTGCCCGCAGCGGATGATCACGACGAACTCGATCCTCCAGATCGACATGGCTGAAGAGTTCACCCGTCCTCACATCGCCGCCGCGCATCCATCAACCCCGAAACTCACGAAGCCAATGAATCACGGCTAAAGCCTTCAGGCCAGATCCTTTTTTCAACAGCCATCTAGCGGGGCGCGCGCACCGCCTGAAGGGATACACGATCGCGATCGAGGTGTTCAAACGCAACGAAGACTTCACTCAAGATGACCCTGTCGTTCGCATCGAGGCCGGGCGATTGAGGCGCACGCTCGAGCGCTATTATCTCGTCGCCGGCCTGCAAGACCCCATCAGAATAGATATTCCGAAAGGGCATTATGCGCCTTCGTTCGCCTGGAATGGCACGGCATCAACGCGCCCCGAGATAGAGACCGTTCGCGAGCATGACGAACAGGCAGACCGATCTCCGTCACGGATTCGGCGGACCGCGCTTGTTGCCTTCCTTTTCGGCGTTGCAGGCTTGGCCACGCTCACGTTGTGGGCTGGCGACCATGTGATCAAGGCGGCAAAGCGGGCCGGCGGCGCCAAAGCCCCCGACGAGCCGACGCTGGTGATCGCACCCTTCGCAAATCTCGGGGGCGATCCCCAGACGCAGCTCTATACGGCCGGACTGACTGAGGAGCTGCTCACCGATCTCCCACGGTTCAAGGAAATCAAGGTCTTCGGTCGCGAGACCGCGAAGTCGCTTTCCCCAGAGGTTGGGGCTTCTGAAATCCGTGGCGAGTTGGGCGCTCGTTATTTGCTGGCGGGCGGCGTCCGGGTAACCGGCTCCAAGGTGCGGGTGACGGCTCGCCTGTTAGACACATCTGACGGAGCAATCCTCTGGTCGCAGAACTACGACGACGACCTGACCAGCCGCGAACTTTTTGCTATCCAATCCGACGTCGCGAGCAAAGTTGCGACCACTGTTGCTCAACCTTACGGCATCATCGCGCAAGCCCAGACCGCCAGCGCTCCTCCCGACGATCTCGACGTCTACGACTGCACGCTTCGCTTCTACGCCTATCGTGCGGAACTGAGCCCAGAGACCCACCTGGCCGCCCGAGACTGTCTTGAAAGCTCGGTGGCCCGTTATCCGACCTATGCGACCGGATGGGCAATGTCATCCATCGTGTACCTCGATGAGGACCGCTTTCGTTTCAACCTCAGGCCCGGTCAATCGACGCCGCTTGAGCGGGCATTGCGCTCTGCTCGGCGGGCGATCAAATTGGAACCGGGAAACACCCGTGCTCTTCAATCTTTGATGATCGCACTGTACTTCAACCAACAACTTACCGAGGCGCTCCAAGTTGGCGAGCAGGCCCTGGCAATGAACCCAAACGACACCGAACTTCTGGGAGAGTTTGGAACGCGCCTTGCAATCTGTGGCCAGTGGCAGCGCGGCGCAGACTTTCTTGACCAGGCGCTTTCGCTCAATCCGGGTGGCGCAAGCTATTACCCCGGGGCCAGGGCGCTCGCGGCCTACATGCTGAACGATCACGATAAAGCTGTGAGCCTCATCCGCGAGACGGATCTACAAAAGTTTCCGATGTTTCACCTCGTGGCAGCCGCCATATACGCCGAGGCTGGGTTTTTGGATGATGCGAGGCGCGAAGGAGAGATCTTCGTGAAGATGCGTCCAGATTATATTTCGAATGTCATCGAAGAACACAGAAAGCGTAACATCAAGCCGGAAGACAACGTCCGCATGATCGCGTCGCTTCGCAAAGCGGGACTCCCTGTGCCGAGCGCAGAAGAAGTGGAAGCGAAGCTATTGGCCTCCGCACCATCGCCCCAAGCGCCTTCGCAATAAGCAGATGCTACGGCTTGGGCCGCATAGAACCTACAAGAGGTTACGGGTGTTCGGCGTCCGCGGCACTTACAGTTTGCGGTGCAGGCCGCCACGGCGACCGAGTCCGACCATGCAAGCCAGAGACTAGGCCAATGAACAGCAAAGACACGACTCTCTTAGCAGCCAAGCTCGCTCTCGCTTTGGGGCTAATGGCGCCACCAGGAGCTATGGCGGGGGAAGCCGAGGCCAAGAACCTCCTCAAAGCGATGTCAGACTATCTCGCTTCGCAAAAGGCGATCTCGTTCACCTACGACTCAAACCTGGAAGTCGTCACAGGAGAACATCAGAAACTGCTGCTGGCGAGTTCCGGCAAGATCGAATTGGGGCGGCCGGACAAACTGCGCGCCACGCGGTCAGGCGGATTTGCCAATGTCGAAATGGTCTTCGACGGCAAGACCGTGACGATCTTCGGCAAGGACACCAACCTCTACACCCAAGTCGAAGTTCCCGGCACAGTCGAAAATCTTGTCGACGAGATGCGCGAAAAACTTCGAAAGCCAGTGCCGGGAGCGGACCTGCTGCTGCCCGACGCCTATGACAGTCTGCTAGAGGGTGTGACTGACGTGAAGGACCTCGGCAGCGGCGTGATCGGCGGTGTCGAATGCGACCACCTCGCCTTCCGAGCGAAAGACGTCGATTGGCAGATCTGGATTGCGCAGGGGGACACCCCCCGTCCCTGCCGCTACGTGATCACAGCCAGCCAGATCGACGAGGCTCCACAATACAGCATTCAGATTTCTGATTGGAAGACCAGTGTCGACGTCGCGGCACAAGACTACAGCTTCGCGAACGCGACGGGCGCCAAAAGAGTCGACATAAAGGATCTTGCCAACATCGACGAACTGCCCGATCACTTGACCATGGGAGACGGAAAATGACCATGCTAGGGAAACTGAAAGCAATTCTGTTTCTTGCGGCGCTGCTGCTTCCGGCGATTGATGCCGCGGAGCAGATATCGATCCTGGGGATCTACAGCGTTGCGAAGCCCGCTGAGGCTCGCGTCGGTCGCCCGTTGACACCTGTGAGCGTCGCGGGCGTTGCGCGCAGAACCGTGCGGCGCTGCGCCGTCGGCGTCTATTATTGCTAGAGCGATATCAGAGGAAATTTGGGGGCGTTTTGACCAATTCAGATATCGGCGATGCACGTGCCGCTTCAACAGGCCGCCTGCAGCGGCTAATCCTTTGCCTGCCACTGGTCATAATTTCCGGATGCGGCGGCCATCCCAAGGGAGTGCTGACGCCCGTCGCCGAGACGTCAGCCGATGCAAGCCGAGTGGATATGCTGATTACGACCACACGTGGCCGCTCGGAAACGCCGGGCGAAATGTTCACGGGTGAACGGGCGCGAGCTCCAACGTTTGCGGACATCACCGTATCCATCCCTCCTGTTCGCAAGGTAGGCGACGTGGCGTGGCCGAAGAAGCTTCCCCCCAATCCGGTCACCGACTTTGCAACCCTGAAAGCAGACGAGTTGACGAAGGACGAAGCCAAGACGTGGCTGAATGCCTCGGTCAGGAAGAGCCCAGACCGCAGCGTGCTCGTGTTCATCCACGGGTTCAACAATCGCTTCGAGGACTCCGTCTACCGTTTTGCGCAGATCGTCCATGATTCCGGGGTCAAAAGCGCGCCCGTCCTGGTGACATGGCCGTCGCGGGGTAGCCTGCTGGCCTATGGCTACGATCGCGAAAGCACCAACTACACCCGCAATGCGCTGGAATCGCTGTTCCAGTATCTGGCTGCGGACAAGGAGGTGAAAGAAGTGTCGATCCTTGCTCATTCGATGGGTAACTGGCTGACGCTGGAAGCGCTTCGCCAGATGGCCATCCGCAACGATCGCCTGCCGGCAAAGTTCAAGAACGTGATGCTCGCAGCTCCCGACGTCGACGTCGACGTGTTCCGTTCGCAGATCGAGGACATGGGCGACAAGCACCCGCAGTTCACCCTCTTCGTGTCGCAGGACGACCGGGCGCTGGCCTTTTCGCGTCGGGTCTGGGGCGACATTCCTCGTCTGGGTTCGATTGATCCGGAGCAGGCCCCTTACAAGCAGGAGCTGGCGGACAACGACATTACTGTCATCGATCTGACCAAGGTGAAGGCCGGGGACAGCATGCATCACGGCAAGTTCGCAGAATCGCCTCAAGTGGTTCAACTGATCGGTGCCCGGATTTCCGAAGGCCAGACGCTGACGGACAGCAAGATGGGTCTTGGCGATCACCTCATAGCCGGGACGACAGGAGTTGCGGTGGCAGCCGGCAGCGCTGCGGGCCTGATTCTCGCCGCGCCAGTCGCGGTTGTCGATCAAGCGACCCGCGACAACTATTCCAACCACGTCAGCGGGTTAGCGGGCCAGTCGGGCAGCAAGCAGAAGATCGCGATCGACTGCGGGTTTAAACAGAGCGTGGACCGTGATCCGGCGTGTCGCGCGCACCGAAACTGAAGGGGCAGCCAATGAACAGCTACATCAAACTCGGCCTGTCGGCAGCAATCGCGGCGCTGATTGGCGGCAGTGCCCTTGCCGCCGACGTTTCTCCTCTGCTCACCCAGGATCAGCAGACGGTCGAAAGCCAGGGCGGATGGTCGTTCTCGGTCGCACCCTATTTTTGGATGGCAGGGCTGTCGGGTGAAACCTCGCAATTCGGCCTCCCGACCGTGAACATGGACGCCAACTTCGATGACATTCTCGGAAATCTCGACTTCGCCTTCATGGCGGCGGGAGAGGCACGGAATGGTCGCTTCAGCGTCATCGGCGACATCTTCTACACGAAGCTTGGAGCCGATGGCGATACGCCCGGCGGCATCTTGGCGACCAGCGTCGATGTGACCTCTGAGACCTTCTCGGGACTATTGGGCGCCGGATACGCCGTCATCGATACGCCGCAGGGACATCTGGACGTCGTTGGCGGCATAAGGGTCTGGTCGGTGGACACAACGATCCGCTTCAATGGCGGCCTCCTTGGCGGCATTGAAAGGAGCGATGGCGCGACCTGGGTTGACGGCATAGTCGGCTTGCGCGGCAAGTATTCCCTCACCCCGGAAGTCTACCTGACGGGATGGGGACTGGTCGGCGGTGGTGGGGCTGACATCGACTGGGACATTGCCCTGGGCGTCGGCTACGAATTCAACGATCGGATTTCGGCGATTGCCGGCTACAGGGCGCTCGGCGTCAACTATAGAGACGATGGATTCGTGTTTGATGCAGTCCAGCAGGGTCCAATTCTCGGGCTTGCCTTAAGATTCTAGGAGGTCCTGTTGACAAAGTGGATTGAACTAAGCCGCTATCGCGGCGAATGGGGCCGACTTTGACCGGAGCCTCCTGACTGATGGGATGGTGGTGTTGCAACCCACCCTTCAGACAGGAGGTCCAGATGGCTGAGCTTAGCCCTCTTCGCCGCCGGATGATCGAGGACATGACGGTCCGCAATCTGTCTCCGGCAACCCAGCGATCCTACATCAACGCCGTTCAGAAGTTCAGCCGCTATTTCGGTCGGTCACCGGATCGGCTTGAGCTTGAGGATGTTTCCCGCCTTCCAGGTTCATCTGGTCTCGACAGGGATATCCTGGGCATTGCTGAACCAGATCGTCTGCGCTCTCAGGTTTTTCTACGGCATCACGCTGGGCCAGAATGATGTGCCCGAGCGGATCCCGTATGCGCGCAAGCCGCGCACACTCCCAGTTGTTCTGTCGGCGGATGAGGTCGTTCAATTCCTCGAGGCGGTTTCCAGCCTGAAGGCGCGGGTGGCGCTGACCTGCGCCTATGCGGCGGGTTTGCGGGTCGCGGAAGTCTGTGGGTTGAAGGTGGAGGATATCGACAGCTCCAGGATGGTGATCCATGTCCGTCATGGCAAAGGCAGCAAAGCCCGCTATGTCATGCTGTCTGTCGAGTTGCTGGGAATTCTGCGCAGCTATTGGCGTCTGGCGCGTCCAGAATCGTTCCTGTTTCCGGGACGTGATCCCGGCAAACCTATCGAGGCGACAGTGTTGAACGCCGCTTGCCGGTCAGCCGTTGCAGCGACCGGTCTTTCCAAACGCGTCACCATCTGCTCTACGACGAGCCCGCTCGACCGATTGCGCCTGGAGGTGACGCCGCCGGACGAATAGTCGGGTGCGCTCTGCCTTCGAAGTCGCCGACATCCTTCGGCGGCATGGGGCGTCCTACAAACGAGAGAACGCCCGGTCACCTTGGCCGCGGCGAACGTCGCGTCGTGGGAGCTGTCGAAGCCTGCCGCACACCCAGGCTATTACGACTACTTTCTGTTCGGGCACAGCTGCCTCCTATTTTCTATTTTGTCCGACTAATACCGTAACCGCGCCGCGTGCGGCTCCGCGCATCCCGCCACCCCGACCAGCGCGTCGTCGGCTTTTGACCTGAGGTTCGCGCGCAAACTATCAGGGGGAAAAGAAGCCCCGCCATCCGAAGCTGAGGAAGAATGGCCGCTGAACTCCTGGGTCCCGGGTCCGGGTCGAGGCGACGCCGGCCGAAGATTAGGGATCCTCGATGCTGGACCGTCGACGTTCTCCTTCGCAGCACTTTGGGATAGGGCTACACACAATTTGAACATGTGGTCACTCCGCGGCGTTCGCGAGCTGCAATTGCGGAGCCTTCTCCCCTGCATGCTCATGCGTCTGCTGCTCCGTCGGCTTGATCCGGAACCAGGCCGCATAAAGCGCCGGTAGGAACAGCAGGATCATCACCGTGCCGACGGCCGTACCGCCAATGAGCGTATAGGCCATCGATCCCCAGAAGACCGAATGAGTGAGCGGGATGAAGGCGAGAACCGCTGCTAGCGCCGTCAGGATGACGGGCCTCGTCCTCTGCACGGTCGCTTCGATGACCGCGTGGTAGTCGTCCAGGCCGGCAGCCTGGTTTTCCTTGATCTGCTCGGTCAGGATGAGGGTGTTTCGCATAAGAATGCCCGCCAGCCCAATCAGCCCGAGAATGGCGTTGAAGCCGAAGGGCTGGTTGAAGAGGAGCAATGTCGGCACCACGCCAGCAAGACCGAGCGGCGCCGTCAGCATGACCATGGTCATCGTCGACAGGCTGCGAACCTGGAGGACAATAACGATCAGCATCGCCGCAATCATCACCGGGAAGATCTGAACAAGCGCGACGTTTGCCTTGAGCGATTCCTCGATATTGCCACCCATCTCGATGCGATATCCGACCGGCAGCGAGGCGATCAGGGGCTGCAGGGCCATCATCACCTCCTGGGAGACTTCCGGCGGCTGCGTCGCCTCATTGATATCCGACCGGATGGTGATGACCGGCGTGCGGTCACGGCGCTTCATGAGCGGTTCCTCGAAGCGGATTTCAGAGTGGCCGATCTGATCGAGCGGAATCGGCCGGCCATCCCTGCTGATCAACGAGAAGTCCGCCAGTCTCGAGGGATCGAGCCGGTTTTCGCCAGCGCTGCGGGCAACCACCGGGACATTGCGGATGTTCTCGCGGACCTGGGTGATGGGAGCCCCGGTCAGCAGCAACTGCATCTGCTGCGCGGCTTCAGCCGGGGAAAGCCCGATGAGGTTGAGGCGTTCCTGGTCCGGAATGAACCGGAGCACGGGGGTGCGGCTGCCCCAGTCGCGGTTTGCCTGACGAACGTCCGGCACGGTTTTCATGATGACAAGCGCTTCCTCCGAGATCTGATAGAGCTTCTGGGGATCAGGCCCCATGATCCGGAACTCAACCGGAAACGGGGTATAGGGTCCAAACACGAGCTGTGTGACGCGCACGGATGCTTCCGGAGCGAGGCCTTCGGCGATGGCGGTGCGCATGCGATGCTTGAGCGCTTCGCGCCCCTCGGCATCGGGGGTGAGCGCCACGATCTTGGCAAATGCCGGATCCGGCAGTTCAGGCGCCATGGCAAAGAAGAAGCGCGGCGCGCCCTGGCCGATATAGCTGGTAACGATCTTCGACTCGGGTTGCTCCTGCAGCCAACGCTCGAGTTTTGCGACCGTGGCGGTGGTCGTTTCGATGCTTGTCCCTTCGGGCAGTCGAACCTCGACCAGGACTTCGGGACGGTCCGACGTCGGGAAGAACTGCTGCTTCACCGCGCCCATGCCCACAACGGAAACACCCATGGCGACGAGGACGACGGCGCATGTCATGAACTTGTGACGCACCGCAAACTCGATGACTGCGCGCAGGCGCTGATAGTTCGGTGTGCCGTAAATGGCCGCGTGACCACCGCCGACCGGCTTGATGTTGGGGAGCATCTTCACACCGAGATAGGGCGTAAAAAACACCGCGACAATCCAGGATACGATCAGAGCAAAGCCGACCACCCAGAAGATATTGCCGGCATACTCACCGGCCGTGGATCTGGCAAAGCCGACCGGCATCAGGCCGATGATTGTCACGAGCGTACCCGACAGCATGGGGGCCGCCGTATGGCTCCAGGCATAGGCCGCCGCCTTGATACGGTCCATGCCTTCTTCCATTTTCACGACCATCACTTCGATGGCGATGATGGCATCATCGACAAGGAGCCCGAGCGCCAGGATCAACGCACCGAGCGTGATGCGGTCGAAAAAGCGGCCCGTCTCCAACATAATCAGAAAGACGACGGCCAGTGTTAGTGGCACGGCCAAGGCAACAACGATGCCGACCCGCCAGCCAAGGCTGACGAGGCTGACGAACAGGACGACACCAAGTGCCATGGCGAATTTGAGCATGAACTCGCCGACGGCTTCTTGAATGTTGACCGCCTGATCGCTGACCTTCGCCAATGTCATGCCGAGTGGGAGGGTCTGGGCAATCGCCGCTGATCTTTCCTCGAGCGCCTTGCCAAGCTCCAGGCCGTTCCAGCCCGACTGCATGACGACGCCGAGCATGATGGCAGGCTCGCCCTCATGGCGGATGCTGTACGTCGCAGGATCCTCGTAGCCACGGCGAATGTGAGCGAAGTCGGAAAGCTTCAGCGTGCGGCCGCCCGCGACAATCGGGGTATCGGCGATCGCTTGTATGTTGTTGTAGGCGCCATCGAAACGGATGAAGACCTGCGGCCCGCGCGTGTCGATAGAGCCGGCTGGCGTGACCCTGTTCTGATTTTGAAGGGCGGCTGCGATGTCCTGCGCCGAGATACCGAGCGTGGCGAGCTTGGCGAACGAGAATTCGACGAAAATCTGCTCGGGCCGTTCCCCCAAAATGTTGATCTTCTTGACGCCTGGCACATGCAGGAGATCCTGCCGGATACCTTCCGCCTGGCGCACGAGGTCCCGCATCGGCATGCCTTGGGCTTTCAACGCATAAAGGGCAAAGCTTACGTCCGAATATTCATCGTTGACGAAGGGCCCGAACACACCGGGTGGCAGGTTTCTCGCCTCATCGCCGAGTTTCTTGCGGGCCTGATAAAACTCCTCTTCAACAGCACTCGCCGGCGTGCTGTCCTTGAGGGTGACCGTCAAAAATGCGTAACCGGGGCGGGTTGTCGTTTCCACCCGATCATACCAGGTGAGTTCCTGAATACGCTTTTCAAGCGGTTCAGCGACGAGGTCTTGCATCTCACGGGCGGTCGCGCCCGGCCAGACGGCCGTGACGGTCATCGTCTTGATCGTGAACGATGGATCTTCCGCGCGTCCCAGCTTGACGAAGGCGTAGACGCCCGCTGCAGCCAGCAAGACGATGAAGAACAGGGTGACCGCCCGCTCACGAACGGCGAGCGCGGAAAGATTGAAGTTCATCAGTTCGCCGCCTCTGCTTTTTCGACGCTGGTGCGGATGGTCGCGCCCTCGGTCAGAAGATGCGCGCCGAGCGCGACTACCGCCTCGCCGGCATTTAGGTTCGTCACGATCGCGTTTTCTTCGCCGAGCCGTTCGACCTTTACTTCACGAAAGTGAACGCTCGACGCTTGCGCATCGACCACCCAGACGCCAGTCCGGGTGCCATCATCCAGGACGGCGCCGACAGGCACCTCGGCATGAAGCTGAGCGTCCTTGTTCGGTATTCTAAGCGTCACCGTTGCACCCAACGGCGCAGTTGCGGCTGCTCCCTGTAATACCCAGCGCGTTTCGTAGGTGCGGGTTTGAGGATCCGCAGCAGCAGACATCTGCCGCAGGACCGCCCCTTCTTCCGCGTCGCGGCCATAAACGGTGGCGCGGGCAAGGGCACCGATCTGAGGCCTGATATTTTCCGGCATCCAGACCAGCGCTTCACGCGCGCCCGCCTTGGCAAGCCTGACGACTGGCTGACCGGCTGATACGACCTGGCCGGGTTCGCCAAGTGTCTCGACGATAGTGCCGTCGGCGTCTGCCACAAGGAGCGTGTATGTCGCCTCGTTTTCTGCAACTTTCGCTTCAGCTTCTGCCGCGGCAAGCTGCGCTGTCGCGGTATCGAGAGCAGTCTTGGACTGTTCGTACCTCTGCGGAGACGCCGCCAGGCCATTCTTGACGAGCTCCGCGTAGCGCCTCTCGTCGGCCTGCGCTTGAATAAAGGTTGCTTTGGCGGCCGCAACCGCGTTGCGTTTGGCGGCGACGGCCAGACGAAGATCTGTTTCATCGATCCGCATCAGCGGTTGCCCGGCCCGCACTTCGTTTCCGAGCTCCACCAACCGTTCAACGATTTTTCCCGGAACGCGGAAGCCGAGATCGCTCTGCACACGTGCGGCTATGGTTCCGGTAAAGCTACGTGCCACGGCGTCCGGCGTTCTCGCTTTAATGACGCTGACAAAGGGGACAGAGGTCCGAGGATCCGCAGCTATCGCGACCGTCTCATTGGGCCAAAAGACAAAAGCTGCGGTCGCAACCCCCACACCGACGAGGACAGCCGCCGAAGAGAGAATAAACTTCGTTTTCATGTGGTGACCCTTCTTGACGGTCGACGCGTTCTGAATAGATTGCATTCTAACTCTAAATCGCATATAGATGTCAAATGAAATCTAAAAGGAGGTCATCATGAGAGTCACTCGTGCCCAAGCCGAAGCCAACCGGGAGGCGGTGATCAACGCTGCCAGCAGGCTCTTTCGCGAGCACGGCTTTGACGGGATTGGTCTCAAGGATCTGATGAAAGGTGCCGGTCTGACCCAGGGCGGCTTCTACAAGCAGTTCGAGTCCAAAGAGGATTTGGCCGCGCTTGCGTCAAGACGGGCCATGGAGAGCGCGACGCGCAGATGGTCATCCGTCGCAGCCTCGAGCTCCGATCCACTTCGAGCCGTCATCGATCTCTATCTTTCGGCCGGTCATCGCGGCGAAACCGCGGACGGATGCCCACTCGTGGCGCTCGGGGCGGACGCGGCTCGTCAGAGTCCGGAAATCCGGACACCCTTCCAGGATGGCATAAAAGCCCACCTCCAGGTTTTGGAGGAACTGATGCCGGAGCAAGGCGAACCCCATCCGGACGAAAAGGCCATGGTCGTCCTGTCGCTGATGGTCGGCGCCGTCACGCTCTCCCGGATCGTGACCGACGAGAATCTGTCGAACCGCTTGCTCCAAGCGGCCGCAAACGAGGTCAAGCGCCTCGCCCCGCTCAGCGACGATTAGGACGACGCCCGTCCTGATCCCGCAATACCATGCAGTACATCTTGGAGTCGTCATGCGCCGTATCGTCGTCACAGGCATGGGAGCGGTTAGCCCGCTCGGTGCCAATGTAACCACTTCCTGGAGCAGGCTTCTGGCTGGCAAGTCGGGCATTCGCCGTCTGCCCGACGACATCGTCAGCGATCTTCCTGCCAAGGTGGGCGGTGTCGTTCCTTCGATGGATGAGGACGCCGACGCGGGGTTCAACCCCGACAAGGTCCTCCCGCCGAAGGATCAGCGCAAGATTGATCGTTTCATTCTGTTCGCACTCGCGGCGGCCGAAGAGGCGCTGGCGCAAGCGCGCTGGAAGCCCACCTCGGAAGAAGACCGCCTGAGGACCGCAACGATCATCGCGTCGGGGATCGGTGGCTTTCCGGCCATAACCGACGCGGTCAGGACCGTAGACCAAAAGGGGCCGCGGCGCCTGTCGCCGTTCACTATCCCCTCGTTCCTTGTCAATCTGGCAGCGGGTCAGGTGTCGATCAGACATGGGTTCAAAGGTCCGCTCGGGGCGCCGGTGACGGCATGCGCGGCAGGTGTACAAGCCATCGGCGACGCCGCGCGGCTCATCCGTGGAAACGAGGCCGATATCGCGATCTGCGGTGGCACGGAAGCCTGCATGAACACTGTAAGCCTTGGCGGCTTTGCCGCAGCGCGTTCGCTGTCATCGGGGTTTAACGACACACCCGAGCTGGCGTCACGACCATTCGACATGTTGCGTGACGGCTTCGTCATGGGCGAAGGCGCCGGCATGCTGGTGATCGAATCCTTGAGCCATGCGCTTGCGCGCGGCGCCCAGCCGTTAGCCGAGCTAGTCGGTTACGGCACTACGGCCGACGCCCACCACATCACCTCGGGTCCCGAGGACGGGTCAGGCGCCGCAAGAGCGATGCAGATTGCGATCAGACAGGCGGGCATCACCCCGAAAGAGATCCAGCACCTAAATGCGCATGCGACCTCGACCCCTGTTGGTGACCGCGGGGAAATCGAGGCGATCAAGACGGTGTTCGGGAAAGGGTCCGGTCTGGCGGTGAGCGGCACGAAGTCCGCGACCGGCCACCTTCTCGGCGCGGCTGGCGGGCTGGAAGCCATCTTTACGATCATGGCACTTAGAAACCAGATCGCGCCACCAACGTTGAACCTGAACGCGCCCGATCCGGCAAGCGACGGTATAGACATCGTCGCGCACAAGGCCCGTTCGGTCCCAATGAACTACGCGATCACCAATGGGTTCGGTTTTGGAGGTGTGAACGCAAGCGCGCTGTTCAAGTGCTGGTCCGCAATACGGGCGTGAGCATCAACCGAAAAGTCGCCACTGGCTACTCGACGCAACCTTTGATGCCACTCTCGAGGACCGGATGCGGGGTCGATTGGCGCAACCGACCTTAGGTTGCGGTGCAAGTGCCTTCTCCTATCGCCCAAGTCGCCTAGCGACTTTCCCAGAACTTGAGCCTATGCAGGAGATTACGATGCTGAAACGCTTTTTGGCAAAATGGCGACTCTGGGAGCAAGCGCTCGACGGGATAGATGACCTGCACGGGGATCATCTCGTGAACCTGGAGAAGCGCGTGCTCATCCTTGAAAGGGAAATGACATTGTTGAAGGAAACGCGCTCCTCGGAATCTCCGATTGAGCGCCTCTTGTCTCTCGACAAGCTGAACTCTGAAGGTGGAAGGGGCTCTGTGGGCATTCCTGCACTAATACCCGCTAAGGGAAATTGACTTGTTTGGATTGTATTGGTTAGCGCGGATTGGCCTGAATCGTTCGAGGGGGCGGTCAAATTCGTTCCAGAGGTAGTCGACGATGAGCGCGATATAAACCAATGGCGGCAGTGCGACCTGGGACAAAAGCCCGCCGCCCTACCTCCTCTGCGTTCCGGCCGCAAGTGGTGCGGGGTCGATCGCGTCACGGCCGACGCCGAGCCATCGAGACGGGACGTCTCCCCCCTGTTAATCCCTGTCAGCTTGCCGGATTGCGCGCGGTGACGATCCACGCCGCGCCGTCGATCATCACCGACCGCTCACCGGGGCAGCCCGCGAAGACGGCACGAACCGCAGCCGAGGCGCGGGCGCGGATATCGTCGGGCTGATCAGCGAGAGAGCGCGCCAGCGGGCCGACCTCGAGTGTCATCTTCACCGCGTCGTCGAGCGCCGCGTCCCGCGTCTCCCCCTTGCCGAACGGGATGGAGGCATCGAATGGCGTGATAGCGACATCGGTGAAGCCAGCCACCGTTAGAATACGCGCCACCCGCCCCTGGTCGCCAAACGAGAACGGGCCGGGCGCGTCGGGACCGGGCGGCGTCATCGGCGGGAGGATGCCCTTCATCGCGCCCATCGGCAAGCGCACCCAATCGTTCTCGGCCATGCCGCGCCAGCAGACGAAAGCGACCCGCGCGCCCGGCTTGAGCGCACGGCGCATATGAGTGAAGGCCGCCGTAGGATCGTCAAAGAACATCACTCCGAAACGCGAGAACAGGATGTCGAACGCGCCCTGGGGCAATTCGGTGCTGCTGGCGTCGGCCACCTGGAACAGGGCCGGCGTATCCTGCGGCGCTAGCGCGCGCGCTCTGCCGATCAGCGGTTCGGATATGTCCACGCCCAGCACATGGCCCCCTGCGCCGACGCGGGCGGCCAGGTCCAGACTAGACGCCCCCGCGCCGCAGCCGACGTCCAGCACGCGTTCGCCCGTGGTGGGCGCGGCGGCTTCGATCGCGGCCTGGCCGAACACCGCCATCACGGCATCGAGCCGGGCCTGGTAAGTGACCCAGCGCTCCCCGCTTTGGCCTTTCCAGTCGGCTACCTGATAAACATTTTTCTCTGTCATGCCATATCCTTTGTTCTGATCCGTTCTTAACCAGGCTATCCGCCCGCGTGGTCGTTCCCACCGTGTGCGGCGACGAACATGGCGACGGCGGACCGGCAATAGGATTCGATTTCGTTGTCGTCCTCTGCTCTCGCCTGATCGAAGCGTGCGATAATCAGGAGATCGGATCCTTTGATAAGCGCGGCAAACAAGCGGGCGGACCGGAGAGGATCGGGCACGTTCAGAACCGCCTTCGCGTGCAACTGACGCAACAGGGCCTCGATTTGGGCGATGACATAGGCGGGGCCGGCTACGTAATGGAGCTTGCTTAACGACTTTTGATTCGTCTTGTCGGCCATGATCATGGCTTCGACACTGCGGACGTCCGGGCTCAACAGCGTGCGAAGCAGGGATGTGCCCACCGCCATGAGCTGATGTTCGGCCGAACCGTCGACGCCTTCAATAAGAGACTGGGGTGCAAACTGATGGCAGTGGGCCGCGATGGCCGCACTGAACAGCGCCTCCTTGTTCTCGAAGTGCCGATAGATGCTGAGCTTGGATATCCTCGCTCGCTGGGCGACCTTGTCCAATGTCGTCGCTTGAAAACCCAATTCCACAAAGAGTTCGCACGCGGCGTCGACTATCGTTTGGCCAAGCGCCTCGTTGGCGGGCCGGCCGCGCCGGCCCTGGGTGTTTTCGGTCACGACAATTCCAGTCCTTGACAGTATCCTAATTCTTGAATTACGATACCATACAGTTTCTAAAATGTGCAAGCCATTGGGTAGGTTTCAACCATGTCCTCCAAATCCGGGCCGCCCGGCGATATCGAATGCGGCACCGTCCGGTCGATCAACACGGTGATGGGCGACTTTCTCGCCAATGCCGAAGCCCGGCTCGCTGCCCGTTTCGAGCGCGTATCGCTGGACGATATTGCGCGCCAGGCCCAACCCAACCCCCTCCAACCACAACACGGAGCCCATCACCATGGATGACGTCGTCATCATCGGCGGCAGCTTTGCCGGTCTCGCCGCCGCGCTGCAGCTCGGCCGCGCCCGCCGCAAGGTCACCGTTCTCGATACCGGCCTGCCACGCAACCGCTTCGCCAGCCACTCGCATGGCCTGCTCGCTCACGATCACAAGCCACCGCTGGACATCCTAGCCGAGGCGCGGCAGCAGCTAGCGCGTTATCCCACGATCAGGCTGGTCAATGCCCGGGCCGACAGCATCTCCGGCGCCATCGACGATTTCTCCATCCTCACTGGCGATGGCGAAAGCCTTGGGGCCCGCCGCCTGATCCTGAGCTATGGCGTCGCCGACCAGATGCCTGATGTTCCGGGCTTTGCCGAAGGCTGGGGCACGTCCATCGTGCCCTGCCCCTATTGCGACGGCTTTGAAGTCGCCGGCCAGCATTGGGGCCTGGTCTGGTCCGGCCCGCAGTCGCACCAGTCTGTCAGGCTGTTCCCCGATTGGACCGACAGGTTGACGCTCTTCGCAGATGGTCACGACATTCCGCCCGATATCCGGGCCGATCTGGCGCATCGCAACATACCTGTCGTCGAGGGCCGGATCACCGGGATCGCCCGTCACGGGGGCCATAGCGCCACCGTCAAGCTCGATACCGGCCCCGATGTCGCGGTCGACATCCTGTTCGCGCATCCGCGCAACAAGCCGTCCGCAAGCCTGCATGAATCACTGGGTCTCGCCACGGTCGATACGCCCCTCGGCATCGCCCTCAAGGTCGACGAGCGCCGCGAAACCAGCATGCCCGGCATCTACGCCGCCGGCGACCTCGCCAACCCCCTCATGCCCTCGGTCACCACCGCATCATGGCAAGGCGCGATGGCGGGTATCTTCGCCCAACAGTCGATGCTGATTTGAGAGCACAGATTGGAGATGAGCATGGCCGTCGAACCGGACAGCGCGGGTGTGCGCTTCCCTCCGCCCTTCGTCTATCTGGGAACGCTGCTGTTGGGGCTGGCGGCGGAGCGGTTCGTCACCCTGCGCTCTTTCGGCATCGACTGGGGGTTGCTGGTCGCGACGGGCGCGCTGCTGTTCGTTGCCGGCGCAGCGATGATGCTTGCGGCGGCGGGGCTGTTCCGGCGGCTGGGCACCCACGTTCCGCCGTCGCAGCCAACGACCCTCATCGCAACGACCGGTCCTTATCGGTGGACCCGCAATCCCATGTATCTCGGCATGGCGCTTATCTATGCCGGCCTTGCGATCGGCTTCGGCGGGCCGATCGCCTTCGCCTTGCTCCCGTTGGTGCTGATCGCGATCCAGACGCAGGTGATCGCCCGCGAGGAGCGCTATCTCGAAGCGAAGTTCGGCGACGACTACCGCCGCTACAAGGCCGAGGTTCGCCGCTGGCTCTGACTATTCCGCCGCTGCCGCCTGCGGGGCCTTCTTGCCGCGGCCCACAGGACGACCGTGACGTAGCCGACGTGTGCGCCCGCAGCGCGCTAACGCCCTACACTGCCGGTCAGCGGAGCGAGCCGACGTGCTGTATCGTCAGACCATGGGCAGATTTGGTTACCGCTTGCCGCCACAAATTAGCCGTCGACGCACCGCACGCCGATGTCTGCTTTCGAGAAGCGGTAACCGAGAGCGGACACACCGCCCGAATGCGACGTTAGAATATCCGATTGGCAATAACCGCTACTGGCGCACAGTCGAGGGACGCCGTGGCCAAGAAGATGTCTGCTTTAGGCCGGCGCGACGATGCCCTCTGTGACCAACATGGGGGGCGGTTGAACGCATTGATCGCGGTCCGCATTGCGCCCATCAGTGGAGGAGCTTTTCGCCTTGAAGGGAACCGAAACGTCGGCCCCTCCCCCCTTGCCTCGAATGATCTCAAGGCGGCGCGCCTCAACCTAAACATTCCCGCTTAAGCCAAGGTGTAGGCCGTCTTGACGGTGGTGTAGAATTCGGCGGCGTAGCGACCCTGCTCGCGCGACCCGTGGGACGAGCCCTTGCGGCCGCCGAACGGCACGTGGAAATCGACGCCGGCGGTCGGCAGGTTGACCATCACCATTCCGGCCTCGGCGTTGCGCTTGAAATGCGTCGCATGCTTGAGGCTGGTGGTGGCGATGCCCGACGACAGGCCGAAGGGTGTGTCGTTGGCCACCGCGAGCGCCTCGTCGTAGTCCCTGACGCGGATGACGGACGCGACCGGCCCAAAGATCTCTTCCCGCGAAATGCGCATCTGATTGGTCGCCTCGGTGAACAGCGCCGGCTGCAGGTAGAAACCGGGCGTGTCGCGCTTCAGGATCTCGCCGCCGAAGGCAAGCTTGGCGCCCTCCTGTTTGCCGATGGCGATATAGTCGGTGTCCTGGTTGAGCTGGCTCTGGTCGACCACCGGACCGATATGGGTGCCGGCCTTCAAGGCGTCGTCGATCGTCAGCCCCTTCATCCGTTCGCCCATCGCGGCCACCAAACGATCGTGAATGCCCTCGGTGACGATGATGCGCGACGACGCGGTGCAGCGCTGGCCGGTGGAGAAGAAGGCGGAGTTGACCGCCGCTTCGACCGCAACGGACAGATCGGCATCGTCGAGCACGACGAAGGGGTTCTTGCCGCCCATTTCCAGCTGGTATTTGCGATTGTGCTCGACGGAGGCCAGCGCCACCCGTTTGCCGGTGCCGGTCGAGCCGGTGAAGGTGATGGCGTGCACATCGGGGCTGTCGAGCATCGCCTGGCCGACGACCGAGCCCTTGCCCATGACGAGGTTCAACACACCCTTCGGCAGGCCGGCGCGATGGAGAATGTCGACGATCGCCCAGGAGCTGCCGGGCACCAGTTCGGCCGGCTTGAAGACGATGGTGTTGCCGTAGCAGAGCGCCGGCGCGATCTTCCAGGCGGGAATGGCGATCGGGAAGTTCCAGGGCGTGATGATGCCGACGACGCCGACCGGCTCGCGGGTGATCTCGACGCCGATGTTGGGTCGGGCCGACGGGAGCACCTCGCCCGCCAGCCTAAGGCACTCGCCGGCGAAGAAGTCGAAGATCTGGCCGGCGCGCACCGTCTCGCCGATGCCTTCGACAAGCGTCTTGCCCTCCTCGCGCGACAACAGCCTTCCGAGCTCGTCCTTGCGGGTGAGGATCTCGTCGGCGGTCTTCCTCAGGATCGCGTGGCGCTCGAGGATGCCGGAACGCGACCAGGCCGGAAACGCGGCCTTCGCCGCGGCAATCGCAGCCTTGGCATCCTCCACCGAGGCGCGGGCATACTCCCCGATCACGTCGTTGGTGTCGGACGGATTGATATTCGCAACCCCGTCACCGCCGACCCATTCGCCGGCAATCAGGTTCTGGTGCAATGTCATGGTCGGTTCCATTCAGATCAATTGACGTGCCGCGAGATAGCGCATCAGGTGCGATGTGCCAAAAGTCCAGGGACTGCACTCGGTTGACAATCGCACCGTGTTGATCAGCGACCCCAGTTGAGCGTTTGAGATCGTCACGACATCGCCGAGCTTATGGGTGAATCCCTGACCCGGGACGTCACGATCTTCGACGGGCGCAAACAGAGTGCCCATGAACAACATGAAGCCATCGGGATACTGGTGATGGGCGCCGATGGTTTGTGATACCAGATCGAGTGGATCACGACTGATCTCCTTCATCGAACTCCTGCCCTTCAGCACATAGCCATCCTCGCCTTCTATCCTGAGGTCGAGGTCGGCATTGCGCACGTCGTCGATCGAATAGCTCTCGTCGAGCAGCCGAATGAACGGTCCGAGGGCGCAGGATGCGTTGTTGTCCTTGGCCTTGCCAAGCAAGAGTGCTGACCGCCCCTCAACATCACGCAAGTTCACGTCATTACCGAGCGTCGCTCCCTTGACTATGCCTCTACTGTTGACAACCAACACGACCTCGGGCTCGGGGTTATTCCATTTCGAAATCGGGTGCAGACCCACTTCATCCCCGTAGCCGACGGCCGACATGACCTGGCCTTTGGTGAAGACTTCGGCGTCGGGACCGATCCCGACTTCGAGATATTGGGACCATACGCCTTCTTCGATCAGCGCCTGCTTGACCTTTGCCGCCGCAGGTGAGCCGGCCTTGAGGTCGCTTAAGCTATCGCCGACGAGCATTGTCACCCGCTCGCGGATTTCGGAGGCACGTTCTGGATTGCCGGCAGCGCGCTCTTCGATGACTCTTTCGAGCATCGATCGTGCGAAGGTGACGCCGCAGGCTTTGATCGCCTGGAGGTCACATGGCGCGAGGATCCGTGGCGTTTCGGACTGCGCAGGAGTTGCCGAGAGGAGCTCCACCAGATCGCAGATCGCCCTCCCCCGTTGCGCCCTGACGTATCGAACAGGATCATCCATCTCCGCGAGATCCCGCATCGTTGGCGCCTCTTTCGACGTGATGTCGAAGACTACGCCTGCCCTGACAGTCACCAACACCGGTCCCTGTTCCTCAGATGACCACACACGACCAACGAAGGTGCCAGACTTATCGAGTTCCATATCGTTCATCCCAATTCAGCGTCATTGAAGCCGTCAGTTCCTCGTGACGTTCGAGTACCCTTAAACCCGGACGGCCAACGAGATTATGTGCGTCTACCGGGTGGGAAACCGGCTCGAAACAAAAGAAGTCCGCCTTCGATCCTGGCGAATAGACCAACGCATATCCAAGAGTATCGGAAACAGTGATCTTGACGGAAGCCGCCCCCCCTTCCTGGGAAATGATCGCCTCTCGTGCCCACCCACCGAAGGCGTTGTTAATCCAATGCTCGGGCAGTGCCCGGCCGTCGCCAAAGTTCCGGTCCGGAACCTCGCAGATGTTCTGTCGACCAGCGGGAAGATGATTGCCGTCTTCTAGCCAAAACTCCGTGGCCTGAAATTTCAGCCGAGTGCCCTCATTTCGCGGAAACCACGGATGGAACCCAATGCCGAAGGGTAACGCTTGCTGCGAGAGGTTTTGAACGCGCAGCTCCACCACCAGCCTGTCGTCCCGCAGGGTAAAGAGCTGCCAAGCGCGATAGCGAAATGGGCCGATCTCCCCATCGCATCCGAGTTCCACTGTCTCATCATTGTGAGCAAGCAAGTGCCAGTGCCGCTGGAAGCCGTCGCCGTGAATGGGGAGGGGCTCGTCTGCAAAGTTGGCAGGCACGGTGTAAAACGCGCCATCATGCTCGAAACCGCCCCCGGAAATGCGGTTCGAAAACGGAACGAGGACGTTACATCCCAGTTCGAAGGGACCATCCTCAAATCGGCCATGCCAGGGCCTCAATACAGGAAGCCAGTCTCCGCTCGCAGTTCGCACATCAAGCTGCGCGATCCCACCGCCAAGCGCCGGAACGAGCTGCAGATGCGCGCTGCCGTTCTCGACGGTGACCCGTTCGACAACCATCTACCAACCGCCGTCAATGGCGAAGTTCTGACCCGTGATCATGTCTGAGGCCGGGGAAACGAGGAAATAGACAAGCTCCGCCACGTCCTCGGGCTTGAGACGTGCCTTGATGCATTGCCGGTCCAGAACCCAATCGTTGTACTCCTGAAGTCGATCTGCAAAGACACGGTTTTCGGCCTCGGAGATGACGGCTCCGGGGGAGATGGCATTGACGTTGATGCCATAGGGGCCGAGTTCCCGCGCAAGCGACTTCGTCAGGCCGATCATCGCCCCCTTCGAAGCGACATAGGGCACATAACCATCCCACTGTCCGTTGAGTGTGATGGACGCGAAGTTGAGGATCTTTCCGCTTCGTTTTTGTTTCATCCATTCGGCACAGGCTCGCACCGCTGCAAAAGCAGCCGAGGAATTGACGCGGATTTGATCCTCGTACTCCTCGAGGCTGAAGTCCTGGAACGGCTTGTTGATGATGAGCGCAGCGTTGTTGATCAGGATGTCGATGCCACCTGACGCCTCGGCCTCCTGTCGAATGAGTTGCTCTGACCGTGCCAGGTCGTTGAGATCACAACCGAGAAAACGCGCATTCTCGCCAAGGTCCTGCGTTGTCGCCTCTGCCTCGTGACCGGGGCGATCGAGCACGATGACGGCCGCGCCTTCGGCGCTGAGCTTACTGGTCTGTGCGCGACCGAGCGTGCCGAGACCGCCTGTGACCAGCGCCACCTTTCCCTCAAGTGGTTTCATCTGCATTCCTCCTCAGAGCACGGATTGAACTTCGTCGATCGACGTCTCGCTGACGCGCTTGTCGAGCACGATCTGCCCACGCGCCATAGCGACAACCCGGTCGCAGGACTCGAACACGTGGTGCATATTGTGGCTGATGAAGATGCCGGTGACGTTCTGTTCCTTCAACGAGCGAACGAAACCTATGACTTTATTGGTTTCCTTCACCGACAGGTGATTTGTCGGCTCGTCGAGGATCATGACTTTCGACTTGAAGTGCATGGCTCGCGCGATAGCGACGCCCTGTCGTTGGCCACCCGAGAGTTCGCCAACCAAAGCGTCGGGCGAGCGCAGGTGCAGATCGACATCCGCGATGGCCTGTACGCTCTCCTTGCGCATCTTGCGCATGTCGAGCACGCCAATGCCGAAGAGGGAGTACTTGATCGGCTCGCGGCCAATAAACAGATTCCGAGCGATCGACATGGTCGGCACCATGGAGTTGTATTGATAGATGGTCTCGATACCGAGCCGCATCGAGTCACGCGGACTTGATATCGTCGCCTCCTTGCCTTCGACAAAAATGCGACCTTCGTCCTGCTTCTGGACACCGGAAAGGATGCTGATCAGCGTCGACTTGCCCGCACCGTTGTCGCCGATCAGGCCGACGGCTTCATTGCGCGCGAAATCGACCGAGACACCCCTAAGGGCATGAACGCCGGAATACCATTTGTGCAGGTTTTTGACGGAAACAATTGGACCGTTCATCGCTCAGATCTCCATCTTAATCGCTTTGGCCCGCTTGCGCAGCCATGAATTGGCGACGACCGCAAAGATGGTCAGTGCTCCGATCGCGAACTTGAACCAGTTGGCATCGACTTGGCTGAGGATCAGACCGTTATCGATGACACGGATGAGCACGACGCCAATGATGCCTCCGAGGACGGCCCCCACTCCGCCATTCAAGGCGGTTCCGCCAATGACGGCTGCGGCGACGGCCTGAAGCTCCATACCCTCGCCAATCGAAGGCAGTGGCGAGCCAAGGCGCAGCACCTGAATAAGCCCGGCAAAGCCGCTAAGCACCGAGCACAGAATGAAGCAGGCAATCTTGACGCGCGCCGTCGGGATTCCGAGCGCATCTGCGGCCGGCAGGAACCCGCCAGTTGCTCGTATCCAGTTTCCCAGGTTCGTTCGGTTCAGAAGCAGAGACACAAGGACAGCAATGACGACGAACCAGATGAACGACATGCGAAGAAGTTGCCCTGGCCCCACGAAACTGGTGAAGAGCCATGTGGGAAGATCAGCCGGCAGGAGTGGCGGGAAGCCGCCGGAGATCACCACGGTGAGAGACCTCGCCACAAACATCATGCCAAGCGTGGTGATGAAACTCGGAATGGCGAACCGGATCGTCAGAAAGCCGTTCAGGAAACCTATAGCCACGCAGACAAGTACGCCAGCGACAAAGGCCAACGGGAACGCGATCCCCGTGGCCATCAAGACCGCCATCGTCATCGGCATGAGGGCGAACACCGCTCCCACCGAAAGATCGAATTCACCGCAGATCATCAAAACAGTGACGCCCATCGCTACGAGCGCCATTTCCGGCAGGATCCCAACGAAGCCTCGCAGATTATCAAAGCTCAAAAAGATGCCTCCTGACCGGATCTGAAAGAGAACGATCAGGAGAAAGAGCAGAAGAAGCGCCGCCAGTTCTGGCTTCTCCATGTAAATTTTCAGCATTCTTTTCATTTGCATGCACTCCCGTGCGGCAGGGCTGCTCGTTCGCAGGCCTCCAGCCAAATTCATAGCTTTGCGCGCCACTGTTGCCGCGCAAAGCCGATGCTTGATCAATTGGTCACTCTCTAATCGCTGGAACGTTGGAGAGAGGCGCTTACCTCAGGCCCTTTGCAGACAGGTCCATGATGTTGTCGGCGTCTTCCGGGCGCACGATCCCCTGCCCCGTATCGATGTCCGCCGGAGCGAGGCCAAAGTTCTTGGCGAGATAGACCTGCATCACAGGCATGAATCCCTGCATGTATGGCTGCTGATCGACCTGCACCTGAACATAGCCGGTCTGCATTTGCTGAACGACCTCGGGAACAAGATCGAAACCGCCCAGGAGCACCTTGCCTGGTGCGATCCCACGGTCCTTGAGCACGCGCGCTACGGCAGCATGCCAGAAGCCGGTGTCGAAGTAGGCTGTCGTGTCGGGATGCGCGTTGAGATAGGCGCCAACACGATCCGACGTGACCGCAAGGTCCGTTCCACTGTCGATCCTTTCCCAAGAGATGTCACGGCCAGGATTTGCAGCTTTAAACTCCTCGAGGAAGTCCATCACGCCCTGCCCGCGTGCTTCAGACCAATTCTGCCCCGGCGCCGAGATGCCGACGAGTACCTTGACCGGTCCTTCTTTCGGAAAATTCTCTGACATCGCCTTCCCGAGCGAGTACCCGGCTTTTCGGAAGCCCTGTCCGACGAAAGCGGCGCGCGCGTTTCCTTTCGCTCCCTCGCTGTCATCAACGTTGACGCCGATCACCTCCACGCCATTCTTGGTGGCCCGCGCGATGACGTCGTCAAACGCCTTGTCATCAACGATGGAGGTCAGAAGTGCGTCGGGCTTGCTCGCCAACGCAGCTTCCATGTTGGAGAGTTGTTGTTCCACAGAGCCTTCAGTCTGTGTAAACACCATCTGGCAGCTTGCCGCGATCTTCTCACAGGCGTCGTCAAACCCCTTCTTCACCGCTTGCCAGAACGTATTCGAAGCCGACGAGTGATGTGTAAAGACGATCTTCAACGGCTCGGCCGACGCGCCAAGCGCGCTCGAGCCGAGAAGCGCCAACCCTAATCCACTTCCTATCAAAACCTTTCGCATGCTTACTCCTCCTTAAGCTGCAGATTAACTGCCGAATTCTTCAGTCCGCGCTTGAGACGCGGCGTGACACCGTGAATGCCTTTTCGAGGTCTGGGTTGAGCTCCATCCCGAGACCTGCACCGGGTGGGACCGTGATCATTCCGTTTCGAACTTCTGGAAGCGCCGTCACCAGGTCGCGGTACCAGGTTTTGTAGAAGGCTCGAACGCTCTCCTGAACCAACGCATTGGGGGCGTTGAGCGACAGGTGCGTCGACGCGCAAAGTACGACCGGACCAGTGCAATCGTGCGGCGCAACCGGGAGATGCCATGCCTCCGCCATCGCGGCGATCTTCCGCGCCTCCGACAGTCCCCCACACCAGCTTATGTCCAGCATGACCACGCCTGCAGCGTCTGTTTCCAAGAGGTCGCGGAAGGCCCATCTCGAACCCAAAGTTTCCGACGCCGAAATCGGCGCAGGCGAGACCGCCGCATAACGCTTGAGGCTCGAGAGGCTGTCCATCTTGATGGGGTCTTCATGCCAAAATGTCTGGTACGGTTCGAGGGCGCGGGCAATCTGCATTGCCGGCAAGAGTTGCCACATCGAATGGAACTCAACCATTATGTCCATTCGATCGCCGACCGCGGCGCGGATCTTCTCAAGCGGTACCAACGCCGATTTAAGATCAGGAACCGAAATATATTGGCCGCGCGTCTTTTCCGCCGCGACGTCGAACGGCCAAATCTTCATCGCCGTAATGCCCTCCTCCAGGAGAGATAAGGCAAGTTCGTCGGCGCGATGGAGGAAACCATTCAGGTCGTCGTAGTTGCGGCTGGACGCAGAGGATAGGTCGTAGTTCGCCGTTGTCTGGCCGGTCGCCTTCTTGATGTATTCCGTCCCAGCGCAGGTATTGTAGGTCCGGATTTCATTGCGACTGAAGCCACCGAGCAGTTGCGCGATCGGCTGACCAGTCGCCTTTCCGAATATATCCCAGAGTGCAATGTCAAAGGCCGAATTGCCGCGTACCTCCGCACCGGACGAGCGAAACCCGAGGTAACCCACCAGGTCAGTCGCGAGAAGATCGATCTGGAGCGGGTTTCGGCCGATAACGCGCGGCGCGACATATTCGTGGATGTAGGCCTCGACAGTCTCGGCGCCGAAGAAGGTTTCTCCAAGTCCGGTCAGTCCCTCGTCCGTGTGTACGAGCAGCCAAAGCAGGTTCGGTCGCTCCGCGATGCGGAGCGTTTCAAGTCTCGATATTTGCATAGGGCTATCCTTTAAGCGATACCGGCGGCGATCAATGCTTTCGCACTTTCATCAAAATGGCGAGCCATAAGCTGGCTGGCGGCCTGCGGATCGCCGGCACCGATCGCCTCAGCTAACTCAATATGGATGCGATTCATGGCATGCCGCTCCGCGTCGGAGGCGCGACTGCGCCATCCGATCGGCCAGGTCTGTCGAGAGACACCTTGAAAGGCTCCGACAATGATGGAGAAGATCGGGTTCTTGGAGGCGCGCGCGATCTCCAGGTGAAAGGCAAGGTCGCTTTCCATGACCTTGTCCGCATCGGCGAAATTCTTCTCCATCGCCTGCGCGTGGTCGAGGATGATGCGCGCTTCTGCCTCCGTTCGCCTCAGCGCCGCTAGCGTCGCCGTTCGCATTTCGATCGTGCGGCGCACGTCATAGACCTGATTGATGTTGATCTGGGCGGTGTGCACGCCATGCTCGATCATCAGGGACATTGCGCCATGATCGAGTTGAGCCACGGTCGCGCGCTTTCCGACATTCAGATCAATCAGCCGCATGGTGGCGAGTGATCGGAAAGCTTCGCGAACCACTGACCGAGAGACACTCAGCTCCTTCGACAAAGTTGCTTCGCTGGGGAGGCGATCGCCGGGTCCAAGCTCGTTTGTCCGGATGTGCTGGGTAATGGCGCCGATGGCTGTGCCGACGAGATTGCCGGCTGCAAATTGCTCTTCGTCGAGGGGCGCCACTGTCATTTTTCGTCTCCCGGTTTTATAAAACCTGTCCGACAGGTTGAATTGAACTGAGTCATAGTTTATGGGTAAGCTATGTGTCAAGAACCAATTTCCAGCCAACAAGGAGGGCGCATGAACATCGACTTTGACGTGGTTCTCGCGGCGGAAAACATCGTCGGCGAGAGTGCAGTATGGGATGATCGACATCACAAGCTGTGTTGGGTCGACATCGTGGGGAAAGCGATCCATCGGCTCTGCTCGGCGTCTAACAAGCATGAAACATGGCACTTCCCCGATCTGATCACGTCGATTGGACTTCGAGCCGACGGCGGCGCGATCGTCGGGTCGAGAAAGTCGATTGCGCTGTGGGACTTCGGCGGACCACTTCGGTTGGCGGCAGAGGTCGAGCCGGAACTGCCGGGCAACCGGCTGAATGAGGGCGTCGTCGCACCTGACGGGAGCTTCTGGGTAGGCACGATGCAAGACAACATCACCGCCGACGGCACGCCGCTTGCGATGTCGGCCAAAACAGGAAGGCTCTATCGATATGCGCACGGAGAATTGCGTCCCGTATGTGATGACCGCTTTGGCATCACAAACACGCTCATTTGGACCGGCGACGGCCGCCTCATCACGGCGGACACTGAAGAAAACGCTCTATATAGCTACAAGCTCGATAGAGAGTCTGGGTTGCTACGCAATCGGCGAAACCTTCTTTCGGGGTTTGAACGAGGCCGGCCAGATGGATCCTGCATGGACGCCGAAGGTTTCATATGGAATTGTCGCGTTGCGGGCGGCGGTTGCGTCGTTCGATTTGCCCCGGATGGCAGGATAGATCGCATCGTCGAGCTGCCCTGTTCCTGGCCGACAAGTTGCACATTCGGCGGGCCTGGATTTGAGACTCTTTTCGTAACTTCAGCACGCTTCACGATGCGCGATGAACATCTGGCAGCCAACCCACAGGAAGGCGCGGTGTTCGCCGTAAACCCCGGTGTACGGGGACTACCGGCTAACCGCTTCGTAGCGTGACGCACCAAGCTGAAAGCCGTTCAGAAGGACAGCCTCGGTTCATTCCACTCGATACATGGCCTTTATCAACATGGGGTAACCGCTCCCGCGATTACCCCATGTTGATAAAGGCCCGATACAGTATGCGACCCTGAACGCACAAAGCCAGAACAAACTTGAAACCCGCTGCAGCGAGGGCGCTTCTAAATCTGTGAAATAGCCGCCCCTACCTATCTTCCTTGAATGGATCGACGCCGAGCTCCTTGAACAACGCTTCCGTCTTCGCCCGATCAGCGCGGCTCATGTAGCCGATCCCGGTCTTGATCGCGTAGCGCCAGGCCTCTCCCCTCTCCCATGCCTCATGCAGTGCGTCCGACAGCTCATTGAGCCGATTGGCGACATCGAGTGCTTCGAACAGGAGAACGGCCTGCCTCAAGTCCTTGTCTCGTTTCGCGGAACCAAGCGTGTCAACGACGCGGCGGCTGGCGACGATCAGCTTGTGGATCGCGTAGCGCTCCGGAGCTGGTACGATCACGCTGATGCCTGACTTGTGCAGCATGACGGCTCTGATCGGCTCATAGATCAGGAAGTCCAGGAATCTCAGCGGTTCGGCCGAGGCTCCACCAAGGGCGGGCATGTCGGCCGGTTTGTCCATGTGGTCATCCGATTCCAGGGCAGGGGTACATGATCGCCACCATTATGCCCTTCGCCGCTGGTTGGCTGCGAAGCCATTCAGACGACTTGTCGCAGGCATGGATCATGATGGCTGTCGGTATCGTGCTGCTTCTGTTGCTGGCGCTGCGTTTCTCTCCCGACAACCGCATCAGTTGATTGCATTCTGCGGCACGCGAGGTCGCAGAAGCCTTACTTCACAGATTGCAAACGTCCGCATTTCAGCTGCCTGAGAACCGGAATTTTGCGAATCCCAATATAGCTTGAATTCACGACGATGGATTGCCGGGGCGCAGATGAGGCACCATAAACAAAAACTGAACTACGTCCTGTTCCTCGTTGCCGGCTCAGGACTCGTGACCATCGCGCGGGCAATGTCACTCTCATTTCTTGCCATCAAGCTGCAACAGTCGTTCGGGCTCGGTCCGGCCATGATTGGTGCGCTCCTGGGCATTGGTCCCCTAATGGGTGCTGTCGCAGCTCCCTTCGCGGGATCCCTGTCGGATGCGATGGGGCGCAAGACCGTGCTGAGGCTCACCCTGCTTTCTATGGCACTTGCGCTGATCGGAATGGGGCTCGCCGAAACCGTCTGGCATTTTGCATTGCTCATATCGTTGCCGCCGTCGCTCTCGCGATCTATGAGCCGATTTCGCGTGCCCTGATGAGTGACATCTGCCCCGAGCCGCTACGGCTCAAGTATTTTTCCTGGCGCTACACGGCCACGAATGTCGGCTGGGCCGTCGGACCCTTGATTGGCATCGCCGCTGGCGCTGCGTCCACCGCTCTCTTCATCATTGCTGGCGTCGTCTACGCGATCTTCGCGCTCGCCCTTCACGTGCTGCACGTGCCGATCCATCAAAGCGACAATACCCTTGTTCCCGTTCCGGCGCCGCTACTCAAGAGCCTCAAGACGGCGATACGGGATCCACGGTTGGCTTTCTTTGTCGGCGGCGGCACATTGCTGATTGCGGTATATGGTCGATGGTCAGCAACACTTGCTCCGTACCTGACGGGGAACATCACCGCAGGCATGGAAATCTTTTGCAGATCGGACAGGGGTCCGAAGTCCGCATCTGCGAACGCGGTTGGAACCGGGCTCGACCGTGCCGATCGGGTGGGTCGCTGTCGGTGACCCAGTGCAAATTCTCTCGCCGGAGCAGCACGAAGCTATCTGGGCGCTCCAAAAGACTCTCGATTTCCCGGATTTCGTCGATGGCGTTGATAGAAGCTCACCCGATGTGATGAAAACAATTACGTCACGGTTGTCCGATGTTCTTGGTGTTCATCGAGCCGAAACCCCTTGGTAGACGCGCGCGAAAACCTCGGATCGGTTTAGGCACGTCCGTTCAGAATTGTGGCAGGATCGTCCCTGCCCCATCTGGACGATTGTGTCGGGCTCTCCACGAGTGTATGCCGAACGCTGCCTGGGGCCCTTTCGTGACATTCGTTAACCAGCGGCGTGCTGCATCCGAGGCTAGGTGACGACCATCTCATGGCTAACGGCGATGGCTGCTTTTCACAAGGTAGCGACTGCTGTTCAGCCAACTGCGGCCGTAGACGTTGGGCCGTGGGCGATCGCACCCCTGAAGGCACTGATCCGTTCCAAGATCAGGTTGCGATAGGCTGCCGCAGAGATTCCTCGGTCTTCGATGCGAGTAAGACCGCGCGAGACCGGAATTAAAAGATCGCCCTGCTGTGTTCCACGAAGCGCATGTATGCTGCTGGCATCACCGCCTTGTGCGCCAAGGCCCGGAGCCAGAATGATGGAGCGCGGGAGAAGCATTCGCAGCCGCCTTCCTTCATGCGGAACCGTCGCTCCGATAACGGCACCAATCGGGTTCAAACCTTCAGGGTCTGGGGCAAGACCTTCGATGAGATCGGCAACGTGATCGGAGATCAGTCGGTTCCCCGTCCTCTTGTCCTGCAGCCAGCCGGCGCCGGGATTGGATGTGCGGCAGAGCACAAAAAGGCCTTTGCCGTAGCGCTTTGCGGTTGCGACAAAGGGCTCGAGGGTGTCTGGGCCCATCAGGGGGTTTACCGTCAAGCAATCCGCTTCGAAGTCACCGCTTCCGCCTTCGGACGCCGGTGTCAGATAGGCGTGGGCATAGGCGGTCGCGGTTGCTCCGATGTCGCCCCTTTTGGCATCCAGGATCACTCCCATTCCGGCGGCCCTGGCCCGCTTCATGCCTAATGAGAGCGCCGTGAGGCCGGAAAGGCCGCACGCTTCGAAATAGGCGCTCTGAAACTTTACGAATCCGACCTGTCCTTCGATGGCATCTAAGACGAAATCGACGAAGCGGCTAATCCAGGGAATGCCGTCATCCTGCTCAAAGAAAGCAGGCATATCCACCAGCGAAGGATCAATGCCAGCAACGAGCTCGCCGTATTTAGCCGTATTCTGCTGAACTAATTCTACCCATGGAATTGACGACATTGCTTGATTCCTGTTGTCGCGAAGATCGTTGCAGCGGCTCACCCTGACGCGCAAGCATATATGCCTTTCAGGCGGCGCATCAACTTTAACGTGCGTCAGAGAACGGCTGAAATCTCACCTGAGAGCAGGCGAAGCGGAAAAGCCAGTCGACCGAAGATCCGCATGTGATCGGTTCATCGTCAATTTCTGTAATTCAGCGGGAGCATTCCCGCCCGCAACCACAGTCCCATCTTGATCTCGGGCTCTGACGCGCCATCGCCCCGAAATAGAAAAACCTGCCGCGGGAGGAGGTGCGGCAGGCTTTCCTAAACAAACGAACAGCGACTTGGGAGGAGGAGTGCCGCTGCTCCAACAAACGTCCCTTTGGGAGGAGGAATGGGCCGTCTGGATATCGAAGCGGTGCGGGAGGAGGTGCATCGCTTCGATGAACTCATCATACGCGGACCATCGCCGTCCGCCAGCATCTATGTTGCAGTGCAGCTATGCATCAGCCGCAAGAATCCGCAGAGCACGTGGGCATTCCTGCGAATGCTAGGGGCTGGCAACATCCCCCGTCCTCCCGACGCCCAAGCATCGCGGGTGCGTTCGGGCGGACCGAAAGGGCCAGCAGGTGCTTAGGCGGCGGCCCGCGTGAGTTTCACGCCCGGAAAATCGACCGGCACATCGAGCGCGACATTGAGGTCGTTGGTGAAGAGGTTGAGGGCGATGTGGGCGATAATCTCGACGATCTCTTCGTCGTCAAAGCCGGCCGCCCTTAGCGCATCGACGTCCGCCGCCTCGATTGCGGCCCGCCGGTCGACTACCTTGATGGCGAACTGCAGGGCTGCCGCCGTGCGCGGATCGGCTGATCGGCCCGCCTGCGCCTCGGCCATCTCCTCTCCGGTTGCCCCGGCTTTGCGGCCAAGCCCGGTATGGGCGGCGAGGCAATAGCTGCAATTGTTGCGGTCGGCGATCGCCACCGCGATCTGCTCGCCGAGCCTGGCGCCGAGGCGGCCGCCGCCAAGCGCGCGGAACGATCCCCACATGCTCGTCAGCGCCGCCGGCGTGAGCTCGGGGCTTGCCACGGCGCTTTTCTGCATGGCTGCTCCGCAGGCTTGCCGCGCGGCACTAAGGCCGAATGGATCGTGAACTTTCGTCGCGCACGCGCATGATCGTCTGCCGGCTTGTCGCGAACTTTCTCGCGACGGCCGAGACGCTCATTCCGCTTGTCAGGTCGTCGCGGACGTCCTGCTTCTGTTTTTCGCTGAGGGTCGAAGGACGGCCGAGGGCCTTTCCTTCTGACTTCGCACGCTTGAGGCCGGATTGTGTCCGCTCTATCTGGAACGTATATCCACGAATGCTTACCTGGCGGCAATCCGCGCGCCATGCGAGCTCGGCCACGTACCAGTCGAAGTACTTCTGCGAAAACCGATGGTAGATGCCGTCAATGCCGTTTTGGCCGCCGCCGGATACAACTTCTCCCTCCTGCTGCGATGGTTCAGGCAACTTTTGTGTCTGTTCGCCGCACTCTTCCTCACGTTCCAGAGCCGACCAATGCCGCAGCAAACTGCCTGAAGCGAGTTCTTCACGATCGACTCATCAAGGTAGAACAAAAATAAGATTAAATAACAAACGCCGCGTTATTTATTTCTCACGAAAGAATCAATACAAATAATGCAATATATAGCACAGCCAAAATAAAGCGGAGATCAACATAATATCCTGCGTCTATTGCTTTCTTTGTAATCGTCGTGTGGACCTTCTGTTTTATACGTTGTTCCAGAATATTAATTATCCATATTGAAATCCAAATTATTTCGAAAATAGAATAATGTATCGCGATATGCCTTGCATGAAACAATTATTGCCGTCGTTGAGACAAATAGAAACGGTAAGATCTTCATTGAAATAGTCACGTCGAAACCTCATCTTCCAAATGAATACTTAATGCCAGCGTTGCAAGACGAAATGATCACGGAACATGGTCGTTGAGTGGTGCCGCCTGATGATGTCATACACGACCGTGTCGCGCTCTGCGCCTGCTGCGCATTCCAGCCCTCACGAAGCTCAACGACGCACCCAAAGCCATACCCTCGAATTTCGACAAAAATCCCGACTGAGCGTCCACAGTCCGCTCAGCAATCTATTCAGATCTTAGTTTGGTTCGCCCGATGTGCAGTCATCCCGCACGGTCTCGGCAAGGGCAGACGCTTAGGGCTAATCAGATCTCAGGAACCTAGAAGCGTGGCCCGCCCGACGTCATAGGACCCAAGTAAATCTCTGAATCGCGAACATCCCCGGTGATTAGACGGGGATGGCGATGGTTGGAAGCTGAAATTGGTTGCGGGTCACGACAGCGACCTTAAGCCAGACCTCGCCGTCAGCCTTCGCGGCCCGATGCAAACGCCGCGTGATGCTTGGCAAGCAGCGCGGCCACCTCGTCGATGAAGGCAGGATCGACGTCGGCGGCAAACTCGATGCGGGCGTTCTTGCCGTCGCGCTTGAGCTTGGCAAAGGCACGTCCGCCGGCGTCGACCAGCGTTTCCGGCTTCACCGTTTCCGGCTTCGGCTTGCGCGACAGGCGGGTGAAGAGAATCTGGAACCGGTGGTCACTCTCTGCTTCGAGGAAGCGGCGTGAGCGGCATTCCTCCTGCGCGGTCTGGACCGCAGCCTCGTCTTCAAGCAGGGCGCCAAACGCCATCCAGCGCTCACGGCCGACCTTCGGCGCCGGGCCGATGGCGCGGGCGATAACCGGCGGCACGCCTTCAGCAACCTGGATCAAACGCGACAGCTCGCTCTTCTGCACGGCAAGCGCCTCGCCGATCACCTTGCGGTCGAAGCCGCGGTCGGCAAGCGCGGAGGCAAACATCGCCCGCTCGATAAAGGAGAGGTTGCGCCTTTCAGCGTTTTCCTTGCCCTGGGCGAGCACCAGCTCATCGTCGGTCAGCGGCCGGACGATCGCCTTGACCTTGATGCCGAGGCTACGCACGGCGTTGAGGCGCCGGTGGCCATAGGCCGTCTGGTAGCGGCCGTGCTTCTCCGGATGCGGACGCACCAGGATCGGCGACTGCTGGCCGCTGTCGCGGATGCTGTCGGCAAGCGCCAGGAAATCCGGGTCGTCGGTTTCGCCATCCGTCAGGCGGTCGCCGACGAAGGAGGCATCGACCAGGTCCGGATCGAGCTCGACGACACGCTCGCCCTGCGTCAGGGCTTCGCGCAGCGCGCGCGCCTCTTCCGCCTCACGGGTGATGCTGCCGAGAGAAAGGCCCATGGCCTTGATCGCGCCGGAAGCGGCGCGGGGAACTTCGGCAAGCGGTGCCTTGGCGGTCACGGGCTGGGCGGGCTGGGCGCTCGCCGCAGTGGCAGGCTGCGTTTCATCAGCCGGCGCGGCCGGACCTGCCGGCTGGACATTGCCGGAGAAGAGGGCGCGCAGCTCGTTCTTGCGATTGCCAGCCATTCGATCAGCGCCCCCATGCCGCATGAATGAGTGCTTCGATCTCGCCGTTGACCGAGTTCAGCGATTCGACCGCACGGTCGTAGGTGGCGCGCGTAAAATTCTCGCGCCCGACCTCGTAAAGCGTCTGCTTCGTCAGGCCGGCGTCCGAGACCGCCGTCGATTTCACCATGGCCGAGGTCAGCACCCGCTCGCCAAACAGCGAGCGCATGAAGCCGACGATCTGTGCCTGCGGCCCGTCGTTCGGCTCGAAGCGGGTGACGAGATAGCGCAGGAAGTCGAAATTCAGCTCGCCACCGGCCTCGCGCACGACGCTTAAGAGATCCGACGTCATGTAGAGGAACTGGTTCATCGAGGCGACGTCGAGCATCTGCGGATGCACCGTGACGATGACGGAGGTCGAAGCGCAAAGGGCCGAGAGTGTCAGATAACCGAGCTGCGGCGGGCAATCGATGATGACGACATCATAGTCATCGGCGACGCTGGCGAGCGCTGTCTGCACGCGGGCAAAGAACAGCGGGCCGGCATCGCTGCCATTGTGGCGGGCGCTCAGCGCCTGCGGCGTCGTATGCTCGAACTCCTGAAGCTCGAGATTGCCGGGCACAAGATCGAGACCGTCGAAATAGGTCTTGCGGATGATGTCCTTCAGCGGCCGCGCTTCGGCGTCGTAGCGGATCGCGCCATAGAGCGTGTCGTTGCCCGTGAGGTCGAGCTCCGGCTGATAGCCGAAGAGGGCGGAAAGCGAGGCCTGCGGGTCGAGGTCGACGGCCAGTACGCGATGGCCTGTCATGGCGAGATATTGCGCGATATGCACCGACGAGGTCGTCTTGCCGGAGCCGCCCTTGAAGTTGGTGACAGAGATCACCTGCAGGTGCTCGCCTGCTCCCCGGTCACGCCACTTGAGGTAGCTACGCGCCTTGACGGCATTGCCCTTGGCCAGCGCCTGTTCGGCGAGATGACGGCGAAGCGCGTTGATGTCGGAGAGCGAATAGGACCGGCGACCGCCGAGCCCCGTATCCGGCTGTGGGCCCTCGCCGGCAAGCGAAAGCTGGCGCAGATAGCCGTCGGAGACACCGATCAGCTTGGCCGCCTCGCCCGAGGTGAAACTGCGAAGCGTCTTCATCGCCGTCGGCGGGAAGAGCCGCTCGCGCATGGCCTTCAACTGGTCGGAAAGCGCGCGCGCATCGGCCGCGATCGCTTCGTCGGCCGGACGGCGAGCCTGGGAGTGATCCGCGTCCTGCCTTGCCTGGGTTGCCGTCATCGTCATTTCGCCCTACTCCTTGCATGCATCGCGGCACAACGCTGCGGCGATGCACTAACAGAGATTTAATCCAAATACGGCCAATCAGCACTTATTCGAAAAACTCCGTAACAGAGATGCCGAAGCTTCTGATTCGCGTCAAGACTTCGACCGCGATCGGCGGCAATGGCGAGCGACACGCTGGGGGTGCCAATCTCGCAAAAGAAAACACCCGCGACGGCGGCGCGGGCGTTCGATAAAACCGTCAAATCAGCAATCAGAGCTTGGGGCCGATGTGATCCGGGATCGGGCACTGATAGGGTTTATCCTCTGTTTTTTCGCGCCACTCCGCCTTTGCGCGCGCCAGCAGATCGGCATCGAGGATCAGATCGAGACCCGTTGCCGCCAATGATTTCGCCGCATGGGCGAAAGCCTTGTGCGCGGCCGGGCTCTTGCCCTGCGCCACCACCTGCCAGGTGTGCGGCGCCGTGCCGATTGCCCAGGCGGGTGCCCAGCATTGCGCGGTCGGGGTGATCCAGCTCACATCGCCGACATCGGTCGAGCCGGCGCGGAAATGCGACTGCCCCTCGAAATCGCGAAGGCCGAGATGCAAGCCGGTCGAACCGTCGAGACGGCTGCTGGCGAAGACGTCGCCCTTGATCTGGTAGAGCCGGATGCTGCTCGATATCGCCTCCGGCGTCAGCGTCTTCTGGATGTCCTTGGCAAAGGCGATGTCGGCCTCGTCGAAAGGCATCGGGCCGAGCGCCACCATGTTCTGATGGATTGCCGTCTCCAGTGCGATGTTGGGCAGAAGGTTCGTCGCCGCCCGATCGAAGACGATCTCGACCTCGGTCTCGGTCATCATCGCCGCGCCCTTGGCGATCTTGTCGATCCGCGCAGCCAGCGCCAGTGCTTCCGGCATCTGCGGCGCCCGCACCAGATAGAGCGCCTCGGCACGCGCCTGGACGACGTTTGCCGCCTTGCCGCCCGCATCGGTGATCGCATAGTGCACACGGCAATCCTGCGGCATGTGCTCGCGCAGGAAGTTGACGCCGACATTCATCAGTTCCAGCGCATCGAGCGCACTGCGGCCGAGATGGGCGCCGTTGGACGCATGCGCCGCCACACCCTTGAAGCGGTAGTAGATTTCGAGCACGGCGAGATTGTTGGTCGAGCGAACGCCGTTGAAGGGTGCGGGATGCCAGGTCAGCGCCGTATCGACATCGGCGAAGACGCCGGCGCGCGCCATGAAGGTCTTGCCGGAACCGCCCTCCTCGCCGGGGCAACCATAATAGCGCACCGTGCCCGGCAGCCCGTTGTCCTTCAGGTAGCGGGCAAGCGCGACGGCAGCGAGCAACGAGCCGGTACCGAGCAGATTGTGGCCGCAACCGTGGCCGGTAGCGCCTTCGACCTCTGCCCGTGCTTCGGCGACGCCGGCCACCTGGCTCAAGCCCGCCAGCGCATCGAACTCACCAAGGAAGGCGATCACCGGACCGCCCGCGCCCGCCTCACCGACAAAGGCCGTATCGATCTCGGCCAGCCCGCGCGACACGCGAAATCCGTACTTCTCCAGCATCGCGATCTGGGTCGCAGCCGACCTTTCCTCGTGAAAGCTCAGTTCCGCATGTTCCCAGATCGCGTCGCTCATCGCGGCGAATTCGGGCTTCAGCGCCTCGACGGTTTCGACAAGGGCGGTCAGTGCGGACGATTTTGGCATGAATCTTCCTTTTGCAACGGCGCGGTGCGCGGTCGCATCAGTATTGCTATCGGTGGATTGAAGATGGCGGCAGAGCGGCCGCCATCTCTTTGGTCAGATCAGGCCAGCGCCGGATCAGTCATCAAGCGTCACTTCCCATAGACGGGTATTGGACTGCCAGACGGGCTGGCCGTGCAGTTTCTTGGTGGCGCCCCAGATGTCGACCATGTCGTACATGAAGATGCCGGGGACCTCGTCGAGCATCAACTGGTGGAACTCGTCGAAGATCGCCTGACGCTTGGCCTGGTCGGCCTCGATGTAAGCCGCCTTCATCAGTTCGACCGCTTTCGGATTGTCCCACATCAGCGAGGCGTTCTTGTCCTTGTTGCCGACATAGAAGCCGTACATCAGCGCGGGATCGAGGCGCGGCGAGACCGACTGCGAGATCACCTGGTAATTGCCGGAGCGGCGGCGATCGACCTGGGTGGCGTAGTCAAGCACCTCGATCTGCACGTTGAGACCGACCTGCTGCATCATCGCCTGGGCGACGACGGCCGCCGGGAAGCTCGGCACGTTGCCGCGCTTGTTGGCGATGATGGTGATCTGCTCGCCCTTGTAGCCGGCATCGGCGAGGTTCTTCTTCGCCTTTTCCAAGTCCATCGGAATCTTCTTCTTCTGGACGTCGGAATAGAAGACCGAGTCGGCCGAGACCATTGACGAATTGGCCTCACCGGTCCCGTTGGAAACGGCGGCGACGAGCTGATCGAGGTCGAGCGCCTCGGCCATGGCGCGGCGGACCGCCACGTTGCTCAGCACCTTGTCGCGGGTCTGGAAGTAGAGCAGGTTCTTGCCGTTGTTGCGCTTGACGATGAGTTGCATCGTGTCGCTGCCCTTGAACTCGGCGATGAGATCGGCCGAGACCTCGGCGGTATCTAGGGCGCCCGAAAGCAGACCGGTCTTCACCGTCGAAGCGTCCGGGATCACCATGAACTTGATGCCGTCGACGAGCGGCCGCTTCGAGCCGACCATGCCATCGGGCTTGCCGTCATTGTCGGGCGAGACATAGTCGGCGTTCTTCTCGAGCCGGACATATTCGCCCTTCTTCCACTCGGCCCATTTGAACGGACCGGTGCCGATAGGCGCGACGAAGGCGCCGTCAGCGCCGACGGAATCCTTGGAGACAATGCCGGTGTAGCCGCACTCCGGGCGCGCCATCAGGCCGAGGAAGACCGCGGACGGTTTCTCGATGCTCATGGTGACGGTGGAAGCATCGGCTGCGGCAACGTTCGTCACCTTGATCGACTTGCCGCCGTCGAAATCGCCGGCACAGGTCCACTTGGTCTCCGGCTTCATGTAGCGGGTCCAGTTCCAGACCACATCTTCCGCGGTTAGCGCCTTGCCGTTGTGGAACTTCACGTCGTCGCGCAGCTTGAACGTATAAGTCAGACCATCGGCGGAAACCTCGACGCTCTTGGCGAGCAGCGGCTTCACTTCGCCGTTCTCGGCATAGCCGACGAGACCTTCGACGATGTGGAAGATCACCGAGTCGGTATTGCCGTCACGGTTGACGCCGGGCTCGTTGCTGCGGATGTCGGAGCTTTGCGCCACCGTCAGGTCGCGCGCGTGGCCGAGCGCGATCGCGCTCATCAGCATGGTGCCGGCAAGAAGTATGGTTTTCATGGGTTCCTCTCTCTTGTTGTTGGTTGTCGGTTCAAAAGGCGCGCCAGCAGGCCTGCGACAGCTTGCCGATCGTTTCGAGCGCGATGGTGTAGCCGGGCGTTCCGTCCGGCATCAGCATCGGCACGCCGTCGGTAAAGGCAGCGATGGCGTAGAGCGGCTTGCCATCGCGATAGACGACGCCGGCATCCATTCGGCCGCGTTTTCCCCGACCGCCCTTGCAGGCGGCCACCACCTCGAAGGGAAGCCGCGAACGGATGCCGTAGCGCAGCACCTGGTTCTTGAGCGTCTGCACGGCAAAACTGGCGAGCTCGAGGGAGATACCCAGCTTGGCTGCTGCTACGGCATCGTGCTCAGCCCCCAGGATCAGTTCCAACAACATCACCTGGTCGGCCGCCGTCGTGGTTGTAACGTCGGCAAGCGAATGATCGGGCTTCAGCGCCAGCGGCGGAATGAGGAAACGGTGGTGCGTGCCCACCATGCCGAGCGCCTTGCAATAGCGATCGACCTCTTCGAGCGTCAGCCGTTCGAACACCATCTTCGTGCAGACATTGTCGCTCAGCACCATCATGCCGACGATTGCGTCGCGCAGCGAAATGACGATGCCCGGCGTCAGGTAGCGGAACATGCCGCTCGCCACTTCTTGGGCGAGGCGTGCTTCGAAGGTGATGCGCTCATCAAGATCCAGGCGCCCCTCCGATACCGCCTTCAGCGCCGCCATCATGATCGAGGTCTTGCGGGTGCTGGCCGACGGCGTTTCTTCACGCTCACCACGACCAATCGTTTCGCCTGTTTGCAGATTGCGCACGAGGAAGCGGGTAACAAAGGGCTGGGCATCGGCAATCGCGTTCAGTTCCGCTGAGATCGCGCCGGTCTTGATTTCGTTGCTCATCTCAGGCCTCCAGCCGCCATTTGAGGGTGACGCCACCGGTCTGGTTGAGATCGAGCGCCGGGATCGCGGACAGGAGCTTGCGGGTATAGGCCTCTTGCGGCGCGTCGAAGATCCGGTCACGGTCGCCTTCTTCGATGATGCGCCCGTCCTGCATGACGATGACGCGGTCGGCGACCTGCTCGACGACGCCGAGGTCGTGGCTGATGAACAGGCAGGAGAAACCGTAGCGCTTCTGCAGGCTGGAAAAGAGCTCCAGCACCTGCGCCCGGACCGTGACGTCGAGGGCCGAGACCGGCTCGTCGGCGATCAAGAACTTCGGGCGGCGGGCAATGGCGCGGGCGATCGCCACGCGTTGGCGCTGGCCGCCCGAGAGCTCGTGCGGGTAGCGGTTGGCGAAATCGGCGCTGAGCCCGACCTCTTCCAGCGTTTCAAGCGCACGGAGGCGCTTGGCCGGCGTGTCGAGATCCGGCACCAGCCGCAGGGCCTCTTCGACCAGCGCCTGGATGGTCATGCGCGGATCGAGCGAGGAATACGGATCCTGAAACACCATCTGGCAGTTCAGCCGATAGTCGCGCCGGTCGGCACTGCGCTCGCGGCCCTGGAACAGGATCTCCCCTTCCGTCTGCCGTACCAGATCGGCAATGGTGCGGCCGAGCGTCGTCTTGCCGGAGCCCGAGCCGCCGACCAGTGCGACAACCTCGCCGACATGGATATCGACGCTCACGCCGTGCAGCGCCCGCTTCGGCTCATGCCTGCGGAAAAGCCCCTTGCGACCGGGGTATTCGACCACGATGTTGCGCGCCGAGACCATCGGCGTGCGCGTCAGGTCGAGCTTGCGCGGCGCGCTTCGGAACGGCAGCGAGGAAAGCAGCTTGCGGGTATAGGGATGCTGTGGTGCCTGCAGGATCTCGTCGGTCAGCCCCTGCTCGACGACGACGCCCTTTTCCATGACGACGAAACGGTTCGTGTAGCGGGCGACCATCGGCAGGTCATGGCTGATCAGAAGCACCGCCGTGCCTTCGGCCTGGGTGAGGTCGACCATCAGCTCCATGACGTCGCGCTGGACGACGGCGTCGAGCGCCGTGGTCGGCTCGTCGGCGATCAGCAAGGCCGGCTTCAGCAGCATCACCGAGGCGAGCATGATGCGCTGGCGCATGCCGCCCGAGAACTCGTGCGGATAGGCGGTCAGCGCCCGCTCAGGCTCGCGGATTCCGACCCGGTTCAGCATGGAGAGGATAGCGGCGCGGCGCTCCTCCACAGACATCTTGGTGTGCAGGATCAGCCCCTCTTCGAGCTGCCGGCCGATGGTCATCGACGGGTTGAGCGATGTCATTGGTTCCTGAAAGACGACGCCGACCTCGCCGCCACGAAGCGCGCGTAGATCGCGATCCTTCATGCCGAGCACGTCGCGGCCCCGGTAGAGGATCGTGCCACCGCCATGGCGGACGGCCGGCGGGATGAGGCCGATGATCGCTCGTGTGGCGAGCGTCTTTCCGGAGCCGCTTTCGCCGACGATGCCGACGATTTCGCCCGGCGCGACGTCGAAGCTCACATCCTTCACCACCTGGTTGCCGGAATGGGCGACGGCAAGCGAGAGGCCCCGGACGCTGAGAAGGGGTGCGCTGAGAAGAGATTTTCCGGTCATTTCAGGCCTCGCATGCGGGGGTCGAGCCGGTCGCGCAGCGCATCGCCAAGCAGGTTGATGCCGAGCAGAGTGAGCGCGATGCAGAGACCGGGGAAGAAACCGAGCCAGACGGCCTGTTCGATGAAGGGGCGGCCGGCGGCGAGCATGTTGCCCCAGGTCGGCGCCGGTGGCGGCACGCCGAGGCCGAGGAAGGAGAGAGCGCTTTCCGACAGGATCGCCCAGCCGAACATCGAAGTCGCAAGCACCGTGATCGGCGCAACGCAATTCGGCAGGATATGGCGCAGCATCGTATAGATCTCGCCATTGCCCATGACGCGCGAGGCTTCGATGAACTCGCGCTCACGCAATGAAAGGACTGCGCCGCGCACCACACGCGCCATCGACGGCGTATAGGCGATGCCGAGTGCGAAGATGATGCCGTACTGGTTGGCGCCGAAGACGGCGAGCAGGCCGAGGGCGAGCAGGATGCCGGGGAAGGCCAGCAGCGCGTTGTTGATCGCCATGATGACGCCATCGACCCAGCCGCGGGCATAGCCGCTGACGATGCCGATGAAGGTACCGCAGACGACGGCGAAGGTGACGGTCAGGAAGCCGATCCAGACGCTGGCGCGGGCGCCGACCATCAGCCGGCTGGCGACATCGCGGCCGAACTCGTCGGTGCCGAGCCAGTGCGCCGCACCGGGTGCAGCGAGGCGCGAGGTGAAGCCGAGCGCCATCGGATCATAGGGCGTCCAAATGAGACCGATGAGCGCGATGATGACGAACAATCCGATCAGGCCGCCGCCGATGAAGCCATTGAAAGTGAACTTTCTCATTCTGCCACCACCCGCGGATCGAAGAGAGGATAGAGAAGGTCGACCACGAGGTTGACGACGACATAGGAGAAGGCGACGAGCAGCAGGCAGCCCTGGATCACCGGATAATCGCGCTGGAAGATGGCATCGACCATCAATCGGCCGAGGCCGGGGATGGTAAAAACCGTTTCGATGACCGCGATGCCGCCGAGCAGGTTGCCGAGGATAAGGCCGATCATCGTCCAGGTGGGTCCGAAGGCATTCTTGAAGGCGTGGCGCCAGAGGACAGCGCTTTCCGACAGCCCCTTGGCGCGGGCGTGGGTGATGTAATCGAGTCTCAGCACTTCGAGGGTGGAGGCACGCGCCATGCGAATGATCACGCCCATCTCGTGGATGACGAGGGTCATGACCGGCAGCACCAGATAGAGAAGGCCCGCCTTCCAGTTCTCCGAAATCGGCACGTAACCCAGTACCGGCAGCCAGCCGAGCTTGAGGCCGAAGGCGAGCAGCAGCAGCAGGCCGAGCCAGAAGGTCGGGATCGACAGAAGCACGGTCGCCGTACCGACCAAAGCAAGATCCGTCAGGCTGTTCTGCCGCCAGGCGGCGATGACGCCAGCCGGTACCGCAATGAGGCTTGCGAGAAACACGGCGATCACGACGATCTCGGCGCTCACCATGAAGCGGCTGAGCACCAGATGCAGCACCGGCTCGCCGGTGACGATCGACGTGCCGAAATCGCCGGAGAGGATATTGCCGGCCCAGATGACGAATTGCTCGGGGATGCTGCGGTCAAGACCGAGCTCCGTGCGCATCGCGGCAATCTGCCGCGGCTCGGCCATGTCGCCGAGCATCAGCGCTGCCGGATCGCCGGGAATGAGGCGGATGAGCGTGAAGACGGCCACCGAGACGATAACGATCGTCGGTATCGCCATCACGAGGCGATTGAGAATGAACTTGATCATGGGTTCCCCGTACTGAGGCAGGCCGCACGCGTTACCGCGATTCTCCCGCCCGTCGGCTCTTGTTGATGGAAGTATGATCGATTGGAAAAAATCGCGCAATATTATGAGTAATCGTCATACATCTATGACAAGGACATGACACGCCGGGCGAGCATCGATGGATCGCTCGACGAACAGGATACTGAATATAAAACAAGGCATTACTACAGCGCCGCGCGTCTTATCAGACGCGCAAAGGTCGCTGTAGCACTTTGATTTTCTGCATGTCTTTGTCCTTAAATCGAAGCCGATTTAAGGAGACATGCAGTAGCTGCCCTGGGCCGAGGCGACCCACCGTCTACAGGTCGTGGACGGCGGCGATCTGACGCTTCAGGCAATCGATCATGGCCTGGGCCGCAAGCGACAGCGGAACGCCGGCCGCCGTTGCGACTCCGAAATCCTGGGTGAGATGCGGCGAGAATCGGCGGATCTCGATCGGCAGATGCCGATGCAAACTGGCAAAGAAGCTGCTGATGATCGCGACTCCGAGGCCATAGGCGGCATAGGCGCAGGCCGAGCTGTTGCTGTGGGTCTCGATCTTGACCTTCTGCGGCACGCCGGCATTGCGGAAGATCTCGTCGAGCATGACGCGCGTCGGCCGGCGCCGGCCGATGAGGATCAGAGGCACCCCGCGCAATTCCTTGGGCGTGATGGTATCGAGCGCAGAGAGCGGATGCCCCTTTTCCATCACGCAGACGCTGACGCCTGTGGCGACCGGCTGCATTTCGATGCCGGCGCTGAGTTGCCCCTCATACCGCAGAAAGCCGAAGTCGATGATGCGCTGCTCCACCAGCCGCGCGATCGCGACGGTCGTATCGAAGAAAGTCTCGATGCGCACGCCCGGAAAATCCTTGGCATAGTCGGCGAGCATCGCCGGCGCGAAAGTCTCGGACATGCTATTCGGCAGGCCGATGCGCACGACCTCTGGCCCGACGGCGCCGCTGCGCAGATCCTGCGCCAGATTGGTGAAGCGGTCGATGCCCAATAGAATGTGTTCGGCATCCTCGGCGAGTTTCATCGCCTCCGGCGTCGGGATCAACCGGCCCTTGTCGCGGGCAAAGAGCGTCAGCGACAGGTCTTCCTCGAGCTGCTGCAACAACCGGCTGACACCGGACTGGCTGAGGCCCATGGTCTTGGCGGCAGCAATCGTCGATCCGGTCGCAAGAAGCGTGCGCAGCACTTCCAATTGTCGAAAATTCACGCCGCCCCCGGTTCGTTCGAACATCCGCTAGCTCCCGTGTTTACGGGAAGGCGATCCGGCAAGAAAGGGGTGCGACACCGAGCGTAGCGAAATCGATCGCCGAGCGGCTCGCCATTGATAAGGAGCGCGCGAACGCGCTCCTCAGGGATTCACCGATCAGGCGTTGGCCCGCACCGGATGGTTGAAGCGCTCGGCAAAGACCTCGATCGAGCCACGGCCGAAGCTGCGCAGTTGTCGGCGCGTGAGAACAGCCATCACGCGTGCCGCCGTCGAGACGGTCATAGCGTCGAGCGGACCTTCACCGCTCCAAGGCTTGTTCAGCCGGTCCGTGACGATGCCGAGGAGGTTCGCCGGCATGATGTCGGTACAAGGTTTCATCCAATCGAAGACTTCGCTGATCGGAAGCAGCTTACCTTCGAACGCAACGAACGGCTCGGGCATGTTTGCGCCCCAGTCGTCATAGGCCTCCAGAGCATCGCGAAACAGGTTCTGCAGCGTGATGGAGGCGTGCCCTTCATGTAGAGCAGGCAGGAAATTCGTCATTTGTGTCTCCTTCAGTGGTTAAGGCCGGGAAACGCGAATGGCCAATTCTGTCAGCATGTGTTTGTGTTCGTGCCGGGTGGCCGATACTCTGTGGCCACGCGACTGGTTAAACTGCAGGCGATGACGCAATGCGCAAATCGGGTGATAGTTCCCTGAGCCGCAGTCAATTTTGGCGGGAAATCGGCACGCATACACGTCGCGCGCCGCGACCAAGGTTTCCCCTCGCGGCCTCCCCCCGACTCGATATTAACGATCCCGCCCCAAAGGTAAACACCGGGTCGCCATTGCGGCAGAAACGAAAATCTAAAATCGATAATTTCTATAGAATATACTATCTTACCCGGCTCTGCCAGATAATTCACTGATATGCACCTCAATCGATAGGGAGCAGTCACATGGGAACGATCTCGCGGCTTTCCGAGAAAACACGAGCCCCGGCGCACCGGATCGAGAGCGAGGAGGAAGCGCTGTCGATCGCCCGCGAATTGGCGGCGGAATTTGCGAAGAGCGACAATGAGCGGGATACGGATCGCATCCTGCCCTTCGACGAACTCGATGCGCTGGCCCAATCCGGCCTGCTCGCGATCACCGTGCCGCCCGAATATGACGGCATCGACGTCTCCAATGCGGTTCTGGCGGAGATCACCGCCATCCTCTCGGAAGCAGACAGCTCGATCGGCCAGATCCCGCAGAACCACTTCTACATTCTGGAAGCGCTGCGCACCGATGGCACCGAAGAGCAGAAGGCGTTCTTCTTCGGCCGTGCGCTTGCCGGCGACCGTTTCGGCAACGCCCTTTCCGAGCGCGGCACGAAGACCGTCGGCGACTATGCGACGCGGTTGACGCCTGATGGTCCCGGTTTCCGGCTGAACGGGCGCAAGTATTATTCGACCGGCGTGCTGTTTGCCGAATGGATCGTGGTCTTCGCTCTGGATCCAAACGACAAGCTGACCATGTCGTTTTTGCCGCGCGGCGCCGAAGGATTGCAGATCATCGACGACTGGGACGGCTTCGGCCAACGCACGACCGGCAGCGGCACGACCGTGCTGCAAAATGTCTATGTCACCGCGGATGCGGTGGTGCGCCATCACCGCGGCTTCGAGCGCCCGACGACGATCGGCTCCGTCGGCCAGATCATTCATGCCGGCATCGACCTCGGCATCGCCCGGGCGGCCTTTGCCGAAACCCTCAATTTCGTACGTGATCATGCGCGGCCCTGGATGGACAGCGGCGTCGAGCGCGCTGCCGATGATCCCCTGACCATCGCCCGCATCGGCCAGCTCGCCATCCGCCTGGAAGCGGCAACCGCCACCGTCGAACGGGCGGGCAAAAAGGTCGATGTCGCCCAGATCAACGGCACCGAAGAGAGCGTCGTCGAGGCAACGCTTGCCGTTGCTGCGGCGAAGGTCCTGACGACCGAGATCGCCTTGGAAGCGAGCAACACGCTCTTCGAACTCGCCGGAACCGCCTCGACGAAGATCGGCCTCAACCTCGACCGGCATTGGCGCAACGCCCGCACCCATACGCTGCACGACCCGGTGCGCTGGAAGCATCACGTCGTCGGCAACTACCACCTGAACGGCGTCAAGCCGCCGAAGAACGGCGCACTTTGATCCCATTGACCGCGCACAAGCGGCTCGAGGCGTGACCAACGCTTCGGGCAACGCCCAACCTTGCCCGAAGGAGAACTCCATGAGTCGCGAAATCCGGCTGAATGCCTTTGACATGAATTGCGTCGGCCATCAGTCGCCGGGGCTCTGGACCCATCCGCGCGACCAGTCCTGGCGCTACAAAGATCTCGACTATTGGGTGCATCTGGCAAAAACGCTCGAGCGCGGCAAGTTCGACGGCCTCTTCATCGCCGATGTGCTCGGCGTTTACGACGTGCTGAACGGCAAGGCAGACGCGGCTCTTCGCCATTCGGCCCAGGTTCCGGTCAACGACCCCTTACAACTGGTGCCGACGATGGCCTATGAAACCGAACATCTGGGTTTCGGCCTGACGGCGTCGCTTTCCTTCGAGCATCCCTACACCTTCGCCCGCCGCATCTCGACACTCGATCATCTGACCAAAGGGCGCATCGGCTGGAACATCGTCACCTCCTACCTGAACAGCGGCGCGCTTAATGTCGGCCAGGCGCAGCAGACGCGCCATGACGACCGGTATGATCTCGCAGAGGAATATCTTGAGGTCTGCTACAAGCTCTGGGAAGGCAGCTGGGAGGAGGGTGCCGTCGTGCGCGACCGAGCAACCGGCATCTTCACCCATCCCGACAAGGTGCACCCGATCAATCACCGCGGCCGCCACTTCACCGTCCCCGGCATCCACTTGAGCGAGCCTTCGCCGCAGCGTACGCCAGTGCTCTACCAGGCTGGCTCTTCGAGCAGAGGCAAGGACTTCGCCGGGGCTCACGCCGAGTGCATCTTCGTCGCCGCGCCCTCAAAGACCGTATTGAAACGCTATGTCGCCAATGTCCGGGAGGCGGCAGAGCGCGCCGGTCGCAACCCGCGCGAAATCCTTGCCTTCAATCTGCAGACGGTGATCCTCGGCGAAACCGATGCCGAGGCGAAGAAGAAGTTCGACGAGTACCGCAAGCACGTCTCCTATGAAGGTGCTTTGGCGCTGATCTCCGGCTGGACGGGCATCGATTTCGGCCAGTTCGCCCCGGACGAACCGCTGCGCCACCGCTACACCAATGCTGTGCAATCGGCCGTCGAGACCTTCACGACCATCGATCCGGATCGCGTGTGGACGGTGCGAGAGATGGCCGACTGGGTGGGCATCGGCGGCTTCGGACCGGTTTTCGTCGGCTCGCCCTCGACCGTTGCCGACCTCATGCAGGAATGGGTCGAGGAGACCGATGTCGACGGCTTCAATCTGGCCTATGCGGTAACGCCCGAGACTTTCGAAGACGCCGTCGACCTGCTGGTGCCGGAACTGCAGAAACGCGGCGTCTACAAGACCGGCTATCGGGAAGGCACGCTCAGGGAAAAACTCTTCGGCGCAGGGCCGAGGCTTGCAGCGCCGCATCCGGGGGCCGGCTACCGCGACCTCGTCGGACAGCGGCAAGCGATCGCAGCTTCCGCCTAGGGCGCGAGCATCCAAGAAAACGCCGCCGGGACTTGGTCCAGGCGGCGTTTTTTTTTCTTTCAGGTAGAGGCAATCGCGCCAGCGGGGCTCAGCTGTAAAGGCTTACCGGCGGGATCCGGCCGTTCAATGCGAAATCGCCAACTTCGCGCGCCTTGTAGGCGACCGGATCGTGCAGCGTGTGAGTGCGGACATTGCGCCAGTAACGATCGAAGCGATAGTGCCCTGCCGTGGCGCGTGCGCCCATCAGTTCGAAGACCTTCGTCGTCACGTCGAGCGAGACATGGGTCGAGTGCACCTTGGCCCCATAGGCCTCGATCGCCGCCTCGCCGCGCGCCTCAGCCGTCACCGACCTCCCCTGCGACAGTGCCGCCTCGACGGTTGCCGCCGCCATATCGGCCAAGGCGACCGACGCCTTCAGGCTTGCCTGGAGTTCGCCGATCCGTTCGAGGATATAGGGATCATCGCCGGCGCGTTCGACACCCGATGTCACCCAGGGACGCGTCGTACTGCGGACGTAGTCGAGGGCCGATGCCAGCGCACCTTCCGCCGTGCCGAGGTAGAAATTGACGAAGACGAGCTGGATCAACGGCGTGTTGAACGTCGCCTGCACCGCTGGCGGATCGGAGGGATCGGCAAGCGGCAGGATGAAATCACGTTCGTAGACCGGGAAATCGCGGAACTCGACGCTGCCGCTGTCCGAGAGGCGCTGGCCGATATTGTCCCAGTCGTCGTTGGTGATGTAACCCGGCCGATCGGTCGGCACGACGAAATTGGCAATTTTACCCTCGATCGCAGCGTTGACGTTAATGCGGTCGGAGACATGCGCGCCGGTCGAAAATGTCTTGCGGCCGTTCAGCACATAGTGGCCACCACGCCGTTCCAGCGTGAGGCCGGGATCACGCGGGTTGACCGCGGCACCCCAATAGAGCTGCCGCTCGACGGTCTCCGCCCCAAGCACCCAGGCCTGCTTCGGATCGGCAGCGGCCCAGTAGACATATTGGCTGTTGACGTAGTGATAGCCAAGCAATTGGCCGATCGAGCTTTCGCCGCGCGCGATGATGCGCACCAGCCGAAGCCCGTCGACCCAGGTCAGCCCCGCTCCGCCAATCTCGGGCGAATGCAGTGCCGTCAGCAACCCGGCCTGGCGTAGAGCCTCTATCTCTTCCCGCGGCGGCGCGCCGACACGGTCGAGTTCGGCGCCACGGCGGGCAAGATCCCTAGACAGCGTCTCGGCGCGGGCAAACAGCTCCCGCCGTTTTTGATCATGTGCGCTGTTGTCGGCCGCCACCGGCTCTTTGAGGAAATGTACGTTGCTCATCCGCCTCTCCATGTTTGAGGCGAAATAATGCACATATTATATAGATAATAACAGCAATCCAGTTCCACGGCGGCTCGGCCGTTGGAAATGTCCTACCGCTTCCGCGCCACCTCAGCCCGCCTCGGCATCGCGCAACGCCACGATCTCGGAGGCGTTGTCATTGGCGGCGAACTGCTCCAGCGTCATGTTGTCGAGGATCGAGGCGATCGCGTCGCGGACATTGCTCATCGACTTGCGCACATGACAGTTGACCGGATCGGCGCAGTCGTCGCAGGCCTCGAAGGCGGTGCGGCTGGCACAGCGGATCGGCGCCAAGGGCCCATCCAGCGTCCGGATGACCTGGCCGATGCGGATGTCGGAGGCTGGTCGAGACAGAGAATAGCCGCCGCCCGGGCCCTTCTTCGAGCGCAGGATTCCGGCATTGCGCAGTTCGAGAAGGATCGCATCCAGGAACTTCTTCGGAATATTGTTCCGCGTGGCGATCTCGGTGATGAAGGCGGTCTCTCCTGGCTCCAGTTGAGCCAGGTCGACAAGGGCCTTGAGCCCGTATTTTCCTTTTTTGGTCAACATGTCACTTCGCTTTCGTGAACAAGAAGGCCGCCACAAATCCGCTCCTCGGGCAATTGCCGGAGGCAACGGGTTGTGACGGCCGCACTCTTTCGCTTAGGATGTCCTACACCCAAACCGCACCATTCTCAAGAAATTACGTAAGTTACTGCATAGATTTAGTGCGCTTTCTTGGCGCTTTCATGGCAGAGATGGCGATTTCTCATGAATAGGCCTTTGATGGAGTGAGGCGCGGCGCGCACGAAGGCCGCCGGCAGGCCGCCTTGCATCAGATGCCGTAGCGGGTGATCAAACCGTGAGATGTCGTCGGGCCTCGGCCGTATCCAACGTCTCTGGCGGCCCCTCGTGCACCACGGCGCCGCGGTCCATGATGTAGACGTGATCGGCGAGTTCCCGGCAGAAATCCAGATATTGCTCGACCAGCAGGATCGCCATTCCGGTCGAATCCCGGAGGTAGCGGATCGCCCGGCCGATATCCTTGATGATCGAAGGCTGAATGCCCTCGGTAGGCTCGTCAAGCACCAGGATCTTCGGCCGTGTCACCAGTGCTCGACCGATGGCCAGTTGCTGCTGCTGCCCGCCGGAGAGGTCGCCGCCGCGACGCCCGAGCATCGAGCGAAGAACCGGAAAGAGATTGAAGACGTCCTCCGGTATCGAGCGATCGCCCCGCTTCAGCGGGGCGTAGCCGGTTTCGAGGTTCTCTTTCACCGTTAGCAGCGGAAAAATCTCGCGGCCCTGCGGCACGTAGCCGATGCCTTCCTTGGCACGGCGGTAGGGCGCCATACCCGCGAGTGCTACGCCGTTGAAGCCGATCGCGCCGGCGCTAACCGGATGCTGACCGGTAACGGCCCGGAGCAGGCTCGACTTGCCGACGCCGTTGCGGCCGAGCACGCAAGTGATCCTGCCCATCTCGGCGGTGATCGATACGTTGCGCAGCGCCTGCGCGGCACCGTAGTGAAGATTGACGTTTTCGACGCTCAGCATGGCGCGCCCTCCTATGACGTTTGCTGGATGGGGCATTACCGGCCGAGATAGTTCTCGATGACCTTCGGGTCGCTGCTGACGAAGTCGATCGAGCCTTCCGCCAGCACCGCGCCCTCGGCAAGGCAGGTGACCTTGACCCCCAATTCGCGGATGAAACCCATGTCGTGCTCCACAACGACCACGGATCGGGTCTTTGCGATCTCCTTGAGCAGAACGGCAGTCTCGGCCGTTTCCGCATCCGTCATCCCGGCGACCGGCTCGTCGACGAGCAGCAGTTCCGGCTCCTGGGCAAGCAGCATGCCGATCTCCAGCCACTGCTTCTGGCCGTGCGAGAGGTTGGCGGCGAGATCGTCGCGACGCGTAGAAAGCCGGACGGTCGCAAGGATTTCCTCGATCCGGGCTTTGTCCGCCACCGTCAGCCGATAGAACAGCGTCTCGAAGACGCCTCGTCTCCGGTTCAAGGCGAGTTCAATATTGTCCCACACCGTATGGCTTTCGAAGACCGTCGGCTTCTGGAACTTTCGGCCGATGCCGAGCGAGGCGATCTCGGCCTCGTCCTTCTTCGTCAGGTCGATCCCGCCCTTGAAGAAGACCTGCCCCTCGTCGGGCCGGGTCTTGCCGGTGATGATGTCCATCATCGTCGTCTTGCCGGCCCCGTTTGGGCCGATGATCGCCCGCAGTTCGCCCGGTTCGATGACGAAGGAGAGCGCGTTCAGCGCCTTGAAGCCGTCGAAGGAGACGGAGACGCCATCGAGATAGAGAAGGCTGGTCGGTTTGGTCTGGCCGATCGTCTGGTTCATGTCGCCTACTCCGCCGCCATGGGTTCAACAGCAAGATTGTCCGGCGTTTCGTCCGCCCGCGCCCTACGCTCAGCACGCCGGCGGGCGAAATAGGCGCTGGCCGTTCCGACGACGCCCTTAGGCAGGAACAGGGTGACGATCACGAAAAGACCGCCGAGCGCGAAGAGCCAGAATTCCGGGAAGGCTGCGGTGAATATGCTCTTGCCGCCATTGACGAGGATGGCGCCGACGATTGGGCCGATCAGCGTGCCGCGCCCGCCAACCGCCGTCCAGATCACCACCTCGATCGAATTGCCTGGCTCGAACTCGCCGGGATTGATGATGCCGACCTGGGGCACGTAGAGCGCGCCGGCAATGCCCGCCATCATTGCCGAGACGGTGAAGGCGAAGAGCTTGATGTGCTCCACCCGATAACCGAGGAAGCGGGTCCTGCTCTCCGCATCGCGCACGGCCACGAGCACCTTGCCGTATTTGGAACGCACGATCGCCGAGGTTAGAATGAGGCAAAGCGCCAGCGTTAGCGCCGAGGCAGCAAAGAGTGCCGCGCGCGTACCGTCGGCCTGGATGCTGAAGCCGAGGATATCCTTGAAATCAGTCAACCCGTTGTTGCCGCCGAAGCCCATGTCATTGCGGAAGAAGGCGAGCAGCAGCGCATAGGTCATCGCCTGGGTGATGATCGACAGATAGACGCCGTTGACGCGCGAGCGGAAGGCGAACCAGCCGAAGACGAAGGCGAGCAGGCCCGGAACCAGCACCACCATCAGCGCGGCGAACCAGAACATGTCGAAACCATACCAGAACCAGGGCAGCTCCTTCCAGTTGAGGAACACCATGAAATCCGGCAGCAGCGGATTGCCGTAGGAGCCGCGCGCGCCGATCTGGCGCATGAGATACATGCCCATGGCATAGCCCCCGAGCGCAAAAAAAGCGGCGTGCCCAAGCGAAAGAATGCCGCAGAAGCCCCAGACAAGATCGAGCGCCAGCGCCAGCAGCGCATAGGTAAGATACTTGCCGAACAGCGAGACCAGGTAGGTCGGCACATGCAGCGGATGGTCGGGCGCGGTCAAAAGGTTGAGCGCCGGAACGAGGATGGCGAGAGCAAGGAGGATCGCCACGACGACGAAGATACTGCGGTCCAGCGATTTCATGAGAAATGAGGTGATCATGCTTCGACCGCCCTTCCCTTGAGTGCGAAGAGCCCGCGCGGTTTCTTCTGGATGAACAGGATGATCAACACGAGCACGAGGATCTTGCCGAGCACGGCGCCGGCATAGGGTTCGAGGAACTTGTTGAGGATGCCGAGCGAGAAGGCGCCGACGAGCGTGCCCCAGAGATTGCCGACGCCGCCGAAGACGACGACCATGAAGCTGTCGATGATGTAACCCTGGCCGAGATTGGGCGAGACGTTGTCGATCTGCGAGAGCGCGACGCCGGCTATGCCGGCGATGCCGGAGCCGAGCGCAAAGGTCAGCGCGTCGACCCAGGGCGTGCGGATGCCCATGGAGGAAGCCATGCGGCGGTTCTGGGTCACGGCCCGCATCCGCAGGCCCATCGATGTCCGTTTCAACAGGAAGAGCAGAGCGGCAAAGACGGCCAGCGCAAAGACGATGATCCACAGCCGGTTCCAGGTGATCGTCAGCCCGCCGAGATCGAAGGCGCCGGACATCCAGGAGGGATTGCCGACCTCACGGTTGGTCGGCCCGAAGATCGAGCGCACCGACTGCTGCAGGATCAGCGACAAGCCCCAAGTGGCAAGCAGGGTTTCCAGCGGGCGGCCATAGAGGAAACGAATGACGCCGCGTTCGATTGCAAGGCCGACGGCCCCGGTGACGAGAAAGGCAAGCGGCAAGGCGATCGCCAGCGACCAGTCAAAAAGCGCGGGATAGGAATTGCGCACGACCTCCTGCACCATGAAGGTCGTGTAGGCGCCAAGCATGACCATCTCGCCATGGGCCATGTTGATGATGCCCATGACGCCGAAGGTGATGGCAAGCCCGATCGCCGCCAGCAGCAGAACGGAGCCGAGCGACAGGCCGTACCAGACATTCTGGCCGGCGCTCCAAAGCGCCTGGGTCTGTTCGATGCGGGCGATCGCCGCCTCGATATCGGGTTTGAGGGAAGCATCGGCAGTGGCCAGCGCGGATGTCAGAACGGCAAGCCCGTTGCGCCCATTGCCCTCGGCAAGGAGTGTTATCGCCTGGCGCTTTTCATCGTCGCCTCGCTCCGACAGGAGAAGCGTCACGGCTCTCGCTTCGTCGAGAACCCTGCGAACTGTTGCATCCTTTTCGGCCGCAATCGCGGTCTCGATCGCCTCGAGCGCATCGGCATTCGGCGTCTGCAGCATCGACTGCGCCGCCTTCAGTCGGGCCCCGGCGTCATCGCTGAAAAGGGTCAGGCCGCCGAGCGCGCTGCGAACCGCGCGGCGCACGGCATTGTTGACCTTGACCTTCTGCATCGCCGCTTTCGGCGCTTCGCCGGCTTCCATGCCTGTCGCGGGATCGACGAGCAGCAGGTCCGCGCCTTGCGCCTTGACGAGGAAGACCTTGCCATCGGATTTGCGCTGATAGAGCTCTCCCTCGCCCAGTGCCTCCAAAACGGGAATGACTTTGGCATTGCCGGTCTTGGCGAGCGCCGATATCCGCTCGTCCATATCCGAGAGTTTCGCGGCGCCGAGCTGATCGACCAATGCGCCAAGATCATCCGCCGCACGAAGCCCGACCACATGGGTCGATATCAACAGGCACAGCGCAACAAACAGGATCTGCAGAATTCGGTACATTACCCTCTCGCTCGGGTCTTGCCGTGTCGCGTGGGCGACTGGCGTTTCGGTCGAGGATTTCACGTTAAGATCCCTCCGCCCGACCGCATCATCGGACGGAGGGATGCTTGCCCCCGGATTTCGTCATGCAAGGATTGGCCGGGCGGACTGCCCGCCCGGTCTATGACTCGGTGATGAAATCAGGAGCCTTTGCCGCCGCACTTGCCGGTGGCGACGTTGAAGTTGCCGCACGACATCGGCGCGCGCCAATCGGAGATCAGGTCCTTGGAGTCCGGCAGATAGTCGGACCATTCGTCGCCGACGACGAGCCCGGGCGTTTCCCAGACGGTCTCGAACTGGCCATCGCCCTGGATCTCGCCGATCAGCACCGGCTTGGTGATGTGGTGGTTCGGCATCATCGTCGAATAGCCGCCCGAAAGGTTCGGCACGGAAACGCCGATCATCGCGTCGAGCACCGCATCCGTGTCGGTGGTCCCAGCCTTCTCGACGGCCTTCAGCCACATGTTGAAGCCGATATAATGCGCTTCCATCGGGTCGTTGGTCACGCGCTTGTCATTCTTGGTGTAGGCCTTCCAGGTCTTGATGAACTCGGCATTGGCCGGCGTGTCGACCGACTGGAAATAGTTCCACGCTGCGAGATGCCCGACGAGCGGCGTGGTATCGAGGCCGGCGAGTTCCTCTTCGCCAACCGAGAAGGCGACGACCGGGATATCCTCAGCCTTGACGCCCTGGTTCGCCAGTTCCTTGTAGAAGGGTACGTTGGCATCGCCGTTGATGGTTGAGACGACGGCGGTCTTCTTGCCGGCCGAACCGAACTTCTTGATGTCGGAAACGATCGTCTGCCAGTCGGAGTGACCGAAGGGCGTGTAGTTGATCATGATGTCCTCGGGCTTCACGCCCTTGGAGATCAGATAGGCCTCGAGGATCTTGTTGGTCGTGCGCGGATAGACATAGTCGGTGCCGGCGAGCACCCAGCGCTCGACGCTTTCGTTCGCCATCAGGTAGTCGACGGCCGGGATCGCCTGCTGGTTCGGCGCGGCACCGGTATAGAAGACGTTGCGCTGGCTTTCCTCGCCCTCGTACTGGACGGGATAGAAGAGGATCGAGTTCAGTTCCTCGAAGACCGGCAGCACCGACTTGCGCGACACCGAGGTCCAGCAGCCAAAGACCGCCGAAACCTTGTCGACCGAGACCAGTTCGCGCGCCTTTTCGGCAAAGAGCGGCCAGTCGGACGCCGGGTCGACGACGACGGCTTCAAGTTTTTTGCCGAGCAGGCCGCCCTTCTTGTTCTGCTCGTCGATCAGCATCAGCATGGCATCTTTCAACGTCGTCTCGGAGATCGCCATGGTGCCGGAGAGCGAATGCAGGATGCCGACCTTGATCGTGTCATCGGCGGCGAAGGCGCCGTTGAACGCCGTCGTCGACAGGACGGCAGCTAGGAATGCGCCGGTGACGCTTGCCTTGATATTCATCTGATGGAACCCCTCTCGTTCTGGAGCAACTGGGCTTTCGGTGCTTTTTAGCCGTTGCTTGAGGGGATCATCGGACAGCCACGCTGCACTGCACATACGTCATTCTACGTAGGCGCCGGGGGCAAAGAGGAACGGCCGACGACGGGAAGGCCGAAGCTCACGCGCAATCGTCCCCGTCCATGCTTGACCTTGCCACCGTTGGAAGCTCTAGAAACGGACAGGCCAACGGCATCGGACCGAGCGATCGCGTCACGGAATCGACGTGCATCGACTGTCAGCAAAGGCTGGCAACGACAGCAACGGTCGTGCTTGCGCGGGGGGCAGGGTGTTTCAAATCTCGGGGCCGACAGGCATGACGTCTTCATTACATCCCCATTGGGACTTCGCCTGCGAGATGCGTTCGATCCTGCTTCGCTTCGTCGCTTTCGCCATCCTGCTCGCAAACCTGCTGCTCGGTGGCAACGAGGGCGCAGAACGGATGCACGCGATCGTCGTCGTCAGCTATCTCGCGATCAGCATCGCCTCCGTGGCGACGGCCCACTACCTGCCTGGCGGTTCGTGGCTGAAGACCTTTTTCGTGGTCCTCGACGCCCTGTTGGTCGCGCTGCTGCTCTACGCGCACATCCTCGCCGGGCCGGTAACGGAAAACCACAATCTGACGACCACGGGCCTGGTCGTCGCCTTTATCCTGCTCGTCCATGTCGGCCTGAAGCTCGAACGACGGCTCGTTCTCATCTTTTCGAGCATCGTGCTCGTTGCCTGGGTGGCGATGCTCGCTACGACCGCCGCAAGGCATCAGGCCGCCGGCACCTTTTCCCTGCTCGGGTCGTTCTTCAACCAGGATCTCGGCCTGACTGTCAGCTTCGGTTTCACGGCCTTTGCCATCTATCTTCTGGCGCGCGATCACGACCGGACCCGCAAGGAAGCGCTGAAAGCGGATCAACGACGCCAGAACCTCTCCCGGTTTTTCTCGCCGCTGGTGGTCTCGGCGCTGCAGGAAAAAGGCGATGCGCTTGGCCTCGAACGCCGAGACGCTGCGATCATGTTCGTCGACCTGCGCGATTTCACCCTGTTTTCCGAGACAGCCCCTGCTCCTGAACTCGCCTTCGTCCTGGCGGAATACCGTCAGCTCGTCTCCCAGACGATCTTCGAGCATGGCGGCACGGTGGACAAATTCATCGGCGACGGTGTGATGGCCGTCTTCGGCCAGCCGAGGCCGATGGACGACGACGCGGATCGGGCGATGGCCTGCGCGCTTGATCTCGTCGACGCGCTCAACGACTGGAAGAACCACAATGCGCTAAACGGCCACCCCGCCCTCGATGCCGGCATCGGCCTGCACTACGGCAAGGTCGTTGGCGGCGTTCTGGACAGCGGTTGCCACAGCGAATTCACTGTCATCGGCGATGCGGTCAATGTCGCCCAGCGCTTGGAAAGCCTGTCCAAAGCACTCGACGCGCCACTGGTGGTGTCGGCCGCGCTGATGGCGCGCCTCAGGGCTCCGGTTCCACCCGCCAACTGGGTGGCGCAGAACGACGTCTCGCTGCCCGGTCGCAGGCTGCCTGTCGATGTCTGGTATCTGCCCCGCCACGCCGGCAGCATGTCCGCCGCGTCGACGTCCCCCTATGGGAGCGGCACCATGCAAACCGCTTTCGGGGGACCGGTTTTCCAATCAACCGATACCGACACCCGCACCGGATAGTCCATGCCTTGTCGCTTACCGGCCACCGAGGCTGAGCTTGAAGCGTGTGGTGAAATCGCCGCCCCACCACATGGGAAAGTTGGTGCCCCATTTGTTGTTATGGATGTTGAAACGGATGCCGGCGGAATAATCGGGCAGATCCTTGCAGAAGGCCATGAACGGCCAGGTCTGAGGTGCGGCGAGCGGCGTGTCGAGGTTCTCGACCATCAGCTCTGCGCCTGCTTCGTGCGTCCCCCGGACGGCCGTGACCGCCTGAAGTTGGGCACCGCCGGCACGGGCGAAATTGTCGGTCGCGTGCCACAGGCCCATTTTGCGCACGCTCCATGCGGAACGGCCCTCGGGCGTGAACGACAGGAAGCTTGCTTCCGGCATACGGTTGGCATTCTTGCCGTAGAGCGTCAGCCGGATATCGAGGCCGTCCTTCCCGCCGGAGAATTCAATGGCAATCTCAGCCGGTGCGCCGAATTGCTCGACCGCCTCGGCCGGCATTGCCGCGACGATCGACGTCGCCGTCGTGCCCAGAAGCTCAGGTGAATAGGTTTGCGAACGGGCCTCCGCGACCTGGGCAAGCCCGGGCTTGTCATGATCGAGCACCGCCCAGTCCATCCAATGCGTCAGGTAGGTATCCATGTGACGGCGCACATCGCCGGCATCATAACTTTCGTAGCGATAGGCGATCAGCGAGCCGTTGGCGCCGCGGATCGTTCGACCGTCGGGCGCTGTCAGCGCGGCAACGTCGCCCGTTACCGGATCGAGGTCGATGACCCAGCCGCCAACTTCAAGTCTTGCTGCAGCACTGCCAGGTTCGGGCCGCGGCGAAACGGCAAGCTCGGCAAGCGCCGCTTCGGCGCGCGCGGCATCCTCCGCATCCAGCTCCGCAACGGCCTGGTCGAGATAGGCGCGCTGCTCCGCCCAGGATGCCTCCGTATAGTGGAAACGAGGATCCGTCTTTCGCGCCGCCTCGAAAGCCGGGCGCGCCCAGGCCTTTTCGTCGCGCAGGAAAGATTTGATATCGACGCCGCAGGTGTGTTCGGCAACCAGCGCCAGCTTGCGCCCGAAGGCCTGACGGCTCGCCGTCATCCGCTCCTCAGCGAAGCGACCGTAGAGCCGCTGCAGTGCGAGATAGCGGGAGATCTTTTCCGGATCGGTGCCGCTGCCGTGGATCCAGCTATCGCCGAGTTCCTTCTCCACGACCGGGAAGCGCTCGCGTGCCTCCCACATCAATGCGCCGTAGTCCTCAAGCGTCGCCGCGCGCACCCTGGCGCCGGGCTCGTGCTTCAGGATCTCGCGATAGGCTTCGGCCGTCTGCGACACGCTCTGCGGTCCGATATTGTCGCTCGTATGGGCGAAGCTCAGGCCGTCGGAAATCCCCTCCGGGAAATAAGTCTCGCCATAGGAGCGCTGGTACATGACGACGATTTCCGCGCCATCAGGCGCCCGCCAGCGGTAAACGTCAGGGATTTCCGGCGGCGGCGAGGCCGAGTTCACGCCGATGTGCAAGAAGCGTACGCCGGCTTGCGCCAAGAGCGGCACCATGCCGAGCGTATGGCCGGGCACGTCGGTCATCTTGGCGGCGATCGTCTTCAGGCCGAAGCGGCGGTCGAGCTCCTGCGCATAGGAAAGCCCGGTGCGAAAAAGGTCCGGCGACATCAACTCCGTATGCGTCGTGAACGGCAGCGCGTGCCAGCGGATCAGGCCGCGCTCGATCGCCTGCTCCAGCCGCGCGACCTCTTCCTTCGAGCGAGAATTCAGGTGATCCCAGATCAGCCAGGCGCCCGTCGTCCAGACGAACAGCGGCTCGTCCGGGTTCTCATTGTAGAAGTGTACGCCGGTTTCGATCGCCTGCGGAATGAAGCGCTCGTGATACTGCTTTCGGATCTTCTCGGCGTGATCGGTAAAGCCGATGTCGAGATGGGTCTTGAAGACGACGTGGATGCGTTTTTTGGTCATGTTCGCTACCTTCAGCCGACGGTGCCCCGCACGATCAGGCGGGTGTTGAGTGTCTCGGTAAACGGCTCGGCATCGGGCGCACGAAGCCGCATCAGGATGAGGCGGACGAGCGCACGCACGCGCTCTTCGAGGTCGATGCGCACGGTGGTGAGGTTGTAGCTCTTCCAGTGCGCCTGCGGGATGTCGTCGAAACCGACGACCTTGACGTCCTCAGGCACCGAAAGCCCGAGCTCGTGGCGCAGGGCGTCGATCGCGCCGAAGGCGCCGACGTCATTGGCCGCAAAGATCGCATCGGCGCCCTCGCCGATCCGGAACAGATCAAGCGTCGCCTGATAGGCGGTGTCATAGGTGTAGTCCCCGGCAAGCAGGATCGGCGCATCCATGCCGCGCTCCGCGAGCGTCTCCTTGAGAGTGCGCTCGCGCTCGGCATTGGCGAGCGACTGCGCCTTGCCGCCGAGATAGGCGATGCGGCGCGCGCCATAGCCCTGAAGCAGGGCCACCGCCTGTTCGATGCCGTTTTTCTGCCGGACGAGCAGCCGGTCATAGAGTGTGCCGGATGCGGCGCCTGCAAACTGCTTCACGTCGTCGTAGATCACGTAGATCGGCACGGCGCGGTCGAGAAAGCCGCAGAGCACATCGGGCAGGATGTTTTCGGTAAAGGCGATCACCGAATCCGGATTGAAGCCGCGCATATAGGTGAGCAGGCGCGGATCCATGCTGAAATCGGCCTTCACCTTGAAGAGCAGCGTGGCAAAGCCCTCCGCCTGCAGCGCCGTCGTCAACGCGTCGATCTCCTGGCTCTCCCAGGGACTGCAGACATCAGGCACGATCATGCCGACGAGGTGCGAACGTCCCGTCACCAACGAGCGCGCCGCCATGTCGGGCGTATAGTTCAGTTCCCGCGCCACTTGCAGGATGCGGTCGCGCTTCTCCGGCTTCAGCGAAGCGTTCGGGTTGAAGGCCCGGGACACAGCGACCCTGGAAACATTAGCCGCGCGCGCCACCTGGTCTGCGGTGGCTCGGGCAGCTTTCTTGTCGGCGCGATCGTTCATCTATCCGTCACAAAATGAAAACGTGTTCACTCACAAAAGAGGACAACTCGCCGATTTCGTCAAGTGGAATAGAAATTCTCCCGACAATCGCAGAAAGAACACCTGGTCCGTGTTGACAAAGATGAAAGCGTGTTCATTCTTGATCGTCGTCGGGACAGCGGACCTGGAGGAGGACCGGACTGTCGCAGCCAGACACATGGGTCCTTGAGAGGATCGACCGGGAGGAGAAAACATGCGTACCAGGTTTCATTCCCTATTGCTCAGCGCAGCCGCGGCCATCGCCTTTGCCGCGCCGGTGAGCGCCACCGAACTCAACATCACCTGCCGCTGCATCATCGGCGGCGTCAACAGCGGCATGGCCGAGTGGATCGAAAAGAAGGTCATTCCGGCCTTTACCGAGAAGATGAAGGCCGAAGGCAAGGACGTCACCGTCAAGCTCACCCAGTTCGGCGGCGAGGACGAGCAGCTGACGCAGCAGCTCGCGCTCGATTTCTCCACCGGCGCCGGCCCTGATGTCTCCGGCTTCGACGGTTTCCTGATCCCGAGCTTCGTCCAGGGCAATCTCCTGAAGTCGCTCGAGGAAGTGGCCGGCCCAGACGTTCCGAAGTGGGAGGGCTGGCGGCATATCTCCGACGGCACCAAGGCGCTGATGAGCTACCAGGGCAAGCCCTATGGCATCGCGCTCGGCACCGACGCCCGCATGATCTTCGTGCGCAAGGACCTGTTCAAATCGGCCGGCCTCGATGCCGACAGCTGGCAGCCGAAGTCGTGGGAAGAGCTGCTCGACGCCGCCCGCAAGATCAAGGCGGCCGCCCCCGACAGCTTCCCGTTGCAGCTCAACGCCGGCGTCTCCATGGGCGAGGCGACCACCATGCAGGGCTACTGGATGGCGCTGCTCGGCACCGGCGAACAGGTCACCGACGACAGCGGCAAATATATCGTGTCGAGCCAGGGCATCCTCGACACGCTGAAGCTCTACAAGACCATCTATGTCGACGACAAGCTCGGCGACCAGCGCGCGCAGCTGCTTGCCGACGGCCGCAACCGCACCTTCGCCAATTTCCGCGATGGCAAGACTGCGATGCTCGTCGAGGGCGACTGGTTCTATCGCTCGGTCACAGCACCCGGCGCCGAATTCGCCGTCGCCGATCGCGACAACACCATGACCTGGAAGAAGATGCCCGCCGCAGCACCCGGAAAGGGCTTACGCGGCCAGGATTTCGTCACGATGTCCGGCGGCACCGGCTTCGTCATCAATCCGCATACGGACGCGCCTGTCGAATCCTGGGCGCTGCTTTCCTTCATGAACAGCAAGGAGCAGCTCGACGCGTTCCAGGAAATCCAGCCGGCCATCCGTATCCGCGACGACGTGGCGATCCCGAACTCGCCGTTCCTGACGGAAACGGCAACGACGCTGCTGCCGATCACCACGGCCCGTCCGAACGACGCCAATTACAACAAGGTCTCGACCGAGATCCAGCGCATGACCGAAAGCGTCGTTTCCGGCGAGCTCTCGCCCGAGGACGCGATGGCCCAGTACAAGGCGGCCGTCATCGCCATCGTCGGCGAAGAAAACACCGTCAGCACGCTCTAAAGCCAATGCGGGATGTGGCCGCAACGGGGCCCTCATCCCGCTTCGATCCAACGACAGAGCGCCCGGCTGCCATCCGTGGCCGGGCTCCCGATCCAGGATATGGGCATGAAACGCGCATGAAGAAATTCTCCCTGCTTTCGACGCGCGCCGGCGCGCTTTTCCTGGCACCGGCCACGGCCCTCGTCGGGGTCTTCGTCATCGTTCCCTTCTTCTGGGTGATCTTCGTTTCCTTCACCAACCGCACACTGCTCGGCCGCACGGCCGTCGACCCCGATTTCGTCGGCCTGCAGAACTATTTCGCGCTCTTCAATCCGGCGACCTTCTTTACCCGCGGCCAGTTCGGGTTTTCGCTGATCCTGACGATCCAGTTCGTGCTGCTCTCGGCGCTGATCGGCCAGGCGCTGCTCGGGCTGCTGCTCGCCTGGCTCAGCCAGACGGTCACGCCGACGCTCAAATCCTTCCTGCAGACCGCGGTCATCGCCGCCTGGATCTTGCCGGAGGTGGTGATCGGCTTTGCCTGGTTCGCGTTCCTCGATTACGACAACGGCACGCTCAACATGATCCTGCGCGGCCTCGGTCTGCCGCCGGGCGACTGGCTGCTGCAACAACCGTTCTGGGTGATCGTGTTCTTCAACACCTGGCGGGGCGCCGCCTTCTCGATGATGCTGTTTAATTCGGCCTTCCAGTCGATCCCGCCGAGTTATTTCCAGGCAGCCGATGTCGCGGGCGCCACCTCGTGGCAGAAGCTGCGCGACATTGCGCTGCCGCTGATCCGCGGCCATGTCGTCACCGATCTGATCCTCATCACCATGTGGACCTTTAACGTCTTCACGCCGTTCCTGCTCACCCATGGCGGGCCGTCCTATCGCACCGAGATCCTGTCGATCTACACCTACCGCATCGCGTTCAAGGATTTCGAGTTCGGCAAGGGCGCTGCCGTCGGCGTGGTCATCATGCTGATCAATCTCGCCTTCGCGCTCGTCTATCTTCGCCTTGCCCACAAGAAGCCGGTGGAGGCGGAATGATGCAGAAGACTCAGAACATCTTCGTGCGGCGCGCGATCTTTGCGGCCGCTGCCACCTTCCTCGGCACGGTCTTTGCGCTGCCGCTCGTCTGGTTCGTCTTTGCGCCGTTCAATGCCCGTGCCGAACTTGGCCTTGCCATACCGTCGCCCTTCACGCTTTCGAATTTCGCCACCGTCTTCCAGAACACCTTCGCGATGCAGGCGCTGCTGAACAGCCTCATCCAGGCGGCGGGCGGCGTGGTTCTGGTTGGTGGGGCGGCAACGCTTGCCGCCTACGCACTGTCGCGCTCGCCGATCCCCGGCAAGGGCGCCGTCACCTATATCCTGCTGCTCTTCTCGTCGGTCGTTTCAGGCTCGGCGGCGATGGTGCCGATTTTCCTCATCATCTCGGCGGCAGGCCTGATCGATACCCATCTTGCCGTCATTCTCGTCTTTGCCGGCGGGCTGTTGCCGACGGCGATGTTCATTCTTCGCGATTTCATCGACGCCATCCCGCGCTCCTATGAGGAGAGCGCCATGGTCGCCGGCGCCTCGCCGCTGCAGGCGTTCTTCGATGTGGCGCTGCCGGTCATCCGGCCGGGCATCGTCGTGGTTGTCGTCTGGGCCTTCGTCAACATCTGGGGCAGCTTCCTCATCCCCTTCATCCTGTTGCGCAGCGACAAGCTGATGCCGGCATCCGTCGCGATCTACTCCTTCTATTCGGAGGCCGGCACACCAATCGTCACGCTGCTGGCTGCCTATTCGCTGATCTATTCGCTGCCCGTCATCGCCCTCTATCTCTTCGTGAATTGGAAATTCGGTTTCCGGTTCTTCGGTGGCATCAAGTCGTAATCGGAAATCTGTCATGGCCTCTGTCGAATTCCAGAACATCTCCAAGACCTTCGGCGCCTTCGTCGCCGTGCCCGACATCAGCTTCCAGATCGCCGACGGCGAGTTCATCTGCCTGCTCGGCCCGTCGGGCTGCGGCAAGACGACGAGCTTGCGCATGATCGCGGGTCTCGAAACGCCAAGCTCCGGCCGGGTGATGATCGGCGGCAGGGACGTCACCTATCTGCATCCGAAGGACCGCGGCATTTCCATGGTCTTCCAGGACTATGCGCTCTATCCGCACATGAACATCGCCGACAACATCGCCTATCCGCTGAAGGTGCGCGGCGAGGCCGAAACCAAGCGTCATGCCCGGGCAAAGGATGTGGCCGACGTGCTCAAGATCGGCGACCTTCTGAAGCGGTTGCCGAGCCAGATTTCCGGCGGCCAGCAGCAGCGCACGTCGCTCGCCCGCGCACTGGTCTATCCGAGCGAAGTCTATCTCTTCGACGAACCGCTCTCGAACCTCGACGCGAAGCTCCGGCTCGAAGCCCGCGGCTTCCTCAACCATCTGCAGCGCGACATGGGCATGACTGCCGTTTACGTCACCCACGACCAGGCGGAAGCGATGGCGCTCGCGACCCGCATCGCCGTCATGGACAAGGGACGGATCGTGCAATTCGCCCCGCCGATCGAGATTTATCGCCGGCCGGCGACCACTTTCGTCGCCAATTTCGTCGGCAACCCGCCGATGAACCTGGTTCCGGTCGAGGCGTCCGTAGGCGACGGCGCGCTGCATCTGCGCGCCGACGGACTTCAGGTTGCGCCGATCGAACTCACCGACGCCGTCGCCAAGGCGGCGAGATCAGGCAAGATGACGCTTGGCGTGCGCCCGGAGCACCTACGCATCGCCGGCGCCACCGACCACAACATTCTTTCCGGCGAGCTCTTCGCCAACGAGAACATGGGGCCGGAAAGCCTCGTTACGCTCGAGCGCGGCGACAACGGCCGCGTCACGGCGCGCATTTTCACCGATGACGAAATCAAGGTCGGAACCTCCGTGCACCTCGCCTTTGACGCCAGGCACGTCACCCTCTTTGACGACACCGGCGCGCGCATTCCCGCAGCCGACGAGCGCTGAGGCCGCTATGTTGGAATTTTCCGCGAGGATCACCCGCAGGGATCAGGCGGCCGATCCCTATTTCTACGTCCCCTTCGATGTACCTGAGGGCGTGACGCGGATCGACGTGACGCTGAGCTATCCGAAGTCGGAGCAGTGCATCATCGATCTCGGCGTGCTTGACCCGCGCGCAACCGACTATCCGACCGATCAGGGATTTCGCGGCTGGAGCGGAGGCGCGCGCGACCGTTTCTTCGTTGCTACCGACGACGCCACGCCCGGCTATATCCATGGCGAGATCCCGTCCGGGCGATGGAGGGTGATGCTCGGTCTCTATAAGGTCCCCGAAGACGGCGTCGCAGTGCTGGTGTCTGTTGCCTATGACAGCAGCCCACGTGCGATTGCACCGCAGCCAGAGCGACGGTCTCCGGTTCGCAAGAGGGCCGGCTGGTATCGCGGCGATCTTCACTGCCACACGTTCCACTCGGACGCGGCCGGCTCTCCCGAACTTCTGCATGCCGCGGCGCGACAGGCAGGGCTCGACTTCCTCGCGGTTGCCGACCACAACACGATCACCCAGCGGCGCTATTTTCATCCGCACTCTTCTCCAGACCTCGTCTTCGTGCGCGCCATGGAGATCACCACCGCCGTTGGCCACGCCAATGTCTTCGGCGTCGACGACTGGATCGATTTCCGCATGACGAGACCCGAGCACGCCCATACGCTCGAACATCTCGTGCATGAGCACGGCGGCCTGCTGTCGATCAACCACGACAAGCCGACCATCCCCTGGGATTACGAGTTGCCCAAGATCGACTGCATGGAGGTCTGGCAGTCCCATTGGCTTGCCTGGAACTGGGTGTCGCTGGAGCGGTATCAGCAGCGGCTGGCTTCCGGCCTGAAGATCTCCGCGATCGGCGGCAGCGACTTCCATCAGCCGGCGCGGCTGATGCCGGAAGGCCCGCTTGTGCTCGCGCGTCCGACGACGGTGCTCTTTCTCGAAGAGCTTTCCGAAGAGGCCGTGCTCGGCGCCATGAAAGCCGGCCGTGGCTATGTGACGGAGAGCCCGGCGGGTCCTCATCTCGAACTGACCGCCAACGGCGCACCGATGGGATCGACCGTCACCGGTCCGGTAACGGCGCAGGCGCTCGTTCGCGGCGCCAAAGGCGACAAACTCGTATGGCTCGACGCCTCGGGCATCGTCGGGGAGCAGATGATCGAGGCAGACGACTGGACTGGGCGCTGCACCGGTTCGCCTTCTCTTTTCCTGCGCGCCGAGATCGTTGCTGTCGCGAGCCGAGACGCCATCGTCGCTGCTTTCCGCGAGGCGCTGCCCGGAAATAGCCTGCCGTGGCAACTCTCCAATGACGATCTGGCGCAGCGCGCGGTTCGCCGCGCCATTAGCAATCCAGTTTATTCCAGCCCCGCCTGACCGCCGAGGCCATCAGACCTCAAATGCGCCCGGATCACCGCATTCGGCTATCCCCATAGCCGAATCCGCTGGTCGCGCTTTTTCTTTGCTGCACCGCACATTTTCGCCACTGCAGCAATTTTAAGCAGAAAACTTCCATGCTAAGAAAAAAGGCAGAAACTTCCTCGACGGCACGTTAGGACCCCCATGGCGGCACGCCAGCGCATTATCCCCGTTCGGCGTGAATACAATCGCTGGGTCGCAAACCAGACGCTGGAAGACTATGCGCTGCGCTTCACCGCCAAGAGCGCGCGGCGCTTTTCCTCCGAACGCATTTCCCAGACGGCGATTGGCGCGATCTCCTTTCTGGCGCTGGAAGCGATCGGCGGCGCGATCACCATGTCCTACGGCACGACCAACGCGATCGTCGCTATTGTCGTTGCGAGCCTGATGATCCTGACGGTCGGGCTGCCGATCAGCCGCTATGCCATCCGCCAGGGCGTCGACATCGACCTTCTGACCCGCGGCGCAAGCTTCGGCTACATCGGCTCGACGCTGACCTCGCTGATCTATGCAAGCTTCACCTTCATCCTGTTTGCGATCGAAGCCTCGATCATGTCAGGCGCGCTCGAACTGGCGCTCGGCATCCCCTTGTGGATCGGCTACATCATCAGTGCCATCATGGTCATCCCGCTCGTCACCCATGGCGTACGGCTGATCAGTAAGTTCCAGCTGGTGACACAACCCTTCTGGATCGTGCTCAACATCCTGCCTTTCGTCTTCATCGCCCTTGCCGACTGGGAGAAAGTTGGCGCCTGGCTCGCCTATTCCGGCATCCACCATGCGTCCGGCCCACCGGGCACGATCGCCTCGTTCGATCTCGTCGAGTTCGGTGCGGCGTCTGCCGTGATCTTCGCGCTGATGGCGCAGATCGGCGAGCAGGTCGACTTCCTGCGCTTTTTGCCGCCGGACGGGCAGCGCAAGCTGCATCACCGCATCGCCGTGTTCCTCGCCGGCTCTGGCTGGGTGATCGTCGGCGCGCCAAAACTGCTCGCCGGCTCCTTCCTCGTCGTCTTGGCGCTCTCGAGCGGCGTGCCCTCGACCAGGGCCGCCGATCCGGCGCAGATGTACTACACCGCCTTCGGCTACATGATCCCGTCAGAAACGGCGGCACTGCTTCTGATGGTCGCCTTCGTCGTCGTGTCGCAGTTGAAGATCAACGTCATGAACGCCTATGCCGGGTCGCTCGCCTGGTCGAACTTCTTCTCGCGGCTGACGCACAGCCACCCGGGCCGCGTCGTCTGGCTCATCTTCAACGTCGCGATCGCGCTGCTGTTGATGGAACTCGGCATCTACCGACTGCTTGAGGAAACGCTCGGCGTCTTTTCGATCATCGCCATGGCCTGGCTCTGCACGATCTCGGCTGACCTCTTCGTCAACAAGCCGCTTGGCCTGTCACCACCCGGTATCGAATTCAAGCGTGCGCATCTTTACGACATCAACCCGGTGGGGCTGGGCGCAATGGCGATTTCGGCGACGGTGGCGCTGACGGCGCATTTCGGCGCATTCGGCGAAATCGCCGCCTCGCTTGCACCCTACATCGCACTCGTTGTGGCTTTCATCGCCTCGCCGGCTATCGCCTGGCTGACTGATGGCAAGTTCTACCTCGCCCGCAAGCCGCGCCGGAGCTGGGCCAGCCAGAGCGAGATCACCTGCTCGATCTGCGAACATCCGTTCGAGCCGGAGGACATGGCCTGGTGCCCGGCCTATGCAGCGCCGATCTGTTCGCTCTGCTGCTCGCTCGACAGCCGTTGTCATGACATGTGCAAGCCGAAGGCGCGCTTCAACGCCCAGGTCGCAACCGTCGCCAACACCTTCCTGCCGCGCATTGTCACCGAAAAGCTGGCGACCCGCCTCGGCCGCTACTCAATCTCTGCCGTTCTCTCGATCGCCGGCATCGGCCTGATCCTCGCCATGATCGCGCACCAGACCGCGGGCGCTTCTGCAGAGGCCAATGCCGTCGTCGAGCGCACCGTCGCCGTCGTCTTCTTCGTCTTTGCCGTGCTCGCCGGCATCGTCTCCTGGTTCTATGTGCTCGCCCACGACAGCCGCGTGGTGGCCGAAGAAGAATCCTCCCGCCAGAACACGCTGCTGCTGAAAGAAATCGCCGCCCACAAGAAGACCGACGCAGCCCTGCAGCAGGCAAAGGAAACGGCAGAGGCCGCCAACCGCGCCAAGAGCCGCTACGTCGTCGGTCTCAGCCATGAGCTCAGAACGCCGCTCAACGCCGTGCTCGGCTATGCCCAGGTGCTTGAGCGCGACGAGAGCATTCCGCCGGCGCGCCAGGGCGCGATCAAGGTCATCAAGCGCAGCGCCGACCATCTCTCCGGCCTGATCGACGGGCTGCTGGATATCTCCAAGATCGAGGCCGGCAAGCTGCAGGTCTATTCCAACGAGATCAACATTTTCGATCTCCTCGACCAGATCGTCGAAATGTTCCGGCCGCAGGCGCAGGCGAAAGGCATCGCCTTTGAGCATGAGCGCGCCGCCAGCCTGCCGCGTTATGTGAAAACCGACGAGAAACGCCTGCGCCAGATCCTCGTCAACCTTCTCTCCAACGCGCTGAAATTCACAGAGCGGGGCGGCATCCGCCTGGATGTCGCCTATCGAAGCCAGGTGGCGACCTTCACCGTTATTGATAGCGGCCGTGGCATTGCCGACAAGGACCTGCCGCGCATCTTCGACCCCTTTCAGCGCGGCGAGGCCGAGCATCAAGGCAGCATGCCAGGCCTCGGGCTGGGCCTGACGATCACCCGGCTTTTGACGCAGACGCTCGGCGGCGAAATCGCCGTCACGAGCACGCTTGGCAAAGGCACCACCTTCCGCGTCCGGCTGATGCTTTCGGCCGTCGACCGACCGGCGCTGGCGGCACCCGTCCGGCGCGTCACTTCCTATCTCGGCTCGCGGCGCACGATCGTCGTCGTCGACGACAATGCCGATCATCGCACGCTGATGCGCGAGATCCTGGTGCCCATGGATTTCACGGTCTTCGCCATCCCATCCGGGGCCGATTGCCTGTCCCTCCTTGCGGACGTCAGCCCTGACCTCTTCCTGATCGATATCTCGATGCCGGGCATGAACGGCTGGGAACTCGCCGCCAGGCTGCGTGAAGCAGGACAAACGGCGCCGATCATCATGCTGTCGGCCAATATCGGCGACGGCTCGACCACCGGCGCCTTCACCGGCCACAACGACACGCTCGCCAAACCCTTCGTCGTCGGCCAACTCGTCGACAAACTTGCGGTGCATCTCCGCTTGACCTGGATCCACGAAGACGAGGAACAGCTGCCGCATGCCGCGCCAACGGTCCGATCGATGACGCGTCCGGATCTTCATCATGTGCAGGAACTGATCCGCCTCGGCGAGATCGGTTACATCCGGGGCATCGAGGCCAAATTGACGGAGATCGCGCTCGCACCCGAACATCAATCCTTTGTCGAGGAGGCGCGGACCTATGTGCAGGCCTTCGATCTTTCCGGCTACGACGCCTTCCTCAGGAACACCCCCCAAGAAGGAGGCGACGCCCGTGGCTGAGACCTATGACCGCCGCGACATCGTTCTGCTCGTCGATGATTCGCCGGAAGCTCTCGGCTTCCTGACCGAAGCGCTGGAGCAATCGGGCTTCTCCGCGCTGATCGCAACGTCGGGCAACGCCGCGCTTTCGATCGCGGAGCGCATTACTCCCGACGTCATTCTGCTTGACGCGGTCATGCCGGGCATGGACGGGTTCGAAACCTGCCGGCGCCTCAAGGCCAACGCCGCCGTTGGCCAGACGCCGGTACTGTTCATGACCGGATTGACCGAGACCGAGCATGTTGTCCGCGCCCTTGAAGCCGGCGGCGTCGACTACCTGACGAAGCCTATCAACATCGACGAGCTCCGGGCACGCATCCGCGTCCATCTCTCCAACGCTCGCTCAGCCCAGAGCGCACGGGTCGCGCTCGATGCGGCCGGGCGCCATCTCCTGGCTGTGCGCGCAGATGGCAGCATCTGCTGGTCGACCCCGCAGGCCACCCGCCTCGTCAATGCCGCAACCGGCCGTGACGATGGACTGAGCACGGTCACGAAACGCATAGCACGCTGGATGGATAACCGAACCCGCGGGCCGTCATCGCCCGAAGAGAGCTTCACGCTCGACCAACCCGGCCAAGCGGGCCTGCAGATATCCTATCTCGGCGGCATCGGCCCGAATGAATATCTGTTCCGCCTGACGGCCGAGAACCGGCTGACGGACGACGAAATGCTGCGCCAGCACTTCGCGCTGACGCAGCGGGAATCCGAGGTGCTGCTCTGGATCGCCAAGGGCAAGGCGAACCGCGACATCGGCGAGATCCTGGGCCTGAGCGCGCGTACGGTGACCAAGCATCTGGAACAGATCTATGTGAAGCTCGGCGTCGAGAACCGGGCATCGGCCGCCGTCAAGGCAACGCAGGTTCTGCACGGGATCTGAAGCGAAGAACGGAACATCTGCCACGCTGACACGTTCGGCTGGTGACCCAGATGCCCACTGATGTACTATTGATACCGCTGAACGGAGGGTTGCATCCATGCCCCGATGGCTGTTGCTTGTCGTCATGACCGCATGCGCCGCCGGCGTTGCGCGCGCGGACGAGGGCGCGTTCCTGAAGTCCTTGGGCGGGAGCTGGGCGGGCAGCGGCGTCGTCCGTATCCGGACCAATATGTCGCCAGTCAACGTATCCTGCAGCTTCAACTCCGAGGCAACCGGCCTCGCGCTGTCGATGGCCGGTGTCTGCCGGGGCATGTTGCTGATCTCCCGCTCCATCGACGCGAAGCTGCGCTATACAGGCTCAACCTATAGCGGCTCTTATCTCGGCCCTCGCGGCGGGCGTGCCGGGCTCGATGGCAGTCGCCGCGGCGATGCGATCAATCTCACCATCCGCTGGGCTAAGGAAGTCAACGGCGACCGCCGCGCCGACCTGACCGTACGCAAGATCGGCGCCGACGGCATGCAGTTGACGACGGTTGATGTCGACCCAGCTTCCGGCAAGCGGGTGGTGACGAGCGAGATCAACCTCAAGCGAAAATAGCGGAAAAAGTGCCGCCCTCGACGAGAGCGGCCACTCAGCGCAGTCAGACCGCGGCCGCGGTGCGAGTGTCGTAGTCGGCTGTCCATTGCAGCGACGGGCGCTGCCCGCAGCGTTCGACCCACGCCTTGACGACTTCGCTGTCTGGTGTCGCTGCAGGATACCAGGCAAAGGGCGAATGCAGCAGCAGGTCGACCGCCGAGTAGTGTTCGCCCATCAGATAGGGCCTGTCCTTCAGCGCGTTTTCAAGGCGCTGTGCCATCTGTTCCGGACCGCGGAAGGTGCTATCCAGATAGGGATGCGAAAGCCCCGCCGCCTGCGTGATCAGCACCGGCTCGACGACGCCGGCATACCAGGCAAGCCAGCTCAGATAACGGCCGCGCTGCGGGTCGCCGACAGGCGGCGCCAGCTTCTTTTCCGGAAAGAGATCGGTCAGATACTGAATGATCGCAATGCTTTCCCACAGCACGACGCCGTCATGAACGAGTAGCGGCACCTTGCCTTCCGGATGCGGGTTCGCCGGGTCCTTCCGGCCACTGCCGTCGCCGCGGGTGATGTCGACGATCTTGATTTCGACCTTGTCGAGGGCGTCGAGTTCGCGAAGCAGCGTGATGATGCGCGACGAGCGCGAGCGCGGGGCGTGAAAGAGCGTCAGCATGATGAAGTCCTCGGTTGCGTTTGCGAATGCGGAACCTATACAGTTGCCCAACTGTCAGTTTCCGTCAGTAGGCTTCGTCTATCTTCAGTCATGGCCCGTAGTGATCGTTTGTTCCGCCTGTTGCAGGCGCTGCGCACTCTCCCTTCCCCAATAACGGCCGCTCGGCTCGCCGAGGAGACCGGTGTGTCGTTGCGCTCGCTTTACCGGGACATCGACAGCCTGCGCGCCGCCGGCGCCGTCATCGATGGCGAGCGGGGCTTCGGCTACCGGCTGACGGAGGACATCGCCTTGCCGCCACAAACCTTCACACGTCTCGAAATCGAGGCGCTGGTGCTCGGCCTCGCCGAAGTGCAGCACATGGGCGAGCCTGATCTTGCGGCCGCGGCCAGCGCTGTGCTTTCGAAGATAACGGCGACGCTGCCCGACCGGCTGCAGCGCCAGGCGCTGCACGCCGCATCGCAGGTCTATCGCTTCGAGCGCCGGGATCCGCCGGTGGCCGATGTCAGCCTGCTGCGCGAAGCCTGCTGCCAGGAGCGCGCGGTCGTCATCGGCTATGTGGACGCTGGGCAACAGAGGACCGACCGCCAGGTCCTGCCGCTGGCGATCGTCTATCTGGAGCGGGTGCTGGTGCTGCTCGCCTGGTGCTGCCTCCGGCAGGACTACCGCAAATTCCGCGTCGACCGCATCGCCGATGTCGAAATGACGGAAGAGAGCTTCCGCCCTCGCCGGGTGCCGATGCTTAGGGAGTTCATCGCCTACTTGAACGGTGGTGCGCCTGATAAACCGAAGATGACGCTGAGCGGGCAATGAGCCCAAACGACGACGCGGCCCGTGTTCCTACGGGCCGCGTTCGGACTGCTCACGCAGTCATGCCTTGGGAGGCAATCTTATTCGGCCGGCTGCAGTGCTGGCTGCGGCAGCGCTTCCGGCGTACGACCGCCGAGCACGGCCGCCATCTGCGCTTCGTCCAGTTCACCTTCCCACTTCGCAACGACGATCGTCGCGACCGCATTGCCGACGAAGTTGGTGAGTGCGCGGCACTCCGACATGAAGCGGTCGATGCCGAGGATGAGTGCCATGCCGGCGACCGGCACCGCCGGCACGACCGAGAGCGTTGCGGCCAGCGTGATGAAACCGGCGCCGGTGATGCCGGCAGCACCCTTGGAGCTCAGCATGGCGACGAGCAGCAGCAGCACCTGGTCGCCGAGCGACAGTGGGATGTCCATGGCCTGGGCGATGAAGAGGGCCGCCAGCGTCATGTAGATGTTGGTGCCGTCGAGGTTGAAGGAATAGCCGGTCGGAATGACGAGACCGACGACCGAGCGCTTGCAGCCGGCCTTTTCCATCTTGCTCATCAGGCCCGGCAGTGCCGCTTCCGACGAGGATGTGCCGAGAACCAAGAGCAGTTCTTCCTTGATGTAGCGGATCAGCGCGATGATCGAGAAGCCATTGTAGCGGGCGACGGCGCCGAGAACCAGGAAGACGAAGAGGAAGGACGTCAAGTAGAAGGTGCCGATCAACATCGCCAGATTGGCGATTGACGCAACGCCGTATTTGCCGATGGTGAATGCCATGGCGCCGAAGGCGCCGATCGGAGCGGCCTTCATCAGGATGCCGACGAGCTTGAAGACCGGCAGCGTCAGCGCGTGCAGGAAATCGACGACCGGCTCAGCCTTCTTGCCGACCATCGCCAGCGCGAGACCGAAGAGCACGGAGATGAACAGCACCTGCAGGATGTCGCCATCGGCAAAGGCACCGACCAGCGTCGTGGGGATGATGTTCATCAGGAAGCCGGTGATCGTCTGCTCATGTGCCTTCTCGGCATAGGTCGTCACGGCCTTGACGTCGAGCGAGGCGGGATCGATGTGCATGCCCGAGCCGGGCTGCACGACATTGGCGACGATCAGGCCGATGATCAGCGCCAGCGTCGAAAAGGTCAGGAAGTAGATCATCGCCTTGCCGGCGACGCGGCCGACCTTGGCGAGATCGGTCATGCCGGCAATGCCGGTCGCGACCGTGAGGAAGATGACCGGCGCGATGATCATCTTGACGAGGCGGATGAAGGCGTCGCCGAGCGGCTTCAACTCGGTGCCGAGCGACGGATAGAAATGGCCGAGCAGGATGCCCGCGGCGATCGCCGTCAGCACCTGGACATAGAGATGACGATAGAAAGGTGTCTTGCCGCGCGGTTCCGCGGATTGGTCGATAATCATGATATCCTCCACTGGACCCAGTCCGGCGTCATGCCGGGCCTCCCGGGTCAATTTCCGATGCGCGACAGCTCGGGCTGTCATGAGGATGTCATTTGCAACGGGCGTGCCAATTCTCTGCGGCGAGAGCCAAGCCCTTGAATCGACGTGGATGTTTCGTTCATACGGTTCGACACGCACAAAGAGTTGAGCGGATTTCCGCACAGATCACCTGGAAGTCTGAGCGAAAAAATGCACAATCGCGCCATGTTCAATGCCCTATCCGCCCCCCTCAACCTGGCAGATCTCGGCCGGTCGATGCGCCGCACCTGGCTGGTGTTCGCCGGCCTCGCTCTGGCGCTGCTCGTCGCCGGTCTTCTGTTCGCCGGTGAATATGGACGCAACCAGGCGCTCGAAACCGTCGACGCCCAGAGCCGGATCGATGCCAATCTGAAAGCGTCGCTGTTGCGCGCCGTTCTCGAACGCCAACGCTCGACGCCGCTGGTGCTGGCCGACGACGTCGAGGTGAAGGCCGCACTTTCGACCCACAACGATCAGGCACTGCAGCGGCTGAACGAGAAACTGCAGGCACTTGCCGCCAACACGGACGCCGCCGTCATTTATGTGATCGGCAACGACGGCGTTGCGGTCGCCGCCAGCAATTGGCGTGAGCCGACGAGCTTCGTCGGCAACGACTACGCCTTCCGCGAATATTTCCGCATGGCGATGCGCGACGGCAAGGCCGAGCACTTCGCCATGGGCACCGTCAGCAAGCGGCCGGGCCTTTACATCTCGCGGCGGGTCCAGGGGCAGGACGGCCCGATCGGCGTCGTCGTCGCCAAGCTCGAGTTCGACGATGTGGAAGCGGAGTGGCTCGCTTCCGGCAAGCCTGTCTATGTCACCGACCGGCGTGGCATCGTGCTCATCACCAGTTTCCCGTCCTGGCGGTTCATGACGACCAGAACCATTCCGCGCGACCGGGTGGCGGCGATCCGCGACAGCCTTCAATTCGGCGATGCCTCGCTGCTGCCGCTGCCGTTTCGCGACATCGAGCCGACGAGCGACGGCTCCAGCGAGCTGCGGGCGCTACTGCCGGGCGACAGCGAGCGGCGGTTCCTGCGGGTCGAAACCATGGTTCCGACCACGAGCTGGCGGCTGGAGCAACTGGCGCCATTGGATGGTGCGGTCTCGGCGGCAACCCGCGAGGCCCGGCTGATTGCGTTGGCCGTGATCGTGCCGCTGCTCGCGTTTGCGGCCTTCCTCCTGCGTCGCCGCCAGGCCCTGACGCTGGTTGCAACAAGGGAGCGTGCCGCGCGCGACGAACTGGAGCGCCGCGTGGCGGAGCGCACCCAGGACCTCAGCCTTGCGCGCGACCATCTCGAAACCGAGATTGCCGATCACCGGCGCACCGGCGAGAAGCTGCAGGCGGTTCAGCAGGAACTGGTTCAGGCAAACCGGCTGGCGATCCTCGGCCAGGTGGCCGCCGGCGTCGCCCACGAGATCAACCAGCCGGTCGCGACCATCCGCGCCTATGCCGACAATGCCCGCACCTTCCTCGACCGGGGGCAGCAGCAAACGGCGGTCGAGAACCTCGTCAGCATCGCCGAACTGACCGAAAGGGTCGGTACCATCACCGACGAACTCCGCAGCTTTGCCCGCAAGGGCCGCTTCGTCGCTGAGCCGACGCCGATGCGCGAGGTGATCGAGGGCGCCTTGTTGCTGCTTCGCAGTCGCTTTGCCGGCCGCATGGATGCCATCGTCATCGACCTGCCGGAAAACGGGCTCAGCGTTTACGGCAGCCGCATCCGTCTTGAACAGGTCCTGATCAATCTCCTGCAGAATGCCTTGGAGGCACTCGGCGAGCGCAGCCATGCCGAGATCCGCGTGCGCTGTGAGGAGGACCCTTCCGGCACCGTCTTGCTTGTCGTTTCCGACAACGGCCCCGGCATACCACAGCATATCCGCGAGGATCTGTTCACGCCGTTCAACACCTCGAAGGACGAAGGGCTCGGCCTTGGACTCGCCATCTCCCAGGAGATCGTCGCCGACTATGGCGGCGAAATATCGGTCGAAACCAGCGACAAGGGCACCGTCTTCACGGTTCGCCTGAAGAGGGCCTGAGCGATGCAGCCGTCCGTCTACCTCATCGACGACGACAACGATCTCCGCAAGGCGATGACGCAGACGCTGGAGCTCGCCGGTTTCGACGTCACTTCGCTTGCGAGCGCCGCCGAAGCCTTGGAAACCCTCGACGCGAATTTCGATGGCATCGTTGTCAGTGATATCCGCATGCCCGGCATCGACGGGCTGCAGCTCTTTCGCCGCATCGCTACCTTCGACAAGGACCTGCCGGTCATTCTGGTGACCGGCCATGGCGACATACCGATGGCAGTTCAGGCGCTGCAGGATGGCGTCTACGACTTCATCCCAAAACCCTTTGCCGCCGACCGGCTGGTGCAGAGCGTGCGGCGCGCGCTCGAAAAGCGACGGCTCGTCATGGAGAACCGCGCGCTCAAACGGGCGGCCGAAACGGCCGGCGACAGCCTGCCGCTGATCGGCCAGACGCCGGTCATGGAACGGTTGCGCCAGACGATCCGGCACATCGCCGACACGGATGTCGACGTGCTCGTCGCCGGTGAAACCGGCAGCGGCAAGGAGGTGGTCGCGACGCTGCTCCACAATTGGAGCCGGCGCCGCGACGGCAATTTCGTGGCGCTGAACTGCGGCGCGCTGCCGGAAACGGTGATCGAGAGCGAACTCTTCGGTCACGAACAGGGCGCCTTCACCGGCGCCCTGAAGAAGCGTGTGGGCCGGATCGAACACGCGAGCGGCGGCACGCTATTCCTCGACGAGATCGAGGCGATGCCGCCGGCGACCCAGGTCAAGATGCTGCGCGTTCTCGAAGCCCGCGAGATCACGCCGCTTGGCACCAACCAGGTGCGCCCCGTCGATATCCGCGTCATCGCCGCCGCCAAGATCGACCTCGGCGACCCGGCCCAGCGCGGCGACTTTCGTGAAGATCTCTACTTCCGGTTGAATGTCGTGACACTGTCGATCCCGCCGCTGCGCGAGCGCCGCGATGATATCCCGCTGCTCTTTTCGCACTTCCTGACGCGGGCGGCGGAGCGCTTCAAGCGCGACGTGCCTCACATCTCGCCGGCAGCGCAGCAACACCTGATGACCCATGCCTGGCCCGGCAATGTGCGCGAACTCTCACATTTTGCCGAACGCGTCGCACTTGGAGTCGAAGGCCCGCTGGGACAACCAGTTGCGACCGCAGAACAGTCCGGCTACGCGCTGCCGGAACGGCTTGAACGCTACGAAGCGGAAATCCTGAAGGAGGCGCTTCGCGCCCAGCGCGGCGACGTCAAGGCGACGATCGAGGCGCTCGGCATTCCGCGCAAAACCTTCTACGACAAGCTCCAGCGTCACGGCATCAACCGAGCCGACTATGCGGAGCGCGGCGTTCCCGAAAAATCCGGCAGCTAACTCTCACCAGCCCAAAATACACCCAAAAATTGCATCTTCGTCGACGGGCGAATTCGCGCTTGACGACCCGTGCCGTTCGATGGCTATCTCTTAGGCATTCACCAGGGGGGTCCCGCAAGGGGCTGAGATTCTGCTGGATGGCCGGCTTGCCGGCTGTGGCGCAGTGACCCGTTGAACCTGATCCAGTTCATACTGGCGTAGGGACGGTGCAGATATCGAAGCCAGGATTCCGTGCGTCCAGCATCTGGCGGAGCGTCTTTCATCCTTCCGGCATCAGAACTGGGTCTCCAATCGCAAACTTGGAGCCTCGTCATGAATATTGCCACAAAGCCTACCCCCCTCTCGGTCACCCAAGGCCCGCTTCCGGCCTCGCGCAAGATCCACAAGCCGGGCGTCCTGCATCCGGATATCCGCGTGCCGATGCGCGAGATCGCGCTGCACCCGACCTCCGGCGAGCCGCCGGTTACCGTCTACGATTCCTCCGGCGCCTATACCGCCGACGACGCCGAAATCCGCATTGAGGAAGGCCTGCCGCGGCTTCGCCGCAACTGGATCGTCGGGCGCGGCGACGTGGAAACCTACGAGGGGCGCATCGTCCGTCCTGAAGACAACGGTTTTGCCAGCGGCGACCGGCTGACGCCGACCTTCCCGTTCCAGCACGCGCCGCTCAAGGCGACTGGCGGCAAGGCGGTAACGCAGCTTGCCTACGCCCGCGCCGGCATCATCACGCCGGAGATGGAGTTTGTGGCGATCCGCGAGAACCTCGGCCGCGATGCGGCGCGGGCGAAAGCGCGCGACGGCGAGAGTTTTGGCGCCCATATCCCCGACCATGTGACACCGGAGTTCGTCCGCCAGGAAATCGCCAGCGGCCGGGCGATCCTGCCGGCCAACATCAACCATCCGGAATCCGAGCCGATGATCATCGGCCGGAACTTCCTGGTGAAGATCAATGCCAATATCGGCAACTCCGCCGTCACCTCGTCGATGGCCGAAGAAGTCGAGAAGATGGTCTGGGCGACGCGCTGGGGCGCCGATACGGTCATGGACCTTTCGACCGGCCGCAACATCCACAACATCCGCGAATGGATCATCCGCAATTCGCCGGTTCCGATCGGCACCGTCCCGCTCTACCAGGCGCTGGAGAAGGTCAATGGCATTGCCGAGGACCTCAACTGGGAGGTTTATCGCGACACGCTGATCGAGCAGGCCGAACAGGGCGTCGACTATTTCACCATTCACGCCGGCGTGCGTCTGCACTACATCCCGCTCACCGTCGATCGCGTCACCGGCATCGTCTCCCGCGGCGGCTCGATCATGGCCAAGTGGTGTCTGCACCATCACCGGGAGAGCTTCCTCTACGAGCATTTCGAGGAGATCTGCGACATCTGCCGCGCCTATGACGTCTCCTTCTCGCTCGGCGACGGCCTGCGCCCCGGCTCGATCGCCGATGCCAACGACGCCGCGCAATTCGCCGAACTGGAAACGCTCGGCGAACTTACGAAGATGGCCTGGGCCAAGGATTGTCAGGTGATGATCGAAGGCCCCGGCCACGTGCCGATGCACAAGATCAAGGAGAACATGGACAAGCAGCTTGCCGTCTGCGGCGAGGCGCCGTTCTACACGCTCGGCCCGCTGACGACCGACATCGCACCGGGCTACGATCACATCACCTCCGGCATCGGCGCTGCGATGATCGGCTGGTTCGGCACCGCCATGCTCTGCTACGTCACGCCGAAGGAACACCTGGGCCTGCCTGACCGCAACGACGTCAAGGTGGGCGTCATCACCTACAAGATCGCCGCACACGCCGCCGATCTCGCTAAGGGGCATCCGGCCGCGCAGGTACGCGACGACGCGCTGTCACGCGCCCGCTTCGAGTTCCGCTGGGAGGACCAGTTCAACCTCTCGCTCGACCCGGAGACGGCCCGCAACTTCCACGACGAGACCCTACCGAAGGAGGCACACAAGGTCGCCCATTTCTGCTCGATGTGCGGCCCGAAGTTCTGCTCGATGCGGATCTCGCACGACATTCGCGCCGAGGCGCAGAAGGAGGGGCTGGAGGCAATGGCCGCGAAATACCGCGAGGGCGGCGATCTCTATATGCCGGTCGCTGAGGTCGAAGCTAAGAGTTAAAGCGCAACACGTCGGGAGGGACGCCTCACAGTCCCTTCCGACGGCGGATGCTGGAGTCTCTCCTAGGGGGATAGCTTGCTCTCTCATCGGTTGAGCGATATGTAACGCTCACGCAAAAGTCGCCGCGTCGACCCCGTCATTCGCGCCAAGCTGCCGTCTGCTGCGGCGCTCTTGCAAGGTGACGAAAAAAAACGCCGTTTACGAGGAGAATGACTTGAGGACACGCCTGCTGAGACTGACGGCCCTGTCGATAGGTGGCCTTGCGGCACTCGCTGTAGATCTGCCACGCCTCGACGACAGCGGGAGTTTTGCCGCGGGTTTTTCCTGGATTTCCGCCGCCCATGCGGACGACGCCGATGTCGGCGGCGGGAATGGTGAAAATGGCGCTGATGGCAGCGACCACGGTGGCGAAAACGTCGAGAACGGCGGAAGCAACGGCACAGAGGGTGGCGGCGATGGGGGTGGTGGCGATTGGGGCACCGGTGACGGCAGCGGCGTAGGCGGCGTTCCCGGCGGTACCGGCGCAGGCGGCGGAGGTGCTGCCGTCATCGACAGCGATAGCCACAGCGAGCCCCACTCATCGATGCGCGACTCACGGGATTACGGACCAAGCGGCAAGGTCTGGCACGGCGGCAGCAATTTCCTTAACCTTTTCCGCCAGACGCCGAAAAGGCGCTTCGAACGGAGCCAGCCTGAATCTTCTGCCCGGCAGAAAACCATTGACACGAAATGAGAGCCTTGAAGACAGGTCAACTTCGTCGCAACGGAGGGGGACCTGCGCCATTTCTCGAAACCGGACTCCGGATGTGCGGTAGGAACGGGTTCTGATGCGCGAGAACCAGCTCAGCCGGCGTCAAGCTTTACATTCGAGATAGGTCTATCCCGATCACCACCTGCCTGAGTGTGGCGGCGCAGTTACGGATACAGAGCATCGTCTTTCTCGCCGAGAGTATTCCTAACTGCCTTTCCAGCCGCTGCAAGCAATCCGCTCGACGACATCGAGCAGCACATTCGCCCCGGCAACCAGATCATCCGCCTCCGTGTGTTCGCGCGGATTGTGGCTGATGCCGTCGCGGCTCGGCACGAAGATCATCGCCGTCGGTGCGATGCGTGCGATCATCTGCGCATCGTGGCCGGCGCCCGAACTCATGCGCCGGCTCTTGAGGCCTCGTGCGCTTGCCGAAGCCTCGATGACCGCGACGATGCCCTGGTCGAAGGCCATCGGCTGGAAACGCGCAAGGCGCTCGACCGAGATCTCGACACCCTCTTCTTCGGCGATACGGACAAGGAAATCCTCAAGCATCGTCTCCAATGCCTGCAGCCGACCCTCGTCCGGATCGCGCAGATCGACGGTGAAGACCGCCCGCGACGGAATGACGTTGATCGCATCCGGCTCGAAACGCATGGTACCAATCGTCGCCACGCTCGGCGCGTTCGAGCGGGCGATATGCTCGCGCAGGAACAGGCCGACGCGGGCGGCGGCAAGTCCCGCATCATTGCGCATCGCCATCGGCGTCGTGCCGGCGTGGTTGGCCACACCATCGATCGTCACCCGCTGCCAGGAAATGCCCTGCAGGTTTTCGACCGCGCCGATTGCCATGCCCTCGCGCTCCAGCACCGGTCCCTGCTCGATATGGAGCTCGACGTAGGCGTGAGGTCTGAGAAAACCCGGTTCGACGCTACCGGCATAGCCGATCCGCGCCAGTTCTTCTCCCAGAACCGAGCCATCCGTGCCGACCGTCGCGAGCGCCTCCTCAACGGAGAGGCCGCCGGCATAGACCAGCGAGCCGAGCATATCCGGCGCGTAGCGCACGCCCTCCTCATTGGTGAAGGCGGCAACGACGATCGGCCGGGCCGGCGTCACGCCGCGCTCTCTCAACGTTTCGATCACTTCGAGCGCGGCAAGCACGCCGTAACAGCCGTCATAGATGCCGGCATTGATGACCGTATCGATATGAGAGCCGAGCATGATGGGCTCCACGTCAGCGTTGCTCTCGCCGCGCCAGATGCCGAAGATGTTGCCGATCCGATCGATCGCAACTTCGAGCTTGGCGGCCTTGAGCCAGGCGACGAGGCGATCGCGGCCAGCCTTGTCGGTGTCCGATCCGGCCAGTCGGGTCAGTTGCCCCTGGGCATCGCGACCGATTTCGCCAAGCTCACGGATGCGCCCGGTCAGGCGCGCGGCGTCGATGGTATGCAATGGCATCTCCGTCCTGCTTTCATGCGGATTTCTGTTCATGGCCGGGGCTCAGCCGGCGCCAGTCTCTGCCGGATGATTTCGGCGTGGTAGCGCGCGCCGAAGATCAGGGCGTCATCGTTGAAGTCGTAACGCGGATTGTGCAGCGGCGCCGACGTCTCGCCGTTGCCTATGAAGACGAAGCAGCCCGGCACGTGCTCGAGGAAGCGCGCGAAATCCTCGGAACCCGTCATAGGCTCAGCGGCCGTCGCGACATTCTCAGGCCCGAACACCGCTTGCGCCGCAGCAAAGGCGTGGCCGGTCAAGGCCGGGTCGTTGATGAGCGGCACGAACTCGCGTGTGTAGCTGACCTCGACCTCGCAGCCATAGGCATCCGCCGTGCCCTTGGCGATCACGCGCATCTCCGCCTCGATCTTGGCGCTGACCTCGGGGCGGAAGCTGCGGGCGTCCCCGAGGATCCGGGAGAGGCCGGGCAAGGCATTGCGCGTGCCGTCGGTCAAGAGTTCGGTCACCGAAACGACGCCGATATCCGTCGGCGAAAGGCGCCGCGAGACGATCGTCTGCAGATTGACGACGGTAGCGCAAGCCGCGACAAGCGTCTCATTGCCCCAATGCGGCCGCGCCGCATGCCCGCCAACACCCTTCAGCACGATTTCGAAATTGTCCTCGGCCGACATGATCGCACCGACACGGGTCTCGAAGCGGCCGACCGGCAGCCCCGGCATGTTGTGCAGGCCGTAGATCTCGTCGAAGGGAAAACGTTCCATCAGGCCGTGGTCGAGCATCGCAAGCGCGCCCTTGCCCCACTCCTCGGCCGGCTGAAAGATGAAACAAACGGTGCCGTCGAAGCCGCCGTCTTCGGCCAGCAGTTTCGCAGCACCGAGCAGCATCGCCGTATGACCGTCATGGCCACAGGCATGCATGGTGCCGGGCCGGGTCGAGCGATAGGGCACGTCCCCCTGTTCCGGTATCCGCAGCGCGTCCATGTCGGCGCGAAGGGCGATGGCGCGATTGCCACTGCCGCGTTTCAGCCGGCCGACGACACCGGTGCCGCCGACGCCTTCCACCACTTCATCGAGCCCGAATTCCCGAAGCTTCGCTGCGACGAAGGATGCGGTGCGCTGCTCCTCGAAACCGAATTCCGGATGCGCATGCAGGTCACGGCGCCAGGCGGTCATATCCTCGACAAGCCGATCAAAGTCCATTCCCACCATGGGTCACCCTCTCTCGTTCGGTGTATTCGCGACGGTCTCGGGCGACAGACCCACCAAGGCAGCAAAACGCTCGGGATCCGTGGCCCCCTCGGTATTGATGACGAAGATGCGCGACTGTGCGGTCAATCCGAGCGCTTCCCGCAACGCCGGATCTCGGGCAACCGCCAGAAGCCCGGCCAGCCCGACACCGCCACTCTCACCGGCGACAATCGCCGGATCGCCGCCGACCGGACGCGCCAGCCGGTTCATGACCGAAACCGCCTCCTCCTCGTCGACGGTCATGAAGGCGTCGGCCACGCGGGACAGGATACGCCAGGCGACGAGCGACGGCTCGTAGCATTCGAGCATCGCCATGATGGTCGGCTCGCCATGCGCCACCTTGACGGGGTGCCCAGCCCTGGCGCTTTCGTAGAGGCAGGCGGCCCGCGCGGGATCGACGACGACGAAATACGGACGCTCCGCTCCATAGCGCAAGGCCAGATGCCCCGCGGTGGCGGCGGCGATACCACCCACACCCGCCTGCACGAAGACATGGGTCGGCGGCTCTTCCATCTGCCGCAACGCCTCGCCAAGCAGCGCCGTGTAGCCCTGCATCACCAGGCCGGGAATGTATTCGTAGCCGGGCCAGGATGTGTCGGAAACCACGGTCCAGCCATTCTCGTCGCAGACCCGCGCCGCCTCGCGGACAGAATCGTCATAGGTGCCGGCCACCCGAACGATCTCGGCGCCATAGTGAGCGATCGCCTCGATGCGTTTCTCGCTGACGCCCGCATGCACGAAGATCACCGATCTCGCACCAACGAGCCGGGCGCCCATTGCGACGGACCGGCCATGATTGCCATCGGTGGCGCAGCCGAAGGTCATCGCCCCGGCAATCGCCCGGACCTCGGGCTGATCGAGGTCATCGAGATCGAGGCTGCGCCCGAGACGCCGTTCCGCCTCTTCGATCACCAGACGGATCACAGCATAGGAGCCGCCGAGCGCCTTGAAACTTCCAAGGCCCAGGCGATGGCCTTCGTCCTTGACGAAGATGCACGCAACACCGATCTCGCTGGCCAAGGCAGGCAAGGCATGAAGCGGTGTCGGCCGATGATCGGGGCGCCGGGCAAGCTGCCGCTCGACATTTGCTGCGGCCGCGAGCGACAGCATGTCCTCATCCTCGGGCAGCAGGTGATGGCCGAAATCGGCATGGGTGTTGGCAAGGAACATGGTGCAATCTCCGTAGACCAGCGAAAATCTATTTCATCACGGACGAGAAATGCGCTCTAAATGGTTGGCACCAATGCAAGTTTGTAAAGCTGATCAGGTCGTCAACGAGCGCCGTATTCCGCTTTCGGCCTGCTCCAGACACAGGAACCGACAGGCACCAGATGGCCCCTTCGAAAAAACCAAAGGTCGAACTGGATCGTTTCGACCTGGCGATCCTCGCCATTCTGCAGAAGGACAACACGACGCCGCAGCGCCAGATAGGCGAAGCGGTCAATCTATCCGCTCCGGCCGTCCAGCGGCGGATCAAGCGCATGGAGGAAACCGGCGTCATCCGCGCCAATGTCGCGCTGATCGATCCGGTCAGCGTCAACCAGGCGCTGACGATCCTGGTGGAGGTCGAGATCGAGAGCGAGCAGATCGCGCTGCTCGACGCCGCGAAGGCGGCATTCACCGCCGCGGCCGAGGTACAGCAGTGCTACTACGTCACCGGCGACGTCGATTTCATGCTCGTCGTCATCGTGCCGACCATGGCCGAGTACGAAGCGTTCACGCGGCGGATGTTCTTCGGCAATGCGAATATCAAGCGATTCCGGACCTTCGTGACGATGGATCCGGTCAAAGTCGGCCTGTCGGTGCCGATCTAGAGTGATGCCACCAACGGCGCCTTTTAAATGGCGTTGTTCCACTACTTCCAGCCCGCGAGCGCCTTTTTCTCCGCTTCCGCATCAAGCGGCTGGCCGGCGCCGATCGATGTCAGAAAGGCGTCGACGGTTTCGAGCGACGAGGCAGGCGCGTATCCGTCTCCGCCTTCGGGCTTGGCGACGGCCAGCCGCGTCTGCCAGGTCGACGCCTTCCGGCATGCTACGGAGACGAGACCGGGCTCACCGGGCTGAGCCAACTCGTATTCGCGGCAGAGCTGGCCGGTGGCGAGTTCGAATGCCGACACCAGTCGGACTGTCCCCTGCCCTTCCCCAATCGCGATTTCTTCTCCCGAAGCCGCCTGGTCGAGGATAGCGGAGAGCCTGGGATCAACAGAGCCGGCCATGCGCACTCACCGGTGTCCGCCAACCAGCCGCCGCGAAGCAGATAGCCACCGGCACCGCCGACCACGAGCATTGCCCCGACGAGTAGACGCACCTGGCTCACGGGCATATGGCCATCGATGCGGTCCGTTCCCACGGCTGTCATGATGATGAGGTCTTTTACCGAAGCGATCACCGGGCTGGCGGTCATGGCTGCGCTCCCTTGCTGGCACGGCGCTTGCGCGCAGCAACCGCGCTGCACGAAAGCCATCGGGCTGAATTTCGTTGGAGGGAAAACGGAGCGTGCAGAAGGATTTTCTCGCCGGCCGTGCCTAGGCGGAGGACGCAGCCGAAATCGACGAGACTTGAGCGAGATCAATGCCAGGATACATGGTCGGCGGAGACTGACGGTTGGACGAACTCTTTGGAAGAGGAGAGCCTCATGTTGATCAGAGAAATGACGCGACAGGAATGTCTCGACCTCGTCGCTGAGAACCATATCGCCCGCCTGGGCTGTACCCGAGATGGCCAACCCTATATCGTTCCCATCCAATATGCTTTGGCCGCCAACCGGCTCTACAGCTTTTCGATGCCCGGGCAGAAGATAGACTGGATGCGCGCCAATCCGCGTGTCTGCGTACAGGTCGACACGGCAACGGACCGGCAGAATTGGCGAAGCGTCGTCATCCACGGCCGCTACCAGGAACTGCCGGACACCAAGCAATGGCACCGCGAGCGCATGAATGCCTGGTCGCTTCTCGAACAGCGCATCAACTGGTGGGAACCGGGCGGCCTGAAGCCAGGTGAACAGCCGGTTGCCAGCACATCCCCGCATCTCTTTTTCGAAATCGAGATCGACGATGTGACCGGACGTGCCGCCTCTGCCGGCTAACGATTGTCGGCGCGCAGGCAAATGCTGCGCGCCGTTCCGGGCGCTGCCGGTCAATGCGCCATGAGCACGGGGACCACGGCGTTTTCGAGCATCGAACGGGTAACGCCGCCAAAGACGCGTTCACGCATCCTGGAGTGCCCATAGGCACCCATGACGATCAGGTCGGCCGCAACATCCGACGCAAACCGATTGATCACGTCGTCAGCCGGATGTCCGCCGCTCGGCAGTCTCTCGACGGAGACGGAAACGCCGTGCCGGGCGAGATAGCCGGCGATATCGGCGCCCGGTTCCTCACCGTTCTTGCCATAGGCGGAACGGGGGTCGACCATCGTGACGTAGACGGTCTCGGCTCCGATCAGCAGATCGAGCCCTTCACGCACCGCGCGCGCGGCTTCCAGCCTGGAGTTCCAGGCGAGTACCACGGTCTTCGGATCCAGCCGCACGGTCTTGCCCCTGGGCATGATGAGGACTGGGCGCGCTGAGCTGAACAACGTCCCGTCGATGGTGCGGGAGCGCAGTTCCGGGTCCAGCATCAGGCCATCGCCGACCAGCGTCAGGTCGGCGTAACGCGCACGCTCGCCGATCTCGTCATCGGCCCAGGCGACCTCGGTATATTTCGTCTCGACGCCGAACGAGATGCCTTCCTTGGTGAGAACATCAACAGCTCTCTCCGCACAGGATTCGAGTTTGTCGACGTCACGCTGCCGCTCGTTCAGCCAATCAATGGAGATGGCGGCGGCATAATCGCCGATCGGCGGTGAGGCGGCGAGCTTGACGATCAACAGGGAGAGGTGGGCGTTTGCGGAAGCACAGACCTGTGCTGCCGAACGCAGATGCTCCACGGAATGATCGACACCAACGACGGCGAGAATGGTCTTGTATGTCATCGGGTTTTCTCCTGGCGACCAGATTTAGGGTCTGGATCAGCGTAGGTAGAAGCCCGTGCGGCGGCATTGATCCCCGTCAACAAAGATCGCGGACATGGGCGTATAATTCCGAAAGAGTTTTGCCTTCTCGCAGCCGCAGTCTTTCGCGGCGGCGAGAACAGGTGGGATGGGCGCTTAGCGCCGCCGATGAACTGCACGACCCAGAACGTGGCCCCGTCGTCTCGACACCTCTACGTTTGGTGTCGTCACGCACTCCGGCGCGCGACGACCGGCACGTAATGCTCAAGCTCCGGTGCCGGGAACTTGAGCGTCGCGTTGATTTCCGCCGAGCGGTAGAGGCCCATCAGCATCTCGACGACGGCGAGCCCATCCTCGAAGGTTTCGATCGGCTTTTCGCGCTTGCGAAAGCACTCGACCATGTGGCGGTTCTCGTCCGTATAGCCGTAGACACCCGCCTCGTCCTCCAGCACCGGCATCAGCCCCTGCTCGGCGTTCTGCTTTTCCACGAGGTCTTCGCCTTCGGAGCCCTTCACCTCGCGCGACATGAAGATCTTCAGGCCCGTGCTTAGCGAATTGTATTCAAGCGCATATTCCGGCCCGAGCAGCTCCAGCTGGATGCGCAGCCCGGCGCCGACATAGGCCCAGGACGTCGTTGCCTCGATCATCAGCTCGTTGCCGTCCTGGTCTTCGAGCGTCACCGTGGCGCGGGCAAAGTCTTCCGATGGCCGGTTGCGGTAGTCCACTTCGTTGCCGAAGCGCTTGCGCAATTGTTCGGCATAATGGGGCCGCGTCCATTTGAGGTTGGCGACGGTGCCGTTGACGGCCTTGATTTTCAGTGAGTTGCGCGGTGCGCCGGGCGCCGTGAGCAAGTAGCGCGCCACCTCGACGCTGTGGCACATCATGTCGGAGAGCACGCCGCCGCCCTGCTTGTCGCCCTGCCAGAACCAGGGCTCGTGCGGGCCGGAATGTTCCTCCGCGGCGCGCGCCAGATAGGGGCGACCGGTGGTCGAGGCGGCGCGCCGCCAGATGATCTCCTTGCCGCGCAGCACCGGCGTGCAGAAAACCTGATTTTCAAGATAGCCGTGGTTGAGGCCGGCGTCCTCGGCAAGCGTCAGCATCTCGCGCGCCTCGGCAACGGTGCGGGCCAGCGGCTTCTCGCAGGCGACGGCAAAGACCGTGCTACGGCCATCCTTGACAGCCTTGTGGAGCGTACGCATGACGTCGAGGCGGGTGTAATTGGGCGAGAGAATCCAGATCGCGTCGACATCATCGGCGGTCAGCAGCGCCTCCAGGCTCCCATGGCTGCGGCAGGTGCCAAGACCAAGTGCGGCGACTTCCTTGGCAAATTTCTCCCGGTTTTCGGGCTTGCGGCTGAAGACGCCGGTCACCTCGACATTGCGCACACCGATCATCGATTTCAGATGGAAATGGGCGATGAAGCCCGATCCGACGAAACCCACGCGCAGCGTCTGCTTCGGTAGCTGTGTCATTCTGTTCTCCCGGGTTGTCGATTTTCTGAAGTTGGCGCGGGATGCGGGCGGAATACCGCCCTCACCTTCCTCATCCCGCTCTGGTCATTTCTTCGGCGGCGCGGTGCTGCCGCGAATGTTGAGAGCGGTCGGCAGCACGACGGCCGGTGCAGAGGCGTCGTCGTCGCCGGAGAGAATGTTCAGAAGCAGCGACATCGCCGTGCGACCGATATCGGCGCGCGGCTGGCTGACGGTCGTCAGCGGCGGATAGAAGGCCTTGCTCAGATAGAGATCGTCAAAGCCGACGACCGAAACATCGCCCGGAACATCGAGGCCGAGCCGCCTAAGCGCATGGATCGCGCCATAGGCCATCTCGTCGTTGGCGACAAAGATCGCGCTCGGCGGCTCCGCCAGATCGAAGAGCGCGGTGGCACAAGCCTCTCCGCTTTCGAGCAGGTAGTCGCCGCGCACTTCGAACCCCTCAGGGATTGGCAGACCGGCGGCTGCCATCGCGGCGCGGTAACCGTCACGCCGGTGCATCGCCATCACCTCCGGCAATGGGCCGGCGATATGGGCGATGCGGCGATGCCCGAGTGCGATCAAATGGTCAACCGCCGAACGCGCCGCGGCAGAGTTGTCGATCTGCACATGCGGAAAGCCTGCAGTTTCGATCATTTCGAGCGCCACGACGATGGGAAGGTGAGAAACCGCAGCGCTTTCGCCCGGCTGCGGCTCCGGCAGCTTGCCGGTCATCAGGATCATTCCGTCGGCATGGCCATCGCGCAGCATGTTGAAGTATTCGACCTCGCGATCCGGATCGTTCTCGGTATTGCCCATGAGAACCGCGTAGCCGGCCGCCCGGGCCGTCGCCTCCACGCCCTTGAGGATCTCGAGATAGAAGGGGTTGCCAACATCGCGCACGACGAGCAGCACCGACATCGACCGGCGTGTCCTCAGGTTTCTTGCGCTGACGTTCGGCCGGTAGTTCAACTCGCGCGCAAGCTCGTGGATGCGCTTGCGCGTCTCGTCGGTCACCAGGCTGGAGCCGCTGAGCGCGCGGGAAACGGTCGCGACCGAGACTCCGGCCCTCTCCGCAATGTCCTTGATTTTCGGCCGCTCGCTCATGCCCGCATAGCCCGCCCACGGCCGTAGAACAACATCAGGAGCAGCAGCGTCGCGCCGAACACCATCTGACGGCCGGACTCGTCGATGTTGACGGTCGTCAGGATGCCCTGGAGGATGACGAGCAGCAGCGCGCCGGCCATGGTGCCGGTGTAGCCGCCCTTGCCGCCGGCAAGCGAGGTGCCGCCGAAGACGACCGCGATGATCGAGGAGAGCATGTACTGCTCGCCGACATTGGCGAAGGACGAGCCGGAATAGCCGAGCAGGCAGAGCCCGGCGATCGCGGCGAACATGCCGGAGATCATGAACAGGCCGATGCGCATGAGGCGGACCGGAACACCCGCCATATAGGCGGCGTGCTCGTTCGAACCGATCGCATAGATGCGGTGGCCGAAGACGGTGCGGTTCAACATGAAGGCCATCAACAGGCCGATCGCGATCCAGAGCCAGATGATACCGGGAATGCCGAGCGCGAAGGGTTGCGTGACGAAAGCGGAGAGCCCGGGCGCGGCCCGACCCGAAGGGATACCCTGGCGGATGACGACGAGCAGGCCCTGCAGCACGCCGAGCATGCCAAGCGTCATGACCAGCGGCGGTATGCGCAGCAGCGTGACGCCGAGACCGTTCAAGAGGCCGAAGAACGCGCCGGCCGCCAGGCAGGCCAGCACCGCCGGCAGGATACCGCCATCGGCGCCGTTCATGACGTTGCCGGCGATGATCGCCGACAAGGAGACGACACCGCCGACGGAAAGATCGATGCCCTCGCGGCCACCGAGAATGACGACGTTCTGGCCGGCGGCAACAATGCCGAGCAGCGAGGCGACGATCAGGAGGCGAAGGATCTGGTCGGCCGAGGCAAAGCCGGGCGAAAGGCTTTGACCGAGATAAAGCAGCGCGACGATGAGGATCAGCGCAACGACCAATGGCTGTTTGAAGAAGGTGGTAACCGCAGTCATGCACGTGCCCTCCGGCCGGCAAGAACGCCGGCCATCAACACCAGGAGAATGGCAAGGCCCTGGACGAAGTTTTGCCATTCCGAAGGCGTGCCCATGAAGAAGACCAGCGAGTTGACGAGGCCGATCGTCAGAGCGCCGAGCAGCGAACCAACCACCGTCGTCCAGCCGCCGGCGAGCGCACTGCCGCCGAGCACGACCGCCGCGACGCTGTAGAGCGTCATCTTGCCGCCGACGAGCGGATCGCCGCTGGCCGTATCGCCGGTCAGGCAGAAGGCCGCGAGCGCCGAGAAGAGGCCGCTGAGCAGGTAGCCCCTAATGCGGACAGCCACGACCGGCAGCCCCGTCTGATAGGCGGCCTGCTGGTCATCGCCGACGGCCAGCAGTTCGGTCACGATACGGGTGCGCGACAGGAGATAGAGCAGCACGGCGAGAGCCGCGAGCACGTAGAAGACGAAAGGCAGGCCGAGCAGGCGTCCGCCATAGGTGCGCCAGAAGAGCGCCGGCGCCGGCGTACCGGCGACCGGCATGACGTAGAGCGCCAGGCCGGTGAAGAAGATGCTGGTGGCGAAGGTGGCGACGATCGCCTGCAGGCGAAGGGCTGCGACGACGAGGCCGTTGACCAGGCCGCAGGTAAGGCCGATCAGCACCCCGAGCGCAAGCGCGAGCAGCACCGCACCGGCACCGCCGCCCCAGCGCTCCATCAAAACGACGATCGCCACGTTGACCAGCGACAGCGTCGCGCCGGCCGAGAGGTCGATGTCTCCGGCGGACACCACATAGGTTTGGGCGATCGCCAGCATGATCAGCGCCATATAGGTGCTGAGAAGTCCAGTCAGCGATCGGAAACTCAGGCTATTCGGAGAGAAGAGGCCGTTGAGCGCCAGTAGTGCAACGACGATCACAAGCGCCGGCAGGAAGGGGTAGCGCTCCAGCCAGGAACGGAGGCCGCCCGCCCCGGAAGTTCGCATGTCGGTCGTTGTCGATGTCATCACGCGGCCTCGTATGCAGCCTGGTAGAGATTATAGCGGGTGCGATCGTCGCCGGTCAGTTCGCGCGTCACCGAGCCGCCGTTGAAGACGAGGATGCGGTTGGCATTGCCAAGCAACTCTGCGTCCTCGGACGAATAGAGCAGAATACCGAGGCCGTCGGCCGCAAGCTGCCGGATCAGCGCGAAGAGATCGGCCTTCGCCGAGAGGTCGATGCCCTTGGTCGGATCGTCGAGCAGCAACACGTCGGGCCGATCGATCAGCCAGCGGGCGATGATCACCTTCTGCTGGTTGCCGCCGGAAAGCGAATTGATCGGATGGAACAGGCTCGCAAATTTCGTGTGCATTGCCGCGAGCGCCGGCATCGCCTTGTTTTTCAGGCTTGAGGGCCGCGCAATCATCAGCCGGTCGCGGAGATAGTGGATCGGTGTGACGTTCTCGATGATCGGCCGGCCGCTGATGACACCATCGCGCCCGCGGTCGCCGGAGACATAGGCGCAGCCGCGGCGGATCGCATCGCGCGGACTCTTGGCGTCATAGCGTTCGCCGCCGATCGTCACCTCACCTGACGTCACGGCGCTTGCGCCAAAGATCGCTCTCAGCAGCGCCGACTGCCCCTGGCCGTGCAGGCCACCGAGGCCGAGGATTTCGCCCTTTGCCACCTCGAAACTGACATCGCGAAAGCCCTTGCCGGTGAGGTTCCGAACGGAGATTGCCGTCGTCGCCTGCGTTTCCACCACCGCTGGCGCCGAGGACCGGGCCGCCGGCATGTCGCTGGCACCGCCGACCATCAGCCGGATCACCGTTGCTGGATCGGTATCGGAGAGCTTGAGCGTCTCGATGGTCTCGCCGTCGCGGATGATCGTCACGCGATCGCCGATCGCGGTGATTTCGTCCATGCGGTGCGAGATGAAGATGATGCCGCGCCCTTGCGCCTTGAGGCCGCGCAGGATTTCGAAGAAGCGATCGACCTGGGCGCGATCGAGCGCCGAGGTCGGCTCGTCGAAGATCAGGATCGGCGCTTCGCTGGCGAGCGCCTTCATGATTTCGACCAGTTGCCGCTGGTCGGCCCTAAGATTGCCAACGAGCGCCTCCGCGCGGAAGCCTTCGCCGGCGACCTCGGCGAACAGCGCGATGTAACGCGCCGCCCGCGCCTTCAGCGCCCGCTGGTCGATGAAGAAGCCGGCCTTCACCGGCAGGGCGGAGAGGCAGATGTTCTCTTCGACCGAACGATGGCTGGCCAGGCTGAGTTCCTGATAGAAGATGCCGATGCCGGCAACGCGCGCGGCTTGCGGCCCGGAAATCGTCACGGGCTTGTCATTGATCAGGATCTGGCCGCCATCGGGGCGCACGCTGCCAGCGATGACCTTGCAGAGCGTGCTCTTGCCGGAGCCGTTCGAGCCCATCAGCACATGCACCTCGCCGGCGGCGACTTCGAGATCGCCGCGGCGTAGCGCCAGCGTTGCGCCGTAAGCTTTGCTCACGCCGTTCAGTCTCAGTTTCGACATCGGCTGTCGTCCACCATTTTGGTTGCTCGCTGCACCACCTCAAGCCGCGCCTTGGCGGGCTCCGCTGCAGCTGATTTCATGCCCGCTACGACCCTGCCCTTGGGAGCCGTCGGCGGCATTGGCCGCCGGGCAACTCAGATGCGAGCTGCCCGGCGAAATCAGAGCTTACTTGAACAACGCCGTCGCGTCGTCGATCGAAAGCGCGTTGGTGTAGGAGTAATAACCCGGCTTGCCGTCGAGCTGCTTGGCCGCGTCCGCGAGGTTCTTGGAGTCGATGAACGGGATCGGCAGATAGATGGCGTTCTTGTACTGCCCCGCCGTTGCCGGCTCCTTCAGTTCCTTGCCCTGCAGCATCAGCACCGCGACGTTGAGCGCGCTCGCCATGACGCCGGGCGGGTTGACGGTTGCGCCGGAGTTCAGCTTGTCCTTCACCCAGAGGTCGATGAAGTCCTTGCGGATTTCGCCGGTGGCGGCGATCTGGCTGGTCTTGCCGGCGTCCATGATCGACTTCCAGGCGCCGGCCGCCATGCCGTCCTGCACGACGACACCGTTGATGTCGGGATAGGTCGCAAGGATGTTCTGCATCGCCTGCTGGCCTTGCGCCTGATCCCAGTTGGCGTTGACCTCGTTGACCACCTGGATATCCGGAAAGTCCTTGAAGACACTCTTGTAGCCGGCAACGCGCATCTCATTGGCGGGATGACCGGCGACGCCGTTGATCGCGACCACCTTGCCCTTGCCGCCGAGCGTATCGGCGAGCCACTTGGCGCCCGCCGCGCCCCAGGCCGTCTGGTCGATGCCGACATAGGTCGCATCCGGCGAAGACACTTCGGCGTCCGTCGCGATCACCAGGATGCCGGCTTCCTTCGCCTGGGCGAAGATCGGATCGAAGGCGGTCGGGCTGTTGGGGTTGATGATGATGGCGTTCACGCCCTCGGCGATGAAGTTGCGCACATGCGCAATCTGCCCGGGCACGTCGACATTGGCGCTCTGGACCGAGACTTCGACGTCGACGCCCTTTTCCTTCCACTTCGCCGCGGCCTCCTTGGCCTCGTCGATCATCTGCGTGCGCCATTCGCTGCCGACCCAACCGTTGGACAGGCCGATCTTGAAGGTCTCGGCATTGGCGAAAGAAGCGGAAATGGCAATGGTTGCGACAGCGCCAAGCGCTGCGGCGATAAATTTCTTCATAAGATCCTCCCAAATCTTGCGAAACTTATGAAGCCAGAAAATGTAATCGATTTCAATGGGGGTTTTTAGGGATTTTTGCGGGGCTTTCAATTTCAACGGCGAACCAGGCCCTGGAGCGATTGATAGCGGCAAGGGCCAAAAACCCGCCTCCCCCGAAGTGGTGCGAGCGGGTGGGAATAGCGCTTGGCTCCCCCTTCCCGCTGTGCAACAGCTGGGGCAGAGGCGACGACGATTCGTCGTGACGCCAGCTGGAATGAAATGCAGGAATGAAGCCATGACATGAAGGCGCTGCGGCACTGATCCCGATTGCCGCCGGAGCGACGGCCGGCCCGTTGCTCAAATCGCAACACTTCGTTGCTTGCCGGCCGGCTAGCCGCAATTTGCCCTCACCTCCTACTGTGAAATCTGGGCAAAGAACAACAACTGGCTCCCAACCAGAGGAGAACATCATGACCGGAAAAACCGGAGCCGCCTCGGGCGCGCTCTATCTGCACATCCTTGTGCTGGCGATCGTCATCGTCTCCGAGCTGATCGGCATTCAACGCCTTCCGATCGGCATCGGCACCGTCATCTTCCTACCGATCCTCTACGCGTTTGCGCTCGGCATCCTCGTCAATCCCGCCATTTTCAAGGCCAGCGCCAAGTTCCTTTCGCGCGATGCGGTCAAGCTTTCCGGCGCAATGATCACCGTTGCCATCATGCCGTTCATCGCCAAGTTCGGAACGACCGTCGGCCCGCAGATCTCCAAGATCGTCGAGGCCGGCCCGGCGCTTGTGCTCCAGGAACTCGGCAATCTCGGCACGATCCTCGTCGCCTTCCCGGTCGCGGTGTTCCTGCTCAAGATGGGCCGCGAGGCCGTTGGCGCCACCTATTCGATCGACCGCGAGCCGAACCTCGCGCTGATCGCCGACAAGTACGGCCTCAACTCGCCGGAAGGTGCGGGCGCCATGGGCGTCTATGCCACGGGCACGCTGATCGGCACCTTCGTCTTTGCCATCATGCCGCCGATCGTGCACGGCCTCGGCATCTTCGACGTGCGTGCGCTCGCCATGTCCTGCGGCGTCGGCTCCGGCTCGATGCTGGCGGCCTGCACCGGCGGCCTCGTTGCGGCCGTGCCCGACCAGAAGGACATCATTCTCGCGCTTGCCGCCGCCAGCAACATCCTGACCTATGCCACCGGCCTCTATGTCGGCATGTTCGTCGCGCTGCCCTTGACCGAGTGGCTCTACAACAAGGCTCGGCCGTCCGAGCGTCGCGCTCAAGCCTGATCGGGAGAGATATCATGGCCAACCAGACCAACACCTCCGCCAACTACGCCGACGATCTCCCGCTTAACGCCGAAGACGAGCGCAAGATCGATGTCGTCGGCCATGCCGGCCTGCTTTTGATCGCCTGCGCCATCGGCCTTGTCGCCAACTGGGTCGGCACCGGCACCTCGCCGTTGACGGCGCTCCCGGGCATGGCAACGCTCTACGTCGCCTGCATCGTCGGCCTGGCGCTCGCCCGCTTTGTGCCCTTCTACCTGCCTGGTGTCGCCTGGGTGTCGCTGATCGCGATCCTCATCACCATCCCGGGCGTCCCGGGTGCGGCCTGGGTCAGCGAAAAGGTCGAGCACCTGAACTTTCTCGCGCTGGCAACGCCGGCGCTTGCCTATGGCGGCCTTGCGCTGACCGCGAGCGAATTCGCGATCGCCCGCCGCTCGGGCTGGAAGATCGTCATCGTTGCCATCTGCGTGATGGTCGGCACCTATATGGGCTCGGTCGTCGTCGCCGATCTCTTCCTGCGCCTCGGCCAGTAGCCGAGGTCGCGCACATACAGACCGGCCGGCTCGCAAGTGCCGGCCGATCGCTCCACTATCAACAGGATGCAAACCATGACACGCCACGACATCAGCCCCGAGCGCATCGAGGAAACGATCCACTGGCGTCATCACCTGCATGCCTATCCCGAGCTTGCCTTCGAAGAGCGGCAGACCGCCGCCTTCATCGCCGGCAGACTTGCCGAATGGGGCATCGCGGTGAAGGACGGCTACGGCGGCACCGGGCTTGTCGGCACGCTCAAGCGCGGCACGTCTGGCCGCAGCATCGCCATCCGCGCCGACATGGACGCGCTGCCGATCGTCGAGACGAGCGGCGTTGCCTACGCCTCGAAGACGACGGGCAAGATGCACGCCTGCGGCCATGACGGCCATGTCGCCATGCTGCTTGCCGCCGCCCGGCAGGCAAGCGAGATGGATTTCGACGGCACGGTTCACTTCATTTTCCAGCCGGCCGAAGAGGCTGAAGGCGGCGCGCGAGTCATGGTCGCCGACGGGCTCTTCCGCGACTTTCCGGCCGATGCCGTCTATGCGCTTCACAATTGGCCGGCGCTCGGCGTCGGCTCGGTGGTTGCCCGCGACGATGCGATGATGGCCGCCTTCGGCGTCTTCGAGATCACCGTCACCGGTCGCGGCGCCCACGGCGCCATGCCGCACGAGGGCGCCGATCCGCTGGTCGCCGCTGCCCAGATCGTGACCGCATTGCAGACGATCGCCAGCCGCAACGTCTCGCCCCTCGAAGCCGCCGTTGTTTCCGTCACGCAGATCCACGGCGGCGACGCCTGGAACGTCATCCCGGAGAAAGCCATGATCCGCGGCACCACGCGCTGGTTCGACAAGACCGTCGGCGACACACTGGAAAACCGCATGCGCGCGCTCGTCACGGCGCTCGCCGAGGGCCTCGACTGCAAGGCGGAGCTCGATTATCAGCGGCGTTATCCCGCCACAATCAACGACCCGGCTGCTGCCGCCCTGGTGCGCGCCGTTGCCGCCGAGGGCCCTGCCTTGACCGTCGTCGACGCACCGCCCAGTATGGCGGCTGAAGACTTCGCCTTCATGCTTGACGAACGCCCCGGCTGCTACCTCTGGCTCGGCGCCCGGCGCGAGGGCGCCAATCCCGGGCTGCACTCGCCGCACTACGATTTCAACGACGCGATCATCGGTGAGGGCGTAAACCTCTGGACACGGCTGATCGCGACCTCGCTTGGTCGTTGACCCCAAGGAGATTCCATCGCATCCATGACCACCATGGACGTACTCGACGCGAAAGCGCTCAGGATTTTTATAGCGGTTGCGCGCATCGGCTCGATCCGGGGTGCTGCGGAGCATATGGGGCTGGCACCATCCGTCGTCAGCCGGCAGATCGCCGACACCGAGCGCGACATCGGCCTATCCCTCTTCGAGCGCACCGCCCGCGGCACGGTCTTGACCGATGCCGGCGAACTGGTGCTCGAACACGGCAAGCGCGTACTCGAAGACAACGGACTGCTCGCCGAGCAACTCGACCAGATCCGCGGCGTGCAGCAGACCCGCATCCGTATTCGCTGCGGCGAGGGCTTCATGGCCGATCTGGTGGAAACCGGGCTTTCCTCGTTCTCCAGGGCGCACTCCTACGTGCGCTACATCGTCGAACTCGGCAGCACCGAAGACGTCGTCGACGCCATCGCCAACAGCGATGCCGATATCGGCATCGCCTACACCCCTTTCACCGATCCACGCATCCGAGCGCTGGCGATCGCCCGCCAGCCACTCTGCGTCATCGTGCCAACCGGTCACCCGCTGTCGGAACGCCGCGACCTGAAGCTCGCCGATTGCCTGACCTCGCCCTGCGCCCTGCTCGGCAAGGGCAACGGCGTGACGCAACTGGTGGCACGCGTGGCGGCCGACGCCGGGCTGGCGCTGGCGCCGCTGCTCGAAACCCATTCGATCGAGGTGCTCCGCCGCTTCGTTGCCGCCGGCCTCGGCGTCACCTTCCTGCCACGTACGGCCGTCGCCGGTGAAATTGCGCGTGGCGCCATGCAGGCCCTCGACCTTGCCGATCCGCTCTTACGCGAGGCAAGCGCTCATCTCATGGTGCGCGCCCATCGCCGCCTGCCGCTCTCGGTCGAGAAGCTCGGCCAACATCTCGCGGAAGAAATGCAGTCGTTCCGCGGCTGACCATCGGCTCCCCGCCGCCCTCGCCCTTTCGTTGCGGCTGAACGACCGTCCACGGTCTCGGTAACCAGCGCGCCCTCTCGGCGCTGCTGGACAACGCCGCAGACGTTGCCACGCCAGCAACGCATTGTACCGGGCGCGCCGTCTACCCGCTCACCAGCCCGCATGCCACCTTCGCCCGATCATCAAGATCATACGAGGGTACAGCGGATCATGACGGCGGAACGAACGATAGTTGGCGTGGTGGGATTGGGGGCCATGGGGATCGGCATGGCGACCACGCTTGCCCGAGAGGGTTTTGCGGTCAAAGGTTTCGACCTTTCGGAAGCGCGGCGCGCGCTTGCTGCCGAAGGCGGCGTTTCCCCCGTCGCCTCGCTCGCCGAGGTGTTTTTCGACACCGGTTTCATCGTCTTCTCGCTGCCGACCGCCAAGGATGTCGCCGCCGTCGTCGAGGCCAATATCGAGGCGCTGAAAACGGCCGGCAGCCGCGTCGTGATCATCGACACCTCGACATCGGAGCCAGACGTCTCGCGCGATCTCGCAGCAGCCTTGGTCGGCCTCGGCCACGGCTTTATCGATGCGCCCGTCTCGGGCGGACCGGCGGGTGCTGCAAGCGGCAAGCTGACGATGATGATCGGCGGCAGCGATGCGGACGTCGCCCTTGCCGGCCCCGTCATCGACGCGATGTCGGCCAAGGCGCTGCATGTCGGTCCGAGCGGCGCCGGCAACGTCGCCAAGCTCGTCAACAACCTGCTCGCCGCCGCCCATATGGTGACGACGGGCGAAGGCCTGAAGCTGGCGCTTGCCGCCGGGCTTGACCCGGAAGCGGCGCTGAAAGTGCTGAACGCCGCCTCCGGCAAGTCGATGATCAGCGAGGTGCATTTTCCGACCTGGGTGATGAACGGCCGCTTCGACAGCGGCTTCACCATGGGGCTGATGCGCAAGGATGTGCGGCTTGCGAGCGAACTTGCGGCGCGCACCGGCGCCGATCTGCCGCTCTCTGCCTCTGTCGCCAAGCTCTGGGCCGAAAGCCCGCTCGACAATGCCGAAGACTTCACCCGCATGGGTGCCTTCCGCCCCGCCAACGACAACTGAAGGGAACGACGATGAACGACATGACCATGCCCGCCAAGGCCGAGCGCATCCGCGCCCTCTTCCACGGTATCATTCCCGGCGCCGAAATCGGCAGCTATGTCGACGGCGCGCTGGTGCCCGGCTCGGGCGACGAGCAGAAGCTGACCGATCCGGCGACCGGCGAAGTCTTTGTCACCTTCAAGGACGCCGGAAGCGACGTCGTCGATGCGGCGATGCAGGCAGCCGCGCGCGCCCAGCGCGAGTGGATCGCGATGACCGCCTCGGCCCGCGGTCGGGTGATGAACGAGATTGCCCGCAAGATCCGCGAGCGCGCCGGCGAGATCGCCGAACTCGAAAGCCGTTCGGCCGGCCGGCCGATCCGCGACATCCGCGGCGAAGCCGTCCGGGTCGCCGAGATGTTCGAATATTATGCCGGCTGGTGCGACAAGCTGCATGGCGAGGTCATTCCGGTTCCGACCTCGCACTTGAACTATACCCGCAACGAGCCGGTCGGCGTCGTCGCGCAGATCACCCCCTGGAACGCGCCGCTCTTTACCGGCGGCTGGCAAATCGCACCCGCCATCTGCGCCGGTAACGGCGTCGTCATCAAGCCTTCGGAACTGACGCCGCTCAGCACACTGGTGCTGGGCGCGCTCTGCGAAGCCGGCGGTGCGCCGCGCGGCCTCGTCAATGTCATTGCCGGCCAGGGCGTCACGGCGGGCCAGGCGATGGTCGCCCATCCGAAGACAGCACTCGTCGTCTTCGTCGGCTCGGCGCTGGCCGGTTCAGCCATTGCGGCGGCCGCGGCAAGGAACGTCGTGCCCTGCATCCTCGAACTCGGCGGCAAGTCCGGCAACATCGTCTTTGCCGATGCCGATATCGACCGTGCCATCGTCGGCGCGCAGTCGGCAATCTTCTCCGGCGCCGGCCAGAGCTGCGTTGCCGGCTCGCGGCTGCTCGTCCACCGCTCGGTGCACCAGCAGTTCGTCGAGCGCTATGCCGAGGCCGCCGCGCGCATCCCGGTCGGCGATCCCTATCTCGATACGACGCAGATCGGCCCGATCAACAATGCCCGTCAGTGGACGAAGATCGAGGAAATGGTCAAGCAGGGCGTGGCGGAAGGCGCCACGCTTGCGACCGGCGGCGCCAAGCCTTCAGCGCTTCAAGCCTCCGGCGGCTTCTATTTCGCCCCGACCATTCTCGACAACGTCAAACCGGACATGACGATCGCCCGTGAGGAGGTCTTCGGCCCCGTCGTCGGTGTCACCGTCTTCGACGATGAAGAAGAGGCAATCACGCTCGCCAACGACAATCCCTACGGCCTCGCCGGTGCCGTGTGGACCCGCGACGTCGGGCGTGCCCATCGCGTCGCCTCCAAGGTGCGTGCAGGTACGTTCTGGATCAACGGCTACAAGACGATCAGCGTCATGTCGCCCTTCGGCGGCTTTGGCCGCTCCGGTTACGGCCGTTCTTCCGGGCGCGATGCGCTGATGGCCTATACGCAAACGAAAAGCGTCTGGGTCGAGACCGCGGAACATCCGGCCGTCGTCTTCGGCTATTCGCCGGAAGCTTGATCGATACGCACCTGAAACGAGAAAGGGCCGGCATTTGTCGGCCCGTTCCCGTTTATTTTCCCGACTCTCGATCAGGCCGCCCGGCTCCAGCTGTCGCGTGCACCCTGCGCTTCGAGCTTGAACTTCGCCAGCATCGTGCGGAGCTGGCGGCTCTCTTCGGCCAGCGTGCCGCTTGCCGCCGTAGTCTCTTCCACCATCGCCGCATTCTGCTGGGTCATCTGGTCCATGTGGTTGACCGAGGTGTTGATCTCCTGCAGTGCCGTTGCCTGCTCGCGCGCCGCCGTCGCGATCGTGTTGACGTGGCCGCTGACATTGTTGACCAGCGTCTCGATCTCCAGCAGAGCCTCACCGGTGGAGCGCACCAGCGCCACGCCGTTTTCGACTTCCGACGCCGAGCTGTGGATCAACGTCTTGATCTCCTTGGCGGCATTGGCTGAACGCTGGGCGAGTTCGCGCACTTCCTGGGCGACGACGGCGAAACCACGACCGGCCTCCCCCGCACGCGCCGCTTCGACGCCGGCGTTCAGCGCCAGAAGGTTGGTCTGGAAGGCGATCTCGTCGATCACCGAGATGATCTGGTTGATGCGGTTGGACGAATCCTCGATCCGGCCCATGGCATCGACCGCGCTGCGCACGATCGCGCCGGATCGGCCGGCACTGTCCTTGGTGGCGCGCACCATCTCGTGCGCCTCGTTCGCCCGCTCGGAAGCGGTGCGCACGGTCGAGGTGATCTCGTCGAGAGCGGCTGCGGTCTCTTCGAGCGCTGCTGCCTGCTGTTCGGTGCGCTTCGACAGGTCGTTGGCGGCTGAGCTCAGTTCGGCGGAATTGTCGTTGATGGTGCTTGCCGCGGTGCGAACGTTCTGCATGGTCGAGCGCAGCGTCACCATCGTCTGGTTGACGTTCGTCTGCAGTTCGGCGAATGCGCCGTGGAATTCGCCGCGCATGGTCTGCGTCAGGTCGGCATCGGCGAGTGCCGCGATCACCCGGCGGACTTCGTTGACCGTCTGGTCGACGCTCGACACGAGCTCGTTGACGCTCGATGCGAAGCGGTTGAGGTCGTCGTTTTCATAGTCCTTGGTGATGCGGCCAGTGAAATCACCGGCAACGGCCGAGGCAACCACGACGCTGATGTTCGACTGCAGGTCGCTGCTGCGGGCATGCAGCGCCGCTTCCTGTGCCTTCATCGTGCGCATGGCGATGCCGTTCTTGCGGAAGACTTCGACGGCACGGGCCATCTCGCCGATCTCGTCCTGGCGGGAAACGTCGGTACCGTTGCCGTCAAGCTTGCCGTCGGCAAGTTCGCTCATGGTCGAGGTCAGTTCGCGCACCGGCATCACGATGCCGCGACGGGCAACGACGAGGCTGACGCCGACGCCGAAGAGGACACAGGCTGCAGCGGCGGCTGCCAGAATGGTCATTGCGACCGAGGACGAATTGAGCGCTTCGGAACGGGCGGCGGCGAGTGCGTCGCCGGAATAGGTGCTGTAGGTCTTGACCGTCGCCGTTACCGTTTTTTGGGCTTCGAGCGCCTTGTCGAGCGCAGCCTTGACGGCGCCAGCGTCTGTGCCCTTGTCGGCGGCAACCGCGATCATCGCGCGGATCTCGTCGAAATAGCTGTTAAGCGTGATGCGGATGTCGTTCAGCAGCTTGTCTTCCGCATCGTCGGCAACCGCCTCGATCTTTGTCAGACGGCCGAGCATTTCCCCGGCGCGCTTCTCGGTTTCCTGGCCGAAATCGGCAGCTTTCTCGGGAGCGGCAGCAAGCTGGTAGGTCATGCGGCTGATGGCGATGATGTCGACGCGCAGGTCCATCGCCTCGCGTGCGGCCTCTTCGCGCGCGCCGACGTCGATGATCGTCGCGCCGAGAGAGGAAAGACCGCGCGCACCGGCAAGAGCGATCAGAATGGAAGATATGCCCATGACCACGACCACAAGGCCGACCTTGGTCAAAATCGAAAGGTTCTTGAACGTCACTGCCGTGACTCCTGTGATGTCGCGATCGCGTTGTTGGGAGGACATGGTCAGCCATACCGGCGGGAAGAGGACCGGCTGTTTGCTGCGCCTTTAAGGGAGGAACGAGGGCGCGCACTGACCGATAAGTACTTAGTAATTTTGAATTTAAATTCGGGTTAAAAAAGCGATCGCAGCTTTTCGCAGTGCAGCAAAAAATGAAGACGGGAGCGAAAACAAAAAACGGGCGGACGATCGCTCGCCCGCCCGCAGACCACCGCAGCAGTCTTGGGAGATCTTGTTTTAAGCCTACGACCGGCCGTAGCCGCCGCCGGTCGGCGTTACCACGGTAAAGGCTTCACCGGCTTCGAGAACCGTGTGGGCGCAGCCCGACAGTTCTTCCGTCCGGCCGTCGTTGCGGCGTACCAGGTTGCGGCCAAGCTCGCCCGGGCTGCCGCCCTTGATGCCGAAGGGGGCTACACGGCGATGGCCGGAGAGGATGGCGAAATCCAGTTTCTCGCGAGCGCGGATCGTGCGTTCGGTACCGTTGCCGGCGTTCCATTGGCCACGGCCGCCCGAGCCGACACGAATATGGAAATCTTCGAGCACGACCGGGAAGCGGGTTTCGAGGATTTCCGGGTCGGTGAGGCGCGAATTGGTCATGTGGGTATGGACCGCATCGGCGCCGTTGTAACCGGGACCGGCCGGCGCACCGGAGCAGATCGTCTCGTAATACTGGTAGTTCTGGTTGCCGAAGGTCAGATTGTTCATCGTGCCTTGCGCGCCCGCCTGACTCTGAACGGCGCCGAACAGGCAGTTCGTCACGGCCTGGCTGACCTCGACGTTGCCGGCAACGACCGCAGCCGGATAGCGCGGCGTTAGCATCGTTCCCTCTGGAATGACGATGTGGATCGGACGCAGGCACCCGGCATTCATCGGGATGTCCGCCTCGACTAGTACACGGAAGACATAAAGCACTGCGGCGCGGGTGACCGGCGCCGGGGCGTTGAAATTGTCACCGCGTTGCTCGGACGTCCCCGTGAAATCGACGGTCGCCTCGCGCTTGTCGCGATCGACGGTGATCTTGACCACGATGCTGCAGCCCTGGTCCATCTCGTAGGAGAATTCACCATCGGGCAGCTGATCGAGGACGCGGCGCACGCTCTCGGCGGCATTGTCCTGAACATGGCCCATATAGGCCTCGACCACGTCCTCGCCGAACTGGGCGATCATCTTCTTGAGTTCGGCGACGCCCTTTTCGTTGGCCGCGACCTGCGCCTTCAGATCGTTGACGTTCTGCAGGATGTTGCGCACCGGATAGCGCGCGCCATTGAGCAGCGTCTCGAGTTCTGCCTCGCAGAAGCGGCCGGCATCGATGAGCTTGAAGTTGTCGATATAGACGCCTTCCTCCTCGATATTGGTGGCCAACGGCGACATCGAGCCCGGCGAAATGCCGCCGATATCGGCGTGATGGCCGCGGCTGGCGACCCAGAAACGGATCTCCTTGCCGGCATCGTCGAAGACCGGCGTGCAGACGGTAAGGTCAGGCAGGTGTGTGCCGCCGTTATAGGGCGCGTTGATCAGGAACACGTCGCCCGGCTGGATCACCGGATTCTCGCGGATCGCGGTCGCGACCGAGGCATCCATGGAGCCGAGATGCACCGGCATATGCGGCGCGTTGGCAACGAGATTGCCGCGGTTGTCGAAGACGGCGCAGGAGAAATCGAGCCGTTCCTTGATGTTCACCGAATAGGCGGTGTTCTGCAGCGTCACACCCATCTGCTCGGCGATCGACATGAACAGGTTGTTGAAGATCTCCAGCATGACCGGATCGGCATGGGTGCCGATCGCGCTCTGCTGCTGCAACGCCTTCACGCGGCGAAGCACGATGTGGTCCTTGGCCGTCAGTTCCGCCTGCCAGCCATCCTCGACGACGATGGTCTGGTTCGGTTCGATGATGATCGCCGGACCGTCGAGCCGCTGGCCGGGCGCGATCTCGGCGCGCAGCAGGACGGGCGCGTCGTGGAACTGGCCCTGCGAATAGAAGCGCGTGCTGCGGACGATATCCGGCGTTCCCTTAGTGACCGCCCCACCCTCGCGCTCCATCTGGGCAGCACCGCCACCGACCGTCTCGACCTCGACGGCGTCGATGACCAGCGCCTTGTTCTCGGCGACGAAGCCGAAGCGGCGCTTGTGCAACTCTTCGAACTCGGCGCGCAGGCGGGCGATGTCGTCATGATCCGGGAAGGTCGCGTCGACCGCGAGCACCGTATCGGTGCCGGCGTAACGGATATGGGCGCGCAGATGCGTGCGGATCTCGTCGCGGGCGATACCCTGCGCGTCGAGTTCGGCAAGGCATTCGACCTCGAGCTCGGCGCCAAGGGTGCTGAGCGCTACCGGCGCCTTGTCGTCAAGCGCCACGCCGAGCGCCTTCTGGCGCGTCGAACGAATATCGGCGAGCCCCATGCCATAGGCCGAAAGCAGACCGGACATCGGGTGCACGAGAATGCTCTTCATGCCGAGCTGATCGGCAACGAGGCAAGCATGCTGCCCACCGGCGCCGCCGAAGCAGCTTAGCGCATAGCGCGTCACGTCATAGCCACGCTGGACGGAAATCTTTTTGATCGCCTCGACCATGTTGGCAACCGCGATGCGGATAAAGCCGTCGGCTACATCCTCCGGGCTACGGCCGTCGCCGATCTCGCCGGCCATCGTTGAAAAGCGCCCGCGCACGGTCTCGACATCGAGGCGTTCGTCCTGGTTCGGGCCGAAGAGCGCCGGGAAGAATTCCGGCAGCAGCTTGCCGAGCATCACATTGGCATCGGTAACCGCGAGCGGGCCGCCGTTTCGGTAGCAGGCAGGACCCGGATTGGCGCCGGCCGAATCCGGCCCAACGCGGAAGCGCTCGCCGTCGAAATGCAGGATCGAGCCGCCGCCGGCGGCAACCGTATGGATCAGCATCATCGGCGCACGCACGCGCACGCCGGCGACCTCGGTCTCAAACGCACGTTCATATTCGCCGTCGAAATGGGCGACGTCGGTCGAGGTGCCACCCATGTCGAAGCCGATGACGCGATCAAAACCGGCAGCTTCGCCGGTTTTTGCGAGCCCGACGACGCCGCCCGCCGGACCGGAAAGGATTGCATCCTTGCCCTGGAACATTTCAGCCGCAGTCAGGCCGCCGGAAGACATCATGAACATGACGCGCGCGCCGGTGCGGGCGACGTCGAGTTCGCCCGAGACCTGGGCGACGTAGCGGCGGAGAACCGGTGACAGATAGGCATCGATGACGGTGGTGTCGCCGCGCCCGACATATTTGATCAGCGGCGAGACTTCGTGGCTGACCGAGACCTGCTCGAAGCCGAGTTCGCGGGCAATTCGGGCAACGACCGCCTCATGCTCGGGATATTTGTAGGCGTGCATGAAAACGATGGCGACGGCCTTGTAGCCCTTGCCCTTCAGGTCTTCGAGTGCCGCGCGCGCCTTCGCCTCATCGAGCGGCGTCTCGACTGTTCCGTCGGCCAGCACGCGTTCGTCGAGCTCGACGATGTCCTGATAGAGCGCTTCCGGCTTGATGATCTCGGTTGCGAAGATCTTCTTGCGCTCCTGGTAGCCGATCTTCAGAGCGTCGCGGAAACCCTTGGTGGTCACGAGCGCCAGCGGCTCGCCCTTGCGTTCGAGCAGTGCATTGGTGGCAACGGTCGTGCCCATGCGCACTTCGCCGATGAGACCGGTCGGGATCGCGGCACCGGTCGCAAGGCCGAGATGCAGGCGAATGCCCTGCACTGCGGCGTCGCGATAGGCTTCCGGATTTTCCGAAAGCACCTTGCGCGCATGCAGCACCCCTTGCGGATCGCGGCCGATGACATCGGTGAAGGTGCCGCCGCGGTCGACCCAGAAGTCCCAACTGCTGGTTTCGCGTGCGCTCATTGTCCATCCCTCTCGTTCGCGAGCCGCATGACTGTGCAAGCCCGGAAATTCATCAAAGCAGTTCGTTGACAAAATGTCGATAAAATGATGACATAAAATCGTCAAGATGAGGAAGAGCTGAATGACGAAGAAGCCTGAGGATAGCTTCGAGGGTCGGGAATGGGCCGAAAACGCCCTGCCCGAACATCTAAAGCCGGTCGCGGCCATCGGCCCGATCGTTTCCTCCGCGCACTTGGCGGAAGGCGGTTCCCCTGGTCTTTCGGAAGTGGAATACGGCCTGATCCTCGCGTCGCACGCCTTTCATCGCTGGATGATGCGCTGCATGGCGGCCGCCGGCGTGCCGGGCCTTTCGCCGATCGAAATCCTGATCCTGCACACGATCCGCCACCGCGACCGCGGCAAGAAGCTCGCCGACATCTGTCTGGTCCTCGATATCGAAGACACCCATGTCGCGACCTATGCCATCCGCAAGCTCGAAGCCGCCGGCCTGGTAACCACGGGCAAGGAAGGCAAGGAAAAGACCATCCTCATCACCGACAAGGGGTCGGACGCCTGCACGCGCTACGCTCAGATCCGCGAACGCCTGCTGGTTTCCTCGACCGCGAAAGCCCGCCCCTCCGAAGAGACACTCTCCGAGATCGCCGCCGTCCTGCGTTTCATGTCGGGCGCCTATGAACAGTCCGCGCGCGCCGCGACCACATTGTAACGAGGAAGACCGCGTGACTGTCGAAATGCCTGCGCCCCTGCTCGCCGTCGAGAAGCTTTCCGTTGCCTTCAACGGCAACCCCGTCGTCGAAGATCTGAGCTTCACGGTCACGCCCGGGCGGACGCTCGCGATCGTCGGCGAATCCGGTTCCGGCAAATCCGTGACGTCCCTGTCGATCATGCGGCTATCCGACATGATGGGTGGCCAGTTCCCCTCAGGCCGCATTCTGTTTCGCGGCAAGGGTGGCGAGATCGACCTGACGAGCGCGCCGCAGAAGACCATGCGTGCGATCCGCGGCAAGGAGATCGCCATGATCTTCCAGGAGCCCATGACCTCGCTGAATCCGGTCTTCACCATCGGCGACCAGGTTGCCGAAGTGCTGATGCTGCACGAGAAGATGACTAAGGCCGAGGCGCTCGCCGAGACGCGCCGGTTGCTCGACATGGTCCGTCTTCCCGATAGCGCCGAACTGATCGGCCGCTATCCGCACCAGCTTTCCGGCGGCATGCGCCAGCGCGTCATGATCGCCATGGCGCTTGCCTGCCGGCCGAAACTCCTGATCGCCGACGAGCCGACCACCGCACTCGACGTGACCATCCAGGCGCAGATCCTGACGATTATCCGAGACCTGCAGAAGGAACTCGGCATGGCGGTGATCTTCATCACCCACGACATGGGCGTCGTCGCCGAAATGGCCGATGACGTCGTTGTCATGTGGAAGGGCCGCAAGGTCGAGGAAGGCCCGGTCGACGAGATCTTCGCAAGCCCCAAGCACCCCTACACCCAGACACTGCTTTCCGCCGTGCCGAAGCTCGGCAGCATGGTGGGCGAGGAATTCCCAAAGCGCCTGCCGCTGACCATGATGGTCGACGGCGAGCCGAAGCGCGTCGGCGACGTCCATATCCAGCGAACCGCCCGCTATGAGGCCGCACCGATCCTTTCTGTGCGCGATCTCGTCACTCGTTTCGACGTACGCAAGAACCTGTTCGGCAAGGCGACGCACCGCGTCCACGCCATCGAAAACGTCAGCTTCGACATCTTCCCGGGCGAGACCCTGGCGCTCGTCGGTGAATCCGGCTCGGGCAAGTCGACGATCGGCCGCACGATCCAGCAGCTGCAGAACGCGACATCGGGCGAGATCCTCTTCGACGGCCGGCCCGTCTCGGCGATGAGCTATGCCGAGCGGCAGAGACTGAAGCAGGAAATCCAGTACATCTTCCAGGACCCGTTCGCCTCGCTCGACCCGCGCAAGACCGTCGGCTTCTCGATCGCCGAGCCGATCCGCACCCATGGTCTGATCCTCGGCGAAAAGGAAATCGAAAAGCGCGTGCACGAACTCCTGGAGCGCGTCGGCCTGACGGCGGCGCATGCCAGGCGCTACCCGCATGAATTCTCCGGCGGCCAGCGCCAGCGCGTCTGCATCGCCCGGGCGCTTGCCTCCCGCCCAAAGCTGATCATCGCCGATGAGGCGCTTTCCGCACTCGACGTCTCCATCCAGGCGCAGATCATCAACCTGTTCATGGAACTGCAGGAGCAGGAAGGCCTCGCCTATCTCTTCATCAGCCATGACATGGCGGTGGTCGAGCGCATGAGCCATCGCGTCGCCGTGCTCTATCTCGGCCAGATCATGGAATTCGGCAGCCGCCAGCAGGTCTTCGAAACGCCATCCCATCCCTATACCCGCCGGCTGCTTTCCGCCGTCCCGGTCGCCGAGCCCGGCAAGGGCCGCGAGCGCGCTTTGCTGGAAGGCGAAATCCCGAGCCCGATCCGCCGTGTCGGCGACGAACCCGCGGTTCTGCCCCGCAAAGAGATCGCCCCCGGCCACTTTGTGACCAAGGGCGCATGAGCCGCTTTCTTTTTCAGAAGAAGGCTGTCGAAACAGGAGTGAGTAAATGATCAACAAAAAGGGGATCCACGCCGCTTTCATCGCCCTCGCGATGGCCGGCAGTTTCATGACCGCAGCCCCGGCCTTTGCCGCCGGCACGCTGACCGTGTCGTCGCCGCAGGATCCGGGTAGCTGGGACCCGGTCGACACCTTCCTCGTCAACTGGGCGTCCGTCGCCACCAACATCTATGACGGCCTGACCTATCGCGGTCCGGATCTCAAGCTCGTGCCCGGCCTTGCCACGTCGTGGGAAGAGCTCGATGGCGGCAAGCGCCTGCGCTTCACGCTGCGCGAAGGCGTCAAGTTCCACAATGGCGAGCCATTCAATGCCGAAGCGGTAAAATTCACCTTCGACCGCCTGCTCGGCGAGGAGGGCTCCAAGGGCCCGCAGAAGTCCAACTATGCCGTGATTGAAAAGGTCGAGATCGTCGACGAGAAGACCGTCGACCTGCATCTCAAGTCCCCGGATCCGGTGCTGCTCACCAAGCTTGCCGGCTACGGCGCGATGATCGTGCCGCCGAAGTACATCCAGGAGAAGGGCGAGGACTACTTCAACGCCCATCCGGTCGGAACCGGCCCGTTCAAGGTCGTCTCCTATGAGCCGAAGGTCGGGATCAAGCTCGAAGCCTTTGCCGACCATTGGGGCGGCGCGCCGAAGCTTTCAAACCTCAACTACCGCTTCATCTCGGAGCCCGCGACTGCCGTTGCCGAACTGCAGGCCGGCCGGGTCGATCTCGTGATCCCGCCGACCATTCCGATCGGCATGATCCCGACCATCCAGGACGACAGCAACCTGGAGATCGTCACCAGCGCCGGCCCGACGGTCTACGCTCTGCGCTTCAACACCCGCGACGGCATCACCAAGGATCCGAAGGTGCGCAAGGCGCTCATCCTCGGCGTCGATCGCGACACCATCATCCAGTCGATCCTCGGCGGCCAGGCGGACCCGATCGCCAGCTTCCAAGGCAAGCTCTCCTTCGGCTTCGACCCGGCGATGAAGCCGCTGCCCTACGATCCCGAACAGGCCAAGGCCCTTCTGAAGGAAGCCGGTGTTGCGCCGGGCGCCTCCGTGCAGATCGACGTTCGCGGCAACGATGCGACCTTCAACGAGGTCGTACAGGCGATTGCCAGCTACCTGCAGCTGATCGGCATCAACGCGACGATCAAGCCCTATGAAACCAACGTTCTGCTGAACGACATCATCCCGGCCGGCAAGACCGGCGCGATGTTCCAGCAGTCCTGGGGTGGCTGGACACTCGACTACGACAACACCGCCTACTCCATGTACCACTCCGGCGAAAAGTGGAATCCCTACGACCAGGATGCGGAACTCGACAAGCTGCTCGAATCCCAGCGTTCGATCACCGATCGGGCCAAGCGCGAGGAGATCCTCAAGCAGATCGCCAACTACGCCGCCGACCGGTCGCTCGAGATGCCGCTTTACAACCTCAATGCCATCTTCGGCGTGAGCAAGCGCGTCAAGAACTTCACCCCGGTGCCGGACAGCCGCCTGCGGCTCACGGACGTGACGGTCGAGTAAACAATCCGGTCCGCCGCCGCGCGTGAGGCGGCGGACCATTTTCTTTAAAGGGCGGGTCACTTGGCCGGATTTCTGATCAAACGTTTTCTGCAGGCGGTCTTCGTCGTGTTCGTCGTGACACTGACCGTTTCCTATGCCATCCGGTTCACCGGCGACCCGGCCCTGATGCTGGCGCAGGGCGCCGGCAGCGTGACTGAGGAAGACCTCGTGCGCATCCGCGAGGGGCTCGGCCTCAACCAGCCCTTCCTTTCGCAATATGCCGACTTCATCAAAGGCATGTTCACGCTCGATTTCGGCCGCTCCTTCCTCGGCGGCACCCCGGTTTCGCAGCTGATTGCCTCTGCCCTGCCGGCGACCATGCTGCTCGCTTTCGCCTCGCTGATCGTCTCGATCGCGATTTCCATCCCGCTCGGTATCCGCGCCGCCGTTGCGCGCGGCAAGTGGGCAGATCAGACGATCCGCATCCTATCGCTGATCGGCCTGTCCTTCCCGAACTTCTGGCTGGCGATCATGCTCGTGCTGTTGTTCTCGATCGTTCTGAAATGGCTGCCACCGAGCGGCATGGACGGCTTTGCGAGCTTCATCATGCCGGCGCTGACCATGGGCATCATCCTGACGGCGACGAATGTGCGCCTGGTGCGCACCGCGATGCTGGAAACCCTGCAGTCGCAATACATCATGGTTGCCCGCGCCAAGGGCCTCAGTGAGACCAAAGTGCTCTACAAGCATGCGCTGCGCAATTGCGCGATCCCGCTGATCACCTATTTCGGCCTGCAGTTCGGCGGCCTGCTCGGCGGCATCGTCGTCGTCGAACTCGTCTTCAACTGGCCGGGCATGGGCACGCTCGCCTTCGATGCGGTCGCCTCGCGCGACTACCCCGTGCTTCAGGCGGTCATCACGGTGCTTTCCCTGATGATCGTGTTCGTCAATCTCCTGGTCGACATCGCCTATGGCCTCGTCGATCCGCGCATCCGGACGGAGTGAGCCGATGACCACCAAGGCTGCAAACACCCGTTTCGCCCGCTTCCGCAATCTCGAATTCATCCTCGGCGCGCTTCTGACTGGCGGCATCTGCCTCGCCGTCGTCTTCTCCGGCGTGCTCTTTCCGGGTGGCGTCGACAAGATCGACCTGATGGCGCGGCTGACGCCGCCCTTCGTCAACTGGGCCCATCCGCTCGGCACCGACCCGCTCGGCCGCGACGTGCTCGCCCGCGTGGTTGCCGGCGGCAAGATCTCGCTGCTCGTCGGCCTGACCTCGGTTGCCGGCGCCGTCGTCGTCGGCGTGGTCATGGGGCTCGTTTCGGGCTACTATCGCGGCTTCTGGGATATGCTCGTCATGCGCTTTGCCGACGTTCAACTCGCGCTCCCCTTCATCCTGCTTGCGATCACTTTCATCGCCATCGTCGGCGGCGGGCTGACCAACACCATCATCCTCCTGATCGTTTCGCAGTGGGTGCAATATGCCCGGCTGGTTCGCGGTTCGGTGCTGTCGCTGCGCGAGCGCGAATTCATCCAGTCGGCCCGCGCCATCGGCGTGCGCGACTACAAGATCCTGTTCCAGCACCTGCTGCCCAACCTGATCGGCCCGGTCATCGTGCTGATGACCTTGAACGTCGCCAACAACATCCTGCTTGAAAGCAGCCTTACCTTCCTCGGCCTCGGCGTCGATCCGCTGATCCCGAGTTGGGGCGGCATGCTCGCCGACGGCCGCACCTACCTGCAGAACGCCTGGTGGGTCAGCGTCTTCCCGGGCCTGGCGATCCTGCTCACCGTCCTCGGCCTCAATCTTCTCGGCGACTGGCTGCGCGACAGCCTCGACCCAACCGGTAGAACTTCACGATGACGACGATTTTCGAAGGCGCCTTCGAGCGCACGCTCGATACCCTTCTCACCACCTACGGCAAGGAAGCGGCCCGCGGCACCAAAGTCGAAGCCTGGCTCTTCGACGATGCCGCTAGCCGCAAGGCGGCGGAACAGAAGCTCGCCAGCTTTGGCGTGAAGGCGACACTCAGGAGCGCCTACAAGCCGCTGCTGCATTTCTTCCTCGAAGAGGTCGACCGCAATGCGCTCGCCAGCGTCGTCGTCGGCTATCCCCAGCATGAGGGTGCTGCGCAGAACCGCTTCCTGCTCGAAGCTTATCCGCTTGCCGCTCTGGTCGGCGATGCCGATATCCGCTTCGAGGCCGGCAGCAAGCCGGCCTTCACCTACGACGTCGCGCTGACTTTCCGCGATGGGCGCCAGCAAAGCCACGCCGTCTTCGCGCCAAACCGTATCCATACCGACTTCGTCGGTGAAACTCTGTTGTCGCCGACCGGGTGGATTCGTCTCGACGAAGGCTGCGACAAATGTCGCGAATGCCATCTCGAAACCGACTATGAGCGGCTCTTCGCGGGCACTATGCGGGCAATTGCCGACTATGCCTGGGGCGATAGCGAGCCCTATTTCGAAGAGCTCAACATCCGCGTGACCCTGCCGATCACCGACTTCCGCCTGCCCGTCGGCGAAGAGGTCTTGAGCCTTCGTGAGGCGCTGCACGAGGACTTCTATTTCTCGCTGCTCGAAGTCTTCCAGAAGAAGTCCGGTCGTCCCCTCGGCGACCGCGGGCTGAAACCCGGTCAGATCATACCGGAGATCGTCTTTGGCGTCGGCAAGCCGACCGTCGTCGTCGAAGCGCGGCCCTTGCAGGCAGGGGATGCCGAGGGCGAAGCCCAGACGCTCGAAACCGCCGAAGCGCCGCTGACGGTGGCGCAGATCCACACGGAACTCGCCGCGATCGATGGCCAGCCCTTCGAGGCACAGTCGCGCGCCGGCCGGCCGGTGAAGGCCCGCTACCACAAGGGGACTGATGCGCCGGTCATGATCAGCGGCGGCCAGCATCCGAACGAGACGACCGGCATCGTCGGGGTGCTGCGCGCAGCCCAGGCGCTTGCCGCCCGCTCAGGCACCCATTTCACCATCTCGCCGCTCGAAAACCCCGACGGCTACGCCGTGCACCAGCGGCTGCGGGTGGACAATCCGCTGCACATGCATCACGCCGCCCGCTACACAGCACTTGGCGATGACCTCGAATACCGCACTGGCGCAGCGCTCAACGAGCGCGAAATCCGCAAGGAAGCCGAACGCCTGACCGGCGCACAATTGCACGTCAACCTGCACGGCTATCCCTCGCACGAATGGACCCGGCCGCTTTCGGGCTACGTGCCGCGGGGCTTCGCCATGTGGACGCTGCCCAAGGGCTTCTTCCTGATCATGCGCCATCATGCCGATTGGACCGACCGCGCCGAACGGCTGGTCGAGGCAGTCACCGAGCGGCTCGCCAAGGTTCCTGGCCTGCTCGCCTATAACGACGCGCAGATCGCGCTCTACGAGACCCACGCCGGCGAAACCGGCTTCCGGATCATCAACGGCTTTCCCTGCATGATCTCGGTCGACGACCGCCACACGGCGCCGCTGACGCTGATCACCGAATATCCGGACGAGACCATCTATGGCGATGCCTTCATCGCTGGCCACGACGCCCAGAAGGAAACGGTGCTTGCCGCCTACGACGCGTTTCAGCGGATGATGGCCATCGCCTAAAGCCTCACAGGGCGACGGTATCCAGTGCCGCCGCCCAAAAGCCGACCCCTTGAGCGTTCCCCGCAAGCGACAAGCCGCCGCTGGCGATTTTGGCCATCCGACGCCCCACCACCGAATACGGTAAAGCCTGACGAGGCTGCATTGCCGTGCCATTGCGTGTCCCGCTAGAACCGGCACACGCCCGCGCACCCATGCGCCGCAACGTTGCTGCAATCCTCGTCGACCAGACGTGAGGCAACATCTATCGTATTCGGAGAATTCAATGCGCCTGCTCCTTGTCGAGGACGAGCTGGAAATGGCGGCGGCGCTCAGCGCCGCGCTCGGTCGCTACGACATGATCCTGGATCATGCGCCAACGCTCGACCATGCATTGGCGGCGCTCGCCAATCACGTGCATGACGGCATCATCCTCGATCGCCAATTGCCCGATGGCGACGGGCTGTCACTGATCCCGCGCGTCCGTGCGCTGAAATCCGGAATTCCCGTGATCGTTCTGACCGCGCGTGGCGCGGTCGACGAGCGTGTCCGTGGCCTCGACATGGGCGCCGACGACTACCTCGCCAAGCCCTTTGCCGTGGAAGAACTGTTGGCGCGGATCCGCGCCCTCATGCGGCGTTCGCCGGATATCGCCCCCATGACGGCGCGCATCGGCAAACTCGTCTTCGATTTCGACGGCAGGCAGGCGCAGGTGAACGGCCAGTTGCTTGACCTGCCCCGTCGCGAACTGCTGGTACTGGAAACGCTGGCGCGGCGGCAGGGCCGCACGGTGCAGCGCTCGACCTTGGAGGAGTCTGTCTACGGCTACGATGACGAGATCCAATCCAACTCGCTCGACGCGCATGTCTCGCGACTACGCCGGAAGCTTGCCGACACCGGCGCCGGCGTGGAGATCCACAGCATCCGCGGCGTTGGTTATCTGTTGAGGCCTTCGCCATGAGCACGTCATCCGTCAACTCGTTGAAGAAGCGCCTGATCTGGCAGATCCTCACCTTTCAGGTGCTGCTGTTGATGGCGGTCATCGCCGGCCTCATGGCATTGCTGACGCGCGCCGATCTTGGCGGAAAGTTCCTCGATGCCGACGCAGCTTCGGTCGCCGCCGGAGCGATCCGCTCGCAGCCCGCGGGTGGACTGACGCTGGTCGAGACACCGCAATTGCTCGCCATGCGGGCCGAGTCGCCGGATTTCTGGTTCGTCGCGAGAAACGAACGCGGCGACATGATCCGCAGCGGCCCCGTGCCGGACGCCTATCGCGGCATTGGCGAACATCTGGATCGGATCGCCTTTGGCGATATCCGAGACAGCGTCGAGCCCTACACGCTCTCGTCGATCGTGCGCTCGGTGACCACGGAAAGCGGAACCTACACGGTGCTCGCCGGCGGCGGCCGGTTGTGGAGCGCGTCCTTCGCGGTTTTCCTGCTGGCAAACCTGGTGCTGCTGCCGATCGTGCTCATCGTCGTGCTGATCCCGGCCCTTGCCATCCCGATCATCGTCAGGCGTGCCTTTGCCGGCCTCGCCGATATGGTCGATCAGGCCAAGAAGATCGACGTCGATCGCCGCGGCGCCCGCTTGTCCGATCATCGGGTTCCCGGCGAAGTGCGTCCGCTGGTCGAGGCATTCAATGGCGCGCTGCAGCGACTCGACGAGGGGTACGAACGGCGACAGCGCTTCATTCTGGATGCGGCGCATGAACTGAGGACTCCGGTCGCCATCCTGCAGACGCGGCTGGAAAGCATGGACGCCGGGCCGCTCAGAAACCGCCTGTTGATCGATTCCAATCGCATCGCGGGGCTTGCGGAACAGTTGCTGGACCTTGAGCGGATCGATCGCGATGGCGCGGACTTTTCCACGCTCGACCTTGTGTCGCTGTGCCGTGACGTCGCCGCCGACCTCGCGCCGCTCGCGCTTTCGGCCGGCTGCGAACTCTCCTTCGCCTCGGACGTCGAGCGTGTCGTTGCGCGCGGCGATGCCGGCGCCATTGAGCGGGCGGTCACCAATCTGGTGCGCAATGCCATCGAGCATGCCGGTGGTCTCATCACCATCCGCGTCGAACGCGGCGGCGTGATCGAGGTCACCGATGAAGGCCCCGGCATTCCCGAACGCGAGCGTGAACGCATCTTCGAGCCGTTCCATCGCCTGCAGCCACGCGACCACGGCGCCGGCCTCGGCCTGCATCTGGTCAGCGAAATCGTCGGTCGGCATAAGGGCCACATTTCCGTTGTCGATGAACCCGCCGGCGGCGCCTGCTTCCGCATCACCTTGCCCGCGGCATGATACAGATCGCGCGGCTCCCAACATGATTAATAGACAATTAATAACGAAATCAGCAGCTTAGGTAATTTGTGCAATGTTGGCGCAATCCGTGGAGCCGACAAAGGATGCGCATCTTCCAAGCTTCGCGACCACGCTACCCGGCACGAGACGCGAATTGGAAGAGCGAAAGCGCCGCGAAGGGCGCCCTAATCCAATCCACGGAGCAATATCATGCGGCAATCCAGCAAGTTTTCGATCTGGTCCAGTCTCACCCTGCTAACCTTCCTCGGCGTCCAGCAGTCCCAGGCGACCGACTTCTCCGTGCCCGATTATCAGGATCCGCCAGCATTCAGCTGGAGCGGCGCCTATGTCGGTGCGCATGGTGGCCTCGGCTTCAGCGGCAGCCCCAATCCCTTCGCCGATCGCAATGGCGTCGCGCTCGGCGTCCAGGCCGGCTACAACATGCAGGCGGGCCCGGGCATCGTCGGTGCCGAGATCGAGGGCTCCTACCTCGGCGACACGGAGCACAAGGTCAATGGTGGCAAGCTCAAGGAAAAATGGCGCGGTGCGATCAAGGCGAAGGCCGGCCTCACCTTCGACCAGACGCTCGTCTACGGCACAGCCGGCTATGCGATGACCAACTACAAGAAAGGCGGCGATGTTCGCAACGACGTCGGCTTCAAGGGCGGTTATCTCGTTGGCGCCGGCATCGAGCAAGCCTTCGCAGGCGGCCTGTCGGCCAAGCTTGAGTACAACTACATCATGACGCCCGATGTCCGCACCAGCACCGTTTCAGGCTCCAGTGAAAAGGACATCAACAGCCACGTCATCAAGGCCGGTATCAACATGCGCTTCTGACGGGGCCGCCGGTTCGCAGCGGCGCCCTGCTAATCCGACGACCTTCCCGAAAGGGGGCCTGCCGTTGCAGGCCCGGCAAACGGCAGGGCGTCACGCCGAAATCGGATCACTCCGCCGCTTCCCTCGCCAACGGCTCTGATGTCGCCAGCCGGCGCCAGATCGGCGCCATGGCGGCGGCGATCTCACCGTAGATCGCGAAGCGCCGGTCATAGTGTGCACCGAGCGCGGCATTCGGTCGGTAGTGGCGGTCGGTTTGCACCATCGCCGCAGCTCCGGCGGAAATGTCCACAAAGAGACCGATGCCGGCACCCGCGGTGATCGCAGCACCAAGCGCGCCGGTCTCGCGCGAACGCGCGACCGTCACCGGCACATCAAGCACATCCGCAAAGATCTGCGGCCAGATCAGGCTGCGCGATCCGCCGCCTGAGAGCACCGCCTCGTCGAAACCCGCGCCTGCAGCTCGCATAGTCGCGATGTGCTGCCGATGTCCGAAGGCGACGCCTTCGAGCACGGCACGGACCAGATGGCCCTTGGTGTGCCAGCCGGCGACACCGTAGAAACCCGCCCGCGCGTTGCCATCCTGCTGCGCTCCATAGAGAAACGGGTGGTAGAGCGGATCGTTCGCCGCAGGCGCGACCTCGGCCGCCAATTGGCAGCACAGATCGAAGGGTGAGCGGCCGTCCTTGCCGTCGTGTGGAAACAGTTCCCGTACCAGCCATTCGAGATTGGCGGCAGACGTCGCGCTCGCCTCGATCGCCATGTAGCGGTTTCGATCGAAGGTCGAGAACATGAAGATCGGATTGCTGACGTCCGGCTTTTCGATGATGACCTGGTTGATGCTCCAGGTACCGGCAATGATCGAGGCCGCTCCGGTCTTTGTCACGCCGGATCCTATCGCCGAGGCGACGACGTCGAAGAGGCCGCCGACAACAGGCGTACCGGCCGCCAGTCCCGTTTGCACGGCTGCCTCTTCACTCACCCTTCCAACGATCGCGTCGCTTTCGGCGAGATCGGGCAACAGATCCATGCAGTCGTGAAGGCCATAGGCCTTCATCAGCCCATCGTCATAACGTCGCCCGGCGACGTCGAGCAGCCCCGCTCCACTCATGTCGGAGACGTCGCTGACGCGGGCACCGGTCAGGCGATTGACGACGAAGTCCTTGCAAAGAAACACCGTGCCGATCTTAGCGAAGAGGTCCGGGCGAAAGCGTTTCAGCCAGGCAAGCAGCGTCGGCGTCTGCGATGGCCAGGGCCGCTGCCCGGCGATCGGATAGGTGCGCTGGCCGACGCCTTCGGCTTGCCATTCCTCCACGAGGCCGGCTGCGCGGGTATCGAGCGACTGGATGCCGATCAAAGGCGCGCCGCTACGATCGAGCGCATAGAGGCCGTTGCCATGCCCGGCGCAGCCGATCGCAGCGATCTCATCAGCACGGATACCGGCACGCTCGATACAGGCGCGGATCACCACCTTTGCGTGGCTCCAGAGCTCACCGAGCCCTCGCTCGACATGGCCGGGCGTCGGAACCTGGCTATGCCCTTCCTCAGCGGCCATCGCGATCTCGTTGCCCTCTCGGTCAAATAGCACCGCCTTGATCACGGTGTTCCCGGCGTCGATCCCGAGCAGATACTCTCCCATGCGCGAACCCCTCCCAAGGTTCTAAATCCGTTCGACCGAGACGTCGCCGCTGTCCTCCACGGCGACGCGCTCCACCCTGTCACAAGAGGCGTCGCGCCCTGAGGCGCGATGCCGTCCCAGCCAATCTCAGCCGCGCTGATAGAGCGCGTAAGCTTCTTCGCCGCCCGCATCCTCATGGATGATCGCCATCAGCCCGCGCACGACGGCGCTCGGATTGGCGTGCTGGTAGATGTTGCGGCCATAGACCATGCCCATTGCGCCCTGGCGCATCAAGGCCGCCGATTTGGCAAAGACGTTGCGCAGATCTTCTTTGCCGCCGCCGCGCACCAGGACCGGGCAGCGCGCCGCCTCGACGACCCTGTGGAAATCTTCCGCGTTGGTGGTCGGGTCCGCCTTGACGATATCGGCTCCCATCTCGCGCGCAAGCCGGGTCAGGGTCACGATCTTCTCGGCATCGCCATCGACCATGTAACCGCCCTGTTCGGTCACCGGCTGCATGACCAGGGGCTCGATCATCAGCGGCATGCCGTATTTGTCGCAATCGGCCCGCACCCGCGAGATATTGGCGACGCATTGGCGGAAGAGATCGGGCTCGTCCGGCAGCATGAACAGGTTGACGACGACGCAGGCGGCGTCCATCGCCAGCGCGCCGATCAGCGGCTCGGCCTCGTTCTGCAGCACCGCCCACATGTGCCGGTGGCGGATGCGGTTATAGGGGTTGCCCATGTCGAGACGCATGACGAGCGCCGGCTTGTCCTTGCCGGGCACGTCCTGCAAGAGGTCAGCCTGGCCATAGTTCATCTGGATCGCGTCCGGTGCCGCCGCAACCAGAGCCTTCACCACGGCGGACATGTCTTCGAGACCATTGAGGAAGGACGGTTCATTGCAGACGCCGTGATCGATCGCGACATCGAGGCAACGTCCACCACCGAAAAGACGGTTCATCCGGACCTTGCTGTTGTTTCGCATAATGCACTCCTTTGTTCATTCCGTGCGGAAAGGGTTTCCTCGTCGACGCCATGGCGCTCGGCGAGGAGGGTGAGAAAGCGTTTGCGCTCGTGATCGGCGAGGGGCAACGACCAGTGTTTTTCGCTCGCGAGCAAGGCGAGTGCGGCGTCGGCCATGTCGAGCGAGAGTTCGCCAGATATCGCCAGCGTCGTGCGGCGCAGCAGGAGATCGTCGAGATGCTCGACGGCCTCGTTGCGGACCAGGAACTGCAGCTCCCGCGCGGAGTAATCCGGATATGGCAAGGCGTGATCGGCACCGCCAGCGATGAAATCGGCGATCTGCCTCGAGCCCGTTCCATAACGCGTAAACAGCGTGCGCATGCGCTCGCGCGAAAGTCCGGTGGATGCCGCGACGTCGTCGATCCATGTATCGCGATCGGACGGATACTGCCGCCCGCCGCCAATGGCGCGTTCGCCGGTACTGACACGGCGCGCCCGGCCTAGACGCTCCAATGTGAGATCTGCCGCCATTTCGCCGAAGGAGCGGAAGGTCGTCCACTTGCCGCCGATCATGCACAGCACCGGCGGGCCATCGTCGACTGCTTCGACGAAGGTGCAGAAATGGTCGCGCGGGATGCGTCCGGTAAAACTGTCCTCGCTTGCCGGCAGCGGCCGCACGCCCGAGAACTGGAAGACCACCTCCTCCCGCCGGATCTTGATATCAGGCAGAACCCAGGCGAGCGACTGCAGGATGTAGTCACGCTCGTCCGGTTCGCAGCGCACCGTTTCCGGGTCGTCGACGCGGATATCGGTCGAGCCCACCAGCACCTTGCCGAGATAGGGAAAGAGGATGCAGATGCGGCCATCCTCGTTCTCATAATAGATCATATGGCCGTCGAGCGCTTCCATCAGCGCCGGGTTGTCGATGATGAGATGCGATCCCTTGGTGCCGCCCATCAGCGGCGCCGGCTTTGACGTCGAGGGAAATAGCGCTCCGTTGGCGATATCGATCCAGCCGCCAGTGGCGTTGATGATAAGCGTGGGCTCGATCGTAACGACCGCGCCGCTGACACCGTCCTTCAGCTCGTATCGCCCGGGCGCCGCAAGGACCAGTTCGGCATAGTTGAGCGCATGGGCATGTGGGCCGGCAGCAAGTCCGTCCTTCAGGAGCTCGAGACCGAGACGCTCCGGCTGGCTGACCCAGGCGTCGTAGTAGGTGGCAGAACTCTTGATGTCGGGATTGAGCGCCGGCCAACGGGCAAGCGTCGCGCGCCGGCCTCGAAAGGCGTGCTTCGGCATCAGGGCCCGCTTGCGCGTCAGGAAATCATAGATACCGAGGCCCAGCTTGACCGCAACGGCGCCGCGACGGCTCGGACGGCGGGTCAGGCCCATAAACCGCACGGCCCCGTTGGCGAGACCGGAAAAAATATCGAAGATCGGCACCGTCGTTGGAAGCGGCGCCACGTAATGCGGCGCGTTCTTGAGCAACCGGTCACGCTCGACGAGCGATTCCCGCACCAGGCTGAACTCGCCGTTTTCGAGATAGCGAAGGCCGCCATGCACCATGCGCGACAGCGCAGCACTGGCGCCCGAACAGTAGTCGTGCTTCTCGACGAGCAGCACGTTTATCCCTTGCAGCGCCAGCTCTCGAAAGACGCTGAGGCCGTTGATGCCGCCGCCGAGGACGCACACGTCCACCTTCGGGCTCTCTACGAGCCTGTTGAAAATCTCTTCACGGTTCATGATGCCAGCCCGTTACCTGTCCATGTTGACGAGCTTCGCCGCGATCGCCGCGTCGATTCCCTTAAGGTCTTCTTCGTCGAGCCGGATCGTACCCGCTCGGGCATTGTCGAGCGCCTGGCCCGGATTGCGTGCACCGCAGAGCGCGAAGGTCACGCCCTCCTGTGCCAGCGTCCAGGCAATCACGATCTGGGCAATCGTCGCGCCATGTTTCTCGGCGATCGACCGGATCGACTTGGCAAAGGCTGCGACCTTCTCGCGATTGCCGACGGAGAAACGTGGATTATCGCGCCGCTGGTCGTCGCCCGAGAAGACGCGCTCCGGCCCGATGCCGCCCGAAAGAAGACCGAGCGCCAGCGAGGAATAGCTGAGCGTCGCGACGCCGTTGCGCCTCGTCAGTGGCAAAAGATCGGCTTCGATCTCGCGATCGATCATGCTGAAGCGTTCCTGGATCGCATCAAGCCCGCCGATTGCGATGTATTGTTCCAGTTCGCCGCGGCCGACATTGCTGGCGCCGATCGCCCTGATCTTGCCCGCCTGGCGCAGCTCTTCGAGGGCGGCCATGGTTTCCTCAATCGGCGTCGTCGGGTCCTGCCAGTGGGTGATGTAGAGGTCGATATAGTCGGTGCCGAGCCGCTTCAGGCTCTGCTCGACCTCATGGTGGATGGCGTCGCGGCCGAGGTAGCGATGCACCGGCTTGCCGTCCTGGTCGAAGAAGTGCCGCCCCTTGTCCGTATGCCAGACGAGACCGCATTTGGTGGCGATGATGGCCTTGTCGCGCCGGCCGGCAAGCGCCTTGCCGACGATTTCTTCCGAACGCCCGAGGCCGTAGGCGGGCGCCGTGTCGATCAGCGTCACGCCGGCGTCGAGCGAGGCCTGGATCGCGGCGATCGATTCCCGCTCGTCGGTGCCGCCCCACATCCAGCCGCCGATCGCCCAGGTGCCGAGCCCGACGGCCGAAGCCTTCCCGCCCGATCGGCCGATCTCGCGCATCAACTGTTCCCCACTCATGCCAGAAGTCCCTTTTCGCTTGCCATGGCGAGCACACGCTCACCGGTCGCCTCGTCCGTCACCAGTGTATCGAGATGCCGCCCGCGCATGACGCTGAGGATCGGCCCGGCCTTGTTCGGGCCGCTTGCCACTCCGATCTTCGTCGGGATCGAGGCAAACTCCTCAAGCGTCAGCGACACCAGCGAACGGTTGAGGCTGTAGTCGCAGACGCGGCCCTGTTCATCGAGCAGATGGGCGAGCAGTTCGCAGCTCGCGCCGGAGCGCTCGATCGCCGCCCGGTCGGTGCTCGATGACGGATGCAGGTCGTAGTAGCTCGAATCGTCTGACAGGATCGAACCGATGCCAACCACCGCGACCTTCGCCTCTCGCGCCCTGCCGAAAACGTCGGCCACCGCGCGCATATTGATCAGCATCGCCCGCTCGGCAGCGCTGTCGGCAAAAAGCGGCGCATGGATCTGAAAGGACCGGCCGCCGAGCCGGTCGGCCATCAGCGTCGAGACGTGGTTGACGTCGGTATAGTGCTTGCCCTGGACGCAGCCGGTCGCCGGGATGACCTCGACATCGAAGCGGCGCGGTGCCTGCAGCCCGGCAACGACGGCGCTGACGCCCTTGCCGCCGGTGATGCAGATGGTGTCACCATCGCCGATCTCTTCGAGCAGCAGACGCGCCGCCGCCTCGCCGACCGCCTGAAGGGCGGTCTGCTGGTTGTCGGAGACAGTGGGCACGACGATCGCACGGCGGATGCCGCCGATCGCCAGCAGCTGCTCTTCCATGTCGACCAGCGGCTCGATCGGCGATTTGATCTTGATCTCGACCAGGCCGAGCTGGCGGCCGCGCTTGATCAGCCGATTGACGGTCGGCTGCGAAATGCCGAGCCGGTCGGCGATCTGCGACTGGGTCAGCCCTTCGAGGAAATGCAGGACGAGCGCCTGGTGCATCTGCCTTGCGACGACAAGTTCTTCGCGCGCATTCGAAACCGGGGACAGCGTGGATTTGGCAATCGGCATGTTCAGACGGCCTTCCGCTTGTGCAGCAAGTGGTCGATGGAAACGGCAGCTAAGAGAATGCAGCCTTTGATCATGTCCTGCCAATAGACGGACACGTCGAGCAGGATCAACGAACTGGTGACGACCGAAAGCAGCGCGATGCCGAGAATGGCGCCGAGGATCGTGCCCGAGCCGCCGTTGAGCGAGGCGCCGCCGATGACGGCCGCCGCAATGATGTTGAGCTCCATGCCGACGCCGAAGGTCGGCGTCGCGGCTCCGAAGCGCGACATGTAGATGACGCCGGCGACACCGGCGAGCGTCGAGCAGAGCACCGTCACCCAGAACTTCACCTGCTTGGTCTTGATGCCAGAGTAGAGCGCCGCCTTCTCGTTGCTACCGGTATAGAACACCTTGCGGAAGGCGGTTGCCCGACGGAGCAGGAAATCGAAGAGCATGACGACGGCGACGAAGATCAGGATGACATAGGGGACACCATGGAAGGTGCCCTGCCCCACCGCCTTGAACGAGGCCGGCAGCGTGAAGAGCGACAGCGGCGTGCCCTTGGTGATGACGAGGCAAAGGCCGCGCACGATGACCATCGCTGCCAGCGATGTGATGAAGTGGTTGAGCCCGACGACGGTGACGAAGAAGCCCATGATCATGCCGATCATGCTGCTGGCGAGGATGCCGACCAGCGAGGCCGTCCAGGGATCGACGCCGGCAAGAAACAGCGAACCGGCAAGCACCATGGCGAAGCAGACCACCGAGCCGACGGCAAGGTCGATGCCGCCGACGATCAAGAGGATCGTCATGCCGACGACGACGATGCCTTCGACCGAGAAGCTCATCAGCATGGCGCGCATGTTGCCGAAGGTGAGAAAATGCGGCGATGCGAAGCTCATGACGAGCCCAAGCGCCAGGATGATCGCGATCAGCCCGGCTTCGCGCATCGTGCCAATGCGCTTCCAGGCCGGCACCGCCCTCTCGGTTGCAACCATCGTATCAACTGCCATTTCCGCCTCCTCGGCTCTTTCCGTTCTTTCAGGCGACATTTGCTGCCCTGCCTGCCGCGATCCGATCCGTCGGCGTCACGCCGGACGCCAGGCGGATCACCGCCTCCTCGCTCATTTCAGTGTCATCGAGTGCGCCAGCAATCGTGCCCTCGCGGATGACCAGCACCCGGTCACAGAGTCCGAGCAGCTCCGGCAGTTCCGACGAGATCACGACGATGCCGATGCCGGTTTCCGCAAGCTCGCGCAGCAACCGGTGGATCTCGGATTTCGCGCCGACGTCGATGCCCCGCGTCGGCTCGTCCATCAGGATCACCTGGGGGCGGACGGCCAGCTGCTTGGCGATCGCCACCTTCTGCTGGTTACCGCCCGAAAGCGACGAGACCGGCATGTCGATGCCGCCCATGCGCACGCCAAGGCGGCGGACGAACTCACGCGCCAGATCGGCCTCGGCCCTGGAATTCAACAATCCGAGCGGGCCAGTCAGCGTTTTCAGATCGAGGACCGAGATATTCTGGGCGATCGACAGGTCGATGAAGACGCCTGAGCCCTTGCGATCCTCGGAGAGGTAGACGATGCCGGCGTTGACCGCGTCGCGGTAATTGGCGATGCGCTGCGGCTTTCCGCGCAGAGCGACCTCGCCCGTCGATTTCGCCCGCAGACCACAGATCGCTTCGGCGATTTCGGTGCGCCCCGAACCGATCAGGCCGCCGATGCCGAGGATTTCGCCGCGCTTCAGATCGAAGGAAACACTGTCGATGCGGTCGCCGTCGCTCAAGTTGCGGACCGAAAGGATGGGTTCGCCCGAGCGCGCTTCCGGCGCCTGTTTCGGCGGATAGAGCTGGCTGATCTCGCGGCCGACCATGCGGCGCACGACGTCATCAGGCGTGACGTCCGCAATCTTCTCGGTGACCACATGGCGACCATCACGAAACACGGTGACCCGATCGCAGAGCGAAAAGATCTCCGCCATGCGGTGGCTGATATAGATGATCGAAATGCCCGCGGCCTTGAGATCGCGGACGATGCCGAACAGCGCCTGGGCTTCCGCTTCCGTCAGCGCCGCCGTCGGTTCGTCGAGGATCAGCACGCGGCAGTCGAGCGTCAGCGCCTTGGCGATCTCGACGAGTTGCTGGCTGGAAATGCCGAGGTCGGCGACCTTCCGGCGGACGTCGATCGGTGCCAGCCGGTTCATCACACCTTGCGCCTCGCGCTCAAGCGCGCCGTAATTCATCAGCGGCGAGCGGCGGCGATTGGTGGCGGCCATGAACATGTTTTCTGCCACCGTCGCGTCCGGGCAGAGCGCGATCTCCTGGTGGACGAGGCCGATCCCGAGCGTCTGGGCGATCGCCGGAGAGCCTATTTTGACAGGTGCTCCGTCAACGAGGATCTCGCCCTCGTTCGGCTGCAGCACACCGGCAATGATGTTCATCAGCGTGGATTTGCCGGCGCCGTTTTCGCCGCAGAGCGCGTGGATTTCTCCCCGCTCCAGCTGGAAATTCACCTCGGTCAACGCCTTCACCGCACCGAAATGCTTGGTGACGCGCCGGACCTCCAGAACCGGTTGTGCTGTCATGCCGTCCTCCACCCGTATCATTGGCTGCCCGGAGCGGACCGGGCAGCCATTTTTCGCCCTTACTCGTCGATACCCTTGGTACCACGACGCTTCAGGTACTTGTCCCAGTAGAAGTCGTCGGCATTCTCGGCTGTGACGATCGAGAGACCATTGTCGACGAAGGGGATGCTCATCGGGTTGAAGCCGGCGCGCTTGGCGTCGTTCATCGGGTCGATCAGTTCCGGGTGCTTGGCCATCCACAGCAGCATGAAGCCCATATAGCCCTGCATGCCCTGGTTCGGGTTGATGGAGCCGAAGACTTCGCCGGCCTTGATCATGTCGAGGATGTTGGCGTTGACGTCGGCGCACATGACGAGCACCTTGCCGCCGCTTTCCTTGCTGGCCTGGGCCGCACCGATGGCAGAGTTCGCTTCCGGCATGAAGACTGCGCCGAGGTTCGGATTGGCCTGGATGATGCTCATCAGGCCCTGATAGGCCTTGTTCGGATCCTGGTTCGAGGCGGCGCGGCCGACGAGCTTCATGTCAGGCCACTTCTCGGCCATGCGATTGACGAAGGCGGTGATGCGCTTGTCGTGGTTGTCCTGGCCGGGGTTTTCGAGAACCGCGTACTCGCCCTTGCCGCCCATCTTCTCGGCGATCGCGTCGGCGGCGTAGGTGCCTTCGCGGCTGTTGTCCGAGGTGATGAAGGAAACACGCTTCGACAGCGGCGAGTCCGCGGCGAAGGTGACGACGGCCGTGCCCTGGTCGATCGCCCGGTTGATCGGCTCGATGAACGGATCGGAGTTCATCGGGTGCACCAGTATCCCGGCCGGATTCTGGGCGAGCGCCTGGTCGAAGGTGGCGATCTGCTTGTTGACGTCATACTCCGGCGTGCCGGTATATTCGGTCTCGCAGCCGAACTGCTGGCCGGCCTGCTTGAACATCTCATAGACCGGGAACCAGTATTCGACGCCGGATACCATGACGTTCATGACGTATTTTTCGCCGGGCTGGCAGCGAAACGGGTTTGTCGTTTCGGCGCTTGCCGAACCGGCCCAGAATGACGTTGCAATGACCGCCAGAGCGGTCGTGCTGAAAAATTTGCGCACGCGTTCCTCCTCGGGGCCGAAGCCCCTCCCAAAAACCGATGGACCGCCTGTTTGCGGCCGCTGAATATGTGAGTTCGCCGGAACTCCTCCTCGACTTCCGACGATTGCGATTAAAGCCGCGGACTCACCGTCTGTCAATATAATTCATGGCATGAATAATAATTCATGCGCGATGTGAAAAAACAGCGAGGGGTGGCCTTCAATCTGCTGTCACGGGGATCGGCTAGAGGGCAGCGATGGCCACCCTGCAACAGATCGCCTTTCATGCCGGCTGCTCGCTGGCGACCGTCTCGCGCGTGCTCAACGGCGAAGGCCCCGTCAGCGACGAGATGGTACGGCGCGTGCGTCGGGCCGCCGCCGAGCTCGGCTATCGGCCGGCGACGGCCGCGGGGCGCACCGCCAGCCGCAGCCAACCGGTCGTCGGCGTGCTGGTGCCGAGCGTCACCAACCCGGTCTTCGCCGCCTCGCTTGCCGGCATCCAGCACCGCATGCAGGTAGCAAGCCATGGCGTTCTGATCGCGCAATCGAATTATGATCCCGCACTCGAGGCGCGCGCCGTGCGCTCGCTGCTCGAGCAGCGCCCGACCGGACTGATCCTGACACTCTGCGACGCCCGCACCAGCGAAGCGCTTTCGGCGGCACTGCCACCGACGGTGCTTCTCAACAACCGCCCCGTCGCCCGCTTCGCCGCCGCCGTCACGGTCGACAATTACCGCGCAGGCTACGAATTGACCCGGCATATCCTTGCGCATGGGCATCATCGCATTGTCGTGGTCACCGGCCATTTCCACTCCTCCGACCGGGCGCGCCTGCGTTACGACGGATATTCCGCCGCCATGCAGGAGGCGGGCGTCCAGCCGATGGAGGCTGTCGAGATCCCCTTCGTCGACGGTTACGAGAACCTCGACCTCGCGGCGGTCCTCGCGCATCACCGCCCGACGGCGTTCATCGCCTCCAACGACCTTCTCGCCCTCGGCGTAATCGCGGCGCTCCGACGCGAAGGCCTTTCCGTACCGGATGATGTCTCGGTCGCCGGCTTCGACGGCATCGCCCTCGGGCGATTGATGAGCCCAACACTCACCACGATAGCGATGCCCGACGGAGACATGGGGCTTGCGGCGGCGGCGCTATTGCTCGACATGGCCGAGAACGCCTCCGGCTGCCACCATCTCAACCTCGACTGCCGCCTCTACGCGGGCGGGACCGTTCGCCACCTCGTCTGAGCGACACAGGAACGCCGCCCGCGGGATTTCCTCCGGGGCGGCGACAATCATCAAGGAAATAGTATCAGCTACGCGGCAGCAGGCTTTCGACTTCGGCTGCAGCCTCGTCCAGCGCTTCCTTCGGCGTCGTCGACTGCTCAACGATGCGCGACAGGTTCTCGACGATCGTCTGCGTGACCTTCACGCCGTTGCTGCCGGGGAAGGCATACCAGGGGCGCATCAGCGGCATCTGCTCGAGACCGGCGCGGAACAACGGGTTTTCCTTGTAGAAGTTGGCGAGATACTCCGGCGACTTGGCGGCGAGCTCGTTGTTCGGCACGTAGCCGGTACCGGGAACGACGACCGAGGCGCCATAGGGGCCGGCGGCGAACTTCGCGAATTTCCAGGCCGCTTCCTGCTTTTCGGCATCGCGCGTCAGGATGACGACGGCATTGCCGCCGGTCGGCAGCTTGCCGTTTACCGGATCGATCAGCGGAATGTGCGCGGTGCGCAGGTCGAACTTGCCGCCAACATTCTTGATCGTGTTGCGCAGCGCCCCGGTCGTCTGGAACGCAAAGCCGATCTTGCCGGCAACGAAGGCCTGCTCGCCAGCCTGCTTGGTCAGAACCGGCAGCCCACCTTCCTTGACCATGCGGTCGAGCACGTCGACGGCCTTCTGGCCCTCCGGCCCGTTGAAGGCAACCTTGCTCTCGTCTGCACTCAGCATGTCGCCGCCGGCGCCGAAGAGCAGTGCGGAGAACATCCAGTCGTCGCCCTGCCAGCGGAAGTCGATGCCCTCGTTGCCGTCGCCGAGCGCCTTGATCTTTGCCCCGAGCGCGATGACCTCGTCCCAGGTCTTCGGCGGGCTGTCCGGGTCACCGCCGGCTTTGCGCACCAGATCGGCATTGTAGTACATGATCGGGTTGGAGGTGGCGAAGGCAAGGCCCACCTGCTTGCCGCCCACCTGGGCGAGCTTCAGGATGTTTTCTGAAAAGCCCTGCTCGGCCATATTGCCGTCCCTGGCAATGAACGGGCCGAGATCGACGGGGATGTCGCGCTCGTTGACCATGCGCAGGCGGTTGAGGCCGATGAAGGTCAGATCGGGCATCTCGGCCGTGCCTGCCTGACGCATGATCGTCTGGATGCCTTCCTCATAGGTGGCCGACGGGTTGGCGAAGGTGATCTTGATGTCGGGGTTTTCTTCCATGAACTTCTTCGAGATCGTGTCCATCACGTCCTTGAAGAACCCGGGCATCGGATAGTGGACCGTAAGCTGGGTCTCGGCGTAGGCAGGGGCTGCGAGCATCAGCGATGCGGCAGCCGCGGTGAAAAGCTGTCTCAGATGTTTCATGGGGTGCGCTCCAGGTTGGACCGTTCAGCCTTTGAGACCGGTCATGGTGATGCCCTCGACGAAGCGCTTCTGCGCCAGCAGAAATGCAGAAACGAGGGGAAGGGTAATGATGAGGGTCGCCGCCATCAGCGCGCCGTAGTCGTCGCCGGCTTCAGCCGCGCGGAAAAAGAGAAGGCCGAGCGGCGGAGTCGCGTAGTCCTGGTTGGTGACGACGATCAGCGGCCAGAAGAGGTCGTTCCAGTGGGCGACCACCGAGAAGATCGCAAAGGCGGTGATCGCTGGCCAGGCGTTCGGCACGATGACCCGTGCGACGATGCCCGCCTCCGACATGCCGTCGAGCCTTGCTGCGTGGATCAGGTCGTCGGGCATGGCGCGGAAGAACTGCAGGAACAGGAAGATCGCAAAGACCGAGATCGAGAACGGCGCCACAAGTGCTGCGTAGCTGTTCAGCACCGACAGCTTGTCGAAAGCGACATAGATCGGCAGCGCCGTCGCATGGATCGGTACCAGCAGTCCGAGCATGACCAGCACCATCATGGCGCGGGCCGCGCGAAACTTCAGCTTCGCCATGGCATAGGCGCACGGAATGGCGACGACGATCTGGATGACGAAGATCAGTGCGCAGACGACAACGCCGTTGAAAAGCAGGGTCGTCATCGAGACGCGCGACAGAGCCTTGGAGAAGTTCTCGATGTAGGACCACTGCTCCGGGATCAGCGACAGCGACGAGGAGAAGATCTCGCTTTGCGCCTTGCCCGCGGTCGAGACCATGAAGATGTAGGGCGCGAGGAAGAGCAGCGCGCCAAGCGACAGGACCGCGAGGCGGACGATACGGGCGACGGAAAGAGCGTTCGTGATCATGCGTAGTGCACCTTCCGGTCGAGCACGCGGTACTGCAGGAACATCAGGACGACGAGGATCAAGAGGAAGACGACGGTCATCGCCGAGGCGTAGCCGACGCGCAGGTAGACGAAGCCCTCCTGGTAGATGGTGAAGAGCAGCACTTCCGATGCCTTGTTTGGCCCGCCCTCGGTCAGCGTCTTCACCGTCTCGAAGACCTTCACCGAATTGATGATACTGATGGTGGTGACAAACAGCGTCGTCGGCCCAAGCATTGGCCAGGTCACCAGGCGAAAGCGGTCGAACCAGGATCTCGCACCGTCGACTTCGGCCGCTGAATAGAGCTCCCGCGGGATGGCGGTGAGACCTGCGAGGAACAGCACCATGTTGAAGCCGACCGACTGCCAGACGCCGATGATCGAGAGGCCGTAGAGCACCGTGCCGGAGGCGCCGAGCCAGTTGGGGCCGGCAATGCCGAAGAGGGCAAGGAAGGTGTTGATCGGGCCGATGGTCGGATGGAAGAGGAACTGCCAAACGGTCGCCATGGCGACGAGCAGCGAGGCGACCGGCAGAAAATAGACCGTGCGGAAGAAAGCCCGGCCCTTGGTTTCCGCTTCGATCAGCATGGCGATCGCAAGCGCCAGAACGATCGAGACCGGCGTGACGATCGCCGTGTAGACCGCGGTGTTCCAGAGCGACCGGCGGAAGGTGCGGTCGCCGAAGAGTTCGGCGTAATTCTCGAAGCCGACAAAACGAAAGCTGCCGTAGCCGAGCTCGAAATCGGTAAAACCGAGCACGATCACCGCAAGCGTCGGCAGCAGGATGAAGAGAAAGAGGAGGAGGATCGCCGGAAGCGCGAGCAGCCAGGCGATGCGGGCCTCGCGCGTCGCGGGCTCGGCGAGTGCGGTTTCGAAGGTCGCGACGCTAGCCATGAATCTTCTCCCGCGTCGCCGCAACAGCAAGCGGTTCGGCCGGAAGCCGCGCACCTTCGTGATCGAAGAGCATTGCGCGTTCGGGCATGATCTCGACGTCGACAGGCTGGCCGATCGCAAGCGATGCGGCCTCGGCAGGCGCCGACTTGGAGGTCATCACCTCGCCGATCGCATCGAGGCGGGCATGGACGATCACTTCCGAGCCGAGGAATTCCATCCGCTCGACCCGCGCGCTCAGCCGGCCGGCACCTTGCGGACTAAAGCGAACGAATTCCGGGCGGACTGCAAGCTTCACCGGCGCGTCAGGTGCCTGCCCCCGGTTCGCCATCAGCACCAGATCACCGAAGCGGACGATGCCGGCGGCATCAGTGCGGGTTTCCACCACGTTGATCTTCGGCTGGCCGAGGAAGCGCGCGACTTCGACATGGGAGGGGTTGTCGTAGATCTCCTTCGGGTTCGCCAATTGCAGCAGATTGCCGCCGATCATGACGGCGACCCGATCGGCCATCGACAGCGCTTCCGACTGGTCGTGGGTGACATAGAGCGTCGGCACGCCGGCGCGGCGGTGGAGATCGACGATCTCGCCGCGGGCATGGACGCGCAGGTTGGCATCGAGATTGGAGAGCGGCTCGTCCATCAGGAAGACGGCCGGACGCCGCACCATGGCGCGGGCGAGCGCCACGCGCTGGCGCTGGCCGCCCGACATCTGGCCCGGTTTGCGGTCAAGCAGGTGGTCGATCTTCAACGCCAGAGCCATTTCCTTGACCTGACGCTGGATATCGGTGCGGATCTGTTTCTGCCCCGGCAGGACATTGCCAACGAACGGCAGACGCTGCGCCGCCGTCAGGCGCCGCATGGCGAGCGGCACAGCGATATTTTCTCCGGCGGTCAGGTGCGGATAGAGGGCATAGGACTGAAACACCATCGCGACATTGCGATCGGCCGCAGCCTTGCGCACGACGCTGCGGCCACCGATGACGATCTCGCCGGTATCGCCGTGATCAAGCCCGGCCACGATTCGAAGAAGCGTGCTCTTGCCGCAGCCGGAAGGACCGACAAGCGCGATGAATTCGCCCACTTCGGCCTCCAGGCTGACGCCTTTCAGGATGGCGTTGCCGCCATAGGATTTGGTGATGCCATCAAGCGAAAGCACGCTCATTGCGCCGCCTCCACCTTAAGCTTCTTCTTGGCGGCGAGCGGATAGACCTCCTCGACGATCGGATCGAGCACGTGGCTGACAAGCCCCGGAACGGCAACGATCTCGCTCACGACGCCGGCTTCGCTGAACGTGTGCACGACGGCACCGACCAGCCGTTCGCCCGGCATCGGCCGCTCCAGGGTGTCGATGATGAAGGAGGTCGGCGGCGCCCAGACGAGCGACATTCCGGCGTGTTCCCCCGTCCAGGCCCAATGCAGATGGCCGCTTGCATGCAACGCCACGCCGGACGCGGCGAAGAGATCAAACAGACGCCGGCGCTGGCGGGGGCGGATGCCCCAGTAGCCGGTGTCGCCTTCCTGCGGTCCATCGACGAAGAGCGGCTTGTGGGCAAAGACCGCCACCTTGCGCCCGTCGCGGTCTCGCAACTGCTCTTCCAGCCAGGCGAATTGCTTCTCCTCTTCCTCGTCCTCGAAGCCCACAAGAAGGCTGTTGAAGCCGACCAGTCGCCAATCACCGTGATCGGAGACCCAGTAGTCCGGGCCGGCGAGTCCGCGCCAGCGGGCAAGACGCTCCGGGTCGACCGGTTGGTGCGAGCCCGGCAGATGGCCGACGTCATGATTGCCGGGAACGACGAGCACCGGCATCGAGAGCCGGTTGATCAGGCCCAGCGAAAAGGTGATGTCGTCTTCACGGTCGGCGCCGTCGATCGTGAGGTCGCCGGTGTGGATGACGAGATCAGGCGCCATTTCCTCGATCCAGGCGCGAACCGGCTCCCAATTGTTGTTGAAATGGCTCTTGGAGGGGCTGAGATGGGTGTCGCTGATCTGGACGATCTTCATGGGAACGGGCCTCCGACGATGGCTTCAAGGCGTGCCTCATCGGATGGATTTCTCTCCCCTCCGATGCGGTTGGCCGCAGTCTTTAGGGGCTTGCCATGTCAGTTTGGTAACAGTCGTTCTCAGCTGATTTTCAGTTTCTCCATGAAAGCGTCACCTTCAGGAAAGCCAACCGGTCGCGAAGTTCACCCTTGCGCGTCCCGATGGAAGCGTTGCGGTGGGTGTGCTCAAAATTTCATACTATTGTATACAATAATTTGCGCATATTGACGACGAAAAGCTCAATTCGTGAGCAGTCGCCCTAAACCGATAACGACTGCAGCCGGCAACCGAAACGGCCATTCTCGCGCGAAAACATAGCCTTAGGCTCGGCGAACGAAATTGGCACGATTGATGCTTCTTCTCTGGTGCAAGGAGAACGCTCATGTCGAAAGCCGCAGAGATCGATATCGTATCCGTTTCCAAGATGTACGGTGCGACCACCGCCGTGCACTCGATCAGCCTGAAGATCCCCGCGGGCAGTTATTGCTGCTTCCTCGGCCCTTCGGGCTGCGGCAAGACCTCGACGCTGCGCATGATCGCCGGCCACGAGAGCATCTCCTCAGGCGACCTGCGGCTCGGCAACGTCGTCGTCACCGATTTTCCGCCGGCCAGGCGCAGCACAGCGATGATGTTCCAGTCCTATGCGTTGTTCCCGCACCTCGACCTCGTCGACAACGTTGCCTTCAGCCTGAAGATGAAGGGCGTAGAACGCGACGCGCGCCGCGCCAAGGCACTCGAGATGCTGAAGTTGATGCAGATGGAGGCCTATGCTTCCAGGCGCCCGGCCCAGCTTTCCGGCGGCCAGCAGCAGCGCGTGGCACTCGCCCGTGCGCTCATCACCGAGCCGGAAGCGCTGCTGCTCGACGAACCGCTGTCGGCGCTCGACCCGTTCCTGAAGATCCGCATGCGGGCGGAATTGAAGAAGCTGCAGAAGACGCTCGGCATCACCTTCGTGCATGTCACCCATAGCCAGGAAGAGGCGATGGCGCTCGCCGATCTTATTGTCGTCATGAACAGCGGCCGGATCGAGCAGGCGGCCGCACCTCGTACGGTGTTCGAGCACCCGGCCACTGCCTTCGTCGCGCGGTTCATGGGCGACCACAACGTTCTCTCCGGAAAAGTCCGCGCGATCAGCGGCGATGTCGTCGAAATGGAGACCGCCGAAGGCCAGACCTTCGCGGTGCGCGACATCGCCCAGGAGGTCGGCCGGCCCATCGACATCGGCATCCGCACCGATCGCGTGCGGCTCGACCCGCCGGGCGAGAAGGGCCTCGGTTTCCAGGCGGTGGTTTCCAACATCGAGTACCGCGGCGCCTCGGTGAAGCTCACCGCCATCGGTGCCGGCAGCGACGACTTCACGCTGATCGTCAGCGACGCTGACTATTTCAGGAAGCCTGTCGCGGTCGGTGACGCGGTGTCCCTGAGCTGGACCCTGGAGGACGTCGTCCCCCTCGGCCGCCTTTCCGCATGAGCTAATCAACCATCACAAGAAGGGGAACTGCACATGACGACTGAAACTAAAACCGAAAAGCCTGGCGCCGGCCTGACACGCCGATCGTTGTTGAAGACCGGCGCTGCCGCCGTCGGCGCCATCGCCGGATCGGGTGCCATTACCGGCTTCCCGACCATTTGGGCCCAGAACCCGATCACGCTTCGCCAGTTCGGCACCGGCGTTTCCAACATCAATGCGATTGCCGAGAAGTGCAAACAGGACCTCGGCATCACCTTGGAAATGACGGCGACCGATTCCGACGCCGCCGCCCAGCGTGCGGTGACCCAGCCCGATTCCTACGACATCGCCGACATCGAATACTGGATTGCCAAGAAGGTCTTCCCAGCCGGCGTGATGCAGCCGATGGACGTGAAAAAGATCAAGTACTTCGACAAGATCGTGCCGCTGTTCATCGACGGCAAGCTGAAACCCGAAAGCGTGGTCGCCCAGGGGACCGCACCGCACACCGTCGGCTTCGTCGAGGCGCAAGATTCCAAGACCTTCGCCAAGTCGCCGACCGACTGGATGACGCTGATCCCGACGATCTACAACGCCGACACGCTCGGCATTCGCCCCGATCTCGTCGGGCGCGAGATCTCGACCTGGGCCGACATCATGGACCCGGCGTTCAAGGGTAAGACCGCGATCCTCAACATTCCTTCGATCGGCATCATGGACGCCGCGATGATCATGGAGGCGCTCGGCAACATCAAATATGCCGACAAGGGCAACATGACCACGGACGAGATCGACAAGACGATCGACTTCCTGATCAAGGCCAAGCAGGACGGCCAGTTCCGTGCCTTCTGGAAGTCCTTCGACGAGAGCGTCAACCTGATGGCTTCGGGCGAAGTCGTCATCCAGTCCATGTGGTCGCCGGCCGTCGCCGCCGTCCGTTCCAAGGGCATCGCCTGCAAGTACCAGCCGCTGAAAGAAGGTTATCGCGCCTGGGGCGGCGGCCTCGGGCTTGCCGCCCATCTCCAGGGCGCACAGCTCGACGCGGCTTATGAGTACATCAACTGGTACCTCTCCGGCTGGGTCGGCGCCTACCTCAACCGTCAGGGCTACTACTCCGCCGCGATGGAGACCGCCAAGGGCTTCATGTCCGAGGACGAGTGGGGTTTCTGGGTGGAAGGCAAGCCCGCCCAAGGCGACATCCTTTCGCCGGAGGGCAAGATCATGGAGAAAGCGGGTGCGGTGCGCGACGGCGGCTCGTTCGAGGAACGCATGGGCAAGGTCGCCTGCTGGAACTCTGTGATGGACGAGGACCGTTACATGATCAAGCGCTGGAACGAGTTCATCGCGGCGTAATCGCCGGCGCGGAAGCGCCCCCTCACCCTAACCTTCTCCCCGCAGGCGGGGAGAGGGGACGTGCCACATCGGCCGGCCGAGCGTGCACATAGGCGATCAAGAATGAGCGGGACGGCGACGCATCTCCCTTCTCCCGCAAGCGGCGAGAAGGTGCCGGCAGGCGGATGAGGGGCGGACCCCGATCGCAGAAATCCAGAGAGGAACGACGATGGCGACACTTGCGACGTCCCAGCCAGGGGAAATCAGGACAGAGAAGGCATCACGTCGCCGGGGCGCTCCGCGCGCGCTGGCCTCCCATCTCCAGGCAACCCCTCTCCTTTTGATCCTCGGATTCTTCTTCGTGCTGCCGATCCTGACCATCATCGTCGTCAGCTTCTGGGACTATGACTTCGCCGGTCTCTATCCGGACTTCCTGACGATGAACTACGCCGATACGCTCGGCTCGTGGGTCACCTGGAAGACCTATCTCAACACGCTGAAATTCACCGTCCTCGTCTGGGCGCTGACGCTCTTAATCGGCTTCTGGGTCGCCTATTTCCTCGCCTTCCATGTCCGCACAACAACCATGCAGATGGTGCTGTTCCTCGTCTGCACCGTGCCGTTCCTGACCTCGAACATCATCCGCATGATTTCCTGGATCCCGGTGCTCGGCCGCAACGGCCTTGTCAATTCGACCCTGATCGAGCTTGGCCTGATCCCACAGCCGATCGAGTGGCTGCTCTACTCCGACTTTGCCGTGGTGCTTGCCATGGTGCATCTCAACACGCTGTTCATGGTCACGCCGATCTTCAATACGCTGATGCGGATCGATCGCTCGCTGATCGAGGCGGCGCGCGACTGCGGCGCTTCCGGCGGCCAGATCCTCTGGAACGTCATCCTGCCGCTCGCCAAGCCGGGCATCGCGATCGGCTCGATCTTCGTCGTCACGCTCGTCATGGCAGATTTCTCAACGGTGCAGGTCATGTCCGGCGGCCAGAGCGCCTCCGTCGCGCTGATGATGAAAAACCAGATGTCTCTGCTGCAATATCCGGCAGCGGCCGCCAATGCCGTGGTGCTTCTGATCGTCGTGCTCTTTATGGTCGCCGCGATCCTGCGCGTCGTCGACGTCCGCAAGGAGCTTTGACATGAACCACGAGAGACGCGGCAAGGAATTCTACCTGCTCGCAATCTTCTTCACGCTGTTCGTGCTGTTTCTCTACGGCCCGCTGTCGGCCGTGCTGATCCTGTCCTTCCAGGGACCGGACGGCGGCCTGACCTTTCCGCTGAACGGCCTATCGCTGCACTGGTTCTACAACCTTTTCGAACGGCAGGCGGTCGGGGACTTCGGCGCCTCATTCCGGCGCTCCTTTACGCTCGGCCTGATGGTAATGACGGTCAACGTCGTGGTCGCCCTGCTTGCAGGCCTTGCCTTCCGCCGACGCTTCCGCGGCGCAACCGCGCTCTTCTATCTCACCGTCGCAAGTCTCGTCGTGCCGTCGATCATCATCTCGCTCGGCATCGGCGTCGTCTTCCAGCAGTTCGGCCTGAAGCCCGCCTGGTACTCCTCCGGCTTCGGCGCGCATCTCACCTGGACACTGCCTTTCGGCGTGCTCATCATGTTTGCGGTCTTCAACCGGTTCTCACCGGCCTACGAAGAAGCGGCGCGCGATCTCGGGGCGACGTCCTGGCAGACCTTCCAGCACGTTCTCCTGCCGATGATCGCGCCAAGCCTGATCGGCGTCGGCCTCTTCGGCTTCACGCTCTCCTACGACGAATTCGCCCGCACGCTGATGACTTCGGGCAGCTACAACACTCTGCCACTCGAGATCTACGGCATGACTACGAATGTGACGACGCCGGTGCTCTATGCGCTCGGCACGGTCACCACCCTCTTCTCCTTCACCATCATCCTCGTCGCGCTCGCAGTCATTCTGACCTTGCGACGCCGCCAGGCAAAGCTGAGCTAGGCTAGATGCGCATCCTGATCATCAATCCCAACACCACCGCGTCGATGACGGCCAAGGCAGCCGCGGCCGCTCGGACTGTCGCCAACCCTGCCACGGAAATTCTCGCGCGCACCTCCAGATCGGGACCGGCCTCGATCGAGGGGCATTATGACGGCGCCGTCGCCCTGCCGGGCCTGCTCGCCGAAATCCGCGACGGCGAGGCCGCAGGCGCCGATGCCGCGGTCATCGCCTGCTTCGACGACACCGGCCTCGAGGCGGCCCGTGCGCTCGCCCGCATACCGGTGGTGGGGCTCTGCGAATCCGCCGTCGCGACCGCTGCCATGCTGGCGCAACGTTTCACCGTGGTCACCACGCTCGAACGGTCACGGGTGCTGATCGAGAATCTCGTCCGGCATTACGGCATGGGCGACCGGGCAAGGGTCCGCGCCGCCAACATCCCGGTGCTCGAACTGGAGGACAAGGCATCAGACGCGCTCGCCAAACTCCGGCGCGAGATCGAGCTGGCGCTCAATCAGGATGGCGCAGAAGCGATCGTGCTCGGCTGCGCCGGCATGGCCGATCTCGCCCGGGCGCTCCAAGCGGACTATGACGTCCCTGTCATCGACGGCGTTTCGGCCGCGGTCAAGCAGGCGGAAGCACTCGTGTCACAGGGACTTATGACCAGCAAGCGCGGGGCCTATGCGTCGCCGCTCAGCAAGCCCTATTCAGGTTTCATGAGCGCGCTCGCTCCGACCCCGGCTTGAGGTGATGCCGACCTGGAATCGCCCACGACTGTCGCCAGCAGCGCATTCGATGCGTCGGCCTCGGCAATAATCCAATCGCGAAAAGCCTGGATCTTTTTCTGCCGCCTGCTGCTCTGCGGATAGACCAGCCAATAGGCGCGACCATCTCTTACCACATGGTCGAAGGGCCGGATGAGCCTGCCGCTCTTCAGTTCGTCCATCAGGAAGGTTGAAACGGCAATCGCGATGCCATGGTCGTTCAAAGTCGTCGTGACGTCCATCGCCTGGACGTCGAAGATCAGTTCGGTACCGTTGCTCGCCGGTGGCTCCACCCCGGTTTCGATCATCCATCGCCGCCACCAGCTGGCGTTGCCGAAGCGCCGTACACGCAGGACGTCCGAGGGATGCCTGAGCTGGTGCTTCTCCATGAAAGACGGCGTGCAGACCGGCATGTAATCGATAGGGAAAAGCGGGAACACGTCGTTGCCGGGCCAGTCGCCGTTGCCGCTGCGCACCACGAGATCGATGGCGTCACGCTTGAAGTCGATCAGCTCGGTCGACATGTGCACCCGGATGCTGATGTTCGGATGGGCCGTCTGGAACGAGGCGAGCCGCTGGCCGAGCCAGCTCGACACGACGGTCGGCAGCACGGAAATGTGCAGGTGGTGTTCGGTCTTGTCGGCAATCTCCGAGAAGGCCGCCCCGAGAAGGTCGATCGCTTCCGTCACCTTCGGCGCCAGCTGCCGCCCGGCCGCCGTCAGCCGAACCTCGCGCGGAAGACGAACGAAGAGCGGCGTGCCGATGCGCTCCTCCAACAGCCGGATCTGGTAGCTGACCGCCGCCTGCGTCATGCCGAGCTCGTCGGCGGCGCGGGTGAAGCTCAGATGTCTGGCGGCCGCTTCGAAGGCGCGCACGGCACTCATGGGAGGAATCTTGCTCATGGCCCTGAGATAAGCATTCTTTATGCCAGCATGCGAGAAATCGCTTTGCGCGAAGCAGCAAAAATCCTCACTTTTTTCGTGAACACAACAGCAAAAACAAAGAGGATAGCAATGCTTAGCGCAGTGCGATCAACGATCCTTCATGCCCTGAACTGGGCCGGCAACGCACTCAACCCAATCATCGCCATCGATACGTTCAGCGAATTCCAGCTGAAGGATATCGGGCTGACGCGAGATCAGGAGACCATCCGGGCGCGCGTCGGCGATGGTGCCGATCCTTGGCATTGGCCGAAGGACGACAATCCGCGCAGGTCACCGCCCTCGCCGGAGCGGGATTGCGGCGACGCGCCGCAAATGGCAAGGGCTTCGCCTCGAGCCCAGCCCGGAGAAAACAAAGACATAAGCATGTCGCTCTGCGATTGACGGAGCGCAGAGGCAAGACACAGCGCAGTTATCGTGATCTGCCACCTTCCCAGCCCGCGGACCGAATTCGGGAGAGATCCGGCGTGGCGTTTCTAAAAGCGGCGTGCCGAAGCCCCTTCGCAAGTGATCGCAACGGAGCGAGCGCGGGGCTCAAAGCCGAGAAGTTCTTCACCCACAGGTTTCGCCGCCTCCCGCCGTTTACTCCTTGTTATCCACACGGCGAAAGAAATCACCTTCTCACCCCGGCTTCGGGCACCTCGAACCTATTGACGCAGATTTGCGATGAACTACTATATCTAGTGTTCGAGGTTCTCTCGATTCGCAGGGATTGAGTAGCTAAGACGGGAATACGGTGCGTCGGCGAGTTTTCGCTAGGCTATGCCGTAGCTGCCCCCGCAACTGTAGACGGCGAGCGACTGTCCGGAATTGGACCACTGAGGCATGAGGCCTCGGGAAGGTCGGGATGGAAGCTGAGACCCGTGAGCCAGGAGACCTGCCTCGAGCAACAAACGTCCACGGGCGGGTGTCCGGAGGGGTTGAGTCTACTGCATGTTTCCTTAAATCGTCGCCGATTTAAGGATAAAAACATGCAGCAAATCGAAGTGCTACAGCGATCTTTGCGCGTCTGATAGGACGCACGGCGCTGTCGTGCGGCAGGATGAGCCTGCCTGATCGTCTCGACATCTCCCCGGCAGCCTGTCGAAAGCTTCGGGGTGAAGTCATGTCCGCGTCATTGAAATTCTATCGCTCGCCAATCAAGAGGCGCGGTTTCCCGCGCAGCTGACGAAGAGGCATGCCCGGGCGTCCAGATCCGAGCGAGCCACAGCCATGACAGCCCTGCATTTCGCCGGATCGCGGCTGCGTGTCCGTGCGCCTTCTCATGCTCTCATCCAGCCGACCAAACGAGGAAGAAATGAACGTTACCGTCTACAGCAAGCCCGCCTGCGTCCAATGCACCGCGACCTACCGAGCGCTCGATCGCCAGGGCGTCAACTACGAGGTCATTGATATCTCCATCGACCAAGACGCGCTCGAAACGGTCAAGGGCCTCGGCTACATGCAGCTTCCCGTCGTCGTCGCCGGCCCCGAACACTGGGCGGGTTTTCGCCCCGACAAGATCAGCGCGCTTTCCTAGAGGAGACGGGCGGTGGGCCTGATCGTCTATTTTTCCAGCCGCTCGGAAAACACCCATCGCTTCGTCGAAAAGCTCGGCCTTCGCGCAGCGCGCATACCGCTCAAAGAAAGTAAGGCTTCACTTACGGTTTCCGAGCCTTTCGTGTTGGTCGTGCCCACCTATTGCGGCGATGACGGCCGGGGTGCGGTGCCGAAACAGGTCATCCGCTTCCTCAACGATGCGGGCAACCGCTCTCACATCCGCGGCGTCATTGCTGCGGGCAACAGCAATTTCGGCGCGACCTACGGGATCGCCGGCGACGTCATCGCGGCCAAGTGCCAGGTGCCCTACCTCTACCGGTTCGAGCTTCTCGGAACAGAGGAGGACGTCGCCAATGTCAGAAACGGGATGGAACGATTTTGGACGTCTCAACACTCGAACGCCCCCTGAAGGCGACGGAAGCGGCGCTGGACTATCATGCGCTGAACGCAATGCTGAACCTCTATGATGAAGAGGGACGGATCCAGCTCGACAAAGACCGGCTGGCGGCGAAACAATACTTCCTCCAGCACGTCAACCAGAACACGGTCTTCTTCCATAACCTCAGGGAGAAGCTCGATTATCTGGTGACCGAGGGCTACTACGAGCAGCAGGTTCTCGACCAGTATTCCTTCAACTTCGTCCGCGATCTCTATGACCACGCCTATGGGAAGAAGTTCCGCTTCCCGACCTTCCTCGGCGCGTTCAAATACTACACGTCCTATACGCTGAAGACCTTTGACGGAAAGCGCTACCTGGAGCGCTACGAGGATCGCGTCTGCATGGTGGCCATGACACTGGCGCGCGGCAACGAGGGACTTGCCCGCGATCTCGTCGATGAGATCATTTCCGGGCGTTTCCAGCCGGCGACGCCGACCTTCCTCAATGCCGGTAAAAAGCAACGCGGCGAGCTCGTCTCCTGCTTCCTGCTGCGGGTCGAGGACAACATGGAGAGCATCGGCCGCGCGATCAATTCCGCATTGCAGCTCTCCAAGCGCGGCGGTGGCGTGGCGCTGTCGCTCACCAACATCAGAGAGATGGGCGCGCCGATCAAGCAGATCGAGAACCAGTCCTCCGGCATCATCCCTGTCATGAAACTGCTTGAAGACAGCTTCTCCTATGCCAACCAGCTTGGCGCCCGCCAAGGGGCAGGTGCTGTTTATCTGCATGCCCACCACCCGGACATCATGCGCTTCCTCGATACCAAGCGGGAAAATGCCGACGAAAAGATCCGCATCAAGACGCTGTCGCTCGGCGTCGTCATCCCGGACATCACCTTCGAGCTCGCCCGCAACAACGAGGACATGTATCTGTTCTCGCCCTATGACGTGGAGCGCGTCTACGGCGTGCCGCTGACCGAAATTTCGGTGACGGAGAAGTACCGCGAGATGGTCGAGGATGCTCGTATCCGCAAGCGGGAGATCAAGGCGCGCGATTTCTTCCAGATCATTGCCGAAATCCAGTTCGAGAGCGGATACCCCTACATCATGTTCGAGGACACGGTGAACCGGGCGAACCCGATCGCCGGGCGCATCACCATGAGCAACCTCTGCTCGGAAATCCTGCAGGTGAGCGAGGCGAGCGAATTCAACGACGACCTCTCCTACGCAAAGATGGGCAAGGATATCTCTTGTAATCTCGGCTCGCTGAACATTGCCGCGGCGATGGACAGTCCGGATTTCGGCCAGACGATCGAGACCTCGATCCGCGCGCTCACCGCCGTCTCCGAAATGAGCCACATCTCTTCCGTGCCTTCGATCGAGAAGGGCAATGACGACAGCCACGCGATCGGCCTTGGCCAGATGAACCTGCACGGCTACCTCGCCCGCGAGCGCGTCTTCTACGGCTCCGAGGAAGGCATCGATTTCACCAACATCTATTTCTACACGGTGACCTATCACGCCATCCGCGCATCCAACCGGCTGGCGGTCGAGAAGGGCGTGACCTTCAAGGGCTTCGAGAACTCGAAATACGCGTCAGGCGAATATTTCGACAAATACACCGAAGCCGAATGGCTGCCGGCGACGGAGAAGGTGAAGGGCCTGTTCGAAGCGGCCGGCATCCGCATCCCGACGCAGGACGATTGGCTGGAACTGAAACAGGCGGTCACGCAAGGCGGCCTCTACAACCAGAACCTCCAGGCGGTGCCGCCGACGGGCTCGATCTCCTACATCAACCACTCGACCTCCTCGATCCACCCGATCGTCTCGAAGATCGAGATCCGCAAGGAAGGCAAGATTGGCCGCGTCTACTATCCGGCCGCCTTCATGACCAACGACAACCTCGAATATTACCAGGACGCCTACGAGATCGGGCCGGAGAAGATCATCGACACCTATGCGGCTGCGACCCAGCATGTCGACCAGGGCCTGTCGCTGACCCTGTTCTTCCGCGACACGGCGACGACGCGCGACATAAACCGCGCGCAGATCCACGCCTGGAAGAAGGGCATCAAGACGATCTACTACATCCGCCTTCGCCAGATGGCGCTTGAGGGCACGCAGGTCCAGGGCTGCGTTTCCTGCGCGTTGTAGCGCCGCGTTCCCATTAAGTGCCCCTCACCCTAACCCTCTCCCCGCCTGCGGGGAGAGGGTACCTGCCACACTGACGGCCCAGATTATGCGAGATGGCGCGGCATACACCTTCTCCCCGCAAGCGGGGAGAAGGTGCCGGCAGGCGGATGAGGGGCGTCCACGCCCGAGAGGACAACGAAATGAACATGCACACCAAGCCAGCAAACCGCATCCGCGCCATCAACTGGAACCGCATCGAGGACGACAAGGATCTGGAGGTCTGGAACCGGCTTACCGGCAATTTCTGGCTGCCGGAGAAGGTGCCGCTCTCCAACGACATCCCCTCCTGGGCGACCCTGAAGCCGGAGGAGCAGAAGCTCACCATCCGCGTCTTCACCGGCCTCACGCTGCTCGACACGATCCAGAACGGCGTCGGCGCCGTCAAGCTGATGGAGGATGCCATCACTCCGCACGAGGAGGCGGTGCTTTCCAACATCTCCTTCATGGAAGCGGTGCACGCGCGCTCCTATTCCTCGATCTTCTCGACGCTGTGCCCGACGCCCGATGTCGACGACGCCTATCGCTGGTCGGAGGAAAACGAGTTTCTGCAGAAGAAGTCGGCGCTGATCATGGAGCAGTATGCCTCCGCCGATCCGCTCAAGAAGAAGGTCGCCAGCGTCTTCCTCGAAAGTTTCCTGTTCTATTCCGGTTTCTATCTGCCGATGTACTGGTCGAGCCGCGCCAAGCTCACGAACACCGCCGATATGATCCGGCTGATCATCCGTGACGAGGCGGTGCACGGCTACTATATCGGCTACAAGTTCCAGCGCGGCCTGGAGAGGCTGACCGAGGAACGCCGGCAGGAAATCAAGGACTTCGCCTTCGACCTGCTGCTCGAACTCTACGACAACGAGGCGAAATATACGGAAGCCCTTTATGACGGCGTCGGGCTTACCGAGGACGTGAAGAAGTTCCTGCACTACAACGCCAACAAGGCCCTGATGAACCTCGGTTACGAGGCGCTGTTCCCGGCAGAAGCCTGCAAGGTCAACCCCGCCATTCTCTCCGCGCTCTCACCCAACGCCGACGAGAACCACGACTTCTTCTCCGGCTCTGGCTCGTCCTATGTCATAGGCAAGGCGGTCGCGACCGAAGACGAGGACTGGGATTTCTGAGGAACCCCAGGTACCTGCGGGAACATGAAGAACCGCCCGAGGACATGATGTCTTTGGGCGGCTCCGCGCATCAAAGGGGTGTGGTTATTCCGCCGCGACCACACGGCTGCGGCCGATCGTTGCCTGCGTCAGCAGGAAGGCGGCAAGCGCGCAAGCCGCGATGGCACCGGTCATCGGCAGAGCGGTTCCATCGAAGAAGACGCTCGCGATGATCATCGCGACGGCGGCGGTGACGAAATGCAGCGTGCCCATCAGCGCCGATGCGGTGCCGGCGATTTCGCCGTGATCCTCAAGCGCCAGCACCGCCGAGGTCGGGATCACCAGCCCGAGCACGCCGTAGCCGACGAACAGGAAGGCGGCCATGACGGGCAACTGGTTGAAGCCGAGGCTCATGACGATGAACATCGTGACCATCGTCAGCGCAAAGGCGGCGACGGCGAGGTGCATCACCCGCACCAGGCCGAAACGCTCGCCAAGCCAGCCGGTAGCCTGCGACACCGCGAAGAACGAAACGGCATTCATCGAAAAGGCGATGCTGTATTGCGTTGGCGTCAGCCCGTAATGGTCGATCAGCACGAAGGGCGAGTTGGCGAGATAAACCAGGAAGCCCGAGATCCCGAGCCCGCCGATGAAGGTGAGCGTCAGGAAGTTGCGGTCAGAAAGCAGCAGGCGGTATGCGGCAAGCGCGCTCGCCACGCTGCTGCCGGCACGGTCCTTTTTGGGTCGGGTTTCCTGCAATTGGGTCGACAAGAGGATCAGGCCGATGAAGGCGGCGATCATCACGGCATAGAAGACGCCGCGCCAGCCGTAGAACTGGATCACCGCGCTGCCGGCCAGTGGCGCCAGGATCGGCGAAATGCTGAAGACGAGCATCAGCAGCGACATCAGCCGCGCCGCCTGAACGCCGGTGTGCATGTCGCGGACGACGGCGCGCGGGATAACCATGCCGGCGGCGCCGCCTATACCCTGCAGAAAGCGAAAGGCGATCAGGGTTTCGATGTCGGTTGCGAGCGCGCAGCCGACGCTGGCAACGGTGAAGAGGCCGATGCCGAGATAGAGCGGCGCCTTGCGCCCCCAGATATCGGAAAGCGGCCCGTAGATGAGCTGCGAAATGGCAAAGGAAATGAAGAACGAGAGCAGGCTGAGCTGCACGACGCCGGTTTCGGCAGCCAGGTCTTTGCCGATCGACGGCAAGGCAGGCAGATACATGTCGATTGCGAAGGGACCGATCGCCGAAATCAGACCGAGGACGATGGCCGTGCGAAGGAAGGACGCTGTCATGGCAATGATCTTTCAGAAATCACGACAACGCTCCGGCCCAGGGGCCGACATCGCTGTCGCCGGGATTGAAACTCGAAAGATGACGGTCGTGCCAGGATCGAACGTTTGGGAGACGCATCCTGCGCTGACTACTTAGTCCATTAATTTGGACACAGATGTAAAATTAGACAGCATTGTCTAAATCGTCAATGGGCTCTATCTTCAGTCCATGAAAAAATCTGGCCTCGCCTCACCGGACGTCCGCGCGCAAAAAGGACAACTCGCGAAACGCGTTTCGATCCTGGAGGCCGCGGCGGACGTCTTCTGCCGCGAGGGCTTTTCCGGTGCCAGCATCGACGAGATCGCCGCCGAAGCCGGCGTGTCGCGCCAGACGATCTACAACCACTACCGCGAAAAAGAGACGCTGTTCATGGCAGTGATCCAGGACATCATGGATCGCACCAACGGCATGCTGTTCTCCATCCTCGCGACGTTTCCCGAAAAGGCCGACAACCTCGAGGAAGAGCTTGCCGCCTTTGCGGTGCGCCTCAACAAGAGCTGCATCTGCAACCAGGACGCCAAGTTCATCCAGAAGCTGATCGCGACGGAGGGCAATCGCTATCCGCATCTGTTCCAGTTCTGGCGGGAACAGGGCCCGGGCAAGACCGACAGGGCGCTGGCGGCGCTTTTTGCCCGGCTCGCCCATTCAGCACCGCTCGACATCGATGACTTCGACCTCGCCGCCCGGCAGTTCATCGCGCTGATCAAGGCAGACTTGCAGATGGGCGGGCTTTTCGGCGAGGCCCCGAGCGAAGCGGAACTGGAAGTCAGCGCCCATCAGGCGGTCAGGACGTTTCTCCGTGCCTATGGCCGCGAGCGGAGAACGAGCGGTCTCGAAGCGCAACATTGATTTCGCGCACGATCGCCGCAGAGCTGTGCCCATTGCGACAGCCGCGCACGCTCTGATGCGGCGGGAGAACTGAAGCTCAACCTGTATTGGGCAGCATCACGAGAGGCACGAATGCCTATCTGGTGATCCGAAAGCCGCTGACGCCTTCCGGCGCTTCGACGAACTCGGCAACGACCTTCGAAACCCATGCGGCCGGCGGCCCTTCATGCAGACGCTCGAGCATGAGGGTGATTGCCTCCTCCGGACCGCTGATCAGAGCGGCAACCGAGCCATCGGCTTCGTTTCGAACCCATCCGACGAGACCGAGCTTCTGCGCCTCGTCACGGGCCCAAACCCTGAAGCTAACGCCTTGTACCCGCCCGAGGATTCGGACCAACACCGTCTTGCTGGTCTCAGACATGATCTCGTCTCCGTCACCGTTTGCCACGCTATCTGGCGCGAGGAGGGGCAAAGGCAAGTCATCCGCGCAACGAAGTTGGAGGGAGCCCTTGCGGCTGCTCAGCAGGCTGCGATGAACCGTGGGGAGGTATAGTAAATTTCCTCGGTATACTTTTTATTTTTTGTTTGCGTATTTTTAAAAATTGACGCGCGCAAAGTTTTGTGGTTTTTACGCCCTCACCAAGACGGCGGTGGGAGGGCCTCGCCAGCTTGGCTGCACAACACCGAAGGCCCGCGCCGTTTCCAGGGAGGAAACCATGAACATGTCCCGCATTCTGAAATCGCTCGTCGCCGGCACGGCGCTCTCGCTCCTTGCCTCCACGGCCTTTGCCGACGGCATCGGCGCATCGCTGCTCACCCAGCAGCATCCGTTCTACATCGAGCTCGCCGACGCGATGAAAGCCGAGGCGCAAGCCAAGAACGTCAAGCTCGAGGTCTCGATCGCCAACCAGGATCTCAACAAGCAGCTCGCCGATGTCGAGGATTTCATCGTCAAGGGCGTCGACGTCATCGTCATCTCGCCGGTCGATAGCCAGGGCGTGCGCGCTGCGATCGAGAAGGCCGAGAAGGCCGGCATCAAGGTGATCACCGTCGACGTTCCGGCCAATGGCGCGACGGTCACTTCGCATATCGGCACCGACAACTTCACCGGTGGTGTGAAGGCTGGCGAGCTGATGGCCAAGGTCCTCGACAACAAGGGCAAGGTCGCCGTCATCGACTATCCGACCGTCCAGTCGGTGGTGAACCGCGTCAACGGCTTCAAGGAAGCGATCGCCAAGCATCCGGACATGGAGATCGTCGCCATCCAGACCGGCATTACCCGCGCCGAAGCGCTGGCTGCGGCCCAGAACATGCTGCAGGCCAATCCCGATATCACCGGCATCTTCGGCTTTGGCGACGATGCAGCCCTCGCAGCCGCCGTCGCGGTCAAGGCCGCGGGTCTTGAATCCCAGGTCAAGGTCATCGGCTTTGACGGCATGAAGGAAGCGCGCGACGCCGTCGACACCAACCCGGTCATGGTCGGCGTCATCCAGCAGTTCCCGGACCAGATGGGCAAGCAGGCAGTCGACACCGCCGTCAAGGTCGCCGCCGGCGAGACCGTTCCGGCCGAACAGCCGATCGTGCCCGGCGTCTATACCGCGAAATAAGTCCTCCCAGGACAGCCGTCGCCTCCGGGCGGCGGCAACCTCAGGAGTGAGCGCTCCGGCATATGGCCGGAGGCGCCTCGGCTCGCCCTTTGCGCGCGCGGATGGGACGCGCGGCGTCGTATGGAGGCCACCATGCATGGTTCGACCACGGACACCGTCCTCGAGATCAGTGACGTCACCAAATCCTTCGGTCAGGTCGCGGCGCTGAAAAGCATGCGTCTCAAGGTCAGGCGCGGCCGGGTGCACACGCTGCTCGGCGAAAACGGCGCCGGCAAATCGACACTGATGAAGATTCTGGCCGGCGTGCACGAGGCAACTTCGGGTGTCATCACGCTTGATGGGCGCCCCTACCGGCCGGCTGATCCGCAGGACGCCGCAGCCCTCGGGCTTGCCATCGTCTTCCAGGAACTCAGCCTCTGCAGCAACCTGACGGTGGCCGAAAATATTCTTGCCACCCGCGAGCCGCGCCGCTTCGGCTTCATCAACGACAAGGCGCTCGTCGCCAAGGCCCGCGCGATCGTCGCCGATCTCGGTCTGCCGATCGACGTCAGCGAGAAGATCGGCAATCTCTCGATCGCCCAGCGCCAACTCGTGGAAATCGCCAAGGGGCTGAGCCACGAGGCCAAGGTCGTCATTCTCGACGAGCCGACCTCGTCGCTGAGCGACAGCGAAGCCGAGATCCTGTTCGAGATCATTACCCGGCTGAAGCAACGTGGCGTCGCCGTCATCTACATTTCCCACCGCATGGAAGAGATCATGCGGCTCAGCGACGACATCACCGTCATCCGCGACGGCGAATATGTCTCGACCCATGATCGCGACGACGTCACCATCGAGGCGCTGATCGCGCTGATGGTCGGCCGTCGCATGGATGAGATCTATCCGCCACGGACCCACGAGCAGTCGGCGAAGACAGCTCCGGTTCTTTCGATCGACAGCCTTACCCGTGATGGCGAGTTCGACGACATCTCCTTCGACGTCCGCCCCGGCGAAATCCTCGGCTTTTTCGGCCTCGTCGGTTCCGGCCGCTCCGAAGTGATGAACGCACTGTTCGGCATGAAGGCGGCGACCGGCACGGTTCGCTTCGAGGGGCAGCCGGTTCGTTTCCGCTCGCCGGCAGAGGCGATTTCGCGCGGCATCGGCTTCGTCACCGAAAACCGTAAGGAAGAAGGCCTCGTTCTCAGCCACAGCGTCGGCTGGAACATCTCGATGGCAGCCCTTGCCGATTTCACCGGACCGCTCGGCTTCACCCGGAGCCGCGCCGAGCGCGAAGCCGCGGCCGTGGAAGTCGGCCGGCTGGCGATCAAGACGCACTCGCTCGACACGCCCTCAGGTTCGCTCAGCGGCGGCAACCAGCAGAAGATCGTGCTCGCCAAGTGGCTGCTGACGCGGCCCAAGGTGCTGATCCTCGACGAGCCCACCCGTGGCGTCGACGTCGGCGCCAAGTTTGAAATCTACAAGATCATCCGCCAGCTGGCGGCCGAGGGCACGGCGATCCTGCTGATCTCCTCCGAGCTGCCGGAAGTTCTGGGAATGAGCGACCGCGTCGTCGTCATGCACGAGGGCGGCATCGGCGCGACCCTTTCCGGCGCCGACCTCAGCCCGGAAACAATCATGGCGCACGCAACGGGATTCCAATCATGACACAGCAATCCGAGACCCAGGCCGCCTTCATGCGGGCGTTGAAACAATATGGCGGCATCCTGCTGTCGCTGGTGATGCTCTGCGTCATCTTCTCCTTCCTCAACCCGCGCTTCATGTCAGTCGTCAACTTCATGAACATCCTGCAGCAGGTGGCGGTGGTGGCGATCGCTGCCTTCGGCATGACCTGGGTGATCCTGCTCGGCGAGATCGACCTTTCGGTCGGCTCGATCATCGCAGTTGCCGGCATGGTTGGGGCGCAATGTTTCGCCTTCGGTCTCGGCTTCGCGCCGGCGATCGTCATCACGCTTCTGGCCGGCGCCCTGATGGGCATGCTGAACGGCGTGCTGACGGCGAAATTGCTGTTGCCTTCCTTCATCGTCACGGTCGCGACGATGGGCATCTACCGCGGCATGGTCAGCCTGCCGACCAACGGCGCGCCGGCGATGATCGAGAATGCGACCTGGACCGCCATCGGCACGGAGAGCTTCCTCGGCCTGCCCATCATCATCTGGGTGGTCGCCGTTCTGTTCGTGGTCAACCACATCCTTCTGAGCAAGACGAGCTTCGGCCGCCGCGCTTATCTGACGGGCGGTAACCGCGAGGCGGCGGTCTATTCCGGCATCAAGGTCGACCGGCTGAAGATCACGATCTTCATGATCTCCGGCGTCATGGCGGCAATCAGCGGCGTGCTCTTGTCCTCCCGGCTGTTCTCCGCCCAGACCAATGCCGGCATGAGCTATGAGCTCGACGCCATCGCTGCGGCCGTGCTCGGCGGCACCTCGCTTGCCGGCGGCGTCGGCACCATGGTCGGCACGCTGATCGGCGCGCTCATCATCGGCGTCATGAACAACGGCATGAACATGCTGTCGGTCCCCTACTTCTACCAGCTCATCGTCAAGGGCCTGGTGATCCTGATCGCGGTTTGGCTCGACGTCCGCGCCAAGCAGGCCAAGCGCTGATCCTCAGAAGAGAAACATACCCATGCACAAGATACTGACGATCGGCGAAATCCTCGTGGAGATCATCGCCACCGAAAAGGGCGACGGCTTCCGGCAGGCCACGCCGCTCATCGGCCCCTACCCCTCCGGCGCCCCGGCGATCTTCATCGACCAGGTCGGCAAACTCGGGCAGGCAGCCGCGATCATCTCGCGCGTCGGCGACGACGATTTCGGCCACGTCAATCTCGACCGCCTGAAGGCTGATGGCGTCGACATCTCCGGCATCGCGGTTGATCCGCTCGGCACCACCGGCAGCGCCTTCGTGCGCTATCGCCCCGACGGCAGCCGCGCCTTCGTCTTCAATATCCGCCACAGCGCCTGCGGCGCGATCCGTCTCGATGACGCCGCGCGGGCATTGGTGCGCGGTTGCAGCCATCTGCATGTGATGGGCTCGTCGCTCTACGCACCAAGCGTGGTGGAGAGCATTATCGCAGCGATCGAGATGATCAAGGCGGCCGGCGGCACGGTGTCCTTCGATCCGAACCTCAGGCCGGAAATCCTCGATAGCCCCGGCATGCGCGAGGCGCTGCGCGCGGTGCTTGCCAGGACAGACGTCTTCCTGCCGAGCGGGCAGGAGCTCTTCCTGTTCACCAAGGCGAAGACCGAGGCCGAGGCGGTTTCGGAACTGCTTGCCGCCGGCATCAAGGTGATCGTCGTCAAGCGCGGCGCTGAAGGCGCGAGCTATTTCGATCGGGAAATCACGCTCTCGCATCCCGGCTTTCCGGCCGAAGAGGTCGATCCGACCGGCGCCGGAGACTGCTTCGGCGCGACCTTCGTCACCTTCTGGCTGAACGGAGCGGCACCCGCAGAAGCGCTGGAATTCGCCAACGCCTCGGGCGCACGCGCCGTCATGATCTCCGGCCCGATGGAAGGCGCCTCGACGCGCGCCGATCTCGAAACCTTCATCTACGCGCGAAAGGGCTGACCCATGCAACCGAACCTGCTGATCGACATCGCCCGCTGGAACGAACGCCCCGGCCCGCGCGGCATTCCCTCCGTCTGCTCCGCCCACCCGCTGGTGATCGAGGCCGCGATGCTGCGTGCGCTACAGGAAGACGCCGCCCTGCTGATTGAGGCGACCTGCAACCAGGTCAATCAGGACGGCGGCTATACCGGCATGACGCCCGCCGATTTCACCCGTTTCGTCGCCGGCATCGCCGACCGCGTCTCCTTCCCGAAGGAGAGGATCATCCTCGGCGGCGACCACCTTGGCCCAAACCCGTGGAAACATCTGCCAGCGGAAGGCGCCATGGCCAAGGCCGTGACGATGATCGAGGCCTATGCGCGGGCCGGCTTCACCAAGCTGCATCTCGATACAAGCATGGGCTGCGCCGGCGAACCGGTGGCGCTTCCAGATGCCGTGACGGCGGAACGCGCTGCGCGGCTTGCCGCCGCCGCCGAGGCCGCCATTTCCGGCCAAGAGGGGGTCGCTCCCGTCTATATCATCGGCACAGAAGTCCCGGTTCCGGGCGGCGCACTCGAAGAGCTGGATACGCTGGAGGTCACGGCGCCCGAGGCGGCAATCGAGACGGTTGGCGTCCATCGCCAGGCCTTCGAAGCGGCGGGCGCCGCTAACGCTTTCAAGCGTGTGGTCGGCGCCGTCGTCCAGCCGGGCGTCGAGTTCGGCAACGAGAACGTCATCGCCTATGACAGGCAGAAGGCGGCAAAGCTTAGCGCCAGCCTGAGGCAGCTGGATGGCATCGTCTTCGAGGCGCATTCCACCGACTATCAGACGCCGGAGGCATTGCGCGATCTCGTCTCCGATGGCTTTGCCATCCTCAAGGTCGGCCCCGGCCTTACCTTCGCGCTGCGCGAGGCGCTCTACGGCCTCGACCAGATCGCTACCTTCCTCTTCCCCGAGGCACGCAAGCAGACACTGGCATCGGTCACCGAGATGGTCATGCGCGAGGAACCGGCGAACTGGGGCAAGTATTACCACGGCTCGCCGGAAGCCCAACGGCTGCAGCGGCATTTCTCCTACAGCGACCGCATCCGCTATTACTGGCCGCACCCGAAGGTTGCTGCAGCGGTGGAAGAACTTCTGTCGCTGCTTGAAGGCGTCAACATCCCGGAAACTCTGATCAGCCAGTATCTTCCGGGCAGTTACGAGCGCGTGCGTGACGGCGAAGTTGCCGCCAAGGCAAAATCACTGGCACTTGCCGCGGTCGACCGGGTTCTCGAGGATTATTTTTTGGCCTGCCGAGCTTAGCGGCAGGTCATGCATTCGGTAAATATTTCCGAGCCGGTACTGCCTATCCCCTCAAAATGAACCTATAAACGAAATCAAAACAATATGGGGTACAGCAACGGTGGACAGACAGATCAAGACGATGGAGGATTTTTCGGAGTTCGTCGGTTTGTCGCGCCCCACGGTCTCCAAATACTTCAATGATCCGGGCTCTGTTCGGAAGAAGACCCGCGATGCTATCGAGGCGGCGATCAAGCAGTCGGGCTTTCGCCCGAACATCTTCGCCGTCAACCTCAACCGCCGCCGCACCAACATCCTCGGCGTCATCGTCCCGAACTCGACCGACCCCTTCTACATGGCGCTGACGCGCCGGATCGAGCACATCGCCAACCAGGCGGGTTTCCTCGCCTTCGTGCTCTCCTCCGATGGGCGGCCGGAGATGGAAGAGCGGGCGATCGAGACCTTCAAGTCGATGAACGTCGCCGGTGCGATCATCGCACCGCTCGGTGTGCAGTCGCATCACAAGACCCTGACGGCGCTCGGCGAAAGCATTCCCCTGATCTACGTGGACTCGCCGCTCGACGACAGCTCCTCCTTCGTCGGCACCGACAACCGCCAGAGCTTCCGCCTGATGGTCGATTATCTCTGCCGCTCGGGAAGCCCCCCCTGCTATTTCGGCATGCCGCCGGTCAACAACAACGCGATCGCCCGGCGCGACGCCTATCTGGAAGCGATGCAGCAGTTGAAGATGGAGCCGGCGCTGGTCGAGACCACGCCGAACGCCTCCTGGGATTTTGAAAAATTCGGCTTCGACGAAACGCTGCGCATCCTCGGCGCCGGCGGCTTCCCGACGCAGACGGTGCTCTGCGCCAACGACCGCGTCGCCTTCGGCGTCATCGCCGCCGCCTTTCAGTCGGGCCTCAAGGTCGGACGCGAGGCGGACGCCGATATCCGTGTCGCCGGCCACGACGATCATCCGCTGTCGCGCTACACCTGCCCGCCGCTGACGACGGTGGCGCAGAACTACAACGAGATCGGCCGACTGGCGATCGAACTCTTGTTGTTCAAGCTCGGGGAAAGCTCCGACGACGGCGGTGCCTTCCCCGAGGATGAGCGCATTCTGCTCAGCGCCGAGATCATGCTGCGCGGTTCGGCCTAGGCAGATCCAGAGGATACGAGGGGGCGTCCGCCTGGAATTGCTCCGCCTTCGACAATCCGGGCCGAACCGGTAGCCTATGCGCAGATCAGGACCGACGCGCGAGTGACAGGATCTGATCGGTCGTCAGGATGTCGCCGAAGGTATCGTCGATCGTCGCCAGCGACGCGCGATGCAGCACGGCATGTGGAACGACGTCGCCGTCGTTAGTGTCGAGGTCGCGCGTGGCACAGGCATCCGCTGCAACGATCACGTTGAAGCCGAGCGGCACGGCGTCCCGCGCGGCGCCGGCAACGCAGGCATGGGTCATCAGCCCGGTGATGATGAGCGTATCGATCCCGGTTTTCTTCAGCTGCTCGCCGAGGTCGGTGCTGGCAAACACACTCACCGACGACTTTCGGACCACGGAATGGTTGGCTGCCGGCCGGATGTCGCGGTGAAAGTCAGAGGTCGCACTGTCTTCGGCAAACACCGGGCTGCCGGCCGGCGTCACGTGCTTGACGTGGTAGACCTTCATGCCCTCGGTGTCGGCGCGTTCGATCAGCCTCTTGGCATTGGCGAGCGCCTTTTCCCCATCCGGGATCGGCATGCGGCCCGTAAAGTATTCGTTCTGGAAATCGATCACCAACAGGGCTGTCTTGCGGGGATCGAGGCTAGCAGGAGCAGCCGCACCGGCGATGGTTCGGATGGTCGGGTGTTGTGTCATGGAGGTTCCTTTCGCAATCTGACGCCGCGAAAGTCGCGAAAACGCCCATGTTGCGAAAGTGGCCTGAACGACAATATGTGATAGGTTCCGGCCAACTTCAGGCCCACCGGGTTTATACCGCAATGCACACCGTCGCCATCGTCGCCTTCGAGGGCATCAGCCCGTTTCATCTGTCCGTTCCCTGCATCGTCTTCGGCGACGACCTGCTGAAGCTCGGCGTGCCGCGCTACCGACTGCTGATCGCCGGTGAAAAGACCGGATCTGTCCGCACCATGTCCGGCTTCAGCATCGAGGTGGAAGATGACCTCTCCAGTCTTGCGGAGGCGGACACGATCATCGTCCCGGCCTGGGATGACCCGAACACCCGTCCATCGGAAAACCTGCTGAACGCGCTACGCACTGCCCACATCAGGGGCGCCCGGCTTGTCGGCCTCTGTCTCGGCACCTTCGTGCTGGCAGAGGCAGGCCTGCTCAACGGGCGAGCAGCCTCGACGCACTGGGCCTGGGCCGATGAATTCGAGCGGACCTATCCTCGGGTCGCCCTGAACCGCAACGCGCTCTACATCGACGAGGGCGATATCCTGACCTCGGCCGGCACCGCCGCCGCGATCGACTGCTGCCTGCACATCGTGCGCAACGACCACGGCGCCGAGATCGCCAACCGCATCGCCCGCAGGCTGGTCGTTGCACCGCATCGCCACGGAGACCAGGCGCAGTATATCGAGGCGCCCCTGCCCGCTCCGGGCAGCGGCGATCCGCTCAGCGCAACGATCGCCTGGGCGATCGAGCATCTCGATGAGCCGCTTTCGCTGGAACGGCTGGCGGATCATGCCGGCATGAGCCTGCGCAGCTTCACCCGGCACTTCCGCAAGAAGACGGGAACGACCTTCACGCAATGGCTTCTTCAGCAGCGGCTCGCCGTCGCCCAACGCCTGCTTGAGACCGGCTCCTGTTCCGTCGATCACGTGGCGGAGATGGCCGGCTTCGGCTCGACCGTCTCGCTCCGACAGCACTTTACCCGCGCCTTCTCGATCTCGCCGGCGAGCTATCGCCGGCAGTTCCGAAACCGGCCGGCACTTGATATCGTCGCTTAGATCCGCGCTCATCCAGGTGACCAACGACATGGCCCACGATCCACGACTACACTACGACCGCAAAGATCTTGAATTGGTTCAGGAAACCACCCCTGAAGGTTTTCGGGAGTGGGTTATTCAGAAGGTTGGTGGGCTCAAGAGTCTTCCACGAGATCTTGTTTACCGCCTCCCCGACCCGCGTGTGGAGCTCGCGCCCTTGCTGGATGCGATGATCGCGGGGGATTCCTTATGGCTGTGCCGCACCAAGAAAGTGGCGCCCCTCTACGGCAACGAGGGCATCGCCCTGGTTCGCGACGGCCGACCAATTATCTACTTGCGAGCGTATGACTATTAAGCAGTCGGTTGAAGGCGCGGATATCGCTGGGAGCGGCAATGGCTCCCATACGCAAGACTGATTAAACAGGCATTCTTCGCGTCACCGAGTGCGCTCGTAGAAGAAAAGCCAGCAGAGGCACTGCGGCGGTTGAAACGCCGGCGGCGCAAAGGAAAAAGGCCGCATAGCCGAAGCGCTCGGCAATCCAGCCGGCTCCGAGACCGCCGGCCATGCCAACGAGGCTGTCCACGCATTGGAAAAGCGTGAAATCGACCCCCGCCTGGCGCGGATCGGCCCAGCCCATGAACTGGGCATAGAGCGCCACGAAGCCGATCGCCATGACGCCGGAAGAACTGGCGACCGCAAGGGTCATCACGAGCGGCCGCGAGACATCGCCTGACGCCCCGACATAGGCGAAGGCGACAAGCATCGTGACCTGCAAGAGCAGGGCGCCGATCAGTATCGTGGCAGCGCCGCACAGCCGCACGAGCAAGCCGCCGAACAACGCCCCGCCGAAACCGACGATCATGCTGCCAACACCGTTCAGCACTCCGACCGAAGCAAGATCGAAGCCGTAATCGATGAGGAAAGGCCCGAGCATGGCGAGGCCCCATTTCTGCGCCGAGACATAGATCGCTGCGAGTAGCAGCCCCTTGCGCACCTCCGGTCGCCGCAGTGCGGCCTTGAGCGACGGCACATGGCTGCGCGTTGCGCTTGTCGGACGCGAACCCGGGCCAAACAGGAAGGGAAGGCCGAGCAAAAGCACGACGAGCGCCATCACCCAAACGGCAGGCGCCCAGCCGAACCAATCGACCAGAACCAGAAACAGCCCGGCGCCGATCGCTGAGCCGACATAGGAGCCGCCGACCTGGGCGGCATTGCCCCAGCCATGGTGTTCTTCGGCCAACGTCTCGACGGCAAAGCCGTCGCAGGCGATGTCGACGGTCGAGGTGAAGAGCGCAATGAACACCAGGCAGGCGAGCACCGGAGCGAGCCGCTCCGGCCCGAGCAAGCCCAGCACCGCGAGCATCGTGGCAGAGAGTGCGCCGCCGGCAATCACGATGACAGCCGAGCGGTTGCGGCCAATCGCCGGCAGGCGGTAGCGTTCCACCTGCGGCGACCAGAGGAACTTCAGTGCCCAGGGCAGCACGGTCAGATAGACGAGGCCGATCTGGTCGAGCGGCAAACCTTGGGTTCTGAGCACCGCCGGCAGACCGAGCATCGTCAGCCCACCGATCACGCTCTGCGCCACATAAAGCCCGCCGACCGCGAAGAAGATCGCGGCGGGCGACGGCCTTGTTGACGGCTTGGCATCGATCGCCATCAGAAGCGATAGCGGACGCTGGCGACGACCTTGCGGCCTTCGTCGAAGTAGCAGAAGCCCGTGGTGCAGAGCTGCTCGACCTCGTTGAAGAGGTTGGTCGCGTTGAGCTGCAGCCGCACGCCCTCAAAGTTCGGATTGGCGGCGCCGAGATCGTAGCGGACCGAAGCGTCGACGAAGGTGCGCGCCTGGTTCTTCAGGATCGGCGTGTGGACGTTGTCGCCGAAGCTCGATCCGACATAGCGCACGCCGGCACCGACGCCGAGCCCCTCGAGCACGCCGGATTGCACCTCGTAATCCGCCCAGAGCGAGAACATGTGGTAGGGCGAGGAGTTGAGCTGGTTGCCGAGCGTTTCCGATGTCAGCTTTGTGATCTCGACATCGTTGTAGGAATAGGAGGCGATGAAGTTCCAGCCATTGTCGAGCGAAGCGGTGCCTTCCAGTTCGAAGCCACGCGACTTGAGGTCGAGCTGGCGCAGGAGGTTCAGGCCCGAGGACGTTTCGTAGACGGTGGCGTTTTCCTGGTCGATGTTGAAGACTGCGGCGGTGATCGTCGCGTTCTGGCCGGGGATCTCGTATTTGACGCCCGCTTCCCATTGCTTGCCGAGCGTCGGCATGGCCGGCGTATCGGTGCCGCCGAGATTGATGATCACGCCGGGATTGGAAACGAAGGCGGTGCCGTAGCTGACATAGGGCATCATGCCGTTTGGCAGGACATAGCCAAGCGCGGCGCGCGCCGTCGTTTCGCTGTCGTTCCGGTCAAAGGGTGAGCCGTCGACCGAATACTTGTTGTCTACCCAATCGTGACGAACGCCCGCCGTCAGGCGCCAGGCGTCATATTCGATCTGGTCCTGGAGATAGATGCCGATGCCGCTTTGCGATTGCTTCTGGGTGGAGGTCAGCTTCGGCACATAGGTGAAATCGTCGGTGAAGAGGTCCGGCCCGCTGCCCTGCTGCGAGGTATATTTCATGTAGCTGTAGTCGATACCGGCAATGAGCTGGTGTGCTGCGGCGCCGGTGTCGAAGTCGAACTTCAGGTAGGTGTCGCTGGCAACGCCGGTATTGTCCTCGACGGTGAGGCCCGGATACTTGGCGAACACCCATTCCTGCTGCGTCGAGATGTCGGAGTAGCGCAGCTTGTGAAAGAGCGTGACGTTGTCTGAGAGCTCATGTTCGAGCTCATAACCGATACGCGCCTGCTTCTGGGTGAAATCGTTGAAGCGGGCGTCGCCACCATAGGTCGGGATCGCGCCGATCGACTTGCCGTCCGGCCCGTAGCGGTTGAGATAGCCCCAGGTGCCACCGGTCGTCGAATCCATGTATTCGCCGAGCAGCGTGAACTTGGTGCCCTCGTCCGGCTGCCAGGTGAAGGCGGGCGCGATGAACAGACGATCGTCCTTGACCGCCTCGATTTCGGTGCGCCCGTCACGCGCAAGGCCGGTCATGCGATAGAGCATCGTGCCTTCGTCATCGAGCGGCCCGGAAACATCGAAGGCGCCCTGCACCCGACCGTAGGAGCCGTACTGGACTTCGACTTCGCGCAGCGGATCGCTGGTCGGCCGCTTCGAAACGATGTCGACGATGCCGCCGGAGCTGCTGGCGCCGTAGATGGAGGCCGCCGGGCCGCGCAGGATGGCGATCGCCTCGACGCCATAGGGCTCCAGCCGGAAGAGGCCGTTCGGGCTCGCAATCTGGCGCAGGCCGTCGCGGAAGATGCCGGTCAGCGTCAGGTCGATGCCGCGGACCTTGAAGGCGTCGAAGCGCGGTTCGGCGCCGTACTGGCCAACGCGGGCGCCGGGCGTATAGTTCAACGCCTCCTGCAGGTTCTGAGGCTTCAGGTCCTGCAACTGCTTCTGGCTGATCACCGACATCGACTGCGGCGTCTGCATGACCGGCGTATCGGTCTTGGTGGCGACGCGCGCCGATTTCGCGACATAACCGTCGGTCTCGACAATACCCTCAGCACCGGTCCGCTCACCGGTCGCGGTGATTTTTTCGAGTTGTGTCGCGCCATCCTTGACGACGGCGCCGGTGGTGATCGTTGCATCCGACGGATCGAAGATCTGCACGGTCTTCTCACCGACGAAGCGATAGCGAAGGCCGGTTCCTTCCAGAAGCGATGCAACGGCCGCTTCCGTCGCCAGCGTGCCGCTGACGCCGCTGGTGGTCTTTCCGCTCGTCAGCGTGCTCGGATAAAGAAGGCGCAGGTCGGCCTGCTGGCCAAGTTTCAGGATGCCCGCTTCGAGGGATCCCGCGGGAACGGCGAACGCCTTCGGCGCAATGACCGCGGCCAGTGCCGTTGTCGCCTGTGCCTGAACTGCCGTCGCGCAGGCGATGAAAGAAACGCCGGCAAGCGCCAGGCGTGTGAAAGAATGGCGTCGTGATCCGCGACCCTGCATAATTCTCATCCGAGATCCCCTACTCAACTCCTGGGCAGGCTGCCTCGATCCATGTGCAGCGCCGCCACTTCTGAATAAGAGTTCGGGGAACGCGATCTCCTGACGTCACCGGACGATTTTTTTGAGCGATGAATATGGCCAGGCCTGGAGCGGCCTTGCCTGCTTGGGTTTTTCCTAGCGCGACTGAACGACGACCATCAGGCCCGAAATCCGCATGACACGCAGCGGCAAACTGGCTTCCAGAACCTGCAGGGCAGCGTCGGTGTCGTGCAGATCGAAGATACCGGAGACTTCGAGACCGCCCGCCGCCTCGTCGAGCAGCAGGATTCGGCCGTGACGGTAGCGCTCGAGGGTCGCCAGGACGTCGCGCAGCGGGCGGCGCGAAAAGACGAGCTTGCCGTCGCGCCACGCCGTCCCGGCCGCGACATCCGTCTTCGACAGGGACAGGCGTCCCTGTTTGTCGATCGTTGCCACCTCGCCCGCACCCAGGATCGCTTTCTGGCCGGCCGCCGCGACCTCAACGCGGCCCTCCTCCACCTGGACGCCGGCGGCTCGTTCTGCACCGGCCGTGCCTACGGAGTACCGGGTCCCCAATGCCATCGCGCTCAGCGCCCCATCTTCGACCACAAACGGCCGAAGCGGGTTCCTCGCAACGGCAAAGAATGCTTCGCCGCGCAGGAGCCGCACCTTTCTGCGGCCCTGCTCGTAGCGAACCACGAGGGCCGTGTCGGTGTTCATGTCGACTTCGGTCCCGTCCTCCAGGGTGATCCGCCTGATTTCACCGACGCCGGTGTAAAAGTCGGCACGCCAGCGGTCGCCGTAGGGCGTCGCGAGCGAGAGCATGGCAAGACCCGCTGCAAGACAGAGCCCGACGAAACCGCCGACCCGACGGCGGCGTTGGGCGCGCAATTCACCGAGGCGCTCGCTTGGGATCGGCACGTCTCCGAGATCGCTCCAGAGCGCCCGCAATTCTTCATAGGCCATCCGGTGATCGGGATGTGCGGAAACCCAGAGCTCGAACGCCGCACGGTCGGCGGCCGTCGCGTCGTCGGACTGCAACTTCGCAACCCACGTCGCCGCCGCTTCCAGAGTGCTGTCATCGATGGTCTGGCGATTGCCGTTCATGCACGTCTTCCGGTCGAACTGAAAATGCCGTCAGGCGAACCCTCCAAGGGAATCGCTTCAATCATCTTAGAGTTGAAAGAACGGTTTGACCTGACGTCGGTTCAGAAAATAATCTCGGCGCGCATCTTCCGGCATTCGAGCAGCGCTCGGATGATATGCTTTTCGACCATATTTCTCGAGATGCCGAGCTCATCGGCGATCGCGCTGTTGCTGAGGCCGTGCAGGCGGCTGAGGATGAAGACCTGCTGGCAGCGGTTCGGAAGGCCCTGGATGGTGCGCGCCATGATCAGCAGGCACTGGCGGGCGTTGACGATGCGGTCCTGGATCGGCCTGTCTTCCGCATGCTCCATGCCCTCTTCGTCGGCAACGAACATCGCTTGCTCGCGCGCAGCGCGTTCGGACGCGACCCGCGCCACCGAGCGGGCAACCTGGAACAGGTAGGCCTGCGGGTTCTCGATCAGCGTCGAGCGCGATGCCTCCAGCATGCGCATGAAGGTCTCCTGCGTGGCGTCGACGGCGTCCTCGCGGTTTCTGAGGCGGCGGCTGAAGAAGCGGCGGATCCTGCCCTCTTCCCGCTCGTGAAGCCCCCGCACCATCGCATCGGTCATCAATCTGCCTCTCCAGCGTGCGGCTGTCGCACCATCATCCTGAACGTACGGCCCGGGTCGCTGCCGCTTATCTTGAATACGTTACTCATGTTTCATAAGTGAAGCGGAGGTGTGCTGCAATGCACTGACGTGCGGCATGACGAGCCGAAACTGCGTCAGGACCGGCCGCGCCGTCTATTGGAAAAGGACTGTTGCGCGAAGGCCACGGCGTCTGGTACGGGCGCGACCCTGATTGGCGGCTTCAGGTTCGTCCCTTGCTCGGCCTCTCGATGGAACTCAGCTCCGAGGCGATGCGGTCTATCAGCAGTCGCACCCGGCGCGGCTGGACGGTGAGCGGCGGATAGACGATCTGCAATCCCGTCCCACCTATAGAGAAATCCTTCAGGAGTTCGACAAGGGCACCGGACGCCAGGTCCTCGGCAATGTCCCAAACGGATTTGAGCGCGATGCCGTGCCCCGCGCGACACCATTCCCCAACCACCCCGCCGTCATTGGCGACGCGCCTGCCGCGCACCATGACCTTGTGCGGCTTGCCATCGACCTGAAAAGCCCACTCCCTGTCGAGATTGGCGCCGAAGCGCATGATGATGCAGTCGTGACGGGAAAGATCGTCCGGATGCTCCGGCCGGCCCCTGGCCTCCAGATAGGCGGGTGCGGCGCAGACGACCCGGCGGTTTTCGCCGAGGGAGCGCGACCGGAGCGTACTGTCGGCGAGAAGGCCGTGGCGGATGGCAAAGTCCATGCCCTGACCGACGAGGTCGACGTAGCCGTCGGTGAGATTGAAATCCACCGTCACGTCAGGGTGCTCGGCAAGAAAGCGGTCGAGGATCGGCACGATGTAGCGCCGTCCCATATCTTCGGGGGCGCTGAGGCGGATCGGCCCCGAGATCGTTCGGGTACCCGATCGGATGCCTGTCTCAAGTTCGTCGGCCTCCGCCAGCAGCCGGCGGGCGCCATCGACCAGCAGACGGCCCTCCTCCGTCAGGCTGATTGCGCGCGTCGTGCGTTTCAGAAGGGCAGCACCGTAGTGGGCTTCAAGCGCCGCCAACCGCTCGGAAACAGAGGCCGGCGACAGGCCCTTTTCGCGACCTGCGGCGGAAAGCCCGCCCTTTTCGACGATCAAAAGGAACAGAGCCAGATTGTCGAGCAACATCTTTCGCCTCTTCCGAAATATACTTTTGGAAATAAGCCAATTATCCGGATGCGCCGCAAGAGCTAAATTCCTTCCCGAAAGGAGACGCGGCATGCATCTCGACCACGTAACCATCCGCACAGGCGACATCGCGGGCACGCGCGCGTTCTTCGAGACGGTCTTCGACCTGACCGTCGGCGAGCGCCCGGCGGCGATCCGGCGCATCCCGGGCTACTGGCTCTACGCCGACGGCAAACCGATCGTGCACATCATCGGCAGCCAAGGCAGCGGTTTCGACCGGGCCGCCGAGGCTATCGATCACGTCGGCTTCCGGCTCGACAACTACGCAGCCTTCCGGGCCAGGCTCGACCGGCTCGCCATTCCCTACTCGACCATGGACCTTGCCGACATCGGCGAGCGCCGGCTGTTTCTGCGCACGCCCGGCGGTCCGTTGCTTGAAGCACTCTTTTCCGAACCCGTTCCCCCACATTCCCCTGGAGCATGAGAATGACGATGACATTCAATGACAATACCGTTTCCGTCGTCATCGGCGGCACGAGCGGCATCGGCGCCGCCGTTGCCAAGGCGCTGACCCAGCGTCCCGGCCGGGTCGAGATCGCCAGCCGCGCCACCGGCCTCGATATCGCCGACGCCGCTTCCGTTGCCGCCTACTTCCGCAAGCTCGGGCCGATCGACCATCTGGTCGTCACGGCCGGTTCTTCGGCCCCCGGCGGCAAGGTTGCCGATATCGACCTGGATGCCGCCAAGGCCGCCTTCGACGTCAAGTTCTGGGGCTCGATCGTGCTCGCCCGCGAAGCGGCCAGGTATATACGTCCAGGCGGCACGATCACCTTCACCTCAGGTTTTCTCGCCCGCCGGACTGTTCCCGGCACCTTCGTCAAGACCGCGATGAATGCTGCTCTCGAAGCCGTGGCGAAGATCCTGGCCAGGGAACTGGCGCCGCTGCGCGTCAATGTCGTCAGCCCCGGACTGACGCAGACCGAGGCCTATGCCGGCATGACCGGCGACGCCCGCGACGCCATGTTCGATCGCGCCGCAGCGACCTTGCCCGCCGGCCGCTTCGGGCAGCCGCAGGACATCGCCCACGGCTACCTCTTTGCTATCGACAATCCATTCGTCACCGGATCCGTCATCGACATCGAAGGCGGCGCGCTCATCAACTGACGCAAACCGTTCCGACATTTCGCCCGCAAGAGGACCGTCCCATGCCGACAACGCTCTTTTCTCCTGTCTCCCTCGGCTCGTTGACCCTGCCGAACCGGATCGCGCTTGCGCCGATGACGCGGGCGCGCAGCAGCCAGCCGGGCAACGTCCCGAATACACTGATGGCCGAATACTATGCGCAGCGCGCCTCGGCCTCGACGCAGGGTCAGGGCTCCTTCATCGCCAATCCGGACCTGCCGCGCCGGCTGAAGGAAGGCTTGCCGCTTGCGACCTTCGACGGAACCAAGCTTTTCGGCGGCAGTGCCGACGGATATTGTACCTATCCGGCCCTGGAGGACGCCGCATGAGCGCGCCATTGACGGAACACGAGCGCGCGGAAGCCCTGGTCAACGATCACATTGGCACCGAAGCTGGTGCTAGAGGAAGAGAGCCTGCGCGTCTGGCATCTGCGGCTGAAGCCCGGTGAACCGCTTCGCCCCCATCGCCACGACCGGCCCTATTTCTGGACGGCGCTGACCGACGGTACGGCACGCTCGCGCTCGGGCGGCGGAAAGGTCACGGACGGTGGTCTACCGCGCCGGCGACACGCGCCACTTCAGCGACCTGACGCCGGAGACCGCCTTCGTGCACGATCTGACCAATACCGGCGACGCCGAACTCGTCTTCGTCACCGCCGAATTCACAGCCCAAGACCATTCGTCCATGACAAGGAGCAAGCCATGAAAGCCGTCGCCCTCACCCGTTATCTCCCGGTTTCCGACCCGCAGTGCTTCCTCGATGTCGACCTGCCGAAGCCGGAACCCAAGGGGTATGACATTCTGGTGGCCGTCCATGCGGTCGCCGTCAATCCGGTGGATGTGAAGATGCGCGCGCCGAAGGACAAGATCGAGGAAACGCCGCGCGTACTCGGCTGGGATGCCAGCGGCGTGGTCGAAGCGGTCGGCCCGGATGTGACCCTGTTTAAGCCCGGCGACCATGTCTACTACGCCGGCGACCTGACGCGGCCCGGCACGAACCAGCAGTATCAGCTTGTCGACGAGCGCATCGTCGGGCGCAAACCGAAGTCGCTAAGCTTCGCCGAGGCAGCCGCCCTGCCGCTGACGACGATCACCGCCTATGAAGCCTTCTTCGACCGGCTCGGGATCGACCGGGACGGTGCGGATCGCGGCCAGTCGATCCTGATTGTCGGCGGCGCCGGCGGCGTCGGCTCGATCGGCATCCAGCTTGCCAAGCGCGCCGGGCTGACCGTGATCGCCACGGCCTCGCGGCCGGAGACTATCGCCTGGGTGAAGGAACTCGGCGCCGACCACGTCGTCAGCCACCGCGAGCCGCTGGTTGCCCAGGTCAGGGCGCTCGGCTTCTCCCATGTCGACCACATCGCCATCTTCAACGATATGCGCCATTGGGACGATGCGGTCGAGCTGATCCGGCCTCAAGGGGGCATCGTTTCGATCGACAACACCGACGTGCCAATGCCGATGGCGGGCATGAAGACCAAGGCGGCGAGCCTGCATTGGGAATTCATGTTTGCCCGCCCGATGCATCAGACGCCTGACATGATCGAGCAGCACCGGCTGCTGTCCTTCGTCGCCGACGAGATCGATGCCGGACGGCTGAAAACGACGCTTGCCGAGGTGCTGTCGCCGTTCAATGCCGCAAACCTGCGCGAAGCCCACCGCCGCATCGAGACCGGTGCTGCCATGGGCAAGATCGTCATCGAAGGTTTTGAAGGCTAGCGCCCAGCTACCGATCTAACTGAAATCGCTCGCCGCGACGTAAATCGCGGCGAGCACCTCGAGCCCAGCCTGATCCTCGGCATCGAAACGGTTGGGGCTCGGGCTGTCGAGATCGAGCACGCCGAGCACTCTGCCATCCTTGAGCAAAGGCACGACGAGCTCGGAGCGGGACGCGGCATCGCAGGCGATATGCCCGGGAAAGGCATGCACATCGGGCACCAGCATCGTCTGCCGTTGCGTGGCGGCAGCCCCGCAGACCCCTTTACCGACCGGAATGCGCACGCAGGCGACCTTGCCCTGAAACGGCCCGAGCACCAGCTCGTCATTCGGCCGCAGGAAATAGAAGCCGGCCCAGTTCAGATCCGGCACCAGATCGAAAACGAGGGCGGAAAAATTGGCGGCATTGGCGATGAAGTCGCGCTCGTCATGCAGAAGCCCGCCGAGCTGGCTCGCCAGTTCGCGGTAGAATTCGGGCTTGTCGCCGGTCTCGATTGTCTTCGTGGCAAACATCTCTCACCTTTCAAATCTCGGCATCCTGAGCCGCTGTTGGGCACGCGCCAGCCGGCATGAGCGGCACGCGGCCTGTCACCCGTCCGTTTCCGGAGCGGCCTCCACCCTTGTGATGATCTCGCCGAGCACAAAGTGTAGAGCATCGCGGTAGCCGTTGCGGGCTGACGGTCCGCTCTCGGCCGAGGTCATCACCACGGTCAGATCGAGGCTCGGAACGATGTAGAGCATCTGCCCGCCGTAGCCCCAGGCGAAGTGCACCTCCTCGCCAGCGATCTGGCGGTCGAACCAGCCGTAACCGTACTCGTCCCCGGAGAAACGCGAATTGGTGCGGTGCTGCCAGGATGCTGCGATCCATTCTGATGACACAAGCTGCTGGCCTGAGGTCGCGCGGCCGCCATTGCGGTAGAGTTCGCCGAAGGCAAGCAGGGAACGGGCGCTCATCGCCATCTGGTTGCCCCCGAGATAGATGCCTTGGGGATCGCGATCCCAGGATCCGATGCGAAAACCCTCGAGTAGCCCCAGCCAGTCGCTTGCCAGCGCCAGGGTCGACTTGCCGCTGACCTTCGTCAGGATCGCCGAAAGCAGGTGGGTCGATGCGGTGGAATAGAGCATCTCACCGCCCGGGTCGTCGTCGAAGGGCTGAGCGAGCGCCGTACGCACCCAGTTGCTGCTCGCGACCCATCGGCCATAGTTCGGCCCCGACAGCCGGCCAAGCCCGGCCTGCATCGACAGCAGGTTGCCGATGGTGATGTCGTTGATGCGCGGATCAGGCGAAGCCGGCAGGTCCGTCTTCAGGATCGGCGCGATCTTCTGGTCCGGCCCTTCGAGCAATCCCTTGTCGATCGCAATGCCGACCAGCGCCGAGATGATCGATTTTGACGCCGACTTGATGTTGGTCGAGTCGGTCACGCGGTTGCCGCGATAGCCGCGCTCGGCGAGGACCTTGCCGTCACGCGCGACGATCACGGTCTTCAGGGGCTCAAGCTCCTGCCGCGAAGCCAGTTCTTCCAGCAAGGTCGAAACCGGCGCCACCACCTGGGCAGCCGCCGGCAAGGTGAGCAACGTCAGGACGACGAGTGCCAAGGCGACGATCCGGGCGAAGAGAACGGCAGCACATCTGAACATGGAACAGCATCTAAGACGATCTTCCGCCGCCGTCATCCACTGCACGGCCATCTCACGGCGATTTGACAGCCGGGTGACTGAAAGGCCGTGGCGCTGACCTCAGGCCGTCGGTTGCCTTGCAAAGGCCTCAACGAAACGCCGCAGGCTCTGTTCGACGAACTCCGCGACAGGCACTTCTGGGTCGAAACTCCACCAGAGCAGCGATCCCTGCCATTGCGATGCCATCAGGAGTCCGAGTCCAGGGGCAGCGGCGGGCAATCCCGAAAGACATTCGTCGAGCACGCCGGAAAGCACGTCGCGCCACGTCACCCCCCGCGCACGGAGCAGCGGGTCCCGTAGGTCTTCCCGGAGAATTCGGAGATCGTCGGCATAGGATTCGATGGCGCCATAATCGCCGGACAGGCCGACGAGCAGCGCGATGGCTCCCTCCGGCGTTCTCGGCACCGTCGCCACCAGCTCCGCTGTCTGGCGGTCAAGGCCGTCCCAGGCCTGGTTGAGCGCGCGCTGGATCAGCTTCGTTTTGTTTTCAAAGCGCTGCACGAGCGTGGCGCCGGAAAGGCCGGTCCTTGCGGCGAGCGACGCGAAAGTCAGGCCATCCGGCCCTTCGGCCCGCATCAGCGCAAATGCAGCCACCAGCACCTCTTCGTCTGGCATCGTTTTTGGTCGTGGCATCTTGACTCTCATTTATAACCGAACAATCATTTATATATCCAATTCAAGAGAAAGCACCAGCGGCTATCGGCCCCAAGGAGGAAAACAATGACGCTCGAAGGAAAAATCGCGCTCGTCGCCGGCGCGACACGGGGCGGCGGGCGCGGCATCGCCGCGGAACTCGGCGCCGCCGGCGCCACCGTCTACGTGACCGGCCGCACCACAAGGCAACAGCAATCCGAATACAAGCGGCCCGAAACGATCGAGGAAACGGCCGACATCGTCACCAGCCTCGGCGGTAAGGGTATTGCCGTTCAGGTCGATCATCTCCACCCGGCCGAAGTCGCAGCGCTGGTCACGCGCATCCGCCGTGAACAGGGGCGGCTCGATATCCTCGTCAACGACGTCTGGGGCGGAGAAAACCTGTTCGAGTGGGAGAAGTCCGTCTGGGAGCACAATCTGGAGAACGGCCTGAGGCTTCTGCGCCTCGGCATCGACACCCACCTGATCACCGCGCACTACGCCCTGCCCCTGATGATAGAGAAGCCGGGCGGGCTGCTCGTCGAGGTCACCGATGGCACCGCCGAGTACAATGCCACTCACTACCGCATTTCCCCCTTCTACGACCTCGCCAAGGTGGGGGCCAACCGCATGGCCTGGGCCCATGCCAAGGATCTGGCGCCGCACGGTGCGACCTCGGTTTCGATCACGCCCGGCTGGATGCGCTCCGAAATGATGCTGGAGCATTTTCAGGCGACCGAGGAAACCTGGCTGGAGGGGGCCAAGGTCCAGCCGCACTTCGTCATTTCCGAAAGCCCGCGCTTCGTCGGCCGCGCCGTGGCGGCGCTGGCGGCCGATCCGGACAGGGCGCGCTGGAACGGCCAGTCGCTGTCGAGCGGTGGACTGGCTCAGATTTACGGTTTCACCGATCTCGACGGCTCGCGGCCCGATTGCTGGCGTTACATGCGCGAGGTGATGGAGGCAAACAAGCCGGCCGATGTCACTGGGTATCGGTAAGCCTGATGTCGCATGCCGCTGCGGCTTCTCGATGCATCCCGCCCAATAGAGCGCGAGAAATGACGGTCATGACAGCGGCCGAGCTTGAACCGAAAGGCCGGCTCCTGTAGGTCCGGGTTCGACGGAACGGCGCGGCAGCGCAATCAGGTGTGATGGAAGATGGCGTCGCGGGATCGTTATTCGAGAAAGCTGGAATGCGCGAAATGCGGGGCGTCCGGTTTCGCCGAAGCCTCTGAAAATGACAAGGCGAAGGGCGGCAATCGCGGCTTTCTCATCGACGTCATGCCCAAGGGCTTTTCGACCGAGCGCACCTCTCCCGACCCCGCCAAGCACATGGTCCGCTGCCGCTGCGGCAACGTTTTTGCGTTCAGGCAGAAGACCGTCTACGCGCCCGGCAGCGAGCCACGGGACTGACGCGCCTGGAGCAATCCGGCGCCCGCGTTGAGAAAAAATTCACCATCTTGTCTCAACATCGACCCAATCGGCGGGCAGCTATGGCGGCGCGCGTTCAAGTATTGTTGATCGCCAGCGCCCAGGACAAAGGCTTGCAGCCAGGGCTGCCACCGCTTAATCGCTGAACTAAAGCCGACCCGCTGTGCGTCGAACGCATGCCGTCGGTAACCGCGCCGAACGCAAGACGCTGGGCGGCGGCAGCATAGCCAGGAGCCCGCATGCGGCGCGAGACGATACAGAGCCCCTCTTCCCAAACGCCCTCCACTGGCAAGTTTTTCACGCAGGTGCGTCGGATGCGGCATGCTCTGGCGATCGGCGCGATGGCACTTGCGCTTTCCAGCTGCATGGCGCTCGATGCCGACGACGTGCGCGAACCGCCGCCGATCCCGGCCAAGCTGATCGCCGCCATGGCGAAGAACGGCAGCAAGCCGGAAAGCCCGGTTCTGGTGCGCATCTTCAAGCAGGAAAGCGAGCTGGAAGTCTGGAAACAGAACAAGCAGGGCCAATACGCCCTGCTGAAGACCTACCCCATGTGCCGCTGGTCGGGGAAGCTCGGCCCGAAGACGAAGGTGGGCGACCGCCAGGCGCCGGAGGGTTTCTACAATGTCTCGGCCGGTATGCTGAACCCGAAGTCGCAATATTTCCTGTCCTTCAATCTCGGCTATCCGAACCGGCTGGAGTCGGCGCTCGGCTATACCGGCGAAGCGCTGATGGTGCACGGCGCCTGCTCGTCGTCGGGCTGCTACGCACTTACGGACCAGGGCGTCGGCGAGATCTACTCCGTCGTCCAGCGCGCGCTTGCCGGCGGCCAGGGCACCTTCCAGGTGCAGGCCTATCCCTTCCGCATGACCGCCGAAAACATGGCCAAGCATCGCGGCGATCCGAACTTCGAGTTCTGGAAGAACATCAAGCAGGGCTACGACATCTTCCAGACGACGAGGCGCCAGCCGAAGGTTTCGGCCTGCGGTCGCCGTTATGTCTTCAACACCGAATTCGCCGATGGCGAGCCGTCCGATCCGCTCGCGGCCTGCCCCGCCGCTGCGACGGCGCCAGACGCCGGGCTCGTGGCAAAGCTGCAATCGGAGGACGCGAAGCTCGCGGGCCTGATGGCAAACCAGACGTCGGCGCCGCTCAACGCCTATGTCGACGGCGGCATGCATCCGAGCTTCCGGGCGCTCCTTGAGAAAAACGGCGCCGAAAAGCTGGCAGCGAAGATCTCGGGAACTAAGTATCCTATTAGCCGACCCGAAGCGGCGCTGGCGGATCCCTACGCCGGCCTGTGATCGTTCGTCGGCTGGCGACAATTGACCTACAAGATCGGTTGTATCGCCAGAAGCGAACACCGGACGATCGAGGGTTCCATGCCTGAAAGAGAGATCCGCCGCCGCACCTTCCTGCAACTCTCCGCGGGGCTCGCGGCCGCCGGATTGGCAGGCTGTGCCTCGACGCGGCCGACGATGACGCGCTCCTATGCACCGGAACCTGTGCCCGAGGCGAACGCCTTCCTTGCGGATATGTACGGCGAGAAGCCGAACGAACCCTATCCCCTGCCGGCCATCCCCTACGAGAAGATCGAGCCCCGTTTCTATCGCCAGATGGTCGCCGATCCGACCGGCGAGAAGCCGGGAACGCTGGTCGTCGACGTCGGCAACCACTTTCTCTATCGGGTCTACGAGAACGGCCAGGCGATGCGCTACGGCGTCGGCCTCGGGCGCGCCGGCTTCGCCTGGGCCGGGCGCGGCGTCATCCAGTACAAACGCGAATGGCCGCGCTGGAAACCGCCGAACGAAATGGTGGCGCGCCAACCCGAGCTGCAACAATTCAGCATCGAGGCCGGCGGCATGGACCCCGGCCTCAAGAACCCGCTCGGCGCGCGCGCCATGTATATCTTCCAGAACGGCGAGGACACGCTCTACCGCATCCATGGCTCACCGGAATGGTGGACCATTGGCAAATCGGTATCCTCGGGTTGCGTGCGCATGATCAACCAGGACGTGGTCGACCTCTACAATCGCGTGCCAAACGGCACGCCGATCGTCGTCACTGACCTCACGGGCGGGGGCATGGTGCAATCGCAGCCGATGCCGGAAATACAGCCACTTCCGGACTCGCAGCCACTTCCGGATTCGCAGCCACTGCCGCAGCCGCAGGACTATATGCAAATGGGACCGGACGGACTTCCGCCGCCTCAACCGCTCTGAGGCAATCCGTCCGGTGAAAGCTGGAAAATCACGCCAAAGCGTAGCGCGTCACAGGACGATGAGCGGGGTCTTGCCGCGGACGCGATCGTAGAGATCGATCGCGTCCTGCTGCAGCATGCGCACGCAGCCGGCGGATGCGTTCTTGCCGATCGAGCGCCACTGCGGCGAGCCGTGGATGCGGTAGAGTGTGTCCTGACCGTTCTGGAAAATGTACATGGCCCGCGCGCCGAGCGGATTGTCGAGACCCGGATCCATGCCGCCGGCGTCAATGCCGTATTTCTTGAGGTGCGGCTGGCGCGCTACCATGTCGTCCGGCACCGTCCAGCGCGGCCACTTGCGCTTCCAGTGCACGACCGCGCGCCCCTTCCAGGCGCGCCCCGCGGCCCCGAGGCCGACGCCGTAGCGGATGGCGCGACCGCCCGGCAGTACGTAGTAGAGGAACATCGTCTGGGTATCGACGACGATCGAATAGGGCGGCTCGTTGGTGGCATAGGCCACTTCCTGGCGCAGGAACTGCGGCTTGATCTCACCGTACTGGATGCCTGGAACGTCGTAGCCCTCGTCCTTCACCGGCCCATAGATCTTCGCATAATCGAAGGTCTTCGTCGGCACGCCCGCGGCATCGGCTGCCTTCTCCGGCGAGCCACCGTCCCCGGCGATCGGCTCGATCAGCTTCGGCTTCGGTTCTGGTTTCGGGATCTGCGTGCAAGCGCTCAAGACAGAGCTGGCGATCACCGCGAGCAGCGAGCGGCGGGACAAATTCATCGACACTTTATTCTATTCCAGGTTGGGGATTTCGGTAGGAAATGTTCCGAGGAGAGGCCCAAGGCTGTTGGGCCGAACCGTGACCGAAATGTGGTGATAATCATTCTTTGGCGTGGATCGCCGCCCGCTGCGAGCACTCGTTTCCGGAGTGTTGCAGAATTCCCGCGCCACCTCTGTTGGCTGCCTTAGCCAATGGCCAGATCGCCCTTCGTGGGATCCGGAATGACGACGATGGTGCTACCGTCCCGCGCCTGATCGTAGAGATAGACGACATCCTGATTGAGCAGGCGAATGCAGCCCGACGAGACCGCCTTGCCGATCGAATGCGCCTCGGGACTACCGTGAATCCGATAGAGCGTGTCCTTGCCGTCCTTGTGGATGTAGAGCGCACGGGCGCCGAGCGGGTTCTTGATGCCCGGCGGCATGCCGCCATTGGCGATGCTGTAGGGCGCGAGCTTCGGCTGGCGCGCGACCATCTCATCGGGCGGAGTCCACCGCGGCCATTTGCGCTTGTAGGCGACAATCGCCCGCCCGGACCACGCGAAACCCTCGCGGCCGACGCCGATGCCGTAGCGCATCGCCCGCCCGCCGGGCAGCACATGATAGAGATACTTCGCCGGCGTATCGACGATGAGCGTGCCGGGCCGCTCGCCGCTCGGATAATCCACCTCCTGTCGCCAGAACTTCGGATCGATCTCGGCGACCCTCACCTCGGGGATCGGAAACTCTTCATCCGGCATCGCGTGGTACATCGGCGGCACGGTCGGCCCGGCCGCGGCGCGGACGGGTGTTGCCGCCGGCACGACCGCCGGCGTCGGACGCGCGGTCGCGCAACCGGTGGCGAACAGCGAGGCTGCTCCGACGACAAGGCTGCGGCGGGTGAGCGTGATGCCGGTCTTGTGATCGGCCGTGGATGAAGAGGGCTCGTTTGGTTCGGTCATATCGGGCATTCAACGATTCGATTGTTGCAATGCCGCTTCAGAGGGAAGTCCTACCTTAAGGCTGCCTTAAGGGAGCGATTTAAGAGTTCCGCTCTCAAAAATGTGAGGAATAGCAATGCGAGTCCTGATCGTCGAAGACGACGATATCCTCAGAGACGGCCTGAAGGTCGGCCTGGCGCTGGCCGGATTTACCACCGATGCGGTCGGCACCTGCGACGCGGCGGCGACGGCACTCGCCGCCAACAGCTTCGACGCGATCGTACTCGATCTGATGCTGCCGGATGGTTCCGGCATGGATATCCTCAAGGACTTGCGCTCCAGCCAGAATGACACTCCCGTGCTCCTGCTGACGGCCCGCGACACGGTTCGCGATCGCGTGGCCGGCCTCGACACCGGCGCCGACGACTACCTCGGGAAACCCTTCGACCTCGACGAAGTGGCCGCACGGTTGCGGGCGCTGTCTCGGCGGTCTACCGGCCGTGCGACGGCGGCGCTCGAATGGGCAGGCCTGCGGCTCGATCCCGCCCGGCAATCGGTGGAACAGGCCGGCAAACCGGTGCAGCTCTCGCGGCGTGAGTATTCGATCCTGCACACGCTGATGGCACATCCCGGCGTCATCTTTTCGAAAACCAAACTCGAAGACAGGCTCTACGGCTGGCAGGAGGAAATCGAAAGCAACGCCGTCGAGGTCCACATCCATCATTTGCGCAACAAACTCGGCCCCGGCCTGATCGAAACCGTCAGGGGCATCGGCTATCGGCTGGGTGGGGCCGGCTGATGCGGTCGCTGCGCACCCGCCTCTTCGCCATACTGTTGATCACGACAGGACTGCTGTGGCTGTCAGCGACGGTGTGGATCTTCCTCAGCACGCGCGCCGAGGTGGAGCGTGTGCTCGACGCGCGGCTGATGGAGGCCGCGCGCATGGTGAATTCGCTGATCGTCAGCCCAGACATGATGAAGGAGGAAGGCGACGGTGACGCCAACCGTCCGGCGCAGAGCGCGATCAAGATTCCGATTCTGGAGCACCCGCACTACGACCGGCAGCTCTCCTGCCAGATCTGGTCGCTGGACGGCACGCTGATCGGCAAGTCGGACAGCGCTCCCGACACGACGCTCGCGCCGCATGCGATGGGCTTCTCGGAAACCGTCATCAACGGTGAGACCTGGCGGGTTTTCGCGGTCGAGAATGCCAGCCTCGGCGTACGCGTCCTCGTCGGCGACAACCTTCGCATCCGCGACCGGCTGGTCAACGATCTGGTCAAGGGGTTGCTGCTACCGGCGCTGCTGATCATCCCCCTTCTGGCCGTCTTGATCTGGCTCAGCGTCGGGCGCGGGCTGGCACCGCTCCGGAAACTTGCGGGCGATCTCGCCGCGCGCGAGGCTTCGAATCTGCACGCGATCGAAGACGTGGGCACGACGCGCGAAATCAGCCCGGTGTTGAAATCGCTGAACGGCCTCTTCGCCCGCGTCGCCGGTGCCCGCGAGCGCGAACAGAACTTCATCGCCTTTGCCGCCCACGAACTGCGCACGCCTCTGGCCGGCCTCAAGACGCAAGCCCAGGTCGCGCTTGCCAGCGACGACGGCGAGATCCGTGAAAAGGCGCTCGGCCAGATTGTCGCCGGGGTCGACCGGACCGGCAAGCTGGTGCGGCAACTGCTCGACATCGCCTCCGTCGAGGCCTCCGAGAGTGCCAAGCCAGCAGGAGCCTTCAATGCCGGTGAAATATTGACAGGTCTTCGGACCGAACTCGCCGGCCAGGCTCACCGGGTCGACGTCGCCATCGACCCGCACCTCTTCGGTGTGAAGATCGAGATGGATCCGGACCTGTTTCGCCTGGCGGCGCGCAACCTCCTGGAAAATGCGATCAACCATTCGCCGCCTGGCGCAACAGTCTCCTGCACCTGCGAGATGGCGGCCGGCCGCCTCGTCATTGTGATCAACGACACAGGCCCTGGCATTCCCGACGAGGAGATGCCGCACGTGACCGAGCGCTTCTTCCGCGGCCGCTTCAAGACATCGGTCGGCAGCGGCCTGGGCCTCAGCATCGTCGAACGGGCGCTGGATCGTACCGGCGCGGAGCTCGAGCTCCGCAACCGGCAGGGCGGCGGTTTGTCGGCTCGCATCGTGCTGCAGCAAAGCCTCATCCGGTAACCGGCTATAGGACCTAGCTCGAAAGGAGGCGTTGACCTCAGGATCAGGCGTGACACGCTCAGGCTTGGGTTCATATCGGCCATCCGCGAGAGCCCATTCTCCGGATGACGCGAACCGAAAGGAGACAGTCATGGCAGCGAACGGCAGCTACAACGGAAAGTGCTTCTGCGGCGCAGTCGAGATCGAAGTGAGCGGCGATCCGGCCGCCATGGGCTTCTGCCATTGCAATTCGTGCCGGACGTGGTCGGCGGGACCCGTGAATGCCTTCACGCTTTGGCCGCCGGAGAAGGTCCGCATCGTCAAGGGCGCGGACAATCTTGTCGGCTACCAGAAGACCGCGACGAGCGTGCGCAAATGGTGCAAGGCCTGCGGCGGTCACCTCATGACCGAGCATCCGCTCTGGGGCGTGACGGACGTCTTTGCTGCGGTCATCCCGGCACTGCCGTTCAAACCCGCGCTCCACGTCAACTATCAGGAGACGGTGCTGCCGATGAAGGACGGCTTGCCCAAGTATCGCGACTTCCCGCCGGCATTTGGCGGCACCGGAGAATTGATCGCGGAGTGAATCAGGCCGCTGCCGGAGCGATGCTCGCCAGATAGTGCTGAAGGGCTGTGCGCGTGTTGACGAACAGGCGATCGGGGCCGAGCTGATCGGCAAAACCGGAGGCCCGCACATAGGCGAGCACATCCGGGTTCAGCTCGGCCAGCCAGACGGTGACCCCGTGCTCGCTGATGCGACGCTCGCCCTCCGTCATCATTTGCAGCGCGGAATATTCGATATCGAAGACCCGGCTCATGTCGAGCACGAGAACCTTGGGCTTGTGCTTGGCGACCAGCATCTGCGCCTGGTCTGCCACTTGCTGTGCATTGGCAAAGAACAGGCGCCCCTCCGGCCGAAGGATCAGCAGCCCTTCGAAGGTCTCGTCGTCAGGATGATCCGGCGACAGCGGCCGGAGCCGATCGGTGCCGCGCTTGCGGCCGACGACATAGACCTTCGCCGATGCCGCCTGGCGGGCCAGTCCGATGAAGGAAAGCACGATCGCGACGATGATGCCCTGCAGCGTCCCGAAGAGCAGCACGCCGAGGAAAGCCGCCAGCGCCCACTGAAACTCCATTCGCCGGACCTTGCGGACCGACCAGAAATCCGCCGGTTTGATAAGTCCGATCGAATAGACGATGACGATTGCCGCCAGGACCGCCTGCGGCAGCAGACCCAGCATGGGCGCCAGCACCAGCATCGTGGCAGCCGCTGCCGCCGCGGTGACCAGCGACGCCACCTGCGAATGTCCACCGACGGCACGCACGACGGCCGTCTGTGATGTTCCGCCGCCGGCGCTCATGGCGCCGAAAAGCGCGCCGCCGAGATTTGCAGCGCCGGTTGCCAGTAATTCACGGTTCGCCCTGATCGGCGGGTCGGAGGGGGCGGCAAATGCACGTCCGGCGGCGATGGTCTCGGTGAAGCTCATCAAGGCGATGCCGAGCGCGCCGGGCAGAAGCTCCTGAGCAAGACCGAGGCTCGGAAGCGTGATCGAAGGCAGAGACTGCGGGATGAAGCCGACGGTGGAGACACCGAGCGCCTCGAGGCCGGCGAACCAGGAAAGCGCAATGCCTGCAGCCACCGCCAGAAGCGGCGCCGGCGAATGCGGCCAGAGCCGCTCCATCGCAAGAAGCGCCACCAGCGCCGCAGCCGCAATTGCAAGCGTCAGTAGCGAGGTCTCGGACAGATGGCCGGCGATGCTCAGGATATCCCGGAAGAAGCCTTCCTTGGTGAAGTGAAGGCCAAGCAGCTTCGGCACCTGGTCGAGCACGATGACGAGGCCGATGCCGGCCTTGAAGCCGATCAGGACCGGCGAGGAGATGAAGTTGGCGACGAAGCCGAAGCGGAGAAGCGAAGCCAGGATGAGAAGCCCACCGGTCATCGCCGTCAGCGTCGCGGTTGCCGTTATCAACTTGCCGGGATCGCCATCCGGGACGGCAAGGCCGAGCTGTGTTCCGGCGAGAATGGCAAGGGTCGTGGTCGACGAGACGCTCAGCACCCGGGACGTGCCGAGAAGCGCGTAGATGATCATCGGCACGAAGGCGGTGTAGAGACCGACACTGACAGGCAGACCGGCGACCGTGGCATAGGCCATCGCCTTTGGCAGAACCACGGCAGCGGCCGTGAGACCTGCAGTCACGTCGAGCCGGAAACCCGCAGTGGCACCGCGACCGTCGCCGACAGGCGAATGCTCGTTCGATGCCATCCGGACTATCCTCTGGCAGGAGCTTTCATGAAGTTATTCTAAAGCGATAGCACTGGGTAAAATCCGTTGCAAGGAACGCCTCAGCCACACTTCGGGCATCACTTGTCGCCTACCAAAGCAGACGCTGGCAGGCTGCTCGACTTGCGGATATCTTGAGGACTGCGGGTGCCGGGCCGAGAGGGGATTTCGGCGGCAGGGAGCGAAGCCAAGGCGGACCGTCGCAGGCGTACGGAATCGTTAGCACGGCGGGCTTCCTACCTGGCGAGAGGGAGGGTTGCGTGGCGAAATCTCATCGCAGGAGCCATTCAAAAAGAATGCGGCGCCTGTTCTTCTCCAATCTCTACCAGCAACTTCAGGTGCTCTGGCCGATCTTCTCCGCAATCCTGATCGTGATGACCGGATGCGGTGTCATCATTGGCCGCATCGAGGAATGGCGGCTCGATGAATCCCTCTATTTCACCTTCGTCACCGGGCTGACGATCGGCTACGGCGACATCACGCCCAAACACCTGGGCGCACGGCTGCTGGCTCTGGTGATAGGCTTTTCCGGCATCGTCCTGACCGGCCTCGTCGCGGCCATCAGCGTTCAGGCGCTGAACGCGACGAGCAAGGATGAAACGGACGATCGCTGAGGAGAGCGGGCCGGCAATGTACCCCCGCTCCGCGTCCAAGTCTGCCGAAGCTTAGCCGGCCACGAAGCGCCCTTCAGACACGATTTCGGAGAGGGCTTTGCGCGGGCTTGGTTGCTCGCGCTGTTGCAGAGCCTCCGGAAGCAGAGCCTTATCGCCGAGGCGTCCGATCGCGACGGCAGCCTCGATCCGGTAGTTTTCAGGAACTTCGAGTTCGGCCCGCGCGCGGTCGTAGTCGATGCCGGCCATGCCGTGCGCCTGCCAGCCGGAATGGGCCGCCTGCAGGGCGAGTGCGCCCCAGGCGGCGCCCGTATCGAAGGAATGGGTGTAGGAAGGCACCTCCTTGCTGGCGCCTGGCGGCAGCAGGGAGGTTTTCGACAGCACGAAGATGAGGGCCGAAGCCTCCTTTGCCCAACTGCGGTTGAACTCGTTCAGAAGACCGAGCAGCTTCTCCCAGTCCTGTCCGCCGCGGCGGGCATAGACGAAATGCCAGGGCTGGGCATTGTAGGCTGATGGCGCCCAGCGGGCGGCCTCCAGGATTTCGAACAGTTCGGCCTCGGAAATCTCTTCGCCCGAGTAGGCCCGCGGCGACCAGCGTTCGAGAAAAAGCGGATTGATCGCGTGATCCGCGACGCGTGAATTCACATGCAAGGTCATGGGGATGGTCCATTCATCGGCGACGTGCTGCCGCCTTTCGGGTTGGTCATTGACGGCCGAAGCTTTCGTATCGGTCGCAACGACTTCTTAAGGTCGAGATTTCATCGGAGAGTTCGGCGATGCGGTCCCTGAGCTCATTGGCCGTGCCGTCCTCGACATCGTCGAAGCCGAAACAGTCCCGCGCCTCGTGCAGTTCCAAACGGCCCTGCAGGACCTCGCGAATTGCGCTCAAACGCTCAAATTGCCGCAGCATACTCATCTCGGACCTCATTTTCAGCCGATCAACGCAAACCTGCGCCGACCGGAGGGCGTTTCTGCCCAGCTCGATTCCTGACCGAGCCTTCCGAGATTATCCACTCAAATAGTAGATTAAAGGAATTCTGACCCAAAGAGCGAGCGAGAGATGAAAAACTGCTCCGCTTTTGGCGGACGTCGGAGCTGCGAGTGCAGGGGTAGTGTAACGGAGGAAGGAGGCGGCGGCGGTGTCATGCCCTTGGCATTGGTGGACCTGGGCGATGGGAGGCTCGCCCAGGTCGAAAGTATTCAAGCGGTCGGGAGGTCTTTCGCGTCGGGGCGGTTGCCATCGAGGAAGCCCATGTCCCGTTTCAGGTGATCCGACAGGTCTCTGACATCGACGACCTCGAGCGCACGGCGCTTTCGAGCGAACAGAAACGCCAGCCAGGAGCGCGCGGAAAAATCGTTTGTCGACGAAAAACTACGTACTTGAATGGTTGTCATAGCCGTCATCCTCTTCATCAATCCGTCTAATGGACGGATCTTGAAAATGGTTACGAGCGGCATCACCTTCCAATCGAATATCGCTTACCATGCATAAGGCCATTTAATGCATAAGACACTTCCGCTTCCACCATTGACGGCGATCCGCGTCTTCGAGGCGGTCGCCCGGCATGGAAGCTTCACGAAGGCCGCAACCGAGCTCGGCATGACGCAGGCCGCGGTGAGTTATCAGATCAAGGTTCTCGAGGATCGGGTCGGCGCGCCCTTGTTTTTGCGCCGACCGCGGCAGATTGCCTTGACAGAAGTCGGACAGCGGCTCGCTCCGGCGGTCACGCAGGCCTTCGAGCAGCTCAGCGAAGCCTATGTCACGGCGCGCGGCGGCGCCCAGGGAACGCTTGTCATCAGCACGATCGCCACGTTCGCCTCCAATTGGCTGGCGCGGCGTCTTGGCTCCTTTCAGATCGCCCACCCTTCCCTTGCCGTCCGCCTTCAAACGGAGCCTCACCTGGTGGACTTCAGCCGCGAGGAGGTCGATATCGGCATTCGCTCCGGCCGCGGCGATTGGCCGGGGCTTGTGGCGCACCGGCTGATCAACGCCGACTTCACCCCTATGCTCAGCCCGAACCTTGCGGCCAGTATCGGCGGGGTGAAGGAGCCGGCCGATCTGTTGCGTCTGCCGCTGCTCGATCCCGGCGATCCCTGGTGGGCGAAATGGTTTGCGGCCGCGAATGTGCCTGCCGAGGGGCTTTCCAGTCGTCCCGGCGCCAGCATGGGCGCGCAGGCCTATGAGGGCAACGCCGCCACGGCCGGCCAGGGCGTGGCGATCCTGACGCCGGCGTTCTTCGCCGCCGAGCTGGCCGATGGGCGCCTCGTCCAGCCCTTCGATCTTCTCTGCAACGACGACCATGCCTACTGGCTGGTCTACCCGGAGACGCGGCGCAATTCACCGAAGATCAGCGCCTTCCGCCAATGGATCCTCGGCGAAATCGGGGTGTCATCGCGCTGAAGCGGGAACCGAGAACGGCACCCCGAACCGGACTGATCTGCCATGGAATTTTGAATCTTTGCGGAACTCTCGGGCGTGCCCGGGAGTTGCATTCCCGAAGCGCCCATAGTGAGGGCATGCGGGAGCGAACATGCAACGCGAGCCGACGGAACAGTTCCGTTCAGCCACGGAGAACGCCTGGTGGACCGTAAATCGCGGCGATGGACCGATCGTCGGCACCGCGATCCACAATGGGCATGCCATGCGCAGCGATGCCCGGGCGCTGGTGGCGTTGACGGAGGAAGAAAGGCTGCGCGAGGAGGACCCGTTCACCGAATTCATCATCCGGGACCTTGCCAACCGCATCGTCGTCCATCGCTCGCGCTTCGAGGTCGATATCAATCGTGCCCGCGTAGGCGCCGTCTACCTCCAGCCCGCACAGGCCTGGGGTCTTTCCGTCTGGCGGGAGCAGCCGCCTGCGGAGTTGATCGAAACATCCCTTGCCGTCCATGACGAATACTATGCCATGCTCCGGTCGATGCTGACGGCGATCGAGCGCCGCCATCAGCGCTTCATCGTGCTCGACATACACAGCTACAACCATCGGCGGCAGGGGCCGGAGGCCGAACCGGCCGATATCGCCGAGGCACCCGAGATCAACATCGGAACCTCCTCCATGGATCGGGCCAAATGGGCCGACGTGATCGATACGCTGGTCGCTGCCATCAGCGCCACCACGCTCGCGGGTCGGCCTGTGGATGTGCGTGAAAACATTGCCTTCCAGGGACGCGGAGAACAGACGCGCTTCATCCACGAGCACTTTCCCGATACGGGCTGCGCGATCGCGATCGAGTTCAAGAAGACCTTCATGGACGAGTGGACCGGCAAGCCAGACCTCGAAGCGCTGAGGTCGCTGCGCACACTGGTCGGATCACTCGTTCCGATCCTGACCGAGGCGCTCGCGAGGCAGCGATGACGGACGGGAGACCCATGCGCGCGAGCCCTGACCCGGAGTGGCTCGATGAAGCCATTGCCCGACTGAAGGATGGTCGCGCCGTGCGACGGGACTTCGGCGAGGGTGGACGGCTGCACATCGACCGCCTGCTTCCCTTCCTCTGCGTCCATATCGCAGCCGAGCACCAGCAGCCGGTCGCGCGCGATATCGCCCAGGCGAATGCCGCCTATCTGCTGGCTCCGAGCGTCGATATCGCCGCCGTCGTCATCGAGCGGGTCGGCCGCGTGATCGAAGAGCGGCAGGGCATGTTCATCGTTCTCGAGTTTGCCGAGCTCGAAAGCGATGACCCGCCGGCCAAGGACGCGCCGTTCCTGCCGCCCTTCCTGATCGAGGTCGTCGCCGGGCTAAGCGGCGCCGAGCAGGTTGCCGCGAAAGCACTGATCGAGACCGCTGCGACGATCGAGGGAAAGTTCCGGACCCCGCATGTGACGCTTGTCGAGCGGCAACCGGAGGCACGGGCAGGCCGAAAGACCCTGGCGCTCGACTATCCCCATCTCACCGTGCGTTTTGCCCCCATCTACTGCGAGCCGGGCACCCGCCGCATCTATCCGCAATTGCGCGAGCGGCTGGTTGCGAGCGTCTTCGATGCTGGGCTCCGCGCCGTTGCGGCCTTCGCCCGCGCGCGGTCCGATGACTTCCGGCTACCGACGCATCGCGCCCTTGGCCGGAAAGCCTTCGTCGACGCGGTCGTGCGTGCCGACCGCGGCATCGACGAGATCGCCTCGAGCTTCGATTTCCTGCTCGCGGTGACGCCGATCAACGCCGAAACCGCCTGGGCGGAATTCGCGTCGAGCGGCTTTTCCCGAAGTCCCCGCCTCTACTATCGGCCGCTGGCGCTGCAGATCGAAACGGCCAAGCGCAAACTCTTCACCCTCAACTTCGAACACCTCGAAGATCCGCTGCTTTATGCCCTCTATCGGGAAAAGCAGCAGGAGGTCGATCTGCAGCTCTCGATGATATCCGCGCGCGAGACCCGCAAATTCGTCGAACTCGGCCGCGCACTCTACGGCCCGGTGGAAAGCGACCTTCTCAACGCCGCGTCCGACATCCTCGCGCGCACCGCAGCCGATGGCGCCTCGTCTCCGACATCCGGCAACAAGCGCGACTGCGACTACATAAGGGAGCGAGCCCAGGCGATGATATCAGCCTATCGGCGCCAGTCCGCCGATTTCACCGCGTCCGTCGAAATTCGCGACGACCTGCCAGCCGGCCTGCTCGTCTCGCGCGGTCAACTGCTGATCGCCAGAAGCTCGGCACTCGACCCCGATCGCGTCGAGGCGCTGCTCAGCCACGAGGTCGGCGTGCACCTGCTGACCTATTTCAACGGCTCGGCCCAGGGCCTCCGGATCCTCCGCTCAGGGCTTGCCGGTTACGAAGGCATGCAGGAAGGGCTTGCCGTTTTCGCCGAATACTTGAGTGCCGGCATGACCGCGGACCGGCTGCGGGTGCTTGCGGCGAGAGTCGTCGGCTGCGCGGCCCTGCTTGACGGCGCACTGTTTCCGGAGACCTACCGGCTGCTCGTCGACGGCCACGGCTTCGGCACCACAGAGGCCTTCAACATTACGCTGCGCATCTATCGCGGCGGCGGGCTGGTCAAGGACGCGATCTACCTGCGCGGCCTGTTGCAGCTTCTCGAGCATCTCGCCGACGGCGGCAGTCTCGAGCCCTTCTGGATGGGCAAGATCGCCGCGTCGCATTTCGGTGCGATCCAGGAACTCAATTTGCGCGGCCTCCTTGGTGCCGCGGCCATTCGCCCTATTTTCCTCGATGACGTCAAAGCGCGCGACCGACTTCAGCGAGCCCAGAGGGGAATTACCCCGCTCGACATGGTCGCAGAGTAGGAAACTGAATGCGCATCGCCTTTTTCGTCAACTCCATCGAGGGCGAAGAGACGGTCTATGCGACGACATCGCTTGCGCTTGCGGCACTCGCCCGTGGCCACGAGATCGTCTACGTCACCCCTGGTGATTTCATCCTGAGGCCCGATGGCCGCCTGATGATCCACGCCCTCAACCTCGGCGCGGCGAAGCCGCGCAAGGCCGAAACCTTCATCGCCGCGTTGCGGAGCGGCGCCACGCGGCGTGAGACGCTGGACATCGCCGACGTCGACGTTCTGTTTTTGAGAAGCGACCCGTCGGAAGACGCCGGTCCGCGCCCCTGGGCCACCCAGGCGGGCGTGATTTTCGGGCGGCTTGCGGCCGAGCGCGGGGCAATCGTCGTCAACGATCCCGACGGGCTCACGCGGGCGCAGAACAAGCTCTATCTCCAGGACTTTCCCGAGATGGTTCGGCCGACCACGCTGATCTCGAAGCATATTGAGGAGATCAGGGCCTTTGTCGACGAGCACCCGGAAGGTGTCATTCTGAAGCCGCTGCAGGGCTCCGGCGGCAAGAACGTCTTCAAGGTTAGCTCCAGCCACGAGACGAACCTCAACCAGATCTTCGAGGCGGTCAGCGAGATGGGCTATGTGATCGCGCAGGAATATCTGCCGGCAGCAACGGAAGGCGACGTCAGGCTGTTCCTGATGAACGGCCGGCCGCTCAAACGCGGCGATACCTACGCTGCGGTTCGGCGCGTCCCGGCGGAAGGTGAGCTACGTTCCAACATGCATGTCAACGGCAGGCCCGTCGCCGCCGTCGTCACGCCGGAAATGCTCGCGGTGGCCGAGCAGATGCGGCCGAAGCTGGTGCGCGACGGCATGTTCCTCGTCGGTCTCGACGTGGTCGGCGACAAGCTCGTTGAGGTCAACGTCTTTACCCCGGGAGCACTGCCTGAAATCGCCGAACTGACATCGATCGAGTTCAGCGAGGACATCATGGCGGCGCTCGAACGGAAGCTCGACATCAAACGGGCCCATGTCGGCACACTTACCAATCGCGAACTGGCCACGCTCTGACCGATAGCCGGCCTGCGACCGGGGAAATCCTACCTTTCACACTGTCAAAGCCCTGTGCGCGCGGTATAAGCGCCGCGCAACCGGATATCTTCGTGCTCCCAAGTGAAGATCAACGGCTGCCGCCGGCGCGTCCAATGCGACGCCCTCCCAAGGCCCCAAGCTCCGGCGTCAACGACATCATGAGGTTAAACCATTGGCAGGTATCATCACCAAGGGCGCTGAGCCCACGCGCGCGGCCTCATCCGCGTCACCGGACGCGACGGGCTATCGATTTGCCCTCTTCGCGCTCACCTCACTGTTCTTCATGTGGGGCTTCATCACGTGCCTGAACGACATTCTGATCCCGCATCTGAAGAACGTCTTCTCGCTCAACTACACGCAGTCGATGCTGATCCAATTCTGCTTCTTCGGCGCCTATTTCATCGTCTCGCTGCCCGCCGGCGCGCTCGTCAAGCGCATCAGCTACAAATGGGGGATCGTGCTCGGCCTCGTCATCGCCGCCATCGGCTGCGCGCTGTTCGTCCCGGCGGCAAGCTTTCGCATCTATGCGCTGTTCCTCGGTGCTCTCTTCGTGCTGGCGAGCGGCATCACGCTGCTGCAGGTTTCGGCCAACCCTTACGTGACCGTGCTTGGTCCGCCGGATACGGCCGCGAGCCGTCTGACCCTGACCCAGGCCTTCAACTCGCTCGGCACGACGCTGGCCCCGATGTTCGGTGCAACGTTGATCCTGTCGGCTGCTGTCGTCGCCACTGCCGGCGCGACGCCGGAGCAGCTCGACGCGCTGAGGCTCGCCGAAGCAAGCGCGGTCAAGATGCCCTACCTGCTTCTTGCCGCCGCCTTCCTGCTGCTTGCGGCGCTCTTCGCCGCCCTGAACCTGCCGACCGTCGAAGTGCATGACGAGATCGAGCCGATCACCGACGGCAAGTCGGCCTGGCACTACCGCCACCTGGTCCTCGGCGCCATCGGCATCTTCGTCTATGTCGGCGCGGAGGTCAGTATCGGCAGCTTCCTCGTCAACTTCCTGAACCAGCCCGACATTGCCGGCCTCTCCGAGGCCGAAGCCGCCCATTATGTGATGTATTTCTGGGGCGGAGCGATGGTCGGCCGGTTCATCGGCGCGGTTGCGATGCGCTTCGTCGACGACGGCAAGGCGTTGGCCTTCAACGCAGTCGCAGCGATCGTGCTGTTGCTGCTAACCGTCTTTGCCGGCGGCAGCGTTGCCATGTGGTCGGTTCTGGCGATCGGGCTTTTCAACTCGATCATGTTCCCGACGATCTTCAGCCTGGCGCTCTACGGCCTCGGGAAATATACGAGCCAGGGCTCCGGCATCCTGTGCCTGGCAATCGTCGGCGGCGCGCTGTTGCCGCTCGTTCAGGGCGGCCTTGCCGACAACATCGGCATCCACCTTGCCTACCTGATGCCCGTCGCCTGCTATGCCTATATCGCCTTCTACGGCCTGAAGGGGCACAAGCCGACCTGATCTCAGAAGCCGCACTTCGCCGCCTCGGCGGCGAAGTGCTTTCCAGCCTCTTGAATTGGTGCCGTTCCAGACGGAAACCGCTTCAAATTTTCATGGAATTGTTCTGGCGCCTAAAGCGACTCGTCGACGATGACGACCGGACGCCCCATGGAGCAAGCCTCCACACGCGCCTCGACGCGGTAGACCGAGCGCAGCATGTCCGCGGTGATGACCTCATGGGTCGGGCCGCTCGCCAGCACCGAGCCGCCGCTGATGACGATCGTGTCGTCGCAGTAGCGCAGCGCATGGTTCAGGTCGTGCAGCGCGATCAGCACCGCCATGCCCGACTGCGCCGACAGGCGCTTCATGAAGCCGAGTACCTCGATCTGGCGGAAGAGATCAAGCGCCGAGGTCGGCTCGTCCATCAACAGCACTTCGGGCTTGCGCACCAGGGCCTGGGCTATGGAGACAAGCTGGCGCTGGCCACCGGAAAGCTCGCCGAGGCCGCGAAAGGCGAGGTCGGCGATCCGGAGCTCGCCGAGCACCCGGTCGATCTCGGCGAGTTCGGCGTCCTTCACCTTCCAGCCGGAACCCTGCTTGGCCGACAGAAGCACCGACTCGTAGACGGTGAGCACGGCATTGGCGCCGGTATCCTGCGGCATGTAGCAGATGCCCTCGGGCCCCTTGGACGTGTCCGAAAGGTGGACGGTGCCGGGCCCGGACGTCAGGCTTGCGATGCGCTTGAACAGCGTCGACTTGCCGGCGGCATTGGGACCGATCACCGCCGTCAGGCCACCGCCCCTAAGGACACCTGTATTGACGTCCGACAGCACCACGCGCCGGCCATAGTTCGCACCAACCTTTTCCAGCGTCAGGCTTACCATGCACGCCTCCTGTTGGTGAAAATCAGCACGAAGAAGAAGGGCACGCCGACGAGCGCGGTGATGACGCCGATCGGCAGCACCGCGCCGGGAATCAGCATCTTGCTGACGACCGAGGTGACCGAAAGCAGCAGCGCGCCGCAGAGCACCGAGGCCGGCAGGAAGAAGCGCTGATCCTCGCCGACCAGCATGCGGGCGATATGCGGCCCGACGAGACCGACGAAACCGATCGTGCCGACGAAGGAGACCGGGATCGCCGCAAGCAGGCTGACGGTCATCATCGCCTCGAGCCTTAGCCGGCGAACATTGATGCCGAAGCTCGCCGCCTTGTCGTCGCCGAGCCGAAGCGCCGTCAGCGCCCAGGCGTGCCGTGCAAAAAGCGGCAAGGCGAACAGCAGCACGGCGCCGGTGATCCAGACCTTCGGCCAGGTTGCCTTGGTGAGGCTGCCCATCGTCCAGAACACGACCGCGGCCAGCGCTTGCTCGGAGGCGAGGTATTCGAGCAGCGACAGCGCAGCATTGAAGGTGAAGACGAGCGCGATGCCGAGCAGCACGATCGTTTCCACTGTGACGCCGCGCATGGTGGAGGCGAAGTGGATGAAGAGCGCCGCCAGCATCGCCATCAGGAAGGCGTTGATCGGCACCATGTACTGGACCGCAACCGGAAAGACCGCGACGCCGGCAACGAGGCCGAGGGCCGCGCCGAAACCGGCAGCGGCGGAGATGCCGAGCGTGAACGGACTTGCCAGCGGGTTGGCGAGGATCGTCTGCATCTGCGCGCCGGCGACCGACAGCGAGGCGCCGACCGTCACGGCCATCAGCGCGATCGGCATGCGGATGTCCCAGATCACCACCCGGAGCTGGTCGCTCACGGTTTCCGACCGGAACAGCGCCGTCAGCACATCGGCAAGCGGATAATTTGCAGGGCCAAGCGCCATGTCGACCGCGACGGACGCAAACAGCGCGCCGACGAGACAGAAGATCAGCACCAAACGGCGCAGGACGAGCGCGCGATAGCGCCCCCGTCCCTCAACGCCGGAAATCTGGTCAGTCATGGCAACCATCATTCACCATCCTTCGGAAGCGAGACGAAGTAGCCCGGGCGATAGGTCACCGGCAGGAACTTCTCGTGAAACTCGCGGAAAGTCCGGTCCGGGTCGATGTCGGCAAAAAGCTCCGGCTGGAACCATTTGGCAAACTGCTGGATCGGAATGAACTCGTAAGGCGCGCCGTAGAACTGATGCCAGACGGCGTGCACGTTACCTTCCTTCACCGCCTTCAGGCCGGGAAAGCCCGGGCGCTGCATCAGGCCGCGCAGACGCTCCTCAGCCGCCGCCGCATCGGCGCCACGGCCGACGCTGACGAACTGGTTGAGATCGGATTCCGCCGACCAGTTGCTGCCGGTGATGATGACATGATCGGGATCACTGACGATGAGCTGCTCAGGATTGAGGTCGCCGAAGGTGCCCTTGATCACGTCCGAACCGATATTGTGGCCGCCGGCCTCTTCCACCATCTTGCCGAAATTCGCCGGACCGAAGGTTCGGCAGCAGACGACGTCGCCGGTGATACCGGGAGAGCGCTCGATGAAGACTTTCGGGCGTGCGATTGCCCCCGCCTTCTTCAGGCGGTCCGTCACCAACGCGATCTGGGCATTGCGGTATTCGATGAATTCACGCGCCTTTGCCTCGGCGCCGAAGAGTTGGCCGAGGATTTCGACCGATTTCTCGCTGTTGGCAGCCGGATCGACGCGGAAATCGAGATAGACGACGGCGATGCCGGCAGCCGCCGCCTTTTCGATGAAGCCCGATTCCTCGACAGCCTTCTCAGCCTCGAGGTTCAGGGTCAGCACATCGGGCTTCAGCGCGATCGCCGCTTCGAGGCTGAAATCGCCTGAAGGGATATAGCCGAAACGCGGCAGCTTCTCGATCTCGGGGAAGCGCTCGACATAGGCGGCGTAGGAATCCGGGTCCTTTTTCACGAGGTCGTCGCGCCAGCCGACGATCGTGTCGAAGACATGCTCGCCTTTCAGCGCCGCCGCGACATGGATCTGCCGCGCCTCGCCCAGCAGCACGCGCTTGGCGGGCAGCGCGATTTCGACCCGGCGGCCGGTAACGTCGATGATTTCCGCAGCACTAGCCGGCAGAGCCGCCAGCACTATGGCGGCGATCATCGCCGACGCGATTTTCCTGAAGATCGGCATTCTCATTCCTTTCGATCGCGACGCTGCTGCTGTTTTTTTAAATCGCATGCGATTTAAGGACGAAAACATGCAGCAATTCAAAGTGCTACGGCGACCTTTGCGCGTCTAATAAGACGCGCGGCGCCGTAGAGACCTCCCCTCCTCCGGCTGTTGATCTGCTTACTTGCTGGCCGTCAGCGAAACGAAGTAGCCGCTCTCATAGGGAAGCGGCAGGAAGCGCTCATGCAGCTCCTTGAACGTCGCTTCCGGGTCGAGGTCGGCGAAGAGATCCGGATGCAGCCACTTGGCGATCTGCTGGATCGCGACGAACTGGTAGGGATTGTTGTAGAACTGGTGCCAAATGGCATGGACCTGGCCGTCCTTGACCGCCTGGACGCCGGTAAAGGCCGGGCGCTTGGTCAGGTTTTCGAGCTTGCGGGCCGCTTCCTTTACATCCGCGCCATAACCGACCCCAACCCAGGCGCCGCCCGGCACGTAACCCTGCCAGTTGCCGCCGGTGACGATGATCTGGTCCGGGTTCGCAGCGATGATCTGCTCCGGATTGACCGTGCCGAAGGTGCCGGGAATGATGTCCTTGGCCATGTTCACGCCGCCGGCGAATTCGACCATCTTGCCGAAATTCTCGTTGCCGAAGGACATGCAGCAATCGTCGGAATAACCGCCGGCGCGCTCGACGAAGACCAGCGGCTTCTTCGGGTTGGCCTTCGCCAAAACGTCGGTCACCTTGGCGATGCTTTCGGCGCGGAACTTGATGAATTCTTCGGCCTTCTCTTCCTTGCCGAGCAGCTTGCCCATCACACGCATGCTCGGCTCGGTGTTTTCCATCGGCTTTTCGCGGAAGTCGACATAGACGAGCGGGATGCCGACCTTGGCGAGCTTTTCGATGTAGCCAGCCTCCTCCGTTGCGGTCTTGGCATCGACATTCATCAAGACGACATCGGGCTTCAGCGCGACCGCCTGCTCGATGTCGAAAGTGCCGTCCTTCATGCCGCCGAAGGTCGGCAGCTTGGCGACATCAGGGTATTTCGCGAGATAGGCGGCGTAGCTTTCCGGGTCAGCCTTGGAGAGATCGTCACGCCAGCCGACGACGCGTTTGAACGGCTCGTCACGGTCGAGCGCACCGAGGAAATAGATCTGGCGCCCTTCGCCGAGGATCACGTGCTCGACCGGTACATTGACCTCGACATCGCGGCCGGTCACGTCTTTCAGCGTCACGACATCAGCGAAGGCTGCCGTTGAAAAAAGCACGCAAAAGCCCGTGGCGGCCGCAGCCACCCTGTTGAAAAACCGCATTGTTTTCTGCTCCGCTGGGAAAATCGACGCGATCTAATGTTTCATGACTTTATTAGTCAACATTTATCTTTTAGAACGCCTCCAAACAGAGACGGCGGTATCGACATGAGCGATGTAACGGATCGGCAGAACTACAACCTGCGGGATGAAATCAAGGCCTACTGGTCGGAGCGCGCCGCAACTTTCGATCTGTCACCGGGACATGAGATCTTCTCGGAGGAGGAGCGCGCTGCCTGGCACGCGTTGTTTCTACGCCACCTCGGACCTGGCGCCGGCCGCGCCGCGTTGGACCTTGCCAGCGGGACGGGCGTCATCTCGCACCTGCTCGACGAACTCGGCTTCAAGGTGCAGGGCCTGGATTGGGCCGAACCCATGCTCGAACGCGCCCGCGAAAAGGCCCGCAATCGTGGCCGCTCGATCCGCTTTGCCCTCGGCGACGCCGAAAATACCATGGAGCCCGACGGCCATTACGATGTGATCGTCAACCGGCACTTGGTGTGGACACTCGTCGATCCGGCCGCAGCCTTTGCCGAATGGCTGCGCGTGCTGAAGCCGGGCGGCACGCTGCTCGTCGTCGACGGCGACTTCGTCAACTCGACGGCACTCGAGCGGCTGTTCTCGAAGCTCAGCGCCTGGGGACAACGCCTCGGCCTCTTCAGGGCGGAAACGCCGACCGGTTCACCGCAGATGATGGCGACGCATCGCAGCATTCTCTCCCGCGTGCATTTCTCCAAGGGCGCCCACGCCGAGGCCGTCGTCGAACTGTTGCAGAAGGCCGGCTTCGTCGACATCACGGTCGACAGGGACCTGCGCGAAATCCATCGCACCCAGGCCAAGAACTGGAATGTCTTCAAGGGTCTGGCACGGCAGTCCCAGCATCGCTACGCTGTGCGCGCGGAAAAACCCTAGCAAAATCCTGCCATTGGGATTGCCCGATATCGGTTGATCCCCCACATGATAGGACGGAATTTCGACAGCCCTGTCGTGAACGATGAACTGAAAAAGGTAGAAAAATGCGCGCTACAATCTTGTTGGCAATAGTTCTGGGCCTCGCCGCATGCTCCCAAACCGGCGGTGGCGGTTACAGCGGCAACTACGAAGGCGGCGACGGTGACTTCTATCCTGGGATCGTCGCTCCAAAGTAGACGCTGAACCACCGTAAACCGTGATCTAAGATCCCTTCCCGTCGACATTGTGCAATCCTGCGATTGGCGGGGTGGGTTCTCAATAGCTCGTCACTCGCAAGTGAATGGCCGTCATGCGATGTGGAAGAACGTCGCAGGATCGCGCGCTGGTGTACGGCCGGCCATTCTAGCTGCCAATCCGTTCAGCCAGACGCCGCAAGCCTGGAATGTCCTTGAGCATCAGCTTCTGTCGTCCGCCCTGGACGAGGCCCTGCCCTTCCCAGGCGCTGAGGATGCGCGAGACGGTGTGCAGCGTTGTTCCGGTCATCTCGGCGATATCCTGGCGCGAGATCGGGAAGTCGATGCGGACGCCGCCGCCTTCCGGCTTGCCCGCCTGCTCCGCAAGGCGGAGAACCGTGTGGGCGACACGGCGCTCGACCTCTTCCGTCGACATTTCGCGGATGCGGGTATGCGCCTCGTCGAGACGCTGCCCGATCGTATGCATGGCGTTGACGGCGAGGTGAGGGTTCTTCTCGACGAAGACGTTCCAAAGCTCCGTCGGCCAGGCGAGAACCAGGCTCTCGGTCGCGGCTGTCGCCGTTCCCGGATAGTCGCTGCGCTGCAGCGCGCGGGCAAAGCCGAAGAGGTCCCCGGGATTGACGACCCGGACGATGATCTGCTGCCCGTCCTTGGTGACCTGGGTCACCTTCAGCCGGCCGTGCAGCAGCAGGAAGAAGAAGTCGGCCTGCGCACCCTGCTCGAACACGGCTTCGTTCTGCGGAACACGCCGCACCGTGGCGCGCGTCAGCAGCGAATCCAGTTCCTGATCGCTCATTTTCTGGAAAAGAGGGAGCGATTTGACGAGTGTGCGATCGAGTGCAGCCACTTTGGCATCCTGCCGTTTGAGTTGCTCTGCTCTAGCACAGCCCGGAACCCTGCAAAAGGACCACGGCGCCGCACGTCCTGTCAGATGTGCAAAGGACGCCATAGCACCGCGATTGCCACATGCTTTTGCCGGTTGAGAGGTGCGAGCCCCAGCGGGTCCACTGCCTGCGCCATGTTACCCGGCGCCCTGGAGCCGGCGTTCGAAGGCGTAGAGGAAGCCCGAATACCAGCGGCCGTCGCGCACCAACCGGAAGCCGAGATTATCGGGCGGCACGCCGACGGCGCAGCCGCCACTCTTCGGATCACGGATGAAGAAGCTCATCGATGCCCGGTGCTTGCCGTTGACGACGAAGATGCCGCAGGCGGGCTGCTCCTTCAGCACCTCGCCATCGTCGCCGATCGTCACGCGGCGGTGGCAAGTCTCTGTCCATTCCCAGACATTGCCGTCCAGGTCCGCAACGCCGTACTCGTTCTCGCCGAAAGCGCCCGAAGGCTGCGGCAGCGGGTCCTTCGCCCGCTGCCGGCTCGCCTCGCGCTCGTAGTCTGCCAACCAACGCAGCGCCGGATTTTCCTTGCTGCCGTCGATCCCGAGCGCATCGTCAGGAAACTTGGAGCCGGCGGCAAAGGCCCATTGCTGGTCGGTCGGCAGACGCCAGATTTCGCCGGTCTTCCTGGTCAGCCATGCCGCATAGTCGTTCGCGTCGGTATAGTTGACCCCGGTCATCGGCACGCCCGACAGGCCGGCACCATGGCCGCCCTCCGGCTGCTGGCAGGCGCCGTCGGCGATGCAGCGTTCAAAATCTTGACGCGTCACCTGGTACTTCATGATCTCGAGCGGCTGCTCGAGCGCCGCAACGACGATGGGCGCATCGACAGCAAAGCCGTTCTTCAGGAAGTGTCCCTCCGCCCGATAGCTCATTTGACGCGGTGCGATCGTCACGGTCACCGGCGGCCTGATCGACAGGTCGACGCCGTCCTTGAGATCGTCGAACAGCCCCACCTTCGCCGAAAGCACGCCACCGATTGCGGCCAAAAGGACGGCCGGGGCTGCGAGCGAGAGGAGCGAAACCGCAGATTTCTTGTTGCTGGTCATGGGAGGCCTCCGGGGAAGGGCACGCGCTGACGAGCGCGTGCCTTTGTTCGCGTGCGGGATCGCGCAGATCGCGGCCCCGCAATCACCTTGCTTCAGCCGTCTACATCGACGCCGGCTTGACGACCGAAGTCATGAGGTCGTCGTTCCAATCGCCGGTGACCTTGAAGTGGCCGGCAGCGCCGAGTTCGAAGGCCTCGATCAGGTTGTGGTTGACATAGGCGTACACACCCGGCTGGCGGAATGTGTAGAAGGCAGCGCCCGCGGTTCCGCCCGGAATGAGCCAGGTTTCCTGGTCGAGGTCCGGCGGGTTGCGGAACTTGCCGGTCGCCCAGACATAGTCACCATGCCCACCGATCAGGTGCGGCCGCGTATCGCGGTTGGCCTGCGAATGGACGACGAGCACGCGCTCGCCCACAGCCGCTGTCAGGGCGTTGTCGCCGGTCAGCGCGCCGACCGCGCCGTTGAAGACGATGTGGGTCGGGGTCAGCGTGCGCATCGCCTTCACCGCATCTTCGTAGGCATCACCGGGGGTTTCGTACTTCTTGTAGTTCCCGGCCTCGTCCTTCGGCACGTAGAAATCCTGCTCGCCGACATAGTAGATCTTGTCATAGGTCAACGGCTGACCCTTCTCGTCCTTCAGGCCCTCGCGCGGCAGCACCATGATGGCGCCGTTCATGCCCGAGGTGACGTGCCAGGGCACCATGCCTTCGGGCGCGCAATGGTAGACGAAGACACCGGGCTTGGTGGCCTTGAAGCGAAGCGTGGTTTCCTCGCCCGGGTTGACCTGCGTCAGCGCACCACCGCCCAGCGCGCCGGTTGCGGCGTGGAAGTCGATGTTGTGGAGCAGCGTGTTGGTCGCCGGGTTGATCAGCCGGAGCTCGACATAGTCGTTCTCGTGCACGACCAACAGCGGGCCAGGCACCGAGCCGTTGAAGGTCATTGCGTGGATCTCGGTGCCCTCGCGGTCGATCACCAGCTTCTTTTCCTCGATCGTCATGGTGAACTCGACGACGCGCGGTCCGGTCTTGGCGACCTGTTCATGGGCGTGGACGAAAGGCGGCTTGACGAGATCGACCTTCACGCGCGGCAGGGTCGAGATGTCGACGGGGGCAGCACCCGCTGCCGTGGCGGCGCCGGCCGCCTGTGCCGAAGCGGTATGGAGAAGCGGCGCAACCGCGCCCGCCAGGGCAGCGCCGGCAAGCATCGTCCGGCGGGTCATCTGAAGTTGTTCAGTCATCTTGCTCTCCTTCGACGCGCTCCAGCGGCCGGAATTGGCCTTTCTGCGAAACGCGCCTGTATTCAACGAGTTAGGGTGGGCGGCGCCGACTTGGGCGGCCTCACCTCCGGTCTCGACCACCGGTCCCCCAGCAGTCACAAAAGAAATAGAACCACAGACGAATCGCGTCTTTGTCTTGGAACAAATCGTTTCGAGGCGATCGTTTTTCTTTGCCCCGCATGAACACACCTGGCGGAGCGGGGCCGCGATACTTGCGTTTTCGCAAAGAGCCCCTCTGAAGCCATTGATAGATCAAGCCTCATCCGCAAGTCCGCAAGCACGCACGATGAGGACGACGATCATGTTGGACAGACTCATAAGACCGAAACCGAGCGGCGGCATCCCGCGCGGACTCTCCACCACCGGGCCGGTGCTTTTCTCCTATGGCTTCCGGCCGTTCTTTCTCGGTGCCGCGCTCTGGGCGATCGGTGCCATGGTGCTGTGGATCTCGGCACTGATTCTCGGGCTCGACCTTGCCGGCAACTACGGCGCCGCCCATTGGCACGCACACGAGATGCTGTTCGGCTTCTCCTCCGCCGTGCTCGGCGGCTTCCTTTTGACGGCGATCCCGAACTGGACGGGAAGGCTGCCGGTCTCCGGCGGTCCGCTCGCCGGCCTCTTTGGGCTCTGGGTGGTCGGACGGATCGCTCTGCTATCGAGCGGTTTGATCGGCCTGCCAGTCGCGGCCGGTATCGAAGCGTTGTTCCTGCCTGTGCTCCTTTTGATCTGCGCGCGCGAGGTGATCGTCGGTCGCAAATGGAAAGACCTGAAAGTCATCGGCGGGCTGGTGCTCCTGTCTGCCGCCAATATCTGCTTTCACCTTTCGGTTCTCAGCGACCTCGACGTCGATGCCGCGGCGCGACTGGCGATCGGCGCCTACACCATGCTGATCATGATCGTTGGTGGACGCATTGTGCCGAGCTTCACGCGCAACTGGCTGAACAAGGTCGGGCGCACAAATTTCCCGGTGCCCTATAACCGCTTCGACACCGCGGCGATCCTGATCGGTGTCGCGGCGCTCGCTGCCTGGACCTTCGCACCTGATCACATCGTCACGGGGACGATCGCGCTTGTCGCCTGCGCCTTCCACATGGTGCGGCTGTTCCGCTGGCGCGGATGGGCGACCCGGCCGGAGACGCTACTCTTCGTGCTGCACGCAGCCTATGCCTTCGTGCCGCTCGGCTTCCTGGCCGTCGCCGCCGGAGCGGTCGAACTCCTGAGCGAATACCCGGTCATGCACGTGCTCACCGTGGGCGTGATTGCCTCGATGATGCTCGCCGTCATGACCCGCGCCAGCCGCGGCCACACCGGACGACCGCTGGTGGGATCAACACTCACCACCGCCTCCTACGTCGCCATCATGGCCGCAGCACTGATCCGGCCGCTGGCAGAGGTGCTGCCCGCACACTATCATCATCTGATTGCACTTTCGGGCGTGTTGTGGATTGCCGCCTTCGCGCTGTTCGCGCTCGAATACGGGCCGATGCTGGTCTGCGATCGCCGATCGCCCCGCGCGTCATCCTGACTGCACGTTCGAACCCAAAACAAAAGGCGCCGCATCAGCGGCGCCTTTTGTTTGTTGCAGGACAACTCTTAGAAGATGCCGCCTTGCGCGAATTCGATCGCGCCTTCGGCCATCATCTCAGGCGTCCAGGGCGGCTCGTAGGTCAGGCGGACCTCGGCATATTCGACGCCTGGCACATACCAGACGCAGTTCTGTACGGCCTCCTTGAGGAAGGCCGTCGCCGGGCACCCCTTGATCGTTGTCGTCATGGTGACGCGGGCGATGCCACCCTCCTGGACGTCGATGTCATAGATCAGGCCGAGATCGACGACGTTCTTGCCCATTTCGGGGTCGATGATGATGCGCAGCGCATCGCGGATCTTCGCTTCGAGGTCCAGGGTATCAGGCGCCGACATGGGAGCGCCTCCCGCCGACGCGAATAAGGATCCGGTAGGTCTCGCCGGTCGCATCGAAATTGCCGGCCCATTTGTGCCCGCGTTTGGCGAGCTCCGGATAGAGGAACAGCGGCTCGCGTGCGAGCAAGGCGAAGAGCACTTCACCCTCCGCCATCTTCTCGGCCGTCGCCAGAATGCGCACCATGGGCTCGGGCGGATCGAGCTCGGTCAGGTCGAGCTGGCGGCTCGGGTCGGGCCAGGTGTCGAGATCCGTTTCGCCGACCGAAAGCCGGATTTCGTCTACGTCTCCTTCGGGCGTGAACAGAACCTCCCAGTCGCCATTGTCGAGCGGGCGGTCCTGATGGGTGAAACCACGTCCGGCCATGACGCTGTAGAGCGGAACGGGCCGGAAGGTTGCAATCAGCTTCAGCGCCTGGCCCGGCGCCAGATTGTCAACGGCATTCATGATGGCCTGGAACGGGTCGCTGCCACCGCGCAACAGCGGTCGGACATCGAGTTCATAGGGATCTTGGCTCATGGGAACCTCCGTGAGGAATGGATGGCAAAAACAGGCCTGGTCGAACAAGTCCATCAGGCAATCGAAGTTCAGCCGGAACGTTGATCAGACGCCGTGTTCGCACGAACTCCAGGATGAGCGCATTGACGGCAATCAATTGGCCGAGGCTCGCAAAGCGAAAGAGGACAACACTACCGATCAGCAGGGCCAGAGTACCGAGCGCTACCGTCAGATAATAGAGCCAAAACCAGCGAAGGGCCGAGACCTCGACGACGAGGTCCTGAACCCTTGGCGTTGGCATACGCCCAAGCGCCGGCCCGTAGCATTCGAGCCAGGTCATGAACGGCACGATCTTGTAGAGCTGGGCAAGGCCCATGCCCGTCAGCCAGCCGAAGGCGACGAGATAGATAACGGCACCGGAACCCGCGTCGAGACGGCCGGTCGCGAGCAGCGCGACGAACAGCGCAGTCGCAGCGATCAACGACGCGAAGGCGCCGATGCTGGCGCGGCTGTTGAGCTCGATCGCCTTGCGGCGACGCTCCCGATAGATCCGCAGGATATCGGCGATATAGATCGCCACCACGGCAGCGCCGGAGCCAACGGCGAGGAGTAGGAGCGAGGAGCGACCGAAAGTACCCGCGAGAATGACCGGCACAGCCGCTGCAAGAAGGCCGAGGCAAAGGGCACCAAGCGCGAAGACCACGCGACTGCTTGTCCGCTCCTTGTCCGGCGACAGCATGAACATGGTCAAAAGCCGATAACTGACGCCCATGGTGGTGAAGCTCAACCAGCCGCACAGGCCCAGGGAAGCATGCAGTGAAAGCCCATCGATCGTCAGGTCGATCGCAGCTTCCGCATCGATCAACCCCGACAGTACCCCGGCATAGACGCCGCCGAGCAGCATCGTGCCGAAGAGCGCAGCAAGACCGACCGCGACGAAGCGGGCCGGGAGCGGCAGGGGGCGGGCATGCCAGAGCGTGGCTGCGAAAGCAAAGCCAAGCACCGAAAACCCGACAATTGAGAAAGCGGCTCCCACAGGAAGCACTGTTACCGGAAGATCTATCGCGCCGGACAGGCTGACGAAACCAAGTGTCAGGCCGGCGATGCCGGCGATGAGGAAGAGGAGCGCCGGCAGCGCGACGCTTGGGAAGGAAAGCGGCCGGCCGACGAGGACCGGCACGAACTGCAGCAGCGCGCCGGTCATCAACAGGCTCAACCAGCCCAGGACGACGGCATGGACGAGCGCCAGCGTTTCGGGCGCCTCAAGGGCTGAGACCGGGTAGCCGTAGCCGAGAACCATCATGATCTCGCCAAGGACGAGAAAGATCAGCGCGGCCGCGAAGTAGGACATCGTCCAGCGGGATAGCGTTGCTGCGAACATGGTGGTTCATCCCCTAGAGCACGATGGTTTTGGCCGAGCCGACCAAAAGCCATAAACGTGACCGATTCTCGTAAGTTAGAGCGGGATGTGAGCGGAAATCCGCATCCACTTTTCCCGATCCCGCTCTTGAGGCGCACTGGGGCTCAGTGCCCGCCGCAGCAGCAATCGCAGCCGGAGGACTGCTGCCGGCCGATTTCGACACGCCAGACAGCCGGTCCCTGCTCGAGATACTCCCAGGTGAACTCGCCCGGATAGCGCGTTTCCAGCTGGTAGTGCAGCGGACGCGGATCGTGATCGTTGATGATGATGAAGGCACCACCCTCGGCAAGCGCATTCAGCATGCCGAAGATTTTCGGATGGCGCTCCACCGGCGGAATGGTCCGCACATCGATGAAGGGCTTGTCGGTCTCTGCAATGGTCATAGTCATCCGCTCTAGGCGCCGTCGTTTGATGATGGTCCGGGAAACGCCGGCGCACACGCCCCGGATTTCCGCAACCTAGCGGCGGCGGCACCGCGACATTTTGTCGAAGCGCAAACAAATCCCGGTTTGGCCGAGACCACCCCCGTCCTTGACTTTTCGCAAAGAGTTGCCGGGCCGCGAGGCCTAGAAAGGTGCATCCATCGGCACCCAGATGAGGACGAAATGTTAGCTTCCGCGCTCCTGAAATACGGTGAAATGCGCCTGCCGCGCTACACGAGTTACCCGACCGCCCCACGCTTTGCCGCAACGGTCGACGACCACACCTACGGCGACTGGCTGAAGGCTATCCCCGCAGGTGAGGACGTGTCGCTCTATCTGCACATCCCTTTCTGTCGCTCGATGTGCTGGTACTGCGGCTGCCACACGACGATCACCAAGAAGGACGATCCGATCCTCGATTATCTCGACGTGCTGAGAGACGAGATCCGCATGGTCGCCGACACCGTCGGCAGGCCGCTGCCTGTCGCGGAAGTGCACTTCGGGGGCGGCACGCCCACGATCATCGAGCCGCGCGAATTCCTCGCGCTGATGACGCTGATGCGTGAGCGCTTCGCACTGTCGCCGTCGGCCAACGTCGCCGTCGAGATCGATCCGCGCCGGCTGACACTCGCCATGGCCGAGGCGCTCGGCGAAGGCGGCGTCAAGCGCGCCAGCCTTGGCGTGCAAAGCTTCGATCCCGTTGTGCAGAAGGCGATCAATCGCATTCAGAGTGAGAAGCAGACGGCCGAAGCGGTCGCCCATTTGCGCGGCGCCGGCATTGGCGGGATCAATTTCGACCTGATCTACGGCCTGCCGCATCAAACGGTGCGCTCCTGCATCGAGACTGTCGAAGCGGCCGTCACGATGCGTCCGGAGCGGTTCGCCGTTTTCGGCTACGCCCATGTGCCAAGCTTCAAGAAGCATCAGCGCATGATCGACGAGACGGCACTGCCGGACAGTAGCGCCCGCGCCGAACAGGCGCTGGCCATCGGCGAGGCGCTGATCAAGGCCGGCTACCGGCAGATCGGCCTCGACCATTTCGCCCTGCCTGACGACGACCTCGTCACCGCCCAGGCGACCGGCCGGCTTCGCCGCAACTTCCAGGGCTATACCACCGACAACTGCGAGACGCTGATCGGTTTCGGCGCCTCGGCGATCGGCCGCTCGCGCGACGGTTATGTCCAGAACGAGGTGCCGCCCGGTGTCTATGCGAGCCGAATCGCCTCGGGCCGCCTCGCAACCACCAAGGGCTACCGGCTGACCGACGAGGACCGGCTGCGCGCCGCGATCATCGAACGGCTGATGTGCGATTTCAGTGTCGATATTCCCGCGATCGCCGCGGCGCACGGCCGGGACGGGCAGTCGCTCGTCGAAGGCAACGGCAAATTGGCGGAGCTGCGGCAGGATGGCGTGATCGATATCGCTGATGGCGTCATCACCGTCCGCCCCGAACACCGCTTCGTCATCCGCGCAGTCGCGGCCGCCTTCGATGCCTATATCGACGAGTCCCAGAGAGTACACAGCAAGGCGGCTTGAGCGATCTTATCCCGTCTTGAACGCGAAAGGCCCGGCGATTGCCGGGCCTTCTTGTCTTCTCGGCTGATTTCCACCTCCACTATCCCACCAGATTGCGGTAGATCGCCGGCAGTGCCGCGGGCAGGCGCGAGATGTTGCCGACCACGGCGTAGCCGTTCTGGCCGAACATGGCAGGCACATAGGACTTCGCCTCGCGATCGACCGTGACGGCGAAGGTGTTGATGCCGCTGCGCCGTGCTTCCGTGACCGCACGGCGGCTGTCTTCGAGCGCGAAGCGCCCCTCGTAATGGTCGATGTCGTTGGGCTTGCCGTCGGTCAGTACCAGGAGAAGCTTCTTGCGGTTCGGTTGTCGGCGAAGCTCGGCAGAGGCATGACGGATCGCGGCGCCGATGCGGGTGTAATAGCCGGGCTTCAGCGCCGCGATGCGCGCCTCGACCAGGGGTCCCATCGCCTCGTTGAAGGCTTTCACCGTTTCGACCCGCACCCAGTCGCGCCGTCGCGAGGTAAAGGTCAGGATCGAGTGGTTGTCACCGCAGGCCGACAGCCCGTGCGCCAGGATGAGCAGCGCCTCCTTCTCCACGTCGAGCACTCGCCGGTTGTCGGACCAGGAATCGGTCGACAGCGACACGTCGACGAGGATCGTCACCGCCAGATCGTGCACCTGCGGCCGGCTCATCAGATGGATGCGATCACTGCCCTGGCCGCCAGCGGCGAGATCGGTGCGGGCGCGCACGACCGCATCGAGATCGAGATCGGCGCCGTCGAGTTGCGCGCGCAGCATCTCGTGCCGCGGGCGCAGCACTTCGAACTGGCGCAGCACCCGGCGGATCAGGCTCTTGCTTTCCTCCGTGAGCTCGGTCCGCTCTTCCTGGGCCCAGGCAGGCGTCGCCAGCACCCGGCAATGGTCCTTGAGGTATTGTCCGGTTCGGTAGTTCCATTCGGGATAGGTGAGCTCGGCCGTCAACGGCGTCGCATCGACGGCTTCCGGCGGCAGGTCGAGATCGAAGCGGAAGCGTGCCGAGGGGCGTCCCTTGCGCTCGCCAAGCGTCATGTCGTCGAGTTCCTCGGCCGCCTTGCTGTCGTGGTCGTCGCTGTCGTCGCCGGGACGGTCGACATTGACCATTTCGGCCATGGCGAGGATCTTCTCGAAGCGGTTGAGAATGAAGGGGCTGCGCTCCCCCTTGCGGTTTTCCGGATTTTCGCGCACGGCGACGTGGCGTTCGACTTCGGCAACCGCACTCTGAGTGCCCGGTGTCGCGGCGACATCCTCGTCGCGCGTGGTCGTCGTTTCTGTGCGCAGCAGCGTGTCTGGCCAAAGCGGCATCGGCAGCATCGGCAGGTAGCCGGGCGGCGCGCGATGCGGGAAGATCACCGGCAGCGTCGCATCCGCCTCACCTACGACCTTGCGCAACAGGCGCAGGATACGGTTTTCGAGATGCTGCTCGATCGACGGCAGCGCGCCACGCTGGCGCTCGGCAAGCGTCGCCTCGGCCAGGCGCCGATAGCGCCGCCGGAGACCGGGGAACCGCTGGAATACTTCCTCGACCGTTTCCTGGGCGCGCGATACCAGCGCCAGGTCGCGACGGAGCGGATCGGTTTCGTCGATGGGATCAACGGGCATCGTCGCCATATAGGCGACGAGCCAGTGATAGAGATCCCGGTTCAGGTCTTTCGTCGGAAAAATATCGATCTCGCCCGGCAGCATCAGCGACGCGTGGTCGCGCGCCGGCTGGACGAGCTTCTCTTCGCCGAGCCCCATGCGCTGCCGCCAGCGCAAGCGATGGCCCGACGTGCGCCCGCGGGCGGGTACGATCTGCACCGCCGCCTCGCCGCCGTGTCCGCGAAATGAGACGCCGAGCACCGGCATCATATCGGCGAGCTTCACCGCGTGTTCCGGGTAACGCCGCCAGGTTCTGGTATTACCGACGAAGCGGTGCCAGGCCCGTCCGACGGTCTCTTCGAGCTCGAGGAAATCAAGCATGGTCCACCTCAGGCGATCAGCGAACCGGCCACTTCGAGAAGTGCTGCGCGCACATCCGGTTCATCCGTGAGCGGTTCGATCATCGCGGCGCGCACCGCGTCCCTGACCGGCATGCCGGCATCGATCAGCGAGGCGCAATAGACGAGCAGCCGGGTCGACACGCCTTCTTCCAGATCATGCCCCTTAAGCGCACGCAGCCGCTGCGCGAGGTTGACGAGCGGCGCCACCTGGCTTTCCAGCAATCCACTTTCCTGGGAAACGACTGATATCTCTTCGTTCCGCGGCAGAAAGTCGAACTCGATCGCCACGAAGCGCTGCCTTGTGCTGGGCTTCAGGCTCTTGAGCAAGTTCTGGTAGCCGGGATTGTAGGAGACGATCAGCATGAAGCTCGACGGAGCCTCGAGCAGTTCGCCGGTGCGTTCGAGCGGCAGCATGCGGCGATCGTCGGTGAGCGGGTGCAGGACGACGGCCACGTCCTTGCGGGCCTCGACGATCTCGTCGAGATAGCAGACGCCGCCATTGCGCACGGCGCGGGTCAGGGGGCCGTCGACCCAGACGGTGTCGCCGCCCTTCAGGAGATAGCGGCCGGTGAGATCGGCGGCGGCAAGGTCGTCGTGGCACGAAACGGTCGAAAGCGGCAGGCCGAGCTTCGCTGCCATGTGGCTGACGAAACGGGTCTTGCCGCAACCGGTCGGTCCCTTGAGGAGCAGCGGCAGTTGCCGCACCCAGGCGCTTTCGAAAAGCGCGCATTCATTGCCGGAGGGACTATAGGCGGGAATATCGAGCGCCGCGCGGCTGACGGCGGTTTGGACAGGGCTCATGGCAAGTCTCCATGGTGGGATTTCTTGGGGGTGCCGGCGCGGCAAGCCGCGCCGGTTGCTTGGTCATTCGGCAGGCTGGACGATGCTGGCGAGCTTTGCGCTGCGCTCGCGGCCGGGGACGAGAACCGCCCAGATGAACATCAGCGCCGAGATCAGCACGACGGCACCGGAGCCGAGGCGGATCCAGTAGAACAGCGCGAGCTGGTCCTGGACGTCCATGTAGCTTTCGCCGAGCACCCGCTGCAGGTGCGCCTGGAGGACACCGGCGAAGGTGAGCGCGAAGGTCATGACCGACATGGCGGTGCACATGGTCCAGAAGCTCACCATCGACAGCCACTGGTTATAGGGCGCGCGGCCGCGGATCTCCGGGATGGCATAGGCCATGACCGCCAGGTTCAGCATCACATAGGCGCCGAAGAAGGCGAGGTGTCCGTGGGCCGCGGTCACCTGCGTGCCGTGGGTGTAGTAGTTCACCGAAGACAGCGTGTGCAGGAAGCCCCAGACGCCGGCACCGAAGAAGGCCATAACCGAGCAACCGATGGACCAGAGGAGGGCTGCGCGATTCGGATGCTTGCGGCCGGCCTTCCAGGTCATCACGAAGGTGAAGATCACCATGGTGAAGAAGGGGGCCACTTCGAGCGTCGAGAACAGCGAACCGATCCACTGCCAGTAGCCCGGCGCACCGATCCAGTAATAGTGGTGGCCCGTGCCGAGAATACCGGAGAAGAGCGCCAGGCCGACGATGACATAGAGCCACTTCTCGACGACTTCGCGGTCGATGCCGTTGAGCTTGATCATCAGGAAGGCGAGCACCGATGCCATGATCAGCTCCCAGACGCCTTCGACCCAGAGGTGAACGACGTACCACCAGTACATCTTGTCGAGCGCCAGGTTGATCGGGTTGTAGAAGGCGAAAAGGAAGAAGATCGCCACACCCCAGAGCCCGAAGATCAGGATGTTGGTGACGGTGGTCTTGCGGCCTTTCAGCACCGTCAGCGTGATGTTGTAGAGAAACATCAGCGCGACGATGACGATTCCCACCTTGATTGCGAAGGGCTGTTCGAGGAATTCGCGCCCCTCATGAATGTGCAGGAGGTAGCCGACGACGGCGACGGCCGCGGCGATCAGGAAGATCCAGAACTGCGCAATGGCGATCTTCGTGCTGTAGAGTTCGGTTTCCGCCTCTTCCGGCAGCAGGTAATAGGTCGCGCCCATGAAGCCCATGAGCAGCCAGACGATCAGCGCGTTGGTGTGGACCATGCGCACGATATTGAAGGGCAGGAGCTCGGAGAGCGTATTGGGTAGGACATAGATGGTGCCGGCAAGCACGCCGAACAGCACCTGGGCGAGGAACAGGCCGAGCGCTCCGTAGAAGTAGAGCATCGCGACCTTCTGGGTTTGGTATTTCATGGTGTCACACTCCAATTGCTCTGCTCAACCCGCCTCGTTCGGCGGCCAGTTCTGGGTCTTGATGCGGCTCGTCCATTCGAGGAAATCGGCGAGGTCGTTGAGTTCCTGTTCGGAGAGGTTGAACTGCGGCATCTGTCGCCGCCCCTCGATGCCGGTCGGCTGGGCGGCCATCCAGGCTTTGAGCGTTTCGCGGGCGCCGTCTCGATCGGCCTCGCCGCCGAAGCGCTTCCAGACATTGCCGAGCTCGGGCGCGAAATAGGCGCCCTCGCCCAGGAGCGTGTGGCAGTTGATACAAGAGTTCTTTTCCCAGACGTGTTTGCCGCGTGCGACCGCATCGGTCAGCGTCGTTTCATCCGTCGAGGTCGTCCGCATGTAGTAGTGGCTGTGAGCTGTCAGCCCGACGAAGATTGCGAAGAAAAAGAAGGACCCGCCGTAAAAGACGTTACGGGCCCCGGTTTTGGTGAGGCGTTCTGCCATCACGTGGTCCTTTCGATTTCAGTTGGCCGCGAAGAGCGCGGCCGGCTGATCTGATCCCCTCCCCGTGTGGCGTCGGTACTTCCAACGCCGGCAACAATCGGGGCGAACCCATGTCTAGGGAAATCGGCGGCGGCTTCTTTGCGTTTCGGCAAACAAGTCGGCGGGTGAGCTCAGATGAAGAGAACAGTGCTCAACACCTGCTTCGCTGCGGCGAGCAGGACGAGCGTTACGGGCCAAATCAAAAGGCCTAAGCGAAGGGCGGACGGCGCCTGCCTGAGCCCCATGAAATCGAGCGCGACGAACCGGCATTTGACGACGGCGAGCCCGAGCAAGACCGCGATGACGGGAGCTGTCGGCCCGGCGATCGCCATCAACGCCATGCCCGCGATCACGACCACGGCGAGCACGAGCCAGGTGTTGAACAATTGTCGGGGATTTCGGTCGGTCATGGCACTCACACGAGATAGACGAGCGGAAACATCACGATCCAGACGAGATCGATCACATGCCACAGCGTGGTGATCAGGGTGACGTTGCCGGATGCCGGGCGCCACGCAACGATGAGCAGCACAAAGGCACCGAAGACGACGTGCAGCAGATGGAAACCGGTGACGAGGAAATAGAGTTCGAAGAAGGAGCCGAATGCAGGATCGCCGGCGACGCCCGCCTCCGTGCTGTATTCGAAGAGCTTGATCGCCACGAAGGCAAAGCCGATAAGCGCGGCATTCACCAGCGCCCGCCGGCGCTGCCCGAGCGACGCCCGCGGCCTTGTCGCCAGGGCCGCCTGCCAGCCGCTGGTCAGAAGAACAAGCGTGTTGATACCGGCAAGCAGCGGATCGAGATGCAAACGGGCGGCAACAAACGCGTCCGGCTGGACGAGACCGACAAGCAGAAAACCGGCAAGCAAAATGCCGAAGGCGGCAAGTTCGCTCCAGACGAGCACCCAGAGCAGCAGTGTGTCCGTCGTGTCCTCTTCCGCCGTCGCGGCAATCGGATGACTGCGCGCATCCATGTCAGCGCCTCCGTCAAAAAACTTGAGGCTTGAGCTAGGCACGGGCGCCCACCCTGTCTTTGCGATTGAGCAAAGAAGGCGGCAGGGGGCGGGGCTATTGGCGGGAAACAAAGGAGCCTTCCGATGACAGACGCACAGATCGGCCTTTCCGTCGCCACCCCCATCATCATCGTCTTCGCCCTGGTGCTTTATCGTATGGGCGTGCTTCAGCGCGGCGCGACGCTGTCGGCGATCCTCTCCTCCGTTGCAATCGCGATCGTTCTCTTCCTCGATCGCTAAGGCGCGAAGTCTTCCGCGGCGCCAGCTGCCTGGACCTAAGGGAGTGGACTCATAACCACGCTCGCGGACGGCTTGTCAGATTCCGCTTTTGGAGCGATGAGCCGCCCTTCCAAGTCATGCTATAATCGGAGTTCGAGCCTCGCGGTTGACACATGTCAGCACTGCTCAGCTTCGGTTTCTTCCGCATCCAAACTGGGCGCGTGTCGCGGGCGCGGAGCGATGCAGAAGAGTTCAGCCTGACGAGCTGCCCTCTCTCACGGACTAGGGGAGGATCAGGGTATGATCGACCAATGGCTATTCAAGAGCGAGACTTACGATAACTGCAATTGCGCCATGAACTGCGGCTGCCAGTTCAACCTGCCGAGCACCCACGGCTATTGTCAGTCGGCATTCGTCGGCAACATTGTGGAAGGCTACTTTGGCGATACGCCGATAGCGGGCCTGAACTGGGCGGCGATGTACAAGTGGCCAGGTGAAATCAAGGATGGAAACGGCCAGCGCCTGATCGTTATCGACGAGCGTGCGGATCAAGCGCAACGGAGCGCGCTTGAAGCGATCATCTCGGGCGAAGCAGGCGAACCACTCAGCAATCTGTTCTCCGTGTTCGCATCCACATGCTCGGAGTTTTGCGAGACATTGTTCCTGCCGATTCATCTTGAAGCGGACCTGGAACTCAGAACCGCCAGAGTAGAGATACCCGGCGTCATGCGCAGCAGCGGTCGGCCGATGATCAACGAGTTTACTGGTCAACCGTTCCACATTGCGATGGCACGTCCGAGTGGCAGTTTCGAGTTTACCTACGCAGAGATCGGGCTAGGTACGACTGCGGTCACCGGAAGTATGGAGATGGCCTACGAGGATTCATGGGCGCATTTTTGTGTTCACCACTTCAATCAGAATGGTTTGGTCCGCGAAAGATCAAGACTGACTGCATGGCTTGATCGATTGACACCGCGTCCGTGAATGACGGCGACGGAGCCAAGCCCGGCCAAAGGCCGCGGCCGTGTTCCGGGCTTGCAAACTCCAAGTCACAATCTGATTGCTGTGACAAGGACGCCCGTCGCCAACGCGTTCGTATCGCGCGAGACAAGCGTCCGAGCCATGAACGGTCACGCCGCAGACTTTGAGAAATGTCAAAGAGGACCGTTGCCGTTGGGTGTAGTTCAAGCACGACACTCAACGGAGCAGATCGATGCAGCAGCAATTTTCGGAACACCACGAGCTGGGACAGGCTTACCGCGAGCTTCTTTCGCTGTGCGATCGCCTCGAGACGCTCGCCGATTCCATTCCGCGCCGCATCGACCTGACAAGCTGCCGCGTGATCATGACGGAACTTCCGGAAAAGCTCCGGCGCGTCCACGCGCTGGAGGAAATGATCCTGTTTCCTGCAGTCGAAGACCGGCGAGCGACTGATGATCGCGACGCCTTGATCGCCCGACTGCGCGCCGAACACGACCAGGACGATCGGGCAGCCGCCGAACTGGTGCACGTGCTGAAGGCCGTTCTCGACAACAGGGCTTCGCTCAGCTGGGATGCGATCGGCTACATGTTGCGGGGCTTCTTCGAAACCGTTCGCCGCCACGTGGCAACGGAACGCCTGCTTCTCTGGCGCCATGCGTGAGGAGATCGACATGACCTATTTCCTCCTCGCCTTCGCCGTCTTCCTCCTGCTCCATCTGGTGCCGGCCTGGCCGGCGCTGCGCCAGGGCCTGATCGACCGGCTCGGCCGCTCGACCTATTTCGCGGTCTACTCGCTGCTGTCGCTGCTCGCTCTCGGGTTCATTTTTCACGCAGCGCTGCAGCTCGATTTCATCCCGCTCTGGGAACCGGCCGCCTGGCAGGCGTGGATGACCTTCATGCTGGCGCCGCTAGGGATCTTTCTCGTGCTGGCCGGCCTTTTCAGCGAGAACGCGCTGTCGATCTCGATCTACCAGGGCAACGAGCGGCCCGGCGCCATCGTGACGATCACCCGTCATCCGGTGCTCTGGGGCTTCCTCCTCTGGGCCGCCGGTCACATCGTGCCCAATGGCGACCTGCGCTCGCTCGTGCTTTTCGGCGGCTTCGCGCTGTTTTCCGTCGGCGGTTTTTTCATGCTCGAAAAGCGCGCACGCCGTCGTCTCGGTGACGGCTGGCAAGCGGCCTCGAAGGGCACATCGGTCTGGCCCTTCGCAGCGATTATTCGGGGCGAAACCCGTTTGCGTGCCGATCCGGTGATGATCATCGCCGCCTTTGCCACCGTGGCGATTGCCGTCTGGCTGCTGCTTGGCGGTCACGAGGTCCTCTTCGGCGCCGACCCGCTGCTCCAGGCTGCTGCCTTCGACTAGCCTTCACCTTGCCAGGCCTTTGCCAGCGGGGCGATCGGCAGCGCCAGGAGGTCGATAGCCCGCGCCGCCAGATGGTCGACGATGGCGTCCACGGTTTCAGGTCGATGGTAGAAGGCCGGCACGGGCGGCATGATGATCGCCCCCATTTCGGTGACGGCGCACATGTTGCGCAGGTGACCGAGATGCAGCGGCGTCTCTCGCGCCATCAGTATCAGCCTGCGGCGCTCCTTCAGATGCACGTCGGCGGCGCGAACCACGAGATTGTCGGCCATGCCGGCGGAGATAGCCGCGAGCGTACGCATGGAGCACGGAGCAATGATCATGCCCGCCGTCGAAAACGACCCGCTCGCAATCGCCGCACCGATGTCGGCGTGATCATAGGTTCGGGTAGCCCTACGTAACAGCGACGGAAGCGCCTCCGCGCCAACCTCGTGCGCGAGTGTGCGGTGCGCCGCCGGCGACAGGACGAGATGCATCTCGACGCTTTCGATATCGCTGAGCCGCTCGGCGATGCGCACCGCAATCGCTGCACCGGAAGCGCCGGTGACGCCGAGCACGATCTTCATTCGGGTCATCGTGTCAGTCCTCCAAGCCCGAGACCGGCCCAGATCGCATCGACCTGACCGATGACCTCTGGCGACATTTCGAGGACCCGCCCCCAGTCGCGATCGGTTTCGGTGCCTATCTTGTTGGTGGCGTCGAGCCCGAGCTTGCCGCCGAGGCCAGAGCGCGGCGAGGCGAAGTCGAGATAGTCGATCGGCGTACCCTCGATCACGGTCACGTCGCGGCTGGCATCGAAACGAGTCGCCAAGGCCCATATCACATCGGACCAGTTGCGCACGTCGATATCGGGATCGACGGCGATAATCAGCTTGGTGTAGCTGAACTGCGGCAGCATCGACCAAAGCCCCATCATCACACGCTTGGCCTGTCCCGGGTAACGTTTGTCGATCGAGACGACCATGGCCCTGTAGGAACAGGCTTCCGGAGGCAGCCAGAGATCGGATATCTCCGGAAACTGCTTGCGAACCAGCGGCACGAACAGCCTGTTCATCGCTTCACCGAGCCGCGAGGGCTCATCCGGCGGCCGGCCGGTATAGGTCGAGAGATAAAGCGGGTTCCGGCGCATGGTGATCGCCGACAGACGCATGACCGGGAACGGCTCGACCGAATTATAGTAGCCGGTGTGGTCGCCATAGGGACCCTCCTCTACCGTTTCGACGGCAGAGACGGTACCCTCCAGCACGATCTCCGCATTGGCCGGCACCGAAAGCGGCACGGTCTTCGCCTTCACAAGCTGTGTCCTGCCGCGCCTGAGCAGTCCTGAAAAATTCAGCTCGCTCAACCCGTCGGGCAGCGGCATGACGGCAGCTAGGATCGTTGCCGGGTCGGCGCCAATAACGACCGCTATCGGCATATCCTGACCCAGCCGTTGCCACAGACGGTGGTGGCGGGCGCCGCCGCGGTGCGCGAGCCAGCGCACGATGGCACGATCGGGGCCGAGCACCTGCATGCGATAGATGCCGACATTGACATCCAGCGGATCATCCGGGGCGCGCGTGATCACCAGCGGCCAGGTGATGAGCGGCGCCGGCTCGCCCGGCCAGCACCATTGGACCGGCAGGCGCCCGAGGTCGATTTCGTGATCACGCCAGACGACCTCCTGGCAGAGTGCGCGCGTTACCTTTCGCGGCCGCATATACATCGCCGATCTCAATAGAGGCAGCCGATCCCAGGCGTCGCGCAGCGACTGCGGCGCTCTGGGGTCGCGCAGTTCCGCCAGTTCGGCGGCAAGCGCATCGAGCCCTCCCGGCATCAGGCCGAAACCGCGTTCGATCCGGCGTTCCGACCCGAAGAGATTGGTGAGAAGCGGGATCGGCTGCACGGCGCCAGAGGCATCGATCGGCTGCTCGAAAAGAAGCGCCGGCCCGTCGTCCGCAAGCACGCGGCGGTGGATCTCGGTCATCTCGTGCACCAGCGAAACCGGCCGTGAGATGCGCTTCAGGTCGCCCTCGCGCTCGAGCGTATCGACAAATTCCTGAAGCGTTGCAAAGCCCTGGGACGGGCGGAAGGTCCTGTTCATGGAGCCTGTTTGTGGCGGCGAATGGCCCTTGTCTTTGACGTGGCGCAAACAACCGGCGGCGGCGGGCGACTAGCATGCGCCGCATCGTCCGATTCCGTCGCTTCGCAGGTAGCCCCAAAAGGTAACAATGTCACTTCCGCTCGCGATCACCGCACCTCTCAGCTTCGTTCCCATCATCGCCATCGAAAGCGTGGTGCAACGTGTCTTCACCCGCGTGATCGAGACCCATCCCGGCCTCTTCGATCGCTTGGCTGACCATGCCAACAAACGCTACGCCTTCCTGCCCTCCGATCTGCCGATCGGCTTTCTCGTCGAACCGGCCGTGCCGCGCATTTCCGTCCATCGCAAGGAGCGCGCGCCGGCTTCCGATGCCTGCATGGAAGGCGAATTGGTGCTGCTGCTGGCCCTGCTCGAAGGCCGTGTCGATGGCGACGCCGTCTTCTTCTCGCGTGATCTCACCGTCAGCGGCGACATGGAGGCGATGCTGGCGCTGCGCAACGCACTCGACGATTGCGAAATCGATCTCCCACGCGATCTTGCGCGGATGAGTGGGCCGTTCGCACCGCTCGTGCGCCGCGCCACGGAGGAAATCCGCGAGCGCGCACTTGGCCGTGTTGTCAAGGAGGAGGCTCCCCAATGGAACTGATCTGCCCCGCCGGCACGCCGGCCGCCTTCCGCGAAGCCGTCGATGCCGGCGCCGACGTGGTCTATTGCGGTTTTCGCGACGAAACCAACGCCCGCAATTTTCCCGGGCTGAACTTCTCCCGAGAGGAACTCCGGACGGCAATTGCCTATGCCAAGCAGCGCAAGGTGATGACCTTCGTCGCGATCAACACCTTCATGCGCGCCGGCCAGGAGACGCTCTGGCACCAGGCGGTGGACGACGCCGTGGCACTCGGCGCCGATGCCGTCATCCTCGCCGACTTCGGCCTGATGGCCTACACGGTCGAACGCCATCCGCAACAGCGGCTGCATGTCTCCGTGCAAGCCTCCGCCTCCAATGCCGATGCCGTTCGGTTCCTTGTCGAGGCTTTCGCGGCAAAACGCGTCGTGCTGCCACGCACGCTGACGATCGCCGACATCGCCCGACTAGCCAAACAGATCGATTGCGAGATCGAGGTCTTCGCCTTTGGCGGCCTCTGCGTCATGGCCGAGGGGCGTTGCTCGCTCTCTTCCTACGCCACGGGCAAGTCGCCCAACATGAACGGCGTCTGCTCGCCCGCAAGCCATGTGCGCTACCGCCAGGACGGGCGCGAACTCGTCTCCGAGCTCGGCGACTACACGATCAACCGCTTCCCGGCCGGAGAGGCCGCCGGCTACCCGACGCTCTGCAAGGGGCGCTTCGATATTGCCGACGAACGCGGTTATGCCTTCGAGGATCCGGTTTCGCTCGACGTGATGGACCATATCGATGCGCTGCGCAGCGCGGGCGTCAGCGCGCTGAAAATCGAAGGGCGGCAGCGCGGCAAGGCCTATGTTGCCGAGGTCGTCTCGGTCATGCGGCGGGCACTGACCGCCGGCGCCGCCGAGCGGCCCGCTTTGGTATCGCGGCTGAAAGCGCTTAGCGAAGGCCAGAAGACGACAACAGGCGCCTATGAAAAGCGCTGGAGGTAATCGGCCCATGACCACATCTACGAGCCCATCCAAACCCGCCTTGAGCCTCGGCCCAGTCTATTATCTCTGGGACGGCCCCAAGTGGCGCGACTTCTACTTTCGCATCGCCGACGAGGCGCCGATCGCCCATGTAACGATCGGCGAGGCCGTGTGCTCGAAGCGGCTGCATTTCATCGAGCCGCATGTCGGAGAGGTCATCGAGCGGCTGGAGAGTGCCGGCAAAGAGGTTAGCCTCGCCTCGCTGGCGCTGGTGACGCTGGAACGCGAAAGCCAGCTCGTGCGCGGGCTGGTGCGTGACAGCACCTACCCGATCGAGGCCAACGACCTATCCGCGCTGCACCTGCTTGCCGGCAGGCCGCATTCGGTCGGGCCGCTGGTCAACGTCTACAACGGCGCAACCGCCAGGCTATTGGCATCGAGGGGCGCGACGAGCATCTGTCTGCCGCCAGAACTGCCGATGGCATCGGTGCGCGGCATCATCAAGGACAATCCGGGCCTCGCTTTCGAGATCTTCGCCTTCGGTCGCGTGCCGCTGGCGATCTCGGCGCGCTGCGCCCATGCCCGTTCCAAGGGCCTGATCAAGGACAATTGCCAGTTCATCTGCGGCGAGGACACGGATGGCCTGACCGTCGAGACGCTCGACCGTCAACCTTTCCTCGCACTGAACGGCGTGCAGACCATGTCGCACACCTGCCAGGCGCTGATGCAGGAACTGCCTGAACTTGCCGCCGCCGGCGTCTCCCGGATCCGGCTGTCCCCACAGGACTGCGACATGGTCGCCGTCGCCGAGATCTATGGCGACGCGATCGCCGGCCGGCGCGCCATCGACGAAAGCCTGGCACGCCTCGAGTCTGTCTATCCGGGAGTCCCGTTTTCCAATGGCTTCCACCACGGCCAGACGGGAGCGGCCTGGGTCAAGGTACCAGCGTCCTTGGCGATCCCGGCTGCCTGAGTCGCGGGCCGGCCACACTTCTGCCGGGCGGCGAGGAAGCAACGATGCCGACTTCCGTCACATCGCCTCGTCCCAACGGCTGGTGGGCGGCACTACGCCCTTGGTGAACAGGAAGCAGCCATAAAGGCGCGCCTCGCCGGTCACGATGACGCAATAGGCGCGTCTTGCTTCCTCGTAGAAGGCGAAGCGCTCGATCGCGTACATCTTCGGCGCGTCGCCATCCGCCCGTGCGATTTCGGCCTGCACCTCCAGCTGGACATCCGGCAACTCCCCCGCCTTGGCTTCTGGCGCCATTCGAGCGGCGGAAGGCTGCAGCGGCGTATCGAGCGGCATGACGGAGAGGATGGCTCTGGCTGCGCGCGCAGCCGAAACATTGGCAATGTGCAACGGCAGGCCAAGCCGGGTGTTGCGGGCAATCGTGTCGGCCGGAAAGTTCGCGTCGACGAGCGCGATCCGGTCTCCGTGGCCCATGGAGCGAAGCGCGTGCAACACGTCCGCATTCAGTGCCGGGTCAACATTCATAAGCATCAGCCTATCCTTTCCTCAGCTTGTCTCTGCCCACGGAAATCCGGGCACGAAACTGCGATGCATGCGGGCCTTATCGCCCCAGCAGCGCGCATGAACGTTTCTCGTTGGTTGGGAGCGGGCGGCAAGCCGCCCCGATCAAATGCCCGTCAGCCGCTCGCGATATTTGTCGATGATCACGGCGAGGATGATGACGACGCCTGTTATCATCTGGCGCATGAAGTCGCTGAGCCCGAACAGGATGAGGCCGTTGGCCAGAACCCCGGTGATGCAGGCGCCGAGCAATGTGCCGATGACCGTGCCCCGGCCGCCGTTGAGACTGGTGCCGCCAATGATGACTGCCGCGATCGCATTGAGCTCGAAGCCGATGCCTATGATCGGGCTCGCGATGTTGAGGCGGGCCATGTAGACCATGGCGGCTATGCCGACGAGCGCGCCGGCGATGGTGAACGCCGCCACCTTGTAGAACATCAGCGAGTGGCCGGCGAGGCGCACGGCCTCCTCGTTGTTGCCGATGCCATAGAGCAGCCGGCCGAACACCGTCTTCGACAGCACGAACCAGGCGATCGCGACGAGCACCAGTGCGATCAGGAAGACCACGGGTATGCCGAGGATCATCTGCGAACCGAAGGCGTTGAAGCTCGGCGGGAAGGAATAGATCGTCCGCGCATCCGTCACCTGAAGTGCTGCGCCGCGCGCGATATTCAGCATGCCGAGCGTGACGATGAAGGAGGGCAGCCCCCAGAAGGCGCTGATCCAGCCATTGAGGAAGCCGCAGACCACGCCGGTGCCGACGGCCGCAAGGGTCGCAAGGGCTACTGCCTGAAACACAGAGAGATCGGGGATCGTCAGCACCGTGCCGCCGACGACGGCGCAGAAGGCGAGCATCGAGCCGACGGAAAGATCGATGCCGCCGATCAGGATGACGAAGGTCATGCCGACGGCGAGGATCAGGTTGATGGTGATCTGCGTCAGGATATTGGAGATGTTGTTGGGCGTCAGGAAATGCTCGGTGCTGACCGAGAAGAACACGATCAAAAGCAGCAGCGCCAGGCCGATACCGGCATCGCGCAGGAGCACCTTCGGCGACCAGCCCGTCAGCCGGCGCGTATCGGCGGTGTCGCTTGCTTGTGTCTTTTCGAGTGCTTGCATCTCAGTGCCTCGCCTGTTGCTGCTCGCCCTGGTAGGCATATTGCAGGATACGTTCTTCGGAGAATTCCGGCCGCGACAGTTCGCCGACGACGCGGTGCTGCGACATCACCAGGATGCGGTCCGACAGCGTCATCAGCTCCGGCAGTTCGGAGGAGACGACCAGCAACGCCAGGCCACGCTCGGCGAACTGGCGGATCAGCGCATAGATTTCAGCCTTCGCGCCGACGTCGACGCCGCGCGTCGGTTCGTCGAGCAAAAGCACTTTCGGATTGCGCGCCAGCCACTTGGCGAGCACCACCTTCTGCTGGTTGCCGCCGGAAAGGGTCGCGGCATTCCTGCCCGGCCCGCCATATTTCAGCTTGAGCTCGGCACCGAGCCGCTCCGTCACCGCGATCTCGGCCTTCCTGTCGAGGATGCCGGCGCGCGACACGTCCGAGAGAGACGCGAGCGTGACATTGGCGGCGATCGGCATGTTGAGGATCAACCCCTCTTCCTTCCTGTCCTCGGTGACGAAACCGATGCCGGCATTGATCGCCTCGCGCGGCGAGCGGAAGGAAACGGGCGCACCCTCAAGACGAAGCGCGCCGGAGAGCGGTGGCTCGGCAGCGGCGATCGCGCGCAAGAGCTCGGTGCGCCCCGAACCGACGAGACCGGCAATCCCGAGGATTTCGCCTTTGTGCAACTGAAGCGAGATGCCTTGGGCATGGGGCGATTGCGGATGGCGGAAGTTGACGAGCGACAGCGCTTCTTCGGGGCGCGCCAACGACACCATTTCGCTCGCCATCTGTTGTTGCAGCTTGCGGCCGACCATGGCGCGCACCAGTTCGTCCTGGTTGGTTTCGGCAATCGGCCGCGAGAACACCGTCTCGCCATTGCGCAGCACCGTCACTCGGTCGCAAATGCGGAAGACTTCGTCGAGGTGATGGGAAACGAAGATGATCGACACGCCGCGACTGCGAAGCTCGTTGATGATCTTGAACAGCCGCTCGGTCTCGCGCGACGTCAGCGTTGCCGTCGGTTCGTCCAGTATGAGGATGCGGCTTTCCGTCATCAGCGCTCTGGCAACTTCGACGAGCTGGCGATGGGCGATGCCGAGCCGCTCGACCGGCCAGCACACGTCGATGTCGCTGAGTCCGATGGCGTCGAGCGCGGCACGCGCGCCGGCATGCATCTCCTGCAGCCTGACAACGCCGAGTGCATTGCGCGGCAGATGTTCGATGAAGATGTTTTCCGCCACTGAGAGATAGGGCAGCAGGTTGAATTCCTGGTGCACGACCTGGAGGCCGTTGGCCTTGGCCTCGCGCGGCGTCGTCGGCGCGTAAGCGCGGCCGGACAGGTTGATCGCGCCCTCGTCCGGACGGACGATGCCGCAGAGCACCTTGATCAACGTGGACTTTCCGGCGCCGTTCTCGCCGATCAGGCCATGCACTTCGCCTGGCTCAATAGAAAGGCTGACGCCGTTCAGCGCCTTGGTGCCGCCGAAGGCCTTCCTGACATCGTGCAGCTCCAGAACGGGCCGCGTCGAAATGTCAGCCGCATCCGCGCGCACTGATTCCGTGTTCATCATAATCTAGCCCTTTGAAACGCAGCAATTCCGAACGGGAGCCAATCGCATCCCGCGTCCGCTGTTCCTGCCTAAGCCGCACCGGGCGACACCCGGTGCGGTAGAAGCAATCTCTGGGCTATTTCACGTCGTCCTTGGTCACGAGTTTGATGTCGGTCTTGACCCAGCCTTCAAGCTTGGGACCGCCGGCGACGACGGCGAGCGCCTTGTCGATCGCATTGGCCGCCATCTCCGAGCCGAACTGGTCGACGGTCGCGAGCAGCTTGCCGTCCTTCAGCATGGGCGCGACCGCTGGCACGTTGTCGAAGCCGACGACCTTGATGTCATTGCGGCCGACCGCATCGAGCGCCTTGACCACCCCGATCGCCATCGAATCGTTGGCCGCGAGCACACCCTGGATATCGGGATGCGCCGTCAGCATGGTGGAAAAGACGGCGTTCGCCTCTTCCGTTTCCCAATGAGCCGTGCGGGAATCGAGAAGATCGAGCTTGCCGGCGGCGACCGCGTCTTCAAAACCGAGCTTGCGCTGCGCCGCATTGTCGGCGCCCGGGTTGCCTTCGAGGATCACGACCTTGCCGCCGGCGCCAAGGTCCTTGGCGAGCGCATCGCCGACCATCTTGGCGCCGCCGCGGTTGTCAGGACCGACGAAGGCGAGGTCGACACCCGCATCCTTCTTCGCCTGCTCGTCGAGCGAGACGTCGAAGTTGACGACGACGATGCCGGCGTCCATCGCCTTCTTCAGCGGCGCGACCATGGCGCGGGAGTCGGCTGGTGCGATGACGATCGCGTCGACGCCTTGGGTGATGAAGTTTTCGACGCCGTTCAATTGGCTCTCGAAATCCGTCTCGTTCTGCATGCCGATGGCTTTGAGCTCGTAGTCGCCCCGCTTCTTTGCATGCGCCTCTGCGCCTTCGAGCATGTTCTTGAAGAAGTCGTTGGCAAGCGACTTCATGACGAGGCCAACGACGGGTTTGTCGGCGGCCATCGCGATCGTCGGGAGCGCAGTGGCAACAGTGAGCGCGACGATAGATGCGAATCTTGAAAGCTTCATGGGTTCTCCTCCGGTGAAACGACGGTCCTCCAACCATCGATGAAACGTTTCATCAAGTGAATGCGAATGAACCGCTTCTGCCGCCAAGAAAAGCGAAACATCTCTCTGCTGTCAATATGAAACGTTTCATCACGGTGAAATTTGTGCTGGAAGTCGCTATCTGTTGCCGGCATTCTCTGATTTAAAAGGAAGAAACCAGCCGCCACCCGATACCCCGGGGGCTTGCGATAACGCTTTGATCTGCTGCATGATTTCTAACCGCAGCGGACGCAGAAAATGGGACTGGAGCCGACCGTTTGAACCCGACGATAAAGGATGTTGCCCAGCGTGCCGGTGTCTCCGTGGGCACTGTTTCGCGCGTCCTCGCCAAGAACAAGACGGTCAGCGAAGACATCCGGAAGAAAGTGGAAGCAACGATTGAGGCAATCGGCTATCGCCCGAACATCCTCGGCCGCAGTCTCAGGCTCGCCAAAACCGACATCATCGGGCTCGTCGTGCCCGATATCACCAATCCCTTCTTCGCTGAGCTTGCCAAGCATGTCGAGATGCTTGCTTCGGCCGAGGGATATTCGGTCCTGCTCGCCAACACCCATGACGATCCGGAGGCCGAAAGGCAGCAGATCGAGACACTGCTCGGGCGCCTGCCCGCCGGTTTGATCCTCGTTCCCGTCAGCAACAGTCTCGTCGACGGACTTGTCGCCGGCACGCGGACGGTAACCGTCGACCGGCCCTTGAGCGGGCATGCACTCGTTGCCGTCGACAACAGGCAGGGCGGCTACCTCGCCGCCGATCATCTGCTCGCACTCGGGCATCGCCGGCTCGGCTACATCAGCGGACCGAGTTCGACCGAGGTGTCGGGCGAGCGCCGCGATGGCTTTAAGCAGCGGCTCGAGGAATTCCGCACGACCCATCCAGGCGAATACGTCGCACCGCAGGTCGTCGAAGGTCACTTCGACTACCGCTCGGGCGAAGAGATCGGTAAGCAGATGCTGACACAAGCGGCAGCAACGCGCCCGACGGCGATCGCGACTGCGAGCGATCAGCAGGCGATCGGTCTTCTGCGCGCCGCCGGCGACATGGGCGTGCGCGTGCCGACCGATCTTTCGATCGTCGGCTTCGACGACATCCCGCTTGCCTCGCTGGTGCTGCCGCGCCTGACGACGATCCGCCAGCCGATCGACGAGATCGCACGGCTGGCGCTGGACGGCGTGCTCGGCAGCCACGCGCTGCAGGAGGAATACAAGCTGCAGCCAGTCCTCATACGCCGCGGATCCTGCGCAGCGCCTGGGACGCCCTGACTGCGAGCCTGCCCAAGTGAGGCGCGAAAATTGCGCGCGATTTCCGCACCCGTCTCGCACCGGCTAACAGCCAAGCACCACCGCGCCTCCGGTGAGCCCGGCGCCCGCTGCCGTCAACAGCAGCTTCTCCCCGCGAGCGAACGGCCGATTTTTATGCGTCAGCGATAGTGACAGCGGGATCGTCGCGGCGGACGAGTTGCCGTAGTCCGCGATGGTCCGTACGGTTCTTGCAGGCTCGATGGCAAGGCGATCGCAGACGGCGTCAAAGATCCGGGCATTGGCCTGATGCGGCACGAAGCGGCTGATCTCTTGGGGATTGCAGCCGGCGGCATCCATTGCGCGGACGGCACAGGCTGTCATCATCTCCACCGCCTGGGCGAACATCTCCCGCCCGTCGCGCATCGTCATCAGGAAATCCTCGGGCTGCAGGCCCGGTGAGAACGGTTGGCTGCTGCCGCCGGCTGCGATTGAGATCAGGTCGTAGCGGCTGCCGTCGGCGGCAAGGTCAACGCCAAGCAAACCGGTCTGCGGATCATCGGAAGGAGCAACGACGACCGCACCCGCCGCGTCGGCAAAGAGAACGGTGCTTGCTCTTTCCGCCGGGTTGATGCGTCGGCTCAGAATGTTGGCCGCCACCACCAATACCGGTTTTCCCTGCGAACGGACAAAGCCGTCGGCAAGCGTCAAAGCATAGAGGAACCCCGAGCACGCACCGGCCAGATCGATCGCGCCGGAACGGGTGAGCCCGAGCCGGTGGGCGAGCAAAGGTGCGGAAGGCGGCAGGAGATGATCGGGCGTGGAGGTCGCCAACAGGGTCAGGGCGACATCGCCCCGCAGCATGCCGGCATCCTCGAGCGCCGCCGCGCCGGCGCTCGACGCAAGTCCCGTCAATGTCTCGCCATCCTCGACCCAACGCCGCTCGCGAATGCCGGTACGACGCTCGATCCAGCCGGGCTCGAGACCGAGCTTCGTTTCGATCTCGGCATTGGCAACGCGCCGTGCCGGCACGGCATGGCCGAAGCCGGCGAGCCGGGAGGACCGTGCGGCGCTCACAGCCGCCCTGCCGCGAAAAGCGATGCCGCCTCGTCGACCGCGCCATAGGCCCGGTCGAGCTCTTCAGCGGTCACGCAATAGGGTGGCATCAGATAGATGACATTGCCGAGCGGGCGGATCAGCAATCGCCGCTCGCGGAAGAAGGCCCTGAGCCGCGGGCCGATCTCGGAGAGATAGCCGCCGGCCGGAACCTTGAGATCAAGGGCAGCAATCGTTCCGAGCTGGCGGGTATCGCTGAAGCGGGGATCGTCGGCGAGGCGGGCGCCATGCCGACGCTGCTCCTCCGACAACGCGGCGATACGTTCCCGCACTGGCTCTCCCTTCCAGACGGCGAGATTGGCGAGCGCTGCCGCGCAGGCGATAGGATTGGCCGTATAGGAACTCGAATGAAAGAACGTCTTGCGTCGATCGGTCGAGAGATGCGCCTCGAAGATCTCGGCCGTGCAGAGTGTCGCCGCCAAGGGCAGCGCGCCACCGGTCAGTCCCTTCGACGTGCAGAGAATATCGGGCGTGATGCCGGCCTGATCACAGGCGAACAGGCTGCCCGTCCTTCCCCATCCGGTCATCACCTCGTCGGCGATCAACAGGCTGCCATGCCGTTCGGCAATCCGTTTCAACTCGGCAAGCACGGAAGCCGGGTAGGTTTTCATGCCGCCTGCACCGAGGAGCAGTGGTTCGATCAACAGGGCCGCGACCTCGCCGGTGGCACAGGCCGCCTCGAAGGCATCAAGCGTCGCCTGCTCTTGAGCCGGCTCCGGAAACGTCAGCCGATCGACGGCAAAGAGCAACGGTGCGTAAGGCGCATTGAAGACGCCCCTTTCTCCCGCGGACATCGTGCCGATCGTATCGCCATGATAGCCGTGTTCGAGCACACAGATGCGGTTCCGCGGCCGGCCGAGATTGTGGAAGAAACCAAGTGCCATCTTCAGCGCGACTTCGACCGCGGTCGAGCCGCTGTCGGAATAGAACACATGGGCGAGCCCGGGTGGCGCGATCTCGATCAGCCCGCGCGCCAGGTTCTCCGCCGGCGCATGCGTATATTCGGCGAAGATAAGCTGATCGTAGGTTTGCGAGGCGGCGCGGATCGCTTCCATGATGGCGGGATGCCGGTGGCCGTGGGTGATGACCCACCAGGACGAAATCGCATCGAGGATCGCCGCCCCGTTTTCGTCGATGAGATAGGCGCCCTCGGTCCGGACGACGCGTCGCATCGCCGGCTCCAATGCATGCTGGGTGAAGGGATACCAGACGGTGGAATTTCTCATGCCGGCACCTCCAGCAAATCGTCGACGTTGAAATTCTCGCGAAACGCCTGCCGCAGCCGTTCCGGCGTCAACGGGTCGAGCCGCGGCAGCCGCCCAAGCCGTCGAACCTCCCCCAGTTCCGCGATGATCGCTTCGCTATCCGCCTGCTCGTCGCCGATGAAGGCGACACCCAGGACCGGGATCGCACGGCGCCGGAGCGCATCGAGCGACAACAGCGTGTGATTGATCGTGCCGAGCCCCGTGCGGGCACAGAGAATGACCGGGATGTGCCAACGCGCGAACACATCGGCAAAGACGCTCCGCTCGGTGAGAGGCACCAGGAGCCCGCCTGCCCCCTCGATGACGAGCGGGCGGTCGACCTTGGGCGGCAAGAGATGTTCAGGTTGGATCGACTGACCATCGATCCGCGCCGACAGATGTGGCGAAGCCGGTGTCCGCAGCCGATAGGTCTCAGGCAGGATGCGGTCGGGCGGGATCCGACCGAGCCGCGCTACAGCCTCGCTGTCGGTCTCTTCATCGAGCCCCGACTGCACCGGTTTCCAGTAGCAACCGCAAAGCGCGTCGGTCAGCGCCGCGGAGAATATCGTCTTGCCGATCCCGGTATCCGTGCCGGTGACGACGAAACGGCGCATCATGACCGCTCCTCCGTCATTGCGACCTTCAAGCCCTGCAGCATGCGCGTGATCATCGGCCGGTCGACATTCAGCGTGATCGCGATCCGAAGCCGCGCCGTCCCCTCGGGAACGGTCGGTGGACGGATCGCCCTGAAATCGAAACCTTCGGCGCGCATTCGCGCGGCAATCCTCACGGCGCGACCGTTGTCGCCGATCAGGACGGGCTGGATCTGCGAGCCGCTGCCTTCGATGCCGAGGGTCTCGGCAAGCGCCCGATTGGCGAAGGTCCTGAGATCATCGAACGCTGCCCGGCGCTGAGGCTCATCCGCCAGTGTCACAAGAGCCTCGCGGACGGCGACAGCAATGAGCGGCGAAGGCGCCGTCGCATAGATGAAGTTGCGAGCACGGTTGACGAGATAGTCGCAAAGCACGGCGTTTGCGCCAACGAGGGCGCCGGAAACGCCGAGCGCCTTGCCGCAGGTATGCAGCACGACGAGATTTTCCCTGCCGTCCAATTCGGCCGTCAAACCGCGGCCATCTGGCCCGAAGACGCCGGTCGCATGCGCTTCGTCGACCACCAGAAATCCATCATGCCGATCGGCGAGCGCGGCGAGGTCTGCAAGCGGCGCCCGGTCGCCGTCCATCGAATAGAGGCTTTCGACGGCAATCCACGGATGTCCCATGCCGCCGCGCTTGCGCCACGCACCGATCGCATCGGCAAAGGCGTCAACGTCGCTATGCTTGACCGCGATCGCACCGGCCCTGCTTGCGGCGATACCCTCATGGGCACTCGCATGGATCAGGGCATCGTGGACGATAATATCGTCGCGCTGCGGCAGCGTCGAAAACAAGGCGGCATTGGCCGCATAGCCGCTGCCGAAGAACAGCGTTCGCTCCACGCCAAAGAAGGCGGCCGCCTCCGCCTCCAGCGCCTCGTGTTCCCTGTGGTTGCCGCGCAACAGTCTCGAACCGCCTGATCCAACCGGCAGGCCGCGGTCGATCGCCGCGATGATCGCCGCCTTGAGACGCGGCGAACCGGCAAGCGCCAGATAGTCGTTCGAGGTGAAGTCGACCCCACTGCCGGAGGCGAGTTCGCGGCGGCGCTCCTTGCGTTCAAGGCCGTGAAGCGTCTTCTCGTAGCGGTGGAGCAAGCCCGCGGTCATTCGGCCGCTTCCGGTTCTGCCGTAAGCGGCATCGGCTTCAGCCCGAGCCGGCGGAAGAGTGCCGCATCGTGATCCTCGCCGGGGTTGTCGGCGGTCAGCAGCGTTTCGCCGACGAAGATCGAATTGGCGCCGGCGAAGAAACAGAGCGCCTGCATCTCGTCGCTCATATCGGTGCGGCCGGCCGAAAGGCGGACATGCGACTGCGGCATCAGGATACGCGCCAGGGCGATGGTGCGAACGAAATCGATCGGATCGACCGGCGCCGCATCGGCAAGCTTCGAGCCCGGGATCGGAATCAGCATGTTGATCGGCACGCTTTCGGGGGGCACCGGCAGATTGGCAAGCGTCACCAGCATCGAGATCCGATCGTCAGCCGTCTCGCCCATGCCGAGGATGCCGCCGGCACAGACCTTGATGCCGGCGTCGCGGACGTTCGCCAACGTTTCCAGCCGGTCGGCAAAGCTGCGGGTGGTGATGATCTCGCCGTAGAAGCGCTCCGACGTATCGACATTGTGGTTGTAGTAATCGAGCCCGGCATCTGCGAGCCGCCCGGATTGTTCCGGCGTCAGCATGCCAAGCGTCATGCAGGTCTCCATGCCGAGCGACCGGACGCCGCGGACCATGGCGACGATCGCCTCCATGTCGCGCTCCTTCGGGCTGCGCCAGGCGGCGCCCATGCAATAGCGCGTCGCGCCGCCATCCCTCGCTTTGCGTGCCTCTGCAAGAACCTGTTCGACTTCCATCAGTTTCGACGCTTTCAGCCCCGTCGGGTAGTGTGCCGACTGGCTGCAATAGCCGCAGTCTTCGGCACAGCCGCCGGTCTTGATCGAGAGCAGGCGGCTCATCTGGATGGCATTGGGGTCGAACTGGGCGCGGTGAACGGACTGCGCACGATACAGAAGGTCGTTGAACGGCAAATTATAGATTTTTTGCGCGTCGCCCAGATTCCAACCGGTTTTGCCGGGCTTCGTAGCTCCGGAGGTCGGCTCAGTCGAACTGTTTGTGTCGAGCATGTTCGTTCACTTCCCCAGAATAGATAGAATCCATTATTATCTATAATTTTCACGGACACTGCATCGAGCAACCATCTAAAAGGAGACCTAATTGCAATGACTCAACCTTGTCGTGCTTTTTCGTGCCTCGACGGCTGCGGTCAGAAGGGCAAATACCGCGACTTTCCGCCTCGGCGGCATCAGCTGATGGCGATGACAGCAACGGCCAGATGCCCGGATTTTCGGGACCTTGCGCCTTGCACTAGCCGTAGATCTCTCGACCGATGCCCGCTACCGACACCAGCGAGCCTCAAGAACACATGTCCTTCCACTTTTTATAGATAATTTTTTGCGCACGAGGTACACACCGGCAGCCCTTGACAAAATCCGATCCAGCCGCTCAGTTTGAAGCATTCACCAGGGGTGTCCCGACAAGGGGCTGAGATTCTGCTAGGCGGTTTCCGCGGCGCAGTGACCCGTTGAACCTGATCCAGTTCATACTGGCGTAGGGACGGTGCAGACATCGCTGCCGCATTCGCGTTCGCGCGAGCAGATCTCGGCAAGGCGTCCTTCCCTCTCTTCCGGTCCGAGCTGGGTCTCCAACAATGGAGCCTCGGCAATGCGTATCTTCATCGCGATTCTGCTTCCTTCTGGCCGACGTTCGGCTCGCCGCAGCTGGGCGCATTGACCATGCGTGTCCTGATCAAAGGTGCCGGCGTCGGCGGGCTGACCTTGGCGCATGAGCTGGCTGGCCGCGGCGTCGAGGTGGCCGTTGCCGAGCGGCAGCCAGACTTCGGCGGGGCGGCCTCGTGGTTTGCCGGCGGCATGCTGGCGCCCTGGTGCGAACGCGAGAGCGCCGAGGAAACGGTGCTGACGCGCGGCATCGGCGCCATCGACTGGTGGGACCGCGCGCTTCCGGGCGAAGTGTCACGCAACGGCACCCTCGTCGTCGCTCCGCCGCGAGACGTCGGCGAACTCAAACGCTTCGCTTCGCGCACGTCCGGCTTCGAATGGCTCGGCGGAGAAGCGATCGCGAGGCTGGAGCCGGCGCTTGCCGGTCGCTTCCGAGAGGCGTTGTTCTTCCCCGGCGAGGCGCATCTCGACCCGCGCCGGGCGCTTGTCTTGCTGCGGCAAAAGCTCGTCGAGAACGGCGTCGCCTTCATCGGCGAGGCGGATAATAGCAGCGACAGCGATCTGATCGCCGACTGCAGCGGCGCTTCGCGGATCGGCGCCATCGCCGGCCTGCGCGGCGTGCGCGGCGAGATGCTCTATCTGCAGACGGGCGAAGTGGAATTGTCGCGGCCAGTCCGTCTCATCCACCCGCGCATCCCGCTCTACATCGTACCGCGCGGCAATGGTCTGTTCATGTGCGGAGCGACCATGATCGAAACCGACGACGGCGGTCCGATTGCCGCCCGTTCGCTGATGGAATTGCTGAACGCAGCCTATGCGCTTCACCCCGCCTTCGGCGAGGCGCGCCTTCTCGAAACCGGCACCGGCGTCCGGCCGGCCTTTGCCGACAATCTGCCGCGCGTCATGCGCGCCGGAAACACCATCACGCTCAACGGGCTCTATCGCCACGGCTTCCTGCTTTCACCGGCCCTGGCCGAGGAAGCGGCGAACCTTGCCCTTACCCGGAACCTGAAGGGAGACGCCGCATGAAATTGACCGTCAACGGCGAGGATCACGACCTCACAGTCACGACCCTTGCCGAACTCCTGGCCGCACTCGACTTCGAAGGGGATTGGCTTGCCACCGCCGTCAACGGCGAGCTGGTGCACCGAGCCGACCGCTCGGCCCATTCCCTCAGCGATCGCGACCGGATCGAAATTCTCTCGCCGATGAAAGGAGGCTGAGACATGCTGACGCTTTATGGACAGGAACTGCGTTCCCGCCTGCTTCTGGGCACCGCCCGCTACCCCTCGCCTGCCGCGCTCGAAGACGCGGTTCGTTCGTCGGCGACCGAGATTGTCACGGTTTCGCTGCGCCGCGAAACCGCCGGCGGCCGTCAGGGCGGCGCTTTCTTCGACCTGATCCGGTCGCTCGGCGTGCACGTGCTGCCCAACACCGCCGGCTGCCACTCGGTGGCGGAGGCGGTGCTGACCGCCAAGATGGCGCGCGAGGTCTTCGGCACCAACTGGATCAAGCTCGAAGTCATCGGCCATCAGGATACGCTTCAGCCCGATGTCTTCGGGCTGGTCGAAGCAGCACGCATCCTTTGCGCCGAAGGCTTCGAGGTCTTCCCCTACACGACCGACGACCTCGTGGTCGGCGAGCATCTCGTCGAGGCCGGATGCAAGGTGCTGATGCCCTGGTGCGCGCCGATCGGCAGCGCCATGGGGCCACAGAACATCCCGGCGCTGCGCGCCATGCGGGCCCATTTTCCGGATATGCCGCTGATCGTCGATGCCGGCATCGGCCGGCCCTCACACGCAACGACAGTGATGGAACTCGGCTTCGACGCGGTTCTGCTCAACACCGCCGTGGCCGGGGCAACGAAACCGGCCCTCATGGCCTCCGCCTTCGCCCGAGCAATCGACGCCGGACGCGATGCCTTCGAGGCGGGCATGCTCGAACCGCGCGATTTTGCCGTTCCCTCCACGCCCGTCATCGGAAAGGCGGTGTTCGCGTGAAACTCGACCCCTTCTACCTCATCGTCGATAGTGCCCAATGGATCGGGCGGCTGGTGCCGCTCGGCGTGAAACTGGTGCAGCTTCGCGTCAAGGACCGTCCGGAAGCAGAGCTTCGCGACGAGATCCGCGCGGCCAAGGCGATCTGTGACCATCATGGGTGCCAGCTCGTCGTCAACGACTACTGGGGCCTCGCGATCGAGGAAGGCTGCGATTTCGTCCATCTCGGCCAGGAGGATCTCGCGGATGCGGATCTTGCCGCAATCCGCGCTTCCGGCCTGAAGCTCGGCCTCAGCACCCACGACGAGAGGGAGCTGGAGACGGCGCTTGCCGCCAAGCCCGACTATGTCGCGCTCGGACCGATCTATCCGACGATCCTCAAGCAGATGAAATGGGATCCGCAGGGGCTGCCGCGCCTCTCCGCCTGGCGGGAGCGCGTCACGCCGCTGCCGCTCGTTGCGATCGGCGGCCTCAATATCGACCGGATTGCCGGCGTCTTCGAGCATGGCGCCGACAGCGCCGCGGTCGTCACCGATATCACGCTGAATGCCGATCCAGAGGGGCGGACGCGGGAGTGGATTGCACGCACGGCGCCGTGGCGCTGATCGAGGAAAACAGCGGGATCACCTGACGCCGTGGCTCTGCCTCAGGCAATCGCCAGTTCTGAAAGCCAGGCCGAACCCAGGCCGTGCTTGTCGCAATAGGCGGTAAGCCGGTCGCGCGTTTTGCCGGGCCGGTCGAGACCGAGAAAGCGGGAAGCGTTCCTCCAGAGGATATTCTGCTGGTGCTCGTCGCTGACGCTGGCGAGCGTCAGTTGCTCGACTATTCTCGAAACATAGGCGTTGTAGTCCTTCTCCAGCGCCATCATCGACCAGTCGGTGCCGAACATGAGATGGCGGGCGTCCGGGTCGTAATCATCAAGCCATTCGTCCAACAGCTGCCGGATCTTCGTGTGAAGATTCTTGTCGTCGCTGCTGACCAGTTCGCTGAGATAGCTCAGATCCGCAAACAGGTTCGGGCGACGCTCGTGATCGATCGTCCTGCCGATGATCTCTTCCCAGGTCGGCGGCCCGGAAAACTTGTCCTGGGCACAGGAGACCATCACGCCTGTCGGCGCCCCCGGGCGCAGGATTTCGTCGAAGGCGCCGAAATGCGCGAGATTGATCCGCAGCTTATCGTACTGGTTCGTGTCGAGCAGCTTCTTCCAATAGGCGGGGCTTGCAAGATTGCCGTAGCCGCAGCCGGCCCCGATGCTGTTTTCCGCATGGGCCATGATCGGCACATCGTTGTCGCGACACCAGGCGTAGAGCCGCTTCAGCGCGCCATCGATCGCCGGATCCGCATTGCCCCATGCCTTGAAGCCCATCGGCGGGTAGATTTTGACACCGATGAAGCCCTTTTCCATGATCGCGTACTGGACGTTTGCCAGCGATGAACCCGGCCTTTGCGCTTCCCGATGCGGATCGAAGCCGACGAAGCTGTGCATGCGGATGCCGTGCTTCCTGGTGACGATCTGCTGGACCTCGTCCATGACGTCGATCTGGTCGCGCTGTGGCGATGATGTCCCGTGAAGCGATTTATCGAAGTCCAGGATGCTCGGCGTGATCAGAGAGAGCCGACATTTGGAAGCGAAGATCTTGACATAGGCTTCCGCCAGGTTTTCCCGGTAGTCCTGCATCAGCCGGACGAAGGAAAGATAGGTTCCGATCTGGTCGTGCGCCTTTGCGGCGGTGGCGACGGTATCGACATCCGCTTCACTCACGCCGCCGCCCGAACGCCGCTGGAATGTCTGGGGCAGATCGGGAGTTCCGCCGAGCTGACGCAGCAAACCGTCATAGTCAGGGGATTCGCCAAGACTGCGCCTCGAAAACGTCGATCGTTGCTCGCCTGCGCGCGCGATCAGATCCCTTACCGCGACGCGCAATTGCTCGTCCTTGCGCCGCGCGAGCTCGGCGTCGGAAAGGCGCCGAGCGCCTTTTTTCAGAACAGCAAGTTCATGTTTGGCTTTGGGCGCGACATCGCCAAGCGCTGTCACGAGAAAGACCACCAGGGCATTTTCCAGCCCCTTCGCCTCCTCAGCGTTCGCGGAGAGCCTTTTCTCCGGCATCTTCTCCCGCAGCGCCACATAGCGAACCAGTCCATCCACCGGCACATCGGCCGCGTTGAAGAAATGGCAATGGACGTCGATGATCGGATGACTGAGACTGCAGGCGCCGGGCGAAGGCAGATGCCGGCACCCGGAAAGCACATTTGCAAGCACGCCCGCCGAAACCAGCCGCAAGACATCGCGGCGCGTCACGGCGGCGACCGGACCAGCCCAGTCGACCTCCATTGTCCCCTCCTGTTGCGAGACCCCCTCGAACAATCGGGCAAACATTACTCCGTCCGAAAGCCGCGCGAAACAGATATTTACTTGCCGTTACTGGGGTCCCGTAGATCAGCGTGAGTCGACTTTCAGTCAGACAGGAGGCGTGTTACTCTAAAATCTTGGGGAGAATTTTGCGTGGTTGGTGGCGCCGGCAAATATGAGTTCCAACGTTACCTGTCCGGAGCCCTGGTCCAATGGTCCTCCCCGGCAGCAACGGAATCGGCTGCCCCCGCTCGGGAAGACTTTCTCGGCTCGCTGCTTTTCGCCGACATCTCCGGCTTTACGCGTTTGACCGCCAAATGGTCCGAAAGCGACCGCGCTGCCGGCGCCGAACGCGTCAGCCTGCTTCTGAACGCCTTCATGGGCGAGCTCATCACCCATATCGAGGAGCATGGCGGCACGGTCTTGAGTTTCGCCGGCGACAGCCTGATTGCCGGCTGGCGGGCACCGTCCCCGGATGAGCTCGAACAGACGGCCTGGCGCAGCTGTTATTGCGCCGAACGTATCCGCGAGCAAATCGGCGGGCCGGGCAATCCCGAAGACGCGCTTCAACTGCGCATCGCCGTCGGTGCCGGCGCCATCACGCTGCTGCATCTGCTGCCGCGCGCGGACCAGCGTTGGCTGATCGTCGGAGGCGACTGCCTGGCCCAGGCCGATCATGGCGGCCAACTGAGCGACGCCGGAGAAATTCTCGTCTCCGATGCCGCGTGGCAGCTGATCGGCAGGCGCGCCAAGGGCGGGTTGAACCGGGAGGGGACCACACGCCTCGAAAGCATCGAGCCCTGCTCGACCACGAAGGAAGCGCCCCGCACTCAGCCGGGCTCCGCAACCGACCGGCTTGAAGCCTATCTACCGCTTTCGCTGCGCAGCCGCCTGCTCTCACCGCTTTCACAATGGCTCGCAGACCTCAGGATCGTGACCGCGCTTTTCGTGCATATCGTCGGGCGCGATCTCGATACGGATCTCGATCGGTTGAACAAGCTCGTAGCACGATCGATTGCCGTCGTCGGCCGCACCGGTGGAGAGATCCTGCACACAGCGCTCCATTCCGGCGGGCTCGAAGTCTTCGCCGTTTTCGGCCTGCCCGGCAAAAAACATGCCGACAATGCGCGCCGGGCGATCATCGCCGCCCTTCGCCTGTCGAACGAACTCGACGAGCCGGATCTCGGCCTGTCGGCCGGCATCTCGACCGGCGAGAGTTTCTGCGGCGCGCTCGGGACGATCCATCGTGCCGACTACACTGTCGTTGGAGCCGCCGTGAACATGGCCTCCCGGCTGGCGAGCGTTGCCGCAGGCCGCATTCTCGTCGACCAGGCAACGGCGAAGGAGACTGCCGGCCAGATTGCTTTTTCCGGTCCCTGGACACTTGCCGTGCCCGGCATGCGCGGCGGCGTGGTCGCCTTCGCGCCATTTGCCGAGACCGTCGCGACCATCGACACCAAGTCCCCCGTTCTCTTCAACCGGGCGGCCGAACTTGCAGCACTCAACGCGTATGTGGAGCGCGCAGGCAGAGGACAGGCCACCGGCGTGATGATCGTTAAGGGTGATTCCGGCGTCGGCAAATCGGCGCTGCTTCGTTCCTTCGTCGAAACCTGCCGTGACCGTGGAAGCCAGGTTCTGGTCGGCAATGCCGACGATATCGAAAGCGACGTGCCCTATTTTGCCTGGCGCGGAGTGATCCGCGACCTGCTTGGTATCGGCGACCTGCGCGGCGCCGAAGCCTCGGATCAGGTGATGCAGTTCTTCGCCCACCGACCGGAACTCGCACATCTGGCGCCGTTGCTGAACGATGCCATCAACCTCACCTTGACCGACACGGTCGAGACCCGGGCGATGTCAGGCGACGGGCGGTCGCACCGGCTGCGTGAATTGCTGCGCGATCTGATGACCGACAGCCTTTCCTGGGGGCGCGGCCTTGTAGTGCTTGAGGACGTCCACTGGCTGGACGAGGCATCCGGTCAGCTGCTCGGCCGATTGGTTTCCGGAACGGCGCCGATCCCGGTCGTTGTGTCAACCCGCACGGCCAGGACGCAACAGGACCTGACGCGGTGGACCGGACAACATTACAATGGTGCGCAGACACTTGATCTCTTGCCCCTCGATTTCGAGGGCACGATTTCACTGGTGCGCGCGTCGATCGGCAGCAACTCCCCGGCAGATGGCTTTTGCGAAGCGGTCTATGCACAGTCGGCGGGAAACCCGCTGCTCATACGCGAAATCTGCCGGATGATCGGCGAACGGCGATTGCCGAAGGCTGCGGAAACCCAGGTCCCCCTGTCGCTCGCCGAAGCCCGTTCGAACGAAGCGACCTTGCTCAATACGGCCAAGGTCACCGTGATCGCCCGAACCGACCAGCTCCCGGCTGAGCTCCAGGCTCTCCTGAAGATCGCAAGCGCCATGGGCGCGACCTTTTCCATCGCCGAACTCCAGGCGCTTTCACCGATCAGGAAGTCCGCCTTGGACATCGAGGCAAGCATCGAGCGGCTGCAGGCGGCCCATCTGATCAAACCCATGGACGACCGTCCGGGCCGTTTCACATTCAGCCACGCCGTCATCCGCCAGGCCATTTACGACAGCATGCTGTCGGAACAGCGCCGTGAGGCACATCGCGCCATCGCCCAGGCGATGGAAGAGAGCGGGCAGCCCGACAATGCGGAAAATCTGCCGCGCATATTGAGCCATTGGGAGCGCGCCGGCGATGCAGCGCAGGCATTCAACTACCTGGATCGTGTAGCCGAGCTGCGTCTGCGCCAGTTCGACAATGCCGCTGTCGTCGACCTGATCGAGCGCTTTTTCAAGACCGCGCGCGAGCTCTCGATCACGATCACGCCTGCCCGGCGGGCGGCCGCCTGTTTCCTGCTCGGGGAGGCCAGTCTCAATCTCGGCCGGGCCGAAGCTGCAAGGCATGCCTATGAGGAGGGCCTACGGCTTTCCGGCCTGCCGCTTCCGCGCACCTCGGCCGGCCTTGCGCTGCATCTCGTTCTCGATCTTGCCGAACAGGTGTGGCGTCGCGTGACCCATGGAGACAAGGACTGGATCCTGGAACGCGAGATCTCGCGGTCACCATCCGATCCTTTCCTTCTCGCGGCAAAGGCGCATGAGGACCTGACGCGGATCTACTACTTCACCAGCGAGAAGCTGCGGCTGATCCATGCGACGCTTCGGGCGACGAACCTCGCCGAAAGAAACAAATATGTCTCGCCGACGACCGCCACCAATTACGCGAGCCTCGGCGCCATATGCGGCGTGATCCCGCTTCACAAACAGGCCGAGCACTACAGCCGATTGGCCGCCGCCCTTTCGGAGCGCGTGGATCAACTGGGAACGCGCGTGCGCGTCGACCTTTTGTCGGGCATGTACCAAATCGGCATAGGCCATTGGCGCGAAGGCAAGCGGGCGTTCGAGGCCGGCCTCAACAACGCCTCGACCGTCGGCGATTTGAGACGTTGGTGCGAAGTGGCCGTTGGCCTCGAGACGATTTCCGGCCCCTGGCTGCTGACCTCCGCTTTCGAAGGCATTGCACCATGGGAAATCCTGGTTCAGCGCATCTGCGAAGAGGGCCGCAGGCGCGGCGACACCCAGGTGCTCGGCTGCGGCCTGCTCGGCCGCCTCAGGGGCCATGCGGCGCTTGGCCGATGGGCCGCCATCGACGCCGATCTCGATGAACTCAGGCAGATCATCACCGCAAAGGCCGACGGACTGGAACTCGTGCACTGCATCGAGGGTGCGTCTCTTCTCGCGGAAGCCGCCCGGCGGCAAGGTGATGGAGGCGAAGCAAAGGCGTGGTTCGAACGGGCATTCTCCTGGTGCCAGACGCTCAACCCGGCGATGAAGACGCGAACCCTGCCGGCGCTCGCCCGGCTGTTCGACGTCGCGAGCGACACGGAGGGCGGCGACCCGGCAGCGGCGCAGCTTGTCCTGCGAAAGCTCGAGCGGTTCGCACGCGTCTATCCGATCGGCCGCCCAACGGCAGCACTCGGCGAGGCGACCATTTACCTGCATCTCGGCCAGCAACGACGCGCCGAGCGGGTGGCGCGATACGCCTTCGCAGAGGCGATACAATTGGAGATGCCGGCCGTGGCGCTCGCCTCGTTGCGCCACCCGGCGGGGCCGAAGGATGCTGCGGCGTGGCAGGCCTTGGAGACAATGTTTGCCGTTCGGCAAAACACCTGGGGCGAGGTCCTCCAGCTCGATCAGGCCGCGTTTCCGCCCCATGTCCCGGTTGTTGCGTTTGAGGGAGGCCATGCGTGAACCAGTATCGAGTGCCTCGCGTCCTAATCGTGCTTGCGCATTTCGACGAGACCAGAAATCCGGAAGGTCGCCCCGACTTCATCCCGCAGGGAACCGGCCACCTGTTCCTGGCGGGCGCCTTTGCCCGCGATCGCGTGAGCCTTCGCGCCTACAGCGAATTTCACGACGGGCCGCTCGTCGACGAGGCGGCCTTCGCGGAACTGGACATGCTGGTGCTGACCGGGGTCACCGCCGCCTTCGACCGGATGCGCCATCTGACCGCCTATGCCCGCACGAAATCTCCAGGCTGCGTCATCGTCGCCGGCGGACCGGTCGTCCGCAATCTGCCGGTTTCGAGCGCCGAAACCTTCGACTACGCCTGCGAAGGTGACGTCGAGGAGATGCAGGCGGTTATCAAGGAGGTCTTTGGCGAATGGGCCGTCTCCGAGACGATCCTGCCGCGCTTCGACCTCGCCGGCTGGGGCGGCCCGGTCAGCTATGTCGAGACGAGCCGCTACTGCAATTTCAAGTGCAGCTTCTGTGCGCTCACCGCCGAAGGCCGGCGCTATCACAGCTACGACCTCGGCTATATCGAAGCGCAATTGCGCAATGTCCCGGCCAAGAAATACGTGCTGTTCATCGACAACAATTTCTACGGAAACAGCAAGGACGCCTTCCATGCCAAGCTCGACCTGATCCGCTCGCTTTGGAAAGAGGGACTGTTTCAGGGATGGATTGCGCTCGTCACCGGAGATTTCTTTCGCGATCCCGACAATCTCGAAGCGGTGCGCGCGGCCGGCTGTCTCGGCCTCTTCAGCGGCGTCGAGACGCTCAACGAAGCGCAGTTGAAGCGCTACCAGAAGAAACAGAACCTGGTGGTGCCGCAGTTGGAAGCCATTCAGACCTGCCTGAAGGCCGGTGTCGCCTTCCAGTACGGGCTGATGTTCGATCCGTCGTCGCAGACGATGCAGGCGATGCAGGACGAACTCGCCTTCATCACCGGCGAAAGCAGAATGCCATTGCCGGCCTTCCTGAGCCTGACGATCCCGCTGCTGGGCACACCCCTGTTTGACGAATGCGCCGCAGAGGGCCGCTTCCTTCCTTCTGCCAAACTGCGCGACATGGATGGGTTCACGCTGATGACCCATCCCCTCGACAACCTTGACGACGTCGCCTTGTTTGCCCGCAAGCTGTCGCGTCTCGACGGCAATCGGACCCAAATCCTGCGCCATTGCCTGGGCTTCTACCGCAATTACCGTCGCTCGCTTTCGGGCCGGCAGATGATCCATCTGCTGGCCAACAGCCTGCGCCTCGCCTTGCCCTCGGTCATGCATCGCCATGGTCTTCCGACGCGTTCGGGCAGCGACGGCAATCTCACCTATGTCACGACGACGCAGCCGCTTGGGCCGCTCTACACGCCGGCCTTTCGGGTCGGCGAAGGCTTCCGTGCGCATTTTGCGCCAACGATGATCACCGACGCCTCGGGCGCGCTTGACGAGACCATTGCCCGCAATCTCGAATATCGGACCGGCCAGCGACAACGAACGAGCCTCGGCGTTAAATAGCCCTGGTTGAGAGCGTCCCGGCGTCTGCGTCAATCTGCCCCGTAATTGCAACCTCCAGTGCGTGAAGTTGGGTCGGCTTGGTAAGATTGGATTCAAACTTTTTGGGTAAGCTTCCGTTAGCTATTTCACACCTGTCGGCCGGCGATCGCCGTCGACCTTGTTTTGCGTACGGGTGCCCATGCGTCTTTCAGCTGCGACCGCAATCATCTTTGCCGGCCTAGTTTCCGGCTGCTCTTCCAGTTCGAGCCTGGACACGATCGCACCGCGGCCCTCGCGCGAAACGACCAGCTCGGTCGTGCTTTCGGCCGCGCCGGTACCCGCCGCCAATGTCGGCGCAAGGGTGGCCGAGGTCACGCCGCCGCAGAACGTCCAATCCGCACCGCCGCAGGAAATGCTCGCCTGGGCCGGCCCGGTTCCCGAACCCGAAGCCTTCGCGCCCGCGGCCAATACCACGACGACCACGACGACCTTGGCCACGCCCGTTCCGGGCGCGCGTCCGGTCGCCTTCGTCGCGCCGGACAATCCGGTGACGCAGGCGATGCCGCAGGGCCGTTCGCGGGTCTACGGTCACCGTTTCCGCGACGCCAAGCCGATCAATTTCGGCCGCGCCAAAAATCCGCGCAAGATGGCCGTTCACGGCGTCGATGTCTCACGCTGGCAGGGCGAGATCGACTGGCCGAAGCTGCGCACTCAAGGGGCCAACTTCGCCTTCATCAAGGCGACCGACGGCGGCGACCATCTGGACCCGATGTTCAAGAAGAACTGGCGCGCCGCCAAGGCGGCCGGCATGCGCCGCGGTGCCTATCACTTCTTCTACTGGTGCCGCACCGCCGGCGAGCAGGCCGACTGGTTCATTCGCAACGTTCCGCGCGAGCCCGGCGCGCTGCCGCCCGTGATCGACGTCGAATACAACGGCGAATCGAGCTGCAAGCGCCGCCTGTCGCCCGAACGCGTGCGCGAAAAGATGCAGGTGTTCATGGACAAGCTCGAGGCGCATTACGGCCAGCGCCCGATCATCTACACCGCCCCGGACTTTTATGCCGACAACCTGCAGGGCGCGTTCCAGAAGTATCCGTTCTGGCTGCGCGCCGTGGCCCAGCATCCGTCCAAGGTCTACCCGAACCGCAAGTGGCTGTTCTGGCAGTATTCGGGCTCGGGCCTGTCGCACGGCGTCGACGGCAAGATCGACCTCAACGTCTTCCACGGCAGCGAGGCGGAGTGGCAAAACTGGCTGGAGGCGCGGGCGAGTTGAGGCTCGGTCACACTCTGCAGCGCCGCGCGTCATATCAGACGCGCAAGGTCGCCGTAGCACTTTGATTTGCTGCATGAGGTCACGATAGTCAGCCCCGGCAACTGCGACGTCAGCGCCTCTCCTCGCGCGTCAGGAAGAGGAGCGTGCCGCCAAGTTCGGAGATGACGATCTGCCTCACATCCCAGACGAGGATGGAGACCGGTCGCGTCAACCCACCGACAACCGTCTCGCGGCGGCCCGTCGCCTTGTCGAGCCGCAACAGCCGGCCGCTTCCTGACCGGAACCCTTGCTGCTGGTCGTATAGGCCGTGTTCGAGGATGAGCATCTGTCCTTCGTCGTCGAAGGCGATGGCGACCGGTGCGTTCAGGCCCTCAACGTCCGGCCGCACCTCCGTGCGATCGCCTTTCTCGGCCATCGAAACGACCTTTCCGGCAGCGGCGAGGAAGGGAAAGCCGCCGAACAGCGCGACATAGAGGCGCCCCTCGCGAAGCGCGATACCGGTCGGCACGGCGTCGACTTCGTAGCTGTCTTCACCCTTGAACTCCGTCGGCGAGAGCGTCTCCAACGCGGTCGCCTGTTGCTGCAGGCGGCGGAAGCTCATGATCGTCTGCTTGCGGCCATCGACCCCAAGACGCTCGACACTGTTGCGCGCGGAGTCGACGACGTAATAGGCATCCTCGACGGCGACAAGGTCGAACGGGTTCCAGAAATCGGCGCTGATAACATGGCGTCTGCCGGTACCGTCGATCGCGATGAGCGCATGGTCATAGGGTCCCTCATCGCCGTTTGCGGGCGTCCAGCCTTGGGCGACGATCAGTTTGTCACCGACGCGAAACACGCGATAGGGACCGGTCGGATCGCCGATCACATCGAGCCCATGGGGGAAGACAGGACCGAACGCATCGAAATCGCCGCCCGGCGTGCCGCGATAGAGCCGGCCACTGGCGAGATCGGTGACGAGCAGAGCCTCGCCATCGCGAGAAAGGCCGGCGAAGGCGGCGCCGGTTTTGCTGAAGCTTTCGAGCCGATAGCCTGGCGCGACCTTCGGCTCGGCAGCGGCACCTGCTGCCAGAAGCAAAAAGGCGACGAGGATCGTCATCTGCCGGAACGGACGCATCGGAAGCCGCCATTGGCCGAGAACCGGAAATCCGGATCATAGGCCAAACGATAGGTTGTGGTAAGATGCGCGGGATCGCTGTTCCAGGACCCGCCGCGCAGTACGCGATACGATCTGCCACCCATGGCTCCCTTGGGTTCATGGGGCACATAGAGATCGCTGGTCCATTCCCAGACATTGCCGATGAGATTGAGCACCCCCTCGCCGCTCGCGCCGGCGGCAAATGACATCGCCGGCGCGGTCATCGGATAGCCGTCGCTCGCATCGCCGGAGCAACAGATCGTCGTGCCGGCATTGACCCGCCGATAATCCGCCGGCGCCATGCCCCAAGGGAACGCCAGTCCCTCGGTTCCGCGCGCCGCTCTTTCATATTGCTGCTCCGACGGAAGGGTGAGGACGTAGTGACGGCAAAAGGCATCGGCGTCCGCCCAGCTTACGCCGACGACAGGATGATCGTCCAAACCGAGAAGCGGGTGACCGGCATAGAAGGCGGGGCGATGACCCGTCGCAGCCACGAAATCCTGATACTGACGATTGGTGATTTCGGTGCGGTTGATCGCAAACGCACCGCCTAGCAATTGCCGACGCGGACGTTCGTTGTCCGGGCCATTATCGCGACCGAAGACGAAGGTGCCGGCGGGAATATCGACGAGCGGATTGCCGGTGATCGGGCCGTCATCAGCGACGGCAGCCCCTGCCGCAAACGTGATCGCGACGACTGCGGCCGCCAACCGGAAATCAGAAGTCGACACGACGCTGAGACTCGCCATCGAAGAGAAACACCCGGTCGGCCACGACCTTGATGCCGATCGGCTGGTCGATCTGGCCGGCGAAATTCTTGTCTGCACGCAAGGTCAGCAATTGAGCACCGAGCCGCAGGCTGACCAGCGTGTTCTCGCCGGTGAGCTCGACCGAATAGATGGGCGCAACCAGATTGACATCGGCGTCTGCGGCGCTCGTTGCCTGGACATCTTCCGGGCGAACACCGAGGACGGCGCGGGGAACGGTCGCCTGGCCAAGCCCGCCGACCCTGAAGCCGGCGCTTGTGAACACTCCGTCGCGTGCCTCCCCCGGGATGAGGTTCATCGGCGGAGAGCCGATGAAGCCGGCGACGAACAGCGTGCGCGGATTGCTGTAGATTTCCCGCGGCGTTCCCAGTTGCTCGATCACACCCTTGTTCATGACCGCCACCCGATGCGCCAGCGTCATCGCCTCGATCTGGTCATGCGTGACGTAGATCGTCGTGACCTGCAACTCGTGCTGAAGATGTTTCAGCTCCGCGCGCATCTGGGTGCGCAGCTTGGCGTCGAGATTGGAGAGCGGCTCATCCATGAGAAAGACGCGCGGCGTGCGCACGATCGCACGGGCGAGCGCGACGCGCTGGCGCTGGCCGCCGGAGAGCTCCTTCGGCAGGCGGGAGAGCATGGTCTCGAGTTCCACCCGGCGTGCGACCTCGGCGATACGTTGCTTGCGTTCCTCCTCAGGCACTTTGCGGATCCTGAGCGGGTAGCCGATATTCTCCTCGACGGTTAAATGCGGATAGAGCGCATAGGACTGGAAGACCATCGCCACGTCGCGGTATTTCGGCAGCACGCCATTGATGCGTACCGCATCGATGAAGATGTCACCCGATGTCGCCTCCTCGAGACCGGCAACCATGCGCATCGTCGTGGTCTTGCCGCAGCCGGAAGGCCCGAGCAGGACCAGGAACTCCTTGTCCCGAACCTCCAGATTGAAGTCGGCCACCGCGACGAATTCGCCGAACTTCTTGGAGACGTTGTTGAACGTGACGGACGCCATCGTCTCACCCCTTGACCGCCCCGAGAGACAGCCCCCGGACGAGATGCTTCTGAACGATGAAAGCGAAGATGACGATCGGCACGCAGGCCATGAAGCCGGCGGCGCTGATTTCCCCCCAATAGGTCTTGTACTGCGTCACCCGCCCGGCGATGCCGATCGGCAGCGTCTGCGACTGCTCGGTGAGCGTGATGATCAGGGAAAGCAGGAACTCGTTCCAGGAGATGATCAGGCAGAAGATGGCCGTCGCCGCAAGCCCGGGCCTGGCGAGCGGCAAAGCGACATGGAGGAAGGCGCCCCAGCGCGTGTCGCCGTCGACAATCGCCGCCTCTTCCAGTTCGACCGGCAGGTCCTGGAAATAGCTCTTCATCATCCAGGTGGCGAACGGCAGGTTGAAGGCTGTGTAGGCGATGATCAGCGCCGACTTCGTGTTGAGCATGTCGAAGTAGTTGAAGAACAGGTAGAGCGGGATGATGCTGACGATCGGCGGCATCATCCGCGTCGACAGTATCCAGAAGGAAATCTGCTTACGCCATTGCCAGGGATAGCTGAAGCGCGCCAGCGCATAACCCGCCATCGTACCAAAAACCACGGAAACGATGGTCGTGCCGGCCGCGACGAGGAAGCTGTTCAGCGCGTAACGCAGGAACGGTCGCTGAATGAAGGCTTCGTCATAGTGCTTCAATGTCGGGTTGCGCGGCAGCCATTCGGGCGGCACGGCGAAGATATCGATGTCGAACTTGAACGAGTTCGCGGCGATCCAATAGATCGGGAAAAGCGTGAACACCAAGGCGACGAGGATCGCCAGATAGGCGGACAGGCGGATGAGCCATTCTCTGGTGCGGCTGCGTGTGGGGAGGGTCGTCGTCGCCATATCGTCAATCCGCCAGCCGCATGCGTTTCATGAACCAGGTGCTGAGAACGATCGTCACGAACAGGACGAACAGCGATATCGCCGCCGCGTAGCCGGGATCGGCGAAGCGGTAGGCGACCTGGTAGATATAGAGGCTCAGAACCTTGGTGCGATCGGCGGGACCTCCTCCCGTCAGGATGAAGACGAGATCGAATAGGCGCAGCGCATCCATGACGCGCAGCAGCAAGGCAATGGCAATCACCGGTTTGAGGAACGGCAGCGTCAGGTCCCAGAACTGCCGCCAGGACGAGGCGCCATCGAGCGCGGCCGCCTCGTAGGGCTCGACCGGGAGACTTGCCAGCCCCGCCAGCATCAGAAGGAAGATGAAAGGCGTCCATTGCCAGACGTCGGCAACGATGATCGAAAACATCGCAAGGTTCACGTCGCCCGCCCAGGCCTGCAGTGGAAGGCCGAGACGGAACATGATTTCGTTGAGGACGCCAAACTGTGGCTCGTAGATGATCTTCCAGGTGATCGCGACGGCGATTGGCGGCAGCATCATCGGGATCATCAGCACAGTCTTCAAGAAGGTGAGCCGGCGAATGAACCGATCAAGAAGCAGCGCCAGGCCGAGACCGAGCACGAACTCCACTGACACGGAAACGATGGTAAAGACTGCAGTGTTGCGCAGCGCGGCGTGAAATTGTGCATCGGTCAAGAGCCGCGCAAAATTGCCTGGACCGACGAATTGCCAGGGCAGGTCGGGATTGGGGCTGATCTTGTGGACCGCCGCATAGAACATGTAGAGGCTGGGGAAGATCGTCAGCGCCAGAAGGATGAGCATGGTCGGCGCCAGCATCAGGTAGCGCAGGTGCCGCTCGGTCCAATGTTCGAGTGCGCCACCCAGTCGGAGCGACGCCGCCGGTATGCCTTTGCCGGGCTTCAACATCGATTTCTCCCGCAGGCGCTGTCCATACAGACCTCAAGTGCGACCCCACCGGACCGATGCCGGTGCGGCCGCGAGAGTAGGGTCTGTGGCCCCGCCGATATATGCCTCCGCCTATTTAAGGCCGGTGATTTCTTCGACCGCTGCCTGTGAGTTCTTCAGCGCTTCCTCGGGCGTGATCGTGCCCGCGACCACCTTGGAAAGCTCGATGCCGAAGGCATTTTCGATCTCCGGCCACTTCGGATGGCGCGGCCGTGGCGTCGAGGCCTGGATCGCCTCCATCAGCACCGGGTAGTGGCGGAATTTCTCCTGCTTGGTCAGTTCCGGGTCGGTAAAGACCGAGGTCCGCACCGGTGGGTTGCCGCGCTCGGCGGAGATCTTGATCTGCTCGGGCGAAGTCGCCCACAGCATGAAGTCGAAGGCTTCTTGCTTGTTCTTGGAGGCCGACATGATGCCCATGGTCCAATGGCCGATTTCCGAGCTGCCCGCTTTCGTGCCCGCCGGGATCGGGCTGTAGGAGATCTTGCCGACCATTTTCGATTGGCTCGGATCCTCGAAGGTCGCAACCCAGTTCGGCCAGTTGATTGACGAGGCGGCGGTGCCGGCGGCAAGCGCAGTGCCCACTTCGTTGGCGTTGTAGCTCTCGATCCCCTTTGGCGAAACGTCGCGGAGCGCCATGAAGGTCTTCATCGCGGCCGCGCCTTCCGGCGTGTCGATCGTCACCTTTGTGCGATCCGCGTTGAACATATCGGCGCCGTAGGACCAGAAGATCGGCATGAAGTCGGCCACGACCGGGTTACCCTGACCGCCGCGGAAGACATAACCGAAATAGCGGCCGCCGCCGTCCTTGGTCAGCGCCTGGCTCGCCTTCAAGACGTCATCCCAGGTCTTGGGAGCGTCGACGCCGGCTTCCTTGTACTTGGCGGCGTCATAGAAGAACATCTGGGCGTTTCCCACATAGGGCAGGCAAACATAGGGGCCGGTATTGTAAGGGTTGCGGCAGATCGCCAGCGACTTCGACAGGAAGTCGGTGTCCGGCCCCTCCAGGCCCGCTTTCTTGAAGTATGGTGTCAAATCCTCGAGATGTCCGTTCTCGGCGAAAAACGGAATCCACGGGTCATCCATCAGAATGATGTCGAATACGCCGGATTTGGTTGCCCCTGCATTGGCTCCCTGTTCGAAGACGTTGGCATAGGGCGCCTGCACGATCTCCACCTTCGTGCCCTTCATCTTCGAGTAGTCGTCGGCAGCAGCCCTAAGGCCGTCCCCCTCGCTGCTCGATGGCACGAGGACCGTGAAATCGGCCCAAGCGGCTCCGTTGATCGCAAGCGCGGACGCCGCGGCAGCCAAGATGAGAAACAATTTGCGAACCATCATACACCTCCCAATCCGAGTTTCGGTCAATGGTCGACTTTGCGGACGGCCTGACCTGGTCCGGCATGGTGGAGACACTGCCTCGACATCCACGAACGACTGAACTGCGAGATGAAACGGAGGCCGGCATCTCCTAAGCCGGCTGTTGCTCCCGCGATGAGTTTATCACATCGAAAGCCTTATTCAGAGAGGTTGTATTAGTATTTACTGTTATTTGAGATTGCCTCAGCGCCAATTCGACAAGGCGCTGATACGCCCATCCGTGGTGCCCCGCCTGATGCGGTCCAGGAATCGCTGGTATCCGGGATGTTCGATAAGCAGCCGCCGGCCGAGGCCCGACAGGAAATCGACATCCTTCGCATCCAATGTCAGTCTGTTGTGGAGCGTCATGATCCGCCGTGCCACCGGCGGGTCGACGATGTCGGTCAAGGCCAGCCGGACGACGTCGACATCGAGATCGCCGCAGTTCCGTTTCGCCCTCCCGTTACCGCAACGCCACTTCACGAACCTGTCGCGCCATGCCGGCAGATGATTGCGGAAGGCATCGAAACTCTGGAGATTGGGAATGTTGATCATCGCGTCGATGGCCGCGACAATCGCGTCCGGCGCCTTGGGGCTATCGACGGTTTTCGACAGATCCCCTCCGATCCGGGTCGAGGCATCCACGACGATGACGATCACGTGCCTCAAGCGCTGGGCCCGCTCCTCGGGAATGGGTTCGGGTGCAGACCGCACCATCAGATGCAACAGACTCTGTGTTCCGACGCCATCCACCAGACCGCCGTCGTAGAGCTTGAGGTAGTTCAGGTCTTTTGCTGTTTCGTATCGCCGAAGGGCGTCGGCGTACTCGCTTGCGACAAGCGAACCCGCTGCGCGTGATCCGGCAACCGGGGCAGCCTTTTCAGGCAGCGCCTCGCAACCCGTCCGGAAGTTCTGCAAGGTCAAGGGCGCAAAGACGACCGGGACGGCGGCCGAGGCCGCGACAGCATAGGCGAGCGGATAGTCGTCAAAATCGCTGCAAATGGCAGTGAAAGATTCACGGTCGAAGATGAACGGCGCGCGGTTGTAGAGGTCGGTCGCATGGATCACCAGGCGCGGATGGCCCGGGCGCGCCACCGTGCCGAGCGTTGCGCCCTTGAACAGGTTCGCATCAAGCCAGGCGGGCAAGCCGGACCGGTCGTTCACCCCGCCCTGATAGCCGCGCAGGATGTTCCCCGGCGAAAACGACAACCGGAGCGACGCCTCGACGTTTCGCCCGAGAAAGCGCTCGCGGAAGTCGGCGAGGCCTGGGCGGCCGTAAAGTGCGAAGTACGACGCAAGCACCGCCCCGCCAGAAACGCCGGCGACGACGGCAACCTCGTCCGCGAGCTTGCGTCCTCTTACCCCTGGCGATGGCGCCTCCGCCAGAGCCGACAGCACACCATAGCCGAACGCAGCCGAGCGGGCGCCGCCCCCGGAAAACGCAAGAATGATACCCGTGTCGTCGGCATCCGGCGTCGGTTGCTGCAGCGGGACGGCTCCGGTCGTCAATTCCAGCCGCCTGTTCGTCGGCGTCACGTCCGGGCCGACGCAGCCAGCCATGGCAAGCGCGAATGCCAGAACCGCGTACTGCAGAAGCCTTGAGGAATGGATCGCCGCAGCCCACCCCGTGGCTGGGTTGCGGCCGGGTCGATCTCCATGTGCGTGGCGCGAACGCCACCTTCGGTTCCCGATTTTCATGCGTCCTGATCCAGGCCCTTTGGCGATATCTCGCGGAACGCATGCCCACGAGCGATTGTCGCACAGCCTAAGGATCAACATTGAGACAGCATGTCATGCGCCGCGCTCGCAACGAATGATTGTGCAATGCTGGCGATCGGGATTAGCTTGCGGCATCCTACGGAAGGAACGCCCTCTTTGAAGATACCGATCGAACCAGCATTTGCCCCATAGGACGAATGACAGGTTCCCTCAATGAAGCGGCACTACGTTGCGCGCGCGTAACGACATTTGCACGAGGTGAAGCGCAATCATGCGGGTCTTGCTGGTCGAGGATGAGAAGGAACTCGCGGATGCGCTGAGGGCGGCGTTGAGCAATCACAGGATGATCGCGGATCATGCGCGCGACCTCGCCGAAGCGGCCTTGATCCTGCGCGATGCGGTCTACGATGTCATCGTGCTCGACCGCAAGCTTCCGGATGGTGACGGGCTCTCGCTCATCCCCAAGATACGGGCGCGCGGCAACAACGTGCCCGTGCTGGTGCTGACCGCACTCGACGACCTCGCCGACCGGGTTGCAGGGCTCGATGGTGGGGCCGACGATTACATCGGCAAACCCTTTGCCTTTGAGGAGCTGCTGGCGCGACTGCGGGCGTTGGCGCGGCGGCCGATCCCTGTGCAGTCCGACATAGTCACGGCCGGGCGCTTCTCCTTCGACCTCGCGCATTGCGAGGCAAGCGTGGCCGGCACATCGCTGAAAATGCCGCGGCGCGAGCTTCTGGTGCTCGAAACCCTCACCCGCCGCATGGGCCGGATGGTGCTGCGCGCCGCCTTGATGGAAGCGGTGTTCGGCCTCGACGACGAAATCCAGTCCAACGCACTCGACACCCATATCTCGCGCGTCCGCCGCAAGCTGCAGCAGGCGGACGCCGGCGTGATCATCAACGGCATCCGCGGCGTCGGCTACCTCTTGCGGGAAGGCTCATGAGCGGCAGCGCTTCGCATTCGTTCAAATGGCGTCTCGTCGGCTGGCTGGTGCTGTTCGAGACGGTCGCGACCCTGGTCGTGATCGCCATTGCCGTCGGTTTGCTCTGGGTGACCGGCTATCTCATTGACGGCTACGAGAACGGCAATGTCGACGTCTTAAAGGATGCCATCACCCGCAATCAGAACGGCGACCTCGTCCTTCAGGAAACGCCTGACTTGACCCGGTTGCGTCAGCAGGCGGGGAACATCTGGTTCATCGTGCGTGACAAGGAAGGATACAGTCTCTCCGAAGGAGAGGTGCCCGACGCCTTCGCCTTTGCGACCGCCGGCCTCGAGCACATGAACGACGCCCGCTTCAGGCTTTCCCCGGACAAGAACGCGCGCCCGGAAGCCGTTGTCAAATGGCTCGAGTCCCCGGCCGGCAGCGTCCAGATATTCAGCGGCACAGAAGGGGAGCTGACCTTGAGCCGCCTTCTGCTCAGCACGACCGGCGCCTTCCTCACGATCTTCGTGCCGATGCTGCTGCTTCTGGCGTTTGCGACCGTGGTGGTCACGCCGATCGTCGTTCGCAGGATGCTGTCGGGCCTGTCACACGCCGCCTCGCATGCAGCGCATATCGAATATGACCAGCGCGGCATCCAGATGCCGGTCGCGGACGTTCCCTCGGAATTCCTGCCGCTGGTGACGGCGGTCAACGATGCGCTGGTGCGGCTTGATGACGGGTATACAAGACATAAGCGCTTTCTGGCGCAGGCGGCGCATGAACTGCGCACACCGGTCGCCATCCTCGGCGCCCGTATCGCGTCGCTTCCACCGGGACCGGACAAGACCCGACTCAACGAGGACGTGACGCGCCTTTCAATTCTGGCAGGCCAGTTGCTCGACCTCGAACGTCTCGATGCCCAAAAGGACGAGTTCAGGCCCGTCGATCTCGCAGCGCTTGCCGAGCGGGTGATCGTTGCGCTCGCACCACTTGCCTTCGGAGCGGGCTACGAGATGACCTTCGAGGCAGATCAACGCCCTGTCATGGTGACGGGGGACGAAGCATCGTTGGAGCGGGCGCTTACCAATCTCGTACAGAACGCCATCGACCATGGCGGTCGCCGGGGCACGATCACGGTTAAGGTCGACTCGCAAGGTTCGATCGATGTGTGCGACGACGGCGACGGAATACCGCGCAGCGAGACGGACAAGATATTCGAGCCGTTCCAGCGGCTGCGCAAGGACGGCAAGGGCGCCGGCCTTGGGCTCAATCTCGTGCAGAAAATCGCCCATCTGCACGGCGGTTACGTCGATGTCGCCCGCTCGGCGTCCGGCGGCGCTTGCATGCGCATTGTGCTGCCGCTTTCGCAAGGCGTTGAAGCCTAACTGGATGTTTCCTTTAATCGTCTCCGATCAAAGGACAAAAACATGCAGCAATTCAAAGTGCTACAGCGACCTTTGCGCGTCTGATAAGACGCGCGGCGCTGTAGTGAAAGGACAAGCCCCGGAACAGCAGTTCCGGGGCTCGATCGCAGCTTAGCCGGGAGAAAGAGCTAAGCCGCCTGGACCTTTTTCGAAACTCGCGCCCATTCCGGGATCCAGTCGCGATGGGCGACGAGCAGGTCGTCGACGAGCGACCAGATCTGGTCGAGGTCGAGTTCGGCCGCCGTGTGCGGGTCCATCATCGCGGCATGATAGAGGTGCTCACGGTTCTCGGTCACCAGCGCCTGGACCGTCAGTTCCTGAACGTTGATGTTGGTGCGGATCAGCGCCGTCAGCTGCGGCGGCAAGTCGCCGATGAAGGTCGGCTGGATGCCCGATGCGTCGACCAGGCAGGGAACTTCCGCGGCGCAGTTTGCCGGCAGCGAGGTGATGCAGCCGTTGTTGCGGAGGTTGCCGTAGATCACCGAGGGTTCGCCGGTCCAGACCGAGTTCATGATCGAGGAGGCATATTCGTGGCTCTCGGCCACTTCGATCGTCTCGGCTTCCTTGAAGGCTGCCGCCTGCCCCTTCCAGCGCTCGATCTGTTCGACGCAACGCTTCGGATATTCGTCGAGTGGAATGCCGAACTTCTCGATCAGATCCGGACGGCCGTCCTTGATGAAATAGGGCGTGTATTCGGCAAAGTGCTCCGAGCTTTCGGTGACAAAGTAACCGAGCCGCGTCAGCATCTCATAGCGAACCTTGTTGGGGCAGCGCGGGTTCCAGTGGCTGGGCTTCGGAAAACGTCCCTCGCGGTAGCCACGCACCAAATCCGGATAGAGATTGCGGAAGCTGCCGTCGGCCTGCTTGTGTTCGAACGTCAGATAGAAGGCCATGTGGTTGATGCCTGCGGCGCGGTAGCGGATCTCCGACACCGGGATATCGAGATCGCGCGCCAGTTCGAAGGCCGTGCCCTGGACGGAGTGGCAAAGGCCAACCTGGCGGATCGTCGGATACTTCTCGGCGATCGCCCAGGTGTTGATCGCCATCGGGTTGACGTATTGCAGCAGGATCGCGTTGGGGCAGACCTCGAGCATGTCCTCGCAGATCTTCCAGAGATGCGGCACGGTGCGCAAGCCCCGCATGATGCCGCCGACGCCGAGTGTGTCGGCGATCGTCTGGCGCAGGCCGTATTTCTTCGGAACCTCGAAATCGGTGACCGTGCAGGGCTCATAACCACCAATCTGGAAGGCGACGACGACGAAATCGGCACCTTCGAGCGCCTTGCGCTGGTTGGAATGGGTCTCGATCTTGGCTTTGACGCCGAGCGTGCGCACCAGCTTGCCGGCGACGATCTCGCTTTCACCAAGGCGCTGCGGGTTGACGTCCATCAGCGCGATCGTTGCGGCGGACAGGGACGGCCGCTGCAGCACGTCGCCGATGATGTTCTTCATGAAGACGGTGGATCCAGCGCCGATGAAGGTGATCTTGGGTTGTCTGGTCATGGATTGCCTCTGTTTTCTCGTGGTCATGCTGCCACATCGAAGGCGGCTTTAACGAGCCGTTCGGTGTAGGCGGTCTTGGGATTGGAAAGGATTTCGCTCACCGGCCCCTCCTCGACGATTTTGCCATGCTGCATCACCACCACCCGGTGGCAGAGCGCGCGCACGACCTTGAGGTCATGGGAGATGAACAGATAGCTCAAGCCCCGCTCGTCCTGCAGCTTGCGCAGGAGCTCGATGATCTGGGCCTGGACGGAGAGATCGAGCGCCGATGTCGGCTCGTCGAGCAGGATGAATTCCGGCTCGAGCGCAATGGCCCGAGCGATCGCGATGCGCTGGCGCTGGCCGCCGGAAAACTCATGCGGGAAGCGCGACAGGATGTTGCCCGGCATGCCGGCGGCGCTGAGCGCGTCCACCACCCGGTCGAGCCGCTCCTTGCGGTTTTGACCTATGCCGTTGACGACGAGCCCCTCCTCGATGATCTGGCCGATCGACATGCGCGGATTGAGCGAGGCGAAGGGATCCTGAAAGACGATCTGGATGCGCGAACGCAAGGGCCGCATCGCGGTCCGGTCCTTGTCGTGGATCGGGATACCGTCAAAGAAGACCTCGCCGCCATCGGCATTGATGAGACGGATCAGCGCCTGGCCGAAGGTCGTCTTGCCCGAGCCGGATTCGCCGACGAGCCCCAGCGTCTCATGCTTGCGCAGATTGAGGCTCAGCCTGTCGACGGCGACGAACTCGGAGAATTGCGGGCGAAACAGGCCACCCTTCTTCAGCGTGAAGCAGACCTTCACGTCCCGTCCATCAAGCATGATCGGCGCATTGTCGGGCAGCGGCTTGGCGGCACCCGACGGCTCCGAAGACAGCAGCCGTTTGGTATAGGCATGCAACGGGTTGGCGAAGAGCGCAGCCGTCGTGTTGTGCTCCTTCACCTCGCCATACTGCATCACATAGACGTAGTCGGAGAACTGCCGCACGACCGTCAGGTCGTGGGTGATCAGGATCACCGCCATGCCGAGTTCGCGCTGCAGGTCGCGGATCAGGTTGAGGATCTGCGCCTGCACGGTGACGTCGAGCGCCGTCGTCGGTTCGTCGGCGATGAGCACATCAGGATCGTTGGCGAGCGCCATGGCGATCATCACCCGCTGGCGCTGGCCGCCAGAAAGCTGGTGCGGATACTGATTGAGCCGCAGTTCCGGGTCCGGGATCCGCACGTGGCGCAGCAGTTCCAGTGCCCGCTCCATCGCCGCCCGGCGGCTGATCCTGCGGTGCGCCCGGATCGCCTCGATGATCTGCGTGCCGACCGTATAGACCGGGTTCAGCGAACTCATCGGCTCCTGGAAGATCATCGCCAGCCGATTGCCGCGCAAGGCGCGCCGCTCGCGCGGCGAGAACTTCAACACGTCCTTGCCGTCATAGTCGATGCGCGATTGCGGAGCGATGGTGGCGCGCTTGGAGAGAAGCCCCATGACGCTGCGCGCCGTCACCGATTTGCCCGAGCCGGACTCGCCGACAATGGCGATGGTTTCGCCACGGTAGAGCTGGAAGGACACGTCCTTCACCGCCTCCACCATGCCGTGTTCGACCTTGAAACGAACAGCGACATTGCGGGCGTCGATGATCGGCCGGCCGTTTCGTTCGGTAAGATCCTTGCGCTCGGCGGGCGCGGCTACGAGGACGTCGATTGTCTCAGTCATGAAGCGTCCTCCTCAATAGGGATCGATGGCGTCGCGCAGACCGTCGCCAAGCGCATTAAAGGCGAAGACTGTGACAAGCACGAAGGCGACGGGCGACAGGATCCAGGGATAGGACCCGATGACGGAATAGGTGGACGTGTCCTGCAGCATCAGTCCCCAGGAAATCAGCGGCGGCTTGACCGCAAAGCCGAGGAACCCGAGGAAGGATTCCAAGAGCACCACCTGCGGGATCGACAGCGTGACCGCGACGATCACATGGCTCATCACGTTCGGCAGGATGTGCTGGAAGATGATGCGCCGGTCGCTGGCACCGACGCCGATCGCCGCCCGCACATAGTCGATGCGGGCGAGTGCCAACGTCTTGCCGCGCACCTCGCGTGACATCTGCGCCCAGCCGAGCGCCGACATGACGATGATGACGAAGGCGAGGAAGACATTGGTCGGCGCCGTCACCGGGATCAGCGACGTCAGCGCCAGATAGAGCGGCAGTTGCGGGAAGGCGAGCACCAGCTCGACGAAGCGCTGGGTCCAGACGTCGAAGCGGCCACCAAAGTAACCCGACGCCATGCCGACGGTGGTGCCGACGAAGGTCACGATCGATACCACGATCAGCGCGATCATCAGCGAGATGCGCGATCCGACCAAAATTCGCGAGAGCACGTCGCGGCCGAACTTGTCGGTTCCGAGCAGATGCACCGGCGAACCATCGACCGCGCCAAAGAGATGCCGCTCGGCCGGGATCAGGCCGAAGAGGCGGTAGGGCGCGCCCTTGATGAAGAAGCCGAGGATCTGCGGATTGTCGTAATCGGGGCCGATGATCGGCTGAAAGGTGATCGGGTCAAGCTCCGTGCCCTCGCTCAGCGGGTAGCTGCGCGGCGGGAAGACGAAGTTGCCGTCCTTGTCGGCAAAGCTGATCGCCTGCGGCGGCGCGAAGGCGACACCCGTTGCCTTCGGATCGACCGGCGACAGGAAGTCGGCAAAGACCGCCATGAAGATCAGCAGGCCGACGAGGACCAGCCCGAGCATGCCCGTCCAGGAGCGTTTCAGCCGGCGCCAGACGAGCGCCTGGTAGCTTTCATTGTGCTGCTCGTGCTTGGGCTCGACAACGAGCGGAAGGGTTGTCTCAATCTCGACGGTCATGCCGGGGCTCCTCCCAGACGCACGCGCGGATCAAGTGCTGCGAGCAGCATGTCGGCGATGATGTTGCCGAGGATGAGGGTGGCCGACAGCACCAGCATGAAGGTGGCGGTGACATAAACGTCGCCCACCCACATCGAGCCGACGATGGCCGGACCGACGGTCGGCAGCGCGAAGATGATCGCGGTCTCGATCTCGCCCGTCAGCATATAGGGCAACACGACGCCCTGATACATGATCAGCGGGTGCAGGGCGTTCGGAACCGCGTGGCGCATGACCACGGCCCCTTCACTGAGGCCCTTCGCCCGGGCGGTTTCGACATATTGCGCGTTCAGCGTGTCGAGCAGATTGCCGCGCATCACCCGCATATTGTAGGCGAGCCCGCCAAAGGTGGCGATCGCCACGACCGGCCAGACATGTTTGACGAGGTCGACGAACTTGTTCCAGGACCAGGGCGCGCCGCCGTAGCGGGCCGAGTGGAAGCTGTTGATTTCGCTGACATTGAAGTGGAAGACGAGGATATAGACGATGATCAGCGCCATCAGGAAGCGCGGCACCGTCATGCCGAGAAAGGCAACCGTCGAAAGCAGGCTGTCGATCCAGGAATATTGCCGGGTGGCGGCGATAATGCCGAAGGAAATGCCGATCACCGACGCGAGGATGTGGCAGACCAGCGCCAGCGCCAGCGTGCGCGGCAGGCGCTCGCCGACGACGTCGGCAACCGGCTTGTTGTAGTAGAGGCTGTGGCCGAAATCGCCACGCGTCAGGATGCCGGTCATCCAGTTGACGTATTGCACCGCCATCGGCTGATCGAGCCCATGCTCCTTGCGATAGGCCTGGGCCTGGGCTTCCGCTTCCTCGTAGGACGCGCCGCCCTGGTTGATCAGCTGCGAGCGGATGTAATCGCTATAGTCTCCGGGCGGGGCCTGGATGATGGCGAAGGTCGCTACGCTGAGGACAAGCAGCACCGGAATGGCAGAGGCGATGCGGACAAGCAGAAACCTGAACATGCCGTTTCCTTCTGTCGGTTGGGGTGATGGGAGCGCTCCTCCGGCCTGCGACCGGAGGAGCTGCGTGGCATCAGTTGCTGAGGCCCTTCTCGCCGGGCTTGCCCGGAAGCTGTTCAGCAAAGAGCTCGAAGTCACCCTGCTTGTCCGCGGGCACGAAGAGGCGTTCGCGCATGATCGTGTCCTCCGCCCAGTTGAACATGAAGATCGGAGCGCCGGTCGGAACGTTGGCGAAGCGCTTGTTGATAATCAGCGCCCCCGGGTATTCGGTAAGCCCGATCGTATCGAGGTTTGTTGTCGCGATCTTCTGATATTGCTTCATCAGTGCGACACGCTCTGCATTGTCGTTGCTGGCGATGAACTTGTTGATGGTATCGACAAGCTCCTGCTCGAACGGCATCAGATCGACCTGTCCACCCTCCGGCGCGCGGTGATGCCAGCTAGTGCGCGGACCCGTTGCGCCAAGCTGCGGCGTGTTCTGCACGACGGACGCATATTCCGGGCCGTTTCGGTGAACCATCCAGTCGAAGCGGCCGGCATAGTTCGTCGCATCGCGCTGTTTGCCGTCGAGCGAATTCAGCACGACCCGAAGGCCGAGCTTTTCCATCTGCCCGATGATGCCTTCGGCGAGGTTGCGGTCTGTCGCGTAGCTGTTGTCGATCAGAAGCACGATCTCGACGTCTTGACCGCCGGCCTTTCCGGTCGGGAAGTTGACGAAGCCGTTGCCGTCCGTGTCCTTGAGTCCCGCTTTTTCGATCAGAGCCTTCGCGCCATCGAGGTCAAAGGGATAATAGACGGTCGACTCCCGGTCATAGAAGCTGGTGCCAGAGGAAAGCCCGCCCGGATAAATCGCGGTGAAGGGACCCTTGACCAATGCTTCGCCGAGCTTCTTGCGATCGACCGCCATGGTCACCGCCTTGCGGAAATCCTCGTTGCGGTTGAGTTCGCGCACGGCCTGAGCCCGCTCGTCCGGCTCGCCCCAGCCATTGGCCGAGAAGTTCATGTGCAGATTGTAGCCGATGAGGCGCGGGCCGAAGGCAAGCCGAGCGGGCGCCGTGTCCTGGGCGGCGCGCTTCAGCGACTCGACGAAGTTTTCCGGCTGCTCCAGGTTGGAAAGATCGGCGGAACCGGCGATCGCCTGCACGTCGCGGTCGGCCCAGGTCGAGAGCTTGTAGTGCAGCTCGTTGACATAGGGCAGCTGGTTACCGGCCTCGTCCACCTTCCAGTAGTAGGGGTTGCGGCGGAGCACGATGATGTCGTCGGGGCGGTAGGCGACCGGCACCCAGGCGCCCATGACCGGGATGTTCATATATTCCGGCGGGAAGGCGTTCTTGTACTGGTCGTAGGTCGTGCCGGCATACTTCGGATGTTTGGCTTTGAGAATATGCGACGGGCCGGGGCAGAAGGTGCCATAGGCCATGGCATAGAGATGCTGACGCGGGAAGGCCTCCTTGAAGGTCCACTCGACGGTGTATTGGTCGATCTTTTTCAGCGTCGTTCCGACGCCGAAGGTCTCGGGCGTCGCGCCGTTCAGCGGAGATACATTCGGGTCGAGGACATTGTCGTCCCAGTAGAACATCACGTCATCGGCGTCGAAGAGGTCGCCGTCCGACCATTTCGCACCCTCGACGAGATGCATCGTCAGCTTGTGGCCGTCGGCCGACCAGTCCCAGCTCCTGGCAAGGTTTGGCAGCGGCTCGACGTCGTTCGCTTCCACCTGGAAGAGTGGTGCGGTGCGGGTCAGGCATTCCGACATGCCGATGTCGATGCCGCCCCAGCCCTGGCTCTGGCCGGCCGAGTAGTTCCAGCCTTCCGGGCGGCCGCCGATCACGTGGCGCAGCGTGTCGCCATAGACGCCGACACCATCGGGCATGTTGCCGGTCTTGAAGACCATCGGCTCCTTCGGCAGGCGCTCGGCAACCGGCGGCAGCTTGCCGGCCTTGACGTATTTTTCGGTGACCCAGGCCGGCTCCTTGTATTCCGGCAGCGCCTTGAACTCGGCAATCGAGTCGCGCGGCACATAGGTGATCTTGCCCTGGGCCGGGAATGGCGGCTGCTCGGGCACGACTGATGGATCGGAGGCCGCCGCGTTAAGCGCGAAGGTCGAGATGCCGACGAGCAGCAGGCTCGCCATTTTCGTCAGTCTGTGGCTGGTCATTGGCTCAGATTCTCCCTCTTTTCGCCGCGCCGAAGCGTGGCCTCCTCCTTGAAAGTCTGCAGTTGTGGCAGCGCATGCCCGCGTCTCCTCACGCGGGCATGCGCTGCAATCGGTCAGCCGGCGGCGCGGGCCGCCTGCCGTTCGGCACGCAGTTCGTCGAGCGAACGCACCTGGCGCCGCGCGGCACCGTTCCAGTCGCGGGTCTTGACCGTGGCGCGGCTGAGGCGCTCCTTCGCGCCGTCGATGGCGTGGGCGTATTGCGGCAGCCACTGGCCTTGAGCGACCACCATCTCGTCGACCATCTGCCAGACCTCCTCCGGCGTGCAGATCGCACCGACCAGCGGATCGTGCAGCATTGCGAGCTTCAAAAGGTCGAAATCGCCCGTAACAGCCGCATGCACCGACATCCGCTGCACGTTGATGGAGGAAAGGCAGGTGGCGGCACAGGCTTCCGGAAGCGTGATGCCCGAGACCATGTTGATGCCGAAGCGGTCGACGAAACCGGGGGATTCGATGATCGCATCAGCCGGCAAGTTGGTAATGACACCTGAATTCTTGACGTTGAAGTGGCCGCGATAGACACGCCCCGTCTCAAGCGCTTCCAGAATGTGGCTCGCATGTTCGTTCGAGCGCTTCTGGTGATCGAGCGGTTTTCCGGCGGCTTCCAGGAATTGCGGAAACTCGGTCTCGAACCAGTTGCGGGTTTCCGTCGAATACCTGAGATAGCCGCCGGTTTCGCCGTGGATCCAGTCCGACATGTCGATCCATCGGCTGATCTCTTCCGGGCGCTTGCGGTACCAGGGAAGATATTCGGAGAGATGGCCGTTGCTCTCGGTCGAGTAGACGCCGAAGCGCTTCAACACGTCGATGCGGAGCTTCTCCTGTTGCGAAAACACCGGGTGCGCCTCGAAGGCGGCGACGAGTTCGTCCTTGCCTATTCTGCGGCCCTTGAGCCTGACGTCGACGAACCAGGTCTGGTGGTTGATACCGGAGCAGATGTAGTCGAGTTCACCCTCGCCGGCGTTAAGGATTTCGGCGATCTGCTCGCCGCCGTGCTGGACGCCATGGCAGAGACCGACCGTGTCGACCTTGCCGTATTCGATCGCCGCCCAGGTGTTCATCGCCATCGGGTTGGCATAGTTCAGGAACCTGGCACCCGGTTCTGCGACCGCGCGGATGTCCTTGCAGAAATCGAGAATGACGGGGATGTTGCGCTGGCCGTAGAGGATGCCGCCGGCGCAGATCGTATCGCCGACGCATTGGTCGACGCCGTATTTCAGCGGAATGCGGATGTCGTCGGCATAGGCTTCCAGACCGCCGACGCGAACGCAGCTGATGATGTAGCGGGCGCCTTCCAGCGCCTTCAGCCGATCGGTCGTCGCCGTCACCTTCGTCGGCAGGCGGTTGACCTCGACGATCCGGTCGAGGATCGCCTTGATCATCTCCAGATTGCGGGCGCTGAGATCTGTCAGCGCCACCTCGATATCGCGCAGTTCCGGCACGGCGAGAATGTCGGTGAACAGTTTCTTGGTGAAGCCGATGCTGCCGGCGCCGATGATGGCGATCTTGAAACTTGCCATGCCCTTTTCACTCCTCCTGGACTGCGCGCTCTCAAGCGAAGGGTAAAATTAATTCAAAAATCCTGACCCGCCGCCTGTGCAACCTGACCGCGGATCCGTCTTTCCATTCGATTACAAGAGCCGACTGTTGCGCGATTGGCCGTCATTATGTGTATAATCGCCGACCCCGCCAGAGCGGTATTGTGCTTTCATGGGTAATTTTATGCTGCACGATTTGATCAATAATGGCCCGATCATGCGAACGGTTTCGCTGCCGCGGGGGCGCCAGAGCCTGCACACGATGCCTACCAGCACCGGCTATGAAGTCCGCACCAATGCCACCTATGACTGGGACGGGCGGAAGCGCGGCAATACGCCGTTCACGGTGCTGCAGCACACGATCGCGGGTGCTGGAAACCTGCGCTACGAGAACCGGACCTATCGGGTGCGCGAGGGCGAGACGCTGCTTTTGCTCGTGCCGCACAATCATCGCTACTGGCTGGAAGACGGCGGGCGCTGGGAGTTCTTCTGGATCTCGATGAACGGCGACGAAGCCTTGCGCGTCCATCGCGCGATCCTCGCCGTCACCGGCCCGGTTTTGAAGCTGCAGCCGGAAACGATCGAGCATCTGGCTGACTGCAGCCTGCGGCTGATCCGCGGCGGCGAGACGCCCGGACGCGCTTCCGCGATCGCCTATGAGGCGGCGATGGCGCTTTATGACGACGTCTTCGGCTCGCACCCGGTGTTCAGCCATGAGCACAGGACGATGCACCGCGTCGTCGACTACATCATGAACAACCTGCAGAGCCCGCTCCCGGTGGAGGAACTGGCGCGCGTCTCGGGCTTGAGTCGCGCGCATTTTTCGCGCGTCTTTGCCGCCAGCGAAGGCATGGCGCCAGCGGAATATGTTTTGCAGAAGCGATTGCAGCGCGCCGTGAAGCTTTTGACAAAGACGGCGAGCCTGCAGGTCAAGGAGGTGGCGATCCTCTCAGGCTTCGAAGACCCCAACTACTTCGCCAAGGTCTTCCGCCGGTCCTTCGGCCTGAGCCCGACCGAGTTCCGCACGACCGGCATGTATGCCAGCGTCGCCGCCGGCTCCGTCGAAGAGCCATCCGAGGACATTGGCGATAGGGCGCCATCGGACTAACGCCCCCCCGCAGACGCGGCGGCACCGGGTTTCAGCGCTGGTACCACCGCGCAGAGAAGCAATCTTACGCCGTCAACACGTCCTCGATGTGGATCGGCAGCGAGCGAACCCGCGTCCCCGTCGCATGGAACACCGCATTGGCAATGGCAGGTGCCGTTCCGACCAGGGCAATTTCGCCGAGGCCTTTGACGCCGAGGGCGTTGACGTGCGGGTCGACCTCGTCGACGAAATGCGCGTCGAGCTCGGGGATGTCGAGGTTCACCGGCATGAGATAGTCGGCCATATGGGCGTTGACCGGCCGGCCATCACGGCTATCCAGAACCGTGCGTTCCATCAGGGCCATGCCCATGCCGCCGATCATGCCGCCGGTGCACTGGCTGCGGGCGAGAAGCGGATTGACGACCCGACCAATGCCATAGGCGCCGACGATGCGGCGCACACGGATGGTGCCGACATCCGGATCGACAGCGACCTCGGCAAAGACGGCACCGAAGGAATGCATCGAATAGCGCTCGGCAACCTCAGGATCGCGCTGGGCCGAACCGTCCGCCTCGATCGGCGCGCCGGCTTTGGCGACGATCTCGCGATAGCTGATGCCCGTCGTTTCGCCGCGGCGCCGCAGCCGCCCGTCGCTCCACTCGAGTTCCCCGGCCGCAACATTGTAGAGCGGCGACGCAGAATCGGCCGTGGCGAGACGCGAGACCTGCGCCTGCGCCTCGATGCAAGCCGCCTGGATGGCCGACCCGACCGAAGCCATGGTCCAGGAACCGCCATGCGATGGGGTCTGCGGGTAGCTTGACCGGCCGAGCCGGAAGCGGATCCGTTCCGGTGGCAGCCCAAGCGTCTCGGCGGCAACCTGGGTCATGGACGTATAGGTCCCCGGCCCCATATCGCTCGCAGCCGCCTCGACCTCGACCGTGCCGTCGGCAAGCAGCCGCACCCGGGCGTTGGCCGGCGCATGGAACGCCGGGTAGGTGGCGGTGGCCGCGCCCATGCCGATCAGCAGCCGCCCGTCACGCATCGAGCGCGGTTCGGGCGTGCGCCGGGCCCAGCCGAAACGCTCGGCACCGAGCGCGTAACATTGCATCAGCGAGCGGCTCGAGAACGGTTTGTTTTCCGCTTCGTCCTTCTCGGGCTCGTTGCGGCGCCGAAGCTCGATCGGGTCGATGCCGAGCTTGTAGGACAGCTCGTCCATCGCGCTTTCGAGCGCGAAGATGCCGCTCGCCTCTCCCGGCCCGCGCATGTGATTGGGTGTGCCGGTGTCGAGTTCGGTCAGCCGGTACTGGGTGCGTACGTTCGGGCACGAATAGAGGTAATCCGTGACTGCGGTCAGCGCCTCCATGAACTGCTCGTAACGGCTGGTCTCGCCGGTGCCTTCGTGAACAACACCGGTGAGCTTGCCGTCGTTGGTGGCGCCCAGCGCCACGCGCTGAAGCGTGCGCGGCCGGTGGCCGGTGGTGAAGAACATCTGCTTGCGGGTGAGCACGAGCTTCACCGGCTTGCCGACCTGACGGGCGGCGAGTGCCGCCAGCGTCACATGCGGCCATGTCCTGAGGCTCGTTCCAAAGGCACCGCCGATAAAGGGACAGATCACCTCGATGTTTTCGACCGGCATGCCGAAGACTGCAGCGATCTCCGCCTGCTCGTTGACGAGATACTGGCTCTTGCTCCACAGCGTCAGCCGGTCGCCGCTCCAGGCGGCGATGGTTGCGTGTGGCTCCATCGGATTGTGGTTTTCCCGCGCCATCTCATAGGTGGCATCGAGGGTGACAGGCGCTCCTGCCACCGCTTTGTCGGCGTCGCCGCGCGCCCGGTCGGGAGACACGCGTCCGCGTGTATCGGGGACAATGCTCTCCGCCTTCGGATCCATCGGGTCGACGAGCGGCGGCCGCGCCTCATAGGTCACGCGGAGTGCTGTGGCGGCGCGCTCGGCATGATCGAGCGTGTCGGCAACGACGAGCGCAACCGGCTGGCCATAGAAGCGCACGGTATCGTCCTGCAACACGTGCAGCCGCTCGCCGGTCGCGGGGTCGATGCCGGCCTTGTGCGGCAGATAGGCCAGCTTCTCCGCATTGCGGTGTGTGATGAGCGCGACGACGCCGGGCATGCGCTCGACCTCGGCAGCCTGAATTCCGGTGATGCGGCCAAGACCGACGGTGGCGCTGACGATCACCGCGTAGAGTTGACCCGGCTGGTTGAAATCGGCGGCATAGCGCGCCCGACCCGTAACCTTGGCCCGGCCGTCGACGCGGGTCATTGGTTTTCCAATGGTGCTGACGGTCATGCGACTTCTCCTGCCATTTCGAGTGCCCGGACGATCGTCCGCGGCAAGAGTTCGACCTTGAAGTGATTGTGCTGCAACGGCCGCGCGCCCTGTGTTGCCAGATGCGCCGCTGCCTCGAATGCCGGCCTTTCCAAACGCTTGCCGACGAGGGCCGCTTCGCAATCGCGCAGGCGCCAGGGTCTCGTCCCGACGCCGCCGACGGCAAGGCGAGCCTCGCGGATCACGCCGCCTTCGACCGAAAGTGCAGCGGCAGCCGAAACGAGGGCAAATTCATAGGAGGCGCGGTCACGAACCTTGAGATAGCGCGCACGGCGACTGTACGGCCCTCCGGGCACACGCAGTTCGACGATCAGCTCACCGGGCAGCAACGTGTGCTCGAGATGCGGCGTATCTCCGGGTAGCCGGAAGAGTTCTTCGATCGGAAAGCTGCGTTCGCCCTCAGGCCCCCGCACCCGCATCGTCGCATCGAGCGCCACCAGTGCGACGGCGACGTCGGAGGGATGCGTCGCAACGCAGTGCTCGCTGGTGCCGAGGATCGCGTGACCGGCGTTCAATCCGTCGATGGCGGCGCAGCCGGAGCCGGGCGTGCGCTTGTTACAGCCGGCGTCCAGCATGCGGAAATAGGGACAGCGCACCCGTTGCAGCATGTTGCCGCCCATCGACGCCATGTTGCGCAGTTGCGGCGAGGCGCCCTCAATCAAGCTTTCGGCGATCAATGGCTGCAGCCGTTGGACGTTGCGATCGGCCGCGACTTCGGACATGCGAGCCAGCGCGCCGATGACGAGGTCGTCGCCCTCAACGCGGATACCGCCAAGCGGTAGCGCGTTGATGTCGACGAGCCGTTCCGGGCGCTCGACCTCTTCGCGCATCAGGTCGACGAGCGTGGTGCCGCCGGCAATGTAGCGCGCGCCGCCGGCGGCCGCCGCAATCGCCGCTTCGGCACTCTCAGGTTTTTCCATCGTGAAAGGAAGCATGGTCAGCCCCTCCCCGCCGCGTCGGCAACAGCCGCGACGATGCCGGGATAGGCGCCGCAACGACAGATGTTGCCGCTCATCCAGCAGCGGATCTCGTCCGTCGAGCCGGCATGGCCTTCAGCGATACAGCCGACACCCGACATGATCTGCCCCGGCGTGCAGAAGCCGCACTGTAGGCCCTCATGCGCCACGAAGGCTTCCTGGAGCGGATGCAGCACGCCATCTTTCTCGAGCCCTTCGATCGTTTCGATCCTGGCGCCGTCATGCATGCATGCCAGTGTGAGACAGGAGACGATGCGCTTGCCGTCGACAAGCACCGTGCAGGCGCCGCAGGCGCCCTGGTTGCACCCTTTCTTGGTGCCGGTGAGATCGAGCGTCTCGCGCAGGACGTCCAGGATCGATTGCCTTGGGTCGATGGTCAGAACATGCAGTTCGCCGTTCACGGTCATGGTCAGGGTCATGGGGCTTACCTCCTTCGCCGGAGAACCTGTCGCTGCTGTCGACTGGGACGGCAGCGCCGCCAGCGCCACGGTTCCGGCACCTGCCAGAAGCGCTTCCCGGCGCGACAGCACCGGACCTTGCACATAGGATTCTGATCTATTTTCGACCATGTCGGAAACACTCTCCTGCCTCACCAAACCGTGCAGAAGATAGGCGTCGAACGACGGCGTTACTGTTGCGATCTTTCGATCCTGCTTGAAAGTTGCGGCGGTCGAGGACGCCGGCGCACGGGAGCGCCGGCCCGGCCGCAGCCGAGGTCAAAGCCGACGGCGAAACTCGCTCGGGGTGAGGCCCGTCACCTTGCGAAAGCTCGACGCGAAAGCCGATTGCGTTTCATAGCCGACGACAAGAGCTATATCGGTGATGCGCAGCGTCCGGTCCGCAAGCAGCGCCTTGGCGTGGGCGATGCGCTGCCGTGTCAGCCAGACATAGGGCGTGTGCCCGGTCGCCACACGAAAAGCGGTACAGAAATGAAAACGACTGAGATTCACGAGATCCGCCAGTTCCTGAAGCCGAATATCCTTGGTGAGATTGTCACGCATGTAGGTGGTGACACGCTTGATCTGCCAGGCTGAAAGGCCACCCCGTGGTCCGGGGGCGAGGGGCACGGATATTGCGGCGTGCCCGCGCAGAAGCTGGAGACAGACAAGATCGAGAAGCTGCTCGATGAACAGGTGCGATACCGCGTCACCGGTACTGATCTCGTCGTTGATCAAGGACATGATCGTAAACAGTTTGGGATCGCTGAAATTCACGCGGTCGAGAAGCTCGGGCTCACGACCATTCCCAACCTGATCCGCGCAGGCAAGCAGGCGCTGGTGCCCCAGAAAGATATTCGACACTTCGACGGCACCATCCGCGCGCCAAAGTCCTTCGTGCCCTCTGGGCGCAAAAGTGATGGTGCCGGCATGCGCCGGGGCGGTGATCGTCTGACGACCAACCTTCAACGAAGCAGTCCCGTCGCCTGCATACTTCGCCGCGAGAATATGATCCTTCAGTGGTGGCAGGTGGTACTCGAAGGGCTCGTTGCGCCAACGGCCGACCAGGCGCGTATCGCCGGAGAACACCTCTGGAATGACCGGCGGGGAAAACCCCCGCTGCAAGCGACGGATATGAGCCTCCGTATCCGCAAGTCCCATTCCGCCCATTCGATCTTGTCTCTCGTGGATAGCCAGAAACGCGGTATCTCCCGGAGAACTAACATCTTTCCCCGCGGGCGAAAATATCGCGCGCGGGTCAAGTTTTCGACCCGCGGGCTGCAATCACGCCCAGGCTTGCCGGCGGTATTCGGCTACCCTTGGGAAAACGCCACCAAGGTCGGCATGCATGGCGCGCGCGATCACGCGGAAATCATGTTCGCTGATGGCGAAATGACCGAAACGAAGTTTCTGATCCCAGTTTCGATTGCCCTCGGCAAATTCCAGGCTGTCGAGCCACGGACGGACGGGAGCCTCCATACTGTCGGCCCAATCGATATCGCCGCGATGCGGCGCGACTCCACCCATTGCAAAGAAGTGGGGCGGACGCTCCTTGACCACACCAATGGCCGTAAAACAAGCGAGCCCCGCTCTGCCGCTGAAGGCGGCGTTGGGTGAATAACCGATAAAACCGTCGCCCGCCTTCATGCGCGTCAACGGCTGCACGTTGCCGTGGCCGAATCGCGAGAAGCCGCCTTCCTGCGCATGCTGCATGTCATCGCCGGAAACCGCGCCGATCCAGAAGTTGCGCTCGCCCTGCCGGCTTCCTGCACCCACTTGAAACACATCCTGCGCCAACATCGGTCATCCCTCGATCTCTGATCATGGGAGCACTTTACGCGCGACCCCTGCCAGATTCTGTCAGCATTGAATTCGAGGAATTGGTGCCGGGGCAACCTGGATTTCGGCGGAGCAGTTGCCCCGCGTGCAACCGTTCGCCACAAAGCAAAAGCGCCCGCAGGAGATGCAGGCGCTTGGCAAATTTTCAGTCTGTGTAGATCGCCTTAGCGGGCGAAGGCCGTGCGTGCGACGCGGTCGATGTCGGCGCGTTCGATGCCGAGGTCACGGAGTTCCCGGTTCGACATGCGGCCCAGCTCGGTGACCGTCTGACGATACTTGCGCCAGTTGTTGATGGAGCGTGCGATGTTCATTTGATCCCCCTTTCAATGGGCTTTCGAAGCCTGGCAGCCAGTCCGTGGCGCCTCGTTTCGCTTCGATGAACACCTTATAACTCAGGCCCTTGGTAAGTTGCAGCGCTCAAAAGTCAGCGCTCCCATGTGGGAAATGCATGGGTCGTTTTGCGTGCCGCAAGGTCAAGCGCAAAGCCCGCGCGTTGTGATCTTCCCTTGTTCGCGCCCTACCGGACAGAAGGCAAAAGCAACAGCTGCGTGCATTCGAAATGTCAGCCTCGCACAATCGTTGCCACGGAAGCTGTTGATCCCGACGGCAGAGACAAGTATTTCTTTTGTCGACAAAGGAATCCGAGATGACCGATATCGACACCGACAACAGCCCCATCCCCGAACGCAAGCGCGGTTCCGGCGTGAAGATGGTCTATGACCTCCTGCGCGACGAGATCCTCGACCTGGTGCTGCCGCCGGGCAGCCCGATCGACGAAGTGCAGCTTGCCGAGCGACTGAAGATGTCGCGCACGCCGATCCGCGAGGCGCTGGTCCGACTTGCCGGCGAAGGGTTGATCGACACGCTGCCCAACCGCTCGACGATGGTAGCGAACATCGACTTCCTCAACTTGAACCCGTTCTTCGACGCCCTGGTGCTGATGTACCGCGTCACCACGCGGCTTGCGGCGCAGAACCACCGCCCGGAAGACCTGCCGATCATTCGCGGCTTCCACGAGGACTATGCCGCGGCCGTCCAGGCGCGCGACGCGCTGACGATGATCGCCACCAATGCCGCTTTCCATGCGGCGATCGCCGAGGCCGGCCGCAATCCCTATTTCACCAGCCTGTTCCGCCGGCTGCTCGACGAGGGGCGGCGCATCCTGCGCCTCTACTACCAGTCCTACGAGGAGCAGTTCCCGCAGCGCTTCGTCGACGAGCACGCGGCGATCATCGCTGCAATTGCGGCGCGCGACATCGAGACGGCGGACCGTCTCGGCAAGGCGCATGCCGAGCAGATCGTCGAGCAGGTACAGAAGCTCTTTGCCCGCAATAATAAGCTTGATATCGCCCTTTAGAGATCTTTGTATTTTTCTTGTCGACAAATAAAATACAAACGGCTATTGTCTAGATCAAAGGCAAGGGCGCGCGTGCGCCGTTGCCCCGAAGACAAAGCCGAGAGGAGTTTCAGATGAAGGCTCAGATTTTCACCGGCGTCATCCCGGCGCTGATGACCCCCTGCAAGGAAGACCGCACCCCCGATTTCGACGCGCTGGTGCGCAAGGGCCAGGAGCTGATCGCTCAGGGCATGTCCGCCGTCGTCTATTGCGGCTCGATGGGTGACTGGCCGCTCTTGACCGATGCGCAGCGCATGGAAGGCGTCGAGCGCCTGGTCAAGGCCGGCATCCCGGTTATCGTCGGCACCGGCGCCGTCAACACCGCGTCGGCCGTCGCCCATGCGGCGCACGCCGAGAAGGTTGGCGCCCAGGGCCTGATGGTCATCCCGCGCGTGCTGTCGCGTGGTTCGGTCGTCGCCGCCCAGAAGAACCACTTCAAGGCCATTCTTTCGGCCGCCCCGAGCCTGCCGGCCGTTATCTACAACAGCCCCTATTACGGCTTTGCCACCCGCGCCGACCTGTTCTTCGCGTTGCGCGCCGAACATCCGAACCTCGTCGGCTTCAAGGAATTCGGCGGCGCTGCCGACATGCGTTATGCGGCCGAAAACATCACCAGCCGTGACGATGGCGTCTCGCTGATGATCGGCGTCGACACGGCTGTGTTCCACGGCTTCGTCAACTGCGGCGCGACCGGCGCCATCACCGGCATCGGCTGCGTGCTGCCGAAGGAAGTCATCCACATGTGCAACCTGTCGCGCGCCGCCGCCGAAGGCGACGTCGACGCCCGCCAGCGCGCATTGGAACTGGAACAGGCGCTCGCCGTGCTCTCGTCCTTCGACGAAGGCCCGGACCTCGTTCTCTACTTCAAGCACATGATGGTGCTGAAGGGCGACAAGGAATACACGCTGCACTTCAACGAAAGCGACGTGCTTTCGGACAGCCAGCGCGGCTACGTCGAAGCCCAGTTCAAGCTGTTCAACAGCTGGTACGCCGAATGGAGCAAGCTCCCGGGCGCCGTCCAGAAGTGCAAGGCCTGATCGTTCGATCGGCCCGCAATTGAAAAAGGCCCTCCGGTTGGAGGGCCTTTTTTCGTCTGACGACCTCGACGGCGTGTCGAGCAGAGTACAGTTCGCGTAAGTATCGGCCTACGCGATAGCGTCAATCCCGAGGGCAAGCAGCCGGTCAAGCTGCTCGATCTCGGATTTGTTGAGGACGACGCCTTCGGCCTCAGACTTGGCGCGCGCCGCGAAACGGCGCTGCGACGGCAGGCGGGCGCCCTGGCCAACGATTGCCTCGAAAAGCACTTCGGCGCGGGCAAACGGATTTCCGGGCCTTCCGGCCGCGAACTTCTCCGGCGAGAAGGCGACGATCAGTTCGCCGTGGAAGGGCGCAAGCGTCGTCGTGCCGAGGTAGTCGAGCACTTCCGGGCTCGTCAGGTCGCCGATCATGATGCCGGCGAGAAGCTCAACCATCGTGCCGATCGCAGAGCCCTTATGGCCGCCGAAGGGCAGCATGGCGCCGGCAAGAGCCGCTTCCGGATTGGTCGTCGGGTTGCCCTCGGCATCGATCGCCCAGCCCTCGGGCAGAGGTTTTCCGGCGCGGCGGTGCAGCTCGATCTCGCCGCGCGCGGCAACCGAGGTCGCGAAGTCGAAGACGTAGGGCGGCTGGTTTTCGCGCGGCCAGCCGAAGGCGAAGGGGTTGGTACCGAGCAGCGGCTTGTTGCCGCCGGTCGGCGCAACCGTTGCGTAGCTCGGGCACATGACGAGGCCGGCGAGGCCCTCGCCCGTCAATCCTTCGACCTCGGGCCAAAGGGCAGAGAAATGGGTGCAATCATTGATGACGAGCGCAGCAATCCCCAGCGACCGGGCGCGCTCGGCAAGCACCGGCAGGCCGAGCTCGAAGGCCGGGTTGGCGAAGCCGCCCTTGGCGTTCACCTTGACGATCGCCGAGCCTTCCTGCGCATCGAGCTCCGGCACGGCATCCGCCTTCACCTTGCCGGCCTTGACTGTCCGGAGCGCCCCTTCGATGCGGTAAACGCCGTGCGATTTACAGGCGTCACGCTCGCCGGCGACGATCACGCGGGCAAGTGCGCCTGCCTGAACGCCGTTTAGCCCAGCCTTCAGGAAGATCGCCTCGACGCGCTCGAAAAGTGCTGAAATCGTCAGGGTGTTGGTTTCGCTCATCTCTCTCCCTCTCAAATGCTGCGCCTGATCCGGATGAGCCAGTCAGGCGATTGATGTTATGCATACATATAGTATACAAAGATCCGACAAGTGCAATTCAGCCATTATCCCCTCTGCCACAAAAGGCAATCCGGGATCGAGAGAAAGGATCGCCAGATGGCCTTCACCCCCAAAGGAAAACACCTAGTCGCCGGCGAATGGCTCGACGGCGCGGGCACCTTCGCATCAGCACCCGCTCACGGACCGGTCCATCAGTTTGCCACCGGCACCGTGGAGCTGGTCAACCGTGCGGCTGAAGCCGCGGAAGAAGCGTTCCTGAGCTACGGTTATTCGACCCGCGCCGAGCGCGCCGCATTCCTGCGCGCGATCGCCGACGAGATCGAGGCGCGTGCCGAGGCGATCACCGAGATCGGCGCCCAAGAAACCGGCCTGCCGGAAGCCCGCCTGCAGGGCGAACGCGGCCGCACCACCGGCCAGCTCCGCCTGTTCGCGGACCACATCGAGAAGGGCGAGTATCTCGACCGCCGCTTCGATGCCGCACTGCCCGAGCGCCAGCCGGCGCCGCGTCCGGAGATCCGCCTCATCCAGCGGCCGATCGGCCCGGTCGCCGTCTTCGGCGCCTCGAACTTCCCGCTCGCCTTCTCGACCGCCGGCGGCGACACGGCCGCCGCACTTGCCGCCGGTTGCCCCGTGGTCGTCAAGGGCCACTCGGCCCATCCCGGAACCGGCGAAATCGTCGCGCAGGCTGTTGAAGCCGCGATCCGCAAGACGGGCGTGCATCCGGGCGTATTCTCGCTCATCCAAGGCGGTAACCGACAGGTCGGCGAAGCGCTGGTGCAGCATCCGCTGATCAAGGCCGTCGGCTTCACCGGTTCGCTCGCCGGTGGCCGTGCGCTCTTCAATCTTTGCGCCGCGCGCCCGGAACCAATCCCGTTCTTCGGTGAGCTCGGTTCGGTCAACCCGATGTTCCTGCTGCCGGAAGCACTCAAGGCGCGCGCCGAAGGCCTTGGCCAGGGCTGGGCCGGCTCGCTGACCATGGGCGCCGGCCAGTTCTGCACCAATCCCGGCATCGCCGTCGTTGTTGAAGGCGCTGACGCCGATCGCTTCACCGCCGCCGCCGTCGAAGCGCTCGGCAAGGTGGCGCCGCAGACGATGCTGACCGACGGCATCGCCAAGGCTTACCACGACGGCAAGGCGCACTTCGAAAGCCGCAATACCGTCAAGCCACTGCTCGTGACCGAATCCTCAGGCCGCTCGGTCTCGCCGAACCTGTTCGAAACGACCGGCGACCAGTTCCTCGCCGACCATGCGCTCGGCGAAGAAGTCTTCGGTCCGCTCGGCCTCGTCGTCCGCGTCGGTTCGACCGGCGAGATGGAACAGCTTGCCCGTGGATTCCAGGGGCAACTGACCACGACGATCCACATGGATACGGCCGACCTCGAAACCGCCCGTCGTCTGCGCCCAATCCTCGAGCGCAAGGCCGGCCGCGTGCTCGTCAACGGCTTCCCGACCGGCGTCGAGGTGGTGGATTCCATGGTGCATGGCGGCCCCTACCCGGCCTCGACCAACTTCGGTGCGACCAGCGTCGGCACCCTGTCGATCCGCCGCTTCCTGCGGCCGGTCGCCTACCAGAACATGCCGGAAGGCCTGCTGCCCGAGGATTTCCAGGGCTAAAACGGAAGAGGAAAAGTGCGGGCGGCATGCCGCCCGCAGTTCGCTCTCACCTATGAGACACGACAGATCGCTGCGCAGACATCCCATTTGGCGAAACAAATGGGATGTCTGCGCGCGTTCTGCGTTATGATGATATACTTTTTGTATACTAATTGTATTTTTCTATTGATTTACGCTCTCTAAAACGGAATAGTGCCCCAGCCGTCAAACGGCACTCATTTCAGGGAGAGAGATAATGAAGACTTCGGTGCTTGCGCTCGGCCTCGTTGCGGCCGCTGCTCTGACCAGCCAGGCCCATGCCGACAAGCTGGATGACGTCATCGGCTCGGGAACGCTGCGTTGCGCGGTCGTGCTCGACTTCCCGCCGATGGGTTCTCGCGACGAGAACAACAATCCGATCGGTTTTGACGTCGACTACTGCAACGACCTTGCCAAGGCACTCGGCGTCACCGCCGAAATCGTCGAGACCCCGTTCCCGGAGCGCATTCCCGCTCTGATGTCGGGCCGTGTCGACGTCGGCGTTGCCTCGACCTCGGACACGCTTGAGCGCGCCAAGACCGTCGGCATGACGATCCCCTACTTCGCCTTCGAAATGGCCGTGACCGCCAATGAAAAGTCGGGCGTCAAGTCCTTCGAAGACATGAAGGGCAAGGTCGTCGGCGCCACCGCCGGTACCTTCGAAGCCATCGCGCTTGAAAAACAGGTCAAGGAATGGGGCGCCGGCGAGTTCCGTCCGTACCAGACCCAGGCCGACGTCTTCCTCGCTCTGAGCCAAGGCCAGATCGACGCCACGGTTTCGACCTCGACCGTTGCCCAGGCCAACGTGAAGACCGGCAAGTTCCCGGGCATCGCCGTCGTCGGCAAGGCTCCGTTCGACACCGACTACGTCGCGCTCTTCACCAACCGCGAAGAATACGGCTTCGTCAACTTCCTCAACCTTTTCATCAACCAGCAGGTCCGCACCGGCCGCTACGCTGAGCTCTATGAAAAGTGGGTCGGCGGCGAACTGCCAGACCTTACGGCAAAGGGCGTTTACCGCTAATCTGCCGTCCATCTGGCGGCGCGAAGTGTAGCTTCGCGCCGCTATTCGTTTCCGAAGAGGCGAGACGAAACATGTTCAGTTATACCTTCCATTGGAACCAGGCGCTGAAAGCCCTGCCGCAGATGCTCGATGGAGCGCTGGTCACCTTGCAGGTGGCTCTGCTCTCGATGGTCATCGGCCTGGCACTGGCGCTGGCGCTGACAGCCTGCCGCCTGTCCGGCAATCGCATTCTCGGCGGTTTCGCGACCGCCTGGGTCGAGATCGCCCGCAACACGCCGGCACTGTTCCAGATCTACATGGCCCATTTCGGCCTTGGCAATTTCGGCATCCACCTGAGCCCCTATACGGCGCTGCTCGCCGGGATCGCCTTCAACAACGCCGGCTATCTCGCGGAAAACTTCCGCGGCGCCCTCAAGGCCATTCCCGACACCCAGACGCGCGCCGGCCGCTCGCTCGGCATGACGCCGGTGCAGGCCTTCCGCTACATCGTGCTGCCGCAGATGCTGCGCATCGCCTTCCTCCCCGTTACCAACCAGATGGTCTGGGCAATCCTGATGACCTCGCTCGGAGTTACCGTCGGCATGAACACCGACCTTGCGGGCATCACCCAGGAACTGAACGCCCGCTCGTTCCGCACCTTCGAATTCTTCGCGATCGCCGCAGTGATCTACTACCTGATCGCCAAGGCCGTGACGCTGGCAGCCCGTCTGCTCGCCGCGCGCATGTTCCGCTACTAAGGAGAGGTGAGAGATGTTCAATACCGCCCTCACCCTTGCTGATCTCGGCTTCCTGCTGCAAGGCGCCCTGATGACGCTTGCGGTCACCGCCGTCTCGGTCACCGCCGGCACCGTGCTCGGCATCATCTTCGGCGTCGTGCGCAACCAGGTCGGCCCCTACTGGGCCGCACCGCTCACCTTCGTGCTCGACATCTTCCGCTCGGTGCCGCTCCTGATCCAGCTGGTGCTTGCCAACGCCTTCCAGGCGATCGCCAAGCTCGGCTGGGCGCCGTTCACGACGTCCTGCGTGGTGCTGTCGCTCTACACGGCCGCCTACTGCACGGAGATCGTGCGCGGCGGCATCTCCTCCGTGCCGCCGACGACGCGCCGCGCTGCCCGCTCGCTCGGCATGACCTGGTGGCAGGACATGCGCTACATCGTGGCGCCGCTTGCGACCCGTGTTTCGCTACCGTCCTGGATCGGCCTGACGCTCGGTGTCATGAAGGACTCCGCACTCGTTCTCTGGCTTGGCCTGATCGAGCTGCTGCGCGCCTCGCAGGTGCTCGTCACCCGTCTGCAGGAGCCGCTGCTGATCCTTCTGATCTGCGGCGCCATCTACTTCCTCATCAGCTTCCCAATCGCCCGGCTCGGCGGTTACCTTGAAAAACGGTGGTCCAATGATTGAGATCCAGAACGTTCGCAAATCCTTCGGCTCGCTGGAGGTTCTCAAAGGCATCGACCTCACCGTCAACAAGGGCGAGGTGCTGACCATCATTGGCGGCTCCGGTTCCGGCAAATCGACGCTGCTGACCTGCATCAACGGTCTCGAGCCGATCGATGCCGGCCGCATCCTCGTCGACGGCACCGAGGTCCACGCGAAATCAACAAACCTCAACAAGCTGCGCAGCAAGCTCGGCATCGTCTTCCAGCAGTTCAATGCTTTCCCGCACCTGACCGTACTTGAAAACGTCATGCTGGCGCCGCGCAAGGTGCTCGGCCTCTCCAAGGAAAAGGCTGAGGAGAACGCCGTCAAGCAGCTCACGCACGTTGGCCTCGGCGAGAAGCTCGGCGTCTATCCCACCCGCATGTCGGGCGGCCAGCAGCAGCGCATGGCGATCGCCCGCGCGCTTGCCATGTCGCCGGAATACATGCTGTTTGACGAAGTGACCTCGGCACTCGACCCGCAGCTCGTCGGCGAAGTGCTCGACACGCTGCGCATGCTTGCGTCCGAAGGCATGACGATGATCTGCGTCACACACGAAATGAAGTTTGCCCGCGAAGTTTCCGACCGCGTCGCCTTCTTCCACAAGGGCGTGATGGCGGAAATCGCAGCACCCGAGGCGCTCTTCGGCGCGCCGAAGGACCCGGAACTCCAGAAGTTCCTGGCAGCGACGCACTGAGCCGATCATGAAGGATGCAGCTCAGCCTGACGTCATCGTCATCGGCGCCGGCGTCGTCGGCCTTTCCGCGGCGATCGCCGCCCAGGCACGGGGACTTTCCGTTACCGTGCTCGACCGGGAAGGCCCGGCCGCAGGTGCCTCTGCCGGCAATGCCGGGGCCTTCGCCTTTACCGACATCCTGCCGCTCGCCTCTCCCGGCATCCTCAAAAAGGCGCCGAAGTGGCTGCTCGACCCGCTTGGGCCCTTGAGCGTCCCGCCGGCCTACGCGGTGCAGATCGCCCCGTGGATGTTCCGCTTCTGGCGCGCCTGCTCGCCGGGCCGCGTTGCGCATTCGACGACGGCGCAGACCGCGATCATGGACCTGTCCAAGGCGGAGCTAGAACCCTTCCTCACCGCAACCGGCACCCTGCCGATGCTGCGCAAGGAAGGCAATCTCCAGGTCTATGAAAGCGAAGCCGAACTGAAGGCGTCGCTTCCCGGCTGGAAGGCGCGGGCGGAGCACGGCATCGAATTCCGCCATATGGGTGCTGCCGAAATGGCCGAGATCCAGCCCGGTCTCGCGCCGCGCTTTACTCATGGCACCTTCACGCCCGGCTGGTACTCGATCGCCGATCCCAAACTTTACACGCTGGCGTTGGCGGATCACTTCCTCGCCAAGGGCGGCACCATCGAGCGTGCCGAGGTCAGGGCGCTGAAACCGGTCGACGGCGGCGTCGAACTGACGGCCAGTGGCAAGACACAACGTGCGGACCAGGTTGTGCTATCCGCTGGCGCCTTCTCGCATCAGGTCGCACGTACGCTTGGAGAGCGCATCCCGCTCGAAACCGAGCGCGGCTACAACACCACGCTGCCGCAGGACGCCTTCGACCTGCGCACCCAGGTCACCTTCGGGGGCCACGGCTTCGTCGTCACCCGGCTTTCGACCGGTATCCGGGTCGGCGGCGCCGTCGAACTCGGCGGCCTGAAGCTGCCGCCGAACTTCCGCCGCTCGGAAGCGATGCTGAAGAAGGCGCAGATCTTCCTGCCCGGCTTCAAAAGCGAAGGCGGCGTGCAATGGATGGGCTTCCGCCCGTCACTGCCCGACAGCCTGCCGGCGATCGGCCGCGCCCGCGCCACGGGGCGCGTCATCTACGCCTTCGGCCACGGCCATCTGGGTCTCACGCAATCGGCCGGCACTGCGCGTCTCGTCGCCGAACTCCTGACCGGCCAACGGCCGGCAATCGACATCCAATCCTTCTCGCCGCAACGTTTCTGATAGGGCTTCGACCATGGCCAACCATACCTTCTCCTGCATCGACGGCCACACCTGCGGCAATCCGGTCCGCCTCGTTTCCGGCGGCGGGCCGCGGCTCGAAGGGGCCAACATGCTGGAGAAGCGGGCTCACTTTCTGCGCGAGTTCGACTGGATCCGCACCGGCCTGATGTTCGAGCCGCGCGGCCACGACATGATGTCGGGCTCGATCCTCTATCCGCCGACGCGGCCGGACTGCGACGTCGCGGTGCTCTTCATCGAGACCTCAGGCTGCCTGCCGATGTGCGGCCACGGCACGATCGGCACCATCACCATGGCGATCGAGAACGGGCTGATCATCCCGCGCGAGCCGGGCAAACTGTCGATCGACGCGCCGGCCGGCAAGGTCGATATCACCTACCGCCAGGAAGGCCGCTTCGTCGAGGAAGTGCGGCTCACCAACGTGCCCGGTTTCCTCTACGCCGAGGGGCTGACAGCCGAGGTCGAGGGCCTCGGCGAGATCGTCGTCGACGTCGCCTATGGCGGCAATTTCTACGCCATCGTCGAACCGCAGAAGAATTTCCGCGACATGGCCGACCATACCGCGGGCGAACTCGTCGGCTGGAGCCCGAAGCTGCGCGCAGCGCTCAATGCCAAGTACGAGTTCGTCCATCCGGAACACCCCGAGATCCAGGGCCTCAGCCACATCCAGTGGACCGGCAAGCAAACCCAGGCAGAAGCCCATGCCCGCAACGCCGTGTTCTACGGCGAAAAGGCGATCGACCGCTCGCCCTGCGGCACCGGCACCTCTGCGCGCATGGCCCAGCTTGCCGCCAAGGGCAAGCTTAGTGTCGGTGACGAGTTCGTACATGAATCGATCATCGGCTCGCTGTTCAAGGGCCGCGTCGAGGCGGCGACCAAGGTTGCCGACCGCGACGCCATCATCCCTTCGATCGCCGGCTGGGCCCGCATGACCGGCATCAACACGATCTTCATCGATGACCGCGACCCCTTCGCCCATGGATTTGTCGTAAAATGACCCAATCGATCTCCGCCCGCAGCATTCTCTCTGGCTCCGCCGATGGCCCCATCATCGCCACCGAGGAGGCGTTGAGCTTCTGGGGCGGGGTCGATCCGGCAACCGCCCTGGTGATCGATGTGCATCACCCGCTGCACGGGATCTGTCTCACCGGCGGCATCCTGATGATGCCATCGAGCCGCGGTTCCTGTACCGGTTCGGGCGTTCTGCTCGATATGGCGCTCACCGGCCGGGGGCCTGCCGCATTGGTCTTCTGCGAAGCCGAGGACGTGTTGACGCTCGGCGCACTGATTGCGGCTGAGATGTTCGGAAAATCTCTGCCGGTGCTCAGGCTTTCACGCGACGCCTTCAAGATGCTCTCGCAGGCAAAGTCAGCAGGGATCGGCGCTGGCACGATCGAGGCCGACGGCCTGATTATCCCGGTCGAACCGCCGGCGACGGCGGCTCTCGATCTCACTGAAGCCGACCGCGCCATGCTCGATGGCCGCGATGGCGTTGCGGTCCAGCAGGCGATGCGGATCATTTCGGCGATGGCAGCGCAGCAGGGGGCGGAAAAGCTCATCGACGTGGTCCAGGGCCATATCGACGGCTGCATCTATGCGAGCCCCGCCAACCTCACCTTCGCCGAAAAGATGGCGAACATGGGCGCCAAGGTTCGCGTGCCGACCACGATGAACGCGATCTCGGTCGACCGCGCCAACTGGCGGGCGCAGGGCGTGCCGGAAAGTTTCGGCGACCCGGCGGCTAAGCTTGCCGACGCCTATGTGCGCATGGGCTGTCGCCCGACCTTCACCTGTTCGCCCTATCTGCTCGACAGCGCACCGAAATCAGGCGAATCCATTGCCTGGGCGGAATCCAATGCCGTCATTTTCGCCAACACCGTGCTCGGCGCGCGCACGGCAAAGCACCCGGATTTTCTCGACCTCTGCATCGCGCTGACGGGCCGCGCGCCCCTCTCGGGCGTCTATCTCGACGAGCCGCGCAGGGCAAAACGCGTCATCGACGTGGACCTGCCTGAGAATATCGACGACGCCTTCTGGCCGCTGATCGGTTACCTCGCTGGCCGGGCAGCCCCCGATCGCATCCCGCTGTTGCGTGGACTTGCGTCCGCACGGCCCTCGCGCGACGACCTGAAGGCGCTCTGCGCCGCCTTCGGCACGACATCCGCAGCCCCCATGTTGCATGTGGAAGGTGTGACCCCGGAAGCGGAAGGTGCCGCGGCTGAGGATGCCGATCACACGGCCACCACGCGCGCCGACATGGCCGAGGCCTGGGCACATTTCAACGAGGGACCAGCCGAGGTCGAGCTCGTCGCCATCGGCAGCCCGCACGCCTCGCTCGAGGAATGCCGCGCGCTGGCCGACGCCTTCGATGGTCGCAAGCGGCATGGCGATGTCGCCGTGATCGTGACCGCCGGACGAGACGCGATCGCCGCAGCACGGGAAGAAGGTCTGCTGGCTCGACTGGAGGCAAGCGGCATCCAGGTGTTGCCGGATCTCTGCTGGTGCTCGATCTCGGAGCCGGTGTTCCCGACGAAGACGCGGGCGCTGATGACCAATTCCGGAAAGTACGCCCATTACGGCCCCGGCCTCTCCGGCCGCGCCGTCCGCTTCGGCAGCCTCGCCGATTGCGTTGAAGCGGCGCTCACGGGCCGCGTCCCGGCACGTCTGCCGGCCTGGCTGTCGTAGCGACTTCGCCGCGGGCTTAGGCGCCGCGCGGCGGTGCCGTCGAGGCCCGCGGCACCAGATGGCAGGCGAGTTCGACGCGACGCGGCGGCGCCGGGATGCCCGACAGCGTGTCGCGCAGAAGATCGAGCGCTACCGAGCCGATCTCGCGCATCGGGATGTGCATCGTCGTCAGCGGCGGATTGAGGAAGGCCGCTTGCGGCAGGTCGTCCATTCCCATGACCGAGACATCGCCCGGAACCGAAAAGCCCTTTTGCTGGATGCCGAGCATGGCGCCGACGGCAAGGCTGTCGCCGGCCGCGAGCACCGCGGTGAAATCCAGCCCCCGCTCCGAAATCCGCTGCGTCAGCGCCTGTATCGCAAGCTCGGGCAGCCAGTCCTCGACGGTGACGAGCAAGTCGTCGGTTGCGGGCAGGCCTTTCGCGAGCAGCCCGTCGCGCCAGCCCTCGTAGCGCCGTTCGATCGTACGGCGCCCCGGCCGCATCAGGAACAGGATGCGCTCGTGGCCGAGCTCGATCAGGTGATCGGTCGCAAGCCGCGCGCTCGATCGGTTGCAGGGCGTGACGCTCGATAGCCGCATGAACGGGTCGTCGCTGTTCAAGAGCACCACCGGCTTTTCGAAGCCACGGGTCGCGGCAATCATACCTTCGTCGTCGATGGTGAGAAACAGCAGACCGGCGACCTGCTCGTCCTCCTCTGCCTCGGCAAGCACGGCCAGTTCTTCGCTTCTATCCGCAATCGGCCGAGTGACGATTTCGAGATCGAGCGCCTGGGCCCGCTCCTTCAGCCCCTCCAGCACGTAATGCGTAAACTGGTTGCGCACATAGTCGATCATCGCAGCACTGGACGCCGCCACGATGACCTTCTGACCGGCGACCGCCGTCGGGATCACGTAGTTGGCGTTCTTGGCCGCTTCCAGCACCTTCTGGCGGATTTCCGCGCGCACGCCCTTTTCGCCAGCAAGGGCGCGGGAGGCGGTGCTCAAGGAGACGCCGCAGGCTTCGGCGATGTCCTCCAGCCGAACACGCTTGCTCTTCTTGCCGCGTTTGCCGGGCAGCGGTTTTGCGATCATGTGATCCTCCCTTGCCACAATATTGGGAAAAATTTTCATATTGCGCAAGAAAAAACATCGTGCCTTTATCTTTCTCAAGAAGGCCGAGGGAAGAGCGGCTTAAGGAGGAGGAGTGCCATGGGCCTCAACGCCCACGATATTCGCACGGGTCTCGATCGTCTTGTCGGCGGCATGACCGGTCTCAAGCATGACGGCCGGTTCGATGAACCGAACCTCGACGGGACCGCAGGCGACTACATCAGCTTCGACAGCTGGGAATGGCCGCAGGGTGTTGGCCTCTATGGCCTGATCAAGCTCTGGCTGTTTACCGGCCGCGAGGACATCCGTCAGCTTATCGAAGGCTGGTACGAAGGCCGCCTTGCTGCCGGGCTTCCGGAACTCAACGTCAACACGACCGCGCCGATGCTCGGCCTCTCGGTTCTCTGGGCCAAATCCAGGAATCCCCGCTGGAAGCCGCTGCTCGACGACTGGGCAAACCGGGTGATGAGCGAAATGGGCCGGACGCCGGAAGGCGGATTCGAGCACCATGTCTCCGACAAGGTGAATGACAACGAGCTCTGGGACGACACGCTCTATATGGTCGCCCTGTTCCTCGCCTCCTATGGCCAGGCGAGCGGCCGGCGCGAACTCGTCGACGAGGCCTCGCGGCAATTTCTCGTGCATGCCCGCTACCTTGCCGACACCCAGTCGGGCCTCTGGTTCCATGGCTGGACCTTCGACGGCCGGCACAATTTCGCCCGCGCCCGCTGGGCCCGCGGCAATGCCTGGATCACCGCCGGCATGCTCGATTTCTTCGACCTCGCTGAGCTCGCCGCACCGGTCAAGGAATACCTGCGCGGCGTGCTCGTCACCCAGGTCGAGGCACTGCTGCCGCTGCAGGCCGCTTCCGGCGCCTGGCGCACGCTGCTCGACGACGCGACTTCGTACGAGGAGATCTCGGCGACCGCCGGCATCGGCTACGGCCTGCTCAAGGGCTATCGGCTCGGCTATGGAACGCCCGCCTGGAGAGCCGCCGGTCTGCGCGCGCTTGAAGTCGTGATGCGCAACATCGACGAGAGCGGCACCGTGCTCAACGTCTCCTACGGCACACGCATGGGCCACGACCTGCAATTCTACAAGGACATCCCAATTCAGCCGACCGGCTACGGCCAGGCACTGGCAATCCTGTGCCTCTCCGAAGCCCTGCAGCATGTCGGCCCGGAAGGACAGGCAGCATGACAATGAAGGTTCTCTACGGGGCCAACCCCGAGGATATCAAAGGCTACGACACGGCGCGGCTGCGCCGCGAGTTCCTGATCAGCGATCTCTTTGCAGCTGACGCCGTGAACTTCACCTACACCCATGTCGACCGGCTGATCCTCGGCGGCGCCATGCCGAAAACAAAGAGCGTCACCTTTGGATCGGGCGCTGATATCGGCACACCCTATCTGCTTTCGGCGCGCGAGATGGGCATCGCCAATCTCGGCGGCACCGGGACGATCACCGTCGACGGTAAGAACTTCGTGCTCGAAAATCGCGACGTGCTCTATGTCGGACGCGGTGCCAAGGAAATCGTCGTTGCAAGCGAGACCGCCGACCGCCCGGCCCGCTTCTACATAAACTCGGTGCCCGCCGGTGCCGATCTGCCGCACCGGCTGATCAAGAGGGCGGAGGCAAAGGCGCTTGAGCTCGGCGACGTCAAGCGCTCGAACAAACGCCGTCTCGTCATGTACATCCACCCGGAAGTCATGCCCTCCTGCCTGCTTCTGATGGGCATTACCGATCTGGCCGAAGGCAGCGCCTGGAACACCATGCCGCCGCATGTGCACGAGCGGCGCATGGAGGCCTATTGCTACTTCGACATGGCGCCGGAAGACCGCATCGTCCACGTGATGGGCGAGCCGGAGGAGACCCGGCACCTGATCGTCGCAAACGGCGACGCCGTGCTTTCGCCCGCCTGGTCGATCCATATGGGCGCCGGCACCGGCCCCTATGCCTTCGTCTGGGGCATGACCGGCGAGAACCAGGAATACAACGACGTCACCCCCGTAGCCTTGGCTGAGCTGAAATGAGCGATACTATTTTCCATCTGAAGAAAAGCCTCGTTGCGGGGCAGGCCGTCGGCTACTGGCAGCTCGGCACGATTGCCGAGGAGCGTTTCGACGTGCCGGACCAGCCGATGAAGGGCGAAATGGACCCCTTCTTCTTCCTGACCAAGCACAAGAACTTCATTCCGCACGAGTACCCCTGCCGGACGATTTTTGCCGAACAGTTTCGCGGCAAGCGGCCGCAGGTGCGCGGCACATTCGAGGCCAGCCGCTGGTGGCTGCCCTTCGGATCGCCGCGGCTCGACCTCTCCGGCTTCTGGTTCCGGCCGACACGGCTTGCAACCTGGGCCCGCACCTCGATCGAGACCGACACGGGTGGCACCGCCAAGATTCGCCTGGGCACCTGCGGCGGCGCGGTGCTCTTCCTGAACGGCACTGAGGTCGGCTGGATGGCGCCCTATAGCCGCAATCTCGAGGCCAAGGCCGAATTCGAACTGCCGCTTCAAGCCGGCCTCAACGAAGTCACGATCTTCTTCGACGACCTCGCCGAACGCGATGCGCGTTATTTCTTCCAGTTCGACTATCTCTCGGGACCGACGGCGCGCGTGGCGCTGCCCGTTCCCTGCCCGAGTGCGGCCGCCGCCGATATCGAGACCGCACTCGACGGCATGCATTTCGACCGGACCGCCTATTTCGAGGGCGACATCACCCTTCTCTTCGCCGCCGCCCTGCCGCTCGATGTCAAGGTCAATGTCGCGGTCGAAGGCGACTTCATGTCAACCGAGCGCTTCGACCACGACTTCGTGCTGAAGGCCGGCGACAAGAGGCTGGTTGTCGGACCATCGGAAGAGACACCGGCCGATTTCCGCCATTTCCGCATCACGCTTGATGCCAGCGGCTTCGTTGCGTCGCGCTCTCTTGGCGTCGAGATCTGCCACGCCGGCCGCCAGGGCAAACCGTCGGAGACGCTTGCGCGTCGCATTACCGAGACGCTCGACGAGATCTCGGGCTTTTCCGAACGTGACACGGTCCGCGCGTTCGCCCGGCTTGCCGGCGGTCGCGGCGGTACCGACACCGACGCGATGATCGAGGAAATTCTGCCCTCAATCGAGGACTGCCACGACTGCGCCGACTTCTCGCTGGTGCCGCTCATCTGGTCGCGCACCACATGGGGTCAGGATATCGGCGAAAAGACGCGCGATCGCATCGATCAGGCGATCCTTGGCTTCCGCTACTGGATGGATGAACCCGGCAACGACGTGCAGTGGTATTTCTCCGAAAACCACGCGCTTCTGTTCCACACTTCGGCCTATCTCGCCGGCCATCTCTTCCCCGAGGCGACCTTCCGTCGCTCGGGCCGCAAGGGCAGCGAGCAAAGCGCCGTCGGCGCTGCCCGCGTTCGCGCCTGGCTCGATCATTTCGAGGCCTGGGAAATGGCGGAGTTCAACTCCGCGCCCTATTTCCCGATCGACCTCAAGGGCCTGACGGCACTGGCGGCACTCTCGCCCGACGCCGACATCGCCGACCGCGCCAAGAAGGGCATTGTCCGTCTCTGCGAGATCATCGCCCGCTCGGCCCATCACGGCATGGTGACGGCAGCGCAAGGGCGCTCCTACGAGCACACGCTTTGCGCCGGTCGCTCGCTCGAGCTTTCCGGCGTCGCACGCCTGCTCTGGGGCAAGGGCTGGTACGGCCGCCGCGTGCATGCGCTGCCGCAGCTTGCCGTCTGCCTGCGTGACCACGGCGTTGTGGTTCCGGAAACACTTGCCGCCGTTGCCTGCCACGAGGATGAGGCCACCCATCAGGAGTGGCGCTTCGCCCAGGGCGAAAACCGCTTCGCGGCGCTATACCATTACAAAGGCCGCCATTTCGCCATGGGCTCGGCGGCGCATTATCGCTGGAATGAATGGGGCTATCAGGAAACGGTGCTGCACCTGCGCCTTGGCCAGCGCCCCGAAGCGGCGATCTGGATCAACCATCCGGGCGAAACCATTCAGTTCGGGTACGGCCGGCCATCCTATTGGGGTGGTTGCGGCACCCTCCCTCGTGCCCACCAGTACAGGGGGCTGGCCGTACTCGACTTTGCGGCCGTCAGCGAACAACCGGACTTCACCCACGCGTGGTTCCCGGTCGCCGAGTTCGACGAGAGCAGGGTCAAGGGAAAGCTGGCACTTGCGCGCAGCGGCCGTGGCGCCGTTGCCCTGATCGGCGCAACCGAACTGTTACCGGTGACCGATGGCCCGTCAGCGAATGCGGAGCTGCGCCAGGCCGGCCACAAGACGCGCTGGATCATCCGGGTTTGCGAAGCCGAAGAGCTTTCCGGGGTGGAAACGAAGTTTGCCGGGCTCTCCGTCGTGGAAACTGCCGACGGTGCTTTCGTCATCAACGATCCAGACTATGGCCGCATCGTCTTCCGCAACGACGGTTCGACGGAAGCCGAAGGGCGCACCATCGCCGCCAAGGATTTCACCGTGGCAGGTGAGGCAACCATGCTCGCCGCCAGATAAGGCAAATAGAATCGCGCCGGCCGGGGAAGCCGGCGCAAGCCCCAAACGAGCGGGAGGACGCTCGCCTAGATAAGTGGAGGAGAAAGACAATGAAGAAGACCGGAAAGATGCTCGCGGCGCTCGCCGTCGGGCTCCTGACGTCGACGGCGGCAATGGCCGGCGACGTGCGCATCATGTGGTACTCCGATGGCGTCGAAGGCGAGGTGTTGAAGGACCTGCTCGACCGCTTCATGAAGGAGAACCCCGGGATCAACGTGATCCTCGACAACGTGTCCTACAGCGTCGTCAAGGAGCAGCTGCCGGTGCAGCTCGAAGCCGGCAACGGCCCCGACATCGCTCGCGTCACCAACCTCAAGGCCCAGAGCCAGCACTGGCTCGACCTTAGGCCGCTGGTCGCCGACGCCGCCTATTGGGACGAGAATTTCGGCGGGCAGGCAGACTGGATGCGCCCCGACGGATCGAACCAGATCTCTGGTTTCATGACCCAGATCACGATTGCCGGCGGCTTTGCTAACAAGACGCTGTTCGACCAGGCGGGCGTCGCGATCCCCGGCAAGGATGCGACCTGGGACGACTGGGCGAAGGCAGCCAAGCAGGTGGCAGAAAACCAGCAGGTTCCCTTCCCGATGGCGCTCGACCGCTCCGGTCACCGCCTCAGCGGCCCGAACCTTGCCTATGGCGGCAACTATATCGGCGCCGACGGCAAGCCGGCGCCGCTTGATGATGGCTCGAAGAACTTCCTGAAGACCTTCGTCGGCTGGGTTGCCGACGGCACGATGAGCAAGGACGTCTGGGTTTCGGCCGCCGGCTCCACCTATCGCGCCGCCGCCGACGACTTCATCAACGGACAGCTCGTCTACTACTATTCCGGTTCCTGGCAGGTTCCGAACTTCTCGACGAAGATCGGCACCAACTTCGACTGGGTGGCGACCGGCAGCCCCTGCGGTCCCTCAAACTGCACCGGCATGACCGGCGGCGCCGGTCTGGTGGCGGTCAAATACACCAAGAACCCGAAGGAAGTGGCCAAGGTGATGGACTATCTCGCGAGCGAACCGATCGTGAAGGAGTTCTCCGAGCGCACCCTGTTCCTGCCTGCGCATAAGGGCGTGCTTGCCAAGGAGCTCGACTTCAGGACCGACGACCCCCAGGCAAAGGCGGCGCTCAACGGCTTCGTCGAGGCGAGCAAGTCGCTCTCCGACGAGGCGCGCAAGCTGCCCGGCTGGCTCTGGTCCGACGCCGTCTACGGCGCGCTCGTCACCCGTGTCAGCCAGGCTGCTGCCGGCGAGATGACAGTCGACGAAGCGTTCACGCGCATCGATAGCGATATCGCCACCAAGGTGAAAGATAGCGGCAACTGATCCGGGCGATCGATACCCGGTTTCCGACGGTGTGACGTATCATGCCGTCGGATCAGCCGCCGACACACCAGTAAGCATTAGCTTACATAATGCTGACATCCGGCAAGCAGCGCTTGCCCGTCTCTTGCGGGCAGCAGATCACAATCCGGCGACGATCGTTGCGCTACAAAGCGCGACCGGTGGCGAGGTAGCAAACGATGAAGGCAGATGTTCCAAGAGGAGGCGGCTCACGCCTTGGCGAGGCGGTCATGGTGCCCGTACGACTGCTGATGGGCGCCGTCGACGCGCCGCTGCGGTTCGTGCAGCGCCGGCTCGGCATCGGCGGCATGGCGACCTTCTTCCTGCTGCCGAACATGCTGATCTTCGGCATATTCGTGCTGCTGCCGTTCTTTATCAACTTCGCCTATTCCATGACCGGCGGAACCGCCCTCTTCCTCCCCGACCGAAGCTTCGTAGGCGGCGACCAATATGCGCGCCTCTTCGATTGCGTGAATTACACCAACCCGAACAGCTGCGCGGAAGACACCTTCTGGACCGCCGTCGGCAACACTGCCTGGTTCGTGGTGCTGCAGGTCACCCTGATGATCCTGTTTTCGCTGGTGACGGCGCTGATCCTCAACCGCGACCTGATGGCGCGCAGCTTCTGGCGGGCGGTGTTCTTCTTCCCGGTGCTCCTGTCGCCCGTGGTCGTCGGCCTCATCTGGAAGTGGATCCTGCAGCGACAGGGGCTCTTGAATTTCGGCCTCTACAGCCTCGGCCTCGAGCCGCATACTTGGCTCAATGATCGCAACTGGTCCTTTGCGGCAACCGTCGGCGTTTCGATCTGGGCGCATATGGGCTTCTACACGCTGATCCTGCTTGCCGGCCTGCAGGCGATCCCGAAGGATCTCTATGAAGCGGCCGAGATGGACGGCACCCGTCCGGCGCGCGCCTTCTGGCGCATCACCTTGCCACTGCTGATGCCCAACCTGCTCGTCGTCATCGTGCTCGTGCTTATCCGCGCCGTGCAGATCTTCGACGAGATCTACGTGCTGACCGGCGGGGGCCCAGGCACCAGCACACTCTATATCACGCAATACATCTACGAGACCGGCTTCGCGACGCAGTTGCGCAATCCCGGCCTTGCCGCAGCCGCCTCGATCCTGATGGGCGCCGTGCTGGTTGTCCTCACCCTGGTCCAGCTCGGCCTTGGCCGCAAAGGCGAGAAGAAGGGAGCCCGAAAATGAGCCGTCTTGCCGAATTCATCTTTCGACGTCGCGGCCGCAATGGCTGGCACTGGACCGATATCGTCACCTGGGTCTGGCTCATCGGCGGTCTCTTCATCATGTTCGGCCCGGCCGTCTGGCTCGTCGGCTCCTCCTTCAAGTCGCCGGCAGCCCTTGCCGAATTCCCGCCGACGATCATGCCCTATGTAACGCAGAAGGCGACCGTCGAAGGTTACGACAAGCCGCTCGATCTCTACGAGGTGACGCTGCCGGATGGCAGCAAGAAGGTGCTCGCCGAGGTTCGCCGCATCGGCATCGTCAGCCAGATGGTCGCGCCGGAGAAGCCGACCGAGATCGTCAAGGTCAACATCGCCGAGCGCACGCCGGTGCGCACAATGTCCTTCGCCACCTCGAACTACAGCGAGCCCTTCACCCATTTCGATTTCGTCCGCTATCTCTGGAACTCCGTTTTCGTCACGGTGACGGCGACGGTGATTACGCTCATCGTCAATTCGATGGCCGCCTTCGCGCTCAGCAAATACGAGTTTCGCGGCCGCACCTTCGCGATGCTCTTGATCCTCGCCACCCTGATGGTGCCGCTCTCGGTGATCATGGTGCCGCTCTATTCGATCGTCTCGGCGCTTGGCCTCTTCAACAATCTCTGGGGGGTGATCCTGCCGACGGTCGCGACGCCGACCGGCGTCTTCATCCTGCGCCAATACATGCTGACCATCCCCGACGAGCTGATCGACGCCGCGCGCATGGACAAGGCATCGGAGTGGCAGATCTACTGGCGCATCATCCTGCCGCTGACGGCACCGGCGCTCGCTGTGCTTGCGATCTTCTCCGTCGTCTGGCGTTGGAACGACTTCCTCTGGCCGCTGATCGTGCTCTCCCGCAAGGAGCTTTATACGCTGCAGGTGGGCTTAAGCATCTATTCCGGCGAGCTGAACGTGCAGTGGCATTTCATTCTCGCCATGACGGTCGTGACCATGATCCCGGTCGTCCTGGTCTTCATCTTCCTGCAACGCTTCATCACCACCGGCATTGCCGGCACCGGACTGAAATAAGGGGGCACCCATGGGCCACATCAAGCTTACCAATGTGACCAAGTCGTTCGGCGCCGTCGACGTGCTTCATGGCATCAACCTGGATATCAAGGACGGCGAGCTCGTCGTCTTCGTCGGCCCCTCCGGCTGCGGCAAGTCCACGCTGCTGCGCATGATCGCCGGGCTGGAAAAGCCGACCGGCGGAGAACTCGCGATCGACGGCAAGGTGGTCAATGACGTGCCGGCCGCCGACCGCGGCCTCGCCATGGTCTTCCAGTCCTACGCGCTCTATCCGCATATGAGCGTGCGCCAGAACCTCGCCTTCGGCCTCGAAAACACCCGCATGCCGAAGACGGAGATCGCCGAGCGTATTGGGGAAGCCGCGCGCATGCTGGAGATCGAGCCCTATCTCGAGCGCCGGCCCGGGCAGCTTTCGGGTGGCCAGCGCCAGCGCGTCGCGATCGGCCGCGCGATCGTGCGCCGCCCCGTTGCCTTCCTGCTCGACGAGCCGCTGTCGAACCTCGACGCTGAACTGCGCGGCTCCACCCGCGCCGAGCTTGCGGCCCTTCACGCCCGGCTGTCGGCAACGATGATCTATGTGACACACGACCAGGTAGAGGCGATGACGCTCGCCGACCGCATCGTCGTCCTGCGCGCCGGCCGCATCGAGCAGATCGGCACGCCGCTCGAACTCTATAACAAGCCGGCCAACCGCTTCGTCGCCGGTTTCATCGGCTCGCCGCACATGAATTTCCTCGAAGGCACGCTGGAAGCGGCCGGCACGGGTTCGGCGGTCGCAACGCTGAAGGGCGGCCACCGGCTGCAGGTTCCGATCGCCGACGCAGCAGCTGCAGCCGGCTCGCCCATCACGCTCGGCGTCCGGCCGCAGCACATCACGCTTGATACCGGTGAAAGCGGCATTCCCGCCAAGATCCGCCTCGTCGAGGCGCTCGGTTCCGAAACCGTGCTGCATGCCGATGTCGCCGGCCAGAAGATCCTGGTCGTCGCCCCCGGTCAGCATGACCTGGCACCGGGATCGGAAATCAGGCTGTCGCTCGCGGCTGCCCCCATACATCTCTTCAACGACAAGGGGCTTCGCCTTGAACGCGCTGTTTGACCTCACAGGCAAGACCGCCCTCGTCACCGGCGCCCGTACCGGCCTCGGCCAGGGCATGGCTCTGGCGTTGGCGCGGGCCGGCGCCGATATCGCCGCCCTCGGTTCGACGCCCATGCCGGAGACGGCAGTGCTGGTACGAGAGGCGGGTGTTCGCTTTCACGAACTGACCGTCGATCTCTCCAGGCCTTTCGACGCGGCGTCGGCGATCGGCGACGTCGTGGCTGCCCTCGGCGGCATCGACATCCTCGTCAACAATGCCGGCATCATTCGCCGCGCCGACCTGCTCGACTATTCCGAGGACGACTGGGACAGCGTGCTCGACGTCAACCTGAAGGCGGCCTTTCTGCTGTCGCAGGCCGCAGCGAGACACATGGTTTCGACCGGACGCGCCGGCCGGATCGTCAATGTCGCCTCGATGCTGACCTTCCAGGGCGGCATTCGCGTGCCGGCCTATGCCGCCTCGAAGCACGGCATCGCCGGCCTCACCAAGGCGATGGCCAACGAGCTTGCGCCGTGCGGGATTACCGTCAATGCGATCGCCCCGGGCTACATGGCGACCGACAACACCGAGGCGCTGCGCAACGACCCCGATCGCAACGCCCAGATCTCCGCCCGCATTCCGATGGGGCGCTGGGGCACGCCCGACGATCTCGCGACCGCCGTGCTCTTCTTCGCAGCACCCGCCTCCGGCTATGTCACCGGAACGGTGCTGCCGGTCGATGGCGGCTGGCTCGTTCGCTAGGCGCCACCAATGTCCTTCTCCGCCGAGCGCCTGCGCACGCTTCTCGGTCTCGCTGATACGGAACTGTTCCTGGATGTCTGCGTGATGGAGGATCGTGGTTCTTACATCGTCGAGAGGCTGAGCTTTCGCACACCTCGCAACGGCGCTGAAATCCGCGGCTTTCTGACACGACCACCCGTCAACGACGGGCCTCGACCAGCGATCCTCTACGCCCATGCCCATGGCGGACGCTACGAGATCGGTGCGAACGAACTGCTTGATGGCCGGCCGGCACTGCTCAGCCCGCCCGGGCCCGTTCTCGCGGAGCACGGCTTCGTTACCCTGTGCATCGACATGCCGACGTTCGGAGAGCGCTCGATCGTAAGAGAGAGCGCCGCGACAAAGGCTGCCCTCTGGTATGGCGGAACCCTTTTCGGCCAGATGCTTTCCGAGCAGCAGGCAGCGCTCACTTGGCTTTCAATGCGTAACGACGTCGACCCCGCGCGCATCGGCATGACCGGGATCTCGATGGGCGCCACCCTTTCCTACTTCCTGGCTGCGCTCGACCCCCGGATCGCGGCAATCGCCCACCTCTGCTGCTATGCGGATTTCGCCACGCTCGTCGCAACCGGCGCTCACGATCTGCACGGCCATTATCTCACGATCCCCGGTCTGCTCGCGGAGACCTCGACTGGCGAAATCGCCGGGCTCGTTGCCCCGCGGCCACAATTGATCTGTGTGGGGCTCGACGATCCGCTGACGCCGCCACAAGCGGTGGAGCGGGCCCATGCCGCAACGCGCGCCGCCTATCGGGCGGCTGGCGCCGAGCGCAACTTATTCTTGGTTGCAGAGCCCGGCATCGGCCACGTCGAAACGCTGACCATGCGGGAGGCGGTTCTGGCCTTCCTCTCCCACCACCTCGGCACGCCAGTCAGCGGTTGAGGAAACCAACTCTTCGTGCGCGGGCGGCAAGCACGGCTTTCAGGCTTCGCGAAGGTCGATCGTGCCGACCTTCTTGCCCCACCACCACCGGTCCGATCAGGATTTTGTGATGTCGCAGTCACGATTTTTCATTCATCGAAACAACCCCTTCGAGAATCACCAGAAAGCGAGTACTCTGAGGGAACATTGCGCATGGGACGCCGTTTATTCGAATGAGCGAGCCGATAAGCAGCGATCCCCGTCTCAGCCAGCGGCCGCGGGAGAGCATGATGCAAAAGAGCGAATGCGACGTTTTTGATCTCTTCTCGGAGATCTATACCAGTGCAGCGCAAGAAGAAATCAGCCTTCAAGAATACCTCCTCGCATGTCGCGACGACAAAAGCATGTATGCCACCGCGCAAGAGCGGATGGTCACTGCCATCGGTAATCCAACCCTGATCGATACCAGCGCGGACGAGCGTCTCGGCCGCATCTTTTCAAACCGTACCGTCAAGATCTATCCATCCTTCGCCGATTTCTACGGCATGGAAGACACGATCGAGCGGATCGTCGGTTACTTCCGCTACGCTGCCCAGGGGCTCGAGGAGCGCAAACAGATCCTCTACCTGCTCGGACCGGTCGGCGGCGGCAAGTCGTCACTCGCCGAGCGGCTGAAGAAACTGATGGAGCTGCAGCCGATCTACACGCTGGCAGTCGGCGGCAAGGTCAGCCCCGTCTTCGAATCCCCCCTCGGCCTCTTTCACCCCGACCGCATGGCCGACTTGCTGGAAGACAAATACGGGATCGGCAGGCGCCGTCTGACCGGTCTGATTTCGCCCTGGGCGACGAAGCGGCTCGACGAAGTCGACGGCGATATCTCCAAGTTCAGTGTGGTCAAGCTGATGCCATCGCGGCTGCGCCAAGTGGCGATCGCGAAGACAGAACCCGGCGACGAGAACAACCAGGACGTTTCCTCGCTGGTCGGCAAGGTGGACATCCGCCAGCTTGAAAACTACAGCCAGGCCGACCCCGACGCCTATTCCTACAGCGGCGGCCTCAACCGCACGACGCAGGGGCTGCTCGAGTTCGTCGAAATGTTCAAGGCACCGATCAAGGTCCTGCATCCCTTGCTGACGGCGACCCAGGAAGGCAACTACAACGGCACTGAAAGCTTCGGAGGGTTCCCCTACCAGGGCATCGTCGTTGCGCATTCCAACGAATCGGAATGGCTGCAATTCAAGAACAACAAGAACAACGAGGCCTTCCTCGACCGCATCCTGGTCGTCAAGGTGCCCTACTGCCTGCGTGTCACCGAGGAGCGGCAGATCTACGAGAAGCTGCTGCGCGAAAGCGAGCTCACCAAGAGCCCCTGCGCGCCGGAAGTGCTGGAAAGCCTCAGCCGCTTTACCGTCTCGACCCGGCTTGCCCGCCACGAGAACTCACCGCTCTATACCAAGATGCGGGTCTATGATGGCGAGAACCTGAAGGACACCGATCCCAAGGCGAAGTCCGTTCAGGAATATCGCGACGCCGCCGGCGTCGACGAGGGTATGACCGGCATCAGCACCCGCTTTGCCTTCAAGGTGTTGTCCGAGACCTTCAACTACGACACCAAGGAGGTCGCGGCCGATCCCGTGCACCTCATGTATATCCTGGAACAGGCGATCCGCCGCGAACAGTTCCCGAAGGAGACCGAGGCGAGCTATCTCGATTTCATCAAGTCCGAGCTTGCCTCGCGCTACGCCGAATTCATCGGCCACGAAATCCAGAAGGCCTATCTCGAATCCTACAGCGAATACGGTCAGAACCTCTTCGACCGTTACATCGCCTATGCCGACGCCTGGCTGGAAGACCAGGACTTCAAGGATCCCGACACTGGGCAGATCCTCAACCGGGAGATCCTCGACAGCGAGCTGTCGCAGATCGAAAAGCCGGCCGGCATTGCCAACCCCAAGGACTTCCGCAACGAGGTTGTAAAGTTCACCCTGCGCGCCCGCGCCAAGAACCATGGGCGCAACCCCTCCTGGACGAGCTACGAGAAGCTTCGCGACGTGATCGAGAAGCGCATGTTCGGCCAGGTCGAAGACCTGCTGCCGGTCATCAGCTTCGGCTCGAAGAAGGACAGCGCCTCCGAGAAGCAGCATGCCGAATTCGTCCAGCGCATGACCGAACGCGGCTATACCGAGCGTCAGGTCCGGCGGCTGGTCGATTGGTACATGCGGGTCAACAAGGCGGGCTGACGATGCCGAAGCAGGGGATTGGTATATGCCGAATTTCATCGACCGGCGGCTCAATCCGAAGGATAAGAGCCTCGGCAACCGACAGCGTTTTCTGAAACGGGCCCGCGAGGAACTCAAGCGGGTCATCAAGGAACAAGTCAAATCCGACAGGATCATCGACGTCGATGCTGCGCACGGCGTACCGATGCCGACCGACGGTGCCAGTGAGCCGACATTCCAGCCGGCCCGCGGGAGCGGCGAACGTAACTATGTGCTTCCCGGCAACAAGCAGTTTTCGGCCGGCGACCGCCTGCCGAAGCCGGAAGCGGGTGGGGGTGGAGGCGGCAAGGGCCGCCCCGGGACCGGAGAAAGCGAAGACGACTTCCAGTTCATCCTGTCGCGCGAAGAGGTGCTGGATCTCTTCTTTGAGGATCTGGAATTGCCCGACATGGTCAAGCTCAGCCTCAAGGAAACTGTGACGTTCAAACCGCGTCGCGCAGGCTTTGCCACCGCCGGCACGCCGACCAACATCAATGTCGGGCGGACGATGCGCAACAGCTTCGGCCGGCGCATGGCGCTGCATCGGCCCAAGGAAAAGGAACTGACCGTCCTTTCCGAGGAGATCGCGCGGCTGGAGGCGGCGCCGGAGATTTCACCGAAGGACCGCCAGAGGCTCAGCGAGCTTCGCAGCGAACTGGAGAGGATCGAGCGCAAGCGGCGGCGCATTCCCTATGTCGACCCGGTCGACATCCGCTTCAACCGCTTCGAACAGCAGCCGCTGCCGAACGCCAATGCGGTGATGTTCTGCCTGATGGATGTCTCGGCCTCCATGGGCGAACGCGAAAAGGATCTCGCCAAGCGCTTCTTCGTGCTTCTGCACCTGTTCCTGAAGCGGCGCTACGAACGGATCGACATCGTCTTCATCCGCCACACGGACGAGGCCCGCGAGGTCGACGAGGAGACGTTCTTCTACAGCACCCAGAGCGGCGGCACGATCGTCTCGACCGCGCTCGAGGAGATGATCAGGATCATCGCGGACCGCTACCCCTCGCAGATCTGGAACATCTATGCCGCGCAGGCCTCCGACGGCGACAACATCATCGGCGACAGCGAGCATTGCGCAGCGCTGCTCCGGGAGAAGCTGACGAAGCTCTGCCAGTACTACGCCTATGTCGAGATCATCGACGAGCGAGAGACGGAAATCTTCGGATCGACGGACAACGGCACCGCGCTCTGGCGCGCCTATCGCACGGTGGATGGCGAGAAGTCGAATTTCCAGATGACGCGCATCGCCAAGCCCGCCGATATCTACCCGGTCTTCCGCAGGCTCTTTGCCCGGCAGCCGGCCACACGCACCCGGAAATGAGGGGACGACCGGATGGCTCGACGTGCGACTTCAGGCCTCCTGTTCCAGGGCTCGGACTGGAACTTCACGACCCTTTCGCGTGCCTATGACGCGATCGAGCAAGTCGCGCTTGAGGAAATGGGCCTCAGCGTCTACCCGAACCAGCTGGAGATCATCACCTCCGAGCAGATGCTCGACGCCTATTCCTCGGTCGGCATGCCGCTCATGTACCAGCATTGGTCCTTCGGCAAGCGCTTCGCCTATGAGGAGCACCACTATCGCAAGGGGCACCGCGGCCTCGCCTATGAGCTGGTGATCAATTCCAATCCCTGCATTACCTATCTCATGGAAGAAAACACGATGGCGATGCAGGCGCTGGTCACGGCGCATGCCGCGTTCGGCCACAATCATTTTTTCAAGAACAACTACCTCTTCCGCCAGTGGACCGATGCCGGCGCGATCCTGAGCTACATGGATTTCGCCAAGAAGTACGTGACCAAATGCGAGGAGCGGCACGGCACCGCCGCCGTCGAGGCGATCCTCGATTCGGCCCATGCGCTGATGGACCAGGGCGTCTTCCGCTATCGCCGGCCGCCGCGGCTCTCCTCCGAAAAGGTTCGGGAACGGGCGCGGGAACGGCTGGAATATGAGGAACAGACCTATAGCGATCTCTGGCGAACGCTGCCGCAGACGGCCGAGAGCCACGACCCGGCCGAAGCCGAGCGAGACGCTTCCGAGCGCAAGAAGGTGCTCAACCTGCCGGAAGAGAACCTGCTCTATTTTCTCGAGAAACACAGCCTGATCCTGGAGCCGTGGCAGCGGGAATTGCTCCGGATCGTTCGGGTCATCGCGCAATATTTCTACCCGCAGCGGCAGACGAAGGTGATGAACGAGGGCTGCGCGACCTTCGTCCACTACACCATCATCAACCGGCTCTACGACCAGGGCCGGATTGGCGAGGGCCACATGCTGGAACTCTTGCAGAGCCACTCCAACGTCGTCTTCCAGCCGGATTTCGACGACCGGCGCTATCCCGGCATCAACCCCTATGCGCTCGGCTTTGCAATGATGCAGGACATCCAGCGGATCGCCACCGAGCCGACGGCCGAGGACCGCGACTGGTTTCCGTCCTTTGCCGGCAACGGTGACTGGATGGAGACGCTGCGCGATGCCTGGGCCAACCACCGCGACGAATCCTTCATTCTGCAGTATCTGAGCCCGGCCGTGATGCGCAAATTCCGGCTGTTCCACCTCGCGGACCGCGCTTCCGAGCGTTTTGTCGAGGTCGCGTCGATCCACAACGAACGCGGCTATTCGGCCGTTCGCTCGGCGCTTTCCAACAGCTACGACGTCGCCGCCAACCAGCCTGATATTCAGGTGATGGACGTCGATCTGCTGGGGGACCGGCACCTTCGATTGCAGCACAACATCAAGAGCGGCATCGTGCTCGAAGAGGGCAGCCGTAACGCGACATTGCGTCATGTGCGCCACCTCTGGGGCTACGAAGTCAGCCTCGCCGGCGTCGACCCGCAAACCGGCCGCACAGTGTATGAATATTCGACGGCAAAGGATGGCTGAGCAAGACGCGAGCGGGCTGCCTCTTCCCGTTAATGCCGGCAAGGGCGGCGCCTTGGTTGGGCACAAACGGGCATCACAAGAATTCAGGGCAGACATTAGAATTATTTGGCCTTATGGCTGCATCAAGCACGTGCGCGCTGCGCCGCGAGGCGGAACCCCGAGTCTACTCCTCAAGGAAAAGATCTTCCGTTTCAGCCGGCGAGCGCTTCCTGTGCCGGAGGCGGTGGCAAGGCCGCTGCCTGCTGAGCCGCCGCAGCAGCCAGCCATTCGCTGAACGCCTGCATCGCCGGCGTGACCGGACGTGATTTCAGCCGCGTCAGCCAGTAGCTACCCATCGAGGTGTGGACGTCGAAAGGCTGTCGGATCGTGCCGTTCGACAGCAACCGCGAGAACATCAGTGGGGGCGCGAGTGCCACGCCAATCCCCTGGGCTGCAGCCTCCATCATCGCCAGCGAACTATCGAAGACGATGCCCTTCAGCAGCGGCGCCGGATAGGCAATGCCGGCCGCTTCGAACCAGTTCACCCATTCGTCGGCCCGGTAGGACCTGAGCAGCGTTTCGTTCAGGAGATCGGCGGGCGTCTTCAGCCGATCGGCGATCTCGGGAATGCAGAGCACGGAAAGCGGCGCCTCGAAGAGCCGCGTCGCCTCGATATTATGCCAGGAGCCGCCGCCGAAGCGGATGGCGAAATCCAGGCCTTCCGCGGCCATGTCGACCCGGTTGTTGTTGGTCGAAAGGCGGACATCGATGAACGGGTATTTGGCCTGGAAGTCGGCAAGCCGCGGCAACAGCCAGCCGACGGCAAAGGTGCCGACGGCGCCGATCATCAGCACTTCGCGAATGTGGCCGGCCTCGAAGCGCTCAAGCATATCCGCCATCCGATCGAAAGAATCCCGCAAGACCGGCAACAACGCCTCGCCCTCAGCCGTGATCATCAGTCCGCGCGGCAATCGCTTGAACAGGGTGACGTTCAGCCGGCTTTCGAGCAGTTTGACCTGGTGGCTCACCGCAGCCTGCGTTACGCAGAGTTCGATCGCCGCGCGGGTGAAGCTCAAATGCCGCGCCGATGCCTCGAAGGCGCGCAGCGCATTGAGCGGAAGATATGGCCTGACCATGTATGCCCTAACTCATCTAATGGGTCTCGCAAATAAACGTGGTTTGTTGCTCCGGCACAATCCCTTTACGGTGAACTCCATCGGCTGACGCGGCTGTAGCTCGGCAGCATCAGCTCAGGAAGGTGCGGCCGATTGCGCCGCTTACGGGGATCGATCCCATGCGCCGTTTCGCCTACAGCGCCGCGCGTCTTAGCAGACGCGCAAAGGTCGCTGTAGAACTGCATGTCTTCGTCCTCAAATCGATGTCGATTTAAGGAGACATGCAGTCGCCATAGCGCCCGCTCGCATCGTCTCCGCCGCCGACATCACGCATGCCGGCGAAGCCAAATGCCGTTCCAAGACAGGCCGCGAGCCGCACGGACATCCGTGCCGGCCAGGCTATCTATTATCCCAAAGGTCCGTTCCGCCCTTATGAAGTTCATCGCAAACCTGCTTGGTACATCCCTCAATCTCGTAACCGTCGTCGCACTCGCGGCGGCCACGGTCGTCGCAGCGTTGACGCGAAACCTGCCCGATCACCGCACGCTCGCGAACTGGGAACCGGCAGTCACCACCCGCCTCTATGCCGGCGACGGCACGATGGTCGGAGAACTCGCGCGCGAACGCCGGCTGTTCCTGCCGATCGGCGCGATCCCCGCCCGCATCCGCCAGGCATTCCTTTCGGCCGAGGACAAGAATTTCTACGCCCATCCCGGGATCGACGTTGCGAGCATCGGCACGGCACTTCTGTCCAATCTCGCCAATTACGGTTCCGGCCGTCGCATGATCGGCGGCTCGACGATCACGCAGCAGATCGCCAAGAATTTTCTCCTGTCTTCCGACCGGACGGTGGAGCGGAAGCTGCGCGAAGCGATCCTTTCGCTGCGGATCGACCAGACCTATTCCAAGGACCGTATTCTCGAACTCTATCTCAACGACATCTATCTCGGGCGCGGCGCCTATGGCGTGGCACAGGCGGCGCTCACCTATTTCGACAAGCCGGTGAGCGAGCTCTCGGTTTCTGAGGCCGCCTTCCTCGCCGCCCTCCCGAAGGCGCCCAACAATTACAATCCCGATCGCCAGGCGGAGCGCGCAATGGGGCGCCGCAACTGGGTCATCGACCAGATGCGCCAGAACGGCTTTGTCGACGCAGCGGCGGCTGCCCAGGCGGCGGCAGCTCCTCTCGGCGTCGATCGGCGCACGCCATCGCCCGCCGTCGCCGCTGCCGACTACTTCACCGAAGAAGTCCGCCGCCAGCTCAACACCCAGTATGGCGAGGCTGCACTCTACACCGCCGGCTTTTCGGTGCGCACCACGCTCGATCCGCGGCTGCAGGAAGCTGCGATGAAAGCGTTACGCAAGGGCCTCGTCGCCTATGACCAGGCGAAAGGCTACCGCGGCCCGGTCGCCAGAATATCCTCGATCAAGGACTGGCCTTCGGCGCTCGCCAAGCTCCGGCCGCTTTCCGACGTGCCGGAATGGCGGCTGGGCGTGGTGCTCGCCGCCGGGAAGGCCGACGCGGAAATCGGTCTCCGCCCGGAGTCCACGGCGTCAAACGGGATCACCCCGGCAGAGACCATAGGCCTTGACCGGAAAGGCGCCACCTGGGCGCTCTGCCGCTCGGCCAAGGGAAAGCACAACTGTGCCGCAGGCATCGATGGCGTTCTGACGCCCGGCGATGTCGTCTATGTGGAGAAGCAGGAGGACGGCTATGTCCTGCGGCAGCCGCCGCTCGTTCAGGGCGCTCTCGTTTCCATGGATCCGAACACCGGTCGCGTGCTCGCAGTCGCCGGCGGCTTTTCCTACGTACAGTCGGAATTCAACCGCGCGACGCAGGCCTATCGCCAGCCCGGCTCATCCTTCAAGCCCTTCGTCTATGCCGCCGCTCTCGACAACGGCTATGCGCCGACGACGCTGGTGATGGATGCGCCGATCGCCCTTGCCGACGGTGCCGGCAGGACATGGAAGCCGAAGAACTACGACGGGCGCTTCAGCGGTCCTTCCACCTTGCGCGTCGGGCTGGAAAACAGTCGCAACCTGATGACCGTGCGTCTCGCCCGGCATCTCGGCATGGATCTCGTGGCAGATTACGGCAAGCGCTTCGGCATCTATGACGAGCTCAAACCCTATCTGCCGATGTCGCTCGGCGCCGGCGAGACGACGCTGTTGCGGCTGGTCTCCGCTTATGCGGTCATCGCCAATGGCGGCAAGGCGGTCACGCCCTCGATGGTCGACCGCATCCAGGATCGCTACGGCCGCACGATCTTTCGCCACGACCAGCGCCGCTGCGACGATTGCAACGGCGCCGACTGGACCGGCCAGGAAGAGCCTGTGCCGGTCGACGATCGCGACTATGTGCTCGACCCGATGACCGCCTATCAGGTGACCTCGATGCTGCGCGGTGTCGTGGAGCGCGGCACCGCCAGGAATGTCGGCTCGCTCGGCGTGCCGATCGCCGGCAAGACCGGAACCACCAATGACGAAAAGGACGTCTGGTTCGTCGGCTTCACCCCGAACATCGTCACCGGCGTTTTCCTTGGCTACGACACGCCGAAGCCGATGGGCTATGGTGAAACCGGCGGCGGTCTCGCCGCACCCATCTTCATCGATTTCATGAAGATAGCCCTTCAAGGGCGTCCGGCGGCCGATTTCCACGCGCCACCAGGCATGATGCTGGAGGCGATCGACAGGAAGAGCGGCCAGCCTGTGCCCGAGGGCACGCCCGGGGCCATTGTCGAATCCTTCAAGCCAGGGACGGCCCCCTGCATGAGCGGGTGCGCCGTCATCGACGGTTTCGAAACGGCGAGCACGTCGGCCACCGCCGACCCAGACCTCTCCCCGGAACTGCGTGAAAAGCTGCTCACCAACGGCAACGGGCTCTATTGATATGGTACGTCAGGTTCAGTCCCGCCCGGATCGTCGTGGCCGGCTCCTCTTTGTCATCGGCGCCTTCGCGCTGGTCTTCGGCCTCATGCTCGCGCGCCTCGTCCAGCTTGGCGTCGCGGACTATGAGCGGACCGGCTACATACCGCCGCCGCCGAGCCTTGGCCGCCCGTCGATCCTCGACCGGAACGGCAATCTGCTGGCAATCGATGTGCCGAGTTCCGGGCTTTATGCCGAACCACGGCTGATCGTCGATGTCGACGAGGCCGTCGAGAAGCTGACCGCGATCTTCCCTGACATCGACGGGCGCGATCTCTACCGACGGCTGAAGAGCGGCGCAGCCTTTGCCTGGATCAAGCGTCAGGTAACGCCGGCGGAGGAACAGGCCGTCTGGAACGCCGGCATTCCCGCTATCGGCTTCCAGCGCGAGAAGCAGCGCTTTTATCCCAACGGATCGCTCGCCGCCCATGTGCTCGGCACCGTCGACATCGACAATATCGGCATTGCCGGTATCGAGAGATGGATCGAGGGACAGGGTCTGGAGGTCCTGCGCCAAAGCGGCATGGATCTCTCCCACCGCAATCTCGAGCCGGTGAGTGTCACGCTCGACATCCGCATCCAGCACGCGCTCGAGACCGAGCTGCGCAAGGCGATCGCCAAGTTCAGCGCCAAGGCGGGCGCCGGGCTGGTGCTTGATGTCACCAATGGCGAGATCCTGGCGCTCGTTTCCTATCCCGATTTCGACCCGAATCTGCCTGTCGATGCGCTGAAGCCCGATCGCATCAACCGCATCGCCGCCGCCACCTTCGAGATGGGCTCGACCTTCAAGGCGCTGACGACGGCGATGGCGCTCGACTCGGGCCAGTTCACCCTTCGCTCCGTCATCGACGCGAGCAGGCCGCTCGCCTTCGGCCGTTTCCGCATCAACGACTATCGCGGCCAGTATCGGCCGCTGACGCTGCCCGAAGCCTTCATCTACTCCTCCAATATTTCGATGGCGAAGATGGCGATTGCCGTTGGTCCGGAAAATCTGCGGACGTTCCTGACGCGGTTCGGGCAGATGTCGCGGCTGACGACCGAACTGCCGGAAAGCGCCCATCCGCAATTGCCGCGGCGTTGGGGCGAGATCGATACGGCAACCGCCTCCTACGGTCACGGTATCGCCGTCACGCCGCTGCAGGCGAGTATCGCAGTTGCGGCGCTCGTCAATGGCGGCCGTCTCATAAGGCCGACGCTGATCAAGGGCGCACCGCTCGAAAATCGCCTGCTGGCCCGCGACCTGATCAAGCCGGAGACCGGCGAGGCGCTGCGTTATCTGCTGCGGCTCAATGCCAAGACCGGCTCGGCGAAACGGGCCGAGGTCAAAGGCTATTTCATCGGCGGCAAGACCGGCACGGCCGAGAAGGTCGTCGGCGGCCGTTACTCCAAGGAACTCAACATCACGTCCTTCATGGGCATCGTCCCGGTGGATAACCCGCGTTATCTCCTGCTCACCTTGCTCGATGAGCCGAAGGGCCTGCCGGAAACCTATGGTTTCCGCACCTCGGGTTGGAACGCAACGCCGCTCGGCGGCGCGGTCTTCGAGCGCATCCTGCCGATGCTGGCGCTGATGCCCGATTTCGAGATCGCCGATGTCAGCTTTCCCGATATCAGCAGCCAAGGGGCCTTTGGCTCACAGCTCTTTCCGTCGTCGACGAGCAAGGGCGAACGCAACAGCCGTCCCATCGACGGCGCACTCTGACGCGCGCCTTGCCTGAACGCAGCAACGCCCCCGTGGCTTCCACGAGGGCGTGTGCATGCGCGAACAAAGGTTAGCTAATGCTTACCTTTCGATCATGCGGTTCCAGCGCTTGTTCCATTCCTGCCGGTTCTGGTTAATTGCATCCCAATCGAGAACCTTGGCGGTCTGCATGTTGGTCTTGAAGGTCGCAAGCTTCGCGTTCGCCGCATCCGTACCAGCCTTGGCATTGATGTTCGACGGGATGATGTTGCCGTTGTCGAGCGCCAGGCTCTGCGCCTCGGCCGAAAGCAGGTAGTGGGCGAGCTTCTGGCTGAGTTCCGGCTCGCTGTTGTTGGCGATCACGCATTCGGTGACGGCGAGCACCACGGAGCCTTCCTTGGGCTGGGCGTATTCGACCGGAATACCCTTGTCCTTCAGATTGTTGACGGCCGTCGGCGTCAGCGGGAAGATCGCCGCCTCGCCCGTCTGCACCATCTCGGAGATCTTGGCCGAACTCGGGATGAACTCGATGACGTTCTTGCCGATCGTATCGGAGAACTTCTCGAAGCCGGGCTCGACATTGGTCTCGTCACCGCCCTGGATGCGGTTGAACATCAGGAAGGCGTGCAGGCCGAAGCTCGATGCGGAAGCCGATTGGAAGACGACGGCGTTTTCGAACTTCGGATCGGCCATGTCCATCCATGAGGTCGGCGCCGGCCAACCCTTCTCGTCGAAGAGCTTCTTGTTGTAGGCAAGCCCGGTCATGCCCATGTCGACGCCGATCGCCATGTCGTCTTTCAGGCGCGCGGACGGCTGGATCTGGTCGAGCACCGGATCGGCGGCTATTTTCTGGCAGAGGCCGCCGCCGATGGCGCGCACCATCACGCCGTCGTCGAGCAGCATGACATGCATCTGCGGATTGTCCTTGGCGGCCGTCGCCTTAGCGAGGATATCGGCGGAGGTGCCGGGCACGACGACGACCTTGACGTCGTTCGCCTTCTCGAAGGGCGGCAGAACGTGTTCGGTATAGGCACGCTCGAAGTTGCCGCCGTTCATGCCGATATAGAGCGTCTTGGTTTCCGCCGACGCGGCATTCTGCTGCAGGACAAAGGCCAGCAATGCGAGGGCCGTGGTTTTGGTAAGCCGTTGGTCGATCATGGTATTCCCCTTTCTGTTTACAACGAGGCTGCAGTTTCGACCGCCACCTTGCGGAAGCGGCCAATGGAAAAGGCGTCGATGGGCGTGGTGCTGTGGCCGTCGGTGACGAGCTCTGCGAGCACCTCGCCGACGGCGGGCGCGGTCTGGAACCCAGCGCCGCAGAAGCCGAAGGCGTGGAAAAGGCCAGATGTCGTTTCGCTCGGGCCGATCACCGGGTTGCCGTCGGGCATCTCCGCCTCGGTGCCGGACCAGAAACGAATGACCTGGGCGTGCGCCAGATGCGGAAAGAGCGCGATTGCGCGTTGCATCACCGAGGACGCAGCAGTCACCGACGGGCGCGAATAGTCCGGATCGCCCAGTGGCAGGCCGCGGCCGCCGCCCATGACGTAATTGCCACGGGCCACCTGCCGGCCATAGAAGCTGCCGCCCTGCTCGCCCATGCTGACAGGCAGCCGCAGCGGCAAAGGCTCGGTGACCACCATCGATGGATAGATCCGCGTCAGCGGCACAATCTCTCCGAACTGGGCGGCAAAGCGATCGGACCAGGCGCCGGCGCTGTTGACCAGCTGCCGGCAAAGGATCTCGATACCGTCGCCGGCAAGAATGGCAAAGCCGTTGCCCGTCGTTGTGACCTCGCGCACCGGTGTCTGCTCAAGCACGGTGACACCGGCACGTTCGGCCGCCCTTGCAAAGGCGGGTGCCACCAGCCGCGGATTGGCATGGCCGTCATCGGGGCAGAGCGAAGCGCCGACCGCCTTCGCCGAAAGCCAGGGAAACCGCTCAGTCAACGCTGATCCGGCGACGAGTTCGAGGCCGAGGCCGTAGTCCCTCACGGTCTCGGCATAGGCTTCGAGCTTGGCGAAATCCTTCTCGGTGCGGGCAAGCTTCAGATGGCCGGAGCGGACATATTCGGCATCGATGCCGATCATTGCCTTCAGTTGCGGCCAGATGCGGTGCGACCGCTGCGAAAGCGGCAATTGCTCCGGAGGGCGACCCTGCCGGCGCACGCCGCCATAGTTCACCCCGCTTGCCTGGGCGCCGCAATAACCTTTGTCGAGCAGCGCGACAGAGAGCCCGGCCTTGCGCATGGCGAGGGCTGCGGAGCTGCCGACCAGCCCGCCGCCGATGATCGCGACGTCGACGGAGATGCGCCGGCTCATGAGCGGGTCTCCGTTTCGACACCAGCGCCGAAACCGAGCGGGATCGGCTTGACCGGCGCCTGGGCGCGTAGACGGCCGACCGCGCCGGCGGAGGTGCCGCATGCAGCACTCAGGAGCTCGGCCGTAGCAGCAGAGCACATCCGCCCCTGGCAACGGCCCATGCCAACGCGGCTCAACGCCTTCAGGCGGTTGATCTCGGTGACGGACCCATTCGCAATAGAGCGGCGCCCTTCGGCGATGGTGATCTCCTCGCAACGGCAGAGCATCGTCTCCTCCGGTACGGTCTCGAACCAATCGTCCGGGAAGGGAAATGCGCGTTCGAGGATGTCGCGCTGACGCAGGATCGCGTCACGCGCGGCCACCAGGCGGGTCGTATCCGCCGATCTTTGACCCATGTCCTGAAGCAGGGCGGCAGCCGCGAGCTCGCCAGAGATTTCCGCTGCATCCGCACCGGCAATGCCGCTGCCGTCGCCGGCAACATAGACGTCCGGCCGGCTCGTGCGCCCCATGGTGTCGCGCTCCGGCAGCCAGACGCGGTCGCGCTCGTTGAAGCGGAAGCGGCAGCCGGCAAGATCGGCAAGCTGGGTTTCCGGCCGGAGCGCAAAGCCGTAGGCGAGCGCGTCGCAGGCAATCGTCTCGACGACATCGCCCTTGAGCGTCCGTCGACGGAAACGCAGACCTTCGACGCGGCCCTTGCCGAGAACCGCCTCGGGCCTGACGCCACAGCGGATCTTCACGCCGGCAAGCTGGAGCTGCAGCCCGTAGAAGAGACCGAGCGCGACAATGCGCGGTGCATGAACGGCAAGCGAAAGCAGGTGGCGTTTCGACGCGAGGGGTGCAGTATCGAGCACCGCTTGTACTCGCGCACCGGCCTTCATGTATTGCCAGGCAACGAGATAGAGCAGCGGCCCGGACCCCATGAAGACGACGCGATCGCCGATCGTGCAGCCTTGGGCCTTCAATGCGGTCTGCGATGCGCCGAGCGTATAGACACCTGGCGTCGTCCACCCTGGGAACGGCAGCACGCGATCGGTCGCGCCGGTGCAGAGGATCAACTGCGAGAAGCCGATCTGCCGGTGGACACCGCCTGAGAGAATATCGAGCTGGTTGCGACGTTCGGGTGCCGAAATATTCCAGACGAGCGTTTCGGGCTGATAGTCAATTTCGGGCAGCAGCGCCTCGAAGGTCTCGTGCAGTTTCTTCGCCCTGCCGGCTTCCGAACCATAGCGGCTCTGGTAGGAGCGCCCGTCGTCGATCAGCGGACGGCGATAGATCTGGCCGCCGGCGCGCTGGCCTTCGTCGAGCACGATCGGCCTGAGGCCGGCGCGGACGAGGCGCTCGGCAGCACGAATGCCAGCGGGGCCTGCACCGACGATAACCGGCTGCAACGGCTCACTCATGGGCGACCTCCGCCATGGCGCCGAGATCGGTGATAAAAGCCATGCCCGGCTGCAACGCCGTGCTGCAGGCCCTGACCCGGCTGCCATTCGCCAACATCACGTAGCAATCCTGGCAGGCGCCGATCAGGCAGAAACCGGCCCGGTCCTCTCCGGTGAATTCGCTCTGACGCAGACGGCCACTGACGGAGAGGATCGCCGTCAGCACCGTGTCGCCGCGTCGCCCGCTTTCCGCCGCGCCGTTCAGCGTGAAGGGCACAGGTGTCTCGTCCAGGCGGTAGCGCCGCCGGAATTGTGCATGCATCGACATCGGATCTCAGCCCTTGCCCACCAGCAGCCGATCGAGACCGAACAGGCGATCGAGAATGATCATGGTGACGGTGGCAAGCGCGATCATCAGCGTCGAAACGGCCGCCATCATCGGGTCGATGGATTCGCTGGCATACATGTACATGCGCACTGGCAGCGTCACGGTCGACGGCGAGGTCACGAAGATCGACATCGTCAACTCGTCGAAGCTGTTGATGAAGGCGAGCAGCCAGCCGCCGCTGATGCCCGGCAGCATGAGCGGCATGGTGATCCGGCGAAACACCGTCCATTCGGCGGCACCCAGCGTGCGCGCCGCATTCTCGGCATTGCGGTCCATACTGGTCAGCGACGCGAGGATCAGCCGCAGCGTATAGGGGGTGACGACGATCGCATGGGTGGCGACCAGCCAGCCGAAGGATCCGCCCATGCCCATCAGCGAGAAGAGACGCAGGAAGGCAACGCCGAGAACCAGGTGAGGGATGATCAGCGGCGACAGGAACAAGGCATTCAGCGCCTCGCGGCCGCGGAACTCGTAGCGGGTGATCGCCAGCGCCGCCGGCACCGCAAACACGGTGGAGATGGTCGCCGAAAGCAGTGCCAGCCGGACGCTGTTGCCGAAGGATGACATGAAGTCGGCGTGATGGAAGACCGCCTCGAACCAGCGCAGCGAGAGCCCGTTCCAGGGCATCGTCAGCGTGTTCTCCGGCGTAAAGGCGACCAGGCAGACCACAACCATCGGCGCCAACATGAAGACGACGACGAGGCTATGGAAAACGAGAGCAATGGGGCCGTTCCTCTGCATGGCTTCAACCCAGCTTGCGCTTCGCCTGCCGCTCGATGAGGCGGTTATAGGCAAGCATAATCACGAGATTGGCGACGAGGACGATGATCGCGATGGTCGCGCCGAGCGGCCAGTTGAGCTCGATCAGGAACTCGTCGTAGACGAGCGTCGCCGCCATTTTCAGCCGCCGGCCGCCAAGCAGGCCTGGAATGGCAAAGGAACTTGCCGACAGCGCAAAGACGATCAGGCTGCCCGAGAGGATGCCGAGCGCCGCCTGCGGGAAGACGATGCGGCGAAGGGCCGTGAAGCGCGAGGCGCCGAGGGTGAGCGCTGCCGCCTCCACCGTCGGATCGAGCTTCTGCAGAACCGTCCAGACGGGAATCACCATGAACGGCAGCATGATGTGCACGAGACCGATGACGATCGCCGTCTCGGTGTAGAGAAGCTGGACCGGGTCGATGCCAACAATGGCAAGTGCGCTGTTCACGAAGCCGTTCTTGCCGAGCAGCATGCTCCAGCCGAAGGTGCGCACCACCACGGAGACAAGCAGCGGGCCGATGATCACAAGGAGGAATATCGAGCGCCAGGGCTTGCGCATGTTCGAGAGGACGTAGGCCTCCGGCACGCCGATCAGCGCGGTGATGACCGTCGTCAACAGCGCCAGACGCAGCGTGCGCCAGAAGGTCGAGAGATAATACTCGTCCTGCAGCACCGTCAGGTAATTGGCGAAGGTGAAGTCGCTCTTTATGCCGGCCGTATAGTCGTAGCTGTTGAAGGAAAGAATGACCGTCAAGAGCAGCGGCAAGAGGACGAGGCCGACGAAGAACAGGGTCGTCGGCCCGGAGAGGGCGAGGGGCGCGAGCAGGCGCGGCTTGATGGCGGAGGTGGCGGCGCTCATCAGTTCGCCGCTCCGGCCAGCACACGACAATCGGCGTTCTGCCAGGCGAGCCCAACGGTTTCACCTTCCATCGGCGGCGGCGCGCCGAGATTGGGAACCGCAACGGCCAGGACGCCCGCCGGCGTCTCGGCGCTGACCAGCCATTGGCTGCCCATGAAATAGCGCGTCGTCACCTTGCCCTGGATCTGGCCGTCCGCCGGTTCCGTCAGCCGCAGCTTTTCCGGGCGGATGAAGACCGAGACCTTGCCGTCCGGTTCACGGCGATCGGTGTTGAAGCGGATCGGCGTGTTGTCGATGCTGATCGACGCGCCCTTGCCGTTGAAGGCCGCGGTCGCGCGGAGAAAATTGGACTTGCCGACGAAGGACGAGATGAAGTCGTTGCGCGGATGCTCGTAGAGCTCATAGGGCGTGTCGACCTGGGTGATGCGCCCCTTTTCCATGACCACGACGCGGTCGCTGATCGACAGTGCTTCCGCCTGGTCATGGGTCACCATGATCGTGGTGATGCCGACGGTCTGCTGGATGCGGCGCAGTTCGAACTGCATCTCTTCGCGAAGCTGCGCGTCGAGGTTCGAAAGCGGCTCGTCGAGCAAGAGCACCGGCGGATTGATGACGAGCGCACGGGCGATCGCGACACGCTGGCGCTGACCGCCGGACATCTCACGCGGGTAGCGATCGGCAAGGGCCGAGAGGTGAACGAGCGCAAGGATTTCCTTGATGCGCTTGTCGCGGTCCGCCTTTGCGACCTTGCGCATCTCCAAGCCGAAGGAGACGTTCTGGGCGACGGTCATGTGCGGGAAAAGCGCGTAGCTCTGGAAAACGACGCCGAGTTCGCGCTGCGGCGGCGGCAGGTGGGTGATGTCGCGCCCGCCCATGGTGATGGTGCCGGCGGAGGGCCGCACGAGCCCGGTGATCATCTGCAGGGTCGTCGTCTTGCCGCAACCGGACGGGCCGAGCAGCGAGATGAACTCGCCCTTTTCGACCGCCAGATCGAAATCGTGAACGGCCGCAACCGATCCATAGAACTTGGAGACCTTCTCGAGGTTCAGGAAACTCATGCTCACTCTCCCGTGGGTCGCTGCCCCCTGGGATCGCCTGCCCCGTTTTTCTTGTCGGCGATCCCGGCGGCGACGACACGTCGTCAACCATCAAACCTCATCTCAGGCGATGCGATTTCCGCCGGACGCAACCGCGACGACAAAGGCGCGATTTCGCGATCGGGATAGCCTCCCGGCTATCCACGTTGTGGCGCATCCATCCCTTAGGAAAGGCTTGTGAATTAACTCCAGGAATTTGACGAAAAACACAAATTCAATTTTCTATTTCGGAATTTTTTGTTAGAAAAATCCGATATACGGAATCTTATCATGTGAATTTTGAAAGATTTGCGCGCATGTCGGAATCAGAGAATGCAGGAAGCTCCAGCCTTTCCAAAGCGATCCACATCCTGAAAGATCTCGCGGAGAACGCGACGGAGGGTGTGCGGGTGATCGATCTCGCGCGCAGGCTGAATCTCACCCAGCCGTCGGCGCACCGGCTGCTGAAGAGCCTGATCGCCGAAGGGCTCGTCGAGCAGATGCCGGAAGGAAAATCCTATCGTCTGTCGTTGGAGTTCTTCTCGATCGCGTCGCAGGCGCGAAGGCGCGAAGGCATTCTCGACATCGCCCGCCCATCGCTTCTCAGGCTCTCGGCCACCTTCAACGACACCGTCTTCCTGCTGGTGCGCAGCAATTTCGACGCGATCTGCCTCGACCGGGTCGAAGGCCCTTTCCCGATCCGCTCCTTTACCGGCGACATAGGCGGCAAGGTGCCGCTCGGCATCGGCCAGGGCAGCATCGCCATTCTCGCCCACCTGCCGGAAGAAGAGCGGGAAGCGATCATCAAGTTCAACATGCCGCGCATCATGGACCGGGCCGCGATCGACGAGGTGGACCTGCGCATCAAGATCGAGGAGGTCAGGCGGATCGGTGCCGCGCAGATGAACTTCGAAATGATCGAGGGCATGGCCGGTCTCGGCGTGCCTGTGCTCGACCGCAACGGCATTGCAGTTGCTTCCTTAAGCATCGGCACGCTGGCATCGCGCCTGACGGAAACGCGAAGCGGCACCATCACCGATCTCTTGAAGGCCGAGGCGCAGGCCATCAGCAGCAAGCTCAACCCCTTCGACCCGACACTGCGCTATCCGGCCTCCGCCTTGCGCGCCGCGCAGAAGAACTGAGAGACGCACACGTCGCAGCGCAGCGACAGCTCACGCCTCCAGGAAGGCGCGGGCGAAGCCCGGCTCGGTCACCTCGATCGAGCCATCCGGAAGCTTCAGGAAGCGCTCGATCGCGGTGCCGTAGGTTCGCATCCAGCCATCGAGCATCGCCGCCGCGCCATCGAGATCGCCGGCCTCGTAACGTTGCAGCGCCTTGTACATCACCTTGGCGACGCTCACGCGCAGTTGCAGCAGCATCAAGGCTGCGGCTTCCGGATCGGGCGCATCAAGCGTCCCCTCCTCATGCCCGCGCCGCAGCATCTCGGCGACCAGGGGTATGCTCACCGCCAGCAGAGCCTCATCAATGCGGTGGTAGAGAGCGACGTTTTCGGGCTTGAAAAGCGCGTTGAAGGTGTTCTTCAACTGCGGCGCCATGTCGATCTTCGTCCGCCGCGAGCCGGCGAAAAGCGCGTTCAACTGCCCGACGGCGTCGAGCGACGGGTCTTCGACGAGCGGCTGGAGTTCCTCTAGGTTTCGCCGCGCCATCCGGGTCGCGACGGCCTCCAGCAGCGCCTCCTTGGAGACGAAGTAGTGATAGAAGGCGCCCTTCGAGACGTTCGCCTCACGGATGACGTCGTTGACCGTTGTGTTCTCGTAGCCGTGCTGGAAGAACAGCCGCTCGGCACAATCGATCAGCTCGTTCGATCGGACTTCCGGCGATTTTTTCGTTCTGACCATAAGCACTCCCAGAACAGCGGCTTAGCACGGGTTCACAGCGCGGTCCACGACGCTCCGGATGGCAAGGGTAACACGCATCCTTGAAACAAACCGACCGTCGGTCTATTTATACAGAACGGACTGGAAGCATTCAAGGAGCGTCTCGTGCAGCTGGCTCGTTTTGCAATCGGAGGGGCGATTATCGTCGCCATCGGCGCGGCGGTTTCCTGGTATCTGTTTCGCCCGGTTCCCGTGTCCATCATTGCGCCAAAGCGCGGGGACGCGGCGGAGATCATCTATGCGGATGGCGTCGTGGAGCCCCGCACCTGGGCGAAAGTCACACCGACGGTCGCCGAACGGATCGTCGAACAATGCAATTGCGAAGGTGAACGTGTCGCCAAGGGCGACGTGCTCGCCCGCCTCGACGACACCGAGGCACGGGCAGCACTCGGCGAACTCCAGGCACGGCTGACGCTGGCGCAGGAGGAGTACCGGCGCAAATTGGCGCTCTCCGAACGCAGCACGATCAGCGAACAGGAAGTCGACCGGGCACGCAGCGAACTCGGCCAGCTCGAGGCCCTCGTGGCTGGCCGTCAGGCGCGGCTCGCGACCTATGTGCTGCGCGCGCCGAGCACCGGCCAGGTGCTCAGGCAGGACGGCGAGATCGGCGAAGTCGCGGATCTCGGCACGGTACTCTTCTGGGTCGGGGAACCGAAACCGCTGATCGTCACGGCCGACGTCAACGAAGAGGATATTCCGCGCGTCGAAGTCGGTCAGCGCGCGTTGTTGCGATCGGATGCCTTCCCCAACCAGAAACTGGAGGCGACGGTCGACAGCATCACCCCCAAGGGCGACCCGGTGACGAAGACCTATCGCGTCCGCTTCCGCCTGCCCGACGGCACGCCGCTTCGGATCGGCATGTCGACCGACGTCAACATCGTCGTGCGGGTGTCGCATGGTGCCTTGATCCTCCCGACCGTGGCGCTTGAGGGGACAAAGGCTGCGGTGATCGACGGCAATCATGCCAGTATCCGGGAATTGAAAACGGGCATACGTGGCGCCGACGGCGTCGAGGTTCTCTCCGGTCTGGAAGATGGTGCGCGCGTCGTCTCCCCCTTCCCGACCGACCTTGCCGATGGCACGCGCGTCAAGGTCACGCCTGTGCCAGGAACATGAGCTCGCCATGCGCCTCATCCTCGACCTTGCACTGACCCACATCTCCGGCCGCGGCCGGCAGACGATCGTCGCGATGCTGGGCGTTGCGGTCGGCGTTGGGTTCTCCATCGCCATGGCGGCTTTGATGCAGGGCGGCCAGGACGATTTCGTCCGCCAGCTCGTCGACACCATGCCGCATGTCCAGGTGACCGACGAGCAGCGGACGGCGCGGCGGCAACCGGCAGAAGACCTGTTCGACGCAGCGGCCATTTCCGGCCTCAGGCCACGCGACGATCGGCGCGGCATCATCAACCCCACCGCAGCACTCTCCTGGCTCGATGGCTGGATCCCGGGCCGCTTTGCCGCCACCCTCAAGGCACAAGGCGTCATTCGCTATTCCGGCCAGGAGGTCGGTGCTGCCGTCATCGGCATCGATCCGCAGGCGGAACCCGGCGTCTCGCCGATCATCGGAGACTTCAAGGCCGGCAGCTTCGCCGCACTTGCCGCCGGTGGCAACAATGTGGTGGTCGGCGATACCATGGCCTCCCGGCTCGGCGCCAAGCTCGGCGATACGCTCACCGCCGTCTCTTCGGAGGGGCTCAGCCGCCGCTTCAAGATCGTCGGTCTCTTCCACACTGGCACGACGGCGCGCGACGAGGGCGAAGCCTATGTGCTGCAGAAGAACGCACAGATCCTCTCGGCCCGGCCGAACGCGATCAACGAGATCAACATCAAGCTCGACGATCCGAACGCGGCGCCCACGGTGGCGCGCCGCATCGAGGCGGAACTCGGCTACAAGGCGGTCGCCTGGCAGGATGCGAACGAGTCGATCCTCGAGGCGCTCGTCGTGCGCAACGTCATCATGTACACGGTCGTTGCGGCGATCATGCTGGTCGCAGGCTTCGGTATCTTCAACATCATCTCGACGATCACGCACGAAAAGGCGCGCGACATCGCCATCATGAAGTCGCTCGGCTTCACCGAGGCAGACATGCGCATCCTGTTCGTGATCGAAGGTGTGGCGATTGCCACAGCCGGCACGCTGCTCGGCTGGACGCTCGGCTTCGCGATGGTCTACGCGCTCTCGCTCGTCCGCTTCGAGATATCCGCGACCGGCCAGGAGATGACCCGGCTACCGATCGCCTGGAGCATGCTGCACTATCTGATCGCCGCCGCCTTCGCGCTCGGATCGGCCGCCGTCGCCGGCTATCTGCCGGCAAGGCGGGCGGCCCGCGCCAATCCCGTCGACATCATCAGGGGCGCGACATGAGCACGCTGATCGAAACAAGGGATCTGACGCGCATCCTCAGGGAGACGGTGCCGGTCACCCTGGTGAAGGACATCTCTCTTGTTATCGGAGAGCAGGAGTTCGTCGCAGTCACCGGCCCTTCAGGCTCGGGCAAGTCATCGCTCCTCTACCTGCTCGGCCTGCTCGACCGGCCGACCGGCGGCACGCTCAGCATCCGCGGCCGCGACACGGCCCGGATGGACGAGGACGAAAGGGCCGCCACGCGGCTTGCCAACATCGGCTTCGTCTTCCAGTTCCATTTCCTGCTGCCGGAATTCACTGCCCGCGAGAATGTCGAGATCCCCATGCGCAGGCTCGGTCGCCTTGGCCGGAACGAGATGCGCCAAAGGGCGAGCGATCTGCTTGCAGCACTCGGCCTTGCCGATCATATCGACAAACGGCCAGACCAGCTTTCGGGCGGCCAGCGCCAGCGCGTGGCCGTGGCCCGCGCACTGGCCAACGATCCGCCGCTGATCCTTGCGGACGAGCCGACCGGCAGCCTCGACAGCCAGAGCTCCGAACAGGTCTTCAGGATCCTGGAAACGCTGGTGCGCGAGCGGGGAAAGACGGTGGTCGCAGTCACCCACGACCTCGACATGGCCTCGCGCATGGACCGGCGCCTTCAGTTGATCGATGGGCGCCTGACCACGGAGGCGGACAGGGCCGCGGTCTCAGGCGAAAACGAGTCGCCGCAAACCTGACGCCCGGCGAAAACCTCAACCGAGGCCGAAGACGACATCGCTTTCCGTGAGAACCGAAAGCGAGACGTCCTCGATCAGAATGCCCTCGGCATCGGAACCGTTGAAGGCGACGAACACGCCGTCGGCCGTATCGTGCGCGGCAGCGAGAAAATCGGCATAGCTGTGAATGCCGGTGGCGTCCTGGGCGTCCTCGGAAAAGGCGATCCGATCGCCCAGCCTGCCGTTGAAATCAAGGACGCGATCGAGACCGGCCTCGCCGGAGGTTTCCGACGACCAGAGAAACGTGTCGGCGCCGCTGCCACCCGTCAGCCGATCGGTGCCATTGCCGCCGCTCAAGAGGTCATTTTGCGAACCGCCGTCGAGGATATCCGCACCTTCACCGCCGAAGAGCTGGTCGTTTTCCGAGGCGCCGCTCAGCGTGTCATCTCCGCCGCGCCCGTCGAGGATATCGTTGCCGCTCGACGAATAGAAGGTGTCGTTGTCTTCGGCGCCGCGCAGCACGTCGTCGTAGCGCCCGGACGTGACGTTGAAATATTCGACATTGGCGAAGGTCAGTCCGGTATGCGTTATGCCGCGCGCCGCATCGAAAACCGTCGCTTCAGGCAAGCCGCCATAGTTGAGGTACAACAGATCCCGCCCGTCGCCGCCATCGGCCTCACCGAGGTAACGGGCATTGATCGTGTCGTTACCCGCACCGCCGCGCAGGATAGACGCGACGCCAAGCGTGCCGCTGCCGGGAAAGGTGTCCTGCAGCCAATCATCGCCAGCGCCGCCGTCGAGCACGTCGCTGCCGCCATCATTGGCGAGCGTATCCCGGCCGTCCCCGCCAAAAGCCACGTCGTCGCCAGCGCCCGTCTCGATCATGTCGTCTCCGGCGCCCGCATCGATATAGTCGTTTCCGTCCTCGCCATCGAACCGGTCACGCCCGGCGCCGCCTTCGAGATGGTCGTTTCCGGCACCGGCATCGACCCCGAGAGAGTTGAGATCACCCGCGCTGACCCGGTCGTTGCCGCTGCCGAGCGCGAGACTCACTTCCTCAAATCCGCGCAGCACTGTGCCGGTTGAAGCCTTGCCAGCAGCGAAATCGATAGCCAGATCGCTCGTGCGCTCCATCTCGCTGATATAGAGCCAGTCCTGGCCCGCACCGCCGTCGATCTCGGCGGAGTAGAATGTGGAGATGATCCCATCACTGCCGTCGCCGCCAAAAAGACGGTTGGCACCGAGCCCGTCGGTGATCCTGTCGTCGCCCGCGCCGGCTTCGACGACATCGTTGCCGCCGGCAGTCTCGATGACGTCGTCAAGGGCGCTACCCGTAACACGGTCGCTTCCGCGTCCCGTCATCAGCACAACCCGCTCGACATCCTGATGCTGGACGAAGAGGTGCTGCTCCGTCTGCGTCCCGTCTCCGATAATGCCGTGACCATTCGCCAGGTTGAACACGACCGGAGCAGTCGATCCCGAAAGATCGACGACCAGCGTATCGTCTCCGGCACCACCAAGAATGGTGCTGCCCGCCCCGACGAGAACGAAGCGGTCGTTTCCATCGCCGCCATCGAGACGGTCGTGTCCGCCCGTATTGGTGATGACGTCATTTCCCGCGCCCGCATTGACGACGTCGATGCCGGCTCCGGTCGAGATCCGGTCGGCCGCGGCGGTCCCCGTGATCCGGTCGTCGCCGCTGCCGGCAAGAAGGCGCAGCCACTCGATATCGTGGAAGAAGACATGCCGGCTGACAGCGCTCGGATCCCCGACATAGCCATGGCCGCCGGCACCGTTGAAGACCATCCGCTCGGCGCTTTGCGAGAAGTCGACGACGAGACCGTCAAAACCCCTGCCGCCGGTAACGGCACCGCCGGTCCCGGTGAGAACGATCTGGTCACTGCCGTCGCCGCCGTCGATCCGGTCGTAGCCGCTCGAACTCGTCAACATGTCGTCATGCGCCCCGCCGTCGACAAAATCGTCACCGCCGCCGCCATCGATCGTATCGAAGCCGAAGAGGCCCCAGATGCGGTCGCTTTCCTCGGTGCCCTTCAAAACGTCGCCCGCAGACGAGCCTACGATCTTCGCCATATCGCTATCCTCTTCGATCGACTTAAGAATATGTTCAAAGACTCGAATATACATCCCGATTATGGAATGTATTACAGGGATGGCGCAAAGCAATATCGAATAAACTTTCCGAAATATAGGCAATTTAATTTGAAATATATATTAGATATCCCGAGGCATTCGCCGAGTTTGACGAGATCTGGAAAAAGCTGCGGTCGGAAATTGTGCTGAGGGGCTTTTAAACTATACCCGGAAGACGAAGCCGGGCAAACGGATGCACCGGGACGTCATCGGGTGCAGGAGGGATCTTTTAGGTCCAGGGAGCCGGCGGCCTAGTCGACCTCGCCGCACCAGCGTCTGACGCTTTCGACCGAACCGTCGAACCGGGCCTCGAAGCTTGCTGCCGCAAGGATGGCTTGAAGCTGGAGCGTCTCGCTGCCGATATTGGTGAAGCCATGGCGGCGGAGCGGCGGCACGATAAGAGACCGGCCGGGCAAGACGATGATGCGCTCCTCTTCGATCCACATCTCGGCCTTGCCGGCGATCACCGTCAGGATTTCCTCAACGGGATGATGATGCGTCGGAGCGCCCGCGCCGGGCGCCACCCATTGCTCGAACAGGCACAATTGCGAGGCGCCGCTCACCGCGGAGATCACCATCCGCGTTTCGACGCCGGGGCGCCATAGCTCAACGGGCCAGTTCTCATGCACGATCACTTCCATGCCGGCCTCCACTAGTCGATCATGGCGTTTGTCGCTGCGAGTTTAGCAGCACTGCTGCATCGGTACGATGGTGCGGTGTTGCTGATCATAGATCCATCCGCTTTCAGAGAAGCGAGCGCGGCTGCGACGACAGCCGGACGGGAAACAACAAAAAGGGCGGCGCTTGAGCGCCGCCCCAGAGGAGAGACTATTGGGCTCGGTCAGTTGATGACCCGGACCACCGTTCTCGACTGCGGTTCCACGATCACCCGCTGGTCGTTGACGACCGCATAGGCGTAACGCGGGTTTTGCGGAATCGGCGTCAGGACGACAGCCGACGGGATGGGCTTACCGACCACGATCCGTTCCTGAATGACGACAGACGGTGGAGCCGGCTGCTGCTCGACATAGGTGACCACTTCCGGCGGCGGAGGCGTCAGCGCTGCACCGAGCGCGCCACCCACAACGGCGCCGACGCCGGCACCGATCGGGCCGCCGACGACAGCACCCGCTGCCGCACCACCGGCCATGCCTGCAGCCGTACCGGCTTGCTTGTTGGCGTCCTGAGCAAAGGCGGAGCCTGCCAGTAGAGCAGCAACAGCCGCCGTGATTACAAGCTTCTTCATGATCTCATCCTTTCGTTCGATCACAAACTCAACGAAAGGGATAATAAATTGTTCCAATATCACCTTCTTGTTTTCGGATCACGCTTGATAACTTCCGTTAACAGTCGCCTGCACAATCAAAACAAGCACGGACGATGCCTTACATATTCCGACAAAGAGCAATTAGATACTTTATAATCGCGACCATATTCTATAGAAACGCCCGGTTCGCATGGTTCCATTTTGAAACCGCCGACTGACCCGTGAGCAGCGGGTTTCTGCCACACGGCACACGATCTGCCGCGCTAGTCGCGGGGCAACTTGCCAAGGAGCAGTTTGTTCCCCTCCCTGTTTCCGCAGCGCGAGCATTTGAGTGTTCGGCCGATGGAATTGAGGTGGATGCCCCATCCGTAGGTGCTGGCTATCACCCGACGGTCAATTCGCCCTTGATGCCGGCACTTCCCGCACTTCGCCACGAGCACATACCATTCCGGTAGCAGCTCCAGGGTCGAGCCGTAGTCGGCAGCATTTTCGCGCGGCATCAGGTCGATGCTTCGACGATGCCTCATGGTCAGTCCTCTCGAAGCTTCGTCTCGATCCGCTCATCACCGCACGCGGGCATCGGCGGCTTTCGGGCGGATTGCCCCCGGTGGAGCTACGCTAGGCGCCCAGGTATCGGCCCACCGGTCCCGCGTAGTCGTTATGTCTATCACCGTGCCGAACCGTCGAGCCGCAGCGAAAGCTGCACGCCGCCGCGCTTCAGCCGCGGCAGGGGCGGCGTCATGTCGATGCGTCCGAAGGTCCGCTTCCGCCACTCGGCTTCGCGTTCCCGCTTCTTCCGGGCGGCTGCAACGGCAGCCATGGCGCGTTCGATCACTTCTTCCGTATGGGTCATGGTTTCTGTCCGGCTCATGGGAAACCTCCATTTGTTCACGTTATGTTCTTATTTTAGCACTCCAATGTCAACTCCCTTCGCGAGGCCGGGCGAATCGCATGCAAAGGGATCGATGAATCACCCTCTCGTCAGCGGGCAGCAGACGGTCAAATCCGCCATCGCCAAGGCGACAATGGCCAAAAGATCGGTTTGTTCCGACGACCAATTTACCTTGTTTTTCAGTGCCGGAAGGCCCGCCGCGGGACCCGCCTCATTAACCTTCGCACTGCTGAATTAACCATTTGTTAACCATTTCTTCGATACACCGAGGCAACGGAAAATTTACCAAGATGAACGATGTGTTAACCGAATCCCGGCCGATCCGCCTCAAGGGGCGCTCCTTCCTTGCGCTAGCGCTGACCCCCGAGCTGCCCCTCGAGGATTGGCTCACTCGGCTCGACGATCTGGCTTCCCGCTCCGCCGGTTTCTTCCTCCGGCGGCCCGTCGTGCTCGACGTCAATGGCCTCGAAATCGATCGCTCGCAACTGCGCGAGCTCGTCGATCAGCTCGGCAAACGCAATGTCCGAATCATGGGCATCGAAGGCGCGCGACAGTCGCTGCTCGGCGCCGATCTGCCGCCGGCGATGAACGACGGGCGCCCGGCAGCCGACTACGAAGCGAAGATGGCGGAGCAGGCAGAAAAGGCCGAGGTGCCAGGAGCAGAAACGGAAGCCGTCATCACGGCCGAGCCGCTCGCCGCCAAGGCAACACCCTCGATCGTCGTGACCCAGCCGGTGCGCTCCGGACAGTCGCTGTTCTTCCCGGAAGGCGACGTGACGATCATCGGCTCGGTCGCTTCTGGCGCCGAAGTCGTCGCCGGCGGGTCGATCCACATCTACGGCGCGCTGCGCGGCCGGGCGATGGCCGGCACCACCGGCAATGTTTCGGCACGGATTTTCTGCCGCAAGCTCGAAGCGGAACTGATTGCGATCGACGGCTTTTACAAGACCGCCGACGACATGGAGCAGCATCTGCGCGGCAAGTCCGTTCAAATCTGGCTCGACGGCGAAGCGCTCAAGGCGGGAACGCTCGGCTAGAGCGGGATGGGGATGGCCGGGCGGACACCGCCCGCATCCCGCTTAGGGTTCTGGGTCGATCCAGAACCATCGTGACGTAAGGCGAAGGCGTAGTTTAAATACTTGGAGAGATGAATGGGCAAGGTAGTCGTAGTTACATCGGGCAAAGGCGGCGTCGGCAAGACGACGTCCAGCGCCGCATTGGGTGCTGCGCTTGCGCAGAACGGCGACAAGGTCGTGGTCGTCGACTTCGATGTCGGTCTGCGCAATCTCGATCTCGTCATGGGCGCGGAACGGCGCGTGGTCTATGACCTGGTCAATGTGATCCAGGGCGAGGCCAAGCTTTCGCAGGCGCTGATCCGCGACAAGCGGGTCGAAACGCTTTACCTGCTGCCGGCCTCGCAGACCCGCGACAAGGACAATCTGACGCCGGAAGGGGTCGAGAAGGTCATCGCCGCCCTGCAGAACGCCTTCGACTGGGTGATCTGCGACAGCCCTGCCGGCATCGAACGCGGCGCGACGCTCGCCATGCGCCACGCCGATATCGCCATCGTCGTGACCAATCCGGAAGTCTCCTCGGTGCGCGATTCCGACCGCATCATCGGCCTGCTCGATTCCAAGACGTTGAAGGCCGAAAACGGCGAGCGGATGGAAAAGCACCTGCTGCTCACCCGCTACGACCCGCTTCGCGCCGAGCGCGGCGACATGCTGAAGGTCGACGACGTGCTCGAAATCCTGTCGATCCCGCTGATGGGCATCATCCCGGAGAGCGCAGACGTGCTTCGTGCATCCAACGTCGGCTCGCCGGTCACGCTGGCAGACAACCGCTCAGCGCCGGCGCTGGCCTATTTCGACGCAGCGCGCCGGCTGAAGGGCGAAACCCTGCCAATCACCATTCCCGGTGAAAAGCGCAGCTTCCTCGGCAAGATTTTCGGAAGGAAGGCGGCATGAATCTGTTCGGTTTCTTCTCCCGCTCCCAGTCAGCACCGGCCGCCCGCGAACGGCTGCAGGTCCTGCTGGCGCATGAGCGCGCATCCGCAGGCGATTCGGATCTCGTCACCAAGCTGCGCGACGAAATTCTGAAGGCGATCTCCAAGCACATGCAGATCGACGACGAAAAGGTCAAGGTGACGATGGAACGCGGCGCGCAGGTTTCGACGCTCGCGGTCGATATCGAGATCCCCTTTGACGCGAAGAAGGCGGCCTGACGGTCGCCCATTCGTTCCAGATGACGTCAAAGCGTCTCCGGATACCTTTAGCCGGACAATATCGACAGATGTTGTCCGGCTTTTTCGTGGAAGGTCAGAAGTCCGGCGCCACGCCGAAAACGAACTCCGCCTTGTCTCCCGACATGTTGTAGTACTGGTGATCGAAGCCCGCCGGAATGTAGAAGCCGTCGCGCGGATTGAGCTCGAACCAGACCTGGCCTTCCGCTTCCGGCACATGGATGTTCAATGTGCCCGAGACGACGTAGAGGCATCTGATAGCACTGGCAAAGCCGGACCTCGTCGCTTTCGGCAGCGCCCGTTCGATCGCGCTCGCCTGTTCGTTCGCCAACGACGGTCGCTCGCTTTGCGACCGTCCTCGGCTTCAACGACTTCCGCGACCTGAAGATGTTCTTTCAAAAGCACCTGCGAAATACGCGGGTGGCATAGACCTCACAATGGAGTGCCGGCGCTCAGGCCGCCTGCTGCGGCAGCGGCCCGACATAGAGCGAACGCGGCCGGATAAGGCGGCCTTCCAACGCCTGTTCGCGTGCGTGGGCGATCCAGCCGACGGTTCGGCCGATCGCGAACACGCCGGTGAAGGCTTCCCGCGGGAACTTCAAAGCGTCGAGCAGAAGCGCCGTGTAGAACTCCACATTGACGTCGAGCGGACGGTCCGGTTTGCGCACCTTCAGGATGGCAAGCGCCGATTGCTCGACCGCTTCGGCCAGTTGAATCCGATCGCGGTTTGCCGGGTCGGCGGCGCTCAGCTGCTTCAGTGCGCCTTTCAGCGCGTCGGCGCGGGGATCGCGGACGCGATAGACGCGATGGCCAAAACCCATCAGCCGTTCGCCGTGGTCGAGCGCCTCCGAGAGCCAGACTCGCGCGTTCTCCGGCGTCCCGATCGCATCCAGCATGTCGAGCACCGGTCCCGGCGCACCGCCATGAAGCGGCCCCTTGAGCGCGCTGATCGCAGCAAGAACCGAAGATGTGAGGCCGGCTTTGGTGGACGCGACCACACGCGACGCGAAGGTCGAAGCGTTGAGACCGTGATCCGAAATCGTCACCAGATAGGCATCGAGCGCCGCCACTCCTTCCTTGCTCGGCACGCTTGCACCAAGCATTGCGAGAATATCGGCGGAGTGGGAAAGCGCCGGCGTCGGCGCGACCGGGGTTTCACCCTTCTTCAGGCGCAACGCCGCCGGCAGGAAGACCGCCGGGGCGGCCAGCAAGCGCAGTGCCGTATCGAGATCGTCTCCATCCGGAAGCCGGGCGATCAACGCACGCATGATGTCGACTGGCGGCAGTTCCAGCAACACATCGTCGATGGCGGGGACGTGAGCGAAGACCTCCACCCGCTTTTGCCCGAGGCGCTTCGCAAGCTCGGCCCGATCCGGCGTGGGCCCCAGCAGTCCGCCGAACAACAGGGCGACGGCATCTTCATAGCGCGCGTGCCCGACCAGGTGATCGAGCGAGACGCCGCGGATGATCAATTCGCCGGCCTCACCGTTGACATGGGAGAGCTGCGTTTCGGCGGCGACGACGTCTTCAAGTCCGTTCTTCATCATCAAGTTTCTCCTTTACGCCTTGGATGATCCGGCCTAGATCTATTGACGTCAATCTTGATGCAATCGATCAACATGAAGACGCTCTGGATCACCGCCGAAGAGGCACTCGCCCGGCTCGGCAGCAAGCGGCAGACGCTCTATGCCAATGTCAGCCGCGGGCGCATTCGCGCCAAACCCGACCCTTCCGACCCGCGCCGCAGCCTCTATCAGGCCGACGACGTGCATCGGCTGGCCGAACGCCATGCCGGGCGGCGGCAGGCGGCGGTCGTCGCCGCCGAAGCGATCCGCTGGGGTGAGCCGGTTCTGCAGACGACGATCTCCAATATTGCCGGCGGACGGCTATTCTATCGCGGCCGCGATGCGGTCGAACTCTCCGGCGACGCGACGCTGGAGCAGGTCGCGGCGCTGCTTTGGCAAGCATCCGAGCCAGTGACCGTTCCCGCCGGCGATCATGGCGGCAGCCAATCGCGCCTGGCGGCAACGTTCGCGCGCCTGGCTGCACGGATCGAAAGCGACCTGCCGGCGCTCGGCCGCCGCCCGGCGATATTGAAGGCTGAAGCCGCCGACGTGCTTGCAAGCGTCGCGACGGAGATGGCGCCATCGCCAGAGCAAATGCCGCTGCACCGGCGGCTGGCGCTGGGCTGGGGACGGCCGGAGGCGGCGGAGCCGATCCGCAAATGCCTGGTGCTGACCGCGGAGCACGAGCTCAACGTTTCGGCCTTCGCGGCCCGGGTCACAGCTTCCTCCGGCGCGGCGCTTTCCGCCGCCACGCTATCGGGGCTTGCCACTCTCACCGGGCCTCGACACGGCGGCGCCTGGCTCAGCGTCACGCGGCTGGCCGAACAGGCGGCGGCGAGCGGCGTGCGCGAAGCGATCCGGGGAATGCTTTCCTCCGAGGGCGTGGTCAGGGCCTTTGGCCACCGGCTCTATCCCGATGGCGATCCGCGCGCCAAGGCGATCATGGCAAGCTTCGAGGTGCCGGCGCTCTACACCACCTTAGCCGAAGCCGGCGAGGAGTTGCTCGGCGAACCCGCCAATCTCGACTTTTCGCTGGCCGCCCTCGCAGCAGCCTACGCGCTGCCTGACGATGCGCCGCTCGTCATTTTCGCGCTTGCGCGCACCGTCGGCTGGCTTGCTCATGCGATGGAACAGGTCGAGAGCGGCGAACTTATCCGCCCTCGGGCGCACTACGCCGGCTCCTAGCTATTTCTCCGACGCTCACGCAAACACGGGGCCCGCAAACCCCTTTCCGAGGCATGGGCGAGTAGAATAGTTTCCAGGAGAAAGCGCGGACAGCGTTTATTACATAAAATTAATAATTTGAACTTCGAAGAAAAGTCAGAGAAATATTACATTATATTAACATGACTAACCCGCATCGGAGTATTACCTTCGAACCGAGGCTGAATATTGCCGGCGACCGCTTCGGCCGCGACGCGACAATAGGAGACGGCCTCGCAGGGAAGCTCCTCCCGCTTCCCGCGTTGAAGGAGATGCAGATATGCGCTCGCCCCTCAAGACCACCACCATCGCAACCCTCGCCCTCGTCGTTTTCGCCGGCGGTGCCTTTGCGGCCGATCACCACGACTTCGGTCGCGACAGTGACAAGGGCGCCTACACGGGCGATTACTACCAGGGCATTTTCACCCAGGATGACATGACGGCCCCGGCCATGCAGGTCTACCGCGCACCGGTTCACATGGCATCGTCGCGCCTAGACCGCGTCCTGCATGAACTCCGGGTCGACAACCACCGGATCAATGCCGACCGCGAACAGGGCACGCTGACTGCGGCAAACTACAGGAAGCTTGAACGCGAGGACGGTGCAGTGCGCGCCCAGGCGGTCAAGACCGCCGCCGCCCACAACGGCATGCTGCCCACGCAATCCTATGCGCGGTTGCAGAACGAAGTTCGCCACCTCGACCGGGATATCGCCCGGATGGCGTGATCGACAGGCAGATGCGGCCCACCCGGCTTCCGGGTGGGCGCCACCGACGGCGCCGGGCTCGCTCCCTGAGCCCGGTCCCTCGGCAACCAACACAAGCCCTTACACGAAGCTGACCGAAGCAATGAGCCGTGTTCGCCTCCGAACGGGCGCACGCCTGAGATCTCTCGGCGACCTGGCAGCGAAAGGAACAAGATCATGTCAAACATTCTCATGAGGCACCGTGCTGCCGCGCTCCTCGGCGCAGCCGTCATCGTCGCGCCTTTGTCCATGGCAGCCTTTGCTGGCCATGACGCGGCTGCGGCCGCCGGAACCGGCCCGGCCGTTGCGGTGCCGCTTGCCTCCGGCGCCTCCTTCGCTCCGATCGTGTCGGCGGACAAGCCGGCGATCGTCACGATTACCACCGTAATCAAGGCCGACAACGCTGGTAACGACGAAACCTCGCAACTCGGCGAAAACTCGCCCTTCGACGAGCAGTTCCGCCAGTTCTTCCGCGACCAGGGCATTCCGCTGCCGGACCGGGCCCCGCAACAGCGCCCCGCGCAACGGGCCGAAGCGCTCGGCTCCGGCTTCGTCGTGGCCGCGGATGGCTACATCGTCACCAACAACCACGTCATCGACAAGGCGTCGAGCATCACGGTGACCCTTGACGACGGCACGCAAGTGCCCGCCAAGCTTGTCGGTGCCGACCCGAAGAACGATCTCGCCGTACTGAAGATCAAGCCCGCAAAGCCGCTTGCCACCGTTGCCTGGGGCGATTCCGACACCTTGCGGGTCGGCGACCAGGTGCTTGCGATCGGCAACCCGTTCGGCATCGGCACGACGGTGACCGCCGGCATCGTCTCGGCACGTGGACGCGATCTGCACAGCGGTCCCTATGACGACTTCATCCAGATCGACGCGCCAATCAATCGCGGCAATTCCGGCGGACCGCTGGTCGATGCTGCGGGTCGGGTGGTCGGCATCAACACCGCCATCTATTCGCCGAACGGCGGCAGTGTCGGCGTCGGTTTCGCCATTCCCTCGGATCAGGCGCAGAAAGTCGTCGCCGAGTTGATGAAGGACGGCTCGATCCAGCACGGCTTCATCGGCGTCGAAATTCAACCGGTGACCGCTGACATCGCCGATGCGATCGGCCTCCGTCAGGCAGAAGGCGCGCTCATCGCCGGCGTCAATGATGGAACACCCGCCGCCAGGGCAGGCCTCAAGGCTGGCGACATCGTCACCGCCCTCGGCGGCAGCCCGATCAAGTCGCCACGCGATCTCTCGCGCATGGTCGCCGACCTCTCGCCCGGCACCTCGAAGAGCTTGAGCGTCTGGCGGACCGGCAAGACCAGGGATCTCTCGATCACCGTCGGCCGCAACACGGGGGATCAACAGTAGCTATCGGCCGCCGCGAGGCGTACCTGTCCGGCCGCACGGCGGCCGGGCGCAATTGTCAGCGATAGCCTCTGGCGTTGATCGCCCCGCCCTCTTGGCCAGGCTTTTCTTCCCGGTTTTGCTCCCTCCAGGATCCGGGACTGAACGATGTTACCCGCCGGAATTCGCGATTGAAATTCGACTTCGTCTGAAAACCGGATTCGAGCATCGCCGAGGTCACCGACATGTCGGTCTCACGCAGCAGACGGCAGGCTTCGGCAATTCGAAAATCGTTGATGTACTGCGAGACGTTCTTGCCGGCCAGCCGATTGACGGCGGTCGATATCTGCCGGGCTGGAAGGCCCGCGCGCCGTGCCAGGCGCGACAGCGTCAAGTTTTCGTCGCGGGCCAGTTTCTGGCTGACCAGTAGTTGATCGACCCGGTCCAGGATCTCCCGGTCCTGCGGCACTGAAACTGGATCTTCATCGATGACCGTGCTGGCTACCGGAAGCGCGCGCGCACGGTCCGCGACCATGGCGGTCAGCCCGATGAAGAGCAATCCCAGCATATTCCCGTTGCTGACGATGAGGCCGATATTCGCCCCCTTGGTCCATTCAAAGTCCAGAATGATCACAAGATCGAAAAGGGCCGAGACACAGAGCGAGACCGCGGCAATGACCAAAGCGCGGTGCGCCGCAACGGCGCCTTCGAAACGTGCTTCGTCCAATGCATCCGTGCCGGTGCGGGCAAGGTTCAACAGCGCCAGCGCATATCCGACATATTCGACGATCAGGGCGAAGTCGATGTAACTCGGCGCGAGCAGCACGAGCATGAGGATGCCGATGGCCGGCATCGCGTGAATCCAGCTAGCGCCCGGAACGTTTCGCTCCTCGCTGCGGATCAGGCTGTGGAAACTCGCGAGCACCAGCGGCGGAACACAGCTTGCGAGCACCGGCAGAGCAAATCGCAAGGCCGCAACGTCGTAGCCCCAGCGGAGGCCGACGACCACCGACTGGAGGGCACAGAGCGCCACCAAGGCGAGAAAAGCCCGATTGCGCTTCGCGGACTCGTCGCCGCGCAGCATGACAACCAGCAGGATCAGCAATAGCAAGGCGACGACGAACGGCAACGGCAGAAAGATCAAGAGCGAGTCCTTTGGCGGGCAGATAACCTGGCAAGTCATGGCTCAGATCGCGATTCGGGACGACCTGAATCGCGATCAAGGACGCGGGGAGGCGTGGCGCCAGCGACGATCGTCCGTCTTTTTCAACAAAGCGAGATGCCCATGCGCCTCTTCCAGTTCTTGCCCGCCGCCGTCTTCATCCTGGCCGTTGCCACCCCCTCGCATGCCAATGATGTCGGCGTGCGCGAAATCAGCGTTCCGGCTTCCGAACGGGGACGAGATCTCTCTGTTACCGTCTGGTATCCGGCCGCGGCCGGCGGCGAAACCACCCTTGTCGGCGACAACCGGATCTTTAAGGGAACAGAGGCCGCACGAAACGCTCCTTCCCTCCCGGGGCCGTTCCCCCTGGTCGTCGTTTCGCACGGCTCCGGAGGCCGCGTTCAAGCGATGAGCTGGCTGGCGACCGCGCTCGCAGAGGCCGGCTTCATCGTCGCCGGCCCCAACCATCCCGGCACGACCAGCGGCGATTCGACGCCCGCCAACACGCCGAAGCTCTGGGAGCGCACGGCCGATCTTTCCGCCGTCATCGACAAGCTCACCGGCACCGGTGAATGGAACAAGGCTATCGACGCCGACCGGATCGCAGTCCTCGGTTTTTCCCTCGGAGGCTCGACCGCCATGGAGATGTCAGGCGCCCGCGCCGATCTCGATGCCTATGTCCGCTATTGCGACAGCTACAGGAAATGGGATTGCGCCTGGTTTTCCGGCGGCAAGGGCTATGTCGACGACACGCCGGTCGCAGTCGAGAAGCTCGATCTTCGCACCATCGACAAAGCCCGCTTCGAACAATCGAATCTCGACCGGCGCATCAAAGCGGCAGTACTGGTCGATCCGGGTCTCGCCCAGGCCTATAGCGAAAAAAGCCTGAAGAAGATCGAGATACCGATGCACTTCATCAACCTCGGCAGCGCCGAGACCATCCCCCTGGCCGTCGCCTCCAAACCTTTGGCGGCACTGACGCCAAAGGGCTCCTATGCCGCAGTTGCCGGGGCCGACCACTTCAGCTTCCTGCCGGAATGCAAGGACGGCGCCGCCGAAGCGCTGAAATCCTTCGGCGAAGTCGACCCCATCTGCGAGCCGACCGAGCGCCCCCGCGCCGACATCCATGCCGATATCATCAAGCTGGCGCGCGAAGCCTTGCAGCAGAGCCTTGGCGAATAGCGATTGGCGAGATCGCGAGGCTGGCGGCGATGCGCACCCAGGATCGCCGCCCGGCCAAGCAGGACCGCGCTTTGCCGTCCCTTCTTCCAGAAACGGTACCTCGACACCGCAAGTGGATTCATCGAGACCAACCGCGAAATACATTGGCTTACAAAAAGCGCGCCCGGCCGACACACCGCCAATACACACCTCCGTTGAAATCAGGATGCTTCCAACGACGCCCACTCGATCAACGCTATGACGGAGAACCCCATGAAAACGCACCGCCTCATTGCCGCCGCCCTGCTGATCGCCGGCAGCGTAACGACGCTTCGCATGGCTGAGGCTCAGCAGATGCAGGGCATTCAGCGCACGGACCTGATCAAGAACGAGATCAGCGTGCCCGGACACGAGGCTGTGCAGGTCCGCGTCGATATCGACCCGGGAACCACCTCGATCAAGCATTCCCATCCCGGCGAAGAAATCGCCTATGTGCTTGAGGGTTCGCTGGAATACCAACTCGAGGACCGGGCACCGGTGACGCTTCAGGCAGGCCAGGCGCTGTTCATTCCGGCTGGCGTTGCCCATGTGGCCAAGAACGTCGGCACCGCCAAGGCGTCGGAACTCGCGACCTACATCGTCACCAAGGACGCGCCGCTCGTGGTTCCAGTCAAGTGAGGCACGTTGATGGGCTGCGCGGCGCTGCTGGTGAATCCGCCTTCAAGCGTGAAGGAATTCGAGCAGCGCCGCGTTGAATGCCGGCGCGGACTCGATGTTGACGATATGGCGACCGGGCAATGACAGATGCCGCCCCTGCTGCACGCGGGCGGCGATGTTTTCGAGGTCGGATGGCGGACAAACCGGATCCCCGTCGCCGGAAATGGCGAGCACGGGATTGGCGATCTTGACGATTTCTTCTCGCAAATCCGCACCCGCCAGCGCTGTGCAGCCGCCGATATAGCCATCGGTCGCGGTGGTGCCGAAGCTCTCGAGGACGCGACCGACGGCTTCACGATGGCTGGCTGCGAATTCCGGGCTGAACCAGCGTTCGGCTGTGGAAGCGGTCAAAGCCGCAAGGCCGTCCGCCCTGACGCTGTCGATGCGCGCGGCCCAGCCCTCGGGCGTGCCGATGCGCGCCGCCGTCGCGCAGAGCACGAGTCTGTCCAGGCGCTTGCCGGCGTGCACGCCGAGCCATTGCCCGGTCAGGCCGCCGATCGACAGGCCGCAGAAATGCGTCCGTTCGATCTCCAGCGCATCCAGAAGAGCCAGCACGTCATGGCCGAGATCAGCGAGCGTATAGGGCGGTGGCGGCGCCGAGGAACGACCATGGCCCTTGCGATCGTAGCGCAGCACGCGGAAATGCGGCGAAAGCTCCCCGATCTGGGCATCCCACATGGTGAGATCGGTGCCGAGAGAATTGCAGAAGAGCAGCCAGGGTGCGTTGCCGCTTAGGTCGCCGTCGATGCGGTAATGAAGCCGATGGCTGGGTAGGTCGAGATAGGCCATGAAACCGGCACTCCAATCAGGGAAGCCGCCAGCGAAGGCGGCTTCATGGTTGTTGGCGCGACGCTGCGCCTCATAGGCATACGCGCTGCGGCACGAGTCTCGCACGCGCAAAGGGATGGCGGCCGGATGCCTTCATGGTCCGGCCGCCATCGCCGTTCGTTAAGCCGTCGCCAGTTGCACGACCTCGTCGCGGCGGGCGTTGCTGATCGCAAAGACCAGCATGGCGAGCGCCGAGATCGCAGCCGGGATGGCGAAGATCGCGAAGTTCTGCTGCAGCGGAAACTCCTGCGCCAGGAGCACGCCGCCAAGCGTCGGGCCGACGATGGCGCCGATGCGACCGACGCCCGAGGCCCAGCCCAATCCGGTAGAGCGGACCGAGAGGTTATAGAGCTGCGCCACGCTGGCATAGAGCAGGATCTGCGTGCCGATCGTGGTGGCGCCGGCGACGAACACCATGAGGAACAGGAGGGTCGCCGGCGGATTGAAGCCGATCAGCGCGATCGACAGGGCTGCCGCGACGAAGAATCCGACCACCACCTTCGGCAGGCCGAACCGGTCGCCGAGCCAGCCGCCGGCAATGGCGCCGACCATACCACCGAAATTCAGCGAGAAGAGGCTGAGCAGGCTTGCCTTCTCCGCATAGCCGGCTTCCTGCAGCACCTTCGGCAGCCAGGACGACAGCAGGTAGACGAGCAGCAGGCAGCAGAAGAACGCGACCCACAGCATGATCGTGCGCAGGGTGCGCTGATGGCGGAAGAGTTCCAGGACCGACGCCGAGGCGCCCTTCGTTTCGGCGAAGACCAGCCTGTCGGCCGCACCGATACGCACGCCGGGATCGATCTTCTGATAGATCCGCTTCGCTTCGTCCTGCTTGCCCTGACGGATGAGGAAACCGAGCGATTCCGGCAGCTTCCAGAGGACCACCGGCAACAGAAGCAACGGCACCGCGGCGATAAAGAACATCGGCTTCCAGCCATAGGATGGGATGAGGCCGATGCCGAGGCCGGCCGCCACCATGCCGCCGACCGAATAGCCGGAGAACATCAGCGCCACCAGGGTGCCGCGCAGACGCTTCGGCGCGTATTCGTTCATCAGTGCCACGGCATTCGGCATCAAGCCGCCGCAGCCGAGACCGGCGAAAAACCGGAAGATCTTGAACTGTTCGGGCGAACCGGCAAGCCCCGTCAGCAAGGTCGAGACCGTGAACAGCACGAAGCTGATGGCGATGCCCTTCTTACGGCCGATCCGGTCGGCGAGCGGGCCGAAGATCAGCGCCCCGAACATCATGCCGAACAGTGCCCAGGCCTGCAGCGCGCCGGCCTGCGGCTTGCTCAGTCCCCATTCGGCGATCAGCGTCGGCAGCACGGTGCCGGCGACGAAGACGTCATAACCGTCGACAATCAGCAGCAGCGCTGAGAGCGCAACCACCATCCACTGGAAGCCCCCAAGGGGGCTCCCGTCTATTGCCTCATTCACATCGATAGAGCGCATCATCTCCTCCCCAGGTCGTTGCGCGTTTCAGATAGAGAGCCGTCAGCCGAGATCGCCGCCGGCGACCGGCAGCACGCTGCCGGTGATGTAGGAGGCCTCGTCGGAGGCCAGGAACAGAATGGGTGCCGCCTGCTCTTCGATGCTGCCGTAGCGCTTCATGAAGCTCGACTGCTTTACCTGGGCGACGACGTCGCCCATCCAGGCCCTCTCGGCGTCGCTGTCGCCCGCGGCATTGCGCGGGACACGGCGTGGCGGCGCCTCCGTCCCACCCGGCGCGGTCGCGACGACGCGGATGTTGCGCTCGGCAAGTTCCATCGCCAGCGACTGGGTGATGGCGTTGACACCGCCTTTCGCCGCGGAATAGGGCACGCGGTGAATGCCGCGCGTCGCATTCGAGGACACGTTGACGATGGTGCCGGCGCCGCGCGCAAAGAGATGCGGCAAGACGGCATGACAGCAATAGAGCGTCGGCATCAGCGAGCGGCGGATTTCCGCATCGATCTGCGATGGTTCGAATTCGGCGAAGGGCCGCATGCGGATCGCCCCGCCGACATTGTTGATCAGGATGTCGATGCCGCCGAAGCGTTCGGCGGCAAAGCACATCGCCGCAGCGGCGCCCTCGTGGGTCTCGAGATCGGTGTTGTAGGCTGCCGCCCGATCGCCCCCGGCCTCCGCCGCCACCTCTGTGACGAAGTCGGCGCGGTCGACGAACAGCACCTTGCCGCCTTCAGCCGCAGCACGCAGCGCCACAGCGCGGCCGATGCCCTGAGCGGCACCTGTGACCACGAGCACCTTGCCGGCAAAGCGCCCTTCAAAACGGGCCGCGCTCATGCCGCCTCCTTCGCCAAGACGTTCGGCGTGAACTTCTCGTAGTGGAAACTGTTGGGCACGATACCGGTGTCGTCGAGGTGCTTGCGCACGGCGTCGACCATCGGCGGCGGACCGCAGAGATAGACGTCGACGTCGCCGCCATTGAGCAGCTCTTCCGGCATGTGCTGGGTGACCCAGCCCTTGCGCGGATGGCTGGAGGCAGCGTCTGCCACGACTGTGCTGCAGGTGAAATTGGCAAGCCGTTTGGCATGGGCCTCGATCTCATCGACAAGCACGAGATCCAGGTCTCGGGTGACGCCGTAGATCAGGTGGATCTTCTGCTGCGCGTTGGCCTGGGCCAGCACTTCGAGCATCGACAGGAATGGCGCAAGACCGGTGCCGCCGGCTAGCAGCAGCAGGGGGCGTTGGACTTCTCTCAGATAGAAGCTGCCGAGCGGCCCTGTCAGCTCGAGTTTCGTCCCGATTTCCGCGCGCTCCAGCCAGCTGCTCATCAGGCCGCCGGGGATCTTCTTGATCAGGAAGCCGAGACGCTGTTCACCCGGAGCCGAGGAGAAGGAATAGGAGCGACTCTGGCCGCTGCCGGGCACATCGATATTGACGTATTGCCCCGGCAGAAAGGCGGGTGCTGCGTCCACGTCCAGCTCCAGCACGATCGCCGCATCATTGTGCGGGGTGACCCGCGCAACCGTTGCCGCGAACTTCTGCTGCCCGGTCTTGCAGGCGGCCGAGGTCGTCGGCACCGCGATGACACAATCGCTCGACGGCTTCATCTGGCAGGTCAGCACCAGACCGCTTTCAGCCTCGTCCGATGTCAGCGCATCGTCGATGAAGTCGTCGCCGAGGTCATAGGCACCGCTTTCGGCGCGGCACTTGCAGGTGCCGCAGACACCGTCGGAACAGTCCATCGGCAGGTTGATCTTGTTGCGGAAGGCGGCGTCGAGCACCTTCTCGTCGTCCCTACATTCGACGAAACGGGTGACGCCATCCTCGAAATTCAAAGCGATCCTGTAGCTGGCCATGGTTGCTCCTCCCAATCCCTTGTCGTCAGGCGGCGGTCATCAGATGTGGTAAACGTCGATGACCTGGCGGATGTAGTCGTTCTTCAGCACGATCTTCTTTTGTGAAATCACGAGCTCTTCGCCGCTTTTGCGCAACGTCACAAACATGGTGCCGAAGAAGTGGTCGGTGACCTTGTAGCGGTGGTTGAGCGTGTGGAAGTTGTAGCGGACATCCACTTCCTCGCCACGGTCGGCCAGCAACTCGACATTGGTGACGTTGTGGCTGGTGCGCGGCTCTGGCGTGGAGGCGCCCGAGCGTTCGGTCTTGATGCGGAAGACGCGATCCTCCAGGCCGTCGCGGCTCGGATAGAAGATCAGCGAGATCTCAGACTGCGGATCTTCGGTCAGCTGATCGTCATCGTCCCAGGCCGGCATCCAGTAGGTGACGTCGGGCGCATAGCAGGTCAGCCATTCGTCCCATTCGCGGTCGTCGAGCAGGCGCGCTTCGCGGTAGAGGAAGGCGCAGGCGGTGTCGTAGGAGATGCTCATGCGACCGCTCCCTTCGTCTCGGAGGCAAGCGCGTTGCGCATCACCTTCGCCCAATATTCGTGCTGGCGGACGAACAGGCCTTCGTCTTCGCTGCGCTCGCCCGAGAGCAACGGTTCGAGGCCCATGCGCTTGGCATTGTCGTCCGGACCGTCAATCCAGAGCGGCGCCCCGCGTGACAGGTCGTTCCAGAGCGCGGTGATGCCGGCATAGCCCTGCTGGCAGGCGCGGAATTCTTCGAGATCGTCGGCAGTGCCCATGCCCGAGACGTTGAAGAAATCCTCGTATTGGCGGATGCGCAGAGTCCGGTCTTCAGCACTTTCGCCCTTCGGCGCGAAACAGAAGATGCTGATCTCGGTCTTGTCGACGCTGATTGGACGGGTGACGCGGATCTGCGTGCTGAACTGGTCCATCAGGAACACGTTCGGATAGAGGCAGAGGTTACGCGTCTGGTTGACGATGAGATCCGCCTTCACTTCGCCGACGCGCGCCTTGATCTCCTCACGGGCGTGGAAGACCGGCCGGACCTCGGGGTTCATGGTGTTGGTCCAGAGCAGAATATGGCCGTTGTCGAAGCCGTAGACGCCGGCAATCGAGCGGCTCCAGCTGCTCGCGTCGACCGCCTTGGTGCCCTCCTCGTGGCGGCGGCCCATGGTCGCGGCATAGTTCCAGTGCACGGAGCTGACGTGATAGCCGTCGCAACCGTTTTCCATCTGCAGCTTCCAGTTCCCATCGTAGATGTAGGAGGAATTGCCGCGCAGCACTTCGAGCCCGTCGGGCGCCTGGTCGACAATCTGGTCGATGATGACCTTGGTCTCGCCGAGATAATCCTCGAGCGACGAGACATCAGGATTCAGGCTACCGAAGAGGAAGCCGCGATAGCTCTCGAAACGAGCGACGCGCTTCAGGTCGTGCGAGCCATCTTTCGCAAATTGCGGCGGATATTGCGTGGTCTTCTCGTCCTTCACCTTCAGGAGTTTGCCGGTGTTGGAAAAAGTCCAGCCGTGGAAAGGACAGGTGAAGCTGCCCTTGTTGCCATGCTTGCGCCGGCAGAGCATCGCGCCGCGATGGGCGCAGGCATTGATGACCGCGTGCAGTTCGCCTGATTTGTCGCGGGTGACGACGACAGGCTGGCGGCCGATATAGGTGGTGTAATAGTCGTTGTTCTCGGGGATCTGGCTCTCGTGGGCGAGGTAGACCCAATTGCTCTCGAAGATGTGCTTCATCTCCAGCTCGAAGAGGTCTTCGTTGGTGAAGATATCGCGGCGGCACCGGAACATCCCGGTCTCATGATCGTCCTCGACTGCGGTGGCGAGCAGATCGTCGAGGGCCTGGGTTTTGTCGATAACTGCAGACATGGTTCTTCTCCCGCAAACGGCTGATCCGTGCTCGGTTCGGCTATTGCAACAATGTCGGTGTGGGGGCGGCGGCTCAGTCGGCCGCCGCAACAATGATCAGGCGGCGGCGCGCCTGCGCTGCTCGTTGATCTGGTTGTCGACGCCATTCACCAATGAGGTGAGATGAATGTCGAATTCGATCTCGGCGAAGGGGCCGGAGAGACCGTTCGCCTTGATGCTTGCCTCGTCGGTCCGCTCGGTAACATCGGGCACCAGGCCGTCGCGGGTCGCATAGGCGAAGTCGTCGTTGACCAACGGATCGCCGGCTATGTTGATCTGGGTCGTCAGCTTGCGATGACCGTCGGCGCTGATGAAGAAGTGAATATGCGCCGGGCGCTGGCCGTGACGCCCGAGCGCCGAAAGCAGCTGTTCGGTCGGGCTGCCCGGCGGCACGCCGTAGCCGTGCGGCACAATGCTCTGAAACTTGTAACGGCCCTTGGCGTCGGTGACGATCGTGCGGCGCATATTGAACGGCGCCTGCACACCGGTCGGGTCGAAATGCGAATAGAAGCCGCGGGTATCACAGTGCCAGACTTCGACCGTCGCACCTTTCAGCGGTTGGCCGGCGGAATCATAGACGGTGCCGTGCATGATCAGCGGGTGACCGTTGGTGTCCCGGCCGTCATCAAGACGGGCGAAGCCTTCCGATGCCGGTGCGCCGGCGACATAAAGCGGCCCTTCGATGGTGCGCGGTGTCGGATTCTTGATGCCGAGCTCCTCGTCGATAGCGTCGAGACGTTCGTCGAGGAAGTGGTCGAGGCCGAGGCCGGGCGAGATCAGGCCGGCCTGGCCGGCAGCACCGATTTCGTTTAGCCAGGCAATGCCGGTCCAGTATTCGTCCGGGGTGATGTCGAGATCGTCGATCGCCTTGAACAGGTCCGACATCAGCCGGTGCACGATCTCTTTGACGCGCGGGCTGCCGCCGTCCTTGTCGAGGCCGCTCAGAACCTTCAGGAAACCTTGCGTCTCCGGCTTGTCGAAAATCTTCACGCTCATGATAAATCCTCCACTTGGATAGTTTGAAAGCGGGTGCCGCCTGCCAACCTCCCGGCGGCGGCCGAACGAAATCTCAGGTGTCATCCTCCCGGACTGACGACGGATGCCGAAGCAGCGGCGTCACCTCGATGTCCATGAATTTGAACAGCGGCAGACCCGAGAGGATCTCGTGCAGCTCGGCATTGTCCGTGACGTCAAAGACGCTGTAGTTGGCGTACTGGCCGGCGATCCGCCAGATATGCCGCCACTTGCCGCTCTGCTGCAGCGCCTGTGAATAGGCCTTCTCTCGCGCGAGAATCTGGGCCGCCTCTTCAGCGGGCAGGTCATGGGGAATGCGAACATCCATTCTGACGTGAAACAGCATCAGCCGATCCTCACTTCGCAACACTGATGGTCTTGCGCAGCCCTTCGCGCGCAAAGAACTTCAACCGGTCTTCGTCGAGTTCGACGCCCAAACCCGGCCCATCCGGCACCGTCAGTTCGAAGTCGCTGTAGTCGAGGGGCGTTGCCAGGATTTCCTCCGTCAGGAGCAGCGGACCGAAAAGCTCGGTGCCCCACTGCAGATTGGCAAAGGTCGAAAACACATGGGCGGAGGCCACCGTGCCGACAGCGCCTTCGAGCATCGTGCCACCGTAGAGCTCGATGCCGGCGGTATCGGCGATCGCCGCCACGCGCTGCGCATTGAACAACCCGCCGCTCTGCTCGATCTTGACCGCGAAGACGTCAGCGCCCTTGGTCTTGGCAATCTCGAAGGCCGATTCAGGCCCGGTAAGGGACTCGTCCGCCATCAGCGCCACCGGGAAGCGGCGGACCAGTCGGTTGAGCGCTGCCGTCGACGCGACAGGCTGTTCTACCAGTTCGCAACCGGCATCGGCGAGCGCCGCCATGCCGTAGGACGCCTCGAATTCGCTCCAGGCCATGTTGACGTCGACGCGCACCGCACCGCGGTCGCCCAGCGCCTGCTTGATCGCCGCCACATGGGCGATATCGTCCTTCAACGGCTTCGCGCCGATCTTCAGCTTGAAGATCCGGTGGCGGCGAAGGTCGAGCATCTTTTCGGCCTCGGCAATGTCCATGGCGGTGTCACCGGAAGCGAGCGTCCAGGCGACCGGCAGCCGCTTGCGCAGCGCTCCGCCCAGGAGTTCGCCGACCGACAGGCCGAGACGCTTGCCGTGGGCGTCGAGCAGCGCCGTTTCGACCGCGCTCTTGGCGAAACGGTTTTCCTTCACCGCTTTGCCGATGCGCGCCATTAGCGCCTTCACGCGGGTCACGTCCTCGCCGATCATGACAGGCGCGAAATAGGTATCGATCGCCAGCTTCATGCTTTCGGGGCTCTCGCCACCATAGGCGAGACCGCCGATCGTCGTGCCTTCGCCGATCCCGACGGTGCCGTCGCTGCAATGGACCTTCACCAGCATCAGCGTTTGGCCGGTCATGGTCGCGACTGAGAGCTTGTGCGGCCGGATCGTCGGCAGATCGACCAGTATCGTTTCGACCCGTTCGACGACGGAGACGAAGGCTGCAGTCGGAGAGATGGGTGCAAGGGTCGTGTTCATGGCGTGACTGTGCGCCGCGCACTGGGTGGCGTCCAACACCAAATAGGTTCTCTATGATACCTTCATGGTATAGTGCGATAGAGATTTCGCAGATTCATGCGGTTACCGCACTGCAACATACCGCAATGGTAGGAAAATGAGGGCCTGAATATGGATCTGCGCCAGCTTCGCTACTTCGTCGCCGTCGCCCGTGAGCGCAACTTCACCCGCGCCGCCGAGCAGCTGCATATCGCCCAGCCACCCTTGAGCCGGCAGATCCAGCTTCTGGAGGAAGAGCTGGGCGTGCCGCTGATCATCCGCGCGAGCCGTCCGGTCCGGCTGACGGAGGCGGGCCGGTTGTTCTACGAGCAGTCGCTGCAGATTTTGGGGAGAGTCGAGCAGATGGTTGAGGCCACGCGCCGCGTCGGTCTCAACCAGAACCGCGTCCTGTCCATCGGCTTCGTCGCCTCCACGCTCTATGGCGGGCTGCCGACACTCGTGCGCAAGCTGAGGCAGAATGCGCCGGAACTCGATATCCGGCTATTGGAGATGGTGTCGGTGCAGCAGATCGCCGCGCTCAAGGAGGGCCGAATCGATGTCGGCTTCGGCCGGCTTCACCACAGCGATCCCAATGTCGTCGGCATCCTCATGCGCGAAGAGCGCCTCGCCGTGGCGATACCCGAGGGCACGCCGCTAGCCGAAGACACGTCGCCCTTGCCCTTGAATGCGCTCGCCGGCCAGAAGCTGATCGTCTATCCGAAGGAGCCGCGGCCGAGCTATGCCGACCATGTGCTGAGCCTGCTTCATGCCCACGATGTGCGCCCTGCCGAGGTGCATGAAGTGCGGGAGATCCAGAGTGCCCTTGGCCTCGTCGCCTCGGAAGCCGGTCTGTGCATCGTCCCCTCCTCGGCGCGTCAGGTGCGGTCAGACGTCCACTACCGCATGATCGAGGGGGAACGCGCGACCTCTCCTGTCATCCTCAATCACCGGGTCGGCGACAATTCACGCCACATTGAGCTGATCAAGCAGTTGATCGAAGAGATGTATGCGGAAAACCCGCCTTGGCTTGGCCTCGAGCACAATCTGCCATTCCGGCCCTCCTTCGTTAAATGACGGGGTCCGGCACGCACGCGCCATGCGTTCGGTTGCCCGAAGGGTCTGCGCTCTCAGCCCACACATCCAGCACCAACTGCCGAAGCAAAAGCGCCTCCGCCGACCGGTCCGTCGTGTCGTGGCCGTCCCTGTCGGTGATCGCATAGGGTCTGGGGCCGAGCTCGCAGGTCATGACCAGTTCGGCATCGTCGGCGGCACGGGATCGCCAGTGGCGAAAGCCGTAGGCCCACCAGTCGCGGAAGAGATCGACCCAGGGGCGATGCTGCGGAAAGGACATCTCGATCTGGATCTGCTGGCACGAGCCGACGCGGCCGTGGAAGGCCTGGGCGTTGTGGAGGATGCGCCGGACCTGGGCGTGGCTTTCCTCTTCGACCGGAAAGGCAAACTCGCGGCCGACCAGATAGTGCGAGAGATCGGCGAGCAGCGGCAAATCGGGGCGCCGGTCCAGCAGGTCCAGCGTGAACAAGAGGTCGCTGGTGATCCGGTGGCGATGGGTTTCGACATAGACGGGGACACCCGCCCTTTCGGCGAGCCGCATCCATCCGTCCAGAAGCGGCAGGCAATCTTCCACCCGGCGCGGGCGGACGTCCGCCTGCAGGTCGATGTGGCTGACAGGAAATTCGCTCGCCAGTTCCAGGGTCGGGCGCAGGTCCTCGACGCTCCGGGGAAAACAGACTCCCTCGATCTTCAATCCGGTGCCGCGGATCACTTCGTTGAGGCGGACGACGTCATCACGGTTGGTGTAATGCGCGCTGATGCCGTCGAACCCGGCCTCGACGATAACAGCGATGTTTTCCTCGAGACCGCGTTCGCAGCCGTCCGCATGCCGGCGCTCCATCGCCCAGAGCGACTGAAAGACAAGCAACTTCTGCATCAGGCCGCCCGCGCGTTCTTCAGAAGCGCCTTCAGGTTCACGCCGGGATCAGCAAGCGCTGCGGGGTCTGGATTGATACCGGCGGCAATCAGCATCTCGGCGAGCTTGATGTCCCTGGCGACGCTATTGCAGGAACCGAGGCCCGCCGCGGCAAGGAGGCGCCCATCGTCCAGGTAGAACTCCAGCTCGCCGCCGTCGAGTTGGCGGATCACGCTCTGATGCTCCGGCTGCGGCAGGCCCGCGACCTGCAGACCGAGATCGTACTGGTCGGTCCAGAACCAGGGGATTGCGCCAAAAGCTTCCTTTCCGCCGACCATGTTGCGGGCCGCGGTCTCCGCCTGGCTGCGCGCATTGCGCCAGCTCTCGAAGCGAATGTACCCGCCGCCCGGCTGCGCCACCGCGGCGCAGTCACCGGCCGCAAAGATGTTCGGGTCACTGGTGCGAAGAAAACTGTCCGTCAGGACGCCGTTTCCGGTGGCAAGGCCCGCCGCCTCGGCGAGCGCCACATCTGGCAGAACGCCGATCGCCGCGACGACGATATCGGCAGGCACCGCGCTGCCATCGGCGAGGAGAACGGCATCGTCGGTGATCGCGGCCATCCCCTGACCGAGATGAAACGCAACGCCTTCATCCTGATGCCGCGCATGGAGCTTGGCGGCAAAGCGCGGTGGAACCGCGCGTCCGAGCGGCTTAGCCGCCATCTCGATAACGCTGACGGTTATGCCTTTGCCGCGCAGAACGGCCGCGAGCTCCATGCCGATCAGACCACCACCGATGATGGAGATACTTTTTCCCGGGTCGGCGCTGGAGAAGATTGTCGCCGCATCCGCATAGGTGCGAAAGTCGAGCGCGCGCTCAGCCCCAGGGGATGTCAGCCGCCTCGGGCGAGCGCCGGTCGCAAGCAGCAGCTTGTCGTATGTAAGCGTCCGCCCGTCGCTGAAAGCGACAGACCGGGTATCCGGATCGAGGCTCAGGGCCGATACGCCCTGGAGGTAGTCGATGCCGGCAGCCTGGAGCGCCTCGGCGCCGCAGATCGGCTTCATCTGCACCGCGCCGTTGAGCGGCTTCGACAGTGGCGGGCGCTCATAGGGCAGATGCGGTTCCGTGCCGACCAGCGTGACGCTGCCGGTAAAGCCCGATTCACGCAGCGCAAAGGCCGCGCGGGTGCCGGATTCCCCGGCGCCGATGATGACGATGCCATTCATGGCTTGCTCCAAAGATCATAAGTTGGAGCGGGATGCGGGCGGAAAACCGCACGCACTGTTCCTCATCCCGCTCAGGAAAGGTGGCCGGCGCAGGCAGGAGAAATGCGCCGGCCGGGAGGATCAGTTGCGAGTCGCGTAGTCGGCCATGTTCTTGGGCGTGACGAGCTCGAAGGGAACCATCACTTCGCGTTCGACGGCCTTGCCGCGCGCCAGCGCGACGGCAGCATCGAGCGCGCTCGCCGACTGGCCCTTGGCATTCTGGAACACCGTCGCATCGAGATCGCCCGCGGCCATAGCGGCGAGACCATCCTGCGTCGCATCGATGCCGACGACGATCACGTCGTCCATCGACACGCCGGCGGCTTTGAGCGCCTGTATGGCGCCGATCGCCATTTCGTCGTTGTTGGCAAAAACCACGTCGATCGGGCGCCCGGCCGTGATCCAGTTGGTGGTAAGGTCCATCGCGTTGGTGCGCGTCCAAGCGGCGGACTGCTCGTCGGCGATGGTGGCGCCCTTGCAGTCGCCGGCAGCCAGCGTCTCCTTGAACGACAAGGTGCGGTCCCGCGAGGCCTGGTGGGCGAGATCGCCCATCAGGATATAGACCTGCGCGTTACCTGCCTTGCCCTTTTCCTTGAGCAGCGAACAGGCGGCCTCGGCGCCCAGCTTGCCGGAGTCCGTTTCCCGGCTTCCGACATAGGCCTGCTTTACCGGCAACTGGGCGACATTGTCCGGCTGGAGGTTGAGATAGACGAGCGGGATGCCTGCCTTCTCTGCCGCCTCGCTTATCCCTGGAGCGGCGGAGGTGTCGGCGAGCGTGGTGATGATCGCGTCGACGCCCGACGCGATGAAGTTGTTTACCTGGTTGAGCTGCTTGGAGATGTCGGTCTGGGCGTCCTCAATCTGGACATTGACGCCTCCGGTTTCCGATGCTCTGGCGCTGATGCCTTCACGCAGCAGCGTCTGGAAGTTGTTGTCGAAGCTCTGCATCGAGGCACCGATCGTCTCCGCCGAGGCAGCACTTCCCATCAAGGCGGCAAGAGCAGCCGCCAGGTACATGGATTTCATGATTTCCTCCCAATGGGTGCCGGATCACCCGAGTGCATTCCGGGGGTCCCACGGACCCGATCAATGCTCGAGTGGTTCGAGCGCGCGGTAAGCGCGGGCCCTAACCGAGGGCCACCCGAACCTCGCCGTCGACGATTTCGGCGGGATAGGTCTTCAGGTTCTCGCAGGCGGGAAGCCTAAGGGCTTCGCCGGTGCGGTAGTCGAAGGCGCCGGAATGCTTGGGACATTCCACTTCGAAGTCCATGACCAGCCCATCGGCGAGATGGATCGCCTCATGGGTGCAGAGACCGGCGGTGCAATAGACGCTGTCATCCGGCCCGCGGTAGACCGCGTAGGTGCGGCCGGCGTGGTCGAAGCGGATCGCCCCTTCCTGCTCGATGTCATCCAGTTTGCAGGCTGGTACCCAGGTGATCACGTTGCTCATTCTGCTGCCTCCCCGATCGTGTTGCGCGCCTTGCGGGCTGCGAGTTTTTCCTTGCGCTTGCGGTAGCGCTCCTGCATCCGCGCCTCGCCTTCTTTGGAGCCGTCGTGCCAGGTGCCGAACCAGCGATCGAGCGGGATCAGGGCGTCGCCATAATTCACCTCGAAATACTTGTGGTGCAGGTAATGCGCATAGGCGTGGCTATCGACGAGTGTCTCTTCGCCGACCTCGACCTTGTCGAAGCCGACATGGCCGGGAATGGCGCCGAAGCCCGCATAGTGAAGTTGGTAGAGCATCAGGATCGGGTTCGACGGCAGCACCAGGTGGTAGAAGGCGGTGCCGAAATAGAGCAGGTGCTCGACCGGATGCATCGACAGCGAGGACCATGGCGACGGGTTCACCGAATTGTGGTGGACCGAATGCACCCACTTGTAGAGCAGCGGCGTGTGGATGAGCCGGTGGACGCAGAAGAAGTGGAACTCGTGGATCACAGGCACGACGAGCGCGACGAAAGCGAGCGTCCAGGGATTTTCCGCGAAGCTCAGCCAAGGCGCATAGCCATTGGCATAGGCCCAGAGCATGGCGACCTCGACGGCGGTCCAGATCGTCACGCCTGAGAGAAAGGTGCGCAGGATGTTGTCGAGGTTCTGGCTCTCGAACCAGAAAGCCTTGCTCTTCTGCTCGGCCGGGAATTTGCCATTGTACTTGAAGCGGTTTTCCTGCCGTTTCAGCACGTAGAGGTGCAGTTCGAAGGCGCCGTAGAAGAGGAAGACGCAGACCGCGTTCACAACGTAGAGCCATGCGATCCAGCCGATGCTCAAAGTCTGCATCGTCTCGATCGGCGGGATTACCCAGGCCCAGTAGGCGACGGCCGAAGCGGCGAAGATCGCGTTCCACGGAAAGAAATAGTGCGGCAGCCACTTCAGGAGCGCCAGCAGTTTGGGCGGAAAGGCAAACAGCGGCGCCGTTTCGATCGGCTGGTTCGGTGCCCAGTCGCCTCGCTTGTTGCGCGTTCCATACTTCAAGTCGTCCATAACGCTCTCCTCCCGGCGGATCGCGGGCGTTCCGCACAAATTCCGATGAAGGAGAGCGCCTTCCGGTTCGCTCGGGACCGCGCTCTCCTTCTTGATAAAAATCTAGCAGGAGGCGTTCTGAACGGCGAAGCCTTGTTTGATCAAATCAGATCAAAGGCTCTCGGCGGTGATGGTGATGAAGCGAATAGGCGCCTTGTCCGGTTCCAGCTCTGAAAGGCCGATCCGGCGCAGCACAAGGTCAAGGGCGCGGCGGGCCTGCGCCTCGGGCGCCTGATCGAGCACGACGTCCATGATGCCGTCGCCGAGAGCCTTGCGCGTATAATCGGTCAACTCATGGCCTACGAAGAAAATCTCCATGCCGCGCGGATGCCGGCGAAGAACATCGATCAGAGCGGCGTTCGCGCCGCCGGCATTGTAGAGCCCGGCCATTTCTGGATACATCTCGAGCGCCGATCGCAGCGCTTCGGCGCCGTAGTGCTCCTCGTCGCGGGTGAAGCCCAGCCACTCGAACCGGCGCTCGCCCGGATGCTCCTGGAAATAGTCTGAAAAGCCGCTGAGGCGATCGCGATGGACCTGATAGATCGGGTGGCAGAGGGCAACAACAGGGCCGCTCCTGCGCGCCATGCGGGCGATGAAGAGTGCCGCCGTTCGTCCGGCCGCGTAGTTGTCGATGCCGACGAATTCGCCCTGCTTCTCGGACGCCCGTGTAACGACATGGATTACCGGCACCCCGCGCGAAACGACGGTCTCGACCGCGGCGCTGATCAGCGGACTGTTGGGCACGGCAAGGATCAGGCCAGCGCGCGGGACCTCGGTCGCAAGAATCCGCCTGGCAATCTCGTCCGGCTTCATCTCCTCGGTGAAGCTGCGTTGCACCACGACAAGCGGATCGAGCGTCTCCGCGATCCTTTCGAACGCTTTGGAGAGCCGGCGATAGAAGGTCGTTTCGGGGCGGACCATCAGCACGTCGATGCGCAAAAGACCGCGATGGGTGTCGGGCAGCGTGCGCGGATAGTTCAGCGTGCGCGCCGCAACAACCACCCTCTCGACCAGTTCGGGGCGAACGCCGCCACGTCCGTTGAGCACCCGCTCGACCGTGGCCGTTCCGACACCCGCCAACTCTGCAATGTCGCGATAGTTCGGCTTGCTCACCCTGGCATCCTCGCCGGATTTCAGATGCGTCTCCACAGCGCCATAGCATGTGTCGCGGCCAGTTCGACAGAGCGCGCCTTGCAATTGCTGTGTTGCCCTCGCCCTAAACCGCCGATGGCCTATATCAACCGGGTAATCGAGATCGGCAGAGGGCTTCCATGACCTATGAGTTGTACTACTGGGACGGCATTCAGGGCCGGGGCGAATTCGTGCGCCTTGCGCTCGAAGACGCCGGCGCCGATTACGTCGACGTTACGCGCGAACGGGGCCGCGGCACTGGCGAAATGATGAAGCTGATGGAAAACACTGCCGAGCCACGCATCCCTTTTGCGCCTCCGTTCTTGAGGGATGGCGACCAGATCATTTCGCATGTGGCCAACATCCTTTTTTACCTCGGCCCGAGGCTCGGGCTCGCGCCCAAGGAGGAGGCGCTGCGCTGGTTCGCCAACGGTCTGCAACTCACCATCACCGACTTCATTGCCGAGGTGCACGACACCCACCACCCGATCGCAACCTCGAAATACTACGAGGAGCAGAAGGTGGAGGCGAAGGACCGGGCGATCGAATTCGTCACCAACCGCCTCCCCAAGTTTCTCGGCTACTTCGAACGGGTGCTTGAACAAAACCCCGATGGCAGCGGCCACGCCGTCGGCGACGGCGCAACCTATATCGATCTCTCGCTATTCCAGGTGATCGAAGGGCTTCGCTATGCCTTCCCGAAGGCGATGCGCCATTACGAGCGGCAATACTCCGAGCTTTTGAAGCTGCACGCTTCGGTGAAAGCGAGGCCGAACATCGCCGCCTATCTCGCGTCGCCGCGACGCCTGGCTTTCAACGAGAACGGTATCTTCCGCCGCTACCCGGAGCTGGATATCGAGCCCTGAAGGACAATCCCGCCTGCTCCTTACGCGGCGGCAGACTGTTGCTCGCGAAGAAACCCGGACAGGCGCTGCAGACCCTCGCGAAGAATGCTTTCGCTGTTGGCGTAGCCGATCCTGAGATAGCCCTCCATATCCATTGCGCTGCCAGGCGTCAGCATCACCCCGGTGCGCTCTAACAATCCGAGGCAGAATGCTTCGGAGGTCATCGGCAGATCGTATTTCAGTAGTGCCGTGGTGCCCGAATGCGGCTTGACCCAGGAGATCCGCGGTTCGCTGTCGACCCAGTCCGACAGCACCGCGAGGTTGGTGCGGGTAATGCTCCGGCTGCGCGCCAAGATCTTGTGGCGGTTTTCCAGCGCCATTGCCGCGAAGTGATCGTCCAGCATGCCGACGCTGATCGTGTTGTAATCGCGGTGGATCGAAACGGCATGGATCAGTTCGGGTGGCGCGACGATCCAGCCGAGCCGCAGGCCGGCGAGCGAAAACGTCTTCGACATGCCGCCGGTGCTGACGCCCTTTTCGTAGAGGTCTGCGATCGATGCCGTCAAACCGTCGCCCTCTTGATCCGTGCCGCGATAAACCTCGTCGCAGAGGATCCATGCGCCGCAGCCGCGCGCGATACCGACGATCTTTTCGAGGTAGCCGCAATCCATCAGCGCGCCGGTCGGGTTGTTCGGATTGTTGATGGCGATCAGCTTCGTGCCGGGGATAGCGAGCCGCTGCAACTGCTCGAGATCAGGCAGGAAACCGGTCTCCTCCGTCAGTTTCAGGATCTGCGTATCGGCGCCATAGCTTTCCGGGATCGAATAGTGCTGCTGGTAGGTCGGCAGCACCGAAATCACCCGGTCGCCCGGTTCGACGAGAGTCTCATGCACCAGTGCATTGGCGCCGATCGCACCATGCGTGGTGACGACGTTTTCGATCGCCTGTTTCGCATAGAGGCTTGCGATCTGCCCGCGCAGCCGTTCGGAACCCTCGATGGCGCCATAGGTCAGCTTCAGCGGCAGCAGTTCGGCAAGGATCGTGTCCGTCTTGCCCGCCATTTCCAACAATTCCGCCACGGTCAGCGATTCAACGCAGGTCTCGGCGAGATTCCATTCGCAATGGTTCTCGTAGCGGTTCATCCAGATTTCGACGCCGAAGTCGCGGATTTTCATGTCAGTGACCTTTCGAATGTTGGGCTATGGCTGCGAGTAAGCCGGACCTGTCGGCGACGTTGAGAATTGTCGCTTGCTGTGACATGAAGCCCTTCCTGTTGGCACAGCTGCGCATGTGGCCTCCGTCGCGGTCGGAGGCACCAGAAATGGCTGGCCGTTGACGGTCGATCCGTATAGAAGAACGATATGAGCAATATATTGCACAGTCAAGATCGATCCGACGTGCTGACCCATGTCGCGGACAATCTCCGGCGCATCCGCATGGCGGCGGGACTGAGCCAGACGGCACTCGCCAAAGCCTCCGGCATCAGCCGCCGCATGATCGTCGCAGTCGAAGGCGCTGACGCCAACATCAGCCTCTCCAGCCTCGACAAGCTGGCGGCTGCGATGAATGTCGGCTTCGTCGATCTCGTCAGGGACCCGTCTCGCCAATCCCGCGACAACATCGACGCTGTGACCTGGCGCGGCCAACAGGCAGAGAGCGAAGCGCGGCTACTCGCTTCTGCCCCTGCTACGTCCGAAGCCCAGATGTGGCTCTGGTCGCTCGCCCCAGGCGAGCGCTATGACGCCGAGCCCGACCCGCAAGGGTGGCACGAAATGCTGTTCGTAACGGAAGGCACCTTGACGCTTGAGGTCGCTGGCGTGCGCAAGCGATACGCCAGCGGTACCTTCGCGGTCTATAGCTCCGCCCAGGCCTATGCCTACATCAATGACGGTGGCGAAGTCGTGCGGTTCGTCCGCAACGTCATTTCCTAACTCACCGGTAGCCGCCTAACAGACACAGCCCGGCGGGCAAGAGCCGGAGGGGACACCGCTCCACACGACAACGTGAAGGCACCGGCTCACCAATCGCGGAAGCTCGGTCCGGCGCGCGCTTGATACGCGCAGACCCGAATGGAAGGATGCCCGGCACTCGGCGAGTGAGCGACGGGGATCTGCATGCTTCTGAAAGTCGAACCACCGGACGGCTGGATGAGCCAGGACGGCCGTGTCCTGTTCGATACCGAGCGTGAGGCCGAACGCTTCGCCGCCAATGCGCGGCTCGCCTTCTCGCTGGCGATCGCCGCCTTGATGCTGGCGCTCTCGATCATCGTCGGGCGCTGGGGTCGGCCAGCGGCTGCAGGCCGAATCCCGCCACCTCGGCGCATCGATCGTCGTTTCGGCGGAAGCCTTCGCGGCAGGAAAGATCGACGAAGCCGGATCAGACAGGTGGGTGCGCCACAACGGCGTGCGTCTGCGCGGGCGCAGAGAAACCATCGACGCCTACGCCTACAAGTGATCCGGCTTCGAAACCCTCGCTATTCGACGTAGTTCCAGGGGATGAAGCGATAGAGCGTCTCGTCCTGGGCCACGTGGCCGACACCGGGGAACGGCAGGTGAGCGCCGGCGACGAGGTAGCGGCCATCGGCTGCATCTGCCAGTGCCACCGCACGGGTCGCGGCCGCCGCTGTTCCATCGACGTCGAAGCTGACGAAGACGTCGGGAGCGTCGAACTGGACGTGGTCGCCATGGATCACGTCACCCCAGAAGACCAGACGCTGGCCGTCATCGGCTTGGAGCACGATCGAGGAATGTCCGGGCGTATGCCCCGCTCGCAGGATCGATCCGAGGTTCGGCAACACGTCCGCATTGTCGGCGAAACGCTTTACTTTTCCGGCGGCGATATAGGGAGCCACAGCGTCATGGGCGCGCTGGAAGTCGGTCTTCTGCGCCTCCGTCATCGTCGTCACGCCCTCGCGCTCGATCCAGTAACGATACTCGCGGTCGGCGAGATGGATTTCGGCATTCGGAAACTGGGGCTTGCCGTCGACGGTAAGGCCGCCGGAGTGATCGGCATGCACGTGGGTCAAAACAACGGCGTCGACCTGGTCGGGCCGGTAGCCGGAGGCCGTGAGATGGCGGATGAGCTTGCCGGCAGCGGCGCCGAGTAATGTGCCCGACCCCGCATCGATCAGCGCCAGGCGCTCGCCGTCGTTTACCAGATAGGCGTTGATCGACAAATGCGGCTCCTTGCCGAGGAAGGCCTCGTCGAGCCTGCGCTGCAGTTCGCCCTCGGGCTCGTTCTGATAGATCTTCGCCATGGGCAGTGCCAGCGTGCCGTCCGAAAGCGCGGTGACTTCAAACTTTCCGAAACGAAAGCGGTAGTAACCGGCATTGGCGACGGTCGAGAACGGCGCGGCGGAAAAGGCAAACCGCGGTGCGAGCGGCAACAGGGCCGTGGCGGCGAGAAGGCCAAGGGCTTGTCTGCGAGTGGTCATGATCGGCTCCTTCGATTGGATGCGACGAAGCTATCAATTCAACTCTCCGTCGATTATCCTGCGATCATGGAAGTGATTGTTCCGGAAACGCATGAAATCCCCCCAGTCTCCCGATCTCAATAACCTCAGGATCTTCCTCGAGGTCGCCCGCACCGAGAGTTTCTCAGCCGCAGCACTTCGCCTGCACCTTCCGCCAAGCACGGTTAGCCGGCGCTTGGCTGAGCTTGAAACCGCGCTTGGCGTCGCGCTGCTGCTGCGCTCCACGCGCCGGGTCTCCCTGACCGAGGCGGGCAAGCACCTGCTCGAGTCGATCGGCGGGGCCGTAGAGCTCATCGATCGCGGCATTGCGGGTTTCCGGCCCGCCGATGGCGCCGCCCGCGGGCGACTGCGGGTCGCCACATCCGTCGCCTTTGCCCGCACCTTCCTGCCGCCGATCCTGAAGCGCTATGCGGAGCTTTGCCCGGAGGTTCAGGTCGATCTGCAGACGGCACACAACAATGTCGATCTGATCGGAGAAAGCGTCGATGTGGCGCTGAGAATGGGCGAGCCGGTCGACAGCGAGATGATCTACCGAAAGATCGGAACAATCGAACAGCGGCTCTATGCCGCCCCGGCCTACTGCGACGGGTTATCCCTCTCGTCACCCGAGGACCTGATGCATGTCGCGCTGGTGGCGCACCGGACCCGCATGCGGCGGGAGCTGGCCCACTGGGTGCTCTCCGACGGCAACCGGCATTTCACGCTTGAGCGCCCACCCTCGATCGTCGTCGACGATCCGGCGATCGGAGAGCGCCTGATCGCCGAGGGTCTCGGCATCGGTATGCTGAGCGACGCGCTCGCCGCCGATGGTGTCACCACCGGGCGGCTCGTTCCGGTCCTTGCCGAATGGTCCGGACCAGCCACACACCTCTACTATCTCTACCATCAGCAGCTGGGTGATCTGCCGAAAGTGGCAGAATTCCTGAGGGCGGTGCGCGAAACGTTCCGGGTCCGGAGCGAGTGACCTCGCGGCCAAAGCCTGTCGCGCAAAAGTGCGCTGCGATTTTGCGACAACGACATGCGAAATATCAAGAACTTAAAGCGCAAGGAGCGAATCTGAAAGATCGCGACGCGCTTTAGGGCTGGATCTCTTCGATCGAATCCACCTTGTCGGGATAGAATGCCAACCGATCTTTGATGGCGGCCACCGCCGCATGCGGGCTTTCATAGGTCCAGACGGCGTTCCTCGACCGCTCTCCGCCGGATGGGATGCTGAAATAGGAAGCATCGCCCTTGTATGGGCAGTGGGACGAATGATCCGTGCGCGCCAGCAACGACATGTCGGCATCCTTGCGCGGAATGTACTGCACCGCCGGGTAGGATGCCTCGCGCAAAGTCAGCGCATCGCGGGTGTCGGCGATAACGCGCCCACCGAGGGTGACGACGACACGCGCCGGATTTCTCTCGACTGTGATCGGATGATCGGGGCCGGGAATCTTGATCGGTTTGTCTGACATGAGCGACCGCCTCTGAAACGTTGCTCATGTCTAGATGGTAGACTTACTGTCGAATTCCAACCGCTCACGCCAAAAGCGCCTGCGACGCCTGACCAAGGACGGGCGAACAGGGCGGCTTTTTCCGCGGGCGCCGCGGTTCGTCTTCAGATATTCGCCACCGGCGAACTGATCGCTGCGGCAGGCTCTGCCTCGGCGGCAGGCGGATTGCTCTCATCCAGCAGCTTGCGCACCTCCATCACGCCCTTTGCCGTATCCGACCAGCTGTGTCTCCAGACGAGAAGTCCCACCGAGCCGATGATGGCGACGAGAAACGCAATCGGGCCCAAGAACCAGAGGGCCGCGGCAACGGTGAAGTAGTAGGAGCGAACGCCCTGGCTGAATGAGCGAAGTGCCGGATTGATCATCAGCGACAAGGCGTGGGTCCATGCGGCGATGTCTCGGGCTTCGTCCCGCGACGGACTGGCTCCGATCGCCGCAAGGCAGTAGTTGATCTGCCGGACCGCCCAGATGAATTCGGAAAGCCCCCGCAGCAATGTCGCCATGACGAGCAGCACCTTGCACTGGAATAGCCACAGCGGTTCGATCGGCGCGAACATCGAAATGATCCCCGCCTGAAGACCTGCCGTCGGCTGGATGAAAAGCGCACTGCTCATGGCGACGATGACGATGAGATTGGCCGAACCGAAAAACGAGGCTGAGTTGATCGTGTGACCGAGGATGGCGGCATCGCCGATGAAATTGGTATCCCGTGTCAGGACCTCGCGCATCCAGGCCCGCCTGATACGCACCATGTCGAGCATCAGGCTGTCTGTCCGGCGCGGCCAGCCAAGCGCCATCATCGGCTCCAATCCCACCCAGGTTACGAGGAACAGGATAATCGCAATCCAATCCAGTATCTGCACGGCCAGCCTCCCACCATACCCGCTGCTAATTGAAACAGGTAGGACGGGCACGTCAACGCGCTCGCGAGCGGTGGCGCGATCGAACCATCCGCACTGGTCTAAGTTTGAGGGCGGCGGATGTGCTGGGTCACACCGATCGAGGGCTGGTTACCATTTCACCCCCAGGCCGATATTACCTCGAGCACGTCGATCTTTTCCCCACCGAGATTGGTGGTGTAGTCAGCCTTCACATAGAGGCTTGTGGTCTCCGACAGCTTTGCGACAAGACCGCCGCCAAGTTCCAGCGCCGTTCCGCCCCCCTCTGTCACGATCGGGTCCGCGCCGAAGGTCACGCGCTGATCAGCGTCGAAACTGTGCCAGACGTCTCGGCAATCACTTCGCCTTGCAGGCGGAAGCTCAACCGTCCGGTCACCGCGTCGTCGCTGTCGAACTTGACGGTCGAGAACGCATCGCGCTGATCGTCAAGCGTCAGATGCTGCCAGATGATCTGCGCCTGCGGCTCCAGCGTCCAGTTTTCCCCGAGTGCGATCGGATAACCGCCTTCGAGCGAGGCCGTGATGCCGGTACCATCGACCTCGACACCGCTGCCGCCGACCGACCGGGCGTCGCCGTCAAACCAGCTGCCCATCAGAATTGCGTCGAGATACCAGCCGCCGGGACCGATATGGGTCCAGTAGCCACCAAAGCTGTTTGCCCTGACGTCGATCTCGCCGACATGCAGATTGTTCCAGCCGACCGCCTGCCCGGCGATGTCGCCATCGGCACGCGCGTGGCTGAAGAATACGCCGACGCGGTCGTGATGGCCTTGCGCCGACTCCCAACCGAAGAGATCCTGGCCGATCTGAAAGCCTAGGATATTGCCGTCGAAGCTGGGATCGACAGTTCCCTTCCAGTCCAGTTCCGTCTTTTGGCCGAAGACATGGCCCCAGCTTGCCGTCAGGGTGCCCACCCTGTCGAGCAGCGATTGTTCGCCACGCCGTTCATGGAAGGTGCCAAGGGTCGAAAGCGCCAGATATTCGGCAAACGGTCACCTCGTCTTGCGATCGCTTTGACGGCTAGGACCCGGCCGGCGGCCAGTCGGGCGTGCGGGAGAGCGGAAGTACTTGCACAGAGCGGAACTCGCGCGGGCCGCCGATTGACATCTTCTGTATCCTGGATACAATTTGCCTCGATCTTGGGAGGGATCGATGAACCAATCCTTCGAATGGCGAAGCCAATCGCGCCTTCTTGACGAAGTAGCTCAGGCACTTCGCGAACGCATCTATGCCGGCGTCTATGCGCCGGGCGCGACGCTGCGCCAGGAGCGGATCGCCGCCGAATTCGGAATCAGCCGTACGCCGCTGCGCGAAGCCTTGCGGGTGCTCGAGCGCGACGGGCTGGTGGTCAACAAGCCGGGCAGCGGTGTCAGGGTCGCAACCGCAGACCTGCCGAAGCTTCTGGACGCCTATGCCGTGCGCGAAGCGATGGACGGCGTGGCTGCCCGCAACGCCGCCGAGCGCGCCACCACCGCCGAGATCAAGGATCTGGCAAAGCAGGTGGAGCGCCAGCGCAAGACTGTCGAGAACTGGGATCCCGCCGCCTACACCCAGTCCAACGTGATCTTTCACGAGGCGATCGTCGCCGCCTCGCGCAACACATCGCTCGCACCGCTCGGACCGCTTCTGCGTATGACCTCGCAGGTCTTTGCGCCCGCCTTTTCGCTGTCCAGCGAACGCGCGAGCACCGCGGTCGCCGAGCACGGGCTGATCGTCGAGGCGATCGCGGCACGAAACCTCGACGAGGCCGAGAAGCTGGCACGCGCCCATATCAACGCGACGGCAACGAGATTGAAAGCGCTCCTTGAGGCGCGCGAGACTGACAAAGAGGCATGACGTGAAGACCTACGGCAATTTCATCTCGAACAACTGGCAGGACGCAGCGGGCGGCGAATTCATCACTGTCCGGGATCCCTCAAACGGCCAGGAGTTCGCGCGCATCGCCCGGGGGACCCGGGACGACATCGACCTCGCAGTGCGCTCCGCGCGCGCGGCTCTCTCCGGTGACTGGGGTCGGATGACGCCGACCGAGCGCGGCCGGGTATTGACCCGGATATCGGCTGCAGTGCTGCGCAACATCGATCTTCTGACCGAGCTCGAGGCGCGCGATGTCGGCAAACCCGTGACGCAGGCGCGCGCCGACGTCGTGGCGCTTGCCCGTTACCTTGAATTCTACGGCGGCGCCGCCGACAAGGTGCACGGCGATACCATCCCGTATCAGAACGGTTTCACCGTTCTGACGGTCTATGAGCCGCATGGGGTGACGGGCCACATCATTCCCTGGAACTACCCGATGCAGATCCTCGGCCGCAGCCTCGGTGCAGCACTTGCCATGGGCAACGCGGCCGTGGTCAAGCCGGCCGAAGAGGCGTGCCTGACGATCCTCGAATTTGCCCGCATCGCCGAAGAAGAAGGCTTGCCGTCGGGCGCGCTCAACATCGTCACCGGTTTCGGCTCGGAGGCAGGCGCCGCGCTTTCCGAACATCCTGACGTCAACCACATCTCCTTTACCGGTTCGGTCCGGACAGGCGAAATGGTGCAGGCGGCAGCCGCGAAGAACGCGGTGCCGGTGACGCTGGAACTCGGCGGCAAGTCGGCCCAGATCGTCTTCGCCGATGCGGACCTCGATCGCGCCGTTCCCTTCCTGGTGAACGCCGGCATCCAGAATGCCGGCCAGACCTGCTCGGCCTCCTCGCGCATCCTCGTGGAACGGGCCGTCTACGAGGAGGTTGTCGCGCGCATGAGCGAACGGTACCGCGCGCTGAAGGTCGGCCCGGCGGGCGCCGATCTCTCCGTCGGCCCGGTCGTCTCGCAGCGGCAAAAGGCCATCATCGAAGGCTTCCTCGCCGATGCCGCAAAGGATGGCCTGAAAGTGGCGGCGCACGGCGAGATCGTTGCCGATGCGCCCACCGAGGGCGCCTATGTCGCGCCGACGCTTTTGCGCGACGTGCCGCACGACCATCGCACGGTACAGGAAGAAATCTTCGGCCCGGTGCAGGTGATCATGCCGTTCGACGGCGAGGACGAAGCCATCCGGCTCGCCAACGGCACCGCCTATGGCCTCGTCTGCGGCGTCTGGACCAATGACGGCGGTAGGCAGTTGCGGATGGCGCGTGCCGTTCACGCCGGCCAGGTCTTCATCAACAATTACGGCGCCGGCGGTGGCGTCGAGCTGCCTTTCGGCGGCGTCAAGAAATCCGGCCATGGCCGCGAGAAGGGCTTTGAGGCCCTCTACGGGTTTGCCAGCATGAAAACCATTTCTGTCTACCACGGCTAGAGCCGGATGAGGAAAAGTGTGCGCGGTTTTCCGCCCGCATCCCGCTCTAACCCTTGATCTAAGTCCCCTAGGGAGGAACAACAAAATGTCACTGGAAGGTAAAGTCGCTCTTATCACCGGCGCGGGCTCCGGCTTCGGTGAGGGCATTGCGAAGCGCTTCATCGAAGGCGGCGCCAAGGTCATCGTCGTCGATCGCGATGCCAAGGGCGCCAAGCGCGTGGCGAACGAACTCGGCGGCAATGCCTTTGCCGTGGTCGCTGATATTGCCAAACAAGCGGATGTCGAGGCAGCCGTTGCTGCAGGCCTCGAGAAATTCGGACGCGTCGATATCCTGATCAACAATGCCGGCATCGGCCACAAGCCGCAGAACGCCGAACTGGTCGAGCCGGATGAGTTCGACCGGATCCTCGGCGTCAACGTGCGCGGCGTCTACCTGATGACGCGGGCGCTGCTGCCGCACATGAAGGAAAACAAGTCGGGCGTGATCGTCAACATCGCGTCGACCGGCGCCAACCGGCCGCGGCCGAACCTTGCCTGGTACAATGCGACCAAGGGCTGGGTGGTCTCCGCCACCAAGGCGCTGGCGATCGAGCTCGCGCCGTTCAACATCCGCGTCGTCGCGCTCAATCCGGTCGCCGGCGAAACGCCGCTGCTTTCGACCTTCATGGGCGAGGACACCGAGGAAATCCGCAAGAAGTTCCGCGACTCCATTCCGCTCGGGCGCCTGTTGAAGCCCGAGGATCTCGCCGAAGCCGCCGCCTTCGTCGCCTCGCCGCAGGCATCGATGATCACTGGCGTCGCGCTCGACGTCGACGGCGGCCGATCGATCTGATTGCTTCGATCTGACTACTGGGACCATAAACAACGAAACCGCAAAGCGGGGGAACTATGCTGAATTTGACGAAATGGGCACTTGCCTCATGCTTCATCGCCGCGTCGCTGACGACGGCGATGGCCAAGGATACGATCACCGTCGGCCAGGTGCTGGAGCCGCCGGGCCTCGACCCGACCGCCGGTGCCGCCGCACCGATCCGCTACATCACCTACGGCAACCTTTTCGAAGGTCTCGTGCGTGTTGTCGAGGATGGCAGCGTCAAGCCGCTGCTCGCCGAGAGCTGGACGGTCTCCGACGACCAGAAGACCTACAGCTTCAAGCTTCGCCAGGGCGTCAAGTTCCACGACGGCACGCCGTTCGACTGCTCGGTCGTCAAGTTCTCCTATGAACGCGCGGTCGGGGCCGATTCGACCAACGCGCAGAAAGGCCTGTTCGAGCCGATCGAAAAGACCGAATGCCCGGACCCGGCGACGGCGGTCGTGACGCTGAAGCGCCCGGCCTCCAATTTCCTCTTCAACATGGCCTGGGGCGATGCGGTCATGATCGCGCCGGCGGCGGCGGCGGACAACAAGACCAAGCCTGTCGGCACCGGCCCGTTCAAATTCAAGGAGTGGGCGAAGGGCGACAAGGTGGTGCTCGAAAAGAACGCCGACTATTGGGGTGAACCGGCCAAGCTCAGCGAAGTGACCTTCAAGTTCATCAGCGATCCCTCGGCTGCCGCTGCCGCCGTTCTCGCCGGCAATGTCGATGCCTTCCCGATGTTCCAGGCCGCAGAACTGGTCAGCCAGTTCCAGAGCGATCCGAACCTGCAGGTCGAGGTCGGCAGCACATCGGGCAAGGTGGTGCTCGCGCTCAACAATGCGCGCAAACCCTTCGACGACGTGCGGGTCCGCCAGGCGCTTGCCCACGCGATCGACCGCAGGGCACTGGTCGAGGGCACCTATTCGGGCTTCGGAACGACGATCGGTTCGCACTATTCGCCTGTCGAACCCGGCTATGTCGATCTCAACGAAACCTACCCCTATGACCCCGGCAAGGCGCAGCAGCTGTTGCAAGAAGCGGGAGTCCAAGGCCTTGAGATCACCATCATGCTGCCGCCGCCGGCCTATGCCCGGCGTGGCGGCGAGATCATCGCGGCGATGCTGAGCGAAGTCGGCGTCAAGGTGAACCTCGTGCCGATCGAATTCGCGCAGTGGCTCGACCAGGTGTTCAAGAACTCGGACTTCGACGCGACGATCATCGCCCATGCCGAGGCCCGCGACCTCGATATCTATGCGCGCGACAAGTACTACTTCAACTACCAGAACCCCGAGTACAAGGCGCTCTACAAGTCCTTCACGCTCGCTTCGACCGAAGCCGAGCAGCTGGACCTCGCAGGCCAGCTCCAGCGCAAGCTGGCGGCCGACGAGCCGAACGTCTTCCTCTACGCGTTGCCGAAGATCGGCGTCTGGAACAAGAAGGTGAAGGGTCTCTGGAAGAACATGCCGGTTCCGGCCGACGACCAGACCCAGACCTATTGGGAAAACTGAGGATTGGCATCCGCCCCTTTGACGAGGGGCGGAGGCAGATCACGCGTTGACCGGCACACCCGGCGCCGGTCAACGCTCGCTCTTTCCGGGAGGTTGATGTGATTTCCTTTATCGGCGGTCGCCTCGTGTCGCTCATTCTGACGACGCTTGCCGCTTCAGTCATCGTCTTTCTGCTGATGCAGGTGCTGCCCGGCGACCCCGCCGTGCTGATGCTCGGCATGAATGCCGACGCCGACGCGATCGCGGCGCTGCACCGGCAGCTCGGCCTCGATCAGCCGATCTGGATCCGCTACCTCCACTGGATCGGCGGTTTCGTCGTCGGCGATTTCGGCACGAGCCTCACCTATTCGGTGCCGATCCGCGAACTGCTCGGGCCCCGCATCCTCGTGACGCTGCCGCTGGCCCTGCTCTCCATGGCGATCTCCGTCGTCGTCGCCATCGCCATCGGCGTCTATGCCGCCGCCAATCGCGGCAAGACCGGCGACACCGTCGTCATGGGCATCGCCCAGGTCGGCGTCGCGATCCCGAATTTCTGGCTGGCGCTGCTCTTCATCCTGCTCTTCGCGCTGAAGCTCGCCTGGTTCCCGGCTTCAGGTTTTGCCGGCTGGGAAGGCGGTTTCTGGAACGGCTTGCATTCACTGATCCTTCCGGCCTTCGCGCTCGGCCTGCCGCTTGCCGCCATTCTCGCACGCGTGACCCGCTCCGCGGTCATCGAAACGCTCGGCGAGGATTTCATCCGCACGGCGCGCGCCAAGGGGCTGAGCCGTTCGGGCGCCCTATGGAAACACGCGGTGCCAAACGCGCTGATCCCGGTCGTCACCATCATCGGCCTGCAGTTTTCCTTTCTGCTCGCCGGCACGATCATCATCGAAAACGTCTTCAACCTGCCGGGCGTCGGCCGCCTCGTCTTCCAGGCGATCGCCCAGCGCGATCTCGTGACGGTGCAGACGCTGGTGACGCTGCTTGCGGCCTCCGTCATCACCATCAATTTCCTCGTCGATCTGGTCTACGGCTATCTGGATCCGCGGCTTTCGCGGGGAGGCCACTGATGTCCACGTCCGCAGCCACTTCTGAACCCGGCGTGATCTCCAAGCTCATCGGCAGCCGCAGCCTGACGATCGGTGCCACCGTCACCCTGATCCTCGTGGCCATGGCGCTCGTCTCCTTTGCCTGGACGCCCTATTCGCCGACCGCGATGAACTTCCGCGACAAGCTGCAGGGACCGAGCCTTGCCCATTGGTTCGGCACCGACAATTTCGGTCGCGACATCCTGTCGATGATCATGGTCGGCGCCCGCAATTCGATCTCAGTTTCGATCGTCGCCGTCTTGGTCGGCGCCGGCATCGGTGTGCCACTCGGCGCCTGGGCTGCCGCACGTGGCGGCTGGGTCGATGGTCTGGTCATGCGCATGAGCGACCTTGCTTTCGCCTTCCCCGCGCTTCTGACTGCCGTGATCATCACCGCCATCTTTGGGCCTGGCGCAACCAACGCGATGATCGCGATCGGCATCTTCAACATCCCCGTCTTTGCCCGCGTCACCCGCGGTGCCTCGATGGGCCTGTGGAAGCGCGAATATGTGCAGGCGGCGCGCTGCGCCGGCCGCGGCGACGTGGCGATCACGCTTTTGCACATTCTGCCCAACATCAACCACGTGCTGCTGGTGCAGGTGACGATCCAGTTCGCGTTGGCGATCGTCGCCGAGGCCGGGCTTTCCTATGTCGGCCTCGGCACGCAACCGCCGATGCCGAGCTGGGGCAAGATGCTGAACGACGCCCAGACCTTCATCTACCAGGCGCCGTGGCTTGCAATCTTCCCGGGCCTGGCGATCACTTTCGCGGTGCTCGGCCTCAACCTGCTTGGCGACGGTCTGCGCGACATTCTCGACCCGCGCGTGAGGCGGCAACGATGACGAAACCCTTGCTTCACATGGCCGGCATGTCGGTCGAACTCTCGGCGGGCAAGAGCCAGGTCGATATCGTCTGCGACATCGATCTCGAACTCAACCGCGGCGAGCGCCTCGGCATCGTCGGCGAATCCGGCAGCGGCAAGTCGATGACCGCACTCGCCGTGATGGGCCTGTTGCCGCAGCGCATGCGGGTGCGCGGCGAGCTTTTGTTCGACGGCCGCAATCTCGCTGGCTTGGCCGAGGCCGAGTATTGCGGCTATCGCGGCCGACGCGTCGCGATGATTTTTCAGGAGCCGATGACGGCGCTGAACCCGGTGAAGTCGATCGGCGCACAAATCGCAGAGGGACGGCGGCTGCATCTCGGCGAACCCAAAGCCGATGCCGAAACGAAGGCGCGCGCGCTTCTCGACCGGGTCGGCCTGCCTGCGCCGCGCTTCGATCTGGATCTCTACCCGCACCAGCTCTCGGGCGGCCAGAGGCAGCGCGTGATGATCGCCATGGCGATTGCCTGCGAGCCGGACCTTTTGATTGCCGACGAGCCGACGACCGCGCTCGACGTGACGGTGCAGGCGCAGATCCTCGACCTGCTCGACGAACTCATCGAAGACACCGGCACCGCGCTGATGCTGATCACCCACGATCTCGGCGTCGTCTCCGAAATGACCGACCGCATCGCCGTCATGTATGCAGGCCGCATCATCGAGACCGGGCGTACGGACGACGTCTTCGCCCGCATGGCGCATCCCTATGCCCGCGGCCTCTTTGCCGCCTCGCCGCATGGCGCAGCACTCGCGCCACGTCGCGCGGGCGAAGGGCGGCCGCGGCTGAACGCCATCCCCGGCATCGTGCCTGATCCCTTTGGCCGGCCAGCCTACTGTTCCTTCGCCGAGCGCTGTTCCTTCGCGCAGCCGGATTGCCGCCGCGCGATCCCGACGCTGGACCTGATCAATACCGATGGAAATGTGCAGCATCGCGCGGCCTGCTTTCATCCCCGCGAAAGGATGGTGGCACCGTGAGCGAGACCATTCTCAAGACCACCGATCTGGTGCGCGAATACGATCTGCCACGCCCGTCGATCTTCTCGAAACACAGCCGCCTGCGCGTGCTCCATGGCGTCAGCATCGAACTCGCCGCCGGCCAGAGCCTTGGCATCGTCGGCGAAAGCGGCTCCGGCAAATCGACGCTGGTGCGCGCGGTGATGGGACTGGAGCGACCGCAATCGGGCGAGGTCAATATCGCCGGCACGAACATCTACGCGCTCGACCGGGCGGGCTTGCGCGAGGCACGCAAGGGATTCCAGGCGATCTTCCAGGATCCCTACGGCTCGCTCGATCCGCGCCATACGGTCCGCACGATCATTTCCGAGCCGATCGTCTCGCTGGAACGCGGGACCGGCACCGCCGAGCGCAACCGGCGCATCGCCGAGGTGCTGGAGGCGGTTGGGCTGCCGCTCGCATCGGCCGACAAATACCCGCACGAATTCTCCGGCGGCCAGCGCCAGCGCATCGCCATTGCCCGCGCGCTGATCACGCGGCCGGCGTTGATCGTCGCCGACGAGCCGGTTTCGGCGCTTGACGTGTCGATCCAGGCGCAGGTGCTGAACCTGATGATGGACCTGCAGGAAAAGCTCGGCCTTTCCTACCTGTTCATCAGCCATGATCTCGGCGTGGTCCGCGCCATCACCGACCGGGTCGCCGTCATGCATCTCGGCCGGATCGTCGAGGAAGGGCCGACGAACGAAGTCTTCGACAACCCGCGCCATCCCTATACCCAGGCGCTGGTCGCCGCCGTGCCGAAACCCTTCTCCGGGCGGCGCAAGGGCGTGCGGTCCGACGGCCCCCCGCAGACGCCCGTCCATACCGCAACGACCGCAGCCGGCTGCGCCTATGCCGCCGTCTGTCCCATGAGGCAGGAGATCTGCCTGACCCGCACGCCCGTGGCCAAGCCGGTAACGCCGGCCTGGTCCGCCCGCTGTCATTTTGCCTAGAGCGTCCTTTGTGCGTTCATATGAACGCACGGCGCTCTAGAGCCCCAAGCTCTGCAGTTCCACGGAACTGCGCATATCGCAGGAATATACGCCATGTCCGAACTCGCCGATTTCTCCGCCGTCTCCCTTGTCGAGGCATACCGCTCGAAAAAGCTCTCTCCCGTCGAGGTCACCGAGGCCGTCATCACCCGCATCGACGCCTCGGAACCGAAGCTGAATGCGCTCTGGGCCTATGACCCAGCCGAAGCGCGCAAAGCAGCAAAGGCATCGGAAGAACGCTGGGCGAAGGGTGAACCGCTCGGCGCGATCGATGGCGTGCCGGTGACGATCAAGGAGAATATCGCGACGAAGGGAACGGCCGTGCCGCTCGGTTGCGCCGCCGTGTCGCTCACTCCAGCCGCCGCTGACGCGCCGCCGGCCGCCCGCACCCGCGAAGCGGGCGGCATTCTTCTTGCCAAGACCACCATGCCCGACTACGGCATGCTTTCTTCAGGACTTTCCAGCTTTCACAAGCTTGCCCGCAATCCGTGGGACCTTTCGGCCAATCCGGGCGGATCGAGCGCCGGCGCCGGCGCGGCAGCCGCCGCCGGCTATGGTCCCCTTCACATCGGCACGGACATCGGCGGCTCGGTCCGGCTGCCGGCCGGCTGGTGCGGCGTCGTCGGGCTGAAGCCTTCGGCGGGCCGCGTCCCGATCAATCCGCCTTTCATTGGCCGTGTCGCCGGGCCGATGACCCGAACGGTCGCCGATACCGCGCTCTACATGTCGGTGCTGTCGAAGCCGGATGCCCGCGACACGATGGCCCTGCCCTATGCCGATATCCCCTGGTTGGATCTCGATCGTGACGTGAAGGGCCTGAAGATCGGTCTCTGGCTTGACGCCGGCTTTGGCCAATCGGTCAGCGAAGAAACGCAACAGGCCGTCAGCCGAGCGGCCAAGCTTTTCGCCGATGCCGGTGCAATCATCGAACCGGTCGGCCCGTTCCTCACCCGCGAGATGATCGACGGTCTCGACCGCTTCTGGCGCGCACGCGGCTGGGAAGACGTGTCACGCCTTTCGCCGGAAAAACAGGCGCAAATCCTGCCCTACATCTTCGACTGGATCAAAACGGCGGAGAGTTTCTCGGGCCGCGAGGTCTATACCGGCTTCGCCCAGATCGAGGCCATGCGCAATGCGCTGCACGCCGCACTCACCGGCTTCGATTTCATCCTGTCGCCGACCGCGCCGACAGCATCCTATCCAGCCGAATGGGCCTCGCCGGTCAACGACCCACAGAAACCATTCGAACACATCGCCTTCACCGTCGCGGTCAACATGGGTGGACACCCGGCGATCTCGATCAACTGTGGCTATACCGCTGGCGGCCTGCCGATCGGGCTGCAGATCATCGGCCAGTCCTTCGACGATATCGGCGTGCTGCGCCTTGCCCGTGCTTACGAAACCATACGTCCTGAGCAGCGTCCCTGGCCGAAGGTGGCAGCATGACCGACACCATGCGTTACACCGTCGAAAGCGGCGATCTGGAAAACATCGTCTCCCGGCTACTCGATATCGTTCGCCGGCTTGGCGTCAGCGTTTCGAAGCTTGCAGTCGAGGTGGACGGCGGCAAGGCTAACCTCGAAATCGCCGTGTCCTCGGCCTCGCACGCCGTAACGAACACGCTGCGCGAGCGCATCGGACAGATCGAAGGCGCGAAACCGGCGACTTAGCCCGGACCTCGCCCGCATCCTCATCATTAACGCGGCCCTGCCGCTCGACATCTGACTAAACACAGGAGTGCCGAAAATGGCCCGCAAACTTTTCATCCTTCCCGGCGACGGCATCGGCCCGGAAGCCATGGCGGAAGTCCGCAAAATCATCGCCTACATGAATGCCGAGCTTGGAGCCGGCTTCGTGACCGACGAGGGCCTGGTCGGCGGTTCGGCCTATGATGCCCATGGCCAGGCGATCTCGGAAGCGGACATGAAGAAGGCGCTGGCCGCCGATGCGGTGCTGTTTGGCGCCGTCGGTGGCCCGAAGTGGGATGCGGTGCCCTACGAGGTGCGTCCGGAAGCCGGCCTGCTGCGCCTGCGCAAG